>Ga0209269_1000010_pt1 | contig 538970 bp, 508 predicted proteins | sample MTBAKMMethaMetaG_FD_187455 | JGI IMG/M metagenome (GOLD analysis project Ga0209269, IMG submission 187455) | Enrichment culture microbial communities from Arthur Kill intertidal strait, New Jersey, USA, that are MTBE-degrading - MTBE-AKM (Arthur... | ecosystem: Environmental > Aquatic > Marine...
CCATCCCGAACTCAGCAGTGAAACGACTTTGCGCCGATGATAGTGTGGATACCCACGTGAAAGTAGGTCATCGCCAGGCTCCCTTTAAACCAAAGCCCTCCTCGTGAGGGCTTTGGCGTTTGTGGAAGACCGCTCGCTTCGCCCAGGCCACTCGTTGCGTGGCATGGGCGGGCGGGTTCCATTGGTTGTTGTTTTTTGGTATCATTTCAAAATTCTTCAAGATGGGCTTTCAGCCCATTTTTTGTTTGTGTGGCCCTATGGATATTGGTGCATTACTGGAATCGACGTTAGCAGGCTTGGGCTACGAACTGGTGGACCTGGAGCAGGCGTCCCACGGCAGGAGCAAGCTGTTGCGCTTGTTCATCGACAAGCCGGGTGGGGTGAATATCGATGATTGCACGTTTGTGAGCAATCATGTGTCCAGGCTGCTGGCGGTGGAGTTGGATTACGACTACAGCCGCCTTGAGGTTTCGTCGCCCGGATTGGATCGGCCTCTAAAAAAAGAGGCGGACTTTGCTCGTTTTGTCGGTGAGCAGGTGAAGGTCAAGCTAAGGGTGCCCTTCGAAGGGAGCCGGAAGTTTAGCGGCAAGCTGGTGGGCGTGGAGAACGGGGTGGTGAAGTTGGATGTTGAGGGTGCGGTGGTTTCCGTGCCTTTGGATAATCTCGACAAGGCCCGTTTGGTGCCGCAGTTCTGAAGTGTTTGGCGTTAGGAATTACGCAAATTTGAGCCGGAGGTGGTAGGAATGAGTCGCGAAATTCTGCTGGTAGTGGATGCGCTAGCGAGGGAAAAGAACGTCAGCAAGGACATCGTCTTTGCGGCGTTGGAATCCGCTCTTGCATCCGCGACGAAAAAACGTTTCCGTGAAGACGTTGATATTCGCGTGGCCGTTGACCAGCAAACCGGAGATTTTTCCTCCTTCCGCCGTTGGCTAGTGGTCGAAGACGAGGCCCTTGAAACTCCTGACAATCAGCTTGCCCTTTCCGAGGCGCAAGAGCGCGATGCTTCGCTCGAGGTCGGGAGCTATGTCGAGGAGCCCATCGAGCCGGTGGAATTTGGCCGTATCGGCGCGCAAGCGGCGAAGCAGGTGATTCTGCAGAAGATTCGCGAAGCGGAGCGGGAGCAGTTGCTCAACGACTTTCTGCAACGCAAGGAGCACCTGGTCACTGGCACCATCAAACGCATGGAGCGCGGCAACGCCATCGTCGAGGCGGGCCGGGTCGAAGCCCTGCTGCCCCGGGATCAGATGATTCCGAAGGAAAACCTTCGGGTAGGCGATCGCGTCCGTGCCTATCTGCATAAGATCGACCGCGCGGCACGGGGGCCGCAGTTGATTCTCAGCCGGATCGCGCCGGAATTCCTGGTCAAACTGTTCGACCTGGAAGTGCCGGAAATCGAAGACGGTGTCCTGGAAATCAAATCCGCTGCTCGTGACCCCGGGGTGCGGGCAAAGATCGCGGTCAAATCCAACGATCAGCGCATCGACCCCATCGGCACCTGTGTCGGCATGCGCGGCTCTCGCGTCCAGGCGGTAACCGGTGAACTCGCCGGCGAGCGGGTGGACATTATTCTGTGGTCTACCGACCCGGCCCAGTTCGTTATTAACGCTCTGGCACCGGCGGAAGTCAGCAGTATCGTGGTGGATGAAGATGCCCACGCCATGGATGTGGTGGTGGATGAGGAGCAACTCTCCCAGGCCATCGGCCGCGGCGGCCAGAACGTGCGCCTGGCCAGCGAACTGACCGGCTGGACCCTCAATATCATGACCATCGAAGAGGCCCGCCAGAAGAATGAACAAGAGTTTGATGCCATTCGTCGCGTCTTTATGGAGAAGCTGGATGTGGACGAGGAAGTGGCCGATATCCTGATCGAGGAAGGTTTCAGTACCCTGGAGGAAATCGCCTACGTGCCGCTGTCCGAGATGTTGGAGATCGAGTCTTTCGATGAGGATACAGTCAACGAATTGCGTAGCCGTGCCCGCAATGCCCTGCTCACCGCTGCCATTGCCAACGAAGAAGCGGCAGGAACGGCATCTGAGGATTTGTTGAAGCTCGAGGGTATGGACAGCCAGACAGCACGCCAACTGGCGGAGAAAGGCGTTGTGACCGCCGACGATTTGGCGGATCTGGCGGTGGACGATTTAGTGGAAATGACTGGCATGGACGATGAACGCGCCAAACAGTTGATTATGACGGCCCGCGCCCCGTGGTTCGCATGAGTGGAGGACGGCCTGAATGGGAAAAATGAACGTTAGCCAATTCGCACAGGAGTTGGGCCTGCAGCCGGCCCTGTTGCTCGAGCAGCTTCGTGCTGCCGGCGTGGACAAGAGCGATGTCGCCGATAGCCTCACCGAGCAGGACAAGAAACAGCTGCTGGACTACCTGCGCCGTTCTCATGGCGTGAACGAGCCGAAGAACAAGATTACCCTCACCCGCCGCGAGACCTCCGAGATCAAGAAGGCCGACAGCACCGGCAAGGCGCGGACGATCCAGGTGGAAGTCCGCCGCAAGCGGGTGTTCGTCAAGCGCGATGCCGCGGCGGAAGAGACTCCGGTTCCCTCCGCTCCGGTGGTCGAGGAACCCCAGATTGAAGCGGTAGCTCCCGTGGCCCCTGCGGCCCCTGTGGTTTCTGCCACTCCCGTAGCCCCTGTGGCTCCGGTCTCCGTTTTGGACGCCGAGCAGGTTGCCAAGCGCGAGGCAGAGGCCCGTAAGCACGCCGAACTGGCCGCGATACAGAGCGAAGAGCTGCGCGCCAAACAGGAGAAGGAGCTGCGCGCGAAAGAACAGCAGCAGGCCGAAGCGGAAAAGGCGGCGGAACAACCCGCCAAGGAAGGGGAGGCCAAGCCCACCACCTTGCACAAGCCGGTGGTGGAGCAGGACAAGGAAAAGAAGGCGGCCAAGAAGGCCAAGGGCACCACAGCTGCGCCCGGCAGTTGGGCCGACGAGCAGAATAAGAAACGCTCCCTCAAGGTACGCGGTGATGCCGGCGGCCCCGGCGGCTGGCGTGATCGCAAAGGCGGCAAGCACAAAGGCGGCGACGCTAAGCACGCCTTCTCCGCACCCACGGAGCCCTTGGTGCGTGAGGTGTTGATTCCCGAAACCATCTCCGTGGCGGACTTGGCCCACAAGATGTCGGTGAAGGCGGCCGAAGTGATCAAGGCCCTGATGAAGATGGGCTCCATGGTGACCATCAACCAGGTGCTGGACCAAGAGACGGCCATGATCCTGGTTGAGGAAATGGGCCATATCGCCAAGCCGGCGCAATTGGACAGCCCCGAGACCTATTTGAGCGAAGAGGCGCACGAGGCTGAACAGCTTCCCCGCGCCCCGGTGGTGACCGTGATGGGCCACGTGGACCACGGCAAAACATCCCTGCTCGACTACATCCGTCGCGCCAAAGTGGCCCACGGCGAAGCGGGCGGGATCACCCAGCATATCGGCGCCTACCACGTGGACACCGCGAAAGGTATGGTGACCTTCCTCGATACGCCGGGTCACGAGGCCTTTACGGCCATGCGAGCCCGCGGCGCCAAAGCCACCGACGTGGTGATTCTGGTGGTGGCGGCGGACGACGGCGTTATGCCCCAGACCATCGAGGCCATCCACCACGCCAAGGCGGCCAAGGTGCCCATCGTGGTGGCGGTGAACAAGATCGACAAGCCGGAAGCCAACCCGGAGCGCATCAAGCAAGAATTGGTGGCGCAGGAAGTCGTGCCGGAAGACTGGGGTGGCGACACCATGTTCGTGGAAGTGTCCGCCAAATCCGGCCAAGGCATCGACACCCTGCTGGACAGCGTGGTACTCCAGGCGGAAGTGCTTGAGCTGACGGCGGCCAAGGATGCGCCGGCCAAGGGGCTGGTGATCGAGTCCCGCCTTGATAAGGGCCGCGGCCCGGTGGCGACCATTCTGATCCAGTCCGGCACTCTGCGCCAAGGCGACGTGATGCTGGCCGGCTCGGCCTTCGGCAAGGTGCGCGCCATGTACGACGAGAATGGCAAGCTCATCAAGGAAGCCGGTCCCTCCATTCCAGTGGAGATCCTTGGCCTGTCCGACGTTCCCGGTGCCGGTGAAGATGTGATGGTGCTGCAGGATGAGCGCAAGGCCCGCGAAATCGCCCTGTTCCGTCAAGGCAAGTTCCGTGACGTGAAGCTGGCCAAGCAGCAGGCCGCCAAGCTGGAGAATATATTCGAGCAGATGGGTGAGGAGGAGGTCCGGGTGTTGCCCCTCATCGTCAAGGCCGACGTGCAAGGTTCCTACGAAGCCCTGGCTCACGCTCTGCAGAAGCTTTCCACCAGCGAGGTGAAGGTCAACATCATTCACAGCGGCGTCGGCGCCATTACCGAATCCGACATCAACCTGGCTTTGGCATCCAAGGCGGTGGTGGTCGGCTTCAATACCCGCGCCGATGCCCCCGCGCGCAAGCTGATCGACTCCTCCGGCGTGCAGGTGCGCTACTACAACATCATCTACGACGTGGTGGACGACGTAAAAGCCGCCCTGTCCGGGATGCTGGCGCCGGAACAGAAGGAGAGCATTATCGGCCTGGTGGAGATACGCCAAGTGTTCCGTATTTCCAAGGTCGGTACCGTGGCGGGTTGCTACGTACTGGACGGCGTGGTGAAGCGCTCGGCATCGGTGCGCTTGCTGCGGGCCAACGTGGTAGTCCACACCGGTGAGCTGGATTCGCTCAAGCGCTTCAAGGATGACGTCAAGGAAGTCAAGGCCGGCTATGAGTGCGGTCTGTCCCTGAAGAACTTCAACGACCTCCAGGAAGGCGATCAGCTCGAAGTGTTCGAGATGGTCGAAGTGGCGCGTTCCCTCTAATGCCGAAGGACTTTCCCCGTGCCCGCCGCGTGGCCGAGCAGATTCAGCGCGAGTTGGCGGACCTGATTCGACTGGAGCTGAAGGACCCCCGCGTGGGGGCCCTGGTGACCCTCACCGATGTGGAGGTCACTCAGGATATGTCCCACGCCAAGGTGTTCTTCACGGTCCTCGGCGATGCCGGCCAGATACCGCAGATTCAGCACGCCCTGCAGCACGCGGCGGGTTTTCTGCGCAGCCAGTTGTCCCAGCGCATGAAGCTGCGCATCATGCCGCTGCTGCATTTCCATTATGACGAGTCGGTGGAGCGGGGAATCCGCCTGGACAACCTGATCGATCAAGCCGTCGCCCAGGATCGCCAGCGCTCCGGCGGCTCCGAGGATTGACGGGGCCGGCTTTGCAGTACAAGGCGGTCAAGCGGCCGGTGAGCGGCGTGCTATTGCTCGACAAGCCGGCCGGCATCAGCTCCAACTCCGCTCTGCAGAAAGCCAAGCGGCTGTACCAAGCCGCCAAGGCCGGCCACACCGGCAACCTGGATCCTTTTGCCACCGGCCTGCTGCCGGTGTGCCTGGGGGAGGCCACCAAGTTTTCCCAATTCCTGCTCGACGCCGACAAGACCTACCAAGGGTGGGTGCGCCTCGGTCAGACCACCACCACCGGCGACCCGGAAGGGGAGGTGCTGAGCCGTAGCCCGGTGGATGTCGGCTTGGCGCAGGTGGAGCAGGTGTTGAGCCGTTTCGTCGGCCGCATTTCCCAGGTTCCTCCCATGTATTCGGCCCTGAAACGGGACGGCAAACCCCTTTACGAATACGCCCGCCAAGGGGTGGAATTGGAGCGGGAGGCGCGGGAGGTGACGATCTACGACCTTCGCTTGGACCGTTTTGCCGGGGAGGAGCTGGTCATCACCGTCCGGGTCAGCAAAGGCACCTACATTCGCACCCTGGCGGAGGACATCGGCAAGGCCCTGGGCTGCGGCGCCTATCTTGAGGCTTTGCGGCGCACCGCCATCGGCGAGTTTGCCCTCGGGGACGCCAAGACCCTGGAGCAGTTGGATGGAATGAGCCTGGAGGAGCGGGATGCCTGGCTTCTTCCCGCTGATTCGCTGCTACAAGGCTTCCCGGAAGTGGAACTGGATGCGGACAGCGCCTTCTATCTCGGTCGCGGCCAGGAAGTGTGGCTGCCGCGGACGGCGGTGGACGGCGTGGTGCGCCTGTACGACGACAAGCGTCGTTTTTTGGGAATCGGGGAGGTGACGGGGGAAGGAAAAATCGCTCCCCGCCGCCTCGTGGTGTTTCCGTCGGTGTAAAAATACAGGAATTGCTTGTTAAAGCGCCGCCGGGAAAGGTAAAATAACCGTTTTTTTGGATTCGGAGTAAAAGAAACATGGCAATCACCAGCGCTGAAAAGTCGCAAATCGTGAAGGATTATCAACAGGGCGCCACCGATACCGGCTCTCCCGAAGTGCAAGTGGCCATCATGACCACCCGCATCAACGAGCTGACCGGGCACTTCAAGGCCCACGTCAAGGACCATCACTCCCGCCGCGGTCTGCTGCGCCTGGTGAGCAAGCGCCGCAAGCTGTTGGACTACCTGAAAGGTAAGAGCGTCGACCGTTACCGCACCCTGATCGAACGACTCGGCCTGCGCAAGTAATCAAGGTTGCCGCGCCCGGTGCGCGGTGGAAAAGCGGCCGGAGACGGCTTGACGGGGATGATAGAGGATAGCGTGTTGAAACCAATCAAGAAGACCTTTGCTTACGGGCGTCACCAAGTGACGTTGGAAACCGGTGAAATCGCTCGCCAGTCGAGCGGTGCCGTGCTGGTGAACATGGACGAAACCGTGGTGCTGGTGACTGCGGTCGGCATGAAGGACGCCAAGCCCGGCCAGGATTTCTTCCCCCTCACGGTGGACTACCAGGAACGCACCTATGCGGCTGGTCGCATCCCCGGCGGGTTCTTCAAGCGCGAAGGTCGTCCTTCCGAGAAGGAAATTCTGACCTCCCGCCTCATCGACCGTCCCATCCGTCCGTTGTTTCCCGAGGGCTTCTACAATGAAGTTCAGATCGTTGCCACGGTGGTTTCCTCCAATCCTGAGGTCGATCCCGACATTCCGGCCCTGATCGGCGCCTCCGCCGCCCTGTGCCTGTCCGGTATTCCCTTCCAGGGGCCCATCGGTGCCGCCCGCGTGGGTTATGCTGATGGTCAGTACATTCTCAACCCCACCGCCAGCGAACTGTCTGGCAAATCCGCCCTTGACCTGGTGGTGGCCGGCACCCAGCAGGCGGTGCTGATGGTGGAGTCCGAGGCCCTGGAACTGCCCGAAGACGTGATGCTGGGCGCTGTGGTGTTCGGCCATGAGCAGATGCAGGCAGTGATCAACGCCATCAACGAATTGGCTGATGAAGCCGGTGTGGAAGCCTGGGATTGGGTTCCTCCCGCAAAGAACGAAGAACTGGTGCAGAAAATGGCGGCCCTGGCCGGCAACGATCTGGCCGACGCCTACCGCATCAAGCAGAAACAGGCCCGCATGGCCAAGGTGGACGACGTCCGCAACCGTATCTTCGGCGAGCTGATCACCGCTGACACCGATCTGGCCACTGCCAATCAGGTGAAGGCCGTTTTCGGCGACCTGGAAGCCAGCATCGTGCGTGGCCAGATTCTGGCCGGCGAGCCCCGTATCGACGGCCGCGATACCCGCACCGTGCGTCCCATCACCATCCGCACCGGCGTGCTGCCCCGCACCCACGGTTCCGCTCTGTTCACCCGCGGCGAAACCCAGGCTCTGGCGGTGGCGACCCTGGGCACCGGCCGCGACGAACAAACCATCGACGCCCTGCAAGGCGAGTACAGCGACCGCTTCATGCTGCACTACAACTTCCCCCCCTACGCCACCGGTGAAACCGGCCGCGTGGGTTCCCCCAAGCGGCGCGAAATCGGCCACGGCCGCCTCGCCAAGCGCGCCTTGGTGGCAGTTCTGCCGAAAGCCGAAGACTTCGCCTACACCATGCGCGTGGTGTCCGAAATTACCGAATCCAACGGCTCCAGCTCCATGGCTTCCGTCTGCGGCGGCTGTCTGTCCCTGCTGAACGCCGGTGTGCCCCTCAAGGCCCACGTGGCGGGCATCGCCATGGGCCTGATCAAGGACGGCAACCGCTTCGCCGTGCTGACCGATATCCTGGGCGACGAAGATCACCTCGGCGACATGGATTTCAAAGTGGCCGGCACCGAGCAAGGCGTGACCGCCCTGCAGATGGACATCAAAATCCAGGGCATCACCAAGGAAATCATGAACGTGGCCCTGACCCAGGCCCGCGAAGGCCGGATGCACATCCTCGGCCTGATGAAGGAAGCCGTGCCGACGGCCAGCACCGCCATGTCCGCCTACGCGCCCCAGCTCTTCACCATGAAGATCAATCCGGAGAAAATCCGCGACGTGATCGGCAAGGGCGGCGCCGTGATCCGGGCTCTGACCGAGGAAACCGGCACCACCATCGACATCGCCGAGAATGGCACCGTGACCATCGCAGCGGTGGGTTCCGACAGCATCGAGAAGGCCAAGAAGCGCATCGAGGAAATCACCGCCGAAGTGGAAGTGGGCAAGATCTACGAAGGCACGGTGCTCAAGCTGCTGGACTTCGGTGCCATCGTCAGCGTGCTGCCCGGCCGCGACGGCCTGCTGCACATCTCCCAGATCGCCCACGAGCGCGTCAACGCCGTTTCCGACCACCTCAAGGAAGGCCAGATGGTACGCGTGAAGATACTGGAAGCCGACGAGAAGGGCCGTCTGCGCCTTTCCATGAAGGCCATTCTGGAACCGCCGGCGCCCGTCGAGGCGGCGGCGCCAGTCGAACCGGCTGCCGAGTAAGCGCTGGCGCAAAACCAAGGAAAAGGCAGCTTGAAGCTGCCTTTTCCGTTTGTTAGGCTTGTCTTTCCATGAGCGACCCACAACTCGATTCCCTGAAAACCCCGCCCCATTCGGTGGAAGCGGAGCAGTCCGTCCTAGGCGGACTGCTGATGGAAAACTCCGCCTGGGACCGCACTGCCGACATCCTGGCCGCGGAGGACTTCTACCGCCACGACCACCGGCTGATCTTCAAGCACATCATGAAGCTGCTGGAGCAGGGCAAACCGGCGGACGCCATCACCGTGGCAGAATCCCTGGAGAATTCGGCGGAATTGCAAAACGTCGGCGGTTTGGCCTACATCGGCGCCCTGGTGCAGAACACGCCCAGCGCCGCCAACATTCGCCGCTATGCGGAAATCATCCGCGAGCGTTCGGTGATGCGCCAACTGGTAGCGGTGGGCACCGGCATCACCGAAAGCGCTTTCAATCCCATGGGCCGCAATGCCTCCCAGCTGCTGGATGAGGCTGAAGCCAAGGTGTTCGAAATTGCCGAGGCCGGCGCCAAGGGGCAGAAGGGATTCGTGGAAATCGCACCGCTTCTCACCCAGGTGGTGGAGCGTATCGACATGCTCTACAACCGCGACGACCCGAGCGAAGTGACGGGCATTCCCACCGGCTATGTGGACCTCGACCGCATGACCTCCGGCCTGCAGCCCGGTGACCTGATCATCGTGGCCGGGCGCCCCTCCATGGGCAAGACCGCGTTTTCTCTCAACATCGCAGAGAATGTGGCGCTGGAGGCGGGACTGCCGGTGGCGGTGTTCAGTATGGAAATGGGCGGCACCCAGCTGGTGACCCGGATGATCGGCTCTGTCGGTCGCTTGGATCAGCACAAGCTGCGCACCGGCCGCCTGGAGGAGGACGACTGGCAGCGCCTCACCTACGCTCTGGGCAAGCTCAACGACGCACCGGTGTTCATCGACGAAACCCCGGCCCTCAACTCCATGGACCTGCGCGCCCGCGCACGCCGCGTTTCCCGCCAGTGCGGGAAGCTGGGGCTGATCGTCATCGACTACCTGCAATTGATGTCCTCCACTTCCGCGGGAGAAAACCGCGCTACGGAAATCTCGGAAATTTCGCGCTCCCTGAAGGCCCTGGCGAAAGAACTCGATGTTCCGGTCATCGCCCTGTCCCAGCTCAACCGCAGCCTGGAGCAGCGCCCCAACAAACGCCCCATCATGTCCGACTTGCGTGAATCCGGCGCCATCGAACAGGACGCTGACGTGATCCTGTTCATTTACCGTGATGAGGTATACAGCAAGGAAGATACCAAGCCCGAGGACAAGGGTGTGGCGGAAATCATCATCGGCAAGCAGCGTAATGGCCCCATCGGCACCGTGCGGCTGACCTTCCTGGGCGAGAATACCCGCTTCGAGAATTATGCGTCTTCGGGCAGCGGCTATTAATAGGAAAGAGGAAGGCGCAAGGATGAAGGATGAAAGCAAAAGCATAGTGCCCCTCCGAGAGGGCTTTCCCTTCATCCTTCATCCTTCATACCTCATCCTTTAAACCATGCGCCCCCTTCGCGCCCGCATCGCCCTCGACGCACTGACCCACAACTTTGCCGTGGCCAAGCGCCACGCCCCCCACTCCCGCACGTTGGCGGTCATCAAGGCCAACGGTTACGGCCACGATATGCTGCGGGCGGCGAAGGCGTTGAAGGAGGCAGAGGGCTTTGCCGTCCTGTCCCTGGATGAGGCGCTGGCCCTGCGGCAAGCGGGCTACGGCCAGACCCTGCTGATGCTGGAAGGCTTCTTCGAGGCTGCGGAACTTCCCGCCCTGGCGACCCATCGCATCACCCCCGCGGTGCACAGCGACTGGCAACTGGCGGCGTTGGAACAGGCGTCGCTGGACCGGCCGGTGGATGTATTCCTCAAGTTCAACAGCGGCATGAACCGCCTCGGCTTCAACGCCGACCGGGTGCCGGGAGTCCTGGCTCGCCTGCGCCGTTGCGCCAACGTGGGGGAAATCACCCTCATGAGCCACTTCGCCACCGCCGACGAGCCCCTGGGCATCGCCTGGCAGAGCGGCGGGGTGGCCCGCTTGCACCAGGAACTCGGCCTCCCCGGCAGCTTCGCCAATTCCGCCGCCGTGCTGGGCTTTCCCGAAGTCCACGCCGACTGGGTGCGCCCCGGCATCATGCTCTACGGTTCCTCCCCCTTTGCCGACCGTTCGGCGGCATCCCTCGGCCTCAAGCCGGCCATGACCCTGGAAAGCCGCCTCATCGCGGTGCAGGAAATGCAGCCCGGCGACAAGCTGGGCTACGGCGCGTTGTTTACCGCCGACCACCCCACCCGAGTGGGCATCGTCGCCTGCGGCTACGCCGACGGTTACCCCCGCCACGCGCCCACCGGTACGCCTATTCGGGTGGCCGGCCAACGCACCCGCACCCTGGGCCGGGTATCCATGGACATGCTGTTTGCCGACATCACCGACATTCCCGCCGCCGATGTGGGCAGTCCGGTGATCCTGTGGGGCGAAGGCCTGCCGGTGGACGAGGTGGCCGCCGCTGCCGGCACCATCAGCTACGAATTGCTGTGCGCCCTGGCCCCCCGGGTGCCGGTGATCGAGGACTGAGTTGGCCTTACACATTCCGGTGTGTAAAATAAAGGAATTCCTTCCTTAGAGGAGCAGGCCATGGCTACCAACCTCGCCATCGACGATACGCTGATCGAATCCGCCCGGCTTCTCGGCCACCATCGCACCAAGCGGGAAGCGGTGACCCGAGCCCTGGAAGAATACATCCTGCGCTTGAAGCAGCAGGAAATCGTGGGTGAATTCGGCACCGTGGAATACGAGTCCGACTACGACTACAAGAAACAACGCAACGCGGCGTGAAGGTCATCGTCGACACTTCCGTCTGGTCCCTGGCGTTGCGCCGCCATTCCCCTCCGACCGATGCCAGTGTGGTGGGGGAACTGGAGCGGCTGATCGGGGATTTCCGCGTGGCCATGCTTGGCCCCATCCGCCAGGAATTGCTGTCCGGCATCCGGCACACCGAGCAGTTCGAGAAGCTGCGCGACAAGCTGCGGGCCTTCCCTGACCTGCCGCTGACCGGGGATGATTTCGAAACGGCGGCGGGCATTTTCAACCTGTGCCGGGGAAAAGGCGTCCAAGGTTCCAACACCGACTTCCTGATCTGCGCGGCGGCGGCGAGGCGCAACATGGCGATTTTCACCACCGACCGGGATTTTCTACTGTACCGCGAACATACCGGCATCAAGTTGTACCACGAATTGGCTTAGGTTCTTCATATGGCAAAAGCGAAATCCATCTACTCCTGCACCGAATGTGGCGGCCAAGTGCCCAAGTGGCAGGGCCAGTGTCCCCATTGCATGGCGTGGAACACCCTGGTGGAGACGCTGCCGGAGGCGGCTTCCACCCATCGCTATGCCGGGCTGGCCCAGGCCAGCAAATTACAGCGCCTGTCGGAGGTGGAGGCCCAGGAAGTGCCGCGCCAGCCCACCGGCATCGCCGAGTTCGACCGGGTGCTGGGGGGCGGGCTGGTGGACGGGGCGGTGGTGCTGATCGGGGGCGATCCGGGCATCGGCAAGTCCACGCTTCTCCTTCAAGCTTTGTGCCATCTGGCGGCGAAGCGCAACGTGCTCTACGTCAGTGGCGAGGAGTCGGCCCAGCAGATCGCTTTGCGGGCCAAGCGGCTCCAGCTCGATGCCGGCGGGGTGCACCTGCTGGCGGAAATCCAGCTGGAGAAAATCCTCTCCACTCTTGCGAGTCAGCCGCCCCAGGTGGCGGTGATCGACTCGATCCAGACCGTGTATTCGGAGGCCTTGCAGTCGGCACCGGGCAGCGTGGCCCAGGTGCGGGAGTGCGCCGCCCAGTTGACCCGCCACGCCAAGCAGAGCGGCACCTCGGTGATCATGGTGGGCCACGTCACCAAGGAAGGGGCCCTGGCCGGCCCCCGGGTGCTGGAGCACATCGTCGATACCGTGCTGTACTTCGAAGGGGACAGCAACTCCAGCTTCCGCCTGGTGCGGGCGTTCAAGAACCGTTTCGGGGCGGTGAACGAACTGGGGGTGTTCGCCATGACGGAGAAGGGCCTGAAGGAGGTGAGCAACCCGTCGGCCCTGTTCCTGTCCCATCACGGGGCCGAGGTGGCCGGCTCCTGCGTCATGGTCACCCAGGAGGGCACCCGTCCCCTGCTGGTGGAAGTCCAGGCCCTGGTGGACGGGGCCCACTCCCCCAATCCCCGTCGCCTCTCCGTGGGCCTGGAGCAGAACCGCCTGGCCATGCTGCTGGCGGTGCTGCACCGCCACGCGGGCATCGCCTGCTTCGATATGGACGTGTTCGTCAACGCCGTGGGTGGGGTGAAGATCACCGAGCCGGCGGCGGACTTGGCGGTGCTGCTGGCCATCGTTTCCTCCCTGCGCAACAAGCCCTTGCCGCCGAAGACTGTGGTGTTCGGTGAAGTGGGCCTGGCCGGGGAAGTACGCCCGGTGCAACGGGGCCAGGAACGTCTCAAGGAAGCCGCCAAACTGGGTTTCGAGCGTGCCATCGTGCCCAAGGCCAACAAGCCCAGGCAGGCGGTGGCGGGCATGGAAGTGGTGGCGGTGGAGCGGCTGGAGGATGCGGTGGCCTATTGCCGCGGCTGATGGCCTATAATGGGCCGATTTCCATCACCCCGCCGACCCCCATGCCTTCCAGGCTGATTGTTTACGAAGACGACGAGCCCATCGGCGAGCGCCTGCTTGACCGGGAGCGGGTGCACATCGGCCGCAGGCCCCACAACGACCTGGTGCTGCCCCACAGCGCCGTGAGCGGCGACCATGCCCTGGTGATCACGGTGCGCAACGATTCCTTTCTGGAAGACCTCCACAGCACCAACGGCACCTGGGTCAACGGCCGGGTGGTCACCAAGCGCCTGCTCCAGGACGGGGATGAGATCCGCATCGCCCGCTACGTGTTGAAATACTGCCAGGAAGAGTGCGGCGTGGACGAGGTGGCCGCCGGGGAGGAATCGCCTTCCCAGGAGCAGGCCTGGCAGGAAGAGGCCGCCGCCACGTCCCAGGATTTCAACCGCACCCAGGCGCAGCGCCGTTACCCCGACGAAGAGGCCCGCCCGGAAGAGGGCGGCCTGCCCCTGGGGGCGCTGCGGGTCATCAGCGGGCCGGCGGCGGGGAAGGAAGTGGCCTTGGGGCGATCCCTCACCACCCTCGGCAAGCCCGGCATCCAGGTGGCGGTCATTACCCGCCAGAAGGAGGGCTACTCTCTGGCCTACGTGGAAGGGGACAGCTATCCCCTGGTCAACGGCTCGCCGGTGGAGGAGGACGAGCATACCTCCCTGGAGCACCTGGACGACGTGGAGATCGCCGGGGTGCGGATGAAGTTCATCCTCCAGCGTCCGCCGGCGGACGCTGGGGAAACCGACGAAGACTAGCTTCCGAGTTCGACGATCCGGCCGCTGGTGCCGGCGCTGTCTTTCCCCATCAGGTACAAATAGGTCGGCATCAGGGTGGTGTCGGCCGGCAGGCTTTCGTGCACTTCGCCCGGGTGGGTGCGGCGGCGCTGGGGGGACTGCACCGGGCCGGGGACCACGGCGTTGATGCGCAGTTGGGGATACAGTTCCCACTCCTGGGCCCAGATTTTCACCAGACTTTCCACTCCCCCCTTGGCGACGGCGAACACCCCCCAGTAGGCGGCAGGGTGGCTGGCGTGGTGGTCGGAGGTCATGACCACCGAGGCGTCGGGCGAGGCCTTGAGCAGGGGCAGGCAGGCCTTGGTGAGGGCGAAGGGGCCGGACAGGTTGGCCTTCAGGCTCTTGGTCCACAAGTCCAGGGACTCGTTTTCCAGCAAGGTGATGTTGGGCAGGTAGGCGGCGTTGTGCAGGATGCCGTCCAGGCGCCCGAGCTGGCTGTGGATGGCTTCGGCGAAAGCCTTGTAGTCCGCCTCGCCGGCCTTGAGGAAGTCCAGGGGGAAGATGGCCGCCTGGGAATGGCCCGCGGCCTCGATTGCGTCGTACACCGCTTCCAGTTTCTTCACGTCGCGGCCGTGAAGGATCACGGTGGCGCCGTGGGCAGCGAAGGTCAGGGCAGCGGTGCGGCCGATGCCCTGGCCGGCGCCGGTGACCAGGATCACCCGGCCTTGCAGCAGGTCAGGGGGAGCTTGATAGTCTTTCATCATGGGATCGGGGACGTTGCGAAAGCCGCTATTATAGGCCATGGCGGCGGGACAGGGCGGGCCGGAATGTGGTATCTTTCGGCCGTTGGAAATCGGCGCGGAGAACGATGTTGAAAAAGCAATGGGTGGCCTTCCTTCTGGCGTTCGTAGCGCCCCTGATTCTGATTTTCTGGTGGTGGGGGGCGTTCAACAGCGCCACCGTGGAAATCACCCAGCGGGGCCCCTACCGCTACGCCTACGCCGACAACGTGGGCGACTACACCGACCTTCCCCAGAAGCAGCAGGACATGGCCAAGCGCCTGCGGGACCAGGGAGTGGAATGCGGCGCCACGGTGATGGTGTTGTACGACGATCCCCGCCAGACGGCGAAGAAAAAGCAGCGCGCCCGGGTGGGCTGCCTGATCGGCCCCGACATCCGGGTCCACGACCCGATCAAAGTGGCCGACGTGCCCTCCCGCCGGGTGGTGCTGGCCCAAGTCAACGCCCAGCCCCTGATGGCGCCGGGCAAAGCCTACTCGGCCATGCTCGATTACCTGGAACAGAACCACATTCCCTTCAAGCTGCCCACTCTGGAGATTTTCCAGAACCGGGAGCTGTCCGTGGAAATGGACCTTTGACCCATGAGCCTGTTGTCCCTTCTCGCCGTCCTGCTGCTGGAACAGTTCCGGCCCCTGGATAGCCGGGCCAAGCTCAACCGCCTGTTCATCCGCTACGCCAACACCCTGGAGCGCCATCTCAACGCCGGCGAAAACCGGCATGGGGTGCTGGCCTGGTGCCTGGCGGTATTGCCGCCGGTGGCGGGGCTGCTCATCGCTTCCGCCCTTCTGTACCACATCACGCCGTTTCTGGCGTGGGGCCTGAACATAGGCATTCTCTACGTCACCATCGGTTTCAAGTCCGTCACCCGGGAAGCCTCCGAGGTGGCCTCCGCTCTGCGGCAGGAAGAAGGGGGATTGGCCCGGGCCCGGGAGGTGCTTTCCCGCTGGCACGGCCGGCCGGTGGATACCTTTTCGGAGGGTGATGTAGCTCGGCTGGCCGTGGAGCAGACCTTCCTCTGTTCCTACCGCCAGTTGTTCGGCGTGGTGGCGTGGTTCATGGTCCTGGGGGCAGCCGGGGCGATGCTCTACTACGCTTCCCAGATACTGGCCCAGAAATGGGGCTCCCAGGACGAGAAGGACTTCGGCCGTTTCGGGGTTTTCGCCGCCAAGGCCTTCGAGCTGCTGGACTGGGTTCCCCTGCGCTTCACCGCCATCAGTTTCGCGGTGGTGGGGGACTTCGAGGATGCCGCCTATTGCTGGCGCTCCCAGGCCCTGCAATGGGCCCAGGAAGGGGCCGGCATCCTCCTGTCCAGCGGTGCCGGCGCCCTGGGCGTGCGCCTGGGCGGCCCCCTGCCCTATGAGGGCGGGGTGGAGTTCCGGCCGGAACTGGGCCTGGGGGACGATCCTGACGCCGACTACATCGACAGCGCCGTCGGCCTGGTCTGGCGCACCCTGGTGCTGTGGCTGGTGTTGCTGGTGCTGCTGACCCTGGCCCACTGGACTGCGGTCTGATTTCTCCTGTCTCCGCGTCCTTCATTTCCTGAATGCGTTCTCCCCTCGTCACCCTGGTCGACCTTATGCGCCACGGCGAGCCCGTCGGCGGGCGGCGCTATCGCGGCGGCGGCATGGACGACGCCCTGAGCGAAAAAGGCTGGAGCCAGATGCGCGCTGCGGTGGGGGATCATTGCCCCTGGACGCACATTGTCACGTCCCCCATGCGCCGTTGCGCCGATTTCGCCCGGGAACTGGCCGAACGGCAACAGCTTCCGGTGGCGGTGGAGGAGCGTTTCCGCGAAGTGGCTTTCGGCGCCTGGGAAGGGAAGACGGCGGCGGAGATCAACCGGGACGATCCCCACCTCACGCGCAACTTCCGCCTCGACCCGGAGGGCTGGCGGCCGGAGGGGGCGGAAAACCTGGACGCTTTCTCCGCCCGCATCCAGGCGGGCTGGGATGCGCTGCTGGAGCGCCACGCCGGCTCCCACGTGCTGGTGGTGGCCCATGCCGGGGTGATCCGCATGACCCTGGCTTTGGTGCTGGGCATTCCGACCCGCAACATGTACCGCATCCAGGTGGGCAATGCCGGCATCAGCCGGCTGAAAATCGAGGGGGAGGGGGTGGAGCGCCTGCTTACCCTGGAGTTCCACGGCGGATCGCTGTAGACCCCCTCACAGCCACTTTTTCCACTTGAAGTACAGGTAAGGCAGGATCGCCGACGCTACCATCACCAGCAGCGCCACGGGATAGCCCCAGGCCGTGTCCAGCTCCGGCATGCGGCGGAAGTTCATGCCGTAGATGCTCGCCACCAGGGTGGGGGGCATGAGGATCACCGCCGCCACCGAGAACAGCTTGATGATCCGGTTTTGCTGGATGTTGACGATGCCCGTGGCGGAGGTCATCAGCAGGTGCACCCGCTCGAACAGGAAAGTGGAATGGCTGAGCAGGGATTCGATGTCCCGCTGGATGTCGTGCAGCATCTCGGCGTGGGTGTCGTGGTCGAGAATGCAGCAGCGCTGGAGGTAGGACAGGGCCCGCTGATTGTCCATCAACCCCAGGCGCACCTTGCCGTTGGCGTCCTCGTTGCGGGACAGGTCGGCGAAAATGCCGGTGATGTCCTCCTCCCCCTTGGTGTGGATCAGCCGGCCCTGAATTTCCAGTTCCGCCTGGAGGCGCTCCAGGGTGTCCGCGGCCAGTTCCACTTTGGTGTCGAGGATGCCGAGGAAAATGGTGATGGCGTCCCGTGCCATGCCCGCTTCCGCCCGGGCCCGCAGGCGGTAGATGCGGAGTTCGGGCAGGTCTTCCTCGTGGAGGGTGAATAGCCTTCCCTGGTTGAGGGTAAAGCCGACCGAGGTGTTGCTCGGATATTCCCCGCTGCGGAGAAAATAGGAGCGAATGTGCAGGCCGTCTTCGTCCTGCATGAAGCGGGCGCTGGCCTCGATCTCCACCAGCGCTTCGAGTTCCGGCAGCCGTTGGCCGTAGCGGCGGAGTAGCCAGTCCCGCTCGGTGGCGCTGGGCGCCACCAGATCCACCCACACCACTTCATCCGTCAGGTCTTCGGCCCCCTGGAGCGGAATCTGCTGCAGGCTGTTGTCGCGGATGACGAAGGCGTTGAGCATGGCCTTAAAGCCCGCCCTTTCCGGGTTGCCATTGGGCTTCCGCGCATTCCCCCGCCCGGTTGAGGACCCGGGACGCGACGAACAGCAGGTCCGACAGGCGGTTGAGATAGGGGATCACCAATGGGGGAATGTCGGCCAGGGCCGACGCCCGGCGTTCCACCCGCCGGCACACCGCCCGGGCCACGTGGCACAGGGCGCCGGCTCGGCTGCCGCCGGGAAGGACGAATTCCTGCAGGGGCGGCAGGGTGGCGTTCCATTCCGCCAGCTGGAATTCCAGCCGCCCCAGGTGGGACTGGGTGAGGAGGGTCTTGCCGGGGAGGGCTAGTTCTGCCCCCAGATCGAACAGGTCGTTCTGGATTTCAGCCAGGGCGGTGGACACCGCTTCCGGCAGGGGCTCGGCCAGGAGCAGGCCGATCTGGCTGTTCAGTTCGTCCACCTCGCCCATGGCATCCACCCGCGGATCGTGCTTGGGACAGCGCACGCCGTCGGCCAGGGCGGTGGTGCCCTGGTCGCCGCTGCGGGTGACGATGTGGGACAGGCGGGGGGCTTTGTCGGTCATGGCGGGAACCATGCCACAGGCCGGGCGAAAAGAAAAGGCTCAGCCCTTCCGGGAAACGGCGGCGAGGATGCCCTGCAGGATGGCGGTGGGGGTGGGGGGGCAGCCGGGCACTTCCACATCCACCGGAATGACGTTGGACACCTTGCCGCAGCTGGCGTAGCTCTCGCCGAAGATGCCGCCGTTGCAGCCGCAGTCCCCCAGGGCCACCACCAGCTTGGGGTCCGGGGTGGCATCAAAGGTGCGCTTGAGCGCCGTTTCCATGTGGCGGGACACCGGGCCGGTGACCAGCAGCAGGTCGGCGTGGCGGGGGCTGGCGACGAAGCCGATGCCCAGGCCCTCGATGTTGTAGTAGGCGCTGTTGACGGCATGGATTTCCAGCTCACAGCCGTTGCAGGAGCCGGCGTCCACATGGCGGATTTTCAGGGCGCGGCCGAAGACGCGCAGGATCTCGGCGCTGATTTCCTGCTCCCGCACCCGCAGGGAGTCGTCCGCCTCGGGCGGGGTTTCGGTCTTGATGCCGGTCTTGATGATTTGCTTGATGATCTGGTACATGGTCGCTTTAGCCCTAAAAAGCCTTCACCGCAGAGGACGCGGGGGACGCAGAGGAAAATCTAGAACAACCATTGAAAGCCCTCCGCGCCCTTTGCGTCCTCTGCGGTGAAATGTTTTTATAAGTCATTGCCGCTGTAGCTCAGGTTGAACGATTTGTTGATCAGCGGGAAATCGGGAACGATGTTGCCGATGATGGCGTGCTCCAGCAGGGGCCAGTTCTGCCACGACGGATCGTGGGGATGGCAGCGTTCGATGGCGCCGTTCTCGCCGCTATGCAGGGCCACCAGTACCTCGCCCCGCCAGCCTTCCACCAGACCGATGCCCAGGGCGTCCGCCGGAACATTGGAAACCGGCACGCGCAGCTCGCCGCCGGGGAGAGTGTCCAGCAGGCGGCGCACCAGGCGCAGGGACTCGAACACTTCCTCGAAGCGCACCGTGACCCGGGCCGCCACGTCGCCGGAGCGGTGGGTGGCCATGCGCACGTCCAACTGGTCGTAGGGGGCTACCGGGTACTGGGCGCGCAGATCCCAGGCCTGGCCGCTGGCCCGGCCCGGCAGCCCGGTGAGGCCCAGACGGGCGGCGAGTTCGGGAGCGACGCGGCCGGTGGTGAGGAAACGGTCCTGGACCCCGGCGTGTTCGTCGTAAATGGCCTTCAGGGTGCGCACTTCCGGTTCCAGTGCATCGGCCATCGCCCGCAGGGCGGCGACGCCGTCGGGAGCGATGTCCCGGGCCACGCCGCCGGGAACGGCGATATCCATCAGGTAGCGGTGGCCGAAGGCGGCGGCGCTGGCCCGCAGGGCGTCCTCCTTGAGGCGCCAGAACTGGGCGAAGCCGAAGGACAGGGCGACGTCGTTGCCCAGGTAGCCCAGGTCACCCAGGTGGTTGGCCAGGCGCTCCAGTTCCAGCAGCAGGGCGCGCAGGTGGGCAGCCCGGGGCGGGACGGTGGTGCCGGCAATGCCTTCCACCGCCATGGAATAGGCCCAGGCGTAGGCCACGGTGCTGTCGCCGGAAACCCGTCCGGCCAGCTTGGCGCCGTCTTCCAGGGACAGGGATTCGAAGCGCTTTTCGATGCCCTTGTGCTTGTAGCCCAGACGTTCTTCCAGCCGCAGCACCCGTTCGCCGATGATGGAGAAGCGGAAGTGGCCGGGCTCGATGGTGCCGGCGTGGACCGGGCCCACCGGGATTTCGTGCACCCCGTCGCCGGTGACGGTGACGAAGGGATAGACGTCGGCATCATGAGAATGGACTTGGCTGCCGTCGAATTCCTTGCGCAGGGGGTGGGCGCTTTGCGGCCAGGAGCCATGGCGCAGCCATTGGCGGGTATCGGCAGCGCCGCTGGCGGGAATGCCCAGCAGGTCGAAGGCGGCCCGCTGCATGCGGTTGGCGGCGGGGAAGATGACGCTGATGTCGGGGTAGGCCGGGTTGGCGGCGTCCAGGGGCACGGTGAGGCACACCAGACCGGGCTGGTCGCTCAGGGCCACGTGGAGGGCGAAGCCGCCGCCCAGGTGGCGCCGGTCGGTGCCCCACAGGGAAACAAGCCGGCCGCCGCGGCCTTTCACCGCTTCGCAGCAGGCGGGGAGCTGGTCGGGGGCGATCTCGGCCCCCCAGGCGGGGGCAGCGCCGGGCAGGACTTGGAGTTCCACGGGAAAGCCGTCTAAACGCATGGTATCAACCGATCAAAGCGGCCGCCTGGCGGTACCAGTCGGCGAGATAGGGCGGAATGTACAAACCCAGCATCAGCACCAGGGCCAAGTGCACGAACACCGGGATCAGGGCCGGGGGATGGGGCAGGCGCTGTTCGGTGGTTTCGCCGAACACCATGGGCTGCACCTTGCTGAACACGGCGGCGAAGGCCACGCCCAGGGCGACCAGCAGGAAGGGGGTGGCCCAGGGGTGGGTGTGCATGGCGGTGGTGAGGATCAGGAACTCGCTGGCGAATACGCCGAAGGGGGGCATGCCGAGAATGGCGAGGCTGCCCAGGGCCAGGCCCCAGCCCACGGTGGGGGTGGTCTTGATCAGGCCGCGGATGCCGTCCATCAGCTGGGTGCCGGCCTTCTGGGAAGCGTGGCCGACGGCGAAGAAGATCGCCGATTTGGTCAGGCAGTGCACGGTCATGTGCAGCAGGCCGGCGAAGGTGGCCACCGGGCCGCCCATGCCGAAGGCGAAGGTCATCAGGCCCATGTGCTCGATGGAGGAATAGGCGAACAGGCGCTTGATGTCCTTCTGCCGGGAAAGGAAGAAGGCCGCCATCACCACGCTCAGCAGGCCGAAGCCCATCATCAGGTTGCCGGCGAATTCGGTGCCCAGGGCGCCGTCCACCAGCACCTTGGAGCGCACCACCGCGTACAGGGCGACGTTGAGCAGCAGGCCGGAAAGCACGGCGGAGATGGGGGTGGGGCCTTCGGCGTGGGCGTCGGGCAGCCAGTTGTGCAGGGGCGCCAGGCCCACCTTGGTGCCGTAGCCCACCAAGAGGAAGACGAAGGCCAGGGACAGGACGGTGGGCTCCAGCTGGCCCTTCACCGTGTCCAGGTGGGTCCACAGCAGGGCGGTGCCGCCGGCGCCGAGCACCTTTTCCGCCGCGAAATAGAGCAGGATGGTGCCGAACAGGGCCTGGGCGATGCCCACGCCGCACAGGATGAAGTATTTCCACGCCGCCTCGATGCTGGCCGGGGTGCGGTACAGGCTCACCAGCAGCACGGTGGTGAGGGTGGCGGCTTCCATCGCCACCCACAGGATGCCCATGTTGTTGGTCAGCAGCGCCAGCAGCATGGTGAAGGTGAACAGCTGGTACATGGAGTAGTACAGCCGCAGCTGGTTGATGCTCAGCTTGCCGTGGTGCTGTTCGATGCGCATGTAGGGGCGGGAGAACAGCGAGGTGGTGAAGCCGACGAAGGCGGTCAGGGCCACCAGGAACACGTTGAAGGGGTCGACGAAGAACTGCTCGTTCCAGGCCAGCATCGGGCCGTCGTTGATGACCTTGGCGGTGAGGGCCGCGCTGGCGGCGAAGGTGGCGAAACTCGCCGCTGAATTGAGCTCCGGGGCCCAGCGGCGGCAGCCGAACAGGGCCAGCAGAATGCCGCCGATCAGCGGGATGCCCATTACTGCGAAGATTTCCACGTCAGTCTTCCTTTAACCGTTCCATGTGCTTGATATCCAGGCTGTCGAAGGTTTCCCGGATGTGGAAGAAGAAAATGCCGAAAATGAAGGCCCCCACCAGCACGTCCAGGGCGATGCCCAGTTCCACCACCATGGGCATGCCGTAGGTGGCGCTGGTGGCGGCGAAGAACAGCCCGTTTTCCATGGCCAGGAAGCCGATCACCTGGGGCACCGCTTTGCGCCGGGTGATCATCATCAGGAAGGACAGCAGCACCGAGGCCATGGCGATCCCCAAGGTGCTGCGGATGATGGTGCCGGAAAGCTGGGAGATCGGCAGGGCCAGGTTGAAGGCGAACACCACCAGCACGATGCCGATCAGCATGGTGCTGGGAATGTTGAACATGGTCTCCACGTCCCATTTGACGTTCAGCTTGCGGATCAGGCGGTGCAGTAGCCAGGGCAGGAAGATGACCTTGAGCACCAGGGTGAGGGCCGCGGAGTAATAGAGGTGGTGCTGCTGGGTGGTGAGGCCGACGATCAGGGTGCTCACCGACAGCACCAGCCCCTGCATGGCGAACAGGTTGATCAGCGACAGGATGCGCCGCTGGGACAGCATGGCGAAGGCGATCAGCAGCAGCAGGGCGGCGAAGAGGTTAACCAGTTGTGCGCTGAAGGGAATCATGGCCTCAGACCTCCAGCAGGAAATGAACCAGCATGCCCAGCACCGCCAGGAGGAAGGCGGTACCCAGGAATTCCGGCGCGCGGAAGATGCGCATCTTGGCGGAAAGGGTTTCCAGCAGGGCGAGACCGAAGCCGGCAGCGGTCAGCTTCAGCACCAGCACGAACATTGCGTAGGGCACGGCGGCCCAGTTGCCCGCCTCGGCGATGCCCCAGGGGAAGAACAGGGCGATGCCGATGGTGACGTAGGCCATGAGCTTGATGCTGCTGGCCCACTCGATCAGCGCCAAGTGGCGGGCCGAATATTCGAGGATCATGGCCTCGTGGATCATGGTCAGTTCCAGGTGGGTGGAGGGGTTGTCCACCGGGATGCGGGCGTTTTCCGCCAGCAGCACCATGAGGAAGGCCACCGAGGCGAAGGCCATGCTGGGATAGAGGATGAATTCCTTGTGGGCCAGGGCTTCCACAATGGTGGGCAGGGAAGTGGAATGGCTGATCAGGGAGGCGGTGAAGAACACCATCAGCATTGCCGGCTCCGCCAGGAAGGCCACCAGCATTTCCCGCCGGGCGCCCAGGGTGCCGAAGGAGGTGCCGACGTCCATGGCCGCCAGGGAGATGAATACCCGGGCCAGGGCAAAAATCCCCACCAGGGCGATCACGTCCACCGCCGGGGCCAGGGGCAGGTCGATGGCCAGCACCGGCACCAGGGACGCCGCCAGCCACATGCAGACGAACAGGATGTAGGGCGTGGCGCGGAACAGGGGCGAGGCGTCATGGGCCAGCACCGCGTCCTTGTGCAGCAGCTTCACCAGGCCCCGGTAGGGCTGGAGGATGCCGGGGCCGGTGCGGTTCTGCATCCAGGCGCGGCACTGGTTCACCCAGCCCATCAAAAGGGGAGCGGCGAGCACCACCAGGGTGTTTTGGGCCAGTTGGAAAGCGATGTCGGTGGGATTCATCGGACGAACGCCAGCAGGGCCAACAGCGTGATGAAGCTGTACAGCAGGTAGATGGAAATACGCCCGTGCTGCAGCTTGCCGATCAGTCCGGAAAGCTTTTCGGTCACGGCGGCGATGGGCAGGTAGAACAGATTCCACAGCCGGTCCCGGGTCTCCCCGTGGTAGTGGGGATGGGTATCGAAGGGGCTGGGCAGTTCCCGGGTGATGCCGAAGAAGGGCTCGAAAATTTGCCGGATGGGCTGGCTGAAGCCTTCTGCGGTGTCCTGCATGCGAGGGGTCTGGGCGGGAAAGCCGCAGTCCCACGGCGCGCCCCGGCGCAGGCGGCCGTGGTAGAGCTTGCGCACCGCGATGAAGGTGAACGCCAGGCCGCCGAGGATGATCAGGAACAGGATCACCGGGCTGTAACTCGCCCGCTCCGGGGCTACCGGCGTGAGCCACAGCCATCCGGCGTGGCCGGCGCTGGAGCCGAGTTCGCGGCCGACCAGGAGCTGGGTCACGTTGTCCAACTGGAGAATCACCGCCACCGGGAACAGGCCCAGGGCCAGGCAGGCAGCGGCCATCCAGCCCAACCCCAGGCGTTCCCAGTTGCCGGCGTCGTGGGCGTGGACCAGTTTTTCCTCCCGGTGCTGGCCGAGGAAGATCACGCCGTAGAACTTCACCATGGCGTAGGCGGCCAGGGCGGCGGCCAGGGCGATGGCGGCGGCCCCCAGGGGGATCATCATGTTGAGGTAGGCGTGGGGCAGGGCCGGGGTGAGCAGGAAGGCCTGCAACAGCAGCCACTCGGAGACGAAGCCGTTGAAGGGGGGCAGGCCGGCGATGGCCAGGGTGCCCACCAGCACCATCACCGCCACCCAGGGCATGCGCCGGATCAGGCCGCCCAGGTGGCCCAGGTTGCGCTCGCCGGTGGCGTGGAGCACGGAGCCGGTGCCGAGGAACAGCAGACCCTTGAAGAAGGCGTGGTTGAGGGCGTGGTAGAGGGCGGCGACCAGGGCGAGGACCGCTACGGTTTCCTGGTGGAAGGCGTGGAAGATGATGCCGAGGCCGATGCCGGCCAGGATGATGCCGATGTTCTCGATGGAGGAATAGGCCAGCAGACGCTTCATGTCCGATTGCACGGCGGCGAACAGCACGCCGTAGAGGGCGGTCATGAGGCCCAGCACCAGGGTCAGGGCGCCCCACCACCAGAGCTGGGTGTCCAGCAGGTCGAAAGTCACCCGCAGCAGGCCGTAGATGGCGGTTTTCAGCATCACCCCGCTCATCAAGGCGGACACCGGGGAGGGGGCCGCAGGGTGGGCTTCCGGCAGCCAGGCGTGCAGCGGCAGCAGGCCGGCCTTGGCGCCGAAGCCGAACAGGGCCAGCAGGAAGGTGGCCGAGGCCCAGAACGGACTCAGCTCGGCTTGGCGCATGGTGGCGAAGCTATAGTCGCCGTGGCCCCCCTGCATCACGCCGAAGCACAGCAGGATGCCGATGGCGCCCACGTGGGCGATCAGCAGGTAAAGAAAGCCGGCGCGGCGGATTTCCGGCACCTTGTGGTCGGTGGTGACCAGGAAGTAGGACGACAGCGCCATGGCCTCCCAGGCCACCATGAATAGGTAGGCGTCGTCCGCCAGCAGCACCAGCACCATGCTGGCGATGAACAGGTGGTACTCCAGGCACAGCAGGCCCAGGGTACCCCCCTCCATGGTGCGGAAGTAACCGGCGCCGTAGACCGAGATGCCGAACACCGCACCCCCCAGGAGGAGCAGGAAAAAGGCGGACAGGGCGTCCAGGCGCAGGTGGAAGGGCAGGTCGGGCAACCCTAAGGGTAGGACGGCCACGTTGGTACCGCCGCCCAGGGCTCCCAGGGCGACCACCGCCAGAGCCAGGGCGCCCAGGGCGCCGGCGGGGAAGAGCAGTTGGGCGAGCAGCCGGGGGTGACGTTGCAGTGCCAGACCGGCTGCGCCCAACACCAGCCAGAAAACGACGATTGCCAGAACATAGTCAAGGTGCACTAGATGCGGCGCCACGGTTTGATTCTTCCCCCAGGGTCAAAGCATGTCCACGGTGACGATCACCTCAAAACACTTGGTTTGGTGCTGGTGTCGTCAATGCAAGCATGGAGAGCCGGGGCTACTTCCGTTTTGCGCTAAGGGTGCTTTTGGTGGCGTAGGTGACGTCGTGGGCATCCAGATAGTCACGAATCAACTGACGCACCACCTGGGAAGGCGTAAGGTCCTGGGCTGCGCATAGCGCCTCGAAGGCCTGTTTCTTCACCGGGTCGATCAGTACCGTAAGGCGTGCGGTTTTGCTTTCCATGGAACGGTTCGGTGGCTCAACATGTTAATGAGATTGTAATCATAGACGCTTCGGATGTCACTGATGAGGGGCTTAAAATTCGTTGCTCAGCTTCTTGTAACCCTGGACCAGTTCCATGTTGGCCTGCACCACGGTTTCCGAGAATTCCGAGGCGGCGGCCGTGACTTTGGGAATGGCGCTGAGGTCGGCGTTGCGGTGGACGTTGGTGGTGGACGGGACGTAGAAGTCCGCGGGCAGTTCGCAGCCTTCGATGACGCAGTTGTGGCGCACCACGCAGCCGTCGAGGACGGTGCAGTTGAACAGCACGGTGTTGAAGCCGATGAACACCCGGTTGCCCACCACGCAGGGACCGTGGACGATGGAACGGTGGGCGATGGAGGTGTACTCGCCGATCTGCACCGGGGCGCCGGCCTTGGAATGGATCACTACCCCATCCTGGATGTTGGAATGGGCGCCGATGACGATGGGCTCCAAGTCCCCTTCCGGCGTCACCTCGTCGGCGCGGATGACAGCGTAGGGGCCGATGAAGACGTTTTCCTGAATGATGACCTTGCCGCAGATGATGGCGGTCTTGTCCACGTAGGCGGATTCGTGGATGACGGGCAGGTCGCCCCGGGGGTTCTTGCGGATCATGGTGGGAACTCCTGGCGATGGATGGACGGGGCGATTATAGCAAGGGACGGCGTACTCCACGGTGGCCGGCGCCAAAACTAAAGGGGCGGCGGGCCATGCCCGCCGCCCCCGGAGTGGGCGCTGTGTCCCTTTACTTTGCCTTCAGGTCGGCGTCGAAGGCCACGGGGTCGTTGGAGGGGGTGATGCCCGAATCTTCCGCCCGGCACTCGTTGAAAATCCGCACCTGGCAGTCGCGGCAGATGGCTTGGTCCAGCTTGGGATAGATGGTGCGCAGGGCGTCCTTCTTGCCGGCGAAAATGTTCTCCGCGCCGATGTCGGGAATGTAGCGTCCCTTGGCCAGCATGGAGAGGGCGGCTTCCTTCATGCCTGCCAGGTACAGCCCGCCGCCCATCTTGCGACGCCGCTTGGCCTCCTGCACCAGCATTTCGGCACCGGCGATGTCCACGAAGTTGATGCCCTTGCCCAGGAGCAGCACGTGCTTTTTCTGAGGGTCGGTTTCGTCGATGGCCTGGAGTTCCTGTTGCACGTGATTGACGGCGCCGAAGAAGATGGAGCCGTTGACCGACAGGGTCGTCATCTGCGGGCATTCGGGGGCGGCCGGGGAGGCGGGGACGAATTTCCGCGCCGGTTCGTGGGGGTCCGGCACCAGGGACTGGATGGCGGGGCTGGAGGTGCGGCTGAGGTACAGCATCAGGGACAGCATCACGCCCACGTAGATGGCGAACTCCAGTTCCACGAACAGGGTGGAGAGCAGGGTGGTGAACAGCACTACGGTTTCCGAGCGGCTGGTCTTGAGGATGGAGCCGATGTGGTGGAAGTCGATCAGGCCCCAGGCCACCAGGAACAGGATCGCCGCCATGGACGCGATGGGCAGGTAGGCCGCCAGAGGTGCCACCAGCAGCAGGATCAGGGCCAGGAAGCCGGCGGCGAACACCGAGGCCAGGGGGGTCAGGGCGCCCGCGGCGTAGTTGAGGCCGCTGCGGTTGAAGGAGCCGCTGGAGGCGTAGCCGGAAAAGAAGCTGCCGAACATGTTGGATAGGCCCTGGCCGATGAATTCCTGGTTGCCGTCGATGCGCTGCTCTGAGCGTACGGCGATGGCGCGGGAGATGGATACCGCCTCGGTGAGGGCCAGCATGGTCACCGCCAGGGCGCTGGGGGCCATGGTCTGCAGGGCCATCAGGGAGAAATCCGGGGCCGACAGGGGCGGCAGGGTGGCGGGCAGGGCGCCCAAGGTGTGGATCAGGGTGGTTTCCTGGCCGTAGAAGCTGTTGAGTCCCAGGGCAAACAGACTGCCGATCACCATGGCGGCGATCATGTAGGGAATCTTGGGCAAGAATTTCTTGGTCAGGATGCCGCTGGCCAGGGTGATCGCGCCCACCGAAACCACGTAAGGGTTGACGTTGCCGATCTGGAGAACCACCTGCTGGATGATCTCGTAAAAATGGGCGCCCCGGGGAATATCGATGCCGAGAAAGTTCTTGAACTGGCTGGAGGCGATGAGCACCGCCGCGCCGGCGGTGAAGCCGATCACCACGGTGTGGGAGATGAAGTTCACCAGGGTGCCCATGCGAGCAACGCCCATGATGAGCTGGAACAGGCCGGTGAGGAAGGTGAGGGTCAGCACCAGGCTGATGTACTGGGCCGAGCCCGGCTCCGCCAGGGGCGAGACCGAGGAGAACACCACGATGGAAATGGCGGTGGTGGGGCCGGAAACCAGATGCCAGGAGGAGCCGAACAGGGCACCGATGACGGCGGGGATCATGGCGGCGTAGAGGCCGTATTCCGGCGGCAGGCCGGCGATGGTGGCGAAGGCCACGCCCTGGGGCAGCACGATGATGGCGCCGGTGAGGCCGGCGATCAGGTCGGCGCGGGTGGTCTGTTTGTCGACCATGGGCCACCAGCGCAGGAAGGGAAAGACTTTGTAAAGCCAGAGGTTGCAGGCGAGGGTGTTCTTGAGCATGGAAGTAGGTGTCCGGCGGACTGTTGCCGAATGCAACAATCGTGATGAAAAATGAATCCGTAAATTATATCGGTCCGGAGTGGGTAAGGTCAAAGGCTCTGAATCGGCCGGGTTTTTTTAGTTCCCCTGTTTGAGCTTGCGCCACAGGGAGACCCGGTTGATGCCCAGGGTATTGGCAGCCTGGGTCTGGTTTCCGCCCACCTCGCCCAGGCACCCAGCGAATGTAGCTGCGCTCCTGCTCCTCCAGGGTGGCGATGCGGCCCCCCGGCAACACGCGGTGCTGGAGGAAGCGACGGCGACGGATTGAACCTGCCTTGCTGTGGAATGGCAAGGGCCGGCGATGCCGGCCCTCTTTCATTGGGGCGGCCGGCTAAAAAAGCGACCCCTGCTCGGCGGGCCAGGGGATGCCTGGAGGGAGCCGTTTCGGTGCCGTGATGCGCAGTTGCTTGTTGACGTTATAGACCCCGAACACCACTGTGATGGCACTTTCCGGCACCTGGAACTCTCCCGCCAGGAAGCGCACCAGGTGCGCCGTGGCTCGCCCGCGCACCGGGTTTTCGGCCACATACACCTCCAGTTGCTTGCCGATGACCTTGCCGATTATCGTCTGCTTGGCTCGCGGCCGGCCGAGGATATTCAGCACCAGGGTGTTTCCTTCCCAATGGCTAAACGACATTTTCAGCGCCGCTCCAGGCAACCCAGGTAAACCATGGCGTCCGGCCCGGTGCCCTGGCGCTGGGCCTGCCAGATGGTTTCCGCCAGGCATTCCATGATGTGATGCTGGGCGGCCATGGTATCGCCGTCCCGGCTCAGCAGACGGTGGTAGTGGGCGAGGATGCCGGGGGGCTGATCGATGGAGAGCTGTTCTTCCACCGCCAGGTGCAGTTGGAGGTGGAGGAAGGGGTTGATGTCGCCGCTTTCGGGGAGGTAGTCCCGGTCCAGGTTCCGTTCCGGGTGGTCGAGGACGGCGTGATATTCGGGGTGGGCGATCACGACGTCGGCGGCCATGGCTTCCAGGGGGGTGAGGGGGCGGCTCGCCTTGTGCTTTTCCCAGGCATCGAAGAAAAAGCGCCGGGCCTGGTCCCGGGAGGGGTTAAACATGGAATAGCCCTACCACGGTGGAATACTGGAACAGCTCGTTGCTGCGGTGGAAGGGAGCGATTTCGCCGTTGCCGTAAAAGCCGATGAAGGGCATGTCGGGGAACTCGGCTTTCAGCGCTTCCAGGTCCCGGTCCACGCCGCCGTAGAAGTAGGGGCTGCGGCCCATGCAGGGGAAGACCAGGGCGAAGTCCGGCGCGCTTCCCAGGCGGCTGCGCAACTGGGCCAGCAGCTGGTGCATGTCCCGCTCGGCGGCGGCGGGCTCCCGCAGGGCCCAGAACAGCACCTGGCCCTCTGCCGGCTGCAGGGACAGGGTCACCGAGCCGTCGTCGTTGGCGGAGACGATGGGCACCAAGCGGTAGCGTCCCTCGGCGATGGCCGTGGCGGGGTCGCCGATGACGAAGCCGGCCATCAGGAGGTGGAGGGGGATGCGGTCCCGGTGGGCCATTTCCGGCGGCAGGCAAAGCTCCAGGGAGCTGAGGGCGCTCTGACCTTCCAGGGCGAGGACGTCGTGATCCTTCTGGCGGGTAACGGGTTTGGGGGGGCACAGGGCCAGGGCGCCCTGGGACACGCCCACCATGCCACGGGCACCGCGGACGATGGATTCGCTGCGGCCTTTTTCCGACAGCTTGCCTCCGCTCCATACCTTGTAGGGCCCCTGGCCGGTGGCGTCCCCTGAGACGGCGCCGAAGCGGTGCCCGGGCAGATTCAGCCAGGACGTGTTGAGGCAGTGGGGGGCGGTGAGGCTCAGGATCAGGTCGTCCTCTCCGGCCTGGGAGGCGGGCCCCAGGCGCACGTCGTCGCCGAACACCATGGCGGCGGCGGCGGGGGAGTCCAGCACCCAGTCGCTTTCGGTGAAGATGCCGGCCGCGGTGCAGCCCACGATCTGGGTGCACTCCGCCGCCTTGGCCGCCGCCAGCAGGGCGGGCTGGGGGGCGGCGGCGAATTCGGGGGTGAGGAACAGCAGCATGCTGTTGACGTGGTCGAAGGCCGCCCGCTCCATGGCCTCCTGGACGGCCAGGGTGACCAGGTCCAGGTTGGCGGCGGGGCCGGCGGAGAGCCCGGTGGCGACGCTCATTGCGATGGCTTTCGTGCGGTGGCGGACGGCCCCGGCGGCGGGTTCTTGTCCGGGTATTCGCACCGGTCGGCGATCAGGCAGCGCCAGCACTCCGGCTTGCGGGCCTTGCACACGTAGCGGCCGTGGAGGATCAGCCAGTGGTGGGCGTCCTGCTTGAACTCGGCCGGGACGTGCTTGAGCAGCTTCTTTTCCACCTCCAGCACGGTCTTGCCGGGGGCGAGGCCGGTGCGGTTGGCGACGCGGAAGATGTGGGTGTCCACGGCGATGGTGGGGTGGCCGAAGGCGGTGTTGAGCACCACGTTGGCGGTCTTGCGGCCCACGCCGGGGAGGTTTTCCAGGGCTTCCCGCTCGGCAGGCACTTCGCTGTCGTGCTCCCGGAGCAGGATTTCGCAGGTGGCGAGAAGGTGCCTGGCCTTGCTGCGGTAAAGGCCGATGGTCTTGATGTAGCTCTCCAGGCCTTCCTGGCCCAGGGCGAGAATCTTGTCCGGGGTGTTCGCCACCGGAAACAGCTTGGCGGTGGCCAGGTTGACGCCCTTGTCGGTGGCTTGGGCGGAGAGCAGCACCGCCACCAGCAGTTCGAAAGGGGTACGGTAATGCAGCTCGGTGGTGGGCGCCGGATTGGCCTCTGCGAGGCGGCGGAAAATCTCGCGGCGTTTTGCGGTGTTCATCGGTGCAAATTATGACAGAAGTTGCGAGGGGGGACACCCTCGGCGTGGTGCCGGCCAGGAAAGGAGATCGGAGACGCTATTTCTGCGCTTCTGCAGGGGGCAGCACGGGGAGGGCGATGGTGATGAGCGCACCCGGGGGGCGGTTGGCGACAACGATGGTTCCGTTGAGGTTGCGCTCGATGATCATTTTCGACATGTAGAGGCCGATTCCGCTGCCTTTTTCCTTGGTGGTGAAATAGGGATCGAAAATTTTCGGCAGGACATCCTCGGGGATGCCGCCGCCGTTGTCCTGGATGGTCAATACGCCCTTGTCGCCGGACCGGCTGAGGGTGACTTCGATCCGGCCTCCGGGGCCCTGGTGCTGCTGAATGGCTTCCTTGGCGTTGGCGAAGACGTTGAGGATGGTCTGGGCGAACTGGTTGGAATAGCCGTAGGCCATCAGCCCCTTGGGAAGGCTTTTTTCCACCAGGATGTTGTTGTTTTTGAGGGAGGCTTCCATCACGAACAGGGCGTCTTCCACCGACTGGCTCATGTCGAACTCGCCCGGCTCCCGGTCGGGGCGGAAGAAGTCGCGGAAGTCGTCCACCGTGGTGGACATGCGCTGCAGCAGCTGACGAGCCCGACTGACCGTGTCGTTCAGGGATTCCGAGGACAGTTCGTGGTAGTCGTAGTCATCCTGGATGTTGCTCAGGATGATGGACAGGGCGTTCAGCGGCTGCCGCCACTGGTGGGCGATGTTGTGGACCATTTCCCCCATGGCGGCGAGGCGGGACTGCTGAATGAGGATGTGGTCTTTTTCCCTGTTTTTCGCGACTTCCTCTTCCACCCGTTGTTCCAGGTTCTGATTGAGTCGCCGGAGCGCTTCCTCCAGCCGCTTGCGCTCGGTGATGTCCCGGGCGGCAGCGAACACGCCCTGCACCTCGCCGGATTCGTTGCGGTAGACGGCAGCGTTGTAGAGGACGTCCATCACCTTGCCGGAGACATGGCGGATGGCGAGGGGGTAGTTCTTGACCAGGTTGTCGGAGAACACCTTGAGATAGCCTTCCCGGGCTTTCCCGGGGTCGGTGAAGTAGCTGGCGAAATCGGTGCCGATCAGCGTGTCGCGGTCGATGCCGGTGGCCTGCTCGAAAGCGGCGTTGACGTCGGTGATGAGGCCTTCGTTGCTGATGGTGGCCAGGGGGTCCAGGCTGGCCTCGATCAGGCTGCGGGCATAGTGGGAGGCGGCACGCAGCTGTTCCTCCGCCCGCTTGCGCTCGGTGATGTCCCGGGCGGCGGCGAACACGCCCTGCACCTCGCCGGATTCGTTGCGGTAGACGGCAGCGTTGTAGAGGACGTCCATCACCTTGCCGGAGACATGGCGGATGGCGAGGGGGTAGTCCTTGACCAGGTTGTCGGAGAACACCTTGAGATAGCCTTCCCGGGCTTTCTCGGGTTCGGTGAAATAGCTGGCGAAATCGGTCCCGATCAGGTCTTCGCGGGCAATGCCGGTGGCCAGTTCGGAGGCGGCATTGACGTCGGTGATGATGCCCTCGTTGCTGATGGTGACCAGGGGGTCCAGGCTGGCCTCGATCAGGCTGCGGGCATAGTGGGAGGCAGCGCGCAACTTTTCTTCCACCCATTTGCGCTCAGTGATGTTCTGCACCTGTTTGATGAGCTGCAGGGGGAGGCCTTGGGCGTCACGCAACAGGGAGCCGGTGAGCTGCACCCAAACCACCTCGCCGTTCTTGCGCACGTAACGCTTTTCCATTTCGTAGGCGGGGATTTCCCCGGATTCCAGGCGTTTCACCTGATCCAGGTCTTTTTGCCGGTCGTCGGGGTGGGTAATGTCTTCAAAGGTCAGCTTCAGCAGTTCTTCCGCCGTGTAGCCGACAATTTCGCACAGGGCACGGTTCACCCGTATGAATCGGCCATCGGGAGACGTCAATGCCATCCCGATGGGCGCATGCTCGATGACATCGCGGAAACGCTCTTCGCTTTCCCGCAACTCATCCTCGGCCCGCCTGGGCTCGGAAGTGCCCGGGGCGGCAAGCGGCTGGGCCGAGTCGGGTTTTTCATCCATGGACGAGATCCTTTCGCCGAATTGCAATGGGGCGTTGCTGAGGGGGAGATTGAGACCTTTTTTCTTATGAACTCAATATAGTTCGTCGTCGCGTCGGATGGGCGGCAGAAACAAAAATGCCCTGGCAGGAGCCAGGGCATCGGGGGGCGGGAGGCTAGGTCATGCCGCCTGGGGAACGGCGTTTGCAGTCGCCTGCCTGCGGGCGCTGCGTTCGTCCAGCCAGTTCTTGCCGGCGATCATCAGCCCAAGGCCGATGAAGGCGCCGGGGGGCAGGATGGCGAGAAGGAAGCCGGGGTAGTCGGCGGGCGCCAGATGGATCACCCAGGATTTGGCGGACTCGCCGAAGGCCAGCTCGATACCGGAGAACAGGGTGCCCTTGCCGAACACTTCGCGGATGGCGCCCAGGGCGCCCAGGGTGAGGGCAAGGCCGAAGCCCACGGCGAAGCCGTCCACCATGGAGGGCAGGACCGGGTTCTTGGAAGCGAAGGTTTCGGCGCGGCCGAGCACGGTGCAGTTCACCACGATCAGGGGTACGAAGATGCCCAGCACCACGTACAGGGCCTGCATGTAGGCGTTCATCACCAGCTGGATGATGGTCACCAGCACCGAGATGATGATGATGAATACGGGAATGCGGGCTTCCGCCGGCACCCAGTTGCGCACCAGGGAAACGGCGGCGTTGGAGAAGATGATCACCACGGTGGTGGCCAGCCCTAAGCCCAGGCCGTTGACCACGGTGGAGGACACCGCCAGCAGCGGGCACAGGCCCAGCAGCATCACCAGGCCGGCGTTGTTGTGCCACAGACCTTCCTTGAGGATTTGGGAGTAAGGGGTGCTCATGATGCGGCTCCTTGTCCGGCGGCGGCCGGCGGGTTGGCGAACAGCTTGTCCTTGTTTTGCTCGAAGTAGCCCAGGGCCTTGTGTGCCGCCTTGACGATGGCCCGGGGGGTGACGGTGGCGCCGGAGACGTGCTCGAACACGCCGCCATCCTTCTTCACCTTCCATTCCTTGTCGGCGGTGTTGGCCAGGGATTTGCCGCCAAAGACCTCGATCCACGGGCTGCGGGCGATTTCGATATAGTCGCCGAGGCCGGGGGTTTCGTTGTGGGACACCACGCGCACGCCGGCCATTTCGCCGTTGGCGTAGACCGAGACGATGAGCTTGATCCTGCCGGCGTAGCCGTCCGGGGCCACCGCCTCGAACACCGCCGCCGCCGGGGCGCCGCCCTTACGGGCGCGGTACACCGTGGTGGGGTCGAAGGTGCCCAGTTCCGGGGTCGGTTCCAGGACCAGGGTGTCCTGCAGGATGTCGTTGTCGTAGGCGCTGGCGGGCAGGATCTGGCCGATCAGCTTGAGCTTGGCCAGCTCTTCGTTCTTGGCGATGTCGGCCTTGGTGGCGTCGAAGGTGAAGGCCAGCATGGCGGTGCCGATGGCGGCGAAAATCAGCAGGCTCAGTGCGGTGCGCAGGGAAACCTGGAGGGGGAGGGGCAGGGCGCTCACTTGGAAGCCTCCTCGTTTTTCAGGTGGCCGAAGACCCGGGGCTGGGTGTAGGTGTCGATCAGGGGCACGAAGGCGTTGAGGATCAGCACCGAGAAGGCGACGCCGTCAGGGTAGCCCCCCAGGACGCGGATGACGTAGGTCAGGGCCCCGGCGGCGAAGCCGAAGATCAGCTTGCCCCTGGGGGTGGCGGCGGCGGTCACCGGGTCGGTGGCGATGAAGAAGGCGCCCAGCATGGTGCCGCCGGTGGCCAGGTGGAACCAGGGGGCCACGTAGTGGTCGGCATCCTTGAGGTAGAAGAAGGCGCCCATCAGGAACAGGCCGCCGAGGAAGGCCAGGGGAATGTGCAGGTTGATGATCCTGGCGCGCCACAGGTAGATGCCGCCCAGGAGGTACATGGCGGCGATCCACATGGAGCCCTTGCCCCCGATGACGTCGAAAATCGGCATCTGCAGCACTTCGCTCACGGTATGGTGCAGGTGGAGCTGGGTCTTCAGGGTGTCCAGGGGGGTGGCCATGTTGATGGCGTCCACCTCCATGCCGGCGGGAAGCGCCCCGGTGAGCATGTAGGCCAGCTGGTCGCCGAAGCCTAGGTGCACGCCGGCCAGGACCGTGGGGGCGGGCCAGTGGGTCATGTAGGCCGGGAAGGAGATCATCAGGGCGGCGAAGCCCACCATGGCCGGGTTGAACAGGTTATTGCCGAGGCCGCCGAAAAGGTGCTTGGCGAACACCACGGCGATCACGGTGCCGACGACGATCAGCCACCAGGGCGACATGGGGGGGATGGACAGGGCCAGCAGCCAGGCGGTGAGGAGCACGCTGCCGTCGGTGACGAAGGGCTTCACCGGGTAGGCGCGCATCCGGATCATGGCCGCTTCCACCGCCAGGGCGGTGAGGCTGGCGATGGTCAGGCTGATGAGGATGGAGGGGCCGAAGGCGATGACGTAGAACACGATGCCGGGCACCAGGGCGGCCATGACCCGGAACATGGTTCCGCTGACGCCGTGGCCGGCAAAAATATGGGGTGAACTCATGGTTTCCTTTGAACGCTAGGCCGGACTCAGGCCTCTTCTTTTGCCGGTTCTGCCGGGGTCTCGGGGGTAGCTTCGCCTTCGGCCTTCTTGGCCTTGGCCCGCTCCACCGCCGCGGCGATGGCGGCCTGCTTGGCCGCCTTCTCCTCGGGGCTTTCGCTCTTGGCCGCGGCGGCGGCAGCGAGCTTGGCGGCTTTTTCGGCCTTTTCCCGTTCCATGCGCTGCTGTTTCAGCTCGCTGCGCTGACGGGCCATTTCCGCGGCGCGTTTTTCGCGGTCGCGTTCCATGAGTTCGCTTTTGGCGTAACGGAAATACTGCACCAGCGGGATATTGCTGGAGCAGACGTAACTGCAGCAGCCGCACTCGATGCAGTCGAACACGTTGTAGGTGCGGGCCTTGTCGAAATTCTTGCCGCGAATGAACCACTGCAACTCGTAGGGGCGCAGGCCCACCGGGCACACCTCGGCGCAGTGGGTGCAGCGGGTGCAGGGCATGGCGGCCGGCTCCGCCGGGAACAGGGCGTCGGAGGTGGCGATGAAGCAGTTGCTGCCCTTCTGCACGTGGTAGCCGCTGTTGGCCAGGGGCATGCCCATCATCGGGCCGCCCATGATGTAGCCGTTGGTGTCCGGCAGGGCGCCGCCGGCCAGGGCCAGCAGATCGTCCAGGGGGGTGCCGATGCGGGCTTCGAAGTTGCCCGGCTGCTTGACGTTGCCGGTGATGGTGACGACGCGGGAGATCATCGGCTCCCCGTGGTTTACCGCCCGGTGCACGGTATACACCGTGGCGACGTTGGTGCACACCACGCCGATCTGGTAGGGGCGGCCGCCGGAGGGGACTTCCTTGCCGGTGAGAATCTTGATCAGCTGCTTCTCGCCGCCGGTGGGGTAGAGGGTGGGGACGGCGAGGATTTCGATGGCCTTGCCGGCGGCGGCCTGCTTCATGGCGGCGACAGCCTCGGGCTTGTTATCCTCGATGCCCACCAGGGTCGCCTTGGGCTGGAGCAGGTGCTGGAGGATTTCGATGCCCTGGACGATCTCATCGGCCCGCTCGCGCATCAGGCGGTCGTCGCTGGTGATCCAGGGCTCGCACTCGGCGGCGTTGATTACCAGGGTGTCCAGCTGGCCCTGGACGCCCAGCTTGATGTGGGTGGGGAACACGGCGCCCCCCAGGCCCACCACGCCGCAGTCGCGGATGTGGTCGAGCACCGCTTGGGGCGAGGCGGTCTGGTAGTCGATGGGGGCGTGGTCGATCCAGCGGTCTTCGCCGTCGGCCTCGATTTCCACGCACAGGTCCGGCAGGCCGGAGGGGTGGGGAACGGCCATGGGTTCCACGGCGATCACGGTGCCGGAAGTGGGAGCGTGGACGGCGGCGGAGAGAAAGCCGACGGGCTCGCCGATCATCTGGCCCTTGAGCACCTTGTCGCCCGCCTGAACCAGGGGCTTGGCCGGGGTGCCCATATGCTGGCGCAGGGACACCGTCAGGCGCTTGGAGACGGGGGCCTGGACGATGGGTTGGGCGTTGGATTCCGCCTTGTGCTCGGGCGGATGGATGCCGCCGTGGAAGGTATGCAGGGTTCTCATGCGACTTTTTTCACCTCTTTGACCTCATAGGTGGGGTATTTCCACTTCCAGGTGCCGATGTCGGTGGGCACCGGTTCCATGATGATGCATTCCTCCACCGGGCAGGCGGGCTCGCACAGGCCGCAGCCGGTGCAGACGGAGGAAATGATGGTGTGCACCTGCTTGGTGGTGCCGATGATGGCGTCCACCGGGCAGGCCTTGATGCAGGCGGTGCAGCCGATGCAGGCCTTCTCCTCGATGAAGGCCACGGCCTTGGGGGCGGGTTCGGCGGAATCGCCGCCAGGGGGCTCGTAGGCCACGCCCACCAGGTCGGCGATGGCCTGGCCGGCACCGGGGCCGCCGGGGATGCACAGGTTGGGCGTCGCTTCGCCGCTGGCCACCGCTTCGGCGTAGGGCCTGCAGCCGGGGTAGCCGCACTGGCCGCACTGGGTCTGGGGCAGCAGGGCGTCGATCTGGTTCACGATGGGGTTGCCCTCCACCTTGAACTTGATGGAGGCGAAACCGAGAATCGCTCCCAGGACCACGGCGATGCCCGCCATCACGATAATTGCCGTCAGCATGGTGTGCCTTCCTTATTTCACGAGGCCGGAGAAGCCGAGAAACGCCAGGCTCAGCAGGCCGGCCGAAATCATGGCGATGGGGGCGCCGCGGAAATAGACCGGGATGTCGGCCGATTCCAGACGCTCGCGCATGGAGGCGAACAGCACCAGGGCGAGGGTGAAGCCCAGGGCGCCGCCCACACCGTAGACCACCGACTCGACGAAATTGTGTTTGGCGCTGATGTTGAGCAGGGCCAGACCCAGCACGGCGCAGTTGGTGGTGATGAGGGGCAGGTAGATGCCCAGGGACTGGTACAGCACCGGGCTGCTCTTCTTGATGAACATTTCGGTGAACTGCACCACGCCGGCGATCACCACGATGAAGGACACGGTCTGAAGATAGGACAGCTCCGGCCCCAGGAGATAGGTGTTGACTAGATAGGTGACGGAAGTGGCCAGGGTGAGCACGAAAGTGGTGGCGGCTCCCATGCCGATGGAGGTTTCCACCTTCTTGGAAACGCCCATGAAGGGACACAGGCCCAGCATCTTGGTCAGCACGATGTTGTTCACCAACACGGTGCCGACGATCATCAGCAGATAACTTTCCATCTCTCTCCCTGCGCCCAGGTCATATATAAGATATAAAAGATAATACCAAAAAAGAACGTGCGATTTTACTTTTCACACTTCATTTAGGCAACGATTTTTCCACAACATTCCATCATGTTACGTCCGCGCCACGGGTGCCGCTCCTACATCAGCGAGGCGACGGCATCCTCCGGCGGCAGGTGGTCGTAGCCCAAATCCTCCGCTACATGGGCCTCGGTGACCCGCCCCAGGCAGACGTTGAGGCCGTTCCGCAGCCCGGCGTGACCCTGGAGCGCCTGCTTGGCCCCTTTTTCCGCCAGCATCCGGACGAAGGGCAGGGTGGCGTTGGCCAGGGCCTGGGTGGCGGTGCGGGCCGCCGCCGCCGGCATGTTGGTGACGCAGTAGTGCACCACTCCTTCCTCTACGTAGGTCGGCTCGCTGTGGGTGGTGGGGCGCGAGGTTTCGGCGCACCCCCCCTGGTCGATGGCCACGTCCACGATTACCGATCCCGGACGCATGGTCTTTACGGTTTTCCGGGTAAGCAATTTCGGTGCCCGTTTCCCGGGGATCAGTACGGAACCGATGACCAGGTCCGATTCCCGTGCCACTTCCTCGATGGCGGCGGGCTCGGAATAGCGGGTCTTGAGGCGAGGTCCGAAGAGGTCGTCCAGCTGGCGCAGGCGTTCCAGGTTGATGTCCAGCAGGGTGACGTCGGCCCCCAGCCCTAAGGCCATGCGCGCCGCCTGGGTGCCCACGGTGCCGGCGCCGATTACCGCCACCCGGGCCGGGGCCACGCCGGGAACGCCCCCCAGCAGCACGCCGCTGCCGCCGCTGGCAAGCTGGAGAGCGGTGGCGCCTGCCTGGATGGACAGTCGTCCTGCCACTTCCGACATGGGGGTGAGCAGGGGCAGGGCGCCCCGGCTGTCGGTCACGGTCTCGTAGGCGATGCCGGTGACCTGGGCATCGAGCAGGGCCTGGGTGAGAGCCGGATCGGGGGCGAGATGGAGGAAACAGAACAGGACTTGTCGCTTTTTCAACAAGGGGAATTCCGCCGCCTGGGGCTCCTTCACCTTTACCACCAGAGGGCAGTCGTAGACTTCGGCGGCGCCGGCCACCACCAGGGCGCCGGCGGCCCGGTAGTCGTCGTCGCTGTAGCCGATGCGCTCGCCGGCGCGGCTTTCCACCCGCAATTGGTGGCCGGAACCGGCCAGCAGGCGGACCCCGGCGGGGGTGATGCCCACCCGGTATTCGTGGTTCTTGATTTCCCTCGGGACGCCGATCAGCATGGACGGGCTCCTTTCGCTGGTTAAGAGCCTACTTAGGCTTCAATAGTAAACCGAAATACTCGGGAATTGCCAGCGACAGGCGCCGTCAGTCAGCCCAGTGCCCGGCAGGCCTCCCCGATCAGGGCCGGGCCCCGGTAGATCAGCCCGGAATAGATCTGCACCAGGCTGGCGCCGGCCCTTTCCTTTTCGGCGGCGTCCAGCCCTTCCAGGATGCCGCCCACGCCGATGATGGGGATCTTGCCGTCGAGGGCCAGGGACAGCTGCTTCACCACCGAGGTGGATCGGGTGCGCAGGGGGGCGCCGGACAGGCCGCCGGTTTCCCCGCCGTGGGGGAGGTTTTCGACCCCCTGGCGGGAGAGGGTGGTGTTGGTGGCGATGACGCCGTCGATGCGGTATTGCAGCAGCAGGTCGGCGATCTGGATGATTTCTGCGGTTTCCAGGTCGGGGGCGATTTTCAGCGCCAGGGGCACGTAGCGGCCATGGGTCCGGGCCAGGATTTCCTGCTCGGCCTTGAGGGCGCCCAGGAGCTGTTCCAGCTCGCTGGCTTGCTGGAGCTGGCGCAGGTTCTTGGTGTTGGGGGAGGAGATGTTGACGGCCACGTAGCCGGCGTGGGGGTAGACCTTGCGCAGGCCGATGAGGTAGTCGTCCACCGCGTTTTCGATCGGGGTGTCGAAGTTCTTGCCGATGTTGATCCCCAGGATGCCCCGGTATTTCGCCCCCTTGACGTTCTCCACCAGCCGGTCCACCCCCTGGTTGTTGAAGCCCATGCGGTTGATGATGGCCTGGGCCTGGGGCAGGCGGAACAGCCGGGGCTTGGGGTTGCCCGGCTGGGGCCGGGGGGTGACGGTACCGATTTCGATGAAGCCGAAGCCCAGGGCCGCCAGGGCGTCGATATGGTCGCCGTTCTTGTCCAGGCCGGCGGCAAGCCCCACCGGATTGGGAAAGTCCAGGCCCATCACGGTCCGCGGCCGGCATTGGGGTGCTCCGCCGAGGAGCGGGGAGAGTCCGAGCCGATGGGAAAAATCCAGGGCCCTGAGGGTCAGGCCGTGGGCGGTCTCGGCGTCGAGGCCGAAGAGCAGGGGGCGGATGAGGGGGTACATGCTCCCAATTATAAGCCCACCGGGCTTGCGGCGTCAGGTGAGGGTGTGGGGGTTTTCCACCATCTGCTGGTAGATCAGGCTCTGCAGGATCACGCTGTCGTTGGGTTCCAGGTTTTGGAACTCGATGCCGTGGTGGATGAAGGCGGGCCTGCCCGGGTTGGGGTTGTCGTCCTCGAATACCGCCCGGATGACGCCGTTGACGCTGAGCAGGGCGTCAACGTTGTGCAGGTGGACGCGGAAGGCGAGGCGGATCACGTCGCCTTTCGCCCCCAAGGGCTGGCGACCGTCGAGGAGGGCGCCGGAGGCGCTGACGTTGGCGATGATGGCGGACTTGGGATCGGTTCCCGGCGCCTGATCCGTCTTGAGGACGGAAGTGATGATGCGGGTCCTCACCCGGGGCGCCTTGCGGATGATCATGCCCTGCACGGCTTTGGGGAAGGAGAGGTGGAAATACTCGTAGGGCAGCTTGCTGATCTTGTTGATGGTGGCGGAAAAGCCGAAGGCGTTCTGGCCGGAGAAATAGCGGATGATGATGCTCTCCCCTTCCTGGAGGGGCAGGCGAAGGCCGTTGGCGTAAGGCGGGGTGACCAGGACGCTTTGCCCGTCCAGGTAGCCGATCAGGCGCACGGTGAAGCGTTCCTGGGTGAGTTGGGCCGGGGGCTGGATTTGCAGCCGGTCACCCACCTTGAGCCGCATGTCGGCAAAGTGGAACGTTTCTCCCCCCGGGGCCTTGCTTTCCTTTTCAAGCTCGCCGGGCAGGGTTTCCGGCTCTCCTTCCTCCCATACCAGGGTGCGCAGGGGGCAGTGGTCCATCAGCAGCAGCAGCTGGTCTTCGGTGGCGACCGTTTCCCCTTCCATCATCAGTAACTGGTTGCCCTGGTCGAAAATGGACCAGGCCAGGGGGCTGCCCACCTGGATTTCTCCCTCTTGCACCGGAATCAAACTCATGGCGTTACCCGCGATCTGCATTTTTGTTGAAGAGTTAAACCCAGATTGTCCATTAGGCGGCTCTTCGAGCCTACGCGAGCCCTGGCGGCCGGTTTGCGGTCATTTTGGCCCCTTGCTCGTCGTCCATGGAATAACCATGGACTTCTCGCAAGCGGCCAAACTGCCTCGCAACCCGTCTCGCCATCATCTCGCGTCCTAATGGATAATCTGGGTTAAAGGGAATTATCCCCCAGGGGGCCATCCGGCGCCATTCGTAAGGCTACGGACAGCTGGAGTATAATGGGGTCATCTCACGCAAACGGCAGCACGATGGAAATCACGACCGCACTCCTCCAAAAGTACAGCAAGCCCGGCCCCCGCTATACCTCTTATCCCACCGCGCCCTATTTCTCCGAAAGCTTCGGCGAAGCCCAGTGGATCGAGGAGTTGCGTGCCACCCAGGACAGCGGCCGCGACCTGTCCCTCTACGTGCACATTCCTTTCTGCGACACCCTGTGCTGGTACTGCGGCTGCAACATGGTGGCCACCCGCAACTACAACCGGGCCACGGAATACCTCGATTACCTGTTCAAGGAGATCGACGCCGTCGCCGCCCTCACCAATCCGGCGCGGCAGGCGAAGCAACTCCACTGGGGCGGCGGCACGCCGACCTATCTGCACCCTGACGATATCCGCCGCCTGTTTGCCCACATCGCCTCCCGCTTCCCCATTTCCGCCGACGCCGAAAAAAGCTGCGAAATCGACCCCCGGGAACTGACCCGGGAGCACGTGATGGCCCTGCGGGAATCCGGTATCAACCGCGTCAGCCTGGGCGTCCAGGACCTGGACGCCACGGTGCAACAGGCCGTCAACCGGGTGCAGCCCGAATCCCTGATCCGCGAGGTCTACGGCTGGATGCGGGAGGCCCGCTTCGACAGCATCAACATCGATCTCATGGTGGGCCTGCCCCACCAGACGGTGGAGGGCTTCCGCTCCACCCTGGAGCGCATCGTCGACATCAACCCGGACCGGCTGGCGGTGTTCAACTACGCCCACGTGCCGTGGATGAAGAAGCACCAGCTGCTGATCCAGGAAGAGGCCCTGCCCGGCCTGGAAACCCGCATGGCCCTCCAGCAGCTCATCATGGAAAAGCTCACCGCCGCCGGCTACGTCTACATCGGCATGGACCATTACGCCAAGCCCGACGACGAAATCGTCCGCGCCCAGGAAGCCAAGACCCTGTACCGCAACTTCCAGGGCTACACCACCCACAAGAACAGCGACCTCTACGCCTTCGGCGCCTCCAGCATCAGCCAGACCGACGAGGTGTTCGTCCAGAACCACAAGGATCTCAAGCGCTACCAGGGGCTGGTGACCGAAGGCCGCCTGCCGGTGGAGCGGGGCCTGCGGGTCAGCGCCGAGGACAAGCTGCGCCGGGACGCCATCACCCGCATCATGTGCGATCTGGAACTGGACAAGGCCGCCTTCGGCCGCCAGTGGAACATCGACTTCGACGCCTACTTCGCCGATGCCCTGGCGGAGCTGAAAGGGATGGAAGGGGACGGCCTGGTGGAGCTTTCCCCCGGCAAGGTCGCCGTCACTCAAATCGGCCGCATCTTCCTGCGCAACATCGCCATGCCCTTCGACGCCTACCTCAAGGCCAAGGCGGACGACAAGCCGCGCTTCTCCAAGACCTTGTAGCGCCGGCGACCTCGCCTGCATTGCCCGCCGGAGGCGCGCCTGCGCTACGACGGATATCCTGGCCTAGCCGTGCTTCTCCGCCACCATCCGGTCGATCAGGCTCACCACTTGGCGGCTGGCTTCTTCCGCCGCTTCGATCGTGTTCACAAGACTCTTCCGCAGCTCGTGGTCGCTTTCCCAGTCGCCGTGGGATAGCGCCACGGCCTGGTGGACGTTGTTGTGGACCTCCGAGTGGGGCTTCTCCAGCTGGCCGAAGGCTTCCGTGACGCCGAACAGTTCCCGGCCTTTCCCCTCGTAATACCAGCGGCCGAGGCGGCAGGAATGGTGGTTGGTCTGCACGGCGGCTTCCTCTTCGCTGCCGGCGCCTTTTTCTACCGCCATGTAGGCGTTCTGCATGTAGAGGATGTGGTCCATTTTCACCAGGGAGCCAAAGGAGCGGTCCTTGGCCCGGCCCAGGCGGACGATGGTGTTATCCGATGCGGCGGCGAATTCGGAGAAGCGGCCGCGGAAATCGGATACCTGGGTGCTGATGGTGGAGGTCAGGTCGCTGGCGGTGGAGGTTTCCTGCTGCATGGTGTCCACCCGTTCGCGGAAGCGGCGGGTGATGGCAGCGATTTCCTCCGTGGAGCCCTTGGTTCGCTCGGCCAGTTTTCGTACCTCGTCCGCCACCACGGCGAAGCCCCGGCCGCTTTCCCCGGCCCGGGCGGCTTCGATGGCGGCGTTCAGCGCCAGCAGGTTGGTCTGGTCGGCGATGTCGGAAATGATTTGCAGCGCCTGGGTGATGGCCTGGCTTTCCGCTCCCAGGGCCTTGGCCGCTTCGGCGACTTCGTGGACCCGCTGATCGATACTGCCCAGGGACTGGCTGATGCCGTCCACCGATTGCCGGCTCTGGAGCGCTGCTTCCAGGTTGGCTCCGGCGATGCGCTCCACTTCCGCCATTTCTTCCGACACGCTGATCAGGTCCTGCTGGTTGAGCTTCAGGTTGCGCTGCAGGTTGACCGTGTTGAGGCCGTGCAATTCGGAGGCGAGCTGGTTGCGGGAGATGTAGCGGGTGTTTTCCTCCATGGCCTGGATGGCGATGTTGATCTTGTCCAGGGAGGCGGCGAACTGGCCGGGGATGCCATGGGACAGGGCCTTACGGTAATAGGTGCCCTCCATGACCAGTTGGAAGCAGGTGTTGACCTCCTTGAAATAGGACTCGATCAGGTCCAGGAAATCGTTCAGTTCCCAGGCCACCCGGCCCACTTCCCCCAATCCGGCGGTCTGGGTGATGCGATGGTGCAACTGCCCTTTGCGGGACAGCTGCAATATTTCGTTCATCCGGTTCAGGGTGGCGATGGGCGCCTGGGCGTGGCGCCAGGCGTAGTAGGCGAAGGCCGCGCTGAATATGGGGAAAAACAGCTCTTCCCATTCGAACCCGTGTTGATAGAAGTACCACAGGGTGAAGGCAATGGTGAGCAGGGTGAAGACCAGGCAGACGATGAGGAACTGCCGGTTGAGGAAAGGGGTGTGGGCACTGATGCCCTTGCCGTTGGCGGTCATGGTTATTGTCTCGTGAAGGGTAGGCGTTAAAGGCTGAGGATGAGCCTGTCGTAGGTGGTTCCCATGCCTTTCAGCTTGTCCTGGAGAAAGCGCAGGGAGGTGTCGGGGGCGGTGGCCGGGCCGGCGCGGCGCTCCACTTCCAGCATTTCCTGGTAGAGGGGGATAATGGCCTGGAGGGCGGAGGCCTTGGGTTTGCGGCGCACGGAAAAGTAGCCCACCACCTTGCCGTTGAGGTCACGGTCCGGGGTGATGTTGGCGAACACCCAGTAGTAGTGGCCGTCGGAAGTCATGTTCTTGGCGTAGGCGAAAAATTCCCGCTCTGCCTTGAGGGTGTCCCACAGCAGCTTGAAGGTACCCCGGGGCATCTCCGGATGGCGCACGATGTTGTGTTGCTGGGCCAGCAGGTCACGCTCGCTGTAGTTGGCGATGCGCATGAAGGCGCGGTTGGCGTAGGTGATGCGTCCCGTGAGGTCGGTCTTGCTGACGATGATATCGTCGTCGCTCAGCACAATTTCTTGCTGGGTCGGTGTGATGCGGGGCTTCATTCGGATGCGTTTTCCTGGATTATCGGTCAGCTTAGCTTAACTAGAAATCGGCCCTCTGCGGAATAAGGGTTTTTCCCTATTCAAGAAATTATTTCAACAGGCGCCAGAGCGCCGATTTCGGCGAGAACCGATTCGGGTTCCAGTCTTTCCAGGCAGTCCAGATGGCCTTGGGGACATTGGCGTTTGAAGCAGGGGCTGCAGGGAAGGCCGAGGGTGGCGATGCGCGCCTTGTCGGAAAGGGGCGGGGTGAAAACCGGGCTGGAGGAGCCGAAGACAGCCACCAGAGGCTTGTCCAGGGCGGCCGCCACGTGCATCAACCCCGAGTCGTTGGTGACCACGAATTCGGCCAGGGACAGCAGGTCGATGGCTTCGGCCAAGTCGGTGCGGCCGCACAGGTTCAGCGCTTTGCCTTCGGAAAGTTGCACGATTTCGGCGCCCATGGCCTCGTCCTTGCCGGAGCCGAACAGCCAGATATCGTAGGCGTCCGCCAGCTTTCGGGCGAGATCGGCGAAGTGCCGCGCCGGCCAGCGCTTGGCGGGGCCGTACTCGGCGCCGATGCAGAAGGCAGCCACGGGCTTTTTGGGGGCCAGCTCCAGCGTGGCCAGGGCTTTTTCCACGCCTTCCCCGGACGCGGTGATCCGGGGGTGGGGCACCGGGCGGGTGAGGGGGGCATGGGGGCGCTCGGCCAACTGGGCGAAGCGCTCCACCATGCGGGGCAGTTCCTTCTTGTCCAGGAAGCGGGCGTCGTTCAGCAGCCAGAGGCGGAATTCGCCGATGAAGCCGGTGCGCAGGGGAATGCCGGCAAAGAAGGGCACCAGGGCGGATTTCCAGGAGTTGGGCAGGACGATGGCCTGGGAATAGGCTTCCTTCTTCAGGGCGCGGCCCAGTTCCCGCCGCAGCTTGAACTTGAGTTCGCCGTGGGCCAGGGGGTTGATTTCCACCCGCCGCACCTCCGCCATGCGCCGAAACACCGGCGCCACCCAGGCGGGGGCGAAGAGGTCGATTTCCAGGTCGGGACGCTGTTCCTTGAGGCGGCGCAGCATCGGCTGGACCATGACGGCGTCGCCCACCCAGGAGGGGGCGATGACGAGGATTTTTGGCATCAGGTCTTCACCGCGGAGGACGCAAAGGACGCGGAGGAAAGACGGTTTTGACCTCTGCGTCCCCCGCGGTTCAAGATTTTAATGGTGGCCTTTGGGTAGTTCGCCGGTGAATTGGTAGCGGGTGCTGCAATAGGGGCAGACGATCTCGCCGGTTTTCTCCACCGGCAGAAACACCCGGGGATGGCCGCTCCACTGGGGAATGGAACGGGCGGAGCAGAACAGCGGCAGGTCCGCCGCCGTCACTTCGACTGGGTTGCTGTTCGCTACGGCCATGCTTTCTCCCTTACAGGTAGGTGAGCCAGTTCTCGTGCTTGGGCGACCGGCCGGTGACGCAGTCGAAGTACAGCGACTGGAGCTTCTCGGTGATGGGGCCGCGGCGGCCTCCGCCGACGGTGCGGCGGTCCAGCTCGGCGATGGGGGTCACTTCGGCGGCGGTGCCGGTGAAGAAGGCTTCGTCGGCGGTGTACACCTCGTCCCGGGTGATGTGCTTCTCGATCACCTCGATGCCGCTCTCCTTGGCCAGATGGATGAGGGTGTCCCGGGTGATGCCGTCCAGGGCGGAGGTGAGGTCCGGCGTGAAGATCTTGCCCTTTTTCACCAGGAAAATGTTCTCGCCGGAGCCTTCGGCCACGAAACCGTCCACGTCCAGCAGCAAGGCTTCGTCGTAGCCGTCCTGGGCCGCTTCCTGGTGGGCCAGGATGGAGTTCAGGTAGTTGGCGTTGGCTTTGGCCTTGCTCATGTGGACGTTCACATGATGGCGGGTGAAGGACGAGGTCTTGACCCGGATGCCGTTCTCCAGGGCTTCCTTGCCCAGGTAGGCGCCCCAGGGCCAAGCGGCGACGATCACGTGCACCGACAGGTTCTTGGCGGAAATGCCCATGGCTTCGGAGCCGTAGAAGGCCATGGGGCGGATGTAGCCGGATTCCAGATTGTTCTGGCGCACCGCTTCCTTCTGGGCTTCGGTGATGGCGGCTTTGTCGAAGGGCAGCTTCATGCCCAGGATGTGGGCGGAGTTGAAGAAGCGGTCGGTGTGCTCTTCCAGGCGGAAGATCGCCGTGCCCTTGTCGGTCTTGTAAGCGCGCACGCCCTCGAACACGCCCAGGCCGTAGTGCAGGGTATGGGTCAGGACATGGGTGGTGGCTTCCCGCCAGGGAACCATCTTGCCGTCGTACCAGATGAAACCGTCACGGTCGGACATTGACATCGTTATTTGCTCCGAAACATAAGCTTAAAAGTCGAAACGGCAATTGTAACGCAATTTTTACCCGGCCGTCAGGCCGAACACCGCCTGCCACAGGGCCTGCACCGCCTCCCGGTGGTCCCGGAGAGGTTCCGGGTCGACACGGGAATCCAGGGTGTCCTGCAAGCGCAGCTGGTGCTGGGTTTGGCGCAGCAGGCGGTAGGCGTCCCGGGCTTTTTCGGCCAGGTCGGCGGGGATCAGGCCCCGTTCCCCGGCCAGCTTCAGCAAGGCCAGGTTGCCTGCGTTGCGGGTCAGTTCGGGATGGGCGTGGCTATGGGCCAGAACCAGGAACTGGACGATGAACTCCACGTCGATGATGCCGCTGCGATCTTGCTTGATGTCGAACTGGTCGGGCTTGGTGGGGTGGCTGTCGAGCATTTTCTGCCGCATTTCCAGCACTTCCTGCCGCAGCTTGGCGGGGTCCCGGGGGTGGGTCAGCACCTCGTGGCGGATGCGGTCGAAGGCGGCGCCGATTCCGGGTTCTCCCGCGCAGAAGCGGGCGCGGGTGAGGGCTTGGTGCTCCCAGGTCCAGGCGTTTTCCTTCTGGTATTTCTCGAAGGCCTCCACCGTGCTCACCAGCAGGCCGGAGGCGCCGTCGGGCCGCAGGCGCAGGTCGGTTTCGTAGAGCAGCCCGGCGGGGGTGAAGCTGGTGAGCCAGGTGTTGATGCGCTGGCCGAGCTTGGCGTAGTTTTCCTGGGCATCCGGGTGGTCGTCGTCGTAGAGGAAGATGATGTCCAGGTCCGACGCGTAGCCCAGTTCCTTGCCGCCCAGCTTGCCGTAGCCGACGATGGCGAAGGCCGGCGTCTCCCGGTGTTTCACCCGCAGCCCGCTCCAAGCCAGGCGCAACACCTCCGCCAGGACCAGGTCCGCCAGTTCGGACAGGGAGTCGGAGAGTTTCTCCAGGGTCACCCTCTCCGCCAAGTCCTGGGCCACCAGGCGGAAGGTCTGGGCCTGCTTGAACTGGCGCAGGATGTCCATCTGGCGCTCGGTATCGCCTTCGACGGCGTCCAGTTGGGCGCGCAGGGCGACGGCCAGTTGGGCCCGGTCCTGGGGGGCGAGGAGGGCGCGGCTGTCCAGCAGTTCGTCCAGCAGGATGGGGTGCAGGGCGAGGAACTGGGACACCCAGGGACTGGCACTGCACAGGCGGGCCACCTGGTGCAGGGTCTGGGGGTACTCGGTCATCAGGGCCAGGTAGGAACTTCGCCGGCTGACGGTTTCCAGCAGGTGCAGCACCCGTTCCAGGGTCTCGTCCGGATTGTCGAAGCGGGTCGCCACCTCCACCAGGGGCGGCACCAGGGCGTCGATGCGGGTGCGGCTGGCTTCGGGCAGGTGGGCATAGCGGGCGCCGTGGCGGAAGCTTTCCAGCCGGCGCCGGCTTTCTTCCGGCCGGCGGTAGCCGATTTCCTCCAGCTGCGCGGCGGCGTCGGCGTCATCCAGGGCGCCTTGCCATATCGGGGCGAGGGGGTGGCTCTCCTGGCTGCTCTGGGGAGCGGCGAAAATCTGCTCGAAGTGGCGCTCGATCCTTCCCCGGTGCTGGTCCAGGACTTCCATGAACCCTGCGTAGTCGGCAAAGCCCATCGCTTCGGCGATCAGCTGCCGGTCGGCGTCGTTCTGGGGCAGGGTCTGGGTCTGGGCGTCCTCCAGGTATTGCAGCCGGTGTTCCAGGTTGCGCAGGAAGACGTAGCCGTCGCGCATCTCCCGGACAGTCTGGGCGGGGATCAGCTCCCGCTCTTCCAGCAGGTCGAGCATGGCGGTGGTGGGGCGCAGCTGCAACTCGGGCCGTTGGCCGCCGCGGATGAGCTGGAACACCTGGACCGCGAATTCGACCTCCCGGATGCCGCCGGGGCCGAGCTTGATATTGTCGTGCAGTTCGCGCTTGGTCACCTCCCGCCGAATCTGGGCGTGAAGATCGCGCATGGAGCCGAAGGCGCCGAAGTCCAGGTATTTGCGGTAGACGAAGGGAGTGATGAAGGCCATCAGCTCGTCGCCGCCCTCGCCGCAGATCACCCGGCCCTTGGTCCAGGCGTAGCGTTCCCACTCCCGACCCTGGGTTTCGTAGTACTGCTCCAGCATGGGGAAGCTGCCCACCAGGGGGCCGGAATCGCCGTAAGGGCGCAGGCGCATGTCCACCCGGAAGACGAAGCCGTCGCCGGTGCCTTCCGCCAGGGCGGCGATCAGCTGCTTGCCCAGGCGGGTGAAATATTCGTGGTTGGAAAGGCGGCGGGGGCCGTCGGTTTCTCCCTCCTCCGGGTAGGCGAAGATGAGATCGATGTCGGAGGAAACATTGAGTTCCCCCCCTCCCAATTTTCCCATACCAACTACAATCAAGTCCTGGGGTTTGCCGCTTTCCTCCCCGCGAGGAGTGCCGAACTGGGGCTGGAGCCATTCCGCAAGGCAACGGTGGGCCCGGGAAAGGGTTGCTTCCGCCAGGGTGGTGGCGGTGTCCATCACCTCCCGCAGGTTGGCGAGCCCTGCCAGGTCACGGGCGATCAGGCGCAGCAGCACCTGTTTGCGCAGCCGGCGCAGGGCGGATTTCAGGCTGTCCTCGTCGGTGATGGAGCAGGCGTCGAGGAAGGCGTCCATTTCCTCGCGGCTCCAGGGAGTGTGAAGCGCGGCGAGCAGGGCCGGTTCCAGGGCGGGGTCGGCCTGGACGAGACGGGCGGCGTAACGGCTGTGACCCAGGGCGTAGGCAATGCGTTCCGGGTCGCTATTAAGCGTAGAAGTCGGGGTAACGGGGGCTAAGGGGGTATTCATTCCTGGGAATCCGGGTAAAATAGGAGCCCGTTTTGCGGTTTAAAGCATAAAAATTACGCCTGGCCTGCGCAAAACACACACAACATGCCGGGGCGCCGACACATATTCGACATGCGACAACAGTAACATCTTATGGATATATCGGGATGGCTAGGGTGCTTGCGCCGACAACCGTATCGGTCGAGCATCGGGGTCATCCTACCAAAAACGCCCTAGGAGAGAAAATGTCGACCATTGAATCCGTGATGACCGAAAACCGGGTTTTCGAGCCTTCGGAAGCATTCACGCAGCAGGCCAATATATCGGGAATGGACGCCTACAAGGCGATGATGGCGGAAGCCGAGCAGGATTACGAAGGCTTCTGGGCCAAGCACGCCAAGGAAACCCTGCTCTGGCACAAGCCTTTCACCCAGGTGCTGGACGAGAGCAACGCTCCCTTCTTCAAATGGTTCGCCGACGGCGAGCTGAACGTTTCCTACAACTGCCTGGAACGTCACCTGGAAACCCAGCACAACAAAGTCGCCATCATTTTCGAGGCTGACGACGGGCAGGTCACCACCTACACCTACAAGCAGCTGTACCACGAGGTCAGCCGCTTCGCCAACGCCCTCAAGGCCCTGAAAGTGGCCAAGGGCGACCGCGTCATCATCTACATGCCCATGGGCCCCCACGCCGTGATCGCCATGCAGGCCTGCGCCCGCATCGGCGCCATCCACTCCGTGGTGTTCGGCGGCTTCTCCGCCAAGAGCCTCCACGAGCGCATCATCGACGCCGGCGCCAAGCTGGTGATCTGTGCCGACGAAGGCCCCCGGGGCGGCAAGAACGTTCCCCTGAAGGCGGCCGTGGACGAGGCCATCGCCATCGGCGGCTGCGACACCCTGCAAAACGTGGTGGTGTACAAGCGCACCGGCGGCAGCATCAACTGGAACCCCAATCTCGACCTGTGGTGGCACGAAATCACCGCCAACCAGGCCGACACCTGCGAACCGGTGTGGGTGGAAGCCGAGCATCCCCTGTTCATCCTCTACACCTCCGGCTCCACCGGCAAACCCAAGGGCGTGCAGCATTCTTCCGGCGGCTACCTGCTGGGCGCCATGCTGTCCATGAAGTGGACCTTCGACTACAAGCCCGACGACGTGTTCTGGTGCACCGCCGACGTGGGCTGGGTCACCGGCCACACCTACGTCACCTACGGCCCCCTGGCCATGGGCGGCACCGAGATCATCTTCGAAGGCGTGCCCACCTACCCGGATGCCGGCCGCTTCTGGAAGGTGATCCAGGACCACAAGGTCACCACCTTCTACACCGCGCCCACGGCGATCCGCTCCCTGATCAAGCTGGGCGCCGACCTGCCCAAGCAGTACGACCTGTCCAGCCTGCGCCTCTTGGGTTCCGTGGGCGAGCCCATCAACCCCGAAGCCTGGATGTGGTACTACAACACCGTGGGCCAGGCCCGCTGCCCCATCGTGGACACCTGGTGGCAGACCGAAACCGGCGCCCACATGATTGCCCCCATGCCCGGCGCCACCCCGCTGAAGCCCGGCTCCTGCACCTTCCCCCTGCCCGGCATCATGGCGGCGGTGGTGGACGAAACCGGCCAGGACGTGGAACTCGGCAAAGGCGGCATCCTGGTGATCAAGAAGCCCTGGCCCTCCATGATCCGCACCATCTACGGCGATCCCGAGCGCTTCACCAAGAGCTACTACCCGGAAGACTTCCAGGGCAAGTACTACCTGGCCGGCGACGGCGCCAACCGCGACCTGGACGGCTACTTCTGGATCATGGGCCGTATCGACGACGTGCTCAACGTGTCCGGCCACCGCCTCGGCACCATGGAGATCGAATCCGCCCTGGTGGCCAACTCCCTGGTGGCCGAAGCCGCCGTGGTGGGCCGTCCCGACGACCTGACCGGCGAAGCCATCGTGGCCTTCGTGGTGCTGAAAAACCACCGCCCCAGCGGCGACGAGGCGAAAGCCATCATCAAGGAACTGCAAACCTGGGTGGGCAAGGAAATCGGCCCCATCGCCCGACCCAAGGACATCCGTTTCGGCGACAACCTGCCCAAGACCCGTTCCGGCAAGATCATGCGCCGCCTGCTGCGCTCCATCGCCAAGGGTGAGGAGATCACCCAGGACGTGTCCACCTTGGAAAACCCGGCCATCCTTCAGCAACTGAAAGAACCGGTGAAGTAATACCAGCCTGACCGCAGCGGGCCGGAACTAATCTTCCGGCCCGCTTGCCTTATGGGCTGTCGACAACAAGAGCATGAATTAACCGGATTGAGGATGGTACAAAAGAAACTCAAGGCAGTTGGGTCTTTTCTGGGTTCTTGGTACGCCTCCGTTCCTGCCGGCGTCTGGCTGTGGGCCAGGCGCCTTTTTCTTTTCGGCGGCGGTGTTTTCGCGCTGCTGTTCGCCGCCGCCGTGCTGGCCCTGCGCTACTGGCTGCTGCCGGACATCGGCCTCTACCGTCAAGACATCGCGGCGACCCTGACCCAGGCCACCGGCCATCGCATCGATATCGGCGGCATCGCCGGCGATTGGGAGGGCTTGCGCCCCCGCCTGGTGCTGGAGAAGGTGACGGTCCACGACCTGGACGGCAAGCCGGCCCTGGAGTTGGGGCATGTGGAAAGCGTGCTTTCCTGGCGGTCCTTGCTCACCGCCGACGTGCGCTTCCATACCGTGGCCATCGACCGTCCCATGCTGGCGGTGCGTCGGGAGCCGGACGGCCTGATTTACGTGGCGGGCATGGCGGCCAACCGTCCCGGGGATAAGGGCCATTTCCTCGACTGGCTGCTGCGCCAGCACCGCATCGTCATCCGTGACGCGGAAATCCATTGGCAGGACAACCTCCGCCAGGCGCCGTTGCTGGAGCTGCGCAACGTCAACCTGCGGGTGGAGAACCACGGCAGCCGCCACCAGTTCGGGCTCAAAGCGGTGCCCAATCAGACCTGGGTGTCCCCGGTGGACATCCGGGGCGATTTGCGGGGGGATTCGGCGGAAGAGCCGGGTAGTTGGCGCGGGCGGCTCTACGCCCAGCTCAACTACGTGGACCTGATGCCGCTCCAGCAGTGGCTTCCGCTGCCCCTGGAAGTATCCCGGGGCAGCGGCGGGATGCGGGTGTGGTTCGGCTTCGACGGCGCCTTGCCGACCGAAATATCGACGGACCTGCGGCTGAGTGAAGTGAAAACCCGTCTTGCTGCCGATCTTCCCGAACTGCAACTGGCCGCCCTCAGCGGACGCCTGGGGTGGAAGCGGATGGGGGAAAGCGGCTTCGAGTTGCAGACCCGCAAGCTGGCCCTGGTAGCCCAGGGGGGCATCGCGGCCGGTCCCACCGACCTGACGGTGCGCTACGTTCCGGCCGACGGGGGCGATCTGGCGAAAGGCGCCATGAAGGTCAACGGCCTTGCCCTCGATCCCCTGTTGAAGCTGGCCGATTACCTGCCGATGCCGGCGGAAAGCCGCAAGCTGCTGACGGATATCTCTCCCCAGGGCAGCTTTTCCGACTTCGCCATGGAATGGGAAGGGGAGTGGGCTGCCCCGGAGAGCTACGAGGTCCAGGGACGCTTCGCCAACCTGGGAATGAAGCCCTGGGGCAAGCTTCCCGGTCTTTCGGGCGTGAGCGGCAACCTGGATGCCACCCACAAGGGCGGTTCCCTGTCACTCACCTCCCGTAACGCCCGGCTCGACCTGCCGAAAGTGTTCCGTGCTCCCCTGGAGCTGGACTCCCTCACCGCCCAGGTGGGGTGGAAGATACGGAACAAGATCGCGGCGGTGGAACTGAGCAGCATCGCGTTTTCCAACAAGCACCTTTCCGGCACCGCCTATGGCACGTACCAGTCGGCCCCCGACGGGCCGGGCAGCATCGATCTGAACGGCCGCCTGAGCCTCTATGACGGCCGCTACGCCGGCCGTTACATCCCGCTGGTGGTGGGAGAAGATGCCCGCCGCTGGCTGGACCGGGCTTTCCTTTCCGGCCATTCCGACGACGCCCGCCTGCGCCTCAAGGGCAACCTGGCCGACTTCCCCTTCGTCGACAACAAGAAGGGCATCTTCCAGGTGACGGCCAAGGTGGCTGGCGTCACCTTGGACTACGCCGACGGCTGGCCGAAAATCGAGCGCCTTACCGGGGATCTGCTGTTCCAGGGGGTGCGGATGGAAATCAACGCCCGGGAAGGGGTCCTGTCCGGGGTGAGGATCAACCGCGCCAAGGCGGTGATCGCCGATCTGGAGTCCGTGGAGGAGCTTCTGGAGGTGGAGGGGGAAACCGCCGGAGCCACCGATTATGCTCTGCGCTTCGTTCACGACAGCCCGGTGCGGGCCAAGGTGGAGGGATTCACCGACGGCATGAAAGCCAGCGGCGACGGCCGCCTGTCCCTCAAGCTGCGCCTGCCCCTGCGCAATATGGACGCCAGCACTGTCAGCGGACGCTATCAGTTCGTCGACAACCGTATCATGGGGGAAGGCATTCCCGCCCTGGAGCAGGTGAACGGCACCCTCGAATTCAGCGAGTCCCACGTCCGGTCTCAGAACGTGGCGGCCCAGATTTTCGGCGGCCCGGCGGTCATCAACGCTGCCAGCCAGCCTGACGGCACGGTGCAGATTGCGGCCAGCGGCAAGCTCACTGCCGCCGGTCTGCAGAAGACCCTGCCCGGGGGGCTGACCCGTGCCCTTTCGGGGGCGGCGGATTGGAAGGCGGCGATCCGGCTGGAGAAAAAAGCCGCCAACCTGACGCTGGAATCCAGCCTGGACGGCCTCGGTTCCAGCCTGCCCTATCCCTTTTCCAAGCGGGCGCGGGACGCGGTTCCGCTGAAGATCGAGAAAAAAATGAGCGGCCCGGGACGGGACTTGGTCACGGCCAGCTACGGCAGTTTGCTGTCGGCCGTGGTGCAGCGCCAGGAGACGGGGGGCAAGATGCTGGTGGGCCGGGGGGCGGTCAGCGTCGGCAAGCCTGCGGCCCTGCCCTCCCAGGTGGGCCTGTGGCTGACCGGGAGCCTGGATGCCATCAACCTGGACCTGTGGCAGGATGCCCTTGCGGGCGGACAGAGCGACGCTGCCATGCCCTTCGATGGCGTGGCGGTGACCCTGGGCCGGGCGACCCTGTTCGACCGGGAATTTCACGATATCCGCTTCGATGCACGCATCCTGGGGCGGGTGTGGGCTACCTCGCTGCAATCCCGGGAAATCGCCGGCGACATCCGCTGGGACCCCCAGGGCCGGGGTAAGATCACTGCCCGCCTGAAGCATCTGGAGATTCCCCCCGATTCCCCCTCCCTGCGGGATGCGCCACCGGCGGAAACGGCAAAGGAATTGCCGACCCTCGACGTCGTCGTCGACACCATCGAAGTGAAGCAGAAAAAGCTCGGCCGGCTGGAAATCCTGGCCAACTACGATACCGGAACCACGTCCTCTCTGCTGGATGATGCCTGGGTGGTGGACCGTTTCCGTCTCGGTAACCCCGATTACACCCTGGACGCCAAGGGCCGTTGGCTCAACTGGATGCGGGCACCCCGGACCAACATGAATTTCCATCTCGATGTGGGCAATCTGGGGCGCTTCCTGGCCATGCTGGGCTATCCGGAAATGATCGCCCGGGGCGAGGCGAAGCTTTCCGGGCAGCTGTCCTGGGCCGGTGGGCCGAAGGATCTGGACTTCCCTTCCCTCAGCGGCGCCCTGGAGCTGGAGGCGCGTAATGGGCAGTTCCTCAAGGTGGACCCGGGGTTGGGCAAGCTGATCGGCATCGTCAGCCTGCAAGCGCTGCCCCGGCGTGTGACGCTGGATTTCCGCGACGTGTTCAGCGACGGCTTCGCCTTCGATACCATTTCCGGCAACTTGGCGGTCAACCGAGGGGTGGTGGACAGCCGGGATTTCCGCATGGACGGCCCCGCCGCCCGGGTGGCCATCAGCGGACAGACCGACCTGGCCAATGAAACCCAGAACCTCCAGGTCCAGGTGGTGCCCCAGTTGAGCGACAGCATTTCCCTGGCTGGCGCGGCCCTGGGTGGGCCGGTGGTGGGGGTTCCCCTCTATCTGCTGCAAAAAGCCCTCAAGGACCCCTTGGGGCAGATTATTTCTTATCGCTACGCCATCTCCGGAACCTGGGACGATCCCAAAGTGGTCAAGCTTTCCGCTTTGACCGAAAAAAGGGCGGGAGAGGAGTAAGCCGTCCGCAAACCGGGCGGGCGCGATAGAATGGCAGGTGACATGATTGAAATCGGAAAGCGCCAATGACTACTCAAAGCAGTTTCGCCAAGAAGAAGACCCGCAGTTCCGCCGTTGCCAAGGTCAAGACCCCGCCGGGGGTGTGCCGGGTGGCGGCGATCCAGATGGCGTCCGGCCCCAGCGTGGCGGGTAACCTGGAAGAAGCCGGGCGGCTGGTGGAGCAGGCGGTGAAGCAGGGGGCGAACCTGGTGGTGCTGCCGGAGAATTTCGCCATCATGGGATTGCGGGACAAGGACATCGTCGCCAGCCGCGAAGCCGAGGGCAAAGGTCCGATCCAGAAGTTCCTTGCCGACACCGCCAAGAAATTCAAAATCTGGCTGGTGGGGGGGTCGGTGCCCATGGAAGCGGCGGCCAAGACCAAGGTGCGCAATGCCTGCCTGGTGTACGACGACAAGGGCAAGCTCGCCGCCCGCTACGACAAGATCCACCTTTTCGGCCTCGACCTGGGCAACGAGCACTACCGGGAGATGGACACCATCGAGCCGGGGGACCGGGTGGTGGCGGTGGATACCCCTTTCGGCAGGATAGGGCTGTCCATCTGCTACGACCTGCGCTTTCCGGAACTCTACCGGGCCTTGGGCGAGGTGGATCTGATCCTGATTCCCTCCGCCTTCACCGAAACCACCGGCAAGGCCCATTGGGAAACCCTGATACGGGCGCGGGCGGTGGAAAATCTGGCCTACGTCATCGCCCCGGCCCAGGGGGGCTACCACATCAACGGTCGGGAAACCCACGGCCACAGCATGATCGTGGACCCCTGGGGCGTGGTGCTGGACCAGCTGCCCCGGGGTTCCGGCGTGGCGATCGCCAACATCAACCGCAACTACCAGGCGTCCCTGCGCAGGAGCCTGCCGGCGTTGCAGCACCGCACCATTCATCAGTGCTGACGGCCGGGCACTTCCCGCCGTTTCAACCATCGAAGACGACATGACTACAGAGATTCACATCCCCAACAGCGAAACCCTGCTGGAAACCGCCCGCGACTGCCTGCTGGTTCCCTACCACCTGGAAATGGGGCAGCTCTCCGGCGTGCTGGACAGCATCATGACCCGCCACGTGGACTACGCCGACCTCTACTTCCAGTACACCCGGGCGGAAAGCTGGAGCCTGGAGGAGGGTATCGTCAAATCCGGCAGCTTCAACATCGACCAGGGCGTGGGGGTGCGGGCCGTGGCGGGGGAGAAGACCGCCTTCGCCTACAGCGACGACATCAGCCTGCCGGCCCTGGCCCAGGCCGCCGAAGCCACCCGCGCCATCGCCGCACGGGGGGCCGACCGCAAATGCCATGCGGTGGAAGCGCCCAACGCCACTCAGCTCTACCAGCCCCACGACCCCATCGCCAGCCTGAAGGATGCGGAAAAGGTGGCCCTGCTGGAGAAGCTGGAGCGCCGGGCCCGTAGCCTCGATCCCCGCATCACCCAGGTGATGGCCTATCTGGCCGGGGAATACGAAGTGGTACTGGTGGCCCGCAGCGACGGCCATCTGGCTGCCGACGTGCGGCCCCTGGTGCGGCTGTCCCTGCAGGTGATCGCCGAAGCCGACGGCCGCCGGGAGCAGGGCAGCGCCGGGGGCGGCGGACGCTTCGACTACGCCTATTTCACCGATGCGGTGATCGAGGACTACGCCAAGAAAGCGGTGCACCAGGCCCTCGTCAACCTGGACGCCAAGCCCGCCCCGGCGGGCAGCATGACCGTGGTGCTGGGTTCCGGCTGGCCCGGAATTCTGCTGCACGAAGCCATCGGCCACGGCCTGGAAGGGGACTTCAACCGCAAGGGCAGCTCCGCCTTCTCCGGCCGCATCGGCGAGCGGGTGGCCGCCACCGGCGTGACGGTGGTGGACGACGGCACCATCGCCCGCCGCCGCGGCTCCCTCACCATCGACGACGAGGGCAACCCCACCCAATGCACGGTGCTGATCGAAAACGGCATCCTGCGGGGTTACATGCAGGACAGCCTGAACGCCCGTCTGATGGGCATGGCCGTCACCGGCAACGCCCGGCGCGAATCCTTCGCCCACATCCCCTTGCCGCGCATGACCAACACTTACATGCTCAACGGCGACAAGAATCCGGAGGAGATCATCGCCTCGGTGAAGCACGGTCTGTATGCCGCCAATTTCGGCGGCGGCCAGGTGGACATCACCAGCGGCAAGTTCGTGTTCTCCGCCGCCGAAGCCTACATGATCGAGGACGGCAAGATCACCTATCCGGTGAAGGGCGCCACCCTCATCGGCAACGGTCCCGACGTGCTGACCCGGGTATCCATGATTGGCAACGACATGGCCCTGGACCCCGGCGTCGGCACCTGCGGCAAGGAGGGTCAGAGCGTGCCGGTGGGCGTGGGCCAGCCCACGTTGCGCATCGACGGACTGACCGTCGGCGGCACCGGTTGAGGGGAAAACCGTTTCGGCAGGAGGGGCTGCTTTTTAACTGAAAAGTAAAAAATATGTGCTTTAATGAACTTGGCATCCCTCTGAGAGCAGCCTGCGTAACCGCGTGAGCAGCAGGTTTTGGAGGAAACCTGAAACGTGTGTTAAGGAGACTTAAATAATGGCCGAATCGAAAACTGCAAGCACCACTAAAAAACCCGCCGCCGTCAAAGCTTCCGCTCCCGCCGCCGCCAGCGCCAAGCCGGCAGCGAAGAAAGCCCCCGCCAAGCCGGCTGCTGCCAAGACCGTTGCCAAGCCCGCCTCCAAGGCAGCCAGCAGCAGGGTGACCGCCACCAAGCCCAAGGCGCCGAAACTGAAGGTGACTCCGGAGCAGCGCCATTTCATGGTCGCCGAAGCCGCCTACTACCGCGCCGAGCGCCGGGGGTTTGAAGGGGGTTACGAATGGCAGGATTGGATGGATGCCGAGATGGAAATCGACCGCATGATCCAGGCCAAGAAATAAATTCCACCCCCAGACGAGTCGAACGCGCCGTACCTTCGGGACGGCGCGTTTTGTTTATGGGTGGTAGACCCAGTGGTTGAGTTGCCGCCGCGCTTCCTCGGTCACGTCCGAAGCAGTGAGCCCCACCGGCCCCACGCCTTGGGCTACCCATCCGTCCGCCGCCGCGCCGTGGAGGTGGACGGCGAGCAGCAGGGCGTCTTCCGGCGCCAAGCCCTGGGCGAGGAAGGCGCCGGCCATTCCCGCCAGAACATCCCCCATTCCCGCGCTGGCCATGCCTGGGTTGCCTGAGGCATTGACGAACCAGCGCTCGCCCGATAAAGCCACGACGCTACCTGCTCCTTTGAGCACCGCGGGGGCGCGGAATATTTCCGCCAGGGCCAGGGCGGCGGCGATCCGATCGCGTTGAACATGGGTGACCGTCGTGCCGAGGAGGCGCGCGGCTTCGGCCGGGTGAGGGGTGAGCAGGGCAGGGGCGCTTCGCTCCTTAAGCCGCCGGCACAAGCTTTCATCGTCGGCCAGCAGGTTCAGGGCGTCGGCGTCCAGCACCAGGGGCGTTTCGGTTTCCAGCCAGTGGCCGAGCCAGCGCCGGGCCTGGGGGGATCGGCCAAGGCCGGGGCCGATCACCGCGCAGTCGATATCCAGTTCCGTCAGGCGCTCGGGGGTGCCCAGCATCAGTTCCGGTTGAATGAAATCCACGGGAGGGAAATTTTCCGCCAGCATTCCGACATACACCCTGCCTGCCCCCAGCTTGAGGGCCGACCGGCCGGCGAGGAGGGCTGCGCCCGTCATGGATTCTGCACCGCCGACGACGGCCACGCTGCCGTAGCTGCCCTTGTGGCTGTTGCGGCGGCGGGGCGGCAGTAGGCGTTCGACGGCGGAAGGTTCCAGCAGGTGGCCAGGCGGGTCGGGCAAATCGAGGCCGTCCAACCCCAGGGTCCGCAGCAGGATTTCGCCGCAGTAATCCGGTCCGTCCAGGGTGAACAGGCCGGGCTTGAGGGCGATGAAGGTAACCGTGCAATCCGCCTGTACCGCGATGCCTCGCACCGCCCCGGTGTCGCCGTCCAGGCCGCTGGGCACGTCCAGGGCCAGCACCGGGCAGTCCAGGCGGTTGACGTGTTCCACCAGTTCCCGGTATTGAGCGGTCAGGTCCCGCTCCAGGCCGATGCCGAACAGGCCATCCACCACCAGCCCCCATTCCTTCCCGGAGGGAATCTCGTCCAGCAGTTCGCCGCCGGCTTCCTGCCACGCTTTGAGCGCCGAGGTGGCCTCAGGGGAAAGTTTTTCGGCATCGCCGGCGAATACCAGCGCCACGTCGTACCACCAGGCTTTGAGATGGCGCGCCGCCACCAGGGCATCCCCGCCGTTGTTGCCGGGGCCGGCCAGGACCAGCACCGAAGCCTGCTCCCCCAGCCGGTCCCGGGCGATTTCGGCGGCAGCCAGGCCGGCCCGTTCCATCAGGTCGTGGTGGCCCGCGGCGACGGCGCATCGCTCGATTTCGCGCAGTTCTTTCGCACGGCAGAGAGGGAGGGCAGGGTGGGCCATGGTTGTTATCTTGCTGAAAATATTCCCAAGCATAATCTATCCCCATCACAAACGTAAGAATGGCGCCCCTTCGGCGGCTCCGCTATAGTTTGGAAAAAACCAGGGAGAATCCATGTCAGTCCGCATTGTCGCCTCCACCCCGTTCAACGACCAGAAGCCCGGCACTTCCGGGCTGCGCAAAAAAGTGCCGGTGTTCCGGCAGTCCCATTACCTGGAGAACTTCGTCCAGTCCATTTTCGACACCCTCGCCGCCCCGGCGGGAAGCACCCTGGCCCTGGGCGGGGACGGCCGCTTCTACAACCGGGAGGCGATCCAGATCATCCTGAAAATGGCCGCCGCCAACGGCTTCGGCAAGGTGCTGGTGGGGCGGGGCGGCATCCTGTCCACCCCGGCGGCGTCCCACGTCATCCGCAAGTACGGCCTCTACGGCGGCCTGGTGCTGTCGGCGAGCCATAACCCCGGCGGGCCGGACGGGGATTTCGGCATCAAGTACAACATCGGCAACGGCGGCCCGGCGCCGGAAAAGGTGACCGAAGCGGTGTTCGCCCGCAGCAAGGAAATCGCCCAGTACCGCATTCTGGAAGCCGCCGATGTATCCCTGGATGCGCTGGGCGAGACCCCACTCGGCGACATGACGGTGCAGGTGATCGACCCGGTGGCCGACTACGCCGACCTGATGGAATCCCTGTTCGATTTCGGCGCCATCCGCGACCTGCTGAAAAGCGGCTTCCGCATGCGCTTCGACGCCATGCACGCGGTGACCGGCCCCTACGCCAAGGAAATCTTCGAACGCCGCCTGGGCGCCCCGGCGGGAACGGTGGCTAACGGCGAGCCTCTGCCCGATTTCGGCGGCGGCCATCCCGACCCCAACCTCACCTACGCCCACGACCTGGTGGAAGAGCTGTTCGGCCCCGATGCTCCCGATTTCGGCGCCGCCTCCGACGGCGACGGCGACCGCAACATGGTCCTGGGAAAACGCTTCTTCGTGAACCCCTCCGACAGCCTGGCGCTGATCGCCGCCAATGCCACCCTAGCCCCCGGCTACGCCGCCGGCCTAGCGGGCATCGCCCGCTCCATGCCCACCAGCGCGGCGGCGGACCGGGTGGCGGCCAAGCTCGGCATCCCCTGTTTCGAAACCCCCACCGGCTGGAAATTCTTCGGCAACCTGATGGACGCCGGGCAGGTGACGGTTTGCGGGGAGGAGAGCTTCGGCACCAGCTCCAGCCACGTGCGGGAGAAGGACGGCCTGTGGGCGGTGCTGTTCTGGCTCAACATCCTGGCGAAGCGCAAGCAACCGGTGGAGGACATCGTGCTTGCCCACTGGGCGGAATACGGGCGCAATTTCTACTCCCGCCACGACTACGAAGCCCTGCCCACGGAGGCCGCCAACGGCCTGATGCAGCACCTCAAGGACAGCTTCCCCGCATTGCCCGGCAAGGCCCTCGGCCGCTACACCGTGACGGCCTGCGACGACTTCGCCTACACCGATCCCATCGACGGCTCGGTGAGCCGCAACCAGGGCCTGCGGGTGCTGTTCGAGGACGGCTCCCGCATCGTGTTCCGCCTCTCCGGCACCGGCACCGAGGGGGCCACCCTGCGGGTCTACCTGGAAAGCTTCGAGCCCGACCCGTCCAGGCAAGGGGTGGATGCCCAGGAGGCGCTGGGGGAACTGATCGCCATCGCCGGCGAACTGTCGCAGCTCAAAGCCCGCACCGGGCGCGAAGCGCCGACGGTGATTACCTGAGTTGGCTTTTTTGACGATGACGCTCGACCAGCAAATTCAGGTTTGGAATGCCGTCGGTACATGGCTTGCAGGCCTCGCTACTTTTGCAGCAGTCATTGTTTCTCTCTATCTAGCGAATCGACTTTCCACTCCCAAAGCCAAGCTCACTGTGGGGCACAGAATTATTGTCGAGCCGGGGGTCAAAGGGCCCGCTCCAGAATACGTTTTGTTCCAAATAGTAAACACCGGAGAAAGGCCCATCAGAGTTACAGGAATTGGTTGGAAGGTGGGATTCTGGAAGAAGCGTGAGGCGATTCAATTGTTCGAAGGCTTGTTGAGTAGCCCGCTTCCAATCGAGCTGTCGCACGGCCAAGAAGCTAAATGGCTTGTTCCCCTCGCAGCTCGTGAGGAACCGTGGCTCACCTACTTTGCAAAGGGAATGCTCTTTCCAAATTGCCAGTTTTCTTGCTTTTCTCTACGTGCTCGGGCTTATATTTCTACTGGTAGCGTTTTTGAAGCAAAGCCCGATAGTAGTCTGCTCTCCAAGTTGCGTACCGCGTGTAAGGAAGTGGCAAAAGATGACGGCTAATTTTCCGGTCAATAGGGACTGGCACACAGCGGGTTTTGCCTGCGTCAAACTTACCTTACGTGATAGGTTTCCATGGATTTAGTGCTGATCCTGGCCGTGGTCGCCATCGCCATCGTCCTCCTGTTCGACTACACCAACGGCTTCCACGACGCCGCCAACATCGTCGCCACGGTGATCGCCTCCCGGGCCATGACGCCGGTGCAGGCGGTGGTGGTGGTGGGGACCTTCGAGTTCCTCGGTCCCCTGCTGGGGGGCACGGCGGTGGCGGACACCATCGGCAAGTTCGTGGATTTGTCCGACCTGCCCGCGGCTGAAGCGCTCACCATCCTGCTGTGCGGGCTGGTGGGGGCCATCGCCTGGAACCTCATCACCTGGTGGCGGGGCATCCCGTCCTCCTCTTCCCATGCCCTGGTGGGGGGGCTGGCGGGGGCGGTGGTGGTGTCGGCGGGGGCGGACAACGTGGTGTGGGGCTTCCATGAGTTGTTCGTGCGGGGCCACGTGACCGGGGTGGTCAAGGTGCTGCTGGCCCTGGTGCTGTCCCCCCTGATCGGCTTTTGGGCGGGCTTTGCCCTGCACCGGCTGGCGGGGCTGCTGCTGCGGGGGGCGCGGCCGTCGGTGAACCGCTACCTGCGCTGGAGCCAGTTCGTCACGGCGGCGGGCTTGGCCTTCTCCCATGGTGCCAACGATGCGCAGAAGAGCATGGGCATCATGACCCTGGTGCTGCTGCTGGGGGGCTTCACCTACCGTTTCGAAGTGCCGTTCTGGGTGATGCTGGCCTGTTCCGCCGCCATCACCTTCGGCATCCTCTCCGGGGGCTGGCGCATTGTGCGCACCCTGGGCTTTTCCATCTACAAGGTGCGGCCCCTGCACGCCCTGGACTCCCAGCTCACCTCGGCGGGGGTGATTTTCGCCGCCTCCCTGGCGGGGGCTCCGGTGTCCACCACCCACGTGGTGGCCACCTCCATCATGGGCATCGGCGCCTCGGAGCGGCCCAAGGCGGTGCGCTGGGCCAAGGCGGGGGATATCGTGGTGACCTGGCTGATCACCATCCCCGGCGCGGCCCTGGCCTCGGTAGCCACCTATTTTTCGGTCCGCGGCGTGGCCTGGCTGGCGGCGTAAAGGAGTTGAACCGATGAACGGAAAAAAAGCGTCCCTATTCAAGCGGCTGATCGACCGGGTGTTCCCCAAGTCGCCGGATTTCTTCACCCTGCTGTCGGAGGAGAGCGACAAGGTGTCGGAAACCGTCGACCTGCTGGTGAAGTTCATGGAGACCAACGACCCGGCGGTGGGGGAGAAGGTGCGGGAAAACGAGCACGCGGCGGACAAGATCAAGGCCCGCAACATCCACATCCTGAACGAGGCCTTCTCCACCCCCATCGACCGGGAGGACATCTACCGCGCCATCGCCGACCTGGACAACATCGTGGTGTACTGCAAGACCACGGTGAGCGAGATGCACGTGCTGGAAATCGAGCCCAACCGTCATACCCTGGAAATCGCCCGCCAGATCAAGGTGGGCGTGGATGCCCTGGTGGAAGGCTTTGGCAAACTGGGCACCGAACCCCCGGCGGCGGAACACCACGCCGATGACGCCCGCCGTGCCGACCGCAAGGTGGAGAAGCTCTACCGCAATGCCCTGGCCGACCTGTTTCAGGGCGACGATTACCTCAACATGTTCAAGTGCCGGGAAATTTACCGCCACCTCGCCAACGCGTCTCACCGTATGGCCCATTGCGCCAATACGCTGCACGATATCGTGGTGAAGATTTCCTAGGGAGGCGCTGATTAATTCAGGCTGTTCGCCTTGAGGTATCGAAGGGTGAACGACAACTTGTCGTTTTGTAGCGTGTTCGTGCTTCGATACCTCAGCACGAACGGATTTCTTCAGTACTTCCCTAGGACGGATCACGCCGCTCCGGGTTGTACTTCATGTCCTCGCCCAGGACATGGTTTTCCAGCCAGTGGGTGAGGAAGTCCAGGGTCTGCCGGCCGATGTGTTCCTTCTCGCCGAGGAAGAATTGGACCCGGAGGTCGTCGATTTTCTTTACCATGGTTTCGTGCAACTGGCGGTGGTGGGGAAGGTCGGCGTAGCCGGTGGCTTCCATGTATTCCTCCTCCCGCTCGAAGTGCTCCTGGGTGTAGCGCACCAGTTCGTCCAGCACATGCTCCACTTCGGCGGCGTCCCCCAGATCATCCATGGACGCCAGCCGGTCGATGAGGGTGACCAGGAAGCGGTGGTCCCGGTCCAGGTCCTCCACGCCCACGCTCATGGCGGCGTGCCATTCGAATTTTTTTGTATTTTCCGCCATCTGTTCCGTCCTCATTTTCGCTCTCTTTGCGTGGTTCGACTTTCCCATTATAGGCGGAAGAACGAAGTCGTCAGACCGTGAGGTGCGTCCCCGCCACCCTCGAATAGAAAGGGGTTTTCGGGTATCATTCGCCTTATTTTTCCTCACTTTCCGGTTAATTCATGTCCGAGCCTATCCGCCTCCGGGGCAGCAATGCCCTCTCCGCTTTCCGCTTCGCCAAGCTCCTGTCCCAGCTGCAAGCCGCCGTTCCCGCCCTCGACCACCTGTACGCCGAGTACTGGCATTTCGTCGAGGCTTCCCGGCCCCTGGAGGAGAGCGAGCGGCGGACCCTGGAACGCATCCTAACCTACGGCCCGGCTTCTGCCCAGGAAGAACCCCGGGGCGAACTGTTCCTGGTGGCACCCCGTCTGGGCACCCTTTCCCCCTGGTCCACCAAGGCGTCCGACATCGCCAAGCACTGCGGTCTGGAAGGTGTGAGCCGCATCGAACGGGGCGTGGCGTACTTTTTGGCGAAGAAGGACGGCTCGGCCTTCACCCACGCGGAAAAGGCGGCCCTGGTGCCCCTGCTCCACGACCGCATGACCGAAACCGTGCTGGCCAAGCCGGAAGATGCGGCCCGCCTGTTCCACCACGTGGCGCCCCAGCCCTTGAGCAGCGTGGATATTCTCGCCGGCGGCAAGGCCGCCCTGGAAGCGGCCAACAAGGAAATGGGCCTGGCCCTGTCCCCGGACGAGATCGACTACCTGGTGGAGAACTTCTCCCGCATCGGCCGCAACCCCACCGACGTGGAACTGATGATGTTCGCCCAGGCCAACTCGGAGCACTGCCGCCACAAGATTTTCAACGCCGACTGGGTGATCGACGGTGAAAAGCAGCCCCATTCCCTCTTCGGCATGATCCGCAACACCCACCAGCAAAGCCCCAGGGGCACGGTGGTGGCCTATTCCGACAACTCCTCGGTGATCGAAGGCGCCAGCATCGAGCGCTTCTACCCCGGTGAAGCCCACCGCTACGGCTACGTGGAGGACGAAACCCACATCCTGATGAAAGTGGAAACCCACAACCACCCCACCGCCATTTCCCCCTTCCCCGGCGCGGCCACCGGCTCCGGCGGCGAAATCCGCGACGAGGGGGCCACCGGCACCGGTTCCAAGCCCAAGGCCGGCCTGTGCGGTTTCTCGGTGTCCAACCTGAACATTCCCGGCTTCACCCAGGCCTGGGAAGAGCCGGCCTACGGCAAGCCCGGCCGCATCGCCTCGGCCCTGCAGATCATGATCGAGGGTCCCATCGGCGCCGCCGCGTTCAACAACGAATTCGGCCGTCCCAACCTGGCAGGCTACTTCCGTACTTTCGAGGAGGACGCCGCGGGCGAGCGCCGCGGCTACCACAAGCCCATCATGCTGGCGGGGGGCGTGGGCAACATTTCCGCCCGCCACTGCTTCAAGCAGGAGGCTTCCTCCGGCGCCCTCTACATCCAGCTCGGCGGCCCCGGCATGCTGATCGGCCTGGGCGGCGGCGCGGCGTCCAGCATGGACACCGGCGCCAACGCCGAAAACCTGGACTTCGACTCGGTGCAGCGGGGCAACCCGGAAATGCAGCGCCGCGCCCAGGAGGTCATCGACCGCTGCTGGCAGCTGGGCGACAAGAACCCCATCCTGTCCATCCACGACGTGGGGGCCGGCGGCCTGTCCAACGCACTGCCGGAGCTGGCCCACGGCGCCGGGAAAGGCGCCTGGGTCAAGCTGCGGGACGTGCCCAGCGAAGAACCGGGCATGTCCCCCCGGGAAATCTGGTGCAACGAGGCCCAGGAGCGCTACATGTTGGCGATCCGCGCCGAGGACCTCGGCCTGTTCAAGGCTCTGTGCGAGCGGGAGCGCTGCCCCTTCGCCGTGGTGGGCACCGCCACCGAGGACCTGCATCTCACGGTGGAAGACAGCCACTTCGGCAACAAGCCGGTGGACATGGAGCTCTCCGTGCTGCTGGGCAAGCCCCCCAAGATGACCCGGGACGTGAAGCGCGTCCAGCGGGACCTGCCGGCCCTGGCCTTTAACGACATGGACCTCAAGGACGCCGCCTACCGCGTGCTGCGCCTGCCCTCCGTGGCGGACAAGACCTTCTTGATTTCCATCGGCGACCGCACCGTGGGCGGCATGACCGCCCGGGACCAGTTCGTCGGCCCGTGGCAGACCCCGGTGGCCGACGTGGCGGTGACCTTGATGGGCTACCACACCACCCGCGGCGAAGCCTTCGCCATGGGCGAACGCACCCCCCTGGCCCTGATCGACGGCCCGGCCTCCGGCCGCATGGCGGTGGGGGAGTCGGTGACCAACATCGCCGCCGCCCTGATCGGCGACATCGGCGACATCAAGCTCTCCGCCAACTGGATGGCCGCAGCCGGCCATCCCGGCGAAGACGCGGCGCTCTACGACACGGTGCAAGCCGTCGGGCTGGACCTGTGTCCGGCCCTGGGAATCAGCATCCCGGTGGGCAAGGATTCCATGTCCATGAAGACGGTCTGGGAAGAGGGTAGCGACAAGAAAGCGGTGACTTCGCCCCTGTCCCTCATCATCTCCGCCTTTGCGCCCACCCCCGACGCCACCAAGACCCTCACGCCCCAGCTGCGCACCGATGCCGGCGACACCGACCTGCTCCTGATCGACCTGGGCGACGGCCAGTGCCGCCTGGGGGGCTCCGCCCTGGCCCAGGTTTACAAGCAGGTGGGCAATGCGGCGCCGGACGTGGACGAACCGGCCCGGTTGAAAGCCTTCTTCGCCGCCATCCAGGGTTTGCACCGCGACGGCAAGATTCTGGCCTATCACGACCGCTCCGACGGCGGCCTGTTCGCCACTCTGTGCGAAATGATGTTCGCCGCCCACGCCGGTGTGACGCTGGAGTTGGACGAGTTGTGCTTCGCCCGTATCCAGGCCGATGCGGAGGCCAGCGGCGAGGAGCTCGACCCCCATGCCCTGAACCTGCCGGCCCTGTTCGGGGTGCTGTTCAACGAGGAGCTGGGGGCTGTGCTCCAGGTGCGCCGTAGCGATACCTCGGCGGTGATGCAGGCTTTCTTCGATCTTGGCCTGCGCTCCGAGCTGCACGTCATCGGCAGCGTCAACCAGGACGACGCCTTCCGCATCCTGCGGGACGGCCAGCCGGTGTTCGACGAGGGCCGGGTGGACCTGCAGCGGGCCTGGTCGGAAACCACCTTCCATATGCAGCGGCTGCGGGACAACCCGGAGTGCGCCAAGCAGGAATACGACCGCCTGCTGGACGCCAAGGACCCCGGCCTGAGTGCCGCGCTCAGCTTCAATCCTTCTGACGATATTGCGGCGCCGTACATCGCCAAGGGCGCCAAGCCCCGTATGGCGATCCTGCGGGAGCAGGGCGTCAACGGCCAGGTGGAAATGGCCGCCGCCTTCGACCGCGCCGGCTTCGAGGCGGTGGACGTGCACATGAGCGACGTCATCGAGGGCCGCCTGTCCCTCAAGGATTTCCACGGCTTGGTGGCTTGCGGCGGCTTTTCCTACGGCGACGTGCTGGGGGCCGGCGAAGGCTGGGCCAAGTCCATCCTGTTCAATTCCCGCGCTAGGTCCGAGTTCGAGGCCTTCTTCCAGCGCCGGGATTCCTTCGCCCTGGGCGTGTGCAACGGCTGCCAGATGATGAGCAACCTGCACGAAATCATCCCCGGCGCCGATTCCTGGGCCCACTTCGTGCGCAACCGGTCTGAACAGTTCGAGGCCCGTTTCGTCATGGTGGAAGTGCCCCAATCCCCGTCCCTGTTCCTGGACGGCATGGCCGGCAGCCGCCTGCCCATCGTGGTGGCCCACGGCGAGGGCTACGCCGAGTTCCGCGACGTGGCGCACCTGCAAGGCGCCCAGCCCGTGGTGGCCTTGCGTTACGTGGACAACTACGGCCGGCCCACGGAAACCTATCCCTTCAACCCCAACGGTTCGCCTCAGGGCATCACCGGACTTACGACGCCGGATGGACGTTTCACCATCATGATGCCCCACCCCGAGCGGGTATTCCGCGCCGCCCAGTACTCCTGGCGGCCGGAGGGCTGGGGGGAGGACGGCCCCTGGCTGCGCATGTTCCGCAACGCCCGGAAGTGGGTGGGCTGATTCAAGGATGAAGGATGAGGGTGGAAGGATGAAGATTCCGCCCCGTTCTTGAATTAGCTCCCCGTGTCGCCCATATTGAGGAGTGGGGCGAATCACCGGACGCGGGGATCATGCAATACAAGGACTACTACAAGATACTCGGCGTGGCGCGGGACGCGACGCCCGAGGCGATCAAGAAGGCCTACCGCCTGCTGGCGCGCAAGTACCATCCGGACGTGTCCAAGGAAGCCAACGCCGAGGAGAAGTTCAAGGAGGTGGCGGAGGCCTACGAGGTGCTGAAGGACGCCGAAAAGCGCGCCGCCTACGACCAGCTCGGCGCCTACCAGCCCGGCCAGGACTTCCGTCCACCCCCCGACTGGGAACAGCATTTCGGCCCCGGCCATTTCCATTTTTCCTCCCGCGGCGGCGGAGGGGATTTCAGCGATTTCTTTTCCGAACTGTTCGGCATGGGCATGGGGGGCGGCCGCTCCGGCGGCGGCTTCGCCATGCAGGGGCAGGATTTCGAGGTGCAGGTGGCGGTGAGCCTGGAAGATGCTCTCCACGGCACCGAGGCCACCCTCCAGCTCAATACCACCGAAGCGGGGGAGGGCGGAGCGCTGACCCGGGTGCCCAAGACCGTCAAAGTGCGCATTCCCAAGGGGGTGACCGACGGCCACAAGCTGCGGGTTCCCGGCAAAGGGGGAAGAGGAATGGGGGGCGCCCCCGACGGGGACCTGTACCTCCACATCCACCTCAAGCCTCATCCCTTGTTCAAGCCCAACGGCCACGATCTCTACCTGGAAGTGCCGGTGACGCCTTGGGAAGCGGCCCTGGGAGCCACCGTGGAAGTGCCGACCCTGGAGGGCCGTGCCCGGATCAAGATCCCTCCCGGGGCCCGGGCGGGGCAGAAGTTGCGCTTGACCGGCAAGGGCCTGCCCAAGCACGGTCACGGTCCGGGGGACATGTACGCCGTGGTGCAGGTGGTGACCCCGGATCATCCGTCGGAGCGGGAGAGAGCCCTGTTCGAGGAACTGGCCAAGGTTTCCGATTTCAACCCGCGGCGCCATTTTGGAGGAGCGTGAGATGGAATTCGACCCCATTGCCGAAGGCATTTCCCTCCTGGAGGAAGGGCACACCCTGACCCTGGCCGATTTGGTTCGCCTTTCGGGACTGGAGGATGCGGAGGTGCTGGAACTGGTGGAATTCGGCGTGCTGGAGGAGGTGGAAGGGGGCATGTCCCCCCGCTTCGCCGTCGGCAGCCTGACCCTGGCCAGAACCGCCGGGCGCCTGCGGCGGGATTTCGGCGCCAATCCCGCGGGCATCGCCCTGGCCCTGACTTACCTTCAACGCATTGAGGAGTTGGAAGCCCGTTTGCGGGAACTGGAGTGCCAGTTGCTGCGGTAGTACCCCGGTAGGGGCCGCGGGGTGCTTGCAAAAGACAAAGCCCCTTGCCGTTTCCGGCAAGGGGCTTCTTGTGCAGAGGCTGAGACTTACTTGTCGGCGCCTTCCACCTTGGCCTGCTTGCGCAGGTCGGCGACCGCGCTTTGGATTTCCTGCTGTTCCAGGCGTTGGCGCAGGGAGTTCTTCACGTTGTCGAAGGGGGGGGCCTTGAGGGGGCGCACATCTTCCAGCTTGATGATGTGCCAGCCGAACTGGGTCTGCACCGGCTCGCTGGTTTCGCCCTTCTTCAGCTTCGTCAGGGTGTCGCCGAACTGGGGCACCACGTTGCCGCGGGCGATCCAGCCCAGCTCGCCACCCTTGCTCTTGGAACCCGGGTCCTGGGACTTCTCGGAAGCCAGCTTGTCGAACTTGGCGCCCTTCTTCAGTTGGGCGGCGATGCTCTTGGCTTCTGCTTCGCTGGCCACCAGGATGTGGCGGGCCTTGTATTCGGTGTTGCCCATGGCGGCCTTGATGCGCTCGAATTCGGCCTTCAGGGCGCTTTCGCTGACGGGGTGTTTCTTGATGTAGTCCTGGAGGTAGGCGCGCACCAGGACGCTCTGGGAGGCGATCTGCATCTGCGCCACCACGTCGGGATTCTTGTCCAGGCCCCGCTTCTTGGCTTCCTGGCTCACCACTTCCCGGGCGATCAGGTCTTCGCGCATGGCCTTACGCAGTTCGGGGTTGTCCGGCTGGCCCTGGGCGGTGCGTTCCTTGACCAGGAGGTTGACCTGGGCGTCGCTGATGGTTACCCCGTTCACCGTCACCTCGGCGAAACAGACGGAGGTGGACAGCATCCCGGCGCAGCCGGCCAACAGAATTCGAGATTTCAAAGAGATCATTGTTTAGTCCTTATGTGTGGCGAAATCGGGAAAAATCAGCTTTCCAGTATAGTGCATGCTTTTATGCTGACGGCGTGAATTTCGTTGCTGCGGATCAGGTCGTCCAGCAGCTGGTACACCATGCGGTGGCGTTCCACCAGGGATTTTCCGGCGAAGGCGTCGGAAACGACGGTGACCTGATAATGGCCGCCGCCCCCGGCGGATTTGTGGCCGGCGTGCCTGGCACTGTCATCCTGGATTTCCAGGCTCACCGGGTCGAGGGGGGCGAGGCATTGGCGGATGGCTTCGATGCGGTTCATAGGGGGAGCACTTTCCTGAAAGGTTTCACTGCCACTTGCCGGTAGACGCCGGCGGCCACGTAGGGGTCGGCGTCGGCCCAGGCTTGGGCATCCCCCAGGGACGGAAACTCGGCCACGATCAGGCTGCCGGAAAAGCCTGCCGGGCCGGGGTCCGGGCTGTCGACGGCGGGGAAGGGGCCGGCCAGGATCAGGCGGCCCTGGTCCTGCAAAGCCTTCAGCCGTTCCAGGTGTGCGGGGCGGGTGGCGAGACGTTTTTCCAGGCTGTCCGGCCCATCCTCGCCGACGATGGCGTAGAGCATCAGTCGTTTTCCTTTTCCACGTACTTGGACAGGAACATCCCCTGGACCACCACGAACACCAGCATCAGGCCGAGGGTGCCGAAGAGTTTGAAGTTGACCCAGATGTCGGTGGGGTAGTGGAACGCCACGTACAGGTTGGCGCCCCCCATGAAGGTGAAAAAGGCGGTCCAGGACAGGTTGAGGTTGAACCACACGTGGGGCGGCAGGGTAAGCTGGGCGCCCATCAGGGCCGCGATCAGGTTCTTCTTGAACACCGCCTGGCTCACCAGCAGCACGGCGGCGAACAGCCAGTAGAGCACGGTGGGCTTCCACTTGATGAAGGTTTCGTCGTGAAGCAGCAGGGTGGCGCCGCCGAAGACCACGATGATGGCCAGGCTGATCCACAGGGTGGGCTCCACCTTGCGGTGCTTGACCCACACCCAGCCGATCTGGGCGAAGGTGCCGACGATGGCCACGGCGGTGGCGGTGAAAATGCCGTAGAACTTGAAAGCGACGAAGAACAGAATGACGGGGAACAGGTCGAACAGGAATTTCATGCGGTGTGCTTCGGTTTTCCTTGGAGGGGGTATTTTGCTATGATTCCGTGGGTTCCCACAAGCAATAAGCCCCTTTTGATACCCCTCATCGATCTGCACTGCCATTCGACCGTCTCGGACGGCACCCTCACCCCCACGGAATTGGTTGGCCACGCGGCAACCCTGGGCGTCGGCGTCCTGGCCCTCACCGACCACGACGACGTGGCCGGCCTGGACGATGCCCGCCGGGCAGCGGTGGCGGCGGGCATCGCCCTGGTGAACGGAGTGGAGATTTCCGTGACCTGGGGCAGCCGCACCATCCACGTGGTGGGGCTGCGCATCGACCCGGCCGGTGCGGCCCTGTACGACGGCCTGGCGCGGATACGGGAGAGCCGTGTCGGCCGTGCCGAGCGCATTGCCGCCGAACTGGACAAGGCCGGCATCCATGGCAGCCTGGAAGGGGCCTACGAATTCGCCGAGGGGGGCATCATCGGCCGCACCCACTTCGCCCGCTTCCTGGTGAGCCGGGGCCACGCCAAGGACATCCGCACCGTATTCAAGAAATTCCTGGTCAAGGGCAAGCCCGGCCACGTCTCCCACCGCTGGGCGGAACTGGGGGAGGCGGTGGAATGGATCTGCGCTGCCGGCGGCATCGCCGTCCTGGCCCACCCCGGACGCTACGACATGGGCCGCACCACGCTGGAAAACCTGCTGGCCGAATTCAAGGAAGCCGGCGGCACCGCCATCGAGGTGATTTCCGGCAGTCATTCCTTGGACATGAACCGGCACATGGCCGAAGTGGCGGTGCGCCACGGCTTCCTCGCCTCCCGGGGCTCGGACTACCACGGCCCGGACCAGTCCTATTTCGGCATGGACAAGCTGCCGCCTCTGCCTCTCACCTGTACCCCGGTGTGGCACGACTGGCACGACCTGGGTCTCAACCTCCTGGCCCCGGCGGCATGAGCCCGGACGACATGGCCCAATTCTTTTCCATTCATCCGGAAAACCCCCAGGCGCGGCTGATCCACCAGGCGGTGGAGATTCTTCGCAAGGGCGGCATTCTGGTCTATCCCACCGACTGCAGCTACGCCCTGGGCTGCCAGATCGGCGACAAGGGCGCCATGGAACGCATCCGGGAAATCCGCCGGGTGGACGAGCGCCACCATTTCACCCTGGTGTGCCGGGACCTGTCGGAAATCGCCCAGTACGCCAAAGTGGACAACCGCCAGTACCGGCTGCTGAAGAACTGCACCCCCGGCGCCTATACCTTCATTCTCGAGGCCACCAAGGAGGTGCCCCGCCGCCTGCAGCACCCCAAGCGCGCCACCATCGGCATCCGCATTCCGGACAGCCCCGTGGTGGCGGCCCTGCTGGAGGAGTTGGGGGAGCCCATCCTCAGTTCCACCCTGATATTGCCGGATGAAACCGAGCCCCTGTGCGACCCCTACGAAATCCGCGACCGGCTGGAGCACAGCGTGGACCTGATCATGGAGGGGGGCTATTGCGGCATGGAAATGACCACCGTGGTGGACTTGAGCGGCGACGAGCCGGTGCTGGTCCGCAAGGGCAAGGGGGCGCTGCCGCCCCTGGGCCTGGAAGAGGAGTGATATGGAACCCAGCATCGTCCAGACCATCGCCATTTACGCCCTGCCGGTGATTTTCGCCATCACCCTCCACGAGGCGGCCCACGGCTACGTGGCCAAGATGTTCGGCGACCGCACCGCCTACCTGCTGGGCCGGGTGAGCCTCAACCCCCTGCGCCACATCGATCCCCTCGGCACCATCCTGATCCCGGCCCTGACCATGGTCCTCGGCGGCATCCTGTTCGGCTGGGCCAAGCCGGTGCCGGTGGACTACAGCCGCCTGCGCAACCCCAAGGGGGACATGCTGTGGGTGTCCCTGGCCGGCCCCGGCGCCAACCTGTTCATGGCCCTGCTGTGGGCCCTGTTGATGCGGCTGGCCCTGACCCTGCCCCTGGGCGACTACGCCGAGCCCCTGTCTCTGATGGGCTTTGCCGGGGTGCAGATCAATGCCGTACTGATGGTGCTCAACCTGCTGCCCATCCTGCCTCTGGACGGGGGCCGGGTCGCCGTCAGCCTGCTGCCGTCCCACTTGGCCCAGCGCTACGCCATGCTGGAGCCCTACGGCCTGATGATCCTGGTGCTGCTGCTGTTTTCCGGCGTCCTGGGGACGGTGATCGGCCCCATCATCAACCTGACCGTTTCTCTGATCGTGTCACTCTTTGGAATCTGACGAGGAAATTCGATGTACACCGAACGCGTATTGTCGGGCATGCGCCCCACCGGCCACCTGCACCTGGGTCATTACCACGGGGTGCTGAAGAACTGGGTGCGCTTGCAGCACGAATACGAATGCCTGTTTTTCGTCGCCGACTGGCACGCTCTCACCACCCACTACGATTCCCCCGCCAGCATCGAGCAGAACGTGTGGGATATGGTGATCGACTGGCTGGCGGCAGGGGTGGACCCGTCCCGGGCGACGATGTTCATCCAGTCCAAGGTGCCGGAACACGCCGAACTGCACCTCCTGCTGTCCATGATTACCCCCCTGGGCTGGCTGGAACGGGTGCCCACCTACAAGGACCAGCAGGAAAAGCTGACCGAAAAAGACCTCGCCACCTACGGCTTCCTCGGTTACCCCCTGCTGCAATCGGCTGACATCCTGATCTACCGCGCCAACCAGGTGCCGGTGGGGGAGGACCAGGTGCCCCACATCGAATTCACCCGGGAAATGGCCCGGCGCTTCAACCATTTCTACGGCAAGGAGCCGGGGTTCGAGGACAGGGCCAAGGATGCCATCAAGAAGCTGGGCAGCAAGAAGGCCCGGCTGTACGAGGAATTCCGCACCCGCTTCCAGCAGGAAGGGGACGACGAGGCCCTGGAATCCGCCAAGGCGCTGCTCAACGAAACCCAGAACCTGTCCCTGGGGGACCGGGAGCGCCTGTTCGGCTTCCTGGAGGGGGGCGGCAAGATGATCCTGGTGGAGCCCCAGGCCCTGCTCACCGAAGCCTCCAAGATGCCCGGCCTGGACGGGCAGAAGATGTCCAAGTCCTACAACAACGTGATCGCCCTGCGGGAAACCCCGGACAACGTCAGCAAGAAAATCCGCACCATGCCCACCGACCCGGCGCGCATGCGCCGCACCGACGCCGGCGACCCCAACAAGTGCCCGGTGTGGCAGTTCCACCAGCTCTACAGCGGCGAGGACACCAAGAAGTGGGTGATGGAAGGCTGCACCACCGCCGGCATCGGCTGCATCGAATGCAAGCAGCCGGTGATCGACGCCGTGCTCAAGGAACTGGCCCCGATCCAGGAGCGGGCCCGCCAATACGAGGAAGACCCCACCCTGGTGCGCAGCATCGTCGCCGACGGCTGCGAGAAGGCGCGCAAGCTCGCTTCGGAAACCATGCGCGATGTGAGGGAGGCCATGGGGCTGGCTTATGGCTAGTTGCTAGTGGCTAGTGGCTTTATAGGGCGCCCGCGAAAGCGGGCGTTCCTTTTTGGGCTACCGGATCGCTTTCCCTTGAAGTTGCCGCTGAGGGCACCCATATTAAGACGGTACCCTCACGCATAGACAATAACCATGAGCGACCAGGAACCGATCGAAGGCGAAATCCTTAATCCCGGGGAGGACGGGGAGCAGGGGTCTGAACTGGTGGTGCCGTCCAAGGTGCTGCCGTCCACCCTGTACCTGTTGCCCCTGTCCGAGCGACCGTTTTTTCCCGCCCAATCCGTGCCCTTGCTGATGAACGAGGGGCCGTGGATGGACACGGTGAAGAAAATCGGCGACAGCCCCCACAAGATGGTGGGGTTGGCCCTGGTGAAGCAGACCAGCGCCGAGGACGCCAAACCCAAGGATTTCTACGAGGTCGGCACCGTGGTGCGCATGCACCACCCCATGCGCTCCGACGGCAAGATCCAGTTCATCGCCGAGGGGGTGACGCGCTTCCGCATCGTCCATTGGATTTCCGAAACCCCGCCCTACGTGGTCCAGGTGGAATACCCGGCCGAAGGGGCGGCCAAGGAGGACGAAGTCCGCGCCTACGCCATGGCGATCATCAACTCCATCAAGGAGCTGATTCCCCTCAACCCCCTGTACAGCGAGGAGTTCAAGTACTTTCTCGCCCGCTTCAACCCCAACGAGCCGTCCTTCCTGGCCGACTTTGCCGCCAGCCTCACCACCTCCACCAAGGAGGAGTTGCAGGAGGTGATGGAGGCCATCAGCCTGCGCCCCCGCATGCAGAAGGTGCTGGTGCTGATCAAGAAGGAGCTGGACGTGGCCCGCCTGCAATCGCAGATCCGCGAGCAGGTGGACGAGAAGATGACCAAGCAGCAGCGGGAATTTTTCCTCCGGGAACAGCTCAAGACCATCCAGAAGGAACTGGGCCTGGCCAAGGACGACCGCACCGCCGACGTGGAGCGCTTCCAGGAGCGCCTGGCCAAGCTCACCCTCACGGCCCCGGCGCAAAAGCGCATCGACGAGGAGATGCAGAAGCTCTCCATCCTCGAATCCGGTTCGCCGGAATACGGCGTTACCCGCAATTATCTGGACTGGCTCACCGCGCTGCCCTGGGGGGTGTACTCCAAGGACAAGCTGGACCTCAAGCGCGCCCGCCGCATCCTGGACCGGGACCACGACGGCCTGGACGACGTGAAGGAGCGCATCATCGAGTTCCTGGCGGTGGGAGCGCTGAAGGGAGAGGTGTCCGGGTCCATTTTGCTGCTGGTGGGCCCCCCGGGCGTGGGCAAGACCTCCGTCGGCCGCTCCATCGCCAGCGCCCTGGGGCGCCAATTCTATCGCTTCTCCCTCGGCGGCATGCGGGACGAGGCCGAAATCAAGGGCCACCGCCGCACCTACATCGGCGCCATGCCGGGCAAGTTCCTCCAGGCGATCAAGGAAGTGGAAGTGGCCAACCCGGTCATCATGCTGGACGAGATCGACAAGATCGGCGCCTCCTACCAGGGGGACCCGGCATCGGCCCTGCTGGAGGTGCTGGACCCGGAGCAGAACGTGGAATTTCTCGACCACTACCTGGACGTGCGCTTCGACCTGTCCAAGGTGCTGTTCGTATGCACCGCCAACCAGCTGGATACGGTTCCCGCGCCGCTGCTGGACCGGATGGAGGTGATCCGCCTGTCCGGCTACATCACCTCGGAGAAGGTACGCATCGCCAAGCACCATCTGTGGCCCAAGGAACTCAAGAAAGCGGGCCTCAAGCGGGGCGACATCACCCTCAGCGAGCCCGCCGTGCGCCGCATCATCGAGGGCTACGCCCGGGAGGCGGGGGTGCGCAACCTGGAAAAACAGCTGGGCCGCATCGTGCGCAAGGCGGCGGTGAAGTTCGTCAACGGCGAGGAGCGGCCGCTCCGCGTCGGCGTGCCGGAAATCGAGGAAAACCTCGGCAAGCCGGTGTTCGTGCCGGAAAAGCTCCTCACCGGCGTGGGTGTGGTCACCGGCCTGGCGTGGACGGCCATGGGGGGCGCCACCCTGTCCATCGAGGCCACCCTGGTCCACACCAAGAACCGGGGCTTCAAGCTCACCGGCCAGCTGGGGGACGTGATGAAGGAGTCGGCGGAAATCGCCTACAGCTACATCGCTTCCCACCTCAAGCCGTTCAAGGGCAATCCCACCTTCTTCGACGAGGCTTTCGTCCACCTCCACGTGCCGGAAGGGGCCACCCCCAAGGACGGCCCCAGCGCCGGCATCACCATGGCCACCGCCCTGCTGTCCCTGGCCCGGCAGGAAAAAATCGACCGCCCCCTGGCCATGACCGGCGAACTGACCCTGACCGGCGAAGTGCTGGCCATCGGCGGCGTGCGGGAAAAGGTCATCGCCGCCCGGCGGGTGAAAGTGATGGAACTGATCCTGCCCGAAGCCAACCGGCGGGATTTCGAGGAACTGCCGGACCACATCAAGGAAGGCTTCACTGCCCATTTCGTGCGGCATTTCCGGGAGGTGGTGAAAGTCGTGTTCTCCTGAGGTTGTTACGGTGTTTCGTCTCATCCCGTAAGGGGGCTGTGGCGAAGCCGGAATCGAGGGGGCTGCCGGATTTCAGGACGGCAGTGGCCTTCGATCCCGTATTCGTGGTGGATTAAACCCTTCCGGCTTGGGCTCAGCGAATAACGCGGCTTCCCGCTGTCCCTCACTTTTAACCGGATTGATTTTTCATTCCGAGCCGCACGGCGTCATTCGCCGGCTACGCTGACCTCCACCCGTTGTCCCAGCTTGAGGGGTGCGTCCGACGGGAGGGTGATCTTGACCGGGAGGATGCGGATGTCGGTAGGGCTGGCGGGGTCGCGGGGCTTCAGGCGCGGCACGATGACGGCGTCGGGAATTTCTTCCACATGGCCGCTCCAGACTTGGCCGTCGTAACCTTCGGCGATGATGCTCACTTTGGCGCCGAGGCGGATGCGCCCGGCGTCGAACTCGTCCACTTCGGCCTCGATGCGCCGCCTACCCAGGTCCGCGAGGGTGCATAGCGTTTTTCCGGCGGACACGACCTCGCCCGGATTGGCGCCGCGGGCGATGACGGTGCCGGAGATGGGGGCGGTGAGCGTGGTTTTCGCCAGGCTGGCTTTCAGGCGCTGCACGGCGGCGCCGGCACTGTTGAGTTGGGCGCGGGCGGCCTCCAGCGCCTGGTCGGCGCGGTCGGCGGCCTGTTGGCTGAGGAAGTGGCGTGCTTGCAGGTCGTGGGCGCGCCGGACTTCGATGGCGGCGAGTTTCGTCCGAGCCTCGGCGTCGGCGACGCGCGCCTCGCCTTCCGCCAACGCCGCGCGCATGTCGTCGGCGCGCAGTTCAGCGACGACTTCGCCCTGGCGCAGGCTGGACTTTTCCGTGCAATTGAGCGTCGCCAGCGCGCCGGTGAGTTCGCTTGATACGGTGACTTCCGCCCCGGGATAGGAGACCACGCGCCCTTCGGCGCTGATTCGTGCCGGGGCGGCGGCTGGCGTTGCTGAGGGGGCGGACGGGGCGCCGCGCAGGGCGGCATAAGCAATGCTGCCCGTCACTCCTGCGATGGCTAGCGCGATGTACAACCGGCGTTTCATGGCGTTTCTCCTTGGGCTGCGATGCGGCCATCCTCGATTTCCACCACGCGGTCGGCCACGGCGCGTACCTTGGGATCGTGGGTGACGATCAGGAGGGCGCGGTTGTCGCGTTTGGCGAGGTTGCGGAACATGTCCAGAATTTGTTCGCCGACATGGCTGTCCAGGTTGGCGGTGGGTTCGTCGGCCAGCAGGAGGGGCGGATCGCCGGCCAGGGCGCGAGCGATGGCCACGCGCTGCTTCTGCCCGCCGGAGAGGTCGCTCGGCAGGAAGTTCAGGCGCTCCGCCAAACCCACGGCATCCAGCACCTCTTGCGCCTTACGGCGGGCGCCCGGCCCCTTGTGTCCCTTGATGTTGAGGGCGTATTCGACGTTTTCCAGGGCGGTCAGCGCCGGGAACAGGTTGAATTGCTGGAACACGAAGCCGATGGACTTGCGCCGCACCGCCGCCAATTGGCGCGGTTGGTGAAGGTCGACCGCTTCGCCATCGATGGACAGCCGCCCTCCCGAGGGAGTGAGGATGCAGCCGGCGATGGAGAGGAAGGTGGTTTTGCCCGAGCCGGAGCGGCCTTCCAGGGAGACGATTTCGCCTCGTTCCAGGCTGAAGGAGACGCCGTGCAGCACCGGCACGGTTACGCTTCCTTCCTGAAAGGACTTGGAAATGTCGAGGGCTTCGAGCACCGCCATGTTTAGGTCCTGAACACGATGGCCGGGTCTATGCCGGCGACCTTGCGGAAGGAGATGGCCGCCGCGCCCAGGCATAGCACCAAGGAACCGGCGAACACCGTGACGATGATGGAAGGGGGAACGGTCAGGTGCAGCCCGGCCTTTTCCACCAGCAGGCTGAGGCCATAGGCCTGCGCTGCGCCAACCGCGAAGCCCAGCACTGCGGCGATGACCGCCTGTTTGCCGATGATGCGGTAGATGTCCCCGTTGCCGCCGCCGATGGCTTTGACGGTGCCGTATTCCCGCAGGTGCTCCATGGTGGAGGTGTAGAGCGTCTGCGTTACCACCACTACGCCCACCAGCACGCCCAGGAACACCGTCAAGTACATGTTGAGGCCAATGCCGGTGCTGTCCACCCAGTAGCGTTCTGAGCGTTCGGCCCATTCGTCGCGGGTATAGACGTCGTTGTAAGGCAAGCGGCGCTTGATTTCCCGGCGCACCTGATTGATGTCTGCGCCGGGGTCCAGTTTGACCACCACGTAGCTGGTGCGCCCGTCCAGCATCTGAGTGTTCATGGACTGCGCCAGGCGGAAATCCATGAACACCAGGGGCGTGGTGGTGAATGAGACGGCGTCCTGGGTGCGGCCGATCACCTTCAGGCGGCGGTCCTGAATTTCGCGGTAGTCCCCCGGCGCGAAAGGGCCGAAGCGCTTGAGGGCGGACGTATCCATGAAGAAATAGGGGCCGCGCCGCAAGTCGTCGAGGCTGCCCTGTTCCAGGTTCCAGGGAAAACGCCAGCGGGCGAAGTTCTCCATGGCATAGACCTCCACCGATTCGCGCGCGCCGCTGGGCAAGGTCATGAACATGAAGTACACGATCAGGTTGTCGGCGTGCGCCACGCCGGGCACCGAACGTACCCGGTGGACATAGGCCTCGGGGAAGGTGTTGGCGAAGTCCACGTTGGGAGTGTTCTTGGGGATGACCCACAGGTCGGCGTCCATGTGGCGGATGGTGACGCTGGCATTGCCGAGTATGCCCAGGAACAGACCCATCTGCACGAACACCAGGGTGACCGCGAAGGCCACCCCCGACAAGGTGATGAAGAAGCGTAGCTTGTCATGCACCAAGGTCTTGAGGGCCAGGTCAACCACGGGCCGGCTCCCGCAGCAGGCCGCGCAACAGCGCGTCCGTCATGAGGTTCACGCGGGCCTCCAGGGCGCGCCAGTCCACCCAGCAGTCATTCTTCATGGCGATTTCGAGCGCGCATACGCCATGCACGCCGGCCCACAGGGTTTGTGCGATCAGTCCGGCGTCTTCGATGTCGGAACGGAACATCCCGGCGGTGTGGGCCTCTTCGGTCATGAGCTTGAGCTGGGCGTAGGCGTCCTGTTGGGGATTGCCCGCTTCGATGCGGGAGATTTCCGGGTCGAAGCCGGGGCGCGGCGTCATGAACATCAGGCGGTAATGGTTGGGGTGGGTGACGGCGAACTGGATATAGCCCAGTCCCAGCTGGCGCAGGCGGGCGACGGGGTCGACGACCTGGCTGATGGTCTGAAGCCCTTGGGCGAGGGAAAGGAAATCCGTGTCGCACAACTCGCGGAGGAGGCTTTCCTTGTCCTTGAAGTGCAGGTACAGCGCCGTGGCCGAATAGCCTACGCGCCTAGCGATTTCGCGCATGGTGACGGCCTCGACGCCGCGCTCGGCGAACAGCTCCCGCGCGGCGTCGAGAATGGCGTGGCGGATTTTCTGGCGATTTTCTTCCGCGGAACGGCGTGGGGGCATGGCGCTTTTCGAATCAACATGGGGATGGTGGATGGCGAACTGAAGTTAACATCGTTAACTTAACGGTGTCAACTTTTGGGGAACCCGCGTTGGGTGGCTGGAATTCGTCGGGCATTTCGGCGACTTCGGTGCCAAGGGCAGGGAGGGACCATGCCGGGGCATTATCGAACCGCGATCAAACAGCCTTCCCAATAGGTTATTTGACCGAACTGAGAGAAGGCGATGATTCAAGAAAGCATGCCACCAGAGCGTCAAGTTCTTGATGCGGGTATAATTCCCGCCATCGAGTCTGGCATCTTGGCGGTGAAAATACATGGTTGAAATCCTCGAAGCGGCGCCTTTCGCCAAGGTCTACGGCCAGCCGGTCACCGAGCTGCCGCCGGACCTGTACATTCCGCCCGAGGCCCTGGAAATCTTCCTGGAGACCTTCGAAGGCCCGCTGGACCTGCTGCTGTACCTGATCCGCAAGCACAACCTGGAAATCCTCGACATCCCCATGGCCCGCCTCACCCGCCAGTACATGGCGTACGTGGAGGCCATGGGCGCCGCCCAGCTCGACTTGGCGGCGGAATACCTGCTGATGGCGGCTTGGCTCACCGAGATCAAGTCCCGCATGCTGCTGCCCCGGCCCGAAACCGCCATCGAGGACGAGGAAGACCCCCGGGCCGAACTCACCCGCCGCCTGCTGGAATACGAGCAGATGAAACTCGCCGCCCAGCGCCTGGATAGCCAGCCCCAGGCGGGGCGGAATTTCTCCCTGGTGGAAGTGTGGGTGGAAAAGGTGGTGCAGGAGCGCCTGCCGGAAGTGGTCATGGACGACCTGGTGGAGGCGTGGAAAGCCATCCTCGCCAAGGCCAAGGTCAACAAGCACCACCGGATTACGCGGGCGGAACTGTCGGTGCGGGAGCATATGATCCTGGTGCTGCGCAAGTTGCAGGATCGGGATTTTGTCCCCTTCGAAGAACTGTTCAACCCCAACGGCGGCGTGCCGGAAATGGTGGTGACCTTCCTCGCCGTGCTGGAGCTGGTGAAGGAAAAGCTGGCCCAGGTTTCCCAGCAGGAAGCCTACGCTCCGATTTACGTCCGCCACAGCCAAGCCGTTATCGAAGAAGCCGATGCGTAACCTGAAGGAAGTCAAACTCATCCTGGAAACTGCCCTGCTCACCGCCGGCGAGCCCATGACCGTGTCCGAACTGAAAAAACTGTTCGACGAGGACATCGCCGCCGACGCCCTGCGCAAGGTGCTGGAGGAACTGCGCCAGGACTGGACCGGCCGCGGCGTGGAGCTGGCCCAGGTGGCTAGCGGCTGGCGCTTCCAGGCCCGGCCCGAGTACCAGAAATACCTCGACCGCCTGAGCCCCGAAAAGCCCCCCAAGTACTCCCGCGCCGTGCTGGAGACCCTGGCCATCATCGCCTACAAGCAGCCGGTGACTCGGGGCGACATCGAGGAAATCCGCGGCGTGGCCGTGTCCTCCCACATCCTCAAGACCCTGGAGGAGCGGGGCTGGATCGACGCCGTGGGCCACCGGGAAGTCCCCGGCCGCCCGGCCCTTTACGCCACCACCAAAGGCTTCCTCGACGACCTCAGCCTGCGCTCCCTCACCGAACTGCCGCCCCTGGAAGAGGGCGAGAAACCCTTGCTGCCTGTATAGTGGCGGCATTCACAGCCAAGGAAATTTCATGACTCGAAAGCCGGAAGCCCCCGCTTCCCCCGCCGTCCAGGCGGAAAAACTGCAAAAAGTGCTGGCTCAGGCCGGCATCGGCTCCCGCCGCGAAATGGAGGAGTGGATCGAGCGCGGGCGCATCACCGTCAACGGCAAGCCCGCCACTCTGGGCATGCGCGTCACCCCCGACGACCAGATTCGCGTCGACCGCAAGCTCATCCAGCGCCGCTCCGCCTTCAAGGCCCCCCGCATCCTGATCTACCACAAGCCGGAAGGGGAGATCGTCAGTCGGGACGACCCGGAAAAACGCGCCACCGTGTTCGACCAACTGCCCCGCATGCGCGGCGCCAAGTGGATCGCCATCGGCCGCCTGGACTTCAACACCTCCGGCCTGCTGATTTTCACCACCTCCGGCGACTTGGCCAACCGCCTGATGCACCCCAGCTTCGAAGTGGAGCGGGAATATGCCGTGCGCCTCCTGGGCGAACTGGAACCGGCGCAAATCAACCAGCTCAAGCAGGGCGTGGAACTGGAAGACGGCCCCGCCCGCTTCGACCAGCTGGAGGACGCCGGCGGCGAGGGCGTCAACCACTGGTACCGGGTCATCCTGCGGGAAGGGCGCAACCGGGAAGTGCGGCGCATGTTCGAACTGGTGGGCCTCAAGGTGAGCCGTCTGATGCGCACCCGCTTCGGCATCATCAACCTGCCCCCCCGCCTGGGTCGGGGCAAGACCCTGGAACTGGAGGCTCCCGACGTGACCATGGTCATGCGCTGGGCGGGCCTGGAGTTGCCGGAGGAAACCGTGGTGTCCGAGAAGGCTCCCCGCCGCGGCGTCGGCCGGGGCGAAAAGCCCCGCGCACGCCCGGGCGGACGGCCCCGCGCCACCCGACGCTAAGGTGGCGTCGCTCCCTGAATCCCTCCGGGCCTGGGGCACCGACGTTTTCGCCCGGACCCTGAAATGGGAAATCGAGAGCCTTCCACTCGGTGTGTTGCCCTTGGCCGAAGCGGCTTCCGCTAACGTGGACGATAGCCCGATCACCGCCACCGTCCTGAGGGTGGAGGAAGGGGAAGGGGAGATTCGGGCCAAGGTCGGGATTTTCTTTGCGGAAATTCTTACCGGATGCAGTTGCGGGTACGAACCGGAGCCCCAGAGCGCTTATTGCGAGGTTTTGTTGACGATCGACAAGGCGACGGGTGAGGCGGGGTTTGAGCTGGCACCTGAAACGCCTTAGTCGCTTGGCAAGGAAGATTGCCTGATTTCAGGCGCGGCGCTCAGGGAAGGCCCGGGTCCATCACCAAGCTGCCTTCGTCCGGGAGCCAGCCCAGCCTCGAAGTCCTCGTCGGGCCATGGCATTCGTATGGTGGGGAAGACAGGGCGTTATGAAAAAACAATCGCTATGGGTGGCAGTGGTCGTCAGTCTGCTTATGGCCGTTGGCCTCCCGTTTTTTACCGGGGGTTCGTTCATCCACGTCGCTGTCATGGCGTTGGTCGTGCTTTTGTCCCTTGCCCTCATGGCTGCTGCGGGGGCCGTCTTTCTGTTTTCCCGCTGGAAAGGCTCCGAAACGCTCCGCCAGCGGTTAGGAAGAATGTTGGCTGTCGCGCTCGTCGGCATTGCGCAGTGGGCATCCATTCCCGTGATCAATCATCTGAGCGACGGGCAACTGGCGGCTGCCCGTGGCTATTGCGAAAGCCTGGTCCCCGAGGTGGAGCGCTTTCGCCTCCGGCATGGCGGCTGCCCCGAGGGAATCGCCGACCTTTCCGGCTCTAACGGGGCCCCCGATTTTTTGCGGGAGCAGAAGTTCTTCTGGGTCAGCCACGGTTCCGGGGCTACGCCCGGGAAAGCCTGCGAATTCGGCTTCCAGTTCCGCCTGCCGAGCAGCCCTCCGCTGGTGGTGCATCGCTACGATTCAGCCAGTGGCGAGTGGAGGGTTGACGATTGACGGCGAGGCGGCTGTGCTCAGGCAGTCTTCCGGCCTTTGATGCTCAGACGTTTGCCCTGAGCCCGGCGTTGTTCGCGATGCCGGTTTGACTCTATTGGTTCGTACAGTCACGGTGCTAACCCCCCTCTGCCGCAAACTGCCGTGATATCCGATAATCCGCAAAATCATTCGACATTAACCGCACCCATGGAGTTTGCCATGATCGCCAAGGAAGAGATTCTCGCCGCCTTCCATTTCCGCCACGCCTGCAAGACCTTCGATCCCACCAAGAAAATCAGCGATGCCGATTTTGAGCTCATCCTCGAAACCGGCCGCCTGTCGCCCAGCTCCTTCGGCTTCGAGCCCTGGCGCTTCGTGGTGATTCAAGACCCGGTCTTGCGGGAGGCGTTGAAGGCCACGGTGTGGGGCGGGCAGGGACAGCTGCCGACGGCGAGCCATGTGGTGGCGATTTTCTGCCGCAAAGAGGGTATGCGCTTCGATGCCGCCCACGTCCGCCACATGATGGTGGACGTGCAGAAGCTGCCGGAGGACATTGTGGCGATGAAAGGGGAGCGTTACCGCAAGTTCCAGGAATCGGACTTCAAGCTGACGGAAAGCCCCCGCGCCATGTTCGACTGGGCCTGCAAGCAGGCCTACATCGCCCTGGGCAACATGATGACTTCCGCTGCCATGATCGGCATCGACTCCTGCCCCATCGAAGGCTATGACGTGGATGCCACCGAGGCGACCCTGGCCAAGGCGGGGGTGCTGGACACCGGGAAATACGGCTTGGCGGTGATGGTGGCCTTCGGCTACCGCATCAACCCCCAGTCGGCGAAGACCCGCCAACCGCTGGAAGAGGTGGTGACGTGGGTGAAGTGATCGGGTGGTAGGTCGGCGTTATTTTTCGAAGCGCATCGATAAGTCCACCGCCTGGATGTCCTTGGTCAGGGAGCCGATGGAGATGCGGTTCACCCCGGTGCGGGCGATGGCGCCCACGTTGCGCAGGGTGATGCCGCCGGAGGCTTCCAGTTCGGCGCGGCCGGCGGTGAGCTGCACCGCTTCCCGCATGGCCCGCAGGGGGAAGTTGTCCAGCAGGATCAGGGTGGCGCCGGCCTCCAGGGCCTGGCGCAGTTCCCTCAGGTTTTCCACTTCGATCTGGATCGACACGCCCTCCGGGGCGATTTTTCGCGCCTGTTCCAGGGCGCGGCGGATGCCGCCGGCGGCCATGATGTGGTTTTCCTTGATCAGGATTCCGTCGTAGAGGCCGGTGCGCTGGTTTTCGCCGCCCCCCGTCTTCACCGCGTATTTCTGCGCCAGCCGCAGGCCCGGCAGGGTCTTGCGGGTGTCCAGGATTTTGGCCCGGGTGCCCTTGACCGCTTCCACGTAACGCCGGGTGGCGGTGGCGCTGGCGGATAGGGTCTGCAGGAAGTTCAGGGCCGGACGCTCGGCGGTGAGCAGGGCCCGGGCGGGGCCGCGGATTTCGCACAGCACCTGGTCGGCGCCGATGCAGGCGCCTTCCTCGGCGCACCACTTAACTTCCACCTTGCCGTCCACCTGGCGGAAGCACTCGTCGAACCAGGCCTGGCCGCACAGCACCGCTTTCTGGCGCGAGACCACGTGGGCTACGGCCTGCTTGTCGGCGGGAATCAGCTGGGCGGTGAGGTCGCCGGAGCCGGTATCTTCGGCCAGGGCGTCGGCAACGTTGCGGCGGAGGGCGGCGGTGAGGTCGGGGGTCATCATGGGGTAGGCTATGCTGGATGAGGGCTGGCGCAAGTTTAGCCCAAAATTTGTTCGGCCGGGCGCTTGAAATCGGTGGGTGCTCTCCCCACTTAGGGAGTAATCGAATTTACCTTGGGAAAGGAAACGCCGATGCGCTTCGACAAGCTGACCACCAAGTTCCAGCAGGCCCTCTCCGACGCCCAGAGCCTGGCCGTGGGCCTGGACAACCCCTACATCGAGCCCCAGCACCTGATGCTGGCGCTGTTGCAGCAGGAGGACGGCAGCACTGCCTCCCTGCTCCAGCGGGCCGGGGGGCAGGTGGGCGCCTTGCGGGACGCGCTGCGCAAATCCATGGAGCGCCTGCCCAAGGTGGAAGGCACCGGGGGCGAGGTGTCCATTTCCCGCGACCTCAACAACCTGCTCAACGTCACCGACAAGGAGGCGCAGAAGCAGGGCGATGCCTTCATCGCCTCGGAGATGTTCCTGCTCGCCGCCATCCAGGACAAGGGGGAGGTGGGGCGCCTGCTCAAGGAGCACGGCGTGTCCCGCCCCGCCCTGGAGCAGGCCGTTCATGCCGTACGTGGAGGAGAATCCGTGCAGAATGCCGAAGCCGAGGGCCAGCGCGAGGCCCTGAAGAAATACACCCTGGACCTCACCGAGCGCGCCCGCCAGGGCAAGCTGGACCAGGTGATCGGCCGGGACGACGAAATCCGCCGCGCCATCCAGGTGCTCCAGCGCCGCACCAAGAACAACCCGGTGCTGATCGGCGAGCCCGGCGTGGGCAAGACCGCCATCGTGGAAGGCCTGGCCCAGCGCATCGTCAACGGCGAGGTGCCGGAAACCCTGAAGAACAAGAAGGTGCTGGTGCTGGACATGGCCGGCCTGCTGGCCGGGGCCAAGTACCGGGGCGAATTCGAAGAAAGATTGAAGGCGGTGCTGAAGGAAGTGGCCCAGGACGAAGGGCGCATCATCCTGTTCATCGACGAACTCCACACCATGGTGGGCGCCGGCAAGGCCGAAGGGGCCATCGACGCCGGCAACATGCTCAAGCCGGCCCTGGCCCGGGGGGAGCTGCACTGCATCGGCGCCACCACCCTGGACGAATTCCGCAAGTACATCGAAAAGGACGCCGCCCTGGAACGCCGCTTCCAGAAGGTGCTGGTGGACGAGCCCAGCGTGGAGGACACCATCGCCATCCTGCGGGGCCTGCAGGAGCGCTACGAACTGCACCACGGGGTGGACATCACCGACCCGGCCATCGTCGCCGCGGCGGAGCTGTCCCACCGCTATATCACCGACCGCTTCCTGCCGGACAAGGCCATCGACCTGATCGACGAGGCCGCGGCGCGGATCAAGATGGAAATCGACTCCAAGCCGGAGGTGATGGACAAGCTCGACCGCCGCGCGATCCAACTCAAGATCGAGCGGGAGGCGGTGAAGAAGGAGAAGGACGAGGCCTCCAAGAAGCGCCTCGCCCTGCTGGAAGACGAGATTCAGAAGCTGGAGAAGGAGTACGCCGACCTGGAGGAGGTGTGGAAGGCGGAAAAGGCCCAGGTCCAGGGCAGCCAGCACATCAAGGAAGAGCTGGACAAGCTCAAGGTGGAAATGGAGGAGGCCAAGCGCAAAGGCGATTGGCAGAAGGTTTCGGAAATCCAGTACGGCAAGATTCCCCAGTTGGAAGCCCAGCTCAAGCATGCCGACAGCACTACCGAGGCGGCTGTCGTCCAGCACAAGCTGCTGCGAACCCAGGTGGGGGCGGAGGAGATCGCCGAGGTGGTGTCCCGGGCCACCGGCATCCCCGTGTCCAAGATGATGGAAGGGGAGCGGGACAAGCTGCTGAAAATGGAAGACAAACTCCACGAGCGGGTGGTGGGCCAGGACGAGGCGGTGCGGCTGGTGGCCGACGCCATCCGCCGTTCCCGCGCCGGCCTGTCCGACCCCAACCGGCCCTACGGCTCCTTCCTGTTCCTGGGCCCCACCGGCGTCGGCAAGACCGAGCTGTGCAAGGCCCTGGCGGGCTTCCTGTTCGACAGCGAAGAACATCTGATCCGCATCGACATGAGCGAATTCATGGAGAAGCATTCCGTGGCCCGCCTGATCGGCGCGCCTCCGGGCTACGTGGGCTACGAGGAGGGCGGCTACTTGACGGAGGCCGTGCGCCGCAAGCCCTACAGCGTGATCCTGCTGGACGAGGTGGAGAAGGCCCACCCGGACGTGTTCAACGTGCTGCTGCAAGTGCTGGACGACGGCCGCATGACCGACGGCCAGGGCCGCACCGTGGACTTCAAGAACACCGTGGTGGTGATGACGTCCAACCTGGGTTCGCAGATGATCCAGCAGATGGCCGGCGACGATTACCAGGTGGTGAAGCTGGCGGTGATGGCCGAGGTGAAGAACTATTTCCGCCCCGAATTCATCAACCGCATCGACGAGGTGGTGGTGTTCCACGCCTTGGCCGAGGACCACATCAAGTCCATCGCCCGCATCCAGCTCCAGTACCTGGACAAGCGGCTGGCGGCCCTGGAGATGAAGCTGGAGGTGTCCGAAGCCGCCCTGGCCGAACTGGCCACCGCCGGCTTCGACCCGGTATACGGCGCGCGGCCCTTGAAGCGTTCCATCCAGCAGCAGATCGAAAACCCCCTGGCGAAGGAAATCCTGGCGGGCCGGTTCGCCGCCAAGGACCATATCCAGGTGGACTGCCGGGACGGGCATTTCCTGTTCGGGAAGGGATAAGGCGTAGCGCCAACTGCACCAAAAAAGCCTGCGAATTGCAGGCTTTTTTGTATTCGCGCTTTACGGTCTGCTTGCTAATATGCAAGCACGAAGATCGACTATTCCGGCTAACCACCCTGCAGAAGGAGGCATCATGTCGGAACGCGAATTTACCTATGTGATCGTAGGCGGCGGCCTCGCCGGCGCGTCGGCGGTGGAGGGCATCCGGGAGCGGGATGCCAAGGGGTCGGTGCTGCTGATCGGCGACGAAAAGCACCTGCCCTACAACCGTCCTCCCCTCTCCAAGCAGCTGTGGTTCGGCAAGACCCGGGTGGAGGATATTTTCGTCCACGACCAGAATTACTACGAGCAACAGGGGGTGACCGTCCTGTCGGGCGTTCGGGCGGTGCAGCTGGACCCCGAGAGAAAAACCCTTACCCTGAACAACGGCGACAGCGTCCGCTTCGACAAGCTGCTCCTGGCCACCGGGGTGTCGCCCCGGAAGCTGACCATCCCGGGGGGCGATCTGGAGGGCGTGTGCTATTACCGCACCCTGGACGACTACCAGCGCATCCAACCCAAGGTGGCGAAGGCGGAATCCGCCCTGGTGATCGGCGGCGGCTTCATCGGCTCCGAACTGGCCGCCGCCCTCAACACGAACTTGCATGTCACCCTGCTGTTTCCCAGCCCCTATATCTGCAACCGGGTGTTCCCGAAGCATCTTGGGATGGCCGTCCAGCGCAAGTTCCAGGAGCGGGGGGTGCGCATCCTGGACTCGGAAATGCCCACCTCCATCGCCCGCAGCAACGGCGGCTTCTGCACCCTCACCACCGGCGCCAAGCAAATCCTGTCCGACCTGGTGATCGTCGGCGTCGGCACCGAGCCCAACATCCAGCTTGCCCAGGGGGCCGGCCTGGAAATCAGCGACGGCATCGTGGTCAACGAATATCTCCAGACATCCCAACCCGACATCTACGCCGCCGGCGACAACGCTTTCTTCCCTTATCAGGCCCTGGGCCAGCGGATGCGCATCGAGCACTGGGACAACGCCCTGAACCAGGGCAAATGGGCGGGGCGCAACATGGCCGGGGCGGAAGAGGTATTCGATTACCAGCCGTTCTTCTTCTCCGACCTGTTCGAGTTCGGCTACGAGGCCACCGGCGAAGTCAGCTCCAAGCTGGACACCTTCGCCGACTGGAAGAAGGAGAACGAAACCGGCGTGGTCTATTACCTGGACGACAGCAAGGTGCGGGGGGTGATGATGTGCAACGTGTGGGACAAGGTGGATGCGGCCCGGGAGCTGATCCGCAAGGGCGAGACCGTCACCCGGGAAAGCCTGCTGGGCCTGATCCGCTGAACTATAGTGAAAACTCGCTTTTTGTCCGATGTGGAAAAGGAGGACATTATGCTGCGTCATTATATCGATTGCCGGGACATCCCCAGCGTGATGCACTGCACCGTCGCGCTGTCGGCGGACAAGGAAGAGGAATTGCTCGAAGCCGCCGTCCAGCACGCGGTGAACGTGCACCAGTACCAGGACACGCCGGAGCTTCGCGAGAAACTGCGCAAGTCGTTCAAGGTGGGAAGCCCGTCGCCGCGCTCCTGGGACGAGGAGGGGACGCCGGCCTACCTGAAACAGGAACTCGAAGACTACGACGAATAGGCACACGAACCCCCAAGGCCCGGCGAACGCCGGGCTTTTTTGTTGGAGGGAACTCGCCGGTCCGTGTTTTGTCGGATTTCGGGGCGTTTAGGTAGAATGGCTGCTATCGTCAGCCCCGGAGAGTCCCCATGCCCTACGTCAACATCCGCATCGCCGGCACCCTGAGCCGGGAGCAGAAGCAGCAGATCGCCGAGGAAATCACCGATACCCTGGAGCGCATCGCCCACAAGCCCAAGTCCTACACCTACATCGCCTTCGACGAGCTGCCGGACGAGAACTGGGCCATCGCCGGCAAGCTGCTGGACCAAGAGTAATTCAGTGAGGTAAACCCCCGGCTCTGCCGGGTGACTCCGAGGGGTTTGACCTATGCGGCGGTCATCTTGGTTGACGAGAGCATGCCGCCACCTTTCTCCCTCCCCCTTGACGGGGGAGGGCTGGGGTGGGGGTGGGATGCTGGAGGTGGGAACGTTGCCGCGTATCACCCCCATCCCAACCTTCCCCCGTTCCCGCCGTGGTTGGCCCGAAGGGACAGGACCACGGCGAGGAGGGGGAAGGAGCGTTATCTAGCCGCCCTGGGTGGCTCAGGGTTTTATCGGCGTCTTTGAGGCGCTTACCCAAATAAGCCACCGGCTTTGCCGGTGGTAATTTAACCTAACTTTAAGCCGTGCCTGATTTCGACCTCAAAACATTCCTCGCCAACCTCCCCAACCTGCCCGGCGTGTATCGCATGCTGAGCAAGAAAGGGGACGTGCTCTACGTCGGCAAGGCCAAGAGCCTGAAGAAGCGGGTTTCGTCCTACTTCCAGAAAACCCAGCCGTCGCCCCGCATCCAGCTGATGGTGTCCCAGATCGCCCGCATCGAGACCACCGTCACCCAGAACGAGTCGGAAGCGCTGCTGCTGGAAAACAACCTGATCAAGGCCCTGGCGCCCCGCTACAACATCGTGTTCCGGGACGACAAGTCCTATCCCTACGTGATGCTGAGCGGCCACCGCTTTCCCCGGCTGGCCTTCTTCCGCGGCACCCCGGACAAGAAGCAGCAGTTCTTCGGCCCCTTCCCCAGCGCCGGGTCGGTGCGGGAAAGCATCCAGTTGCTGCAGAAGGTGTTCCAGCTGCGCACCTGCGAGGACACCGTGTTCAGCAACCGCTCCCGGCCCTGTCTGCTGCACCAGATCAAGCGCTGCACCGCCCCCTGCGTCGGGCTGATCGACGAAGAGAATTACCGGGAGGACGTCAACACCGCCGCCCTGTTCCTCCAGGGCAAGGAGCAGCAGGCCCTGGACCAGATCGCCCGCAAGATGCAGGCGGCGGCGGAAGCCCATCACTACGAGGTGGCGGCCATTTTCCGCGACCAGATTTTCGCCCTGCGCAAGCTCCAGGAGCGCCAGGTGGTGGACGACGCCAGCGGCACCACCGACGCCGACGTGGTGGCCTGCGCGGCGGAAAAAGGCTTGGTGTGCGTCAACCTGGTGATGGTGCGGGGCGGGCGCCACCTGGGGGACAAGAGCTTCTTTCCCGCCAACGCGGAGGAATCCGATACCCGTTCGGCCCTGGAAGCCTTCATTGCCCAGCATTATCTGTCCCAGCCCTCGCCGCCCCTGATCCTGGTGAGCGAGGCGATCGAAACCGAGGAACTGGAGGCCGCCCTGTCCGAGCAGGCAGGGCGCAAGGTGCGCATCATTTCCCGGGGAGTGGGGGAGCGCCGGGTGTGGCTGCAGATGGCCCTGCGCAACGCCCAACTGGCCATCGCCCAGAAACTGTCCCAGCAATCCACCCAGGAAGCCCGCCTGGCCGCCTTGCAGGAGGGGCTGGGCCTGCCGCCGGAAACCCAGCGCATCGAATGCTTCGACATCAGCCACACCATGGGGGAGGCCACCGTGGCCTCCTGCGTGGTCTACGACCGCTATGCCATGCAGAACGGCGAATACCGCCGCTACAACATCACCGGCATCACGCCGGGGGACGACTACGGCGCCATGCGCCAGGCCCTGGAGCGGCGCTACCGCAAGATCGCCGAAGGGGAGGGCGTGGTGCCCGACCTGGTGCTGATCGACGGCGGCAAGGGCCAGTTGGCGGAGGCGGTGAAAGTGATGGAAGAAGTGGGCCTCACCGGCATCGCCCTGGTGGGGGTGGCCAAAGGCGAGGAGCGCAAGCCCGGCCTGGAAACCCTGGTGTTCCCCGACCGGCCGCCGGTCCACCTGCCCAGCGACCATCCCGGCCTGCACCTGATCCAACAGATCCGCGACGAGGCCCACCGCTTCGCCATCACCGGCCACCGGGCCAAGCGCGGCAAGGCCCGCACCGCCTCCACCCTGGAAGAGATTGGCGGCATCGGCGCCAAGCGGCGGCACAAGCTGCTCACCGCTTTCGGCGGGCTGAAGGGGGTGCAGGGAGCGAGCGTGGAAGAGCTGGCGAAAATCGAAGGTATCAGCCGCAAGCTTGCGGAAGAAATCTATCGCCAACTACACTAGCAGCGTTACCGAAAAACCTGTTAGCCACGGATGAACACGAATTAGAACTAACAGGGCGGTTGTTTTATGTTCCGTCACCTGCATCCTTGGTTGATGAGAGCATGCCGCGGCCTTTCCCCCTCCCCCTTGACGGGGGAGGGCAGGGGTGGGGGTGAGATGCTGGAGGCGGGGCGTTGCCGCTTATCACCCCCATCCCAACCTTCCCCCGTCAAGGGGGAAGGAGTACTACGTAGCCGCCCCGGGCAGCCCATGTTTTATCGGCGCCTTTGAGGCGTTTACCCAATAAGCCCCGGCTTTGCCGGAGGTAATTTAACTCGTGGCGAAAAAGATTTTTCCAGATGAAACTAAATATCCCGAACATCCTCACCTGGCTGCGCATCGCCATGATTCCCCTGGTGGTGGGCATTTTCTACCTGCCCGCCGGGTGGATGACGCCGGAAACCGTGAACCTGACGGCGGCCGCTTTCTTCGCCGCCGCGGCGGTCACCGACTGGTTCGACGGCTACCTGGCCCGGGCCCTGAACCAGACCTCGGCCTTCGGCGCCTTCCTCGACCCGGTGGCGGACAAGCTGATGGTGGCGGCGGCCCTGGTGGTGCTGGTGGAACTGTCCCGGGTCAACGCCGTCATCGCCCTCATCATCGTCGGGCGCGAAATCACCATCTCCGCCCTGCGGGAATGGATGGCCTCCATCGGCCAAAGCAAGAGCGTGGCGGTGTCCTTCGTCGGCAAACTCAAGACCGCCACCCAAATGGTGTCCATCCTGCTGCTGCTCTACCACGGCCCCCTGGTGGCGGGACTGGATGCGCAAACCGTCGGTACGTTTTTGATTTATCTGGCAGCTTTCCTGACCCTGTGGTCCATGGTTTATTACCTCAAGATGGCGGCACCGCAAATCATGAAAGCAGACCCTTGACAGTCGTCCGAGAATCATTAAAATGGCGGCTTCTTTGCAGTAACGACGCGGGAATAGCTCAGTTGGTAGAGCACAACCTTGCCAAGGTTGGGGTCGCGAGTTCGAGTCTCGTTTCCCGCTCCAGAATTTCCAAGGGAAGGCGTCAAGCTTTCCCTTTTTAGTTTCACTTCATTTATCGGCGCGATAGCAAAGCGGTTATGCAGAGGACTGCAAATCCTTCCAGGGCGGTTCGACTCCGCCTCGCGCCTCCAAACTCAAAAACCGCCTGCCTGGGCGGTTTTTTTATTCCGCTTCTTCTTCCCTCGGTGCTTCAGTATATTAAGAAATGTCCGGGCTGCTGCGTCCGTCTATTAACTGTATATGCGTCATGACCTACATCCTTCGCAAAGCTGTCGTACATGCTGTCCCGGAAATTGAAATCGCACAGGAAGAGTTCGCGGACTTAAAGTCGGCCCGTGAGATATTGGCCGGCGCGTTCGCTATTGAAGAAAAATATGAGATTGCTGTCTCTAACTTCCTTGCCCTTGAAAAGCAGCTTCTTGAGGTGGCAGTTACTAACGCAGTTAGAGATACGCTTAGCTACGGCGAGTTCTTCGAAACCAGATCAGCGCTAAACATACGCCTCGTAAATCTTCTGACAGCTACTAAGTTGTACCTCGACCAGCTTCCCCAACATGTTGCCGATTGCGTTCCGAATAGCGCAGATGTCGCTAGTACTGTAAAGCGCCGCTGCGCTGACGAATACGACAAGAACTTCGAATATCGTTTCATGGAAGCCCTTCGAAATCACGTTCAGCATCGAGGAATCCCAATTCACTTCATCCGACAAGACGGTCATTGGACCTCCTTCGATGAATTCGGACTAATGGAGTTCTCCGTTCACATCGCTGCACAAAAAGAAATACTGGAGTCTGACGGGAAATTTAAGAAGGCCGTGCTTGCGGAAATGGCGGAAGAGGTGGATCTACTTGCTGCAGCAAGGAAATATGTTGAGTCACTTAGCTCAATTCATCAATTCGTCCGCGACCTGATCTCGGATTCCATCACTGCCGCTCGGGCACTAATTGAGTCAGCGCATACAAGGTACTCAGAGGTGTTTGACGGCAATTTAATTGGCCTTTCTGCCATTGAGGTTGACGAAGAGGGCGTGCGTTCTTCAGTACCCCTACTGCTTGAGTGGGACGATGTCAGACTCCAACTCCAAAACCGAAATCGACAACTCGTAAACATGGCCAAGCGCTACGTAACAAGCAAGACCCCAAAATGACAACGCAATGCGTACCCATCATTAACTACCGGACCTGCACAAAGAGCTGCGCAGGCCGCTGAACTCAAACGTTGACCTTTTTCTCGCGTTAACTCCCGTATTTTCCGTAAGTTACGTCGCCGCTCGCCGCCCGCCCGCTATTTCCTTTACAATCGGCTGCCTTCATCGTCCGCGCCTTCGATGCGCGGACCGCATCCGAACCGATAAAGAAATATGGCTTATTCCGAATCCTCCATTCGCGTCCTCAAGGGACTGGAACCCGTCAAGGAACGGCCGGGCATGTACACCCGGACCGATTCCCCCACCCACATCATCCAGGAAGTGATCGACAACGCCGCCGACGAGGCCCTGGCGGGGTTCGCCAAGAAGATCGCGGTGACCCTGCACGACGACGGCTCGGTGTCGGTGGAGGACGACGGTCGCGGCATTCCGGTGGGGATACACCCCGACGAAGGGGTGCCCACGGTGGAGGTGGTATTCACCCGGCTCCACGCCGGCGGCAAGTTCGACAAGAAATCCGGCGGGGCCTATGCCTTTTCCGGCGGCCTCCACGGGGTGGGGGTGTCGGTGACCAACGCCCTGTCCACCCGGCTGGAAGTGCTGGTGAAGCGCGACAGCAAGCTGCACCGCCTGGTGTTCGGCGACGGCCACGTGGCGGAGCCGCTGGTGGAGGTTGGCACCGTGGGTGCCCGCAATTCGGGCACCGTGGTGCGCGCTTGGCCCGATCCCAAGTATTTCGACGCCCCCAAGATCAAGAAGCACGAACTGGAACGCCTGCTGCGGGCCAAGGCGGTGCTGCTGCCCGGGGTGAAGGTCACCCTCAAGGACGAGGAATCCGGCGACGAGAAGACCTGGCTCTACGCCGACGGCCTGGTGTCCTACCTCAAGGAAACTTTGCCGGAAGGAGAGGACGCGGGCTTTGTCAGCCGGGTGTTCGCCGCCGAACGCTACGCTCCGGCCAACGACTCGGCCGGATTCGCCGAAGGGGAGGGGGCTGCCTGGGCCCTGGCCTGGTGCGAGGCGGGCGGGGCGGGGGAATCCTACGTCAACCTGATCCCGACGCTGCTGGGCGGCACCCACGAGGCCGGCTTGCGGGCCGGCATCTACGAATCCCTCAAGGATTTCGTCACCCACCACGGGCTGTTGCCGAGCAAGGTCAACATGCAGGCGGACGATGTGTGGAAGCACGTGCGCTTCGTGCTTTCCGCCCGGGTGCTGGACCCCCAGTTCCAGGGCCAGACCAAGGAAAAGCTCACCAGCCGCGATGCCCTGCGCCTGGTGGCCTCCCGCATCAAGGACCCCCTCGATTCCTGGCTCAACGGCCACGTGGAGGAGGGCAAGAAGATCGCCGAACTCGCCATCAAGGCGGCCCTGTCGCGCCAGAAGGCGGGCAAGGTGGTGGAGAAGAAAAAGCAGTCCGGCGCCGCGGTGCTGCCGGGCAAGCTCACCGATTGCGAATCGGAAGATATCGCCCGCAACGAGATTTTCCTGGTGGAAGGGGATTCCGCCGGCGGCTCGGCCAAGCAGGGCCGGGACCGGGAATACCAGGCCATCCTGCCCCTGCGGGGCAAGGTGCTCAACACCTGGGAAGTGGAGCGGGGCGAAATCTTCGGTAACAACGAAGTCCACGACATTGCGGTGGCCCTGGGCATCGACCCCCACAGCGCCGATGCCGCCGATAAGGTGCTGGACAACCTGCGCTACGGCAAGGTCATCATCATGGCCGATGCCGACGTGGACGGCAGCCATATCCAGACCCTGCTGCTGACCCTGTTCTTCCGCCACTTCCCCAAGCTGATCGAACTGGGCCATGTCTACATCGCCCAGCCGCCCCTGTTCTGCGTCAAGGTGGCGGCCCAGGGCAAGGGCCGGCCGGAGCGGCGCTTCTATGCCCTGGACGACGCCGAGCGGGACCAGGTGCTGGAGCGCCTGCAGGAGGACAAGGTGCGGGACGACAACATCCACGTGGGTCGCTTCAAGGGCCTGGGGGAAATGAACCCCGAGCAGCTGCGGGAGACCACCATGCACCCCGACACCCGGCGGCTGCTGTCGGTGATGCTTCCCAATGAAGCCCTGGAAGAGGCCCGGCGCATGTTCACCCTGCTGATGGGCAAGGGCGAGGCCGCCGGCCGGCGTTCCTGGATGGAAGCCAACGGCAACCTGGTTGAAGCGGATATCTGATTACCATGACTACTGATCAACCCGACCTGTTCGGCGCTGTCGCCGAAGATGACCAAGAAGCTGCTTTGCCGGTAACGGAGGCGGAACGGCCGCCGTCCCTGCCGCCGCCTCCTGCCGTGGAACTGGCCCTGGGGGACGACCACGTTCCCCTGCACCTGTTCGCCGAGCGGGCCTACCTGACCTACGCCATGTCCACCGTGCTGGACCGGGCGCTGCCCTTCGTGGAGGACGGCCAGAAGCCGGTGCAGCGGCGCATCCTGTACGCCATGCGGGAGCTGGGCAACCGCTCCGACGCCCCGTTCAAGAAATCGGCCCGCATCGTCGGCGACGTGATCGGTAAGTTCCACCCCCACGGCGACAGCGCGGTGTACGAGGCGGCGGTGCGCATGGCCCAGGAATTCACCCTGCGCTACCCCCTGATCGAAGGCCAGGGCAACTTCGGCTCCCGGGACGGCGATTCGGCGGCGGCCATGCGCTACACCGAAATCCGCCTGTCGAAATTCGCCGAAGACATCCTGCTGTCGGAAATCGAGCGGGGCACCGTCGATTTCAAGGAGAACTACGACGGCACCCTGAGCGAGCCGGCCCTGCTGCCGGCCCGGTTGCCGGTGCTGCTGCTCAACGGCGTGTCCGGCATCGCCGTCGGCATGGCCACCGAAATGCCGGCCCACAACCTGCGGGAGGTAGTGCAGGCGTGCATCGCGGTGATCGAAGGACGGACCGAAGGGGACGGCGCCATTTACGAGGCCATTCCGGGCCCCGATTTTCCCGGCGGCGGCCAGATCATCTCCTCCGCCGACGATATCCGCAAAGCCTACGAAACCGGCCGAGGCAGCCTGCGGGTGCGCGCCCGCTGGGCGGTGGAACCCCTGGCCCGGGGCCAGTACCGCATCGCCATCACCGAGCTGCCGCCGGCGGCCAGCACCGCCAAGGTGCTGGCGGAAATCGAAGACCTGATCAATCCCAAGCTGAAGACCGGCAAGAAGTCCCTCACCCCGGAGCAGCAGAACCTCAAGAACGCCGTGCTGTCGGTGCTCGACACCTTCCGTGACGATTCCGACGCCGCCCATCCGGTGCGCATCGTGCTGGAGCCCAAGTCCCGGACCGTGTCGCCGGACGATCTGATGAACGTGCTGCTGGCCAACACCTCGTTGGAGAGCAACGTCTCCATCAACATGACCATGATCGGCCGGGACGGGCGCCCCCAGCAGAAAGCCCTGCCCCAGGTGATCCGCGAGTGGTGCGATTTCCGCATGGAGGTGGTGGAGCGCCGCCTGAAGCACCGCCACTCGGAAGTGGACCGCCGCATCCACATTCTGGAAGGGCGGATGATCGCCTTCCTGCGCATCGAGGAAGTCATCAAGGTGATCCGCGAGGCGGACGAGCCCAAGGCCGAGTTGATGGCCCATTTCGGGTTGAGCGAAACCCAGGCCGAGGACATCCTGGAAATCCGCCTGCGCCAGTTGGCCCGGCTGGAAGGCTTCAAAATCGAGAAGGAACTGGGCGAGTTGCAGGCGGAGCGGGACAGCCTGAACCACCTGCTGGGCAGCGAATCCGCCCGGCGCAAGCTGATCGTCAAGGAAATCCGCAAGGACGCGGAAAAATACGGCGACGACCGCCGCACCCTGATCGAGGCCGCCGAGAAGGTGACCGCCGGCAAGGTGGAGGCGGTGGCCGACGAACCGGTGACCGTGATCCTGTCCCGCAACGGCTTCATCCGCAGCCGCTCCGGCCACGGCATCGACCGCAACGCCCTCACCTGGAAGGACGGCGACGGGGAACTGGCCATCGTCGAAACCCGCACGGTGCATCCGGTGGTGCTGCTGGACTTCGCCGGCCGGGCCTACACCGTGCGGCCCGCCGACCTGCCGGGGGGCAAGGGCGACGGCGTGCCGGTCACCTCCCTGGTGGAACTGCAGAACGGCAAAATCGTCGCCATGCTTTCCGGGCCGGCGGAAACCAAGGTGCTGCTCACCACCACCGCCGGCGTCGGCTTCATCGGCCGCATCGGCGACATGGTGGCCCGGGTCCGGGCCGGCAAGGCTTTCATCACCGTGGACGAGGGGGCCTTCCTGCTGCCCCCGACCCGGATTCCCGAGGCGGCGCGCTATGTTGCGGCCCTGTCCGGGGAAGGCCGCCTGCTGATCTTCCCCCTTGAGGAAATGAAGGAACTGGCCGGCGGCAAAGGGGTGATCCTGATCGGCCTCAACGGCGGCGAGAAGCTGTTCGCCGCCCGGGCCATCGTCGATTCGGCGACCGTCATGGGCATCGGCCGTGGCGGGAAGGTGGTGGAATACGCCGTGGCCGGCGGCGAAATCGAAACCTATCTGGGCAAGCGGGCCCGGAAAGGGCGGGTGCTGGGGGTGGCCATGAAGACCCTCATCGGCCTCGGCTAAGCCGTTTTTCGCCCGCCGGGGACGGGGAGAAGGGGGTATAATCCCCGCTTCCCGGCGGTTTCCCGCCTTCAGAGTCAGCCCGGATGGTGAAATTGGTAGACACAAGGGACTTAAAATCCCTCGGCCGCAAGGCTGTACCGGTTCGATCCCGGTTCCGGGCACCATAAAAACAACGAGTTATGGCTACTGTATTATGCTGTACGCTCCTGTATTATTCCCCATTATTCGTTTTTTACCACACCTTACTGTGGGATAGCTGTGGGGTGAGTAGCTCCAATCGGGCTAAATATCATCGCGTTACGGGATTATTCTGTTGACACCTGGACTATGCTGTGGGATAAATATCCCGTTGCCATGTGGTTCTGGTAGAAACGCGTTAGTCCGAGCGGGTGCCTGGTCTAGCTACAGGGCAGGGGAAGACGGCTACCCTGCTTGTTGGATTGATGCCGGTGAGTCCCCGAGTCGCTGCGCTGTGCCGGGAGGCAATATAAAAATGGGCTGGCAACCCGCCGAGCGCACGGTAACCCCAGAATCCTAACCGCTTCGCCCCCCACCCAAGGCAGGCATGACAGGGGTTATGTCATGTCTGTATCTATGTTGTTTTCAGCTCTTTTCGACCGTTACGGTCGCTCTATCCTTAATTTTGAAGAGGCTGCGCGCGAGCTGGGTTATAAGTCTTTGGTAACGGCCTACTCGGCGCGCCGTCGAAAAAAATTTCCCATTAGGGTTTTGGATGTTGGTGGCCGTTTGTCATGCACCGTGGCGGACTTGGCGGAATTTTTGGCTACCGGGCAGCCACAGACGGACAGAGAGAGTGAGCCACTAAAGAAAAAGCCTGGTCGTCCCACCAATGCAGAGCGTGCACGCCGCGCTGCAATGGAAGGGGGTGTGTGATGAGCGGCAAAGTCGCCGGCATGGTGTGGGACCATTATCCTGGGGATGATCAAGGAGAGTTGCTCACCGCGCTATTTTTGGCAGATGCGGCAGACCACCTGGGCCGGGATGTCTACCCGTCGGCGCCAAGGATTGCCTTTTTCACACGCCAATCAGAGCGGACAGTTAGATACCAACTTAAGCGGATGAGATCCATTGGCTTTCTGGTTCAGGAGGGTAGTGGGCTTGGTGGACGTGGCAAACCTACGCGATATCACATAGACCTCCAATGGCTAAAAGGGCTTCCAGACCGCTCTCAGCAATGGGAAGCACAAAGGGTGCAGATTTTGCAGTCTTTCCAAAACCCTGCACTTACTGCACCCATTGGCGCGGTAAAACCCTGCAAAAAGGGAGTGGAAACCCTGCAAAAACCCTGCAGCCTAATTGCAGGGGAACCACAGAACCGTGGAACCTTAAAAACAACTACAACAACATCCACCCCGGACAGTGCCGGGGCGGGTGGTGGTGTGCATTTTGAGGAACTACCCTCAAGCCTTCAGGACAAGGCCAGGCTGCTAGTGGATGGTCTGTTGCCTAGCCTGCAAGCAGATGTGGTGGACGAGCTGTTGGGGCAGATTGAGGAGAAGGTGGCAAAGCAGCCGGAGCGGTTGCTGAAAACTTTGATCAGAGCGGCCGGGGTGGGGGCCTTAACCCTGGACCACGCCCGTCGTTGCCGGGAGCGCCGACGATCCCGTGAGGAGGTGGCCCTGGCCCGGGGAGCGGCTACCGTTCTCCCCTTGGATGATGCTGCAAAGAGAAAGGGCGCCACCCTCTTGGAAAGAATCGCGCCCTCTGCTGCTTCAAGATTTCATTCTAGCACTGCAAATTAACCACCACCAATGCCCCGGCACCGGCCGGGGTCTATCTACCCCCCGCTCTCCTGAGAAAATCGCCTCCTGGCCGTTTTAAACGGTTTTGGCGCTTGGTGGGTCTTTGCCAGTGGTGCTCCGCCCATGTCCCCCGCGCCGGTCGGCGGCGCGGCCCTTCGGGTTCGGGACGGCATGGGGCGGTGAACCGGCGGTGGTGTGCGGCGGTCGCAGGTCTTTAGAGGGGATTACTTAGGCTTGTCGCTCTTCTCGTTGTCTTCCCATCCGCGGACGCTCAAACGGGCTTTTTTGGGGTTTTCTACCCACTCCACAGAGCCGTCTTTGTTGTTGCGTTGGCAGGTCTTAACGGCGTCCTGCATTTTAATGTCTGAGCCTGGGGAATAAGTCTTGCCTTCATACGCACAATCAGCGGTAAATTGGGGAATTGGAGGGGGGAAGGTTGCCGCAATGGCGGAGGAGGACAGCAGAGTGAACAATGCTGCAAGACTAGCCTTTTTCATGTTGTTTGAGCTCCCAGAAAAATTAGGTGAGATATGACAATGCCACATTTTTTGTGGCAAGGCACTCAAGAAAAAGGGCCTAAAAGTGGCTTATTTCTGGGGAGGGGGGAAACGGCCGGCGGTTTCCCGCCAGCCGGCCCGTCAGACCTCTGACCGACTGACGCAGCGGGGAGATTCTAGCAGGCCTGCTGCGGCCCTTCACCTCGAAACCGAAAGGCTGTCAAACGCTGTCTGGACGTGGGCATGGAGGTATTCGCGCGTGTAACGAGCAATGGTTTCGTCTGCATTCCGGTTTTCCACCATTTCCATGGTGGGGCTGGTCAGGTCACGGCGGAGCGTAACCGAGACTTCCACAACCAGGTCAACACCTGGCCTCAGTTCATAGGTCAATACCGGCATTTTCATCCCCTTTCTAGGTTCAACAACGATTCCCGCACGGCGCAGCAGCGGCGAAGGATCGCCATTGCTTTATCTTTATCCTTCCAGCTCCTCGCTTTGCCTAGTGCCGCCACCAGCTGGCCACGCGGCTCCTCTTCAAGATTAGAGGTGGTGAAGAGGTGGAAGGCCACGCCCTCCCGGATCTGGTGGATGGTGTGGCGCATGGCTACCCCTTTGGCTTTACGCCCTTCAATTTTTTCAGGGCCTCGGCGGCCTGTCTCTCATCCTCGGAGGTGAAGCCTTCGGGGATGTCGGCAGTTTTGTGGAGGGTGGCTTCTCCATTGAGGATCCGCAGCACTACACCAGGTCTGATTTCAATTTTCATGGCTCTCTCCCTTGGGCCCTTCCGAGGGCCGGGTTTTTCAGGTTTAGGGGTCAGGGTGAACTTGTGGCCACAACTGGGGCACTTGAGGGGCTTAGTTTTGAGCTGGAACAGTTCCCAGGCCATTGCTGGCATGGAATTTATTCCTCGTTCCCATTCCTGCCAGGTGCGGTAGGAGGGGGCGCCAACCAATTTCGCCGCCTGGGCCTGGGTAAGACCCGCCTTGAGGCGGGCGGCTTTGATTTTGGCTGGGGTCATTCGCTGCCGTTGTGGTCAATGGGTTGCGCCGAATTGATAGTTTGATTATATACATGATATGTGTATAGTCAATGTATTTTTGCGATAATTTTCAACTTTTTATGCCGTTAAGAGTGGCGTTAATATTAGGTTTCTGAGGTGTCGCCGTTTTTCTTCTTGCCCCAGAACTCCTGAGCCTTTACCAGATTTTTCTTGGCTTCCTCCAGGGGGCACGGACCTTGGTCTTTCCGCTGTTCGTCGAGCCTCCGGCGAACTTCCTTGCCGGCGTCCGTGATCGCCTGGAGCGTGGCCAGGTCCAGGGGTTCCACCTCCTGGAAGATGGGCGCAGCCGGAGGCTCGCCGGACAATGCCATTTCCCGCCAGGCGGCCTCTCCCTCCTTCAATTCTTCGGAAATCGGCTCTGGGCCTTGTGTGTCAAGATTTGTAGTAGAGATTTCAGAGGGGGGCGGGGAATTTGTAGTAGAAAATTCCTGGGGCTCGATTTGGTTTCTACTACAAAATTCTTGGGCCTCATTTCCACCGTCCGATTTTGTAGTAGAAATTTCCTTCTGCTCGCCGGAATCGCCCGTGGTTACTTGCGTTTCAGGTTTTGTAGTAGAAAATTCGGGGCCGGAAAATTTTGTAGTAGAGTTTTTTGCCTGCCACCCCAGCACCAGCAGCTCCTTCAACTCCTGGCCGCTGAGATTTGCCAGGGCCGCCCGCAACGCCAGGTCCTCCGCCGTCTTGCCGGGGATGTAGATTTGCAGTCTCACTTTCCCTCCTTGACCACCAGCAGTTGCAGGGCCACGGCCTGGGGATCCGTTGGATCCGTGGGGGTGATGCCGCGCAAGAGCAATTCCCCGAGCGCGGCCCGGTGCTTCACCGCCTCACTGATCTTTGGTTCCTGGCTGATGATCTGCCGGAATGCCAAGTCCAGCACCGCTTTCCCTCCAAAATAGATGTTGGCGTATGTGGGGCGATTGAGCTGCATAACTCCTCCTCAAAATCAAACAGTGGTTGTATCCAAAGGTTGTATACAACGTTCATATACAACGCTTAATTTCCATCGTATTCCCACTGCGGGAAAATTTCAGAGGGTTGAACTAACTGAAAATAAAGGGATATTTTGTAGTAGAAAAAGGCACGGAGTAGGGGCGCGACACCGCGGCCGGCTAGGCACTCAAGCCGATCCGCGGCCTCGATCCGTCGCCAACCACCCCAGCTGATTCCGCGCTCTATAGACAACCTGCAACTCCAAACCCCCTCAATGCGACCGGAGGGAGCATTTAGGCGAGGGAAACTTTGTGAAACAAAGTTACACCTCGCTCCTTCTACGTTTCCCGCATGTTGGATTTTGTACCCAAATTTTCTACTACAAACCCTCCTTTCCCATCGGTTTCCCCGATGTATTTCCTAATGGAAAAGCAATTGCAGACAGCCGCTTAGGTACGAACTACCGTTGCATCCATGGAGCGAGGTGTAACTCTGTGCAACAAGTTGCCCAGAGTTTTCCTCGCCGGATTCTCCCTTCGGTCGCATCACGGGAATGAAGAATGGACGAGAACAAAACACGAACCATTGGCGTGCGTTTCACCGCAGCCGAAGTGGCTTTGGTGGCGGAGAAGGCCAAGGCGGCCAACTTGAAACCCTCCACATATATCCGTCAGGCCGCCATGGCCCGTCGGATTACTTCTCCCGCCCCTGAAATCAACCGCGAGGCGTGGGCCGCCCTGGGGAAGCTCGCCGGCAACCTGAATCAGACACTCCACCACCTCAACTCTGGGCGCGCAAGCGGTGTGGACAGGGTGCTGATCAAAGGCCTATTTGCCCAGGTGCAAGCCCTCCGCGATGACCTTCTAGGGCGAAATGAAAGCGAAAGTTAAGCGGGGCGCGGGGTTTCGCGGCGTCCTGAACTACTCAATGGAGAAGGAGGGGGCGGAAATCGTGGGTGGAAACATGGTTGGTCAAAATCCCCGCGAGCTATCGGCTGAGTTTGCCCGCGTGAGAATGATGCGCCCCGACATCAAAAAGCAGGTGCTGCATGTCCCGTTGTCTCTCCCTCCTGGCGACACACTGAGTAAGGAGCGTTGGGACGCCGTGGGCGAAGCCTTTCTGAAAAAGATGGGGCTGGACCCCAACAACCGCCCGTGGGTGCTGGTGCGGCACCGCGATAAAAACCACGAGCACGCTCACCTGATCACCTCCCGGGTGGGCCTGGATGGGACGGTGTGGCATGGCAAGTTTGAGGCTCTTCACGCCATCCAGGCGACCCAGGAACTTGAGACAGAGTACGGCCTGCGAGCCACGCCTGGCTTGAATAACAACCCGGTTGGACCGGCGGCAAGAGTGTCACAGCCAGAGCGCGAAATGTGGTCCAGGAAGGGCCAACAGCCCCCCAAGGAACGCATCGCTGATGCCATCGAGCAGGCCCTGGCCAATGCCTGCAACCTGGAGGCCTTCAGGGCCGAAATGGAGATCCAAGGCGTCCAAGTCAAGGTCAATCAATCTGCCACAACCGGCAAGGTTTCAGGCCTCAGTTTTGAGCTGGACGGCCATGCCTATAAGGCCAGCCAGATCCACCGCAAATACTCGTGGGCCAATCTCTCCAAACTGGCTGGCCACCGGCAATTCGGTGAAGTGCTACTGCCGGCAAATGTTCGTGATCGTCTGGGAGACAGCCAAGCCGGAGTCGATCTTGCTTTGCGATGGGGCAATAGCGTTGCCCCAGTAGATCCTCACCGGCAAGCCTACAAGGCCCGCCTGCTGGAGCAGCATTACCAGTCCGAGATCCGCGACAGCCTGCGGATGTCCCTCAATTCCATCCGATACCCTACCTCCGCCGGCGAGCCTTTGAGTATCAAGCTCCGGGGCGGTGGTCAGGTTGCTGACCACGGCGACCGCCTGACGTGCGGGCGGGGCCAAGACGCCGAAATCGACGCCATGGTCGAGCTGGCGCGGGTCAAGGGCTGGCAGCGGGTCACCTTGACCGGCTCCCCGGAGTTCCAGCGCAGGGCAGCCGCAGCCTACGCCGCCGCCGGGATCCAGGTGGTGGACCACAACGGCAAAGCGTTACCGGTAACCACCAAGCAGCAAATCCACAACGCCTTGGAGCGCCTGGCGGGCAACAGGTACCGCCTGGATCAAGCTCAGGAACGGCAGAAGCAACAATCCCACGATGATGAAAGGAGTAAAGAATGGAAGAGCAGACCACAGCACTGATGCCCAATGCCCTCAAACCTGCGGTTGAGGTCGAGCCCAACCTGGTGCCGAAGGAGGAGGAAAAGGACTGGCCGCTGTTCTACTCGGAACGGCGGGACTCCGAAACCGTGCTCTATCGCTCGCGGGAGAACGACAAAGAGCAGTTTGTGGACAAAGGCAGCCATATCCAGGTCCTGACCACGGATCCAGCCGAACAGTCGCACAGCATCAAGGCGGCTGTGCAGCTGGCGGCGGATCGCGGTTGGCGGGAAATCGAGGTGACCGGCGCTGATGATTTCCGGCGCCAGGTTTGGCTGGAGTCCTCCTTGGCCGGTATCCAGGTTCGGGGCTACACCCCTAGCCCCGAGGATGTGGCCGAGTTGGAAAAGCTGCGCCCGGGCAGTGCTCCCGCGCCGGCAGAACCGGAGTTGAAAATCACCGCCGTCGAGCCGGAGCAAAAGCCCGAGTGGCGCGTCGAAGTGCGCAACCAGCTGCGCCCCGATGGCACCGACGGCGTGGTGACCGTGATCCAGCCAGACGGCCAGGAAATCGGATACGGCGGACTGCCGGCAATCCTCAACGATTCGGACCTCCCGGACCATATCAAGCTGCAGGCGGTGAAGCTGGAAACCGAAATGCAGGAGCGCCGTAACGACCCGATGCTGGCCCATGAGCTGCGGGTGGGTAGCCAGAACGACGTGGCAGATGCTGTGGCCATGAAAGAGGATGGACAGAAAAAAGAGCTTTCCCCTGATTCTCAGGAACGTGCCTCCCATGAGTTGTTTGCCAAGCTTGGCAGCCTGAAAGAGCGGCACGATGCATCCAGCCACCGCCCGGAGCCCGGCCGGGGAAACGAACTGGCGGCTGAATCCAGCCGCCACACCACTACTGGACCGGGACGCTAAACAGGGGAACAACCATGGAGTTCTTGCTCGGTTTTCTTTTTGGTACCTCGTTGGCAGACCATTTGCACGATTTGGCCAATATCCAATGGTCTTTTTGGGTTGCGCTGGCAACGGTGTCCATGGCGGCTCTAAGCCTTTTGGTTATGTACTTTTCTATCTATCAACGCGTGACATATCCGCTCTTTTTGGAAATCGCTAAGTCGATGGAAAAGGATTATGAACGGCTCGTGGTCAATGAGTCCTGGCAGGCAAAAATGTCCTTCGTTCTGGCCAGCAAAAAGAATATCGGGATTTTTGTTGCCAAAAATTTCATCTCTCTTTTTGTGCTTTTCGGACTGTTCTGGATAACGGTGCAGTTGGTGTCGTGGCTGTTGCCTTACATCAAGCTATATCCCAGGTCATTTGTAGGTGGTGGACTCGTTGTTGGCTCCGCTGGACAGCTGGTTTACAGGCTGATTCAGCGGCCGGATCTCGGTTCTCACAACATTTCCGGGGGTTGAACATGGAACTCCAACAGCTTTTACCACCCCGTCCCGGCTACAACGATCCCAACCTCCGGGCAGAGTGGCTTGCCCGCTTGGGTAGCTACCCGGAAGGGCTGAAGGCGCGGCTGCTGGAGCGAGATCGAGCCATGGTCGCGCATCTGGCGGAGGAGTACAAAGTTCCGCGCTATCGGCTTCACCACCTTGCGGAAGAGGTGGCGGAGTGGCGGGTGGAAGAGGTCCGGATGGAGGCCGAGTCCCGTAAGCTGGAGTGGTCCAAGAAGTCCCCCTCGCAGGAGTTCATGGCACGCCAGGATGCTCATACCGAGAATACTCGCCGGCTTTTTGGCCTTCAGCCCCGCATTTTTCATCTGGAATTTTCAGCCGCCGCCAGCCATCTGGTTGTCCTTCGCCAGGCCGAGGACGACGCACAAAGGCAGAACCAGGGACAGCTGCGCGTGGAACTGAGGCGGGAAATGGATAAAACCCTGGATGATCTTCTCAAGAATGGATGGACCATGGAGGCGATCCACCGGAAGCTCTTGGAAATCGGCTGGACCGAAGAAAAAATCGAGGAGCTGAAAAATGGCTAGTCCCGGTCTCACCCTTGACACATTGTTTGGGGACGCCAGTCCAACCGGCATCACAGCCCTAGCGTCGTGGCTATACACCTCGGACGTGTGGGCTTGGGTGTTGTCCGCGTTTACCGTCGGGGCGGCCATCTACGTTTTCGGTCGAGGTGCTTGGCTGGCTCAGAAGGACCCCCAGCACGCAGGGAAACGCCTAGACGATGAGGTGACTCGGGTGATGTGGACGATGGTTATAACCATACTTCTCATCCTTCCTTATCTTCCTCCTATCGCCGTGAAGTGGGTGGGCATCAACTCATCTCAACCATTACCCACCATCCAAGTTTTGCTGTTGGGGGAGGCCAACCAGGCCAGTGCTTTGGCTGACGTGACCGCCCAAAAACTTGTGAGCTTGCACCCCTTTACCGCTCCTTCTATGCCCCTCTTGCGTGCCCAGGCGGACGGCTATTTTGCCGGGGCGGAAGAAGCGGTAAAAATCGCTCAGGCCAACGTAGACGCCACAGGCGGGGCACTGTCCGGGGCAGACCTCAACGCGAATCTTCTCCACGGCGCGGGCGCCGCTTATGCCTCTGCCGGCCTCAACAACGCCAACACGCCCCCGGACAAGCTCCAGGCCTTGTTGCTGGCCAACCCCTCCGCCGGGTACCGGATGCAGGACGCGTGGGAAAGGCGCCCCAATATGGCTATGGCCGAGTGTGTCGGTAGTACGCTCCTCGCCGATACGGCCACGGCGCTCAACAATTCCCAGTTTTCCACCTCGCCGGACGATCGGGCGATCACGGCGGCAACGTGGGACAACTACTATCAGGCCGCCTCCTCCTATTTGGTGGGGGCAGGGGGGGCGGCGCCCCCTTCGCCGACAGGCTTTGGTAGTGCCTGGGGAGGTGGCGAAACCGTTGACGTCCAGTTGCCTCCGCTAAGTGACATCCTCAAAGGCGTTGGCCCCCGGGAGACAGTTATCAATGCGACGTCCTTTCGCCAGGCCTATGCCCCAGGCGTCGATCCCCAGGAGCTTCAGCAATCCCCCGCCGCCGTCGCCGCTCGTCTAGCTGGCGCCACGGATCCACAGCTCAAGGCCAACTTGCAACGCCTGCTGGTGGCCGTTAAGGCCGGGGAAGCGGCCAAAGCAGCGGATTTGCAGGTGCGCAGCCGCGCGACGGCGGCCTATGAGTCCCTATTTTCTGCGGTGGCTGTGGCGGCGGTGCAGGGCGCGGATACCACCGCAGATTTTGGCGCGGTGCTCAAAAACGCCCAGGGACCAGGTGCCGCAACCCTCAAGGAGTTGGTCAGCAACAACAACCTGACGGGGCGTTGCCAGTCCTACGGGGAACGCGTCAAAACAATGGCCCTTGGGCCTGCTTCCGTGTCCACTCGCTATGACCTTTGGATAGACCGCTTAAGCAATCCTACAGGGGCCGCGAAGATGGTGGGGACCGGGGGCTGGCTCAACCTGGGGGTTTACTTCTTGTCCACCGCGGCGGCCTATAAGGATGCGTTCGACGCCGCCAATAGCCTGCGGGAGGCGGCCGCCGAAAGCGCGGGACAGCATTTTTCCGGCGACCCGGTGGCGATTCAGGCCACGGATGCCAACAGTGCGGCCCTGGCCGCCGGAACCGGCCTGATGGGGGCCGGTGCTGGCCTGGTGATGAAAGGGGAGAAACTGGCCAAGTCCAGCTCCAATGCCATCCTCAACGCCGGCGAGAAGGCCGCCAGCGGTGGGGCGGACCTCGCTAAAACGGTGGGCAAACGGTTCCTGATCATTGGGTGGCTAATCGACATGGCCGCTATTTTTCGTGACTTCGCGCCCTACCTGGCCTTCGTGGTGGTGGCCTTCTGGTGGTATCTGAGGCTGGCCGCCTTTGTCCTGCTATCGCCCGCTATCGTGCTGGTTCAAGCCGTGCGGAATTTCGTCGCTCTGCAAGTCACCCCGGGCGACATTGCCGATTTGGGCAAGCGGCTGGTGATCTTCGCCGGCTTGCCGCTGGTGTATGTGATCGGGTGGGCTGTGATCTTTTTTGGTACGGCGCTGATCGACATCCTGGTGGCGGCGATGAGCGGGCCCACGGGGACGGCGGAAACCCTAAAAAATCTGGCCACGTTGGACGGCAAGCAAGCTGCCATGAGTTCAGGGCTTGTCCCGGTGATCATCAAGTTTTTCCTGGGACTGGCCATTGCTACCGTGCTGTTCAAGATCGAGGGCTGGCTGGAGTCCTTCCTGGCCGGGCATGGCACGAAAGACGCGGACATGAACACGCCCAGCCCGCAGGACTTGGCGAAATGAAAGGAGAAATGATGCTCAAAAATCTGAAAACTACATTTGTTGTGCTCTACCTCCTCGCCGGCATTGTTGTGTTCAGTGTCGGCGTATGGCACAGCCTTCAGGAGAATCCCGGCCAGTCGCTGCTGGCCGGCTCGGTGGTGATGCTGCTGATCGCGCTGAGCCTTATGATGAGTAGGAAAAAATGAAACTGGTCCGCTTCGGGCATATCATTGAGCAGCTGGACGAAAAGCTTCTCCTCAACCGTCAACCGGAAATGACCCGGCGGCGTTTCCTGAAATGGGCGTTTTCCGGGACTCTCATGCTGACCGGCTCCACTGCTTTGAATCTTTTGCGGGTGGAAAGTGCTTGGGCGGATCGCTTCGGGGGCCCAGTGGATGTGCATGTACCCCTGATCGAGGATTCTTTTTGGGGCGGGTTCAGTTCAGGCCATTCGGTAGACCTGACCAATCCGCCAAAGGAGCGAATTGGGGGGTTCCCGCTGGCTAACAAACAACGCTTCGACCATTTCTTGCGGTGCTGGGCCGTGGGAGAAAGGGCCAACATGGACCAGGAAATGCTACTCAAACTGGCCAAGCTGGACTGGATGCTCCGAAGGTACAGTATCCGCTCCCCGATCAACATCCACAGTGCCTTTCGGACCACAGAGCATAATTCCAGAGTCGCCGGCGCTACAAACTCCCAGCATGTGTACCGCACTGCCTTTGATGCGGATGTGCCAGGGCTTTCACCTGGTCAACTGTCGTGGTGTGCATACCAGGCGGGATTTCAGTGGGTCGGCATCAACACGCGCAAAAATTTTGTGCATGCGGATACCCGGCCCTCGAATCGTCAGACCGTGTTTTTTTACACCTAGGGAGGAGAAGATGAAGAAAAAAACGCTTTTGATCGTGGGGATGCTCTCTGCTGGCCAGGCCCTGGCCGGCCCGGAAGAATTGCTCCAGCTTGCGCCGCAGATCATGAACCTCGTCAGCGGGCAGCAGCAAGCAAAAGCCACGGAATACCCCACTGAATCCCAAACGGTCATCAAGGCCCCGAAATCCAAGGGCTACACGCCAGCGGCGGGCAACGCCCTGGAAAAGCTCTTCGCCAGCGTGGACCGCTGCCGGGCGGATGCCTTCTATGAACGGCATACGGGCAAAGCGCCGACCGTGCCAGGATTTTTGCGGAATCAATCGCCTCGCCTGGGGAACGGGCAGGCAGTCTACAGCGGCCAATGGGATTTTCATGGCCTCAAGGTGTCGGAAATCCGGCTGTTCGTGATCCCGGATGCCCCCACCGCGAACTACGGCCTCACGTTTGATGCCGATCAAGCTACGGTCCAGCAGGCCTTGAGCAAGGCCTACAGGAAAAAGTGGGAGGCGTCGGCGAAGTGGGGCGATGGTTTCGGTGGAACGGTTGCCCGGATCCTCCAAGCCCAGGGTGGCAAAACCGTCCTGACCTGCAGCGTGCCGCCAGCGGGAGACTGACATGCTGATCGACGACCTGGACAAGACCGCTAGGCAGCGCATTGGGGCGATTTTCACGCGCATTGAGGGGATGGGCCTTGCCCTGGAGGAGAAAAACGCACTCATGGGGCATTTGGTAGCCGTGAAGGATCTTCTTCCAACCTTGGATGTTCAAGGCCTTCAGTTCGTGAATAAGACCCTGGGGAAAATCCTCGATACGCTCCTCCCCTCGCATAGGATGGTGATGCTGGAGCCGATCACAGCCTTATTCCTTGGCGCCCTGAAATTCCTTGCCGGTGGCCAGGAGCCGGAAGGGGAGGGGGTGAAGCACCCGAGTCATGGGCTGGGGATGGGGCGGTGACTAGGTGGAAGGACTATCACGAACTGCCTGATCGGGCCAAACGGCTGATTTTTGGGACGTTAACGCCAACCAAGCTCCAAATAGTGCATTATACGATTGGGCAGTTTTGGTGCCCGTTAATCTCAAACGGGGAGGATGACAATGAAAAAAACGCTATTGGTGTTGAGCCTGGTGATGATGTTCCTAAGCGCTTGCGGGGCAGGAAACTCCCCGGGTAAGGTGGCGGCGCAGTACCTGGAGGGGCTCCTAAACGGCGATGAGGCGGTGAAGAAATATGAATCCGCCGCGATGGACCAGGGCTTTCTTGCTGGCTTGAGCATGGTGGCGTTGGCGAACCTGGTAGACAAAGAGCGGGCCCGCGATCCTAACTTCAAAATGCGGGTGACGACGTCGAAAGTGTCTGAAAGTGGGGATTCAGCTGCGGTCGAGCTTCTGGCAGCGCCGGCAGGGTCCAAGGACGGGCAAGGAGTCCCCTGCACCGCGAAGATGCAGAACGAAAAGAACAACGGCTGGATGGTGGTTGGGCTGTCGTGTTTCTTTAAGTAAGGGCTGGCCCAAAGGGGGAACTGCCTCCAGGGAGTTGTTTCCCCGGCCGAGCGCTGGGAAGGGGGAGTTAGGCGGCCGCTAACTTGGCGCTTGCCAAGCGATTCAAGCTGACGCCTTGCTCTGCGGCTTGTACGGCCAGCGCACGATGGAGTTCCGGTGGAATCCTTACCCGGAATTCCCCGCTGTAATGTTTCTCAGCCAGTGGTAGGGGTACATGCTCCCCGCTGGCCTGGAGGTCGGCCACCACGTCGGCCACCACGTGGCGGATGCCGGCCAGGGCTTCCTCCGGGGTTTCGGCCAACCAACTCAAGGAAGGGAATTCGGCGCACAGTCCAACATGCTCGCCGTCTTCGGGCGACCAGGTAACGCGATAGGTGTAGTGGTCAAGGCTCATCGTTTACTCTCCAGCTTATCTATGGCCTGTAGCACCTGCCGCACTTGGTAAGGCTTGGCCTTGCCCTTGGCGTCCTGGATGTTGACGCGGGGGTCACCCGGCCAAGGGGTCTTGAAAATGGCATGGCTGGTGCCTTCCTGGCGTGGCTTTCCAAAATACTCCTCGCAAATCTTTTTCAGATCGTTGAACCTCACATTGGAAGGTTCACGGCGCATTTGTTCGAGGATTTTTCGGGAGGCTGCCATAGATTTATGGTATCAATAATGGAACCACTGTTCAACCCAATTTCCTCGCCAAATCCTCAGCCCTCAAGTGCGTGTAACGCTTGAGCATAGACAGGGTCTTGTGGCCGGTAATGGTGGCCACTTCCATCATGTCGAATTTGCCGCTCTCAAAAAACCGGCTAGTAGCCTCATGCCGAAGATCATGGAATCGTAAATTCGCCAGGAAGTGGGGAGGGGGCTCTTGCCCCTTTTCTTTCTGATAGAGTTTCCGGCCTCGCTCACAGGACCGCTCAAAAGCCCTTATGAGCGCGTCCTGAGTCATGCGGAATATCTTTCCCCCTTCGATAGGTCGTGGAAGCCCCTTGAGGACTTCCAGGGCCCTGGAGGAAAGGGGAACGGTCCGGGCTTCTCCGTTTTTGGTGTCCGGCAAGATGGCGACCTTTCTGATCTTGTCCACCCGCCCCCATTCCAGGCCCAGTATCTCCGATTGACGCATGGCCGTCTCCAGGGCGAATTCGACAATGGGCGCGGCATAGATGTTGCGGCACCCATCCCGTATGCCCTTCAAAAGATATTCTTCCTCGCCGGCCTCCAGCCTTCGATCCCGCTGATTACTGCCGGCGGGGAGTTTGATGGTCTTGCAGGGATTCCCTAGGCTTTCCATGCCCCATTCCCGCCGGGCAGTCTCAAAGACGACGGAGAGGAGAGCGATTTCCAGGCGGATGCTGTTTTCCGCTAGGCCCCGTGCCCGCTCCTCGTCCCGAAAGTCCGCAATGTCTTTGCCACGGATAGAGGCCAAGGACCGCTTGGCTATGGGCCGGGCCTGCCAGCGCTTGATTCTGTCCTTTTCCCGGTCGGCCCCCTTCTTTCGGGGGGTCACCTCTTCAAGGTAACGCTTCAACGCATTGTAAAGGGTAGTGTTTTCGGCTTCGGAGCGGTCAACGAATACCCCACGGTCCATCTCCGCTTCGACCAGTCGCGCCCACTTTTCGGCATCCGCTCTTACCCGAAAAGTTTTTGTCTGCGCCGCGTGTCCCTTCTTTCTCACCTGGGCTTCGTAACTGATAAACTTGCCGTTGTCCCGCTTTCGGATGGTTGCCATAATTTTGGGCTCACTGTGGGATAGCTGTGGGATTGAGTATAAAATAATTCGGAAAACCGCGCAGATGCTAGAGGTAAATATAGACTTAAAATCCCTCGCCCTTACCGGCGTACCGGTTCGACCCCGGTTCCGGGCACCATCCTTTTCCGAAAGTTGCTAGCGTGAGCCACGCCGTCCTGGTCAACGGCAAGCCCGCCGATACCGTTTCCGCGGCGGACCGGGGCTTGATGTACGGCGACGGCGTGTTCCGCACCCTGCTGGTACGCAACGGCCAGCCCATCGCGTGGGCGCGGCACTTGCGCAAGCTGGCGGCGGATTGCGCCGCCCTGTCCCTGGCCTGCCCCGACGCCGGGGATTTGCTGCGGGACGTGAAAAAGCTGACGGCGGACATTCCCGATTGCGTCATCAAGCTGGTGGTGACCCGGGGTGTGGGAAACCGCGGCTATGCCCCCCCCGACCCCCCACGCGCCACCCGTATCGCCCTGCGCAGCCTTTTGCCCGGCTATTCCCTGGCCCATGCCGACAAGGGGGTGGCGGTGCGCTTGTGCTCCGTTCGCTTGGCCCATCAGCCGCGGCTGGCGGGGATCAAGCACCTCAACCGGCTGGAAAACGTCCTGGCGCGCATGGAATGGAACGACCCGGCCATCGCCGAAGGCCTGATGCGGGACGAGGCCGGCAACGTGGTGGAGGGCGTCATGAGCAACCTGTTTGTGTGCCACAATAACGCCCTGACAACCCCCGACCTGTCCCGCTGCGGCGTGGCCGGCGTCACCCGGGAACGGGTGCTGGAGTGGGCGGCGCGCCAGGGTATCCGGGCGGAAGTGAAGAACCTGTCCCTGGAGGAGGTGCTGGCGGCGGATGAGGTTTTCCTGTGCAACAGCGTGGCCGGGATCTGGCCGGTACGGGAACTCGAAGGCCGCACCTGGAATCGGGGGCCGTTGACGGCGGCGGCGCAGGCTTGGCTACAACAACACGATGATTAAGAAACTTTTCCTGACGATTTTTCTGTTGGCGGCCCTGGGTGGGGGATGGCTGGTCTACTTCGCCGCCCAGCCCCTGAGCCTGCCGGCGACACCCTACGAATTCGAGCTGCGCCAGGGCAGCACCTTGAAAGGCGTGGCCCGCCAGCTGACCGAGGCCAGGGTGCTGGCCGAGCCCTGGTCCTTCGTCGCCCTCGGCCGGCTGCTGGGCAAGCAGGGGCAGGTCAAGGCCGGCAATTACGAACTGCAAGGGGGGCTGACGGCGTTTTCCCTGTTGAGCAAGATCACCCGGGGCGACGTCACCCAGCAGGAAATCACCTTCATCGAGGGCTGGACTTTCCGCCAGATGCGGGCCGCCCTGGACGCCCACGAGCATCTGCGCCACGACACCCGGGGCATGAGCGAATCGGCAATTCTCCAGGCCATCGGCGCGGCGGACCCCAAAGCCGAAGGCCTGTTCCTGCCGGATACCTATTTCTTCGGCAAGGGCGCCAGCGACCTGGCGGTGCTCAAGCGCGCCTACCTCAACATGCAGAAGCGCCTGGCCCGGGCCTGGGAAAACCGCGACCCGGTGGTGCCCTACGCCAGCCCCTACCAGGCTCTGACCATGGCCTCCATCGTGGAGAAGGAGACCGGCCGGGCGTCCGAGCGGCCGATGATCGCCGGGGTGTTTCTCAACCGCCTGCGCATCGGCATGCGGCTGCAAACCGACCCCACCGTGATTTACGGCCTGGGGGAGGCTTTTGACGGCAACCTGCGCAAGGTCGACCTGCTCACCGATACGCCCTACAACACCTACACCCGGGCCGGATTGCCTCCCACACCCATTGCCATGCCGGGCAAGGAGGCCATCGACGCCGCCCTCCACCCGGAGCCCACCCGGGCCCTGTACTTCGTCGCCAAGGGCGGCGGCGCCCACCATTTTTCCGCCACCCTGGCCGAGCACAACGCCGCCGTGGCCCGCTACCAGCTGAGAAGACAATGACCGCTACCGCACGCTTCATCACCCTGGAAGGCATGGACGGCGCCGGCAAGAGCACCCACCTGTCCTGGCTGGAACGCCATCTCAATGACCGGGGCCTGGACGTGCTGGTGACCCGGGAGCCCGGCGGCACGCCCCTGGGGGAGCAACTGCGGGAACTGCTGCTCAACAAGGATATGCACCCCGAAACCGAGGCCCTGATGATGTTCGCCGCCCGGCGGGAGCATCTGGACAAGGTGATCCTGCCCGCCCTGGCGAAGGGGACCTGGGTGGTGTCCGACCGCTTCACCGACGCCAGCTTTGCCTACCAGGGCGGCGGCCGGGGTCTGGACGAGGGCCGTCTGCGCATCCTGGAAACTTGGGTGCAGGGGGACTTCCAGCCCGACCTGACCCTGCTGTTCGACGTGCCGGTGGAAGTGAGCCGGGCGCGGTTGGCCAACAACGCCACCCTGGACCGCTTCGAACAGGAGAAGAACGACTTTTTCCTCCGCGTGCGGGACGCCTACCTGCGCCGCGCCCAAGCTTTCCCCGAGCGCATCCGGGTGGTGGATTCGTCCCTGCCCCTGGACGCCATCCAGGCCGAACTGGCCGAACTGCTCACCCTCTGGCTGGACTGATGCGCTACCCCTGGCAGAGCGGCGCCTGGAACCACCTGATTGCCCGACGGGGCAACCTGCCCCATTCCCTCCTGTTCCACGGCCGCAAGGGCATCGGCAAGCTGGATTTCGCCTATGCCTTCGCCCAGTCCCTGCTGTGCCGGGAGCCGGCAACCGACGGTTCCGCCTGCGGCCAATGCCCCGCCTGCAACTGGTTCACCCAGGGCAGCCATCCCGACTTGTGGGTGATCGACCCGGAGCGGGAAACCGAAGCCGGGGAAGACGAGGAGGCCAAGCCGGCGGAGAAGAAAGCCGGCGCCCCGATCAAGGTGGAGGCAATCCGCGAACTGGCGGACTTCGTCAACCTGTCGTCCCACCAGAGCGGCCTGCGCATCGTGCTGATCCACCCGGCGGAGGCCATGAACGTCCAGGCCGCCAACGCGCTGCTCAAGACCCTGGAGGAGCCGACTCCGGGCACCCTGTTCCTGCTGGTGACCCACCAATTGCAGCATCTGCTGCCCACCATCCGCAGCCGCTGCCAGAAACTGCCCCTGCCGTCCCCCAGCCGGGAGCAGGCGGCGGAGTGGCTGGCGGCCCAGGGCATTCCTGATGCCGCCCTGTATCTGGCCCAGGCCGGCTATGCGCCCCTGGTGGCGGCCCAGTTGGCCGACGAGGAGGGGCAGGGGCGGCGCCGGGCTTTTCTGGGGGAAATCAGTTCCCCTTCCAAACTGGACCCCATCGGCTTGGCCGAATCCCTCAAGGGCGCCGACCTGGGGGAGGTGGTGAACTGGCTGCAAAAATGGATTTACGACCTGATGAGCCTGCGCCTCGCCGGCAGCCTGCGCTATCAGGCCGATTTCGAACCCGTGTTGCGGACCCTGGCAAACCGGGTGGGAATGGCCCAGTTGCTGGCGTTCCACCGGGAATTGACCGCCGTCCGCCGCACCGTGGGCCACCCGTTGAATTCACAACTGGTGCTGGAACAGCTACTATTTTCTTACCGCAATCTGCACTGGTCAGCCTGATGGACGAAAGCAGCCCGAAAATCATTCCCCAGCGCCCCGGCGTGCTTTCCCTCAGCATCCGGGAGCGGGCGGCGCTGTACGCCGCCTACATGCCCTTTCTCAAGGGGGGCGGGCTGTTCATCCCCACTACCAAGGCCTACCGCCTGGGGGACGAGGTGTTCGTGCTCCTGAGCCTGATGGACGACCCCAACAAGATCCCCGTGGCCGGCAAGGTGGTGTGGATTACTCCCGCCGGCGCCCAGGGCAGCAAAACCCAGGGTATCGGCGTCCAGTTCGCCGACGCCGAGGGCGGCGCCGTGGCCCGCAACAAGATCGAGGGCCTGCTGGGGGGGACGCTGAAATCCAATCGCCCCACCCACACCCTGTAGTTTCCTTACCCTTTCCCATCCCATGCTGGTCGATTCCCACTGCCATCTCGATTTTCCCGACCTCGCCGACAATCTGGACGAGGTTCTTGCCGCCATGGCCGCCAACGGCGTCACCCACGCCCTGTGCGTGGGGGTGAACCTGGAGCAGCTGCCCGCGGTGCTGGCGGTGGCCGAGGGGCACGCCAATGTGTTCGCCTCCGTCGGCGTGCACCCCGATTACGAGGACGTGGAGGAGCCGGACGTGGCGCGGCTGGTGGGATTGGCCCGGCATCCCAAGGTGGTGGCCATGGGCGAAACCGGCCTGGACTATTTCCGCATCAAGGGCCAGCCGGAATGGCAGAAGCAGCGTTTCCGCACCCACATCCGCGCCGCCCGGGAAGCCAACAAGCCCCTCATCGTCCACACCCGGGAGGCGGCGGCCGACACCCTGGCGATCATGGCGGAAGAGGGGGCCGGTGAGGCGGGCGGGGTGATGCACTGCTTCACCGAAAGCTGGGAAGTGGCCAAGGGCGCCCTGGATCAGGGTTTTTACATCTCCTTCTCCGGCATCATCACCTTCCGCAGCGCCGAGGCCCTGCGGGAAGTGGCCCGGCAGGTGCCCCTGGAGAGGATGCTGGTGGAGACCGATTCCCCCTACCTGGCCCCCGTTCCCTACCGGGGCAAGACCAACCAGCCCGCCTTCGTGCGCCATGTGGCGGAGGAGATCGCCCGCCTGCATGGGACCACGGTGGAGGAGGTGGGGCGCATCACCTCGGAAAACTTCTTCCGCCTGTTCAAGGGGGCGGCGGCGTGAAGCGTCTGCTGGCGGCGGTTCTGCTGCTCCTGGCCGCCGCGGCGGCTCGGGCCGACCTGCTGGGAGACATGCAGCAGGCGGTCAAGGGCGGCAATTTCGAAGCGGTGCAGGAGTTCCTGGGCCGGGGCTTCGACGCCAATGCCGCCGATGCGGACGGCAATTCCCTGCTGATGCTGGCGGTGAAGGAAGGCCACGGGGATATCGCCCGGGCCCTGGTGGATGCCGGCGCCCAAGTGGACGCCCGCAACCGCTATGGCGAGACCCCCCTCATGCTGGCGGCGCTGAAGGGGAATAAGGACCTCACCCTCTACCTGCTGGACAAGGGGGCCGCCCTGAAACAGACCGGCTGGGCCCCGCTGCTTTACGCCGCCTACGGCGGACATGCGGAGATTGCCGAAATCTTCCTGCTGCGGGGCTCCGATCCCAACGAGCGGGCGCCCAACGGCACGACTCCCCTGATGCTGGCGGCGAAGAGCGGTTCGGTGGAACTGGTGGACGTCCTCCTTCGGCACGGTGCCAACCCCTCCCTCAAGAACGACGACAACAAGACCGCGGCGGATTGGGGCAAGGAAACCCAGAATACCGACGCGGCGAAGAAAGTCGCCCGGGCCGCCGCCCTCCTGTCCCAGGCCCTGGAAGCGGTGACGGGAGGACAACCGGAAGCGCTGAAGCGGGCCTTGGACGCCGGCCTCGACCCCAATTCCGCCGACCCGGAAGGGAATTCCCTGTTGATGGTCGCCGCCCGGGAGGGCTTCCCGTCGGTGGCGGAACTGCTGCTGCAGCGGGGAGCCCGGGTGGCCCAGGCCAACGGGGCGGGGGAGACCCCTCTTTCCGTGGCGGCTTACCGGGGCCACGACGACACGGTAAAGGTGCTGCTGCAACACGGCGCCACCCTCAAGGACAGCGACCCGGACGCCCTGATCTACGCCACCATGAACTGCTGGGACGGTGCGGCCAAGGTGCTGGTGGAACACGGGGCCGATCTCAACCGCCAGGATGGGGAGGGCCATACCGCCCTGATCCTCGCCGCCCGAAACGGCTGCCCGGGCATCGTCCGCCTGCTGCTGGAACGGGGGGCCGACGACCTGATCGCCGACAAGAGCGGCAAGACCGCCCTGGCCTGGGCGTGGGAAATGGGCGAGGGGGAGGCGGCGGACCTGCTGGCGGCTTCCGCTATCCGCCGTTTCGTGCGCCAGTGGTACCTGTCGATGGACCTGCTGGCGGACGAGGAACTGTACCTGGGCAGCCTGGACGAAAAGGACCTGGTGATGCATATGCCGGAAAAGACCCTCCGCAGCCGGGCCGACTTCCAGAAGTGGTACCAGGGGCTGCGCACCACGGTGGAAGACAACGCCCATTTGGTGGGGGAGATCACGGTGGCGAAGAACGCCGCCGGCCGCTTCGAGGTGGGCTTTGTGGACGACTGGCGGGCCACCACCTTCAAGCAGGAGAGTTGGGAACACCGTTTCCTCAATCTGTGGGAAGTGGCCGTCACCCCCGACGGGCAGGTGGTGGTTCATCGCGTACGGATGGAAAGGGCCGTGGAAGGGGATGCCGTTTCGCCCGAACCGGCTTCCTGAGCGGGTTCCAAATAAAGAGCCGGCGTCGAGCCGGTTTTTTTTCGCCCGCGGCGCGGGTATGAAGATTTATATTTTCTTCCCATTGGCCTAGACTGGCATTCTCGGAAGCTATTTTTTCGATGGAGATATCATGGAAAACCTGCCCCACGACTGGCTGGCCCTGATGATGGTGGTGTTCATGCTCGGCTTGAAGCACGGCATGGACCCGGACCATCTGGCCACCGTGGACGGCCTCACCCGCTTCAATGCCGCCGCCCGGCCCCGGCTTTCCCGCTGGTGCGGCTTCCTCTTCTCCCTCGGCCACGGCCTGGTGGTGACCCTGATCGCGGTGGCGGTGGGGGTGGCGGCCAAGCGCTGGATCATTCCTGCCTGGGTGGACGACCTGGGGGCCTGGATTTCCATCGTTTTCCTGCTGGTGCTGGGCTGGCTCAACCTGGCCGTGGTGTTCAACGCTCATCCCGCCCAGGTGGTGCAGCCGGTGGGCCTGAAAGGGCGTTGGCTGGGCCGCTTCTCCCGCAGCAGCCGCCCCGGGGTGATCGTGCTGGTGGGAGCCCTGTTCGCCTTCTCCTTCGACACCCTGACCCAGGCCGCGGTGTTCTCCCTGGCGGCCACCAGCATGGGGGGCTGGGGTTTCTCGGTGCTCCTGGGCGTGACTTTCATGGCCGGGATGATGGTCACCGATGGCGTCAACGGCCTATGGATTTCCCGCCTGGTCAGCCGGGCCGATCAGCGCGCCCTGATCGCCTCCCGGGTGATGGGGCTGGTGGTGGCGGGCCTGAGCCTGCTGGTGGGCGCCTTCGGCATCGCCAAGTATTTCTTCCCGGCGGTGGCCGAGCGCAGCGAGGGGCGGGAGCTGATGTTCGGCCTGGTGGTGGTGGCCATCGTGGCCTTGAGCTTCCTGGTGGCGGTGCGGCTGGCCAAGCGGCCGGCGGCGCGGGAATCGTCCGCCTGGTCGGCAGAGCAACCCTGAAAACTAACAAAAAGGGAGTTGGCTCGTCATGCGTTATGAACTTTTTCTATTTCTTCCTATTGTGACCTCCTTTTCCTCTGCCTGGGCCGGCGGCATCCAGACCCTGGAGGCGGTGGAAGTGGTGGGGCACGCGGAAAACCTGGTGGGCATGTCGGATACCGCCAGCCAGGGCACGGTGACGGCGAAGCAGATCGAGAACCGTCCGCTGTTGCGCCCCGGTGAACTGCTGGAAGCGGTGCCGGGAGTGATCGTCACCCAGCACAGCGGCGACGGCAAGGCCAACCAGTATTTCCTGCGGGGCTTTAACCTGGACCACGGCACCGACCTGGCGGTCACCGTGGCGGGCATGCCGGTGAACCTGCCCACCGACGGCCACGGCCAGGGCTACGCCGACCTCAACTTCCTGATCCCCGAGCTGGTGACCCGGATGCAGTACAAGAAGGGGCCCTACTATGCCGACGAGGGGGATTTTTCCGCCGCCGGCGCGGTGCGCGTGGATTACGCCGAAACCCTGAAATCAGGCATCGCCGAAATCGGCGCCGGCTCCTGGGGCCACCGGCGGCTCCTGGCGGCAGACTCGGTGAAGGCGGGGGCGGGCAGCCTGCTCTACGCCGCGGAGTATTTCCACAACGACGGGCCGTGGGAAACCCCCGAGGACTACCGTCGCCTCAACGCCGTGCTGCGCTACAGCCGAGGCGACGGCCGCAACGGCTTCAACCTTACCGCCATGGCCTACCGGGGAACCTGGGATTCCACCGACCAAGTGCCCCAGCGGGCCCTGGATGCCGGGCTCATCGGACGCTACGGCACCCTGGACCCCAGCGACGGCGGCGAGACCCACCGCTACAGCCTGTCCGGGGAATGGCGCCGAACCGGCGTCCACGGCACCACCCGGGCCAACGCCTACCTGATCGACTACCGCCTCAACTTGTTTTCCAACTTCACCTATTTCCTCGACAATCCGGTGCGGGGGGACCAGTTCGCGCAGGCAGACGACCGCCTGACGGCCGGCGGCGCGGTTTCCCACGCCTGGCTCGGCAAGCTGGCCGGGCGGGATACCGAGCATACCCTGGGCGTGCAGTTCCGCCGCGACCACATCCGCAACGTCGCTCTCTACAACACCGAAGCCCGCCAGCGCTGGTCCACCACCCGGGAGGATCGGGTGGACCAGAGCAGCGTATCCCTCTACTACCAGAACGCCACCCAGTGGATGGAGAAATTCCGCACCGTGGCCGGGCTGCGGGGGGACTTTTACCGCTTCGACGTGGCCAGCAGCCTGGCTGCCAACTCCGGCCAGGTGGACGACCGGATTTTCAGCCCCAAGCTGTCCTTCGTCTTCGGCCCGTGGGCCAGGACCGAGTACTACCTCAACCTGGGCCACGGCTTCCACAGCAATGATGCTCGAGGCGCCACCATCACGGTGGACCCGAAAACCCTCGCCGCGGCGGACAAGGTCACTCCCCTGGTGCGGGCCAGGGGGTCCGAAATCGGGGTGCGCACCGCCTTCATTCCCAATCTGCAAAGCTCTCTCGCCCTGTGGCGCCTGGACATCGACTCGGAGCTGCTGTTCGTGGGGGACGCCGGCACCACCGAGCCCAGCCGCCCCAGCCGGCGCGTCGGCATCGAGTGGGCCAACTACTGGACGCCGGCGCCCTGGCTCACGGTGGACGCCGACCTGGCTTGGTCCCGGGCCCGCTTCATCGATGACGACCCGACCGGGAACCGTATCCCCGGCGCCATCGAGAAAACCGCCTCGGTGGGGGTGGCGGTGGAGAATTACCGCAACTTCTTCGGCGGCCTGCGCCTGCGCTATTTCGGTCCCCGGGCACTGGTCGAGGACGACAGCGTGCGCTCCAGCTCCTCCACCCTGGTGAACGCCCGGGTGGGCTACCGCTTCGACAAGAAGGCCCGCCTGGCCCTGGAGGTGTACAACCTGTTCGACCGGGAAGTGAGCGACATCGACTATTACTACACCTCCCGCCTGGCCGGCGAGGCGGCGGCGGGAGTGGCCGACATCCACACCCACCCCGCCGAGCCGCGGTCCTTCCGGCTCAGCCTGACCCTGGACTACTGACGTGTCCGCCCTGCACTATCCCTGGTTGAATCGGCCCTTCCAACGGGCTGTCGTTCTGTCGGCGGCGTTCCACGGTGCGGTGCTGGCGTCGGGCTGGCTGCGTCCGTCCCTGCCACCCTCCATGGGGCGCGAGCTGGGGCCGCTGGTAGTAAGGCTGGCGCCGGGCCGGGAGAACCCACCCACGGCGTCGGCGTCGCCCGAGGCGGCTATCCCCGCTGCCCGCACGATTGCCGTGCCGGTGCGTAAATCCGGACCCACCGCCGAAAGCCCCTCGCCTCCAGCGGCTTCGGCGCCGGTTTCTGCCCCTGGAGCGGGGGAGGAGGACATCGTTCCGCCCCAGTTCGGCGTCGCCTATCTCAACAACCCGCCCCCCGATTACCCCGCCCTGGCCAAGCGCATGGGGCTGGAAGGGGAGGCCCGGATCAAGGTGCGGGTGAGCAGCGCCGGCCTGCCCCTGGAAATCCAGCTCGCCCATTCCTCCGGTTATGACGTGCTGGACGAGGCGGCCCGCAATGCGGTCCAGCGCTGGCGCTTTGTTCCCGCCCGCCAGGGCAGCCGGGCGGTAGAGGCCTGGGTAGTGGTTCCCCTCAAATTCCGCCTTGCTGGGGAGTATTCGGCTTCCTGAGCGCCCTTACCCGGCTACAATGGGAGACGACCCTATAACCGGCAGAGGCTCTCCCATGACGGACCAACCCATCCTGATTCTCGGCATCGGCAACCTCCTGTGGGCCGACGAAGGCTTCGGCGTGCGGGCGGTGGAGGCCATCAATGCCCGCTGGCGCTTTCCCGAACACGTGTCCCTGCTGGACGGCGGCACCCTGGGGCTCAATTTGATCCACTACGTCCAGGAGGCGGAGCGGCTGATCGTGTTCGACGCCATCGACTACGGCCTGGCTCCCGGCACCCTGAAAGTGGTGCTCAACGACGAGGTGCCCATGTACCTGGGAGTGAAGAAGATGAGCCTGCACCAGACCGGTTTCCAGGAGGTGCTGGCCTGCGCCCGCCTCACCGGCCAATGCCCCGCCGAACTGGTGCTGATCGGCGTGCAGCCGGCGGAACTGGACGATTTCGGCGGCAGCCTGCGGGACGAGGTCAAGGCCCAGATCGATCCCGCCCTGGAAACCGCTCTGGAATGGCTCGCCCGCTGGGGCGTGACGCCGGAGCCCCGGGGGGGAGAGGCCGTTTCCCTCGGCTCCCCCAGCCTGGGGTTGGAGGCCTACGAGGCTCTCCGGGGAGCCTGACGATGTGCGTCGGCATTCCCATGCGGGTGGAGGAGGGCGACCTGGTCGCCTGGTGCCAAGGCCGCACCGGCCGCAAGCGGATCAACATGATGCTGGTGGGCCCCCAGCCGGCCGGCACCTGGGTGTTGGCATTCCTGGATTCCGCCCGGGAGGTGCTGGACGAAGAGGGCGCCCGCCGCATCAACGACGCCCTGGATGCGGTGGATGCGGTGCTGCGGGGCGAGGTGCCGGACGTGGATGCGCTATTTCCCGATTTGGTGGGCCGCGAGCCGCAGCGCCCCGATTTCTCTCTGCCGTCGGAGCCCCATGAGTAATCCCCTTCCCATCGCCCTCCTGCTGGACGAAGTCCGCCTGGCGGTGGCCGATTTCCTGGCCGAAGGCGTTTCCCGGCACATTCCGCTTCCCACACTAGATCCCCACGCCCAGGCCCTGCTGGACGACACCTTGGGAAAGGGGGAGGTGAGCGGTGAAGCGGAAAACGGCGCGGTGGAAATCCGCGAGGCCAAGTTCCCCGGGCTGTGGCGGGTGCGCCGTTTCGACGGCGGCAGGTTGGTTGGCGACGGCATCGAAATTGGCGCCATCCCCGCCGTGGTGTCCGCGTCGGCGCGGCGGGCGTCGCTCCCTGAACCCCCCGTTCTGGAGCCGCCTTTCGGCGTCATGAATGCCCCGCCGGTCGTGCACGAAATCCGCGACCGGTTGCGGCATTTCCGCCCTGGTGACCCGCCCTACGGAATCAATTTGACCCAGATGCCCCTTTCGCCCCAAGATGTGACTTTCATCGACCGCACCCTGGGGGCCGGGGCGGTGGCCCTGCTGTCCCAGGGGGGCTTCGACTGCAGCATCAGCAGCACCGGAGTCGCCCATGTGTGGCGGGTGCGGTATTTCAACGATGGCGACAGCCTGGTGCTGGATACCGTGGAGATCGCCGAGGTGCCGGAAACGGCGCTGACGGCGCGGGAAGACATGGAGAATACCGCCGCTGAGTTGGCGGACGCCCTACGTTGGTTGGAGGGCTGAGGGGAAAAAGATGAGGTTGGAAGGTTCTGGAGCAGGGCGCTGAGATGCCGAACCCGCCGGTAGTGCTGGTGGTGGACGACGAGGTGCGCTCCCAGGAGGCCCTGCGCCGCACCCTGGACGAGGAGTTCGAGGTCTTCACCGCCTCCGGCGCCGAAGAGGCGTGGGGGGTACTGGCGCGGGAATGGGTGCAGGTGATCCTGTGCGACCAGCGCATGCCCGGCGTGAGCGGGGTGGAGTTCCTCAAGCAGGTGCGGGCCAGCCACCCGGACGTGGTGCGCATCATCATCTCCGGCTACACCGAAACCGAAGACATCATCGCCGGCGTCAACCAGGCCGGCATCTACCAGTACCTCCTCAAGCCCTGGCACCCGGAAGCCCTGATGCTCACGGTGCGGGCCGCGGCCCAACTCCACACCCTGCAGCGGGACAACCAGCGCCTAGCCCTGGAAATGCGCACCGCCGAGCCGGTACTGCGCCAGAGCGTGGAAGCCAAGCGGGAATTCCTCCGCGGCCATTACGACTTCAAGCGCCTCACCAAAGCCCCGGACAGCCCCCTCGCCGTCGTGTGCGACACCGCCAGCCGGGTGGCGCCCTTCGACATCTCCATCCTGCTCACCGGCGAATCGGGCACCGGCAAGGAACTCCTGGCCCGGGCCATCCACTACGGCAGCCGTCGCGCCGACAAGAGCTTCGTGATCGAGAACTGCGGCGCGGTGTCGGACCAGATTCTGGAAAGCGAGCTTTTCGGCCACAAGAGGGGCGCCTTCACCGGCGCCTTCGAAGACCGGGTGGGCCTGTTCGAGGAGGCCGACGGCGGCACCATTTTCCTGGATGAAATCGGCGAGACTTCCCCCGCCTTCCAGGTCAAGCTGCTGCGGGTGTTGCAGGAAGGGGAAATCCGGCCCCTGGGCTCCTCCCGCTCCCGTCGCGTGGACGTGCGGGTGATCGCCGCCACCAACCGGGACCTGGAGGAGGACGTGCGCAAAGGCCGCTTCCGCCAGGACCTCTACTACCGCCTCGCCACCTTCACGCTTAATTTGCCGCCCCTGCGCGAGCGGCCGGGGGATATTCCCCTCATCGCCGCCGATCTGCTGGAGCAGGCGAAAAAGGCCCTGGGCAAGGCCTGCCAGGGCTTCACCGCCGAGGCCTTGGAAGCCATGACCGCCTACCGCTGGCCGGGCAACGTGCGGGAGCTGAACAACGAAATCCACCGCCTGCTGGCCCTGGCAGACGGCCCCCTGCTGGGGGCGGAAGGGTTCTCTCCCCGGGTGCTCCAGGCCGCGGCGGAGGAGCAGGAGGCGGACCTCCAGGTGCTGTGGAACCTGTCCGGCACCCTCAAGGAGCGCCTGGAGCAGCTGGAAGCCCGGGTGGTGCGGGAATCCCTGATCCGCAACCGCTGGAACAAGAGCCGCGCCGCCGACGAGCTGGGCCTCTCCCGGGTGGGACTGCGCAACAAGCTCCAGAGGTACGGTTTGGTCAAGAGCGGGCGGGATGAAACCGAACACTAACAAACCACTTACGCCTTCTCCCCTCGCGGGAGAGGGGGTTAAGAGAAACCTCCTCTGGCTCCAGGCCGCCAGCTGCGGCGGCTGCACCCTGTCCCTGCTGGGCGCCGAAGGCCCGGCCCTCAACGCGGCGCTGCATGCGGCGGGAATCAATCTGCTGTGGCATCCGGCTCTGAGCGAGGAGACCGGTGCCGAGGCGATGGCGATCATCGACAGCTGCCTCAGGGGCGACACGCCCCTGGATTTCCTGTGCATCGAAGGCGCCCAATTGAGGGGCCCCAAGGGCAGCGGCCGGTTCCAGATGCTGGCCGGAACCGGCCGGCCCATGACGGAATGGGTGCGGGAGCTGGCCGCCGTGGCCCGCTACACCCTGGCGGTGGGCAACTGCGCTTCCTACGGCGGCCTGTGCGGTGACGCCGCCGGCCCCACCGAACCCTGCGGGCTGCAATTCGAGGGGGAATCCGGCGGCGGCCTGCTGCCGGCGGAATATCGCGCCAAGTCCGGGCTGCCGGTGGTCAACGTGGCCGGCTGCCCGGTGCACCCCCACTGGGTGACCGAAACCCTGCTTGCCCTGGCCCTGGGCCAGATGGACGAATCCGGCCTGGACCGCTTCCAGCGCCCCCGGCTTTACGCCGATCACCTGGTTCACCACGGCTGCGCCCGCAACGAATACTACGAATTCAAGGCCAGCGCCGAGAAGCCCTCGGACCTGGGCTGCCTGATGGAGAACCTGGGCTGCAAGGGCACCCAGGCCCACGCCGACTGCAACACCCGGCTGTGGAACGGCGCCGGCTCCTGCACCCGGGGCGGCTACGCCTGCATCAATTGCACTGCCCCCGGCTTCGAGAATCCGGGCCACGCCTTCATGGAAACCCCCAAGGTGGCGGGCATTCCCATCGGCCTGCCCACCGACATGCCCAAGGCCTGGTTCGTGGCCCTGGCCGCCCTGTCCAAGTCCGCCACTCCGCGCCGGGTGCGGGAGAACGCCGTGGCCGACCACCAGGTAGTGCCGCCGGTGGTGCGCAAGACGGGGCTGAAATGAGCCGCTTGGTGATGGGCCCGTTCAACCGGGTGGAAGGGGACCTGGAAGTCACTCTCGACGTGGCCGACGGCCAAGTGCAGGAGGCGCGGGTCAACGTGCCCCTCTACCGCGGTTTCGAAACCCTGCTCTACGGTCGTTCGCCCCTGGACGCCCTGGTGATCGCTCCCCGCATCTGCGGTATCTGCTCGGTGTCCCAGTCGGTGGCCGCCGCCTCCGCCCTGGCTTCCGCCATGAACCTGGCCATGCCCGACAACGGCCGCCTGGCGTCCAACCTCATCCTGGCGACGGAAAACCTGGCCGACCATTTCACCCATTTCCACCTCTTTTTCATGCCCGATTTCGCCCGGGAAGCTTATCGGGGCCGCCCCTGGTTTCCCGCCGCGGAGGCGCGCTTCAAGGCGTTGCGAGGCAGCGCCACGGCCGACGTCCTGCCGGCCCGCTCCCAGTTCCTCACCCTGATGGGCTACCTGGCGGCGGAGACCATCGCCGAAGACATCAGCCACAGCTGGATGATGGGCCCGGTGGAACCTTTGCCTCCCGCCCAGGGAGTGACCCTTCCCGACCTAAGCCGTACCGGCGCCTATTCCTGGTGCAAGGCGCCGCGCCTGGCGGGAAAGGTGGTGGAAACCGGCGCCTTGGCGCGGCAAGTCGTGGCCGGCCATCCCCTGGTGCGCGACCTGGTGGCGAAAGAGGGTGGCAACGTCCGCAGCCGGGTGGTGGCCCGCCTGCTGGAACTGGCCCTGGTGCTGCCCCGCATGGAAGCGTGGGCTTTGGCGCTGCGCCCCGGCGAGCCTTTTTGCGCCCAAGGCACGCTGCCCGGGGAAGGGCGCGGCGTCGGCATGATGGAAGCGGCTCGGGGCAGCCTGGGCCATTGGCTGGAAATCCACAACGGACGCATCCACAACTACCAGATCGTTTCCCCCACCACCTGGAACTTCTCCCCCCGGGACATCGACAACGTGCCCGGCGCGGTGGAGCAGGCCCTGGCCGGAACACCGGTGGGGGAGAATGAGACAGAACCCCTGGCGGTGCAGCACGTGGTGCGCTCTTTCGACCCCTGCATGGTGTGCACGGTGCACTGACATGGTTAAGAAATCCCACCCCCCTCAGCCCCTCCAGGAAACCGCGCTCCCCGTTCCCCTGGAGGAAATGGGCGAGGATGCCTGGATCGACGTCATCCGCAAGATGGATGAGGTTTACAGCGAGCTGCTGCAACACGAAGTGGCCCTGGAAGAGAAGAACATGGAACTGGAGGAGACGCACCAGTTCATGTTCAGCGTGCTCACCTCCATGTCCGACATCGTCATCGTGTGCGACCGTTTCGGCCGGGTGGAGGACGTGAACAGCGCCATGGCCCGGCTGGTGGGGCACCAGGAGGAGGACCTGCGGGGGATGCCCTTCATCGACCTGCTGGCGGACGAGGATTCCCGCATGACCGTGGCCCTGTTCCCCACCTGCCTGCGGGACGGCAACGTCCACGACTGCGAGGTGGTGCTGCGGGGGCCGGACGGCGGCGAGGTGCCGGTATCCCTCAACTGCACGCCGCGTTACGGCATGCAGGGCACCCAAGTGGGGATGGTGATCGTCGGCCGCCCGGTGGGGGAATTGCGCCGCGCCTACCAATCCCTGCGGGAAGCCCACGACCAGCTCAAACAGGCCCAGCAGCAGCTCATCCAGTCGGAAAAAATGGCCTCCCTGGGCCGCCTGGTGGCGGGGGTGGCCCACGAACTCAACAACCCCATCAGCTTCGTCCTCGGCAACGTCCACGCCCTCAAGCGCTACGCCGGGCGGCTCAAGCCCTACCTGGACGCCGTGCACCAAGGCAACCGGGAACAACGTGAGCAACTGCGCCAGGAGTTGCGCATCGACCGCATTCTCTCCGATCTGGACCCCCTCATCGACGGCACCATCGAAGGGGCCGAGCGCACCCGGGACATCGTCGACGGCCTCAAGCGCTTCTCCGCCCTGGACAAGGAAGAGGCCGTGGTGTTCAACCTGGCGGAGGTGGTGGAAAAAGCGGTGCACTGGGTGAGCAAGGCCGGCCCGACCCGGTTCCAGGTGGAAAACAAGTTGCCACGGGAACTGCCGGTGTCCGGCAACCCCAACCAGATGCAGCAGGTGGTCATCAACCTGGTGCAAAACGCCCTCGACGCCACCCGCGGCGAGGAATCCCCCGCGTTGGAAATCAGCGGCGGCATCGAAAACGGCCGGGTGGAAGCCCGTTTCCACGACAACGGCCGCGGTATCCCGGCGGAAAACCTCACCCGTGTCTTCGACCCCTTCTTTACCACCAAGCCCGTGGGCAAGGGCACCGGCCTCGGACTCTCCATCTCCTACGGCATCGTGGAGCACCACGGGGGCAAACTGTCGGCCGACAACCACTCCGAGGGCGGGGCGGTGTTCACGTTGAGCTTGCCGCTGGCGAAAGCCTAGTTGTTGTGTTGTAGGGTGCAATAGCGCAGCGTATTGCACCGGATGTTTGTTTGGCGGCGTCAAAACACCCGGCGGATGACGGCCTTCGGCCTAATCCGCCCTACATAAGGTGTCTGTTCGGTGGGGGGGGTAGAGTGCATTGTGCAGTATCTCGCGAGCTTGCTCTTGTACATGAGGAATTCGTCCGCTTAAGGCTTGAATCCACTCGGAGTGGACTAGGTTTGATAGGCGGGACGGAAGGCCAAGGAACTGTAGGTATCTGTTGGTTTCTTGCTTTGCTTCGCCCGCATGAGCAACGAGATGGCGAAGCAGCTTAGCCTCTGTTCTCGGATGTGGGGGGAAGGACTCATTTTCGTACAAAGGGTAGGCTACGTTGTCGCGAGTATCGGGATAAGAGAGCTCAATAATCTGAAAGAAAAGAATGATCTTGATGTAGGGGTCTATCGAGTCAACAGCGATGCCCCAGAGCTTTAGTTGAAGTGACAGCTGATCCGTCCATTGCTGTGGTTCCATCCCCTGAGGAATGGAGCCATGAATTCGGTAGCGAACGGTGAACGTAGCCGACACTGGTCTCCGACACATTTCGGCGTGGAGTCGCACACAGGTGAGGAAGAAGACTCTGTCGAGCTCACGGTCAATGAGCCACTGCGTATCCGGATCTTCCAGTGCTGCGGAGTCGACGACAGCGTAAAGACCATCTGCCCGAGAGTCGAGGCTGATGCTCGGTGGCAATATTGTCCTGAACTGCGCAAGGTCAAGGTCGACCTCTTGTCCTTCAGCTTTCAGGCGATAGACCGTGGGCAATTGTGTGTACTCTAAAACAATTAATAGGTGGACGCATCCGCCCGCAACAGCGCATAGATATCAGTCCAACAACGCCCTAACCCGCGCCAGCACGTCGTCAATGATTTTCTCCGGCATGTTCTCAACCGCCGAAGCACCACGTTCCTTGTAGTCCAGCATCCGAACCTGATTGCACAGGACTACCCCCTGGGTTTTCGTCCCCGCGCCCATCAGGGAAACGGTGAAGCCGTGTTCCCGCGCGAACTGGCCGCCCTGGGTGATGGGGGCGACCATCGCTAGGCCGAAGCGGTTGAATTCTGCCACGGTCAGCACCACGACGTAGCGCTGGCCTTGCTGTTCCTTGCCGAGGGTGGGGTCGAGGCTGAGGTGGAGAACGTCGCCGCGGTCGGGGATGCCGCGCTTCACGGCGCTTCTTTTCCAACGGGTTTGGCGTTAAGCCATTCGCGGTCTTCGTCCGTGAGGGCCATGTTCTCGTCGTTGCACTGGTTCAGCAGTTCGGCGAGGGTGTAGTGGGGTTTGGCTTTGGGTTCCACGACGAGGCGGCCGTTTTCCACGTTCACTTCCACTTGGGAGCCGGCGCCCAGGTGCATCAGGCCGAGGATTTGCTTGGGGACGGCCATTACGACGGAGCCGCCGAGGGTTCTGAGGGTTACGGTTGCCATTTGAGGGTGCTCCAGCGGGTTGTTAAACAATTGTATAACAGCAGGTGGCTGGCGCAAGCTGTTTTCTTGCCCAAAAATCTCCCTCACCCCTAGCCCCTCTCCCGCTTGCGGGCGAAGGGAACAGAGAGTCTGCTTGCGGAAAGCCATCTCGAAGTGGAAACAATGTTTCCATGTTGGTTTCCGGTCTGAAAATTTCCTTGGCTTTATTTTTCTCTCCAATGCCACTAACCCCCTGTCCCGTAACCCTTTCGTAACCCTGGCCCGTTTCTTGTAGGTCCTCCCCCGATTTATCCATTCACAACCGAACGCGCGCGGTACACGAAGGAGTCGAGAGATGGAACAACGAGGCATCGAGATGCTGAATGACGACCCGGCCATGGAGGCGGTGGGGGAGCGGTTGGGGCTGTCGCGGCGGAGTTTTCTTCAGTTGTGCGCCGCCATGGCGGGGACCATGGGGTTGCCGGTGGGGGCGGAGGCGGCTATCGCCAAGGCGATGGCGACGGCCAAGCGGCCTTCGGTGATCTGGCTGCACTTCCAGGAATGCACCGGATGCTCCGAATCCCTGCTGCGGGCCGAGCATCCCACCATCGAGAAGCTGATCCTGGAAGTGATTTCCTTGGACTACCACGAGACTTTGTTCGCGGCCGCCGGTCATCAGGCGGAAGCGGCGCGGGAAGCGGCGATGAAGGCCAACAAGGGCCAGTACGTGCTGGTGGTGGAGGGGGCGGTGCCCACCAAGGAGAACGGCATCTACTGCAAGGTGGGGGGCAAGACGGCGGTGGACCTGGTGAAGGAATGCGCCCAGGACGCGGCGGCGGTGATCGCCATCGGCTCCTGCGCCTCCTGGGGCGGCATGCCGTCCACCCCGCCCAACCCCACCGGCGCGTCCGGCGTGGCGGAGGTGCTGGGCAAGCCGGTGGTGACCATTCCCGGCTGCCCGCCCAACCCCTACAACTTCCTCTCCACCGTGGTGCACTACCTGACCTTCAAGACGTTGCCGGCGGTGGACGACAAGGGTCGTCCCAAGTTCGCCTATTCCCGCCTGATCCACGAGAACTGCGAACGCCGCGCCCACTTCGACGCCGGCCGCTTTGCGCTCCAGTTCGGCGACGAGGGCCACCGCAAGGGCTACTGCCTGTACAAGCTGGGCTGCAAGGGGCCGGAAACCTACGGCAACTGCCCGGCCATCCTGTTCGGCGACGTGGGCAACGCCTCCTGGCCGGTGGCCACCGGCCACCCTTGCATCGGCTGCACCGAAAAGGGCATCGGTTTCGCCAAGCCGATCCACGCCCTGGCGGAACTCAAGGCGGTGCGGCCGCCGGCGGGGTACCCCAACATCGTCGAGGACCAGGGCAAGGTGAGCTTCGCCGCCGCGGCTGCCTTGGCGGCCATCGCCGGCGCCACGGCAGGGGCGACGGCCAAGATCGCCAAGAACCTGGGCAAGGGGATGCAGGTGGAACAGCCCCCCGTCAAGCCTCAATCCGAATCCAAGGAAGAGGCCGAATCATGACCAGCCGCCGCGACTTTCTGAAGTCGGCCCTGAGCGGGGGGGCGCTGCTGGCCACCGGCACGACGCCGGCGGAGGCCCGGGGCAACCTGCCCATGCCCCCCGATGCCGTCGGCCTGCTGTACGACAGCACCCTGTGCATCGGCTGCAAGGCCTGCGTTTCCGCCTGCAAGGATTCCAACCAGCTGCCCATGGAGTTCTCCACCGAGGAGCACCTGTGGGATACCCCCCTGGACCTCTCCGGCAAGACCAAGAACGTCATCAAGGTGTACAAGGACGGCAGCGGCGAGAACAAGGACCAGGAGAAGGACGGCTTCGCCTTCATGAAGGTGTCCTGCCTGCACTGCAACGACCCCTCCTGCGTTTCCGCCTGCCCGGTGTCCGCCATGACCAAGGACCCGAAGACCGGGGTGGTGGGCTACGACGAGTCCATCTGCATCGGCTGCCGCTACTGCGTGGCCGCCTGCCCCTTCGGCGTGCCCCGCTTCCAGTACGACACGCCCTTTCCCAAGATCGTCAAATGCGAGTTGTGCCGCCATCTCAAGCCCGGCCATGAGAAGTACGACACCTACCAGTTTTCCGCTTGCGCCCAAGTGTGCCCCACCGGCGCCACCCTGTTCGGGCCGGTGAAGGAATTGAAGGCGGAAGCCGAGCGCCGGCTGGCCCTCAAGGCGGGGGAGGCGACCACCTTCCCCCGGGGCAGGCTCGGCGGTCCCGATTCCTATCCCGGCAAGGCGGGGGCCTACCTGCCCCAGATTTACGGCGACAAGGAAGTGGGCGGCACCCAGGTGCTGAAGCTGTCCGCCGTGCCCATGGAGAAGCTGGGCATGCCCAAGCTGCCCGAGCGCTCCTATGCCAGCGTTTCCGAAACCATGCAGCACACCCTCTACGGCGGGCTGATCGCGCCCATCGTAGTGCTCGGCGGGCTGGTGGCGGTGGCCCGGCGCAACATGAAGGGCGAACCGGATGCTTCCGGCAAGCCGGAACAGGAGGATTGAGATGGCCCATTCCACCCATCACGCACCCATGCCTCTGGGCGGCAAGCTGGTTACGCCGGTCACGGTGACCCTGGCCGCCCTGGCGGCCATCGCCGGGGTGATACTGCTGGTCCGCCTGGTTTTCGGCCTGGGGGCGGTGACCAACATCAACGACGGCTACCCGTGGGGAATCTGGATCGCCTACGACGTGGTCATCGGCTCGGCCTTCGCCTGCGGCGGCTACTCCGTGGCCCTCCTGGTGTACATCTTCAACCGCGGCGAGTACCACCCCCTGGTGCGGCCGGCCCTTCTTGGCAGCCTGTTCGGCTACACCCTGGCGGGGGCGTCGGTGATCTTCGACCTGGGCCGCTACTGGAACTTTTGGCACATCTTCTGGCCCGGCTACGCCCAGGTCAATTCGGTGATGTTCGAAGTGGCCCTGTGCATCACTCTCTACATCGCGGTGATGTGGATCGAGTTCTCTCCGGCCTTCCTGGAGAAGTTCGGCAAGCCGGAGCAGAAGAAAAAGCTCGACCGGGTGATGTTCGCCTTCATCGGCCTCGGCGCTTTGCTGCCCTCCATGCACCAGTCATCCCTGGGCTCACTGCTGGTGGTGTTCGGCAACCAGGTGCATCCCCTGTGGCAGACGGTGCTGCTGCCCCTGATCTATCTCATGACCGCGGTGACGGTGGGCTTCGCCCTGGTGATCTTCGAGTCCTGCCTGTCGGCCATGGGCTTCAAGCGGCCCTTCGAGCTGGACATCCTATCCCGCCTGTCCAAGGTGATGTGGGGCATGCTGGTGGCCTACCTGGTGATCCGCATCGGCGACCTGGTGGCCCGGGGGGCGATCCTGCGCATGTTCGAGTTCTCCATCGAGGCCCTGATGTTCCTGGTCGAGATGGCGTTCTTCATCGTCCCGGCGGTGCTGCTGCGCAAGCCCGAATACCGGCTGCAACCGGCCAAGCTGTTCGTTTCGGCGGTGTGCCTGCTGGCGGGGGCCTTCCTGCTGCGCATCAACTCCTTCCTGGTGGGCTACGAGACCGGCTCCGGCTGGCACTACTTCCCGTCCTTCCCGGAGCTGATGGTCACCATCGGCATCATCGCGATCGAAATCCTCGGCTACATCGTTCTCGTCCGGTTCCTCCCCATCCTTCCCAAGACGGAAGGCGCGCTGGCCGCAGCCACCAAATAACAGGAGAAGATAGAAATGGCTAAACGAATCACCATCGACCCCATCACCCGCATCGAGGGCCACCTGCGCATCGACTGCGAAGTGGACGGCGGCAAGGTTACCAAGGCCTGGTCCTCCGGCCAGATGTGGCGCGGCGTGGAGCAAATCCTTCTGGGCCGCGACCCCCGCGACGCCTGGGCCATCACCCAGCGCTTCTGCGGCGTGTGCACCACGGTGCACGCCATCTGCTCGGTGCGGGCGGTGGAAAACGCGTTGAACATGGAAATCCCCCTCAACGCCCAGTACATCCGCAACATGATCATCAGCGCCCACGCCATCCACGACGAGATCGTGCACTTCTACCACCTTTCCGCCCTGGACTGGGTGGACGTGGTGTCCGCCCTCAAGGGCGACCCGGCGGGGGCGGCCCAATTGGGCCAGAGCCTGTCGTCCTGGAGTGGCAACAGTAAGCAGGAAATGACCAAGGTGAAGGAAAAGCTCGCCACCTTCGTCAGCGGCGGCCAGTTGGGCATCTTCACCAACGGCTACTGGGGCCACCCGGCCATGAAACTGCCGCCGGACGTGAACCTGATGGCCGTGGCCCACTACCTCCAGGCCCTTGAAGCCCAGCGCCATGCCAACAAGATCGTCACCATCCTCGGCTCCAAGAGTCCCCACATCCAGAACGTGGCGGTGGGCGGGGTTTCCAACCCCATCGCCCTGGACAGCCAGTCGGTGCTGTCCATCGAGCGCCTCCTGGCGGTGAAGGAGCACATCGCCGCCCTGCGGGACTTCGTCGAGAACGTCTACATGGTGGACGTGGCCGCCATCGGCGCCCTGTACGCCGACTGGACCGCCATCGGCGCCGGCGTCACCAACTACCTGGCGGTGCCCGACATGCCCCTGGATACCAAGGGCACCCAGTTCGACACCGTGGGCGGCTACATCGCCGGCGGCAACCTGGCGTCCTACAAGCCCATCAAGGGCTTCGGCGACCCGTACTTCCGCGACGGGGTGGAGGAGAGCGTCAAGCATTCCTGGTACAAGGGCGGCAAGGGCGCGCTGCACCCCTACAAGGGCGAAACCCTGCCCGAGTACACCGACTTCCAGGACAACGGCAAGTATTCCTGGGTGAAGTCCCCCACCTTCTATGGCAAGCCCGCCCAGGTGGGCCCCCTGGCCCGCGTCCTGTGCGGGGTGGCGGCCAAGCACGAGCCCACCACCCGGCACCTGACCCGCCTGCTGGGCATAGTGGAAGGCGTGGCCAAGACCAAGCTGCCCCTGACCGCGCTGCATTCCACCATCGGCCGCCACGCCGCCCGTTCGGTGTCCGCCGCCCTCAACGTGGACGCCGTGGACCGTCAGTGGACCCTGCTGATGGAAAACCTGGCCAAGGGCGACACCGCCACCTTCAACCAGCCGGTGTTTCCGAAAGGCGAGCAGCAGGGCTTCGGCTTCCACGAAGCGCCCCGGGGCGTGCTGTCCCACTGGGTGGTGATCGACGACGGCAAGATCAAGAACTACCAGGCGGTGGTGCCCTCCACCTGGAACGCCGGTCCCCGCAACGAGAACGACGCCATGGGCCCCTACGAGGCTTCCCTGGTGGGCACCCCCATCGCCGACCCGGAGAAGCCCCTGGAAGTGCTCCGCACCGTCCACTCCTTCGACCCCTGCATCGCCTGCGCCATCCACGTGCTGGACACCGATCAGCAGGAGGTGGTGAAGGTCAAGGCGATGTGATTGGGCGGTGTAGGGCGGGTTAGGCGCGTCGCGCCGTAACCCACCATTTTCTACCAGATTGGGGGTTCAAATGCGGGTGGCGGTTTTAGGCGTAGGCAACATCCTGATGCGGGACGAAGGCATCGGCGTGCGGGCGGTGGAGGAATTGCCGCGCCGCTACCGCCTGCCGGAGGAGGTGGAAGTGATCGACGGCGGCACGGCGGGCATGGAACTGCTGGAGGACCTGTCGGACCTCGACCACCTGATCATCGTCGACGCGGTGCGCAGCGGAAAAGCGCCTGCCACCATCGTGCGCCTCGCCGACGAAGAGGTGCCGGCCCTGTTCAAGCTGCGCTTCTCACCCCACCAGGTGGGCCTGTCCGACGTGCTGGCGGCACTCTCCCTCACCGACCGCTCCCCCGGCAGCGTGGTGGTGATCGGCGTGGAACCGGTGGCCCTGGATACCGCTTTCGAGCTCACCCCGCCGGTGGCGGCGGTGCTGCCCCAGGTGGTGGAGCGGGTGGCGGACGAGCTGCGAGGCCTTGGGTTGGCGATGGAGAAGCACTAAAAGCATGTGCATGGCAATCCCTTCCAAGATCGTTGCCCTGGACGGCTATCAAGCCACGGTGGAGTGCTTCGGCCTCACCCGCACGGTGAGCCTGATCCTGATGGACGAGGAACTTTTCCTGGGAGATTACGTGCTGGTACAGGCGGGGAATTTCGTCTACGAAAAAGTGGAACCCGGCCGCGCCCAGGAAGCCCTCGCCCTGATGGCGGAAGTGGTGGCCTCCGAGCCGAGTCCGGATTCCTTGCGCCTGCTTTGAATTTTCTTTGCGCTTCTTGCGGTTCCCTCGTTGTGGCGCCGAGGCGCCCTTGCTAAGCTTGGTGTTCAAAGCTCGAGTTTCCAGGCAGGTTCCCCGTTGATAGCCGATAAGCTGGTGTCCGTGTTCGAAGCCATCCGATCCGATCGGATGCAAGGCGTGCCCATCCTCAACCCCAACCTGAGCGTGGAGGCGGTGGATTTCCGCGAGTGGCGCGGCCATCGGCTGGGCATCCTGATCACTCCCTGGTTCATGAACCTCATGCTGCTGCCCGGCAGTGGCGGCGCCTTCGACCACCTGCCGGAAGGCGCCGCCGTGGGCTTCGAGCTTCCAGCCGGGACGGTGGAGTTTCTGGTGGGACGGGAAGACCAGCTCGGCATCTACCTCTCCCGATCCCTGTTTTCTCCCATGTCCGAGTTCGGTGATCAGGGCACGGCCCGGCTGGTGGCCCGGGAAACCATGAAAGGGCTGATGACGGCGCCAGAGGCCGAAGAGCAGGTGCCGGCTTCCCCGAGCCTGTCTTCCTCCGCCATGTCGAAGCGGGATTTTCTGCGAGGAGCGTTCTCCCGTGGTCGGGGATGACAAGCTGATTTTGAATCTGGGCTGGGATGGTGCCCGCATCGCCGGGGTGACCGTGGCCTCTTCCCGGCGCCCCGAAGTATCGCGGGTGCTGGAGGGCAAGACGCCGGAGCAGGCGGGGCGGATGGTTCCCCTGCTGTTCAGCCTCTGCGGCCGGGCCCAGGAGACGGCCGCCGCGCTGGCCCTGGAAACGGCCCTGGGGCAGTCTCCCAACGGGGAAGTCTTGCTGGCACGGGAACGCCGGGTGCTGGGTGAGGCCGCGATGGAATATCTGTGGCGCATCCTGGCCGACTGGCCGTCCCTGATCGGCGAGGCGCCCGAAATGGAAACCCTGGCGCAAATCCGCAGCCGGTTGCGGCAGGCCGGGGAAAATTGGCAGGATTTCAGCCAGCGGCTGGAATCATTTTTGGAGCAGAAAGTCCTGTCCATGGCGCCGTCCGCCTGGCAAGAAATGGGCAACGTGGAGCTATGGGCCGAGGAAGGCAAGACTGTTGCGGCGCGGGTGGTACGGCAGTTGATGGCAGGGGAGGGCGCGTTCGGCGACGGCGGTGTGGCCCTGATGCCGTTGCCCGAAACCCATGGCTTGCTGCGGGAAATCGAGCCTGCCCTTCGGGACCAGGGCGATTTTCCGGCCCGGCCGACCTGGGCCGGTGTGGTGCGGGAAACCGGCGCCCTGGCGCGGACGGCGGGCTCACCTCTGGTTGACGCGTTGAGGAAGCAAGGCGGCAATTCGGTAGCGTTGCGTTTTGTCGCGCGTTTGGTGGAACTGACGGAGATGCCGGAGCGCCTGCGGAAAGAGACCGACAACCTTTCCTGGCTCGGTGCGGCTTCGCCCCGTCCGAACTGGGGCCTGGCCTGGGTGGAATGTGCCCGGGGTCTGTTGCTGCACCAGGCTCAAGTGGAGGAGGGAAGGGTGGTACGCTACCGTATCGTGGCGCCCACCGAATGGAATTTCCATCCTGATGGCCCCCTGGTGCGGGGCCTGCAAGGAGTGATGGCGGCAAGCGAAGGGGCGGCCAGATCCAAGGCTACGGCCATGGTCCAGGCTCTCGATCCCTGCGTGGCCTATGAAATTGAGGTCTATCATGCATGAAATGTCCCTCGCCGAAGGGGTGCTGCAAGTGATTGAGGATTACGCCAGGAAGGAAGGCTACCGCCGGGTGAAGACCGTCACCCTGGAAATCGGCCGCCTGTCCGGGGCGGAGCCGGAAGCCATGCGCTTTTGTTTTGATGCCGTGGTGCGGGGCACCCTGGCCGACGGGGCGGCGCTGGAAATCGTGGAAACCGAGGGCAGCGGCTGGTGTCTCGCCTGCGGCAAGACCGTTCCCGTCGCCGCCCGCTACGATCCCTGCCCCGACTGCGGCGGTTACCAGGTGCAGGCCACCGGCGGCATGGAAATGCGGGTCAAGGAACTGGAAGTCGAGTAGCGCAGGCGACTCGCCTGCCCCTCAAACAGGAAGGAGAATTCTATATGTGCACGGTATGCGGCTGCGGCCAAGGCGAAACCCGGATCGAAGGCGAGGCTCACGAACACACCCACGTCCACGAGGACGGGACGGTGCACGCCCATTCCCATAGCCACGAGGGGGAGCACCACCACCATCATGGCGACGCACCGGAAGGCCACGAGCACCTCCACGTCCACGACGACGGCACCGTACACAGCCACGGCCATGTCCACGAAGGGGAGCACCACCACGGCCACGAAGGCCTGGACATTCACTTCGGCCACGGCCCGGCCCACGCCCACGCCCCCGGCATGAGCCAGGCGCGCATGGTGCAGATCGAGCAGGACATCCTGTCCAAGAACGACGCCTATGCCGGCGAGAACCGGCGCCTGTTCCAGGACCACGGCATCTTCGCCGTCAACCTGGTGTCCAGCCCCGGCTCCGGCAAGACCACCCTGCTGGTGCGCACCATCAGCGCCCTCAAGGGCCGCCACCCGGTGGCGGTGGTGGAGGGGGACCAGCAGACCAGCAACGACGCCGACCGCATCCGCGCCACCGGCGCCGCTGCCATCCAGGTCAACACCGGCAAGGGCTGCCACCTGGACGCCCACATGGTGGGCCACGCGGTGGAGCGCCTCAAGCCCGCCGACAACAGCCTGCTGATGATCGAGAACGTGGGCAACTTGGTGTGTCCCGCCGCCTTCGACCTGGGGGAGGCCCACAAGGTGGCGATCCTCTCCACCACCGAGGGGGAGGACAAGCCCCTCAAATACCCGGACATGTTCGCCGCCGCCGACGTGATGCTGCTCAACAAGGTGGACCTGCTGCCCCACCTGGAATTCAACGTCCCCCTGTGCATCGAGTACGCCCAGCGGATCAACCCCAACCTGCGGGTGATCCTGATCTCCGCCCTGTCCGGGGAAGGCATGGACGAGTGGCTCGGCTGGCTGGAAGACAACCTCAAGGCCGCCGCCGCCCGCAGGGAGGAAACGGTGTCCCAGCTCAGGCAACGCATCGCCGCCCTGGAAGCGGAAGTGGCGCGGCTGAAAGGCTGAGCGCCGGGATCTTTCGCCCATGAAGATGGATGCCTCTCCTCCCGGCAGCCGGCGGCTGCGCTGCCGCGTGCGCGGACAGGTGCAGGGAGTGGGCTTTCGCCCCTTCGTCTATCGCCTGGCCCGGGAGCTTGGCCTGAGCGGCTGGGTGCGCAACGACGCCGCCGGGGTGGAACTGGAGGTCCAGGGGAGCGCCCTGGAGGTTTTTCTCGCCCGCCTGCAAAGCGAAGCGCCGCCCCTGGCCCGCATCGACGGTCTTGAATCGGTCGTCATTGCACCGGAAGCCGGCGAGGGCTTCGCCATCCGGGAAAGCGCCGGAGGCCCCGCCGCCACCGGCATCACCCCCGACACCGCCGTCTGCCCCGAGTGCCTTGCCGAACTGTTCGACCCCGCCGACCGCCGCTACCGCTACCCCTTCATCAACTGCACCCACTGCGGCCCCCGCTACACGATTACCGGCGCTCTGCCTTACGATCGTCCCAACACCAGCATGGCCCGCTTCGCCCAGTGCCCGGCCTGCCAAGGAGAGTACGACGACCCCGCCCACCGCCGCTTCCACGCCCAGCCCAATGCTTGCCTGGAATGCGGGCCGAGACTGTGGTTGGCCGACAGCAGCTTCCCCCCATCCCAACCTTCCCCCGCGAGGGGGGAAGGAGCGACCCCCTCCCCATCCTTGCCGGGTTTCCACCCCTTCGGGGTGACCACGGCGGGAACGGGGGAGGGTAGGGGTGGGGGTGAAGCGGAGGCAATCGAAGCCGCGATGGAACGCTTAAGGCAAGGCCAAATCCTTGCCGTAAAAGGCCTGGGCGGCTTCCACCTGATGTGCGATGCCCGCAACCCCAAGGCGGTCGCCAGGCTGCGCGAGCGCAAGGCACGGGAGGAAAAGCCCTTCGCCGTCATGGCCGCCAACCTCGCCTCCCTGGACGGCTTGGCACTATGGAGCGAAGCCGAACGAAATCTGCTGCAAAGTCCCGAGCGCCCCATCGTGCTGTTGCGCAAAGGCGATCAGGCGGATGCCGCCCTGCCCGGCGTGGCAGACGGCATGCCCTGGCTGGGAGCGCTGCTGCCCTACACCCCGATCCACTACCTGCTGTTCCACGAGGCGGCGGGCCGTCCCGCGGGAACCGGCTGGCTCGACCAGCCCCAGGAACTCCTGCTGCTCTGCACCTCCGCCAACTCCGGCGGCGAACCCCTGGTGACCGGCAACGAGGAAGCGATAAATCGTCTGGCGGACATCGCCGACGCCTTCCTGCTCCACGACCGGGACATCCTGGTGCGCTGCGACGACTCCGTGGCAAGAATGAAGGATGAAGGCGGAAGGATGAAGGAAAAGCAATCCGACACCGGCGCCTCCACTTCATCTTTCATCCTTCATCCTTCATCCTTGTCCTTCCAGTTCCTCCGCCGCGCCCGGGGCTACACCCCCCGCGCCGTCAGGCTTCTCCGTTCCGGCCCTTCGGTGCTGGCGGCGGGGGGCTTTTTCAAGAACACCGTGTGTCTCACCCGGGGCGACGAGGCTTTTCTGTCCCAGCACATCGGCGAACTGGACAACGCGGCCACCTGCGAAGCCCTGGAGGAAGCCGCAGCACACCTGATGGCGGTGCTGGAAATCGTGCCGGAGGCGGTGGCCCACGACTGGCACCCGGATTTTTTCAGCACCCGCTTCGCTGCCCGTTTTGCGGCGGACCATGGTCTTCCCGCCGTGGCGGTGCAGCACCATCACGCCCACATCGCCGCCGTCATGGCCGAGCACGGCTTGGACGAACCGGTAATCGGCCTGGCCCTGGACGGCGTCGGGCTCGGTGCCGGCAGCGGCGCCTGGGGCGGGGAATTGCTGCGGGTGGAAGGAGCCGGTTTCGATCGCCTCGGCGGCTTCCATCCCCTGGCCCTCCCCGGCGGCGACCGGGCCGCCCAGGAGCCCTGGCGCATGGGGGCCAGCGCCTTGCACGCCCTGGGGCGGGGACAGGAGATTCCGAGCCGCTATTCCCATCCCGGCGCCGAAACGGTGGCGGCCATGCTGGAGCGGAAGCTGAATACGCCCATGACTTCCAGTTGCGGCCGCCTGTTCGACGCCGCCGTCGGCCTGCTGGGGGTGAAGGACGTCCTGGGCTTCGAGGGCCAGGGGGCCATGCTGCTGGAAGGCCTCGCCCATCGCCATGGCCCTGTCGCGCCCATGGTGGACGGCTTTCGGATTGACGGTTATACATTAAGTTTTCTGCCCCTCCTGGAGCGCTTGGCGGACGGCCTGGACGCCGCCGCAGGGGCGGCCCTGTTCCACGCCACCCTGGTGGAGGGATTGGCGGAGTGGGTAGGGCGGGCCAGCGAAAAAACGGGTTTGACCAAGGTGGCTTTGGGCGGCGGTTGTTTCCTCAACGCCATCCTCAGCACCGGCTTAACGGAGCGGCTGGGAAAACGGGAAATAAGCGTCCATCAGGCTGCCCAGGTTCCGCCCAACGACGGCGGCTTGTGCCTCGGGCAGGCGTGGGTGGCGATGAATTCCATAGAAGGGACATGAACCATGTGTTTGGCGATACCGGCGAAAGTGGTGCAGGTAGGGGACGGCGACACCGCCGTGGTGGACCTGGGCGGCGTGAAGAAGGAGATTTCCCTGGCCCTGGTGGATGATGTGGCGGAGGGGGACTACGTGATCGTCCACGTGGGCTATGCCCTCAACAAGCTGGACCCGGAGGAGGCGGAAAAGACCCTGGCCCTGTTCGCCGAGATCGGTGATTTGCGCCTGGAGGCGGGGGCTTGAAGTACATCGACGAATTCCGCGACGGGACGTTGGCGAAGAAGCTCGCCGCCGACATCGCCCGGGAGGCCGATCCGGCCCGGCGCTACAGTTTCATGGAGTTTTGCGGCGGCCATACCCACGCCATTTCCCGCTACGGGGTGGAGGATCTGCTGCCGGAAAACGTGCGCATGATCCACGGCCCCGGCTGCCCGGTGTGCGTGCTGCCGGTGGGCCGCATCCAGGCGGCCATCTGGCTGGCCCGGCAGCCCGGCGTGGTGCTGTGCACCTACGGCGACATGCTGCGGGTGCCGGCGGAAAAGGGCTTGAGCCTGCTCAAGGCCAAGGCTGAAGGGGCCGACGTGCGCATGGTGTATTCCAGCGCAGACGCCCTCAAGATCGCCAAGGACAACCCGGGCAAGGAAGTGGTGTTCTTCGCCATCGGCTTCGAAACCACCACCCCGCCCACCGCCGTGGTGCTCCAGCAGGCCAAGGCACTGGGTCTCACCAACTTCAGCGTGTTCTGCAACCACGTGCTGACGCCGGCGGCGATCCAGAACATCCTGGAATCGCCCGAAGTGCGCAAACTCGGCACCCTGCCCCTGGACGGCTTCATCGGCCCGGCCCACGTTTCCACCATCATCGGCAGCCGGCCCTACGAGTATTTCGCCGAGGAATACCAGAAGCCGGTAGTGATCGCCGGCTTCGAGCCCCTGGACGTGATGCAGGCGATTCGGATGCTGGTGCGCCAGGTGAACGGCGGCCGGGCGGAGGTGGAGAACGAATTCACCCGCGCCGTCACCCGGGACGGCAACCTCAAGGCCCAGGCCCTGGTGGCCGACGTGTTCGAACTGCGCAAGACCTTCGAGTGGCGCGGCCTGGGAGACGTGCCCTACAGCGGCCTGAGCATCAAGGACAGCTACGCCCCCTGGGACGCGGAACGCAAGTTCGCCATCCCCGGCTACTCCATCCCCGACCACAAGGCCTGCGAGTGTGGCGCCATCCTGCGGGGGGTGAAGCATCCCCGGGACTGCGCGGTGTTCGGCACGGTGTGCACACCCGATAATCCGATCGGCTCGTGCATGGTGTCGTCGGAGGGCGCCTGCGCCGCGCATTACACCTACGGCCGCTATCGCGACATGGCAACTTAGGAACACGATGAGCGAAATCCGCAAAAACTACATCCGTCCCGTGGACTTCAAGCACGGCCGCGTGGACATGACCCACGGTTCCGGCGGGCGGGCCATGGCGCAACTGATCGACGAGCTGTTCATTCATGCCTTCGACAACGAATTCCTGCGCCAGCAGAACGACCAGGCCTGCTTTCGGGTGCCCACCGGACGCATGGTGATGGCCACCGACAGCCACGTGGTGTCGCCCCTGTTCTTCCCCGGCGGCGACATCGGCTGCCTGTCGGTCCACGGCACGGTGAACGACGTGGCCATGTCCGGCGCACAGCCCCTGTACCTCTCCGCCGGCTTCATCCTGGAGGAGGGCTTTCCCCTGGCGGATTTGAAGCGCATCGTCGAATCCATGGCCCGGGCCGCCATGGAGGCCGGCGTGCCCATCGTCACCGGCGATACCAAGGTGGTGGAGCAGGGCAAGGGGGACGGGGTGTTCATCAACACCACCGGGGTCGGCGTGGTGCCGGAGGGGGTGGATATTTCCGGCAACCGGGCCCGGCCCGGGGACGTGATCCTGGTGAGCGGCCACTTGGGGGACCACGGGGTGGCGATCATGGCCCAGCGGGAGGAACTGGCCTTCGACCTTCCCATCCGCTCCGATACCGCGGCCCTGCACGGCTTGGTGGCGGCCATGGTGGAGGCGGTGCCCGGCATCCACTGCCTGCGGGACCCCACCCGGGGCGGCCTGGCCACCACCCTCAACGAACTGGCCCAGCAGTCCCGGGCCGGGATGGTGATCCGGGAAGGGGCGATCCCGGTGCGGGAAGAGGTCAAGGCCGCCTGCGAGTTTCTGGGCCTCGATCCGCTCTATGTGGCCAACGAGGGCAAGCTGGTGGCCATCTGCCCGGCGGGGGAGGCGGACCGCCTGCTGGCAACCATGCGCGCCCACCCCCTGGGGCGGGATGCGGCGGTCATCGGCGAAGTGACCGAAGACGCCCACCACTTCGTCCAGATGGAAACCGCTTTCGGCGGAAAACGCATCGTGGACTGGTTGACCGGGGAGCAGTTGCCGCGGATTTGCTGAACCCGTTAAATCCATTAACCGCAAAGGACGCAAAGGTACGCAAAGGAAAACCTTATTGTTTTATGAATTCCTTAGCGTACCTTTGCGTCCTTTGCGGTAAAGTTTTTTCGCATCTGTTCACGAAGTTATTAGCTGGCAGTTGATAAGCATTCTCATCTGAGATAAAGTTGAACCGTCGACACCCTCGAAAACAACGACGGAGCCAAACATGAAATTCCTCAGCATCCTGCTGGCCCTGGCCGGGCTGGCCGCAGCCAGTGCCTCGGCGGCGGAAGTGGTGGTGTATTCCGCCCGCAACGAGCAGCTCATCAAGCCCCTGTTCGACGCTTACACCAAGGAAACCGGGGTCAAGGTGACCTTCGTCACCGACAAGGAGGGGGCGCTGTTGCAACGCCTCAAGGCGGAGGGACAGAACACCCCGGCGGACATGCTCATCACCGTGGATGCCGGCAACCTGTGGGAAGCGGCCCGGGAAGGGCTGCTGAAGCCGGTGAAGTCCAAAATACTGGCGGCCAACGTGCCGGCCCACCTGCGGGACCCGGGCAACCAGTGGTTCGGCCTGTCGGTGCGGGCGCGGACGATTTTCTACAATAGCCAGAAGGTGAAGCCCGCCGACCTGTCCACTTATGAGGACCTGGGCAGCGCCAAGTGGAAAGGGCGCCTGTGCCTGCGCACCTCGAAGAAGGTCTACAACCAGTCCCTGGTGGCGATGATGATTGCCGAGCATGGGGAGGCCAAGACCGAGCAGGTGGTCAAATCCTGGGTTGCCAACCTGGCCACCGATCCCTACCCCGACGACACCAAGATGCTGGAAGCCGTCGCCGCCGGCCAGTGCGACGTGGGCATCGCCAACACCTACTATTTCGGCCGCCTGATGGAGAAGAAGCCGGGCCTGCCTCTGGCGGTTTTCTGGCCCAACCAGAAGGGCAGCGGGGTGCACGTCAACGTCTCCGGCGCCGGCCTCACCAAGTACGCCAAGCATGAGAAGGACGCTCTCGCCCTGCTGGAGTGGCTGTCCTCCCCCAAGGCCCAGAACCTGTTCGCCGACGTGAACCTGGAATACCCGGTGAATCCGGCGGTGAAGTCCGACCCCACGGTGGCGGCTTGGGGCACGTTCAAGCAGAACGTCGTCAACGTTTCCAAGGCCGGCGAATTGCAGGCAGCGGCGGTTCGCCTGATGGACCGGGCAAGATACAAATAAGGATGAAGGCATAAGGATGAAGGAAAACCCAGCGCCCGAAGGGCACCGCCCTTCATCCTTCATCCCTCATCCTTCATCCTTGCTTGATGCGTGGCGCCTGGCGGCGGTGGCCATCGCCCTGCTGATCGTCGTCCCCCTCACGGTGGTGCTGTCCTCCCTGCTCTCGCCGGAGCGGGAGGTGTGGGGGCACTTGCTGGAGTACGTCCTCCCCGGCCTGCTGGCCAACACTTTCCGTCTGGCTCTGGGAGTGGGGCTGGGGGTCACCCTGCTGGGGGTGAGCCTGGCCTGGCTCACCGCCGCCTGCGACTTTCCCGGGCGGCGCTTCTTTTCCTGGGCGCTGCTGCTGCCCCTGGCGGTTCCCGCCTACGTCACCGCCTTCGTTTACGTGGCCCTGCTGGACTTCACCGGACCGGTGCAGACCTGGCTGCGGGAAATGGCCGGCGGGCCGGTGGCCTTTCCGCCCATCCGCTCGGCCGGCGGGGTGATCGCGGTGATGAGCCTGGCCCTCTATCCCTACGTCTACCTGCTGGCCCGCAACGCCTTCCTCACCCAGGGCTGCCGCGCCCTGGAGGCGGCCCAGTCCCTGGGCTACGGCCGGGTGGCCGGCTTCTTCAAGGTGGCCCTGCCCATGGCGCGGCCCTGGATCATGGGGGGGCTGATGCTGGCCCTGATGGAAACCCTGGCGGACTTCGGCACCGTGGCGGTGTTCAACTACGACACTTTCACCACCGCCATCTACAAGACCTGGTTCGGCCTGTTCTCCCTCCAGGGGGCGTCCCAACTGGCTTCGGTGCTGATCCTGCTGGTGTTCGCCCTGATCGCGGCGGAGCAGCTGTCCCGCCGCCGCCTGCGCTACACTCAGGCTGGGCGCCATTCCCGGTCGGAGCGTATCGTCCTTCACGGGGCCGCCGGGTGGCTGAGCGCCGCCTACGCCGCCCTGGTGCTGGCGGTGGGCTTCGTCCTGCCGGTGTGGCAATTGGCGGTATGGACGGCCCAAGTGGCGGCCCAGGATTTCGATGCCCGCTACCTGGATTTCCTCTGGCATTCCCTGCTGCTGGGGGGGCTGGCCGCCGCCATCACCGCCGCCGCCGCCCTGGTCCTGGCCTACGCCCGGCGCCAGCGGCGGGATGCCTTCACCCAGCTCGCCACCCGCGTCGCCACCCTGGGCTACGCCGTGCCCGGCCCGGTGCTAGCGGTGGGCATCGTCATCCCCCTGGCCTGGTTCGACCGCCAGCTGGCTTTCCTGGCCAAGGACTGGCTGGGCATGGAAACCGGCCTGCTGCTCCAGGGCACCCTGCTGGTGATGCTGCCCGCCTACCTCACCCGCTTCCTGGCCGTGGGCTACAATCCCGTGGACAGTGCCATGCAGCGCATCACCCGTAGCGTGGACGAGGCGGCGCGCACTTTCGGCGTGTCGGGGCTGGCCATGCTGCGCCGGGTGCACCTGCCCATGCTGCGGGGCGGGCTGCTGTCCGCCGCCGCCCTGGTGTTCGTGGACGTGATGAAGGAAATGCCCATCACCCTCATGACCCGGCCCTTCGGCTGGGACACCCTGGCGGTGCGTATCTTCGAAATGACCTCGGAAGGGGAGTGGGAGCGCGCCGCCCTGCCCGCCGTGGCCCTGGTGCTGGCGGGCCTGCTGCCCATCGCCCTGCTGGTGAGACAATCCGAAAGAGCCTGATGACCGACCCGATCCAATGTCCCGTTCCCGTCGCCGGTACCTCTCTGCTGGAGGTGAAGGCCATCCGCCAGGGCTACGCCGGCCAGGAGGTGGTGAAGGGCCTGTCCTTCAACCTGGCCCAGGGTTCCATCGGCTGCCTGCTGGGGCCGTCCGGCTGCGGCAAGACCACGGTGCTGCGGGGCATCGCCGGCTTCGAGCCGGTGGCCGGCGGCGAGATCCTGCTCAACGGCCAGCCGGTGAGCCGCCCCGGCTTCATGCTCCCTCCCGAGCGGCGGCGGGTGGGGATGGTGTTCCAGGACTACGCCCTGTTCCCCCATCTTTCCGTGGGGGACAACGTGGCCTTCGGCCTTCAGGGCTGGGGCCGGGCCGAGCGCAAGCGGCGGGTGGTGGAACTGCTGGAAGTGGTGGGCTTGCCCGACTGCGGAAAAAAATATCCCCACGAGCTTTCCGGCGGCCAGCAGCAGCGGGTGGCCCTGGCACGGGCCCTGGCGCCGTGCCCCATGCTGCTCCTGCTGGACGAGCCCTTTTCCAGCCTGGACGTGGAATTGCGGGAGCGCCTGGGCCTGGAGGTGCGGGACATCCTCAAGCAGCAGAACACCACCGCCCTGCTGGTGACCCACGACCAGCACGAAGCCTTCGCCATCGCCGACGAAATCGGGGTGATGGACCAGGGGGTATTGCAGCAGTGGGATAGCGCCTACAATCTTTATCATCGGCCCGCCAATCGTTTCGTCGCCGACTTCATCGGCGACGGGGTGCTGGTGCCGGGAACGGTGCAGGAAGACGGGTTGGTGGAAACGGAGTTGGGCGTGTTGTCGGGGGACATCCCCGTCGAGTGCCGGCAGGGTTGCCAAGTGGACGTGCTGCTGCGGCCCGACGACGTGGTCCACGACGACGCCAGCCCGATGCAGGCGGAAATCGCCCACAAGGCGTTCCGCGGCGCGGACATCCTGTATACCCTGCGGCTGCCCAGCGGTCGCAGCATCCTGTCCCTGGTGCCCAGCCACCACAACCACGCCTATGGCGAAATGATCGGCATCCGGCTGGCGGTGGACCATGTGGTGGCATTCCGGAGAGAGGTGGCGTAAGGAGACGGCATGGCAAGCATGAACGAACCGGTGGAAACCGCCGAACCGTCCAGAGTGTGGGCGGCGGCCGTGGAGATTCTGCGCTGCATCGAGCCCGGCTTTGATTTCTCGCTGGTGGAGAAGGTGTTCACCGACGTGGTGCGGCTGTTTCGCGGGGAATACCCGGGCTACCGGAAAATCCGCACCCCTTACCATGACCTGACCCATACCCTCGACGTCTTCGTTTGCGCGGTGCGCTTGCTGCACGGCGCCCGGGTCGCCGGGCACGCCCTGTCCCAGGAGGACATCACCCGGGGGCTCGTGGCGGCCCTGTTCCACGACATCGGCTACGCCCAGGAGGACGTGGAGGACAGCGGCACCGGCGCCCAATACACCCCGGTCCACGTCCAGCGGGGCATCGGCTTCATGGGCCGCTACCTGGCGGCCAAGGGGATTTCCCTGGAATCCATCCACGCCATTGCCTGCATCATGCTGGCCACCGACCACCGCCAGGGTTTTTCCTCAGTCACCTTCCCCGACGAGCATACCGCCTTGGTGGGCCGCCTGGTGGGGACTGCCGATCTGGTGGGCCAGATGGCGGACCGGCAGTATCTGGAAAAGCTCCTGTTCCTGTACTTCGAATTCCGCGAGGCCCAGGTGGGGGACTTTGGCAGCATGCAGGAACTGCTGCGCCGCACCGGCGATTTCTACCAAACGACCCGCAAGCGCCTGGACGAGGAGTTCGGCGGCGCCCACCAGTTGCTCACCCAGCACTTCAAGGCCTACAGCAACGTGGAACGCAACTTCTACATGGAGTCCATCGCCAAGAACCTGGACTACCTGGACCAGGTCATCCGCCAGGATGAGGCCGATTACCTCTCCATGCTCAAGCGCGGCGGCATTGCGGAGCAGGCTCTGGAAATGGCCCGGTCGGCCGGCTACGTTTAGGGGCCGCGGGCAGTGCGCATCCTGCTCCTGGCCCACTCCTTCAACAGCCTCACCCAGCGGCTGTATGCGGAGCTGCTCCGCAAGGCGCATGAAGTTTCCGTCGAGTTCGACATCCACGACGACGTCACCGTCGAAGCGGTGGAACGCTACCGCCCCGGCCTCATCCTGGCCCCTTTCCTCAAGCGGGCCATTCCCGAGTCGATCTGGAAAGCCCACACCTGCCTGGTGCTGCACCCCGGCATCCGGGGCGACCGGGGCCCTTCGGCTCTGGATTGGGCGATCTTGGAAGCCGAACCGGAATGGGGCGTCACCGTCCTGCAGGCGGACGCCGAAATGGACGCCGGCCCCATCTGGGCCTCCCGTAGCTTTCCCCTTCCTCCGGCCAAGAAGAGCAGCGTCTACCGCAGCGAGGTCACCGAGGCCGGGGTGGCGGCGCTGCGGGAGGCGGTGGAGAAATTCGCCGGCGGCGGCTTCGTCCCCGAGCCCCTGGACCCCGCCCTGAGCCGCTGGCGCCCCCTGATGCCCCAGGAGGCGAGGGCCATCGACTGGAGCCGGGACGATACCGCCGCGGTGCTGCGCAAAATCCGCGCTGCCGACGGCTTTCCCGGCGTGCTGGACGAGCTGCTGGGGGAGCCGGTGCTGCTGTTCGACGCCCACCCGGAAGGGGGGCTGAAAGGCGCGCCCGGCGCCATTCTCGGCCAGCGCCGGGGCGCCCTGTGCCTGGGCACCGTGGACGGGGCGGTATGGGTCACCCATCTGAAGCAGAAGGCCGCCGACAGCTTCAAGCTCCCCGCCGCCAAAGTGCTGGAGGCCAAGCTCGCCGGGGTGCCGGAATTGCCCGAGCACGACGGCCTGACCTGGCGCGACATCCGCTACGAGGAGGCCAACGGCGTCGGCTACCTCCATTTCGACTTCTACAACGGCGCCATGGGAACCGAGCACTGCAATCGGCTGCGGGAAGCATTCGACCAAGCCAGCCGCTGCCCCATCCGGGTGCTGGTGCTGATGGGCGGGGCGGACTTCTGGTCCAACGGCATCCACCTCAACCTGATCGAAGCCGACCCCAACCCCGCCGACGAATCCTGGCGCAACATCAACGCCATGAACGACCTGGCCCGGGCCATCATCACCAACGGCCGCCAGCTTACGATTTCCGCCCTCCAGGGCAACGCCGGGGCGGGGGGCGTGTTCCTGTCCCTGGCCGCCGACCGGGTCTACGCCCGCCAGGGCGTGGTGCTCAACCCCCACTACAAGGGCATGGGCAACCTCTACGGCTCGGAATACTGGACCTACCTGCTGCCCCGGCGGGTGGGGGAGGAGAGGGCCCGCACCCTGACCCAAAACCGCCTGCCGGTGCTGGCGGAAGAGGCGGTGGAATGGGGCCTGCTCGATGGCTGCTTCGGCGGGGAGCGGGAAGCGTTCGTGGCGGAAATCCGCCAGCGGGCGGAAGCCCTGGCCGCCGCCCCCGACTTCGACGCGCAGCTGGCGGAAAAGAACCGCCGCCGTGCCGAGGACGAGGCCGCCAAGCCCCTGGCCGCCTACCGGGAAGAGGAGATGGCCCACATGAAGCTCAACTTCTACGGCTTCGACCCCAGCTACCACGTGGCCCGCTCCAACTTCGTGCGCAAGGTGCCTCGCTCCCGCACGCCCCTCTACCTGGCCCGGCATCGGGCGTAGCGCAGGCGACTCGCCTGCGCTACATGAGAATTCCATGACCCTGCCCGTCATTCTGTTCGGCGCCTTCGACCGCCACAACCTGGGGGACCTGCTTTTCCCCCACGTGGCGGCGGCGCTGCTGAAAGACCGCAGGCTGGTTTTCGCCGGTGTGGCGGAGCGGGATTTGCGCCCCTATGGCGGGCACCGGGTGGTTCCCCTGGCGCAGGCGGGGGAGGGACACTTGGTCCACGTCGGGGGCGAAATCCTCACCTGCGAGGCCTGGCAGGCGGCGGTGATGGTGCAGCCGCCGGAAGAGGCCCGCCGCGCCATCGCCGCCTACGATGCAGATGAGGCCCGGCGGACGGCCTGGGCGGAGCAGCAATTGGGCGTTTCCCGCCGGGCGCCCTACGTGGCGCCAAAAAGCGGCGGCGCCCTGGTTTTCTGCGGGGTCGGCGGGGCGGAACTGGGGCGGTTGTCTCGGGATTTCCGGGACGAGGTGCTGGCCGTCCTGCGGCGGGCGGATTATCTCGGCGTGCGGGACGCCGTGACGTTTGACATTCTCGCGGCGGGAGGCGTCGAAGCCCAATTGGTGCCCGACCCGGCGGTGATGGTGGCCGAGCTGTTCGGCGACCGCATTCGCCGGCAGGGGGAGGGTGGCGAGCCGGCCCGGATCCGGGCCGCTTTTCCTCAAGGCTATCTGGCGGTCCAGTTCAGCGCCGATTTCGGCGACGACGCCACCCTGGCGGCCATCGCCGCCCAACTCGACCGGGCCGCGGAGGATAGCGGGCTGGGAGTGGTGTTCTTCCGCGCCGGGGCGGCCCCCTGGCACGACGATCTGGAAGTGTTGCGGGCCGCGGCGGCGCGCATGGCTGCCCCCAACAAAGCGGTATTCGAGTCCCTCCACCTGTGGGACCTCTGCGCCCTCATCGCCGGCAGCCGGGGTTATTGCGGCAGCAGCCTCCACGGCCGCATCGTGGCCGCGGCCTTCGCCTTGTCCGGGGTGAATTTCCTTCATCCGGGGCGGGGTGCCGGTCTTGCCAAGCAGGAAGCCTATGTGCGGACTTGGGAGTTGGGTGAAGCGCCGGTGGAGGTGGAGGGGATCGCCGCGGCTCTGGGGCGGGCCTTGGTGGCGGATCGGCATGGCCTGGAGCGGGCGGCGGACAGGCTGTGCGCGGCCTATCGGGCGGGCTTCGCCGAGTGGGGGCCGATGGTGTGGTAAAAGTGCTACCGGCAAAGCCGGTGGCCGCTAGACCCCTTCCCCCTTGACGGGGGAAGGTTGGGATGGGGGTGGAAAGAGTCGATTGTTCCTGGCGCTGTGTCACCCCCACCCCAGCCCTCCCCCGTCAAGGGGGAGGGTGCGTTCCGTCCCGCAGGGAATCAAGCCGCCGGCCTCGTGTCGTACAAGGCCGATATTTCCCCCAAGGCCTTGCCCTGTCCTTTTTCCGCCCAGCGCAGGATCAGTTCGTCCGCCGGCACCGGCTTGGAGTAGAGGAAGCCCTGCACCTGGTCGCAGCCTTCCCGGGTAAGGAATCTCGCCTGCCCCGGGGTTTCCACCCCTTCGGCCACCGTGGACAGGCCCATGGTCTTGGCCAGGGCGATCACCGAGCGGATGATGGCGACGTCGTTGGCGTTGGTTTCCATGTCCTGGATGAAGGAGCGGTCGATTTTCAGCTTCTGGATCGGCAGCTGCTTGAGGTAGTTGAGGGAGGAATAGCCGGTGCCGAAGTCGTCGATGGACAGCCGTAGGCCGATTTCCCGCAACTCCCGCAACACCTCGTCCGCATTGCGGGTGAGCATGATGGCGGTTTCGGTGATTTCCAGCTCCAGGCGCTCCGCCGGGATGCCGGTATCCCGCAGCACGGCCCGCACCCGGTCGACGAAACCTTCCCGCTCGAACTGCCGGGGCGAGACGTTGACCGCCACCTGGGGCATTTCGAAGCCGCAGGCCATCCATTTGCCCATCTGGCTACAGGCCTCCCGCAGGACCCAGGCGCCCAGGGTGCAGATGAGGCCGCTTTCCTCCGCCACCGGGATGAAGCGCCCCGGGGGAATGCTGCCCAGGGTCGGATGCTCCCAGCGCAGCAGCGCTTCGACGCCCACCAGTTCGCCGCTCTTCAGGTCGATCTGGGGCTGGTACGCGAGGTAAAGCTCGTCGTTGTCCAGGGCCTTGCGCAGGAGGCCGTCCAGCCGCAAGCGTTCTTCTGCGGAGGAAGTCATTTCGGGCGCGTAGAACTGGAACTGGTCGCGGCGGCCGGCCTTGGCCCGGTACATGGCGGTGTCCGCGTTGCGGATCAAGGTGTGGCGGTCCTCCCCGTCGCCGGGGTAGAGGCTGATGCCGATGGTGGCGCCCAGGTACAGCTCCATGTCCGCCAGATGGAAGGGCTGGTGGATGACATCCAGGATTTTCTGGGCGATGGCCTCCACATGAGCCTTGTCCTTCACGTCGGCGAGGAGGATGAACTCGTCGCCCCCCAGCCGCGCCAGGGTGTCCCCGGCCCGCACGTGCTGGAAGAGCTCACGGGTCACCAGTTGCAGCAGCTCGTCCCCGGTGGGGTGGCCCAGGGTATCGTTGATGGCCTTGAAGTTGTCCAGGTCGATGAACAGCACGGCGAACTGGCTGTCGTTCTCTTTCGCCCGGCCGATAGCGGAATCGATGCGCTCCTGGAGACGCATGCGGTTCGGCAGCCCGGTCAGCGGGTCGTGGTGGGCCAGGAACTCGAACTTTTCCTCCGCCTGCCTGCGCACCTGGATTTCCACCGCCATGGCCGCATTCACCGTGGACAGCTCGGCGGTGCGTTCCTGGACACGCTGGTCCAGCAGGCGGTTGGCTTCCCGAACCTGGTTCAGGGTGGTCGCCAGGGCCGTTCCCTGGCGGTGGATGATGCCCTTGGCCCGCCACACGATGAGGAACAGCAGGCCGTAGAGCGCCGCCATGGACAAGGCCACACCGGCGACGACCATCCATTCCGTGCGCTGCATGTGCTCCACCAGGGGCGTCACGTCCCGATACAGCTCGAACACCGCCTGGACCTTGCCGTCGGCGCCGCGGATGGGCAGGTAGCTGGAAAACAGGTTGCGGTCGGAGATCACGCCTTCGAAGGCGTCGAAGGAATCCCGGTGGGCCAATTCGCTCTTGATTTCGCCCCGGGCAGCGCCCAGGAAGCCGGCGTTGGCGGCCTTGTTCTCGCCGATCTGCTTGGCGTCGGTGGAGAAGACGGTGACGCCGTCCAGGTTGTAGACCTTCACCTTCACCGCCCCGGTGTCGTGCATCATGTCCACCACCCGTTGGCGCAGGACAGGCCACTCCGGGTTGGCTTTAAGGTCCACCGGGGCCTGGCCCCGGGAGGCTTCCACCTGGGGGGCGAAACGCGCCCAGAGGAAATTGCTGAAGGTCTTGGTGAGGGTGACGTTCTGGTTTTCCGCCAGGGTGAACAGGGAATCCATCGCCTGCCGCTGGTAGAACGTGCCCAGGAAGATCGCAACCGCCAGCATGCACGCCAGGGCGGTGAGGGAGAAATATTGGACCAGGGGGAAAGGTTTGGCTTTCAACGTGGTGTTGCCGGCGCAGCAGCTGCCCATGATGTTCCCCTTTCAATGCCCTCGAATGGTCTAACCATAGCGCTTCCCATGTAGGCCGGCTGTGGGGGAAGGACCGTATTCGGGACTGGGGTGGAGGCTGTATTTCTGCAGGATTGCCCAATTGGCAGTAGGAGCGCCCCCTGGGCGCGACCGGCGTTTGCGTCGCGCCCAGGGGGCGCTCCTACCTGTTATCACCGGATCAGGGTAGGGGAACGCGGAAGCGGTGGCCCTTGTAGTTGAACACGGCATTGGTGTCGGCGATCCGCTCCAGCTTCAGGCCGGAGGACGTTTCTTCGCCTTCCCGCAGCAGGGCATCGCCCACCCCCACCATCCGCTCCGAAGGGTCGGGGGAGTGGTTGATATAGCCCGAAATGGTCATCTTGGGCAGGGTCCGCTGCACCGAGGAGGGAAGGTCGGAGAGGCTGACTACCTCTTTCCTGGGCGGCGCTTCCTTTTCCGCCGGAGGCGCGGCTTTGGCCATGGCGGGCGTGGGGGCCTTGGCCGGTTTGGCCTCCGCGATTTTGGCTGCCGCCTTTTCCTTCTTGTCCTTGGAGCGTTCCGCCTTGCGGGTATGGAGGATGGGTTCTTCCCGGGCGGCAACGGCAGCGGGGCGGGATTGGACGGCGGGGCGTGGGGGTGCCATAGTCACCGGCGGGGCCATCTGCTGGGGAGGGGCGATGGGCATTTCCATGGCCAGGGACGGCGCCGGGGCGGCATCCGCCTTCCACGGGCGCTGCCAGCCCAGCAGGACCAGCACCGCCAGGGCTGCCGAAACAGCGAAATAGGGCCAGGGATAGTGGGATTCCCGCAGCGGCTCGTCGTGCATCACGTGGAGGGTGGGAGCCGCACCACGTACCCTCTCCTGTTCGGAGCGTTTCAAGGCTTCGAGGATGTAGGACATGTCACTTGCTCTCCCTGGGATTGGACTGGACGGGGTTCTCGGCGCCGGCTTCTTCCGTCGGCATCGGCGGGGCCGCTTCGACGGATGCCAGCTTGAAGGCGGGGAAGGGTTTGTATTGGTAGCCGTAATAGAACGCCGCCAGGGCCATGCCGCCGGCCAGCAGCGCCGTGGCGGCCCGCCGCAGCCTGTCCCGGTTCAAGTCCAGGGGGAAGCGGCTGCCCAGCACCTCCCGGGCGGCCCGGGTGAGGATGCGCTTGTTCACCGTCGATTCCCCCTCGATGTAGGCTCCCAGCAGGGCCCGGTCGCACAGCACGTTGATCAGCCGGGGAATGCCCCCGGAAAGGCGGGCCAGGGCGTCGATGGTGGGGGCGGGAAACAGCCGGCTGCGGGCCCCGGACACCGCCAGGCGGTGGGCGACGTAGGCCGCCACTTCGGTTTTCGACAGGGGGGCCAAGTGGTAGCGCGCCGTGATGCGCTGGGCCAGCTGCCGCAGCACCGGGCGGGAAACCATGTCCCGCAGTTCCGGCTGGCCGATGAGGATGATCTGCAGCAGCTTGCGCTGGTTGGTTTCCAGGTTGGTCAGGAGGCGCATCTGCTCCAGCACCTTGATGTCCAGGTTCTGCGCCTCGTCGATGATCAGCACCGCCTTGCGCCCTTTGGCGTGGGCGTCCAGCAGGTAGTCGTTGATGCGGTCGAAGTATTCCTTGATGCTGGTCGGGCCCTGGGGGCCGGCGATGCCGAACTCCTTGCAGATGGTGGCCAGGAGTTCCTCCACCGTCAGACGGGGGTTGAAGATGAAGGCCACGTCGCAGCCTTCCGGCAACTGCTCCAGCAGGCAGCGGCAGACGGTGGTCTTGCCGGTGCCCACCTCCCCGGTGAGCAGCACGAAGCAGCCGTCCCGGTTGATGCCGAAAAGCAGGTGCGCCAGCGCCTCCCGGTGCCGCTCGCTCATGTAGAGGTAGCGCGGGTCGGGGGCGATGGAAAAGGGGATTTCCACCAGACCGAAATAGTTTTCGTACATAGTCGCCTCGGTGTGCCGAATCAACCAAGCGGGGCAGCCCGCTCCAGGGATTTCAACGTCCTAGTCAATATAGGAGGTAGTTTCGAGGCGAAAAAAAAGTTGGGGAAAAGACTGTAGGCGGGAGGGTAAAAGGAGGTGTTTTATTTAGGTTTTGCCTGGGGCGAAGGGATTAGCCAAAATACAGTGATTCACGGAGTCGGGGCGTGGGCGGCGCCGGAAATCAGGCCGGCTACGGCCATGATCAGGGTGTCCTTGGTCAGGGGCTTGTAGAGGTAATCGTCGAATTCGATTTCCCCCGCCCGCTGCATCAGCTCCCGGCGGGAGTAGGAGGAGAGGGCGACGATCGGGCAGCGGCTCCCGCTGGCGCGTATCTGCTTGGTCGCCTCGACCCCGTCCACCCGGGGCATGTCGATGTCCATCAGGATCAGGTCGAAGGTTTCTTCCGCGGCCAGGCGGACCGCTTCGGCGCCGTTGGCCGCGAACGCCGCGGAACAACCCAGTTCCCGCAGGATTTGGGCGCCGGATTCCCGGTGCAGCGCGTCGTCTTCCGCGATCAGCACCCGCAGCGTCCCGAGCTTCTCCAGAACCACTCGCTGGTCGGTGATTTCCGGCGCCTGGGCGGGGGGCAGGCGGAACCAGAAGGTGGAGCCCTTTCCCACTTCGCTCATCACCCCGATGGCGCCGCTGTTTTTCTCCACGAACTCCTTGCACAGGATCAGGCCCAGGCCGGTGCCGGCCTCGCCGTCGGTGCTGGGGGAGCCCCGGGTCTTGGCGTTCAGGCGGAAGACGCTGCGCCGCATTTCCGCATCCATGCCCACGCCGGTATCGGTGATGGAAACCCGGCAGCCATCCTGCTCCGGGGTGATGCTGGCGGTTACCGAGCCGCCCTTCCGGGTGAACTTCAGGGCGTTGTGGGTCAGGTTGCGCAGCACGGTGCGGGTCATGGCAGGGTCGGCGAAAACCCAGCAATCCTCCGCCGTCTCCAGATTCAGGCGCACGCCCTTGGCCTGGGCCTGGGTGGAATACAGCTCCTGGATTTCCGCCAGCAGCCGGCCCATGTCCACGGCGACCGGGTGGCAGTCGATCTCGCCGCGCTGGTTGCGCGCCCAGGTCAGCAGCTCGTCCAGGAAGTCCCGGGTGTTCTCGACGGTGGCGCGGATGGTTTCCAGCCGGTCGGCGGTGAAATCCTTTCCCGACTTGAGAACCCGGAAAAACATCGCCAGCCCCTCGATCGGCCCCCGCAGGTCGTGGGCGACGATGGAGAAGAACCGGTCCTTGACGGCGTTGGCCTGGCGCAGCTCGTGGGTGCGCTCGGCCACCGCGTCCTCCAGTTGCAGGGCGTAGGAGCGGGTGGTTTCGATCAGCTGGGTTTTCGCCTCCTCCGCCTCCAACCGGGACAGCCGCAGCCGGTCGGCCAGGGCCAGGGAGAGCAGCGCCGCGTCCAGCAGCATGCCGATGTCCACCGCCCGGTAGCCGTAAAGGGAATATGGGATGAGGCCGGCCACCGTCAAGGCGGTGATGAAGGAGCCGACGAAGCCCGCCATGGCCGCCGTCAGGAAATACCGGGCCGCCCGGTTCCCCTTCAGCAGCGACCACACCCCCAGCACCAGCACGAAGGGGGAGTAGACCATCACCCACAGGATGGCGCTGGAAACGTGCAGGCCGTAGCCCCCTTGCGCGGTCAGGGCGAAGGACACGATCAGCGCCAGGGTCAGCCACTTCGCCCAGCGGTAGGCCGGGGCCAGTCGGGTGCGCAGCTCCAGGAACTGGATGGCGAAAACCAGCCCCGCCATCATGAACAGGTAGATGAAGATCGAATGGGCCCAATTGTCCCAGGCGGGGGAGTTCGGCCACAGCAGCGGGTACAGGTGCCCGTTGTAGGTGGCGTGCATGACCAGGAACGCAAGCAGATAGGCCACGTAGGCCGCGTAGATGCCTTCCCGCACCGACAGGAACAGGATCAGGTTGAACACCAGCAAGGCCCCCAGGGCCCCGTAAACCAGCCCGAAATACCCGGCTTCCCCGCTGTCCGCCGCGTAAAAAGCGCTCTTCTCCCACAACGTCATGGCCACCACGAACGGGTCGTCGGTTTGGGTGCGCACCACCAAGCGGCTTTGCCCCGGCGGCAGGGCGAGTGCGAAATTGATTTTCCGGTGGGGCTCGGCCCGCTGCCCGAAAGCCAGCCGGTCCCCGCCCCGGAACACCTGCGTCGTGCCGTCGGGCCGCACCAGGGTCACCTCCACCTGGTCCAGCCAGGTGGGGTCGAAAACCAGCAGCCGTTGCAGGGGAGCCGCGCCGGGATTGTCGAGGGACAGGGAGAACCAGTAGACCGCGCCGCTGAAGCCGAAGCTGGCGATCCGCGTGCCTTCGGCAGCGCTTCCCCTGGCGGGCAGCGCCAGAACCCGGTCGGAGGTCAGCTCCCGGTCCGCGTCCTTGATGATCTTCGCCCAGGGAACCAGCGGCACCTCCGCCGGGGCCGCGTCCACGACGCCTTTCCCGTCCTGAAGCACCACGGCCTCCGCCCCGGCCAGAAAGGGCCAGCACAGCAGCAGGATTCCGATAGTGACGGCGCGGAAGGGCATGGGTTCGGAGCTTCGATTCTTTAAGGGGGTGGCTTGGCGGCTATGCCGCAGAACCCGGGGTGGGTTGCGTGTTTACCCCGCAATATAAAGCCCTTCGTGCCTCTCCGGCAAATGAATGGCGGACGCCGCCCGTCTTTGCTGGGCGTCCCGACCTGAACTCGGACCCGATGCAGGCGGCTAACTTCCGGCCCTGCGGCCTTTGTCGCCGTTCCCTGATTCGCAAACGGAAAAGCCTGAATCTCCCAATGGCATAATCCCCGCCAGGTGCTTAAATGAAAAACCCGGCGCCCGGGTTCCGATGGGTGCCCAACGTGGGGGTGGCGTTCGCCACCCCGAGGATGGGAGAAAGATCATGCGGATAGTGTCACAACGAAAATTCGCCTGGGCCGTGCTTTTCACCGGCATCTTCGCCTGTAGCCCGGTTCTTGCCGACAAGCCGGAAGGCGTCGGCGGCGGCAAGCCGGGGAAAGACGCCAAGGAATGGCGCAAGGGGGATTCCCGCGCCGATCACGATCGAAAGGACGATCGCCGCGATGACCGCCGGGACCAGCAGAAGCGCGACGACCGGGGCGATGGGCGGGCCGATTCGCGGGGCAAGTACTTCGATGACCACCACCGCACCGTCGCCCGCGACTATTTCGACCAGAGCTTTCGCTCCGGCCATTGCCCCCCGGGGCTGGCCAAAAAACACAATGGTTGCCTGCCCCCCGGCCAAGCCAAAAAATGGAGCCTAGGCCACCGGTTATCGCGGGATGTGATTTTCTACGATTTGCCACGGGGCATCATGGAGCGTCTGGGTTCCCCGCCCGCCGGCCACCGGTTCGTGCGGGTGGACAACGACATCCTGCTGATAACGGTGGGCACCGGAATGGTCATCGACGCCATTCAGGGGCTGAGCCAGTAGCGAGAAGGCGTCGCGGCCCGGCAGGGCGACGGGGCCTCCCGCTCACCGGGCCCATTGATTCTCTGAGCACCCCCGTCGCCCGAATCGGCACAGGAGCCGGTCTATGGTGAGCCTACCCTTTGCAGGCCCCAGGCGGGAGTATTCCAGGGCGGAAGAAATGGCCAACGCCGTCAGCCACGGGATAGGGCTGGCCGCCGCCCTGGCGGCAACCCCGTTTCTCATCGCCCATGCCGCACGGCAGGGGGACACCCTGTTCCTCACCGGCGCCAGCATCTTCGCTGCCACCATGGTGCTGCTTTACCTGGCTTCCACCCTCTATCACGGCTTGCCGGTGGGGAAGGCCAAGCGCGTGTTCAAAGTCATCGAGCACTCCGCGATCTTTCTCCTCATCGCCGGCACCTACACCCCCTTCACCCTGGGCGTCCTTCGCGGCCCATGGGGCTGGACGCTCCTCGGGCTGGTGTGGGGGATCGCCGCAGTCGGGGTTGCGCTCAAGGTGTTCGGCAAGATGCCCCATCCCATCGTATCCACCGGCCTGTACCTGCTCATGGGATGGCTCGTTCTGATCGCCATCGGCCCCTTGTCCGCCCGCCTGCCCGAATCCGGCCTGCTATGGCTGGTCGCGGGGGGCGTGGCCTATACGGCAGGCGTGGTTTTCTTCGCCGCCGATCTGCGCCTGCGGTACGGCCACTTCATCTGGCACTTGTTTGTCATGGCGGGCACCGCCTGCCATTACTTTGCGGTGCTGTGGTATGGGGCCTGACATGGGCTTGGGGGTGGGGAAAAGAAAAGGCCCGGCGTGGGGACGCTGGGCCAGCGTGTTTGGCTTGCTGGTTCGGACAAATCGGGTAACTGGAGTTTGATTGTTCCGCTGTCCTGAATGACTACAATCCAAAGCGGACACTCAGGATTATTTCTCATCTACAGTCCGGTTCTCATACCTTACCAGTGGTTTTTCAAACCAGCCAGTCTCGTGATATTTACTTTTCCAGATATTGAAACGTGAAACATTCAATCCACTGTTAAGCATCGCCAAAAAGATTTCGTTGGCTACCTTTCCATTGGTGATGCCATATACATCACATTTAAGGGAGTCAAATGACATGCAGTAAATATGACCACCCCGGCAGTCACCTGTAGCTTTAACGCAGAGATTTGATTTAATTAAAATCGGGATAAAGGTATTTTCGACGAAATTTATTTCGTTCTCTTCCAGATTTCCCTTCATACCCTTTGCCCAAGGGGGACTCATGCTCAATAGTAAAGCCATCAGCAACACTATCCTTTGCAGGACACGTGATCTGTTTGTCATGAGAGAAATCCAAATTTCATATTAGGTGACCGATTGCTTTTGGCCGATAGCCGCCATTAATTCTTCCCCGCTCAAGTAACACGGGGGCTACAGTTACATAGAAATCAGACGCTGAGAATCCCTCGGCACTCCGGGAACCTCGAACATCCCCAAAATTCCTGCCCCGCCAGTTGGCCGCCCTTGGCTATCCGTTTCACCATGGGGCTTGAGCATTTCGGGCACATTGGCTCCGGTGAATTCGGTGCAGCATCGCCGTTGGCTTGAGTCGGGACGGCGGCAGGGGTGCCTTGGGGCGACCCGGCGATTTGTTCGGCGATACGGGTGCAGACGTCGGCCACGGAGTAGGCGCGTCGGGCATCGAAAGTAATCAGCGGCAGGCCGGCGGCGCGGCATACGTTTGCCAGAAACGTATCGCGATCTTGGCGGCTTTGGCTCTGGTGCGACGAGTCGTTCAGTTCGATGGCGCACAGCACCGACAGGTCGCCGGGGGCGCAAAGAACGAAATCAAAATGCTTGGCGCTGATTGGGTTGAAGGCGCGCTGCCGGGCTTGCCGGGTCAGGCCGCTGCGAACCGCGATGGCATCCGCGACCCGCACCTTGCCGAAGAGTTGAAAGTCCTGTCCGACGGCTTGATTGAGAACGCCGTAGAAGGAGCGTTCCGCCGGCGTGAAGAGTGCGGGCTGTTTCTGATAGGGAAAGGTCTGGGGCTGGCCCTGGGCCTGCCGTTGTTTGACGACAAAGACGAAGACCAGCAGCACGATTACGGCTAGAAGCAGCAGCCAAACCATAACGCCCCCCATGCGGTTATTCTTTGAAAGCACCGCTTGCGTAACGCTTGGGCGGTGCGATTTTCCAAAACCATTGGGGGAATATGGTAGGTGGTTCCCTTAGCTTCGCCTAGTGCGTAAACCTACGTAGATGGTCGCCCCAGCGTGGGCGTTCCAGGGGGAGGCGGCCCCCGGCGCCGGAGTGCATGAAGCCGCCTCTTTCCAATTGAAGCCGTGTAAGTAATCCTGCCACCCGTGTCCGCCGTTCGCCCTGAGGTATCGAAGGGCGAGCGGCACGTCCGACATCTCGGCACGAACGGACGGGGCGCCGTCTGCTACTTTTACGATTCGCACGGCTATTCCACCCACGGAACCTCAAGGAGAGCGACCATGCCCACCCTGATCCTCGGACTGCTGATCTTTTTCGCCGCCCACTCGGTGCGCATCGTCGCCGACGACTGGCGCAGCCGGCAGATCGCCCGCATCGGCGAACTGGCCTGGAAGGGCCTCTATTCCCTGGTGTCGGCGGTGGGCCTGGGCCTGTTGGTGTGGGGCTTCAGCCTGGAGCGGCCCGATTCCCCCGTCCTCTGGTCCCCACCGATCTGGACCCGCCACCTGGCCGCCCTCCTCACCCTCCCGGCCTTCGTCCTGCTGGCCGCCGCCTACGTCCCCGACAACCGCATCAAGGCCGCCGTCGGCCACCCCATGGCGGCGGGGGTGAGTCTTTGGGCCTTGGGGCACCTGCTGGCAAACGGAAGCGTTGTCCACGTGCTGCTGTTCGGCACTTTTCTGGTGTGGTCCGTCCTGGTCTACCGGGCGGCGCACAACCGGGACCGGGCGGCGGGAATCCGCTATCCGGTGGGTTCGCTCGCCCTCGATGCCTTGGTGATTGTGGTGGGGATTGTTGCGTGGGGAGGCTTTGCCTTCTACCTCCACCAACGGTGGATTGGGGTTAGTCCGTTCGGTTGAGGAGGGATGAGAAGAAGTTGAAATGGTCGGTGGAATGTTGGCTGTTTTCAGCGCGACGGACTGCTAATCCGCAGGTCACTGGTTCGAGTCCAAGTCGGGGAGCCAAACATAAAATGGCGGTCGAACCCGACCTCTTTTCGCTCGCCCAAACCATAACCCTTGACGTTATTAACGCTGAGCGCCATGATTCGATCATTCAAGGACAAGGATACCGAGGCGGTCTTCCATGGCCGGTTCGTCCGTCGCATTCCCCACGAGATCACCCCCCTGGCGGCACGCAAGCTCAACCAGATTTATGCGGTATCACGGTTGGACGACCTGCGGATTCCACCGGGCAACCGGCTGGAGGCGCTAAAGGGCAATCGGAAAGGGCAGCACAGTATCCGCATCAACGATCAGTGGCGCATCTGCTTCACCTGGACCGAAGCCGGGGCGGAAGCGGTCGAGATCGTGGACTATCACTAGAGGGCTATATCATGGCAAAACGAGATTTCGCGCCGATTCATCCGGGAGAAATCCTGATGCACGACTTTCTGGAGCCGATGGGGGTGTCCCAATACCGGCTGGCCAAGAGCATCAACGTGCCGGCACGCCGCATCAACGAAATCGTCCATGGCAAACGCGCCATCACGGCGGATACCGCCCTGCGGCTGTCCCGCTTCTTCGGCCTGTCGGACGAATATTGGATGAACCTGCAAGCACTCTACGATTTGCAGGTCGCCCGCGAACAACTGGAGCCAGCGCTGGAAGCCATCATGCCCATTGCCGCATAGGCGTCCGGCTGTTTTGTGTCTTGGACCTCAAGGCGGCGAAGATTCACAAATAATCCGAAGCTGACCCGTTTGATTCACAAGCATCGCTGAAGTCTCCCAATACCGTTGCGGTTTCTCACTTTCCGGGGACAGGAACGTCTATCTTGGGACCACCTTTGGTAACCTGGATGGTGCCAATTTCATATTGGTAGGCTTGGAGGGGGAAGATGTCGGTGGTACAGATCCAAGGCTCAGGATAAATCCCACGAGTTTTTCGGCATCGGCATCCGAAATACGGGGGGAGTTCGGAGGCATAACCGCTCCCCCCGTTACGTCGACCCACCTACCGCTGCTGCCTCTTTTTACGGAGTCAACCAATTGATGCTTCGCCCCCGTCCTAGACGCGTAGCGATCCGCAACCTTTTGCCACGAAGGCCCAACCACATTCCTGTCGACAGCGTGACATTGCAAACAACCGCTCTTCCTTGCCAGTTCAAGATTGGCCATTGCAGGCGATGTGACAATGAACAACGAAACAACAACGAATGGAATAACTGCTTTCATAAAGACTCCCAAAGAAAAACAATTAGTTCGACTGTTTAATGATTCTTGCGGCCATAGGCCTGTCCCAGCTTAATGATTCTTGCGGCCATAGGCCTGTCCCAGCGACCGAAGGGGGCGAACTTGAGCGCGGGGTCAGGCAGCGGACGCAATGAAGTTTTACTCATCACTTACTAGCCCCACCAACCGATTTTTTGCATCGAACTTTAACCCAACCCGGCCAATATGAGTCACACCCTCCTTCTCGAAAGGTTCCGGGTCGTTTGCGGCAGCTTTTGCTGCAGCAACAATCTCAGCTTTGTTTCGTTTCCCTTCCAGCACCAGAGGCAGAATTGCCTCATGCTGTTTTAAAGCCGTGGATACTGCTCTGAATGAGTCATCTTGATAGGCAGCAGTAACTCCTGCATCTATTGCGTGATAAACCCACCATAGATTCGAACCAATTAGGGCGACTGCCAACCCTATGATCCCGAGCGTCGAGCGTTTCATGGTTATCTGCCTAACGTGGAGCTAAGAGAATGTGGCGACCATCAGGCAATCGCCACTGGGAAACGCCAATACAAACATCAACATAGTCGCCTGCGTCTTTGATGTATTCGTCGTTCATTTCTTCCTCTGCCATGTTGTTCCAAGACGCCCAACAGTTAATAGACGGACGCACCCGTCAGGATGTCTTTTAATATACGGATACCCATAATATCTTCGTAATGATTTGTTACGCCATAACTCAAAAGGGTCAGCGTCGGTTTAGGTTTGAACGGGTGGAATGCGGAAATCCAGGAGGTGTTGCAAGCGATGGTGTAACCGACCAAGCGAAACGCGGAAAATAAAAAAGGCCAGCTTTTAGCTGGCCTTTTCATGTTTGGCTCCCCGACCTGGACTCGAACCAGGGACCTGCGGATTAACAGTCCGTCGCTCTACCGACTGAGCTATCGGGGAATCGAGAAGGTGCGTATGATAATGATCGAAGCCCGGTTGGTCAACAGCAAAATGGCGGTTTTCATCCGACGGGCGTTTGCCGGCGGTGGCCGTCGGCGGGCCGCCGGCAGCGAACAGAATAATTCGAAAAGAAAATTCCAATGAGTCCAAATACTTCCCAGAACGATTTCAGGCAGGGGCTCGCCTTGCATCAGGGCGGCCGGTTGGCCGAGGCGGCGGATTGCTATCGCCGCGTGCTGGAGCGGGAGCCCGGCCATGCGGATGCGATGCATCTGCTGGGGCTGGTGGCGTTCCAGTCGAAGAACTATCCCGAGGCGGAGCAGTACGTGCGGGGCGCCATCCGCCTCAAGGAAGCGGTGCCGGATTTCCATTTCAACCTGGGGCTGATTCTCGCCGAACAGCTGCGGCACGGGGAGGCGGAAAAGGCGCTGCGCCGGGCAGTGGAGCTGGCTCCCCACGATGCGGGCGCCCTCAACAACCTGGGCAATACCCTGCTGGCCCTGGGCAAGCACGACGAGGCGGAAAAGGCGTTCCGCCAGGCGATGAAGTACACGCCGGACGACCCGGAACTGTGCTTCAACCTGGGTAACGTGCTGAAGGCGGCGGGGCGCTTCGACGAGGCGGAAGAGCATTTGCGGCGGGCGCTCCACCTGCGCCCGGACTACCCGGAGGCGCTGGTGAACCTGGGCGTGGTGCTGCGGGCGGCGAAAAGGCCGTCGGAGGCGGAGGACTATTTCCGTCTGGCCCTGCGTTCCAAGCCGGATTATGCGGAGGCCTCCAGCAACCTGGGGGCGGTGCTGCGGGAATCGGGGCGGCTGGAGGAGGCGGAGGCGGCCCTGCGCCAAGACCTGGAGGCGTGCCCGGAGCACGTGGAAGGCTGGAACAACCTGGGGGTGGTGCTGAACGACCTGGGCCGCCTGGACGAAGCGGAGGATTGCTTCCGCAAGGCCCTGGCCCTCAAGCCGGACCACGCCATGGCCCACAGCAACCTGGGCAACGTGCTGATGGACAGCCGGCGGCTGGAGGAGTCGAAGGCCGCCTACCAGGCCGCGCTGCGCTACCAGCCCGATTACCAGCAGGCCCACTGGAACCTGGGCCTGGTCTACCTGCTGGAGGGGGATTTCCCCAACGGCTGGAAAGAATACGAATGGCGCCTGGAGCGCCGGGATTTGTCCCATCTTTACCCCCACCAGGACCAGGCGCCCCTGTGGCAAGGGGAGCCCCTGGAGGGCAAGACCCTCCTGCTCTACGCCGAGCAGGGGCAGGGGGACACCCTCCAGTTCGTGCGCCTCGCGCCCCTGGTGGCGGCCCGGGGCGGGCGGGTGCTGCTGGAGTGCCAGCCCTCCCTGAAACGTTTGCTGCAACAGGCGGAGGGCATCGCCGGGGTGTACGCCCAGGGCGAGCCCCTGCCGCCTTTCGATTTGCAATGCCCCTTGCTGAGCCTGCCCCATCGCCTGGGCCTGACCCTGGAAACGGTGCCGGCAGCGGTGCCCTACCTGCGTGCCGACGCAGGCGACGCGGCCCGCTGGGCGGCGCGCATGCCCGACTCCAAGGCCCTGCGGGTGGGCTTGGTGTGGGCGGGTGAGCCGCGCAAGCAGGACCTGGATTCCAACCGCATCGACCGCCGCCGCAGCATCGCCCTGGAGCAGTTTCAGCCCCTGTTCGACCTGGAGGGGGTGGACTTCTACAGCCTGCAGAAAGGGGAGGCGGCCTGGCAGGCATGGCGCTACGCCAACCGCCTCACCGACTGGACCGGGGAAATCAAGGATTTCGCCGACACCGCCGGACTCGTCGCCCAGCTGGATCTGGTCGTCAGCGTGGACACCTCCGTGGCCCACCTGGCCGGCGCCATGGGCAAGCCGGTGTGGATGCTGTCCCGCTTCGACGGCTGCTGGCGCTGGCTGCTGGAGCGGGACGACAGCCCCTGGTATCCGACCTTGCGCCTGTTCCGCCAGGAGCGCCCCGGCCATTGGGAAGACGTGATCGGGCAGGTGCAGGGCGAACTGGACGAACTGATTCGCAGCCGTTGAGTTCATGGCAGCCTCCCCGGCCGACCTTCTCAACCAAGCATTGCAACACCACCGGGCCGGGCAGCTGGCCGAGGCGGAGGCCTTGTACCGCCAGGTGCTCCAGGCCGAGCCGGGCAATGCCGAGGCCTTGCACCTGTGCGGCCTGGTGGCCTATCAGGGCGGGCGGTTGGCCGAGGCGGAAGGGCTGCTGCGCCAGGCGGTGGACGCCAACCCGGCCCACCCCCATTACTTCAACAACCTGGGCGAGGTCTTGCGCGCCGGCGGCCGGCTGGCCGAAGCCGAGGCCTGCTACCGCCAGGCCCTGCTGCGCCAGCCCGATTATCCCGATGCCCTGAACAACCTGGGCGTCGCCTGCCAAGCCCAGGGGCGGCTGGACGAGGCGGTGGGCTGTTTCCTCCAGGCCCTGTCCCATGCACCGGGCAACGTTTCGGCCCTCAACAACCTGGGGGCCCTTTACCGCCACCAGGGGCGGGCGCGGGAGGCGGCCGATTGCTACGGCCGCGCCCTCCAGTTCCAGCCCGGCCACCCGGACCTGCTGCGGGGCCTGGGCTGGGCCTCCCTGGAAATCGAGGACTGGCGCCAGGTGGAAAGCGCCTTCGGCCAACTGCTGCGGCAGCAGCCGGGGGACGCCGAAGCCTGCCTGTGCCTGGGCATCGCCTGCCAGCACCAGGGCCGGGCCGACGAGGCGGAGGCCTATTACCGTCTCGCCTTGCAGGCCAACCCCCAATGGCCCGAAGCCCACTTCAACCTCGGCACCGTGCTGGAAAAGCTGGGCCGGCGCCGGGAGGCCGAGGCGGCTTACCGCCAAGCCCTGGAACTGCGCCCCGACTACAGTGACGCCTGGAACAACCTGGGCGTCCTGTGCCAAGCCCTGCGGCGCTTCGCCGAGGCGGGGGAGGCGTTTTCCCGGGCCCTGCGCCTGCGCTCCGATTACGCCGAAGCCTTCAACAACCTAGGCCTGCTGCGCCAGGAGGAGGGCAAGGCGGCGGAAGCGGAAGGCCATTATCTCGATGCCCTGCGCCTCAAGCCGGATTACGTCGAGGCCCATTACAACCTGGGCAATCTGCGCCAGGAGCAGGGGCGGGTGCAGGAAGCGGCCCAGTGCTACCGGGAGGCGCTGCGCCTGAACCCCGCTTTCCATGCGGCGAAGTCCCCCCTGCTGCACATGCGCCAGCACCTGTGCGATTGGTCGGGGTTCGACGCCGATGCCGCCGAAGTGCGGCGCCTGGTGCGGGAGGAGGCGGGGGCGCGGGTGATGCCCTTCGTCTTCCTCGCCCTGCCAGGGGCCACCGCCGCCGAGCAGCGGCTGTGCGCCGAGCAGTGGGCGCGCCTGCGTTTCGGGGCGCTGCGGGAGGCGACGGCCGCCAGTCCCTTTGCCTATCCACCGCGGGGGGCGGGGCGCCTGCGCCTGGGCTATCTCACCGCCGACATGCGGGAACACCCCGTCGCCCATCTGGTGGTGGAAGTGATCGAGCAGCACGACCGGGAGCGGTTCGAAGTGATCGGCTATTCCTGCGGCCCGGACGACGGCTCCGCCATGGGGGAGCGGATGCGGCGGGCCTTCGACCGCTGGGCGGACATCCAGGCGGTGCCATCGGAAGAAGCGGCCCGCTTGATCCACGCCGACGGCATCGACCTCCTGATCGACCTCACCGGCTACACTCAGTTCGGCCGCAGCGAAATCCTGGCTTGGCGGCCGGCACCGGTGCAGGTGAACTGGCTGGGCTACACCGGCACCCTGGGGACCGATTTCGTCGATTGGCTGATCTGCGACCGGGTGGTGGCGCCGCCGGAGCAGGCCCCTTTCTACGCCGAAAAACTGGCCTACCTGCCCGACGTGTTCCAGTCCAATTCCCGCCGCCAGGAAGTGGGGCCGGCCATGACCCGCGCCGATTGCGGCCTGCCCGCCGAGGGTGTGGTGTTCTGCTGCTTCAACCAGAGCTACAAGATTGCCCCCGAGGTGTTCGACGGCTGGTGCCGCCTGCTGAACGATGTACCCGGCAGCGTGCTGTGGCTCTTGGCCACCAACCCGGACGCCGAAGCCAACCTGCGCCGGGAGGCGGCACAGCGCGGGGTGGCGGGCGAGCGGCTGGTGTTCGCCCCCCGGGTGCCCCGGCCCCAGCACATGGCCCGCCTGCCCCTGGCCGACCTGTTCCTCGACACCCGCCCCTACAACGCCCACGCCTCGGCCAGCGACGCCCTGTGGTCCGGGGTGCCGGTGGTGACCTGCCTGGGGGACACCTTCCCATCCCGGGTGGCGGCAAGCCTGCTGGGCGCCGTGGAAATGCCGGAACTGGTGGCGGATTCGCCGGAAGCCTATTTGCAGCTGGCCAAGCGGCTGGCGACTCGCCCCGAGGAGTTGGCGGCGCTGCGCCGCAAGCTCGCCGCCAACAAGCTCTCCACGCCGTTGTTCGACAGCCAGCGCTTCACCCGCAACCTGGAAAAGCTTTACCGGGAAATGTGGGATAGTTCGGCTAGGTGAATAATTTCTGTAAAAATACATATGGTTGTGATGTGTTGTGGCGGTAACGGCAGGCGGTAGCGTACCGCTGTTTTTCTCCCTCCCCCTTGACGGGGGAGGGCCGGGGTGGGGGTGAAAAGGCGCTGTGAGCATGGATTCAGGCCCCAACACCCCCATCCCATCCTTCCCCCGTCAAGGGGGAAGGGGTATAAAGTGGCCGATACAGCGTGCCCAAGATAATTGCAGACACCCATGACAGGCTTCCCAGCCCATAACGACATCCGTCCCCAAAGCCGGGGCGCCGTTCTCCTCCTTTCCTACTCCAACGTCGGCAGCTATTCCTTCTACCAGTACACCCTGGGGGGCTTGGCGCGCGCCTTCGCTGACTTGGGCTACGAGCCGGTGCCGGTGGCCTTCGGGGAAATCGGGCGTGCCTCCGGCGGCGAGGTGGGGAATCTGCTGGCGGCGGCGCAGGGGCATGATGGGGCCTTCGTCCTCGATCTCGCCTGCTGGGGCCACGGGTTTTCCCAGGCGGGGGGCGACGTTTCCATTTTCGACGCCCTGAACCTGCCCTACGTGGCCTGGCTCGCCGACCATCCCCAGTTCCAGCCCACCGACCGCATCCGCGCCAAGCATCTGCTGGCGGCGGCGGTGGACCGCTCCCATGTGGATTGCCTCGGCCTCATCAAGCAGCCGGGGCACATCCGGCGCGCCTTCTTCCTGCCCTGCGGTGCCGAGCCTGCGACGGGGGCCCTGCTACCCATCGCGCAGCGGCCCCTGGGCGTGCTCTACGGCGGCAATTATTCCCCGGCCCACGCCGTCGCCCCCTGGGAAACCGAGCCCAGTCAGGGCAAGGCCTTTCTGATGCGCGCCATGGCCGAGCTGCTGGAAGGGGACGAGACCCTGGCTTTCCACGAGGCGGCGCGGCGGGTCTTCACCCAGTACAACGTCCAGCCCGGCGCCGATTCCAGCCTGGGGGAGCTGTACCACGAGTTCCTGGGCAAGGTGGAAAACCACCTGCGCATCGCCAAGCGCTACCGCTACGTGGAGGCCCTGGCCCGAGGCGGGATCAAGGTTCACGTCTGCGGCAACGGCTGGGAGACGACGCCCATCGCGCCTTTGTTGCAAATCCATTCCCCGGTGGATTACCGTGGCTTCCAGGCCCTGCACCGGCAGGCCAAGATCAGCCTGTGCGTGTCCAACTACGTGGACGGCATGAACGACCGTCCACCCGTCGTGATGACCGCCGGGTCCGCCTGTCTCCACGACACCTCCCGCTATATGGCCGAGGCCTTCGATGACGGCCGGGACATCCTGTTTGCGCCCCAGTCGGAGCTGTGGCGCCTGCCCGAGCGGGTGCGGGGCCTGCTGGCGGAGCCGGAAAAGCTCCAGGCCATTGCCGACAGCGGCCGGCGGTGCATGGAAACCAAGCACAGCTTCGCCCGCCGGGCGGAAGCGCTGGTCGAAGCGGTGGCGCGCTACCGCGGGGAGGCGGGCCTGTGAGCGGCGCCCGCACCCTGACCCTGGACGAAGCGCTGGCCTTTGCCATCCAACTGCACCAGCAGGGGCAGTTGGTGGACGCGGAGCAGCTTTACCGCCAGATTCTGGCGGTGGCCCCTGCCAACCCCAGCGCCCTGCACCTGCTGGGATTGATCCAGCGCCAACTGGGGAACCTGGACGAGGCGGAGCGCCTGGTGCGGGCGGCGGTGGCGGCTCACCCGGGCTACGCCGAAGCCCACAACAACCTGGGCAATATCCTGCGGGATCAGGGACGGGCCGAGGATGCCGTGGCCTGCCACCGGGCCGCCCTGGCGCTCAACAGCCGGGACGAGGAGAGCCACTACAGCCTGGGCCTCACTTTTCAGGCCCTGGGGCGGCTGGAAGAGGCCGCCGCCAGCTACCGGGCGGCCCTGGAACTGCGGCCCGATTACCTGCTGGCCCTCAACAATCTGGGCAACGTGCTGCAGGAATCGGGAAAAAGCGGTGAGGCCCAGGACTGCTTCGAGCGGGCCCTGGGCCTGGCCCCGGATTTTGCCGAGGCCCACTACAACCTGGCCCGGTTGCTCCAGGGGGAAGGGCACCCCGACGAGGCCGTTCGCCACTACGGCGAGGCGGTGCGCCTGCGCCCGGACCTGGCACCGGCCCACTACAACCTGGGGCTGCTTTTTCGCGACCTGAACCGGCTGGACGAGGCGGAAGCTTCCTACCGCCAAGCTTTGGAACTGGCTCCCGGCGAGACCGACGCCGCCAACAACCTGGCCATCCTGCTCAAGGACCAGGGCCGGGTGGACGAGGCGGTGGAAGTCTATCGGGCCGCCCAGGCGATCCGGCCGGAGGACGCCGAGATGGCCAGCAACTACCTCCTGGCCCTGAACTACGCGGCGGGGGCGAGCGCGGAGGAAATCTTCCGGGAACACCGGGCCTTTGCCCAGCGCTTCGAACAACCCCTGCGCCCCCTTTGGCCGGTGCACGCCAATTCCCCCGACCCGGAGCGGCTTCTGCGGGTGGGTTACGTGTCCGCCGATTTCCGCCGCCACGCGGCGGCCAATTTCATCGAGCCGGTGTGGGCGAACCGCGACAAGTCCCGTTTCCACCTCATCGCCTACAGCAATCACGCCCAGCCCGACGCCGTGACGGTGCGGCTCAAGGCCCTGGCCGACGAGTGGCGGGACGTCGCCGGCCTGTCCGACCAGGCCGTGGCCGACTTGATTCTGCAAGACCGGGTGGACATCCTGGTGGACCTCTCCGGCCACACCGCCGGCAACCGCCTCGGCGTGTTCGCCCGCCGCCCGGCGCCGGTGCAGGCCACCTGGCTGGGCTACCTCAATACCACCGGCCTGGAGGCCATGGACTACCGCATCAGCGACGCCTACGCCGATCCGCCGGGGGCGGCGGACGCGCTGCACAGCGAGCGCCTGGTTCGCCTGCCGGCCAGCCAGTGGTGCTACCGGCCTTTCGCCGAGGCGGCTGTCACGCTGCTGCCGGCCCGGGCTTCCGGCGCCGTCACCTTTGGCTCTTTCAACAACCTGGCCAAGCTTACGGCGCCGGTGATCGACCTGTGGGCGCAGCTGCTCGCAGCCCTGCCATCGGCGCGCCTGAGCTTGGCGGCGGTGCCCCAAGGCAAAGCGCAGGCGCGCCTGGGGGAGCGGTTCGCCGTCCACGGCGTGGAGGCCAGCCGGCTGACGTTTCTCGACAGGCTGCCCGCCGAGCGCTACTGGGAGCTGTTTTCCGGGGTGGACATCGCCCTCGATCCTTTCCCTTACAACGGCGGCACCACCACCTGCGATGCCCTGTGGATGGGCCTGCCGGTGGTGACCCTGGCCGGGGAGCGGTCGGTGTCCCGCAGCGGCGCGAGCCTGCTCGCCGCCCTGGGCCATCCCGAGTGGGTGGCCCGTTCCCCCGACGACTATGTGGCCATCGCCACCGCCTTGGCGGGCGACGTGGCGAAGCTCGCCGAGTTGAGGTCCGGCCTGCGGCAGCAGATGCAGGCCTCGCCCCTGATGGACGAGGCGGGGTTCACCGCCGCCCTGGAAAACGCCTATCGCCGGATGTGGCGGGACTGGTGCGGGAGGGCAAAATGAATCTGACCCTCGACCAGGCCCTGGAGATGGCTGCCCAGTTCCAGAATTCCGGCCGGTCGGGGGAGGCGGAATCCCTTTACCGCCAGATACTCCAGTCCTTGCCGGACCAGGCGGATGCCGCCAACAACCTGGGCAATCTGCTCGCCGCCCAGGGGCGGATGGATGAGGCCCTGGAAGTGCTGGGCCGGGGGGCGGCCCTCAACCCCGGCAACGCCGTGCTGCACTACAACCGGGGCAACCTGCTGTTCCACCGGAACGATCTGGAAGAGGCGCTGGCCGCCTACCGCCGGGCGGGGGAGTTGGCGCCGGACTTGGCCGAAGCCCATTACAACGCCGGCGTCATCCTCCAGCGCCTGGAGCGGGATGCCGAGGCGGAAGCGGCCTACCGCAAGGTGCTCGCCCTCAAGGGCGATGACGTTCCCGCCCTGGTCAACCTGGGCATCGTGCTGCGGCGGCAGGGGCGGGTGGCCGAAGCGCTGGCCAGCCAGGATTCCGCCCTGGAACGGGCGCCGGACGACATCGACGCCCTGGTAGGCCGGGGGCTGGCCCTGGACGATCTGGGTCAGAACGAGGAGGCCCTGGCGAGCTTCCGCCGCGCCCTGGCGCTGAACCCCGACCATCGCGAGGCTTTGACCAACCTGGGTTCCCTGCTCCTGCGCCTGCTGCGGGTGGCGGACGCGGAGCCGGTTTTCCGCCGCCTGACGGCTTTGGCGCCGGAGGATAACAAGGTCCGCTTCAATCTGGCCCATTGCCTGCTGCTGCGGGGGGATTTCCTTTCCGCCTACCCCTTTTACGAAGCCCGCTGGGAGGTGGGGAAGATCGACTACCGCTACCCGCGGGAGCAGGAGTGGCGTGGCGAATCCCTCGCCGGCAAGACCATTCTGCTGTGGGTGGAGCAGGGCCTGGGGGACATGCTCCAGATGGCCCGCTACGTTCCCCTGGTGGCGCAGTTAGGCGGCCGGGTGGTGGTGGAATGCGTCCCCTCCATGAAGCGCCTGTTCCAGGCGTCCTGGGTCGTAGCGCAGGCGACTCGCCTGCCTCTCGAACAAAGTGCAGGCGAGGTCGCCTGCGCTACCTGTGGTGAAGAGGTGACGGTGGTGGCGGAAGGGGAGGGAGTGCCTCGTTTCGACTACCACTGCCCCTTCATGAGCCTGCCGCGGGTTTTCGGCACCACTCTGGAAACCATCCCGGCAACGGTGCCCTATCTTTCCCTGCCGCCGGGGCTGAAGGAGCAATGGGCGGCTCGCCTGGGGCCGGCATCGGTCCTGCGGGTGGGCTTGGTGTGGGCCACGGCCCAGGGCGGGGCGGAGGATGACCGCCAGAGCAAGAACATCCCTCCCGCCCTGTTTGCGCCCTTGGCCCGGCTGGAAGGGGTGGAGTTTCACAGCCTGCAACGGGGGGCGGTGGAGACGATGAGCTTCCCCCTGGCCGACCATGCCGCCGAGATTGCCGATTTCGCCGACACTGCCGCCCTGGTGGCGAACCTGGACTTGGTGGTCACCATCGACACCGCCGTGGCCCACTTGGCCGGGGCTCTGGGCAAGCCGGTGTGGATGCTGCTCAAGCACGGCAGCGGGCTGTTCTGGATGACGGAGCGGGAGGATTCCCCCTGGTATCCGACCCTGCGCATTTTCCGCCAGGGAGCGGGAGAAGGTTGGGAGGGCGTGCTGAACCGGGTGACGGCCGAATTGGCGCGGGCAGTGGAGGAAAAAAACGCCGCCGCTATCAAGAAAAGCGGCGCGCCACCGATTAACTAAGGATTGCTCTCCGAGCCGATCAAGGACACTCCGTGAACTATTTGGACCAAGGGAACGCCGCTTTCAACGCCGGGGACATGGCCTTGGCGGAACAGCATTTCAACCGGGTGCTGGCGGATGACGCCGACCAGACCGACGCCCTCCACGGCCTCGGTGCGGTGGCCTGGATGCGGGGCGATTTGCCCCACGCCGTCGAGCTCGTGGAGCGGGCGGTTTCCCTGGCGCCCCAGTCGGCCAGCTACCGCAATACCCTGGGGGAGATTTACCGCATGGCGGCCGAATGGGCCAAGGCGGAAGAGTCCCTGGCCCACGCCCTGCAGATCGATCCGGCCCTGGCTTCGGCCCGCCACAACCTGGGCATGGTGTACCTTTCCCGCCGGCTGTTTTCCCGCGCCGCCCTGGAGTTCAGCCACGCCCTGCAGCAAAACCCCGATGCACCCATGACCTGGTACAACCTGGGCATCGCCTTCAAGGAAATGAACCAGCTGGATGAGGCGATCGCGGCCTATCGCCGGGCCGTGGAGCTGAATCCGGTGTTCGTCGAGGCCCGGGTCAACTTGGCCCTGGCCCTGCTGCTGGACGGCCAGTGGACCGAAGGCTTCCAGGAGTACGAGTGGCGCCTGGAACAGAACTTCACCCCGGCCCGCCACTTCGATCGCCCCCGCTGGGACGGGCTGGTGGACCCGGAAGGCACCTTGCTGGTCTATGCCGAGCAGGGCCTGGGGGACGCCCTCCATTTTGCCCGCTACATCCCGTTCGTCGCCCGGGAGGGGATGAAGGTGATCGTCCAGTGCCACCCCAACCTGGGGGGGCTCATGGGCAGCGTGGAAGGGGTTTCCGCCGTTTACGGTTTTGACCAGGAGCTGCCGGACTACAGCGCCCGGCTTCCCCTCATGAGCCTGCCGCTGCTGTTCCAGACGCGGCTGGACCGGGTTCCCGCCAACGTGCCCTACGTTTTCGCGCCGGATGACAAGGTTGCGGCCTGGGGTGAACGGCTGGCGGCGGTTGGTGATACCATCCGAATCGGGTTGCGCTGGAAGGGCAACCCGCAGCAGATGGTGGATGCGGCCCGCTCCTGCCCCCTGGTGATGTTCGAGGCCCTGGCGGGCATTCCCCGGGTGACCTGGGTGAGCCTGCACAATGAGCCCCTGGACGCGGAAGAACGGGCCAGCGCCCAGCGCCTGGGGCTGCTGGACGTTTCCGCGGAACTGCGGGATTTCGACGATACCGCGGCCCTGGTGGCCAACCTTGACCTGGTGGTTTCGGTGGATACGGCGGTGCTCCATCTGGCCGGCGCCATGGGGCGGCCCGCCTGGGCGCTGCTGCCGTTCTCGCCGGACTGGCGCTGGCTGCTGGACCGGGAGGACAGCCCCTGGTACCCGACCCTGCGCCTGTTCCGCCAGCAGCAGCCGGATGACTGGGAGCCGGTGCTGGAACGGGTGGCGGCCCACCTGGGCGAAGTGATGCGTTCCATCGAGATGTAGAGCACGGATAACAAGAAAGCGACGGGAGAGCTATGTTCAACGACAAGTCGGTGTTGGTGACCGGTGGAACCGGTTCCTTCGGCAAGAAATTCATCGCAACCCTGCTGAGCCGCTACCAGCCCCGGCGGGTGGTGGTGTTCTCCCGGGACGAACTGAAGCAGTTCGAGATGCAGCAGCAGTTCGACTCCCCGGTGATGCGCTACTTCATCGGCGACGTGCGGGACCGGGACCGCCTGGTCCAGGCCATGCGCGGCATCGACTACGTGGTCCACGCGGCGGCCTTGAAGCAGGTGCCGGCGGCGGAATACAACCCCACCGAGTGCATCAAGACCAACATCAGCGGGGCGGAGAACATCATCCACGCCGCCATCGCCAACGACGTGAAGCGGGTGATCGCCCTGTCCACCGACAAGGCGGCCAGCCCCATCAACCTCTACGGCGCCACCAAGCTGGTGTCCGACAAGCTCTTCGTGGCGGCCAACAACATCGTCGGCAAGCCCGAGCCGCGGTTTTCCGTGGTGCGCTACGGCAACGTGGTGGGCTCCCGGGGATCGGTGGTGCCCTTCTTCCGCACGCTCATGGCCGACGGCGCCAAGGAGCTGCCCATCACCGACCCGCGCATGACCCGCTTCTGGATCACCCTCCAGGACGGGGTGGACTTCGTGTTCAAGAACTTCCAGCGCATGGAGGGCGGGGAGATTTTCGTGCCCAAGATTCCCTCGGTGCGCATTCCCGACCTGGCCCTGGCCATGGCTCCGGGCATGCCGACCAAGGTGGTGGGCATCCGCCCCGGCGAGAAGCTGCACGAGGTGATGTGCCCCCGGGACGATTCCCACCTCACCATCGAATACGCCGACCACTACGTGATCCGGCCCGCCATCACCTTCAGCTTCCAGTCGGATTACCTCTCCAACGCCCTGGGCGAGACCGGCGCGCCGGTAGAGCAGGGGTTCGAATACAGCTCCGGCGACAACCCCCATTTTCTTTCCGTCGAGGACCTGCGGGCGCTGGACAAAGAAGTGGAATGATCCCCTACGGCCGTCAAGACATCAGCGAAGCGGACATTCGGGCGGTAGAGGAGGTCCTGCGCTCCGACTGGCTGACCCAGGGGCCGGCGGTGGAGCGCTTCGAAAAGGCCGTGGCGGATTACTGCGGCGCCAAATATGCGGTGGCCGTGAACAGCGCGACCAGCGCCCTTCACCTAGCCTGCTTGGCAGCAGAATTGGGCGAGGGGGACCGGATGTGGACCTCCCCCAACACTTTTGTCGCCTCCGCCAACTGCGGACGCTACTGCGGGGCGGAGGTGGATTTCGTCGACATCGACCCCGCCACCTACAACCTTTCACAGGAGCGGCTGGAGGAAAAGCTGGCCCGGGCCGAGCGCTCGGGGACCCTGCCCAAGGTGCTCATTCCGGTCCACTTCGCAGGCCAGCCCTGCCAGATGGCGGAAATCGGCGAGCTCGCCGGCCGCTACGGGGTAACGGTGATTGAGGACGCTTCCCACGCGGTGGGGGCGGTGTACCGGGGCGCCAAGGTCGGCGCCTGCGGCCATTCGTCCATGACGGTCTTCAGCTTCCACCCGGTCAAGATCATGACCACCGGGGAGGGGGGCATGGTGCTGACCAACGACACGGCGCTGTATGAACGGCTGCTGCGCCTGCGTTCCCACGGGATCACCCGGGACGAAGGGCAGATGGAAGGCCCCTCCGAAGGGGCTTGGTACTATCAGCAGATCGAGCTGGGCTACAACTACCGCATGACCGACCTCCAGGCCGCTCTGGGGACAAGCCAGTTGGAGCGTTTGGCCGAATTCCTGGCGCGCCGCCGCGCCTTGGCGCTGCGCTACGACCAGTTGCTGGGCGATTTGCCGGTGACCCTTCCCCGGCTGCACCCCCACTGTGAGTCCTCCTGGCATCTCTACGTCGTCCAGGTCCGTGCGGAAAGCCGCCGCCAGGTGTTCGATGCCCTGCGGGCCGGCGGTATCGGCGTGAACGTCCATTACATTCCGGTTCACCTGCAGCCCTATTACCGGCGCCAGGGGTTCAAGCCGGGGGATTTTCCGGTGGCGGAAAATTACTACGCCGGCGCCATCTCCCTCCCGCTGCACGCCGGGCTGACCGACGGGCAGCAGGATGAGGTGGTGGGGGCGCTGAGAAAGGCACTGCCATGAAGCTGGCGATCGTTCCGGCCAGGGGCGGGAGTAAACGTATCCCGCGCAAGAACATCAAGCCCTTTGCGGGCAAGCCCATCCTGGCTTATTCCCTGGAGGCGGCCAAGGCGTGCGGCCTGTTCGACCGCATCCTGGTGTCCACCGACGATGGGGAGATCGCGGAGATGGCGCGAAGCTACGGTGTGGAGGCGCCCTTCGTCCGCCCCCCCGAGTTTTCCGGCGACCACACCACCACGGTGGCGGTCATCAAGCACGCGATCCAATGGGCGGACGACAACTGGGGGCCGGTGGACTACGCCTGCTGCATCTACGCCACGGCGCCTTTCGTCCAGGCCGGCTACTTGCGGCAGGGCTATGAAAAGCTCCTGGCTTCCGGCAAGTCCTACGCTTTTTCCGTGACCTCTTTCCCTTTCCCCATCCAGCGCGCGGTGAAAATCAACCGGGAGGGCTGCGTGGAGATGTTCTATCCCGAGCATTACCTCACCCGCTCCCAGGACCTGGAAGAGGCCTACCACGACGCGGGGCAATTCTATTGGGGCAAAGTCGAAGCCTTCCTGCGGGAGGAGCCGATTTTCTCCCCCTGCTCCGTGCCGGTGGTGCTGCCCCGGCATCTGGTCCAGGACATCGACACCCCGGAAGATTGGCGGCGGGCGGAATTGATGTACCAGGCGCTTCAACTGGCCGAAAGGGACGATGCGTGAAGGTGATGTTCCGCGCCGATTCCTCGGTGTGGCTGGGTTACGGTCATGCCATGCGCTGCCTGACCCTGGCGGAAGAACTGGCGGGCCGGGGCCATTCGGTGGCCTTCGCCTGCCGCCGCCTGCCGGGGGACCTGGGGGAACTTATCGCCGCCAAGGGGCATCGGGTGTTTTCCTTTCCTGAGGAGGCCGAGGAGGTGTCCACCGGTCAGGGTGCCCTTATGGAATGGGGCGGGGCGGACTGGCTCGTGGTGGATCACTACGGCTGGTCGGCCCGGGAAGAGGGGGCGGCGAGAGCCCGGTGCGGGCGGCTGGCGGTGATCGACGACGTTCCCGATCGGCCCCACGACTGCGACTTGCTGATCGACCAGAATTTGTCGGCCGAGCTGGCGGGGTACCGGGCCTTGACCCCCGCCGGATGTGACCTCCGGCTGGGACCGCGATATGCCCTTCTGCGGCCGGAATTCGCATCGGTTCGAACCCGGCGTTCCTACCGCGCCATTCAGGTCCGGGTTTTCGTGAATTTCGGCGGCAGCGATCCGGGCAACGAAACCTTGAAGACGATGAAAGCGCTGGGGTCCTGCGCCGGCCTCCGGTGGCGCATCGACGTGGTGGTGGGGCAGTCCTTCGCGGACAAGGAGACGGTGCGGCGTCTGTGCGAGGCTGACCGGCGTTTTCGCTACCATTGCCAGGTAGAGCACATGGCTGCGCTCATGGCCCAGGCGGACCTCGCAATCGGCGGGGGCGGGGTGAGCGCCCTGGAGCGGTGCGCGGTGGGCGTGCCGTCCGTCACCGTGAGCATCGCCCAGAACCAGGAGCCCGCCAGCCATGCGCTGGCCCAGGCCGGGGCGATCCTCTACCTGGGGCCTTCGGCTTCCGTGGACGAGGAAAGGATCGCGGGGGCGGTGTCCGGTCTGTTGAAGGAACCCGCGCGGTTGCGGGCCATGAAGCGGAAGGCCACCGGACTGGTGGATGGAAGGGGAACCATGAGGGTGGCCGATATTCTGGAAAGGAATGGGGATCATGCAGGAACGTGACCAGGTGCTGGATTTTTGGAATGGACGGGCCGAGCTGGTGGAGCGCGCCGGCACCAATGACCTCGTCGCGAAAAAGCTGGAAATCGCCAATATCGCCAGGCACATCGACGACGGGATGCGCATTCTCGAAGTGGGTTGCGGCAACGGCATCACGGCGATCGAACTGGCGAAGCGCTACCAGGTCGAGATCGTGGCGGTGGATTTTTCCGAGGAGATGATCAAGGCGGCGCGGCATCTGCTCTCCGGCGAGACGCTCAAGGGCAGTGTCGAGTTCTTCGTCGGCGACGTGCGGGAGTTGCCGGACATCCAGGGGGCGTTCGACGCGGTGCTGACGGAACGGGTGCTGATCAACCTGCCCGATTGGGAAGCGCAGGCCCAGGCCATTCGCGACATCGCCACCTATCTCGCCCCCGGCGGGCGTTATCTGATGTGCGAGAACAGCATGGACGGCCTGGAAGCCGTCAACGACCTGCGCGAGGCGGCGGGCCTGAAGAGGATACTCCCCCCCTGGCACAACCAGTACTTCGACGAGCAGAAGTTGCGCCAACTGGAGGTTCCCGATACCACCCTGGCGGCGGTGGAAGCCTACAGTTCGACTTATTATTTTCTGAGCCGGGTGGTGAACGCATGGCTGGCCGCGCAGGAAGGCAAGGAGCCCGCCTACGACGCCCCGGTAAACCAACTGGCCCTGGCGTTGCCGCCCATGGGCGATTTCGGCCAGGGCAAGCTGTGGATATGGCAAAAGCGGAAATGACTCCCCAGGGGCGTTCCCGGTTGAATGGCAAGGGATGGGATTCCATGCCCCCAGTGAAGAAAGGCGCGCGCTATGTTCTCCAATGAAATTACCCTGGCCGGGCACAAGATCGGGCCCGGACATCGTCCCTTCGTGATCGCCGAAATGTCCGGCAACCACAACCAGTCCCTCGAAAGGGCGCTGGCGATTGTGGATGCCGCTGCTGACGCGGGGGCCCACGGCTTGAAGATACAGACCTACACTGCCGAGACCATGACACTGGATGTGTCCCGGGAAGGCTTCGTTATCGCTGACCGGAACAGCCTGTGGGCGGGCAAGTCCCTCTATCAGCTCTACCAGGAAGCGCATACCCCGTGGGAGTGGCACGAGGCCATTTTCCAGCGTTGCCGGGAAAAGGGCTTGGTGGGTTTCAGCACCCCGTTCGACGAGACGGCGGTGGATTTCCTGGAGGAACTGGAAGTGCCCTGCTACAAGGTGGCCTCCTTCGAAAATACGGACTTGCCACTGATCCGCAGGATCGCCGCCACCGGCAAGCCCATGATCGTTTCCACCGGCATGGCGACGGTGTCCGAGCTGGACGAGATGGTCCGGACGGCGAAGGAGGCCGGCTGTCGCGATCTGATCCTGCTCAAGTGCACCAGCACCTACCCGGCCACGCCGGAAAATTCCCATGTGCGCACCATTCCCCACATGCGGGAACTGTTCCAATGCCAAGTGGGCCTGTCCGACCATACCATGGGGGTGGGGGCCGCGGTGGCGGCCGTGGCCCTGGGGGCGACGGTGGTGGAAAAGCACTTCACCCTGCGGCGGACGGACGGGGGGGTGGATTCCAGCTTCTCCCTGGAACCGGAGGAAATGCGCGCCCTGGTGGTGGAATCCGAGCGGGCGTGGCAATCCCTGGGACAGGTGAGCTATGGCCCCCTGGAAAAGGAAAAGGCCTCCCTGGCGTTCCGCCGCTCGCTCTACGTGGCACGGGACATGAAGGCAGGGGAAGCCTTCACGTTGGAAAACATCCGGCGCATCCGCCCCGGCGCCGGGCTGGCGCCGAAGTACCAGGACCTGGTGCTGGGCCGTCACGCCCAATGCGACTTGGCGGCGGGCACCCCCCTGAGCTGGGACGTGGTGGGCTAGATGGCATACCGGGCGGCGTTGATCGGCTGCGGCAAGATCGGGAGTGAATTCGCCGATGACCCTCGCATCAAGGGGATATACACCCATGCCGGCGCCTACGACGCCTGCCCGTCCACCCGGCTGGTGGCGGTGTGCGACACCAGCCGGGACAAGGCGGAGCGGTGTGCCGCCCGTTGGAATGCGGAGGCGGCTTACACCGACCCGGCGGCGATGCTGCGTGAGTGCCGGCCCGACATCGTCAGCATCTGCTCCCCCGACGAAACCCATTTCGACCTGCTGTGCACCGCCATCGGAAGCGACGGCGTGCGCGCCGTGCTGGTGGAGAAACCCCTGGCGTCGAACCTGAAGGAGGCACGGCATGCCGTGCGCCTCGCCGAAGCCAAGGGGGTCAAGCTGGCGGTGAATTATTCGCGCCGCTATTCCCTGGGGCACCAACAGCTGAAGGAGCGGCTGGCGAATGGGGAAATCGGCCCCCTTCAGGCGGTCGGCGGTTATTACACCAAGGGCACCCGCCACAACGGAAGCCACTGGTTCGACCTCGCCCGCTTTTTGCTGGGGGAGGTGGACGAGGTTTGGGCTCGGGACGTGAGGAAGGAAGGCGGGGACGACCCGACCCTGGACGTATTCCTGAGCTTCCGCAACGGTTCGGCGGCCTTCCTCCACGCCCTCGACGCCCGCGCCTACAGCCTGTTCGAGATGGACATCATCGGCGAGGCCGGGCGGGTGCGGCTCTACGACTCCGGCCACCGCATGGCGGTGCAATCGGCGGGGGACAGCCCCTGTTACTCCGGCTACCGCACCTTGCTTCCGCCGCAAGACATCCCCATCGACCTGGAAGATACGCTGTTGCACGCCGTGGAAGACCTAGTGGCCAGCATCGAGGAGAACAGAGATCCCCTGTGCTCCGGGGAGGACGGGGTGGCGGCTCTGGCAATTGCGGAGGCGGCCCTGCGTTCGGCCCGCACCGGCTGCCCGGTGAAGCCGGGGGAGACGGAATGAAGCGGATCGTGGCGGTAGCGGGGGACCCCGGCGGTGCCAACGCGCTGGCGCCGGTACTGGCGCGCTTGCGGCAGGACGGCGATACCGCCCTGAAATGCTATGCCTACCGCCAGGCGGAAGCGTTGTGGAGCGGCTTGGGTTGCGAAGGGCTGCCGGGCAGCCCCGACCTGGAATCCGCCGAACAACGGCTGGCCGGCGCGGATTTGCTGATCGCCGGCACCTCCTGCAACGGTGTGGATTGGGAAAAGCAGTTTTTTGCCGCCGCCCGCAAGATTGGGGTGCCGTCCCTGGCGCTATTGGACTTCTGGGCCAATTACCGCCCCCGCTTTTCCTTGCCCGACGGAAGCTGGTGTCTGCCCGACCGCATCGCGGTCATGGATGAGGAGGCGGAACGGGAGATGATGGCCGAAGGCTTCGATGGGGCGCGGCTCACCGTGACGGGACAGCCTGCTTTCGACGCCCTGGAGGAAAAAGCCGCCCGCTTTACTTCCCAACGGCGGGAGGAAATCCGGCGCCAGTTGGCGGTGGGTGACGACGAGCAACTGGTAAGTTTCGCGTCCCAACCCCTGCGCCAGCTGCATCAGGCCATCGGTCCGGAAAATCCGGGTTTGGGGTATGATGAACGGGTTGTCCGCGAGGCTCTGCTGGCGGCCCTGGAGGCGATTGGGAAGAAGACGGGAAAGGGGATCGTCCTCGCCCTCCTGCCTCACCCGCGGGAAAATCCGGAGACGTTCTCGGGGCTGGAGAGTCGCCAAGTGAAGGTGCGCGTGGTAACGGACGTGCCGCCCCTCGAACTGGCGATGGCCTCCGACCTGGTAACCGGCATGACTTCCGTATTTCTGGTCGAAGCCTGCTATCTGGGGTGTCCGGTGGCGAGTTTGCAGCCCGGCTTGACGACCGGGGACGCGTTGCCCACCAACCGCCTGGGGATGAGCGTTGCCGCCTACCGCGCCGAGGCGGTGGAACCGCTGCTGATGAAGATGCTGTTCGACGAGGAGTATCGCGGGGCGCTGCGGGACAAGCTCAAGGGATTCCGGGCCCATGGGGGCGCGGCGCAAAGGGTGGTGGATTTAGTGTCTTTGCTTGTGGATAAGAATAAAGGGTAAGGCGATGGCGAAACTGGCGCTCAACGGTGGAAGCCCCGTGCGCAAGACTCCGTATCCCGAATATGTGACTATTGGCGAAGAAGAGAAACGGGCCGTCATGGAAGTGCTCGACAGCACGGTGCTGTCCCAGTTCCTCGGTACCTGGTCCCCGGACTTCTACGGCGGTCCCCGCGTCCAGTCGCTGGAGCGGGCGTGGGAAGCCTATTTCGACGTCAAGCACGCGGTGAGCGTCAATTCCGCAACCTCCGGCCTGTATGCGGCGGTGGGGGCGGCGGGGGTGGGCCCGGGGGACGAGGTGATCGTCTCGCCCTACACCATGTCGGCCTCCGCCGTGGCGCCGCTGGTCTACGGGGCGATTCCGGTGTTCGCCGACATCGACCCCGATACCTTCTGCCTTTCCCCCGCTTCCGTTCGCAGTCGGATCACGCCCTACACCAAGGCCATCGTGGTGGTGGACATTTTCGGCCACCCGGCCGCCATGGACGAGATCATGGCCATTGCCCGGGAGCATGGATTGGTCGTCATCGAGGATGCGGCCCAGGCTCCCGGCGCCAAGTACCGCGGCCGCTACGCCGGAACCCTGGCCCACATGGGGGTGTTCAGCCTCAACTACCACAAGACGATTCACTGCGGCGAGGGCGGCATGGTGGTGACGGACGACCCGGCCTTGGCCGAGCGCCTGCAGCTCATCCGCAACCACGCCGAGGTGGTGGTGAGGGGCAAGGGGGTGGAGAACATCGTCAACATGGTGGGCTTCAACTACCGCATGACGGAAATCGAAGCGGCAATTGCGGCCGAGCAGCTGAAGAAGCTGGAGCCTCTGGTGCAGGCCCGGATCGATGCCGCCGAATACCTCACCGAGAAGCTGTCCGCCTTTCCGGGCATTACCCCCCCCAAGGTCGCGCACGAGGCGCGCCATGGTTATTACGTTTACGCCATGCGTTACGACGCGGTGAGGACCGGCATCTCCCGGGACAAGTTCGCCGCGGCGGTCAGGGCGGAAGGAATCCCCATGAATGCGGGCTACGTCGAGCCGCTGTATCTCCAGCCCCTGTATCAGCGGCGCATCGCCATCGGGAGCGACGGTTTTCCCTTCACCTACCCCGGGTACAAGGGTCGGGTGTCCTATGAACGGGGAATCTGCCCGGTGACGGAGCGCATGCATTTCGACGAGTTGATGTGCTCCGGCGTCTGCCATGCCAATGCCTCCCGGGAGGATCTGGATAGCGTGGCGGAGGCCTTCGACAAGGTGCTGTCCAACGGGGCCGAATTGGGAGAAAGTCTATGACTGCCTTGCTGCAAGGGAATCGCTTATACCTGCGGGGGCTGGTGGAAGCGGACGCCGATGGCGCCTATCCGGGTTGGCTGAACGACCCGGAGGTGTGCGCCGGAAACTCCCACGGGGTTTACCCCTATAGCCGCGAAGGAGCGTTGAGCTTCATCCGGCAGGCGGGGCAGGGTGCTGACCGCCTGGTTCTCGCCGTGGTGCTCAAGGAGGGCCACCGCCACATTGGCAACGTCGCCCTGCAGAACATTCACCCGATCTACCGCAGCGCCGAGCTGGCCATCCTGATGGGGGACAAAGGGGCCTGGGGTAAAGGATATGGCCTGGAAGCCTGCCGGCTCCTCTGCGCGCACGGCTTCAATGTGCTGAATCTGAACCGCATAGCTTGCGGCACCTTCGCCAGCAACGAAGGCATGATTCGGCTGGCGACGGCGCTCGGCATGAAGCAGGAAGGCATTCGGCGCCAAGGGGCGTACAAGAATGGCGCATACCTGGACGTGGTCGAGTTCGGGTTGCTCAAAAGCGAATTTACGGAAAATCAATAACTTTCAACCGCAAGGTAGGACATGTCCAATACCGATGACCTGATCAAGTGGAAAACGAACGCCTGGAAAGACCCCAACATGGTGGCATGGTATGCCGGCCGCATGGTGGAGAACAGCGGCACGAACATGCTGAAAAACGCCCTGGAGGCGAACATCATCGCCCATTTCGCCACCGGAAAGGATGTGCTGGATGTGGGCATCGGCACCGGGCGCGGCTCCATTCCCCTGGCCCGGGCAGGGATGGCCGTCACCGGGATCGACAGCTCCCAGGCCATGCTGGACGAAACCCGTCGGCAGGCGGGTAGGTTGCCCATGACGCTCAAGCAGGGCGACGTGATGAACCTGCCGGTGCCCGATCAAGCTTTCGACTACCTGATTTCCCTCAACGTGATGGTGCATTTTCCCCACTGGAGGGAAGTGCTGGCGGAATGGAAGCGAGTGATGCGTCCCGGTGGGCGCATCCTGTTCGACATCCATTCCCTGGACCATCTGGAAGCCGTCTACGGCAAGGGTAAGCAGGCGGAGGAGCAAGCCAACCGGACCGATTTCGGGGCCTATATGTCCCACGCCCGGGCCGAGGACATGGTGGCCTGGGCGGACCAGAACGGCATGCGGGTGGTGGATATTGTTCCCGTGGGCGCTTTCCTCGGTGGGGGGGCCATCAACCACTGGTTCAGGACGGAGCTGGAAGAGAAGTTCTGGTGGAAGCGTCTGCTGAGCTGGGTGGGCAAGGACGAGGAGCTGTTTGATTGCGCCCTGTTCCTGGAGGAGGAGGTGGCCGCCCGCTTGACCACCCGCGCGACCTGCCGCTTCATGGCGATCCTGGAAAACCAGCCCGACCCGGAGGCCAACCGGGGTTGGCTGGAACGGAACGCCCGCAAAAATGATTTATTGGCGGGCCCCCTGGGACGGGACGCGCTGGAGGAGTTGTTGCCCCTGGGGGATGGGACATTCGGCCAGAACCTGGCCCGGCGTTTGGGCCGCTTCCGCAACCGGTTCTTCCTTTATTCGCTGGTCGGCGTGATCGAATCGCGGAAGCCCTCCCACGGTATTTCCGGGCTGCTTCCCCAGGAAGTGGCCGATCTGTTCAACCAATGGCGCGCCCAAGACCGGGTGGACCAGCAGGCGATGGAAATAGTGAAAGGCTGGCATGGGGAGCACTTTTCGTCTTCGTTTGCCCATCACGGGGTGCCGGTTGCCGAAGGGATGGAGTACTACTTGATGGAAAGCGTTCTTACCCACTACTTCAACGTGTTCAGTGGGGTGCGTTCATGAGCCAATTGGCGGTAGTCTGTTTGTTGTGGGAGCGGTTCGCGCCCATTCTGGAAACCTTCCTGGCGGAAAACAAAGGGACGACGGTGCTCACCCTGTCACCCTACGGGGCGCAGGCGTTGACCGACATGGTGAATCGCCATGGCGGTTCGGTAGTCATCCTCGAAAATTTGCTCGACGACGGGGAAAGGCAGGCCGTGCAACGGCAGGCCGTTGCGCTGCGCGCCCTGCGCGAGGAATATCTCCAGGGGTCGGAGTGGAAAAACCGTGCCGGCGCCTGGGGTGGGAATGCCGAAGGGCTGGCGGAAATCGTCCGGACCCGTGCGGAAGCGGATGTGCCCCACGAGGTGCTGGTGCTGGAGGCGCTGGAAAAAGCCGCCAAGCTGTATCAGATACGCCTGACCATGGTGATCGAGGACTTCACCGCCCTGCCGAAAACGGCGGTGTTGTGGAGCAAGAAAAGGAATATCCCCACCCTGCATTTCCTCCACGGGGTGGCGCTGGCCAAACCCTATACCGTCCACGCTACGCTGCTGAGCGACGTGCTGGCGGTCTACGGTGAGCGCAGTATCGAGAGCCAGATGGACGTGGGGATCGACCCCTCCCGTTGCAGAATCGTCGGCAATCCCATCTGGGACCACCTTCCCGGGCTCGCGTCCCGGCGGGGCGAATTCCGGCAGAAGCTCAATCAGAAATACGGCCTGGTGCCCGACAGTCCGGTGGTGACGTTCGCCACCAGTTGGGCGGCCAATCTGTCTGCGGTGACGGACGAGGGCATTTTCGGTTTCTCGGTCCGTGCTTTCCTGGCGGCGGTCAAGGAGCTGAAAGACCAGGGGATATGCCTCAACGCCGTGATCAAGGACCGGCCGCCCAACCGTTCCTGGGGGGCGGCCCAGGTGGAAAAGATCGCGGCAAGCATCGGGCTGAGCAAGGACGATTATTGCTACGCCCTGGAAGATATCGACGGCTGGCTTGCCGCTTCCGACCTCGTGGTGGGGGTGGATTCGAATATCCTGGTGGAGGGTCTGCTGGCTTCCACGCCGGTGATCAATCTCATCGCCGAGGGGCAGGTCCGGTTGGGGCCCAGTTTCGACGCCGATTCCGGCGTGGTCGAGGTGGAGCCACAGGACCTATGCCAAAGTATATTGCGCATCCTGGGAGATGTCCGCTACCGCGAATCCCTGCAAAGCGCCATGCGGGCCAGCGCCCACAAGTACAACCTGGGGGTGGACGGCAAAGCTTCCCAGCGCCTGGCGCACCTGATGGGCGAGATGATCGGGTCCCGAACCGCCGGAGACGACGACTACGTCTGGCGGAAGTACCTCGACGTCGGCGACATCGACGCTACCCAGTACCACAACTGGGCCCGCACCGAACTGGTGGGGATGTTCCTCCACCCGCCCCGCAAGGCCCTGGACATCGGCTGTGCGGCGGGGGCCACCGGCGCCTACATCAAGAAGCAATACCCCCAGGCCAAGGTCTACGGGGTGGAACTGAACCGTGCCGCCGCCGAGCAGGCGGCGAAAAAGCTGGACGGGGTCTTCATCGGCAAATTCGAGGATTTCGATTTCGAGTCCTACGGCATCACCCCCGGCAGCCTGGACACGGTGATCGTCGCCGACGTGCTGGAGCACATCTACAACCCCTGGGACGTGCTGGTGCGGCTCAAGCCCTACCTGTCGCCGGACGCCCAGGTGGTGGCGAGCATTCCCAACACCCGCAACCTGGCCGTGATGAACGATCTGGCCAATGGCAACTGGACCTACGAGCCCTGGGGCCTGCTGGACGTGACCCATATCCGCTTTTTCACCCTCAAGGAGATTCGGCGCTTCTTCCATGAGACCGGCTATCGGGTGACGCGCCTGCACCACAACCTAGATGCGCGTCTGGCGGATATTTTCTACAACAGCCAGAACAAGCCGTTGTTCAACATCGAATTCGACAAGATGGTGATGAAGAACGTCAACCAGGACGAGTTGGCGGAACTGTGCACCATCCAGTTCTACGTGGTGGCCCAGCCCGGCGCGGTGGAAAAGGAGGTGTTCGAGGCCCAGGAGCAGGTTCAGGCGGCGGAGACGGAAAAGCGCACCGTCTACCAAGTCTGGCGCGAACAGCGGCAACTGACCAAGGTGCAGGGGGATCTTTTCGAGCAGCGCATGGAGGCCTGGCCCTTCCATCCCAAGATCCATCTGGCGGTCATCGCCCATCCCGCCGACGGCGAGCTTATCGGCCAGTCGGTGCAGTCCCTGGCGGACCAGTATTACTACAACGTGCACATCAGCGTGGTGGCCACCGCCGCCGCGCCTGCTTCCTGGGCCAACAACGACCGCCTGGACTGGCATCAGGCCACGGAAACGCAGCTGCTGGACGAGGTCAACCGGGTGCTGGCCACCAGCGACGCCCATTGGGTGGGGGTGGTCGATGCCGGCGACCGGTTGGTGGACCATTCCCTGCTCTATTTCGCCGAAGCCGGCTTCGAGCATCCCCATTGGCGGGTGATCTACAGCGACGAAGACAGCCTGATGCCCGACGGCAAGTACGACTTGCCCCACTTCAAGCCGGACTTCAACCTGGATATGCTGCGCAGCTACCCCTACGTGGGCGGCTTGCTTCTGGTGCAGCGCGGTCTTTATCAGGAACTGGGGGGCTTCAATCCCGCCCGCCTCGGCGTGGAGGACTTCGATCTGGTGCTGCGCGCCTTCGAGGCGGCGGGCAAGGATGCCATCGGCCATCTCCCCGGCGTGATGTATCACCGCAAGTCCGGCGGGGGCCATTGCCGCCGGCCGGTGGCGGAGCTGGTGGAAGCCGGGCGCCTGACCGTAGAGGGCCATCTGGGGCGTGTGGGCGTGGCGGCCAAGGTCGTCAACGGGTTGTTCCCCGGCAGCTATCGGGTGGAGTACCAGCATGAGGATGCTCCCCTGGTGTCCATCGTGATTGCGGTGCGCGACCAGTTGGACAAGGTGCAGCGCTGCATCGAATCCATCCTGAATTCCACCCATTACCCCAATTACGAAATCCTGCTGGTGGACAACAACAGCCAGTCGCCGGAGGCGCGGGCCTACCTGGACGGCATCAACGCCCTGGGGGAGGAGCGCCTGCGGGTGTATACCCTCCCGTTGGCGGCGACCCTGCCGCAACTGCACAACGTGCTGCTGCCGGAGGCGAAGGGCGACTATCTGCTGTTCATGCACTACGATTGCGCGGCTTTGCAGCCCGACTGGCTGGACGGTCTGATGGCCCACGGACGGCGTCCGGAAGTCGGAGCGGTGGCGCCGCGGCTGCTGCTGCCCGACGGCAAGATCCGCCAGACCGGGTTGGTGCTGGGGATGGACGGCGCGACGGACACGGTCTACGCCGATGCCACCCTGGATTTCCCCGGCTATTTCGGTCGGGCCCACCTGGAGCAGAATTTCTCCGCCCTGGGCGGCGGCTGCCTGTTGGTGAACAAGGCGGCCTTCGCCGAACTGGGGGGCTTCGACGAGCAGTATGCGGCGGACTACGCCGAAGCCGACCTCTGTCTGCGTCTCGGCGGCCAGGGCAAGTTCATGGTCTGGACCCCCTTCGTCAGCCTTTTGAGCGAAGGAGGGGCAGCCGAGCATTTCCCCTCTCCGGACACGGGGCGGACGCCGGGAGCCGACCGGGAAGTTTTCCTCACCCGCTGGCTGCCGTCCGCAGCCCGGGACCCGGCGTACAACGTCAATCTGTGTCTTGCCCGCGGCAGCGCCTTTGAAATCGAAACCCGCGCCCCCCTGGTGTGGGACCCGTTGCCCTGGCGGCCGCTGCCCAGGATTCTGGCCCAGCCTGCCGACAACATGGGTTGCGGCGAATACCGCATCTATTCGCCCATGCGCGCCCTGAACGCCGCCGGCAAGGTGCAGGGCTGGACGGACTATCACATCTATACGCCGGCGGAAATGATGCGGCTGGACGTGGATTCCATCATCCTCCAGCGCCAGACCGAGCCCAAGCAGATCGAGGCTATCGCCCGGCACAAGAAATTCAGCCGGGCCATGCGGGTATTCGAGCTGGACGACTTGCTGACCCACTTGCCGGCCAAGAGCATCCATAACGAAACCATGCCGAAGGACGTGGCCAAGTTGTTGCGTACGGCGCTGTCCCTTTGTGACCGCTTCGTCGTATCCACCGAGCCCCTGGCCGACGCTTTCAAGGAATACCACAGCGACATCCGGGTGGTGCCCAACTTTATCGAAGGCGCCCGCTGGGATGGCCTGGTGCCCTTGCGGGGTCAATCGGACAAGCCCCGGGTGGGCTGGGCCGGCGGCATCGGCCACACCGGCGACCTGGAAATCGTGGCCGACGTGATCAAGGCCTTGTCCCAGGAGGTGGACTGGGTATTCATGGGTATGTGCCCGGATTCGATCCGGCACTACGTCAAGGAATTCCATCCCGGCGTGCCGGTGGACCAGTACCCGGCGAAACTGGCGAGCCTGAACTTGGACCTGGCCATCGCCCCTCTGGAAATCCACCCCTTCAACGAGGGCAAGAGCAACCTCCGCTTGCTGGAATACGGCGTGCTGGGCTACCCGGTGGTGTGCACGGACATCTATCCCTACCGCGGGGACTACCCCGTGACCCGGGTCAAGAACCGTTACCAGGACTGGGTCAACGCCATCCGGGCCCACACGGCGGACTTGAAAGCCACGGCTAAGAAGGGGGACGAGTTGCGGGAATACATCAAGAAAAACTGGATGTTGGAGGACAACCTGGACCTATGGCTGAAGGCCTGGCTGCCCTAAGGGGAAAAATGGGAAAAATTTCCTAAAGTATTCCATGGGAGGGTCGATACCCTCTACAGGAAAGCAGTATCCCGTTATTTCGATATTGCTGGTACGGTCGGAAGTGACGTTAATCCACAAAGGAGAGCCATCATGCCACAAGTCATTAATACCAACATTGCGTCGCTGAACTCGCAACGCAACCTGAATACGTCGGCGTCCGCGCTGTCGACTGCGTTGCAGCGTCTGTCGTCCGGTCTGCGGATTAACTCCGCGAAGGACGATGCCGCCGGTCTGTCGATTTCTGAGCGTTTCACCGCCCAGATTCGCGGTATGGACCAAGCCCGCCGTAACTCGAACGACGGCGTGTCCCTGGCGCAAACCGGTGAAGGCGCTCTGTCCCAGATGGGCGACCTGCTTCAGCGTGTGCGCGAACTGGCTGTGCAGTCCGCCAACGCCACCAACACTGCCAGCGACCGCCAAGCGCTGAACCAGGAAGTGGGTCAGCTGGTTAGCGAACTGGACCGTTTCGCCCAGACCACCGAATTCAACGGCCAGGTTCTGCTGGACGGTACCTTCGGTTCCGCCGTGTACCAAGTCGGCGCCAACGCCAACCAGACCGTTACCGCCACCACCAGCAACTTCCGCACCAACAGCTACGGTAGCGCCCAAATGCTGTCCACCAACAGCGTCACGGTGGCGAGCGCGGCCGGTGCCGGCCCGGTTGTCACCACCGGCGGCGCCGCGGTGCTGACCATCAACGGCGGTTCCGGTTCCGGTACCGTGACCCTGGCCAACAGCACGGCTGACAGCGCCAAGTCCATCGCTGCGGCGATCAACACCCAGGCCCAGACCGGCGTCCGCGCTTCCGCGCAAACCGTGGTGGATGTGAGCTTCAGCGCCAGCAGCACCTCCGGCGCCAACATCTACAGCATGAACGTGATCGGTAGCAACAGCACGGCGGAAAACGTGTCCTTCACCGTGACGGCGAACACCTCTCAAGGTTTGGCTGCCGCGGTTCAGGCGTTCAACGACAAGTCCTCCAAGACCGGCATTACCGCCAAGCTGAACGATGCGCAAACCGGTATCACCCTGACGGCGGCGGATGGCAGCAACATCAACCTGGCTCAGGGTGCGACCGCGTCCGGTAGCTACACCATTGCCGCGACGGCTGGTCAGGCCACTGCCGGTGGTCCTCACGTAGGGGCGATCGGGTCCGGCGGCAATGCCGTGACCGTGATGGGTAACATCACGGTGGACTCCGACAAGTCCTACTCCATCAGCCAGAGCGCTGCGGCTTCCGGTCTGTTTTCCGACGGTACGGCCAACGCCGTGGCGGCTTCCTCGCTGCAAAAGGTTTCCGACCTGGACGTGACCACCGTGGCGAACGCGACCAAGGCCCTGCGTATCGCTGACAGTGCCCTGCAGATCGTGAACGGTCAGCGTGCGGCGATGGGTGCTCTGCAAAACCGTTTCGAAGCGGCGATTTCCAACCTGCAGACTTCTTCCGAGAACATGCAGGCCGCCCGTAGCCGGATCCGCGACGCGGACTTCGCGCAAGAAACGGCCAACCTGACCCGCTCGCAGATTCTGCAGCAAGCTGGTGTGGCGATGCTGGCCCAGGCTAACGCACTGCCCAACCAGGTGCTGACGCTGCTGCGGTAAGATGAACCGATGAGGTAATTCGGTGGGGGCCATCCGCAAGATGGCCCCTATTTGCTTGAAAGTCGTGTTTGGGGTTGCGCTTCAGCGGCACTAATCGCGACAGGTAGAGTCTCAATGCGTAGTTTGAACTCTGCCGCCCATGTGAGGAAAGTGGGGTCGGTTATGTCCATCGAACAAATTGGCGGCGTAGTCCAGACCATGCCCCCCGTGGAGGGGATGGTTGCAAGGCAGTCTTCTACGGAAAGGCAGGGGGTCGCGGGAAATTCGCCCGGGGCTCGGTCTCTCCCCGTTTCCGGTGAACTGGCTGTGCCAGGAACAAAGTCTGCGGCCGAAGAAGCCAAACAGTTGGCGGAAGCGGTCAAGACGACTAATCGGTTTATGCAGGCGATGAATCCGAATCTGCAGTTCAGCATCGACAAGGATACGGAGAAGCTTGTGGTAAAACTGATCGAAAGCGGCAGTAAAGAGGTGATTCGTCAGATTCCTTCCGAGGAAATGCTGGCCATTGCCAAAGCACTCGACAAACTGCAAGGGCTGTTGATTCGTGAAAAGGCCTGAGGCAGTTTAATTTGCAGAATTAATAGGAGGTTGCCATGGCTATCTCGTCACCAGGCATCGGTTCTAATCTGGATGTCAACGGTATCGTCAGCCAATTGATGACGATTGAGCAGCAGCCCCTGACGGTGCTGGCGAAAAAGGAAGTCAGTTACCAGTCGCAGTTGACCGCCTATGGCTCTTTGAAGGGGGCGTTGTCGACCTTTCAGAGTGCGGTTTCCGCCCTCAACAATCCGTCCAAGTTCACCTCGGTAACAGCGAGCCTCGGGGATTCGACCGTCGCCACGGCATCGGCGTCGAGCATCGCCTCCAGCGGCAGCTATTCCCTTGAGGTAACGGAATTGGCGCGCTCGCAAAAGCTGGCGTCGGCGGCTTTCACCAACGTCACCGATACGGTGGGTACCGGACAGATTACGATCCAGTATTACAACACCACAACCGGGACAGTAAACAGTTCCAAAGCCGCGACGACGATTACGATCGACGGGACGAAAAACTCTCTCGCCGGTATTCGGGACGCGATCAATGGCGCCGGCGCCGGCGTCACGGCGACCATTATCAACGACGGCACCGGGAACCGCCTGGTGTTCAGCTCCAACGAAACGGGCACGGCAAACAGCCTCAAGATTACGGTTGCCGATGATGACGGAAACAACACCGACAACAGCGGGCTGTCTCAGTTGGCTTATGATCCGGCCGGGACGAAAAACCTGAGCGAAACCCAGTCCGCTTTGGACGCCGTCATGAAGGTCAATGGACTGACGGTGACGAAATCGTCGAATACCGTTACCGACGCCATTCAGGGCGTGACCTTGAACCTGCTCAAAACCAATGTTGGAACCCCCACTACGGTTACCGTAGCTCGGGATAGTGCTTCCATCACTTCCGCCGTAAATAGTTTTGTCAAAGCCTACAACGACCTGAACAAAACCATCGCCGACCTGACCGCTTACAACGCGGAAACCAAGGAAGCCGGGTTGCTGCAAGGTGACAGTACGGTGCTGAGGATACAGCGCCAAGTCCGTTCGATGCTGACGACTTCCATTTCCAGTATCGATGGCGGAATGACCAACCTGTCCGCAATCGGCGTTTCTTTCCAGAAGGATGGTTCTCTGGCGGTAGACTCGACCAAACTGCAGAGCGCCATCACCAGCAATCCCGATGGGATCGCCGGCCTGTTTGCTGCTTTCGGCAAGCCCTCCGATAGCCTGGTCAAGTATGTCAGCGCCACTTCCGCTACGGTGCCGGGGGCGTTCAACCTCAACGTCACGCAACTCGCGACCCAGGGCAAGGCCGTGGGCGGGGCGGCGGATATCCATGGCTATGCCGTGGGAGTGGGGGCAGCCGGGCTGACGATTAACGCAGGCACCAATGATGCCTTGGACATCACGGTGGACGGGGAAGTCGTGTCGGTCCTCCTTGCGGCTGGCACTTATACTGCCGCCGACTTGGCAACCGAGGTGCAGACCAAGGTCAATGCCGCGCTTACCGGAGGTCGGGCCGTTACGGTCAGCGAGAGCAGTGGGGTGCTGACCCTGTCGTCCAATACGGTTGGGGAGAGTTCCACCATCGCGGCGGTTGGCGGCAATGGCGCGACCGGGCTTTTTGGCGGGACGGCGAATACCGCTACCGGCATCAAGATATCCACCGCCATCAACGACACCTTCAGTTTCGACGCGGACGGTACCGCAGCGTCCATCACGTTGAATGCGGGGCTCTACACCAGCGCCAGTCTTGCTGCGGAGCTCCAATCCAAAATCAACGGCGTCTCTACCCTGTCTTCCGCGGGTATTTCAGTGTCCGTTGGATACAGCGCCGGCGCGTATACCATCACCTCCAGCCGTTATGGATCGGCTTCCGGGGTGGCCAATCTGGCCGGGAATGCCGTTTTGAGCATCATGGGAGCGGCGCCGACCAGCACTGCGGGGTTGGACGTGGCCGGTACCCTCGGAGGCGCCGAAGCAACCGGATCCGGGCAGTATCTTACCGGAGCGGCGGGCAGTGCGAGCGGTCTGAAAATCCAGGTGACGGGTGGTTCCACCGGTGACAGAGGAACGGTGAATTTTGTCCAGGGTTTTGCCTATCAGTTGGATACCCTGATGGGGAGCCTGCTGGGGAGTACGGGGCCCCTGGCAAACAGGACAGAAGGGATCAACCGGAGCATCGACGACCTGAACAAGCGGCGCGAGGTTTTGTCGGATCGGCTGGTGGAAATTGAGAAGCGCTATCGGGCGCAATTCACCGCCCTCGACCAGATGTTGAGCCAGATGACTCAGACCAGCAACTATCTGGCGCAGCAGTTGGCCAACCTGCCGACGTCAAGCTGATCCGCGCGTTGTGCATGGTTCCGTAAGGGACTAAACTTCACGCATCGATCATGTCGGAGCAATAAAGTATGTCCAAAGACGCAGCTATCAGCCGCTATGCCGAGGTGGGGGCGGAGACGGGGATTACCGACGTCTCGCCCCATGGCCTGATTCTCATGCTTCTGGAAGGGGCCATAATTTCCACGGGTATAGCAAAAATGCACATTCAGAACAATAATATAGGAGAAAAGTGCACGGCGATTTCCAAGGCCTTGGCGATTATCGACGAGGGTTTGCGGGCCAGCCTGGATAAGAAGGCTGGCGGCGAGATTGCCGAGAATCTCGACGCCCTTTACGAGTATTTGGGCAATCGCTTGATCACGGCGAATATCCATAATCAAACCGAACCTTTGGACGAGGTGGTGCGTCTGCTGACGGAAATCAAGAACGCCTGGTCGGAGATCGACAGCAAGAAGCAAGCGGAAACCACACCGACGCCTGCCCAGGAGGAGCCTCAACCTCCCCGTACCCCCCAAAGCTATGGAAAGGCGTGAAATTGGATAAGGCGCAGCAAATTATCGCGCTCTACGAGCAGATGAATGCGCAGACCCAGCAGATGCTCGACCTGGCCAGCCATTCGGACTGGGATGGCCTGGTTGCGAAAGAGCATGAGCGCCGCCTATTGCTGGAAGACGTGAAGTCCCTCGATGACGGTACGGTGTATTCGCCGCAGTATGCGGAAGCAAAAGCTGCGATGATCAAGCGCATTCTCTCCTGCGATGAGGAGATTCAAAAGCGCAGTCAGGGATGGATGTCCGAGTTGAAAGAAATACTCGACTCCATGGGGGCAAAAAAAAAAATCCAGAAGGCCTATAGCACCCCCTGAACACCTTGGCGGCTACCTGGCGGCCAAACTCTTATTCGATTCCCCTGTCGGCATTTTCCCACGCGCGTCTTCGGTGGGTTCGGTTGACGCACATCCCATTTCCCGGAGGGCGGAGTGGATGCTCTGGTAATTACCTGGCGCGAATTGCTGGTCGTCGTCATCCTGGTACTGGCGGTTTATGTGGCCGAGATGCTTCTGTTCATGCGTTCCGGCGGCCAGCGGCGCATCGGGCTATGGCGCCGGGACGAGCGACCCAGTGGTTCACCCAAAGAGCTTCGCCTGCTGCGCGAGGAGGTGGCGGACCTGCGTGATGAAATGGCCGAACTGCGGGGCGAAATGGAAGTTCTGAAGTCCATGCAGGCCGCCGGCAATTCCCCCTACGCCCATGCCATCGAAATGGCCAAGGAAGGCCATGACGTGGGCGAGGTGGCCGCCGCCTGCGGCATTTCCCGCGGCGAGGCGGAGCTGGTTGTCGCCGTGCACCGGGCCGACGCACCATGATCCCGAACGATGTTCTCACCCAGCTCCAATCCCTGATCCGGACCTCGGCGCCTCCCTTGCTGGAGGTGTCGGAGCATCCGATGGAACTGCCCCAATGGGTGCCGGGGCAGAAGGTCACCGCCACCGTTCTGGCAACGCTTCCCCATGGCCGTTTCCAGGTTCTGGTGTCCGACATGTTTCTGGACATGAACCTGCCGAAGAACACCCAGCCGGGACAGTCCCTCGACCTGACCTTTATTTCCAGCCAGCCCAAGCTCACTTTCGCCCTTTCCCGCGATCTGGAGGCGGCCGCCCAGTCCCAGTCCTCGGTGAAGCTGAGCGATACGGCCCGTTTTCTCGGCGGGTTGCTGGAAAAAATGTCCCTGCTGGAAGGCGGGGAGAGCTCACCCCTGGCGAAAGTGGCGCCGCTTCTCACGGGCGCGCCGACGGATACCAAGGGTTTGGCACAAATTCTCCACAACGCCCTGGCGAAAAGCGGCCTGTTCTACGAATCCCACCAAGCCCAGTGGGCGGCAGGGCAGCGCCCCTTGGCGGACTTGTTGGAAGAGCCCCAGGGACGGTTGTCTCCGGTCCTGAATTCCCGCGAAGGGGTCGAAAAGTTCCTGCCCGTGCAGTCGGGGCGGCAGGACGAAGCCAAGGTTTCAACCGCGGCGGAGAACCCGTCCGCCCTCGCCGCGAAGGGGGGGCTGCTGGAGGAGAAGGTGCATCCCCATACCCTTCCCCTGGTCCAACAGCAATTGGAAGCCCTGGATATGCGGCAGCTGGTGTGGCAGGGCCAGGTCTGGCCCGAGCAGACCCTGCGCTGGGAAATCGAGGAGCGGGAGGCCCGGGAAGGGGAAGGGGAGGGGGAGGGTCTGCCCACCTGGCATACCCGGCTCAAGTTGCAGATGCCGCGGCTGGGGGATGTGACGGCTCTGCTGGCCTTTTCTCCTCTGGGCATCAAGATCGATCTGGAGGCGTCCGATCGGGACCGCGGCGAGCTGATGCGCGAGGCGCAGCCGGCCCTGGTCCAGGCCTTCGACCGGGCCGGCCTCAAACTGGCGGGAGTGGCGATTCGTGCCCAGCGAGATTGAGAAACAGCGCCAAGCCGTTGCCCTGGCCTACTCCACGGGTGATGCCGCTCCCCGGGTGGTGGCGAAGGGGCGGGGCATTCTGGCCCAAGCGATCATTGAGCGGGCCCGGGAAGCGGGGGTCTACGTCCACGAATCCCCGGAGCTGCTGTCCCTGCTGATGCAGGTGGACCTGGACCAGCACATTCCCCCGGAGCTTTACCTGGCGGTGGCGGAACTGCTGGCCTGGCTGTACCAGCTGGAGCACGGCAAGTCCGCGCTGCCTCCCCCCGACCTCTTTCCCAGCCTGCCTGAAGCGGAATCGTAGAGCCCGGCTATTCCGGCGGCTGCAGCTGTTGCAGCAGGTCCGTTTCCAGCCGCAACACCGCCTTGGGCTTGCCCAGTTCTTCCCCGGTTATGAGAAAGGTATCCTCCGCCCGTTCCCCCAGGGTGGCGATTTTCGCCGTGTGCAGGTGGATGTGGTGCTTCACGAACACCTGGGCCACCTGGGAGAGGAGGCCGGGCCGGTCGCCGGCCACCAAAGACAGTACGTGGTAGATGTTCTTTTCGTCCGGGCTGATGCTCACCTGGGGCGGGATGGGGAAATGCTTCAGTTGGCGGCTGACCCGGCGCCTCGGGGCGGGTTCCGGCGGGGTTCGGTCTTCCAGGTAGCGTCCTAGTTCGTATTCGACGAAATTGAGCATGTCCCGGTAGTGGGAGGCTCGATCGGCCTCGTCCAGCACCACGAAACTGTCCAGGGCGTAGCCGTGGCGGGTGGTGTGGATTTTCGCTTCCGCAATGGTGTAGTGGGCCCGCTCGAAAAAGCTGCAGATGCGAGCGAACAGGTAATCGTGGGAATGGGTGTAGATCAGCACCTGGAGGCCATGCCCCTCCTGTACCACCCGGGCCCGGACCACCGGCTTCGGGTCGTCCACGTGCCGGTGGAGCAGCCGGGTGTGCCAGGCGATCTCGTCGGCATCGTGGCGCAGGAAGTAGCTCTCGTCCAACTGGCGCCACAAAGGGAGGTGGGCATTTTCGGCCACCGCGTGGTGACGCAGGATGCCCAGGGCTTCGGCCTGGCGTTCCTCCATATAGGCCCGGGCCGGGGTGGCGCCCCGTTCCCGCAGGTAGCGCAGGGTGGTGTGGTACAGGTCCTCCAGCAGCTTGCCTTTCCAGGCGTTCCACACCTGGGGGCTGGTGCCCCGGATGTCGGCGACGGTGAGCAGGTAGAGGGCGGTGAGGTGCCGTTCGTCACGTACCCGGGCGGCGAAGGCGGCGATCACGTCCGGGTCGGAGAGGTCCTGCTTCTGGGCGGTGGCCGACATCACCAGGTGGTTTTCCACCAGCCAGCACACCAGTTCGGTATCCCCCTCGCTCACCCTATGCTGCTTGCAAAAGCGTCGTGCGTCCTGGGTGCCGAGGAGGGAATGGTCGCCGCCGCGGCCCTTGGCGATGTCGTGGAACAGGGCGGCGATGACTAGCACTTCCTGCCGGTCGAAGCTCCTGATCAGTCGGCTGCAGAAGGGGAACTCGTGGGCGAATTCGGATACTGTGAAGCGCCGCAGATTGCGCACCACGAATAGGATGTGCTCGTCCACGGTATAGACGTGGAACAGGTCGTGTTGCATCTGGCCGATGATGCGGCCATGGGCGGGGAGGTAGCGGCCGAGGATGCCGTAGCGGTTCATGCGGCGCAGTTCGTGGGTGACCCCGTGGGGCTCCCGCAGGATTTGCATGAACAGGGCCCGGTTCTCTGGCGAGCGGCGGAAGGCGGCGTCGATCAGGGGCGTTGCCCGCCACAGGGCGCGGAGGGTGGCGGGGCTCAGGCCCTCCAGTTTGGTGTTGCGTTCCAGCACCAGGAAGGTTTCCAGAATGGCGGAGGGGTGCTGCTGGTAGAGATCCTCGTCGCGAATTTCCAGGAAGCGGTTACGGATCTGGAAATGCTCGTTGATCGGTTCCGGTTCAGCCTGGCGCAAGGGGAGGGCGAACTCCTTCAGGGTGTTGAGCAGGAGCTCGTTGAGCATCACCACCGCCTTGGCGGTGCGGTAGAAGCGCTGCATCAGGCGTTCGCTGGCGCTGCGCTGGCCGGAATCGGTGAAGCCCATTTCCTCGGCCATGCCTTTCTGGTGGTCGAACAGCAGCCGGTCTTCCTTGCGTTTTGCCAGATAGTGCAGGCGGATGCGCAGGTTTTGCAGCAGCAGTTCGTGACGCCGCACCTCCCGGGTTTCGTCGTGGGTGAGGATGCCGTTCTGGGCCAGCTCGTTCCAGTTGTAGCCCAATCCCAGGGCGCCGCTCACCCACAAAATGTTTTGCAGATCGCGCAATCCGCCGGGGCTTTCCTTCAGGTTGGGTTCCAGGTTGTAAGAGGTGCCGTGGAAGCGCTGGTGGCGTTGTGCCTGTTCCAGCAGCTTGGCTTCGAGGAAGGCCTCCGGGTTGAGGTTGTGGCGGATGGCCTGCTTGAAGCGGCAGAACAGTTCCGCCTTGCCGCAGATCAGGCGGGCTTCCAAGAGGTTGGTCTGGACGGTGACGTCTTTTTCCGCTTCTTCCAGGCACTGGGCCAGGCTGCGCACGCTGTGCCCCACTTCCAGGCCGATGTCCCACAGTAAGCGGAGCAGGTCCTCCAGCTTTTCCCCTTCGATTTTGGCTTCGTGTCCGGGGAGCAGGATCAGGAGGTCGATGTCGGACTGGGGATACAGTTCGCCGCGGCCATAGCCCCCCACCGCCAGCAGGGCCAAGCCGGCCGGAATTGCCAGCTCCCGCCACAACTCGTCCAGGAGGCGGTCGATCAGCTGGCTGTGGTGGCGCAGCAGGGCCGGGGCGTTGCCGCTGTCCAGGTACTGCCGCCGCAGCCTGCTGCGCTCCTCCGCCAGGCGCACGCGCCAGGGTTCGGCGGAGAGGCGGGCGGCCGGGGCGTCCATGCTAGCCGGCGAGGGTGGGGCGGGGTGGTGTGCCGGCGGAAACGGTCAGTACCTCGAAGCCGGTATCGGTGACCAGCACCGTGTGCTCCCATTGGGCTGACAGGCTGTGGTCCTTGGTGACCACCGTCCAGCCGTCGCCCAGTTGCTTGATGTCCCGCTTGCCGGCGTTGACCATGGGTTCGATGGTGAAGATCATGCCCGCTTCCAGCTTGATGCCGGTACCCGGACGGCCGTAGTGCAGCACCTGGGGGTCTTCGTGGAAGCTTTTGCCGATGCCGTGACCGCAGAATTCCCGCACCACGCTATAGCCGTTCTTTTCCGCGTAGAGCTGGATGGCGTGGCCGATGTCTCCCAGGTAGGCGCCGGGCTTCACCTGGTCGATGCCGATCCATAGGCATTGGTAGGTGATTTCGCACAGGCGGCGGGCCTGGATGGAGGGCTCGCCGACGTAGTACATGCGGCTGGTGTCGCCGTGGTAGCCGTCCTTGATGACCGTGATGTCCAGGTTGACGATGTCCCCGGCCTTGAGCTGCTTTTCCCCCGGTACGCCGTGGCACACCTGGTGATTGACCGAGGTGCAGATGGACTTCGGGTAGGGGTTGTGGCCGTGGGGGGCGTAGTGGAGGGGGGCGGGAATGCTGCGTTGGACATCCACCATGTAGTCGTGGCACAGCTTGTCCAGTTCCCCGGTGGTGACGCCGGGTTTAACGAAGGGCTGGATGTAGTCCAGCACCTCCGACGCCAGCCGGCCGGCGACGCGCATTTTTTCGATTTCTTCCGGGGTCTTGATAATTACGGACATGGGACGGTCTTCGGGTAAAATCCCGCAAGGATAGTGGATTGCGATGCTGAGTTCAATGCGCGCCCGGTGCAGAACATTGCGAGCTTTCCCTGACTAATTCCTGTTTTTTGGACCCGACCCCATGCCAAAACGTTTCGATTTGCTCGTATTCGACTGGGACGGCACGCTGATGGACTCGGCGGCCACCATCGTGCATTCCATCCAATCCGCCTGCCGCGACCTCGACCTGCCGGTGCCCAGCGATTCCGAGGCCAGCCACATCATCGGCCTCGGCCTGGTGGAAGCCATGCAGGCTTTGCTGCCGGACCTGGATCCGTCCGACTACGATGCGTTGGTGGACCGCTATCGCCACCACTACCTAGGACGGGACGAGGCGATTTCCCTCTTCGCCGGGGTGGAAGAAAGCCTGCGGGAACTGGAAGAGGCGGGTTTTCTTCTCGCCGTGGCCACCGGCAAGGCCCGACGCGGACTGGACCGGGCCCTCGGCCACAGCGGGATAGGGCGGTATTTCCACGCCAGCCGCTGCGCCGACGAATGTTTCTCCAAGCCCCATCCCCAGATGTTGCTGGAACTGATGGATGAGTTGGGAACGGCCCCTGACAAGACCCTGATGATCGGCGACACCACCCACGACCTGCAAATGGCGCTGAACGCCGGCGTGGCCAGCGTGGGAGCGGCCTACGGCGCCCATCCCCGGGAGAATCTGGAGGCACTGTCCCCCCTGGCCTGCCTGGGGGACTACGCCGCGTTGCACCGCTGGCTGGCGGAACATGCTTAGAGCCGATCTCAAACCGTGTACAATTCAGACCAATTGTTAGGTCTTATATAGGACATCGCCATGCCGGACCTCGAAAACTGGGAACGCCAGACCCTGGAGAAACTGGCTCTTTCCGCCCTCCAGGAACAGCGCCGGGCGCGCCAGTGGAGCATCCTGTTCAAGCTGCTGACCTTCATTTTCCTGTTCCTGGTGCTGTTCGCCGCCATGGGCTGGTTCGGCCGCGGGGAGCCGCCCATCGCCGGCAAGCACACTGCCCTGGTGGAACTGAGCGGCATCATCGGCGCCGACGGTGACGCCAGCGCCGACCGCATCATCAGCGGACTCCAGGAAGCCTTCAAGGACAAGAACACCAAGGGGGTGGTGCTGCGCATCAACAGCCCCGGCGGCAGCCCGGTCCAGTCGGGGCAGATCAACAGCGAAATCCGGCGCCTGCGGGCCAAATATCCGGAGATTCCCCTCTACGCCGTGGTGGAGGACATCTGTGCCTCCGGCGGGTACTACGTGGCGGCGGCGGCGGACAGAATCTATGTGGACAAGGCCAGCCTGATCGGCTCCATCGGCGTCATCATGGACGGCTTCGGCTTCACCGGCACCATGGAGAAGCTGGGCGTGGAGCGCCGGGTGCTGACCGCCGGGGAGAACAAGGCTTTCCTCGACCCCTTCGCCCCCATGAACAAGGTACAGGAACAGTACGCCCAGCAGATGCTGGGGGAGATCCACCGCCAGTTCATCCAGGTGGTGCGGGAGGGCCGGGGCAAGCGGCTGAAGGAAACGCCGGACATGTTCAGCGGCCTGGTGTGGACCGGTGAGCGGAGCGTCAGCCTGGGCCTGGCGGACGGCCTGGGCAGTACGGATTCCGTGGCACGGGAAGTGATCCAGGCGGAGGAGGTCGTGGACTTCACTCCCCGGGAAGGGCTGGCGGAGCGCTTCGCCAAGCGCCTCGGAGCCTCGGTGGCCCAGTCCCTGGCCCCCGCGGCCCGCTCCGGCGCCGTGCTGCGCTGAATCCATGACCGAGCCTTACCAGCCCATTCCCTGCGCCCAGCACGAGCGGCTGGAGTTCAGCGTCCTGCGCCGCATCCCGCTGCAAATCGTTTACCGGGATGGGGGAGGGGAGCGCAGGGAGCGGGTGCTGCCCTTGGACGTGGCCACCCGGGGCGGCGCCGAATGGCTGAAGTTCCGTCGCGACGACGGCAGCGAAACCGAAACCCGCCTCGACGCCATCGTGGAGTTCCACGAACTGGCCTGAGCCTGGCCGGCTTTTTGCTAAGTCAGCAATTCCAACAATCACGAAACCAACGCGCCAAGCCAACAGCGGCGCCTCACGGGGGTACTTATGACCATCAAAGCCATTCCGCATAGTCCGTCGGATTTTTGTCTGGAACCCGACGCCAACCTGATGGACGCGCTCAAGCTGATGCTGGACAAGGGGGTGAACCATGTCCCCTTGTGCGACCAGTCCGGCTATGCCGGCATGGTGGGGATCAACGACATCCTGGTGGAACTGATTCCGGTCAGCGCCCGGGTGGAACATGGCTTGGCGGATCTTAAGTTCGCCGGCGATGCCTCCCGCCTGCTGACCTCCCACCTGGAGGATCTGAAGCACCGTCAGGTGAAGGAAGTGGCGAAAAAAACCCAGGCCCTGGACGAGGATTGTCCGGTGCTGGAGGCCGCCCTGCTGCTGAGCCAAAGCCCGTCCCCCCTGCCGGTGGTGGGGGCCGATGGCAAGTTCTGCGGCATGTTGAGCCGCCGGGCCTTGCTGAACTACCTGGTCAAACAGGCGGAGGGCTGACATGCACGGCGCTGCCCCCACTGCGGCCGAAGTGATTTTCGGCCTCAGCCCCCTGGCCGTTTCCCTGGCCGTTTTCGTTTTTACCTACGTGGTGATCGTCACCGAAAAGATCAACCGCTCCATCGTTTCCCTGCTGGGGGCCGGCCTGATGATCTTTTCCGGCGTGCTGCACCAGAGCGAGGCCTTTGCCGGCGTCGACTTCAATACCATCGGCCTGCTCACCGGCATGATGGTGATCGTCGCCATCACCCAGAAGAGCGGGGTGTTCCAGTACGTGGCCATCGTCTCCGCCAAGGCGGTGAAGGCCGACCCCTGGCGGTTGATGGTGATGCTGTCGGTGGTGACGGCGGTGTTCTCCGCCCTGCTGGACAACGTGACCACCGTGCTGCTGATCGCCCCGGTGACCCTGCTGATCACCGACGCCCTGCGGATATCGCCTTATCCCTACCTGTTTTTGGTGATTTTCGCCTCCAACATCGGCGGCACCGCCACCCTGATCGGCGACCCGCCCAACATCATGATCGGCTCGGCAGTGGGGCTGACCTTCAACGATTTCCTGTTCAACCTGACCCCCATTGCCGCCGTGGTGTTCGCCTTGACCCTGATCCCGATCTATTTCATCTGGGGGCGCAAGCTCAAGGCCGCCGACGAGGACCGGGCCCAGGTCATGGCGTTCAACGAGAAGGAGGCCATCACCGACGTGCGGCTGCTCAAGCAGTCCCTGACGGTAATCGCCCTGGTGATCGGGGGCTTCATCATGGCCCATTCCCTCCACCAGGAGCCGGGCACCATCGCCATGTTCGGCGCGGCCCTTCTGCTGCTGCTGCGGGCCTGGGGCAAGAACGCCGAGGAGCAGTCCCACGAGGTGCACCACTCCTATGCGGAAGTGGAATGGGTGACCATCTTCTTCTTCGTCGGCCTGTTCGTGGTGGTGGCGGGGATCGAGAAGGCCGGTGCGCTATCCATCCTGGCGGAACAAATCGTCGAACTGACCGGGGGCGACTTCAAGGTGACGGCCTATGCCATCCTGTGGGTGTCGGCGGTCCTGTCGGCGGTGGTGGACAACATCCCCTTCGTCGCCACCATGATTCCGGTGATCCAGAGCATGGGCGCCGTTTTCGGGCCGGAAAACCTCACCCCTCTGTGGTGGTCTTTGGCTTTGGGGGCCTGCCTGGGGGGCAACGGCACTCTGGTGGGGGCCAGCGCCAATCTGGTGGTGGCGGGCTTCGCCGAGCGGGCGGGGCAGCCGATCCGTTTCCTGCCCTTCATGCTGATGGCTTTCCCCCTGATGCTGCTGAGCATCGCCGTCAGCACGGTGTACCTCTACTGGCGTTACCTGTAGCGCAGGCGACCCGCCCGCCTCGCGGCGGGCAATGCAGGTGGGGTCGCCCGCTACAGTTTGGTGGCTGCTGTTAAGAAGCTTGGCTGAGCAGCAGAAAAATCGCCGGACGCTTGTCGAGGTCCGGCGATTGCTTTTTCCACTCGGCAACGGAATAGGTGCGGATGTATTCGGCGGGCTGGGTGAGGTCCGCGGCCACCGTGAGCAGGGTGCCGGGACGGCACACCGCCAGGATGTCCGCCAGCATGCGCTGGTTGCGGTAGGGGGTTTCAATGAACAGCTGGGTGCGGTTGTGGCGCAGGGATTCGTCTTCCAGCTCCCGCAGCTTCTTCGCCCGCTGTTCCTTCTCCACCGGCAGGTATCCGTGGAAGGCGAAGCTCTGGCCGTTGAGGCCCGAGCCCATGAGGGCCAGCAGCAGGGAGGAGGGGCCCGCCAGGGGGACGACGGAAATGCCGCGCCGGTGGGCGAGTTGGACCAGGGCCGCCCCCGGGTCGGCCACGGCCGGGCAGCCGGCTTCCGACATCAGCCCCACGTCCTTGCCTTGCAGCAGGGGCTGGAGCAGGGCATCCAGCTCTTGGGGCGGGGTGTGTTCGTTCAGGGTCAGCAGGGTGATTTCCTGCAAAGGCCGCGGGACGCCGAACTGCTTGAGGTGGCGGCGGGCGGTCTTGGGGTGTTCGACGACGAAGGTGTCCAGTCTTGCGGCAAGAGTTTTGACCTGTTCGGACAGGGCGGCCAGAGCCGCCGCGTCTTCCCCCAGGGGGGTGGGGATCAGGTACAGGGTGCCGGTCGCCACAAGCCTCAGACGACCTCGTAGCCTTCGTTGCGCAGCATGTCGATCAGGGCGATCAGCGGCAGGCCGATCAGGGCGTTGGGATCGTCGCCGGACATGCGGGCGATGAGGGCGATGCCCAGCCCTTCCGCCTTGGCGCTGCCGGCGCAGTTGTAGGGCTGTTCCTGGGCCAGGTAGCGCTCGATCAGGGCGTCGTCGTAGTTGCGGAACTGGACCTCGAAGGGTACCACCTTGGCCTGGGTATGGCCGCTGCGGCTGTTGTGCAGGCACAGGGCGGTCTGGAAGACCACGGTGCGGCCCCGCATCATTTGCAGCTGTTCCAGGGCGCGGTCGTGATTGCCCGGCTTGCCCAGCTGGATGTCCCCCAGCATGGCCACCTGGTCCGAGCCGATAATCAGGGCGTCGGGGTGGCCGGTGGCCACCGCCTTGGCCTTGGCGACAGCCAGGCGCAGGGCAGTGGCGTCGGGGCGCTCGCCGGGAAGGGGCGTTTCGTCCACATCCGGGGAGGCGACGCTGAAAGGGACCTTCAGCCGGGACAGCAGCTCCCGCCGGTAGGGGGAGGTGGAGGCAAGAACCAGTTCCTGCATGCGCTTGCCTGCCGCTTACTCGGGCTGGATTTCGATCAGGGCTTCGTCGGGGGTGACGCTGTCGCCCTTGGCTACGAAAATGCCGATGACCGTGCCGGAAACCGGTGCCTGGACTTCGTTTTCCATCTTCATGGCTTCGATCACCAGCACCGCGTCGCCCGCTTTGACCTTCTGGCCGGTGGTGACCTTCACGTCCACGATGGTGCCGGGCATGGCGGTCTTGACGTGGCCCTGGTGGGTGGGGCGGGGGCGCTTGCCGCCGGCCGCCGGCTTGTCGCCGCCGGATTTCTTGCTGGCGGAAGTGGCCACCGCGCCGCCGCTGCCGCTGTAGACTTCGATCTCGTTCAGGGCTTCGACGATCACTTCCTCAGGCACGCCGTCCACGGAAACGAAGAACGGCCGGGGTTCATCGCCCTTGCGGCCGGAGCCGGTGATGCGGATGTGGTAGGTCTCGCCGTGGAGGGTGACGTTGAATTCGTCGGCGGAATACATCGGTCCGCAGTTGAGGTTGGTGCCCGGGGGCAGCAGGGGCTCGGCCTTGAGGCTGCCGGCGGCCCGCTCCTGGAGGAAGGTGCGGCCCAGGTCGGGGAACATGGCGTAGGTGAGGATGTCTTCCTCGGATTTCGCCAGGCCTTCCGTTTCGCCGCGCAGCTTGTCCATTTCGTCTTCCAGCAGGTCGGCGGGGCGGCAGGTGATGACCTCGACGTTGCCGATGGCGATGCTGCGCACTTCGCTGTTGACGTGGCCGGGGGCTTTGCCGTAGCGGCCCTGGAGGTAGTTTTTCACCTCGGTGGTGACCGACTTGTAGCGCTCGCCGGTGAGCACGTTGAGCACCGCCTGGGTGCCGACGATCTGGGAAGTGGGAGTGACCAGCGGGGGGAAACCCAGGTCTTCGCGCACCCGGGGGATTTCCGACAGCACTTCGTCCATGCGGTCCAGGGCGCCCTGCTCCTTGAGCTGGTTGGACAGGTTGGAGATCATGCCGCCGGGCACCTGGTTGACCAGCACCCGGGTATCCACGCCGGTGAAGGCGCTTTCGAACTGCCAGTATTTCTTGCGCACCTCGCGGAAGTAGGCGGTGATCTCCTGCAACTGGGGCAGGGACAGGCCGGTGTCGTACTCGGTGCCCGCCAGGGCGGCCACGATGCTCTCGGTGGAGGAGTGGCTGGCGCCTTCGCCGAAGGCGGAGTTGCAAGTATCCAGGATGGTGGCGCCCGCTTCGACGCCCCTCAGGAAGCACATGGCGGACAGGCCGGAGGTGGCGTGGCTGTGGAGGTGGATCGGCATGGCGACGGCGGTTTTCAGCGCCTTCACCAGTTCCCCGGTGGTGGAGGGGGTGAGCAGGCCGGCCATGTCCTTGATGGCCAGGGTGTCGCAGCCCATGGCTTCCAGGTCCTTGGCCATCTGCACGAAGTAGGGGATGTCGTGCACCGGGCTGGTGGTGTAGCTGATGGCCCCTTCGGCCATCTTGCCGGCCTTCTTCACCGCCTCGATGGACACCTGCATGTTGCGCAGGTCGTTCATGGCGTCGAACACGCGGAAAACGTCTACGCCGTTGTCGGCGGATTTCTGCACGAAGGCGCGCACCACGTCGTCGGAATAGTGGCGGTAGCCGAGCAGGTTCTGGCCCCGCAGCAGCATCTGGATGCGGGTGTTGGGCAGGGCTTTACGCAGCTTGCGCAGGCGGTCCCAGGGGTCTTCCCGCAGAAAACGGACACAGGCGTCGAAGGTGGCGCCGCCCCAGGCCTCCAGGGACCAGAATCCGACGCTGTCCAGCTTGCCGCAAATGGGCAGCATGTCCTCGGTGCGCATCCGGGTGGCGATCAGGGACTGGTGGCCGTCACGCAACACCAGATCGGAAATGTAGACTTTTGCCATGCTCAACCTAACGAGTAAGTTATTGAATTGCTGTTAAGCGACGTGCCGAATTATAGGCCCTCGTGGGCGGCGATGGCGGCGGAAATGGCCGCGGCCAGCAGCTCGGGGGGGCGTCGTATGGTGTAGTTGGTCAGTTCCGGGTGGCTTTCCACGAAGCTGGTGTCGAACTGCCCGCTGCGGAATTCCGGATTGCGGAGGATTTCCTTGTAATAAGGAATGGTGGTCTTGACGCCGTACACCGTCATGTCGGCCAGGGCCCGCAGACCGCGTTCCACCACGCTTTCCCAGGTGAGGTTCCACACCGTGAGCTTGGCGCACATGGAGTCGTAATAAGGCGGGATGACATAGCCGGTGTACATGGCCGCGTCGGTGCGCACCCCGGGGCCGCCGGGGGCGTAGTAGCGGGTGATGCGGCCGAAGCTGGGCAGGAAGCCGTTCTGGGGGTCTTCCGCGTTGATGCGGAACTCCATGGCGAAGCCGCGGTAGTGGATGTCGTTCTGCTTGTATTGCAGGGGCATGCCGCTGGCGACGCGGATCTGTTCCTGGACGATGTCGATACCCGTGATCTGTTCGGTGATGGTGTGCTCCACCTGCAGCCGGGTGTTCATCTCCATGAAATAGAAGTTGTTGTCGGAATCCAGCAGGAACTCCACCGTGCCGGCGTTCTCGTAACCCACGGTCTTTGCCGCCTGCACCGCCAGGCCGCCGATATAGTCGCGCTGGGCACGGGTCAGTTGGGGGGAGGGGGCGATTTCGATCAGCTTCTGGTTGCGGCGCTGGATGGAGCAGTCCCGCTCGAACAGGTGCACCGCGTTGCCGTAGCTGTCGGCCAGCACCTGCACTTCGATGTGCTTGGGGTTGACCACGCACTTTTCCATGAACACCTCGGGCTTGCCGAAGGCCTTTTCCGCCTCGGATACCACCCGCTCGTAGTTGCGGAGCAGTTCCTCTTCGCTGTTGCAGCGCCGGATGCCCCGGCCGCCGCCGCCGTTGGTGGCTTTCAGCATCACCGGGTAGCCGATCTTGGCCGCCAGTTGGCGGGCTTCCTCCTCGTCCTTCAGATTGCCGTCGCTGCCGGGAATCACGGGGATGCCGGCTCGGATCATGGCCTTGCGGGCCTCTATCTTGTCGCCCATCTGGCGGATGACGCCGGCGTCGGGGCCGATGAAGCGAATGCCGCGGCGGGCGCAGATTTCGGCCAGCACCGGGTTTTCCGACAGGAATCCGTAGCCCGGATGCAGGGCGTCGCAGCCGGACGCCACCGCTAGGTTGACGATGTTGTGGGCATTGAGATAGCCGATGACCGGGTCGGAGCCGATGTTATAAGACTCGTCCGCTTTCTTGACGTGGAGCGCGTGGCGGTCGGCGTCGGAATAGATGGCCACCGACTTGATGCCCATTTCCGCACAGGCACGCACGATGCGCACGGCGATCTCACCCCGGTTGGCGACTAATATTTTTTTGATCATGAGCGTAACTAAAAGGAATGGTTACCGCGGTCAGGGTGAAACGGGCGCGGGACCGCGCCACATCAACCTTTTTTGACAGCCAAAGCGGGAAATTGTATCATGCGCGCCCAATGTCTGAACAGCCAGTCATCAACGGTCTTGAGTTTGCCCAGCGTGGCGAAGCGTTGCGGGGCGAGGTCCCGGTCGCCGAACTGCAACGGGTGTGCGATCTGCTTTCGTCCGGCGAGGGGGTGGTTCATTATGAACTCTCCGGCCGGATAAACGAAGCAGGCAAGCCTGTGCTGAAGGTCAAGCTGGAAGGGCAGTTCCGCATGGTTTGCCAGCGTTGCCTGGAGGAGATGGACTATCCCCTGGCCCTGGAAACCGAGCTGGAACTGGTTGCCGACGAGAGCAGTCTCAAGCCCATCGAAGAAGAGGGCGAGTCGGTGGACATGGTGGTAGCAGACAAAGAAATGGATGTGGTGTCCCTGGTGGAGGAAGAACTCCTGCTCGGGATTCCCATGTCGCCCAAGCATCCGGAGGGTCAATGCGGTACTGCCGCGGCGGCCCCGGAAGAGCCGAAAAACAACGCGTTCGGCGCTCTGGCGGCATTGAAGAAGCAACGTTGAGTTTATTTTAAGGAGTCATCATGGCTGTTCAGCAGAACAAAAAATCCCCCTCCAAGCGCGGCATGCACCGTGCCCACGACTTTCTGACCACCGCCCCGCTGGCCGTCGAGCCGACCACCGGCGAGGTGCACCTGCGTCACCACATCAGCCCCAACGGCTACTACAAGGGTCGCAAAGTCGTTCGCACCAAAGGCGAATAAAGCCTTGTCCGGCATCCCACTGTCAGAGTCAGTTGCCGGACATCTGATATAAATGGATATCACTGTCGCGATTGACGCCATGGGCGGCGACCATGGCGCGCACGTCACTGTGCCCGCCGCCCTGGAATACCTAAGAAAAGATCCCGAAGTCAACATCGTCCTGGTGGGGCTCCAGGACGTCCTGGAAAACGAGCTGAAGGCGCGTGGCGCCTCCGTCAGCGCTCGTCTGCGCATCCATCACGCCAGCGAGGTCGTCACCATGGACGATCCCTTGTCTTCGGCAATGCGCAATAAAAAAGACTCCTCCATGCGGGTGGCCATCAACCTGGTTAAGACCGGGGAGGCCAACGCCTGCGTGTCCGCCGGCAACACCGGCGCCCTGATGGCCATTTCCCGTTTCGTGCTCAAGACCCTGGCGGGCATCGAGCGGCCGGCCATTGCCACCACGCTTCCCACCCTGCGCGGCCATACCTATGTGCTGGACCTGGGGGCCAACGTGGACTGCTCCGCCGAGCACCTGCTGCAGTTCGGCATCATGGGCGCCATGCTGGCCGCCGCCGTGGACCATAAGGACGCCCCCTCCGTGGGGCTGCTCAACATCGGCGAGGAAGAGATCAAGGGCAACGACGTGGTGAAGGAAGCGGGCGAACTGCTGCGGACCAGCCACCTCAACTTCCAGGGCAACGTGGAAGGGGACGACATCTACAAGGGCACCGTGGATGTGGTGGTGTGCGACGGTTTTGTGGGCAACGTGGCCCTCAAGACATCCGAGGGCTTGGCTCAGATGCTGGCCACCTTCCTGCGCCAGGAATTCAAGCGTAACATCCTCACCCAACTTATGGGCCTGGCGGCTCTTCCGGTCCTGAAAGCCTTCAAGAAGAAGATGGATCACCGCCGCTACAACGGCGCCAGTCTGCTGGGCTTGAAGGGCATCGTGATTAAAAGCCATGGGTCGGCCGACCCCTTCGCCTTTCAGTTCGCCATCGAACGGGCGGTGGAGGAGGTGCGCAACGGCGTGTTGCGCCGCATCGGCGACCAAATGGCGCTCCTGAACAGCGAGAGGACACATCCTTGATTTTCTCCCGAATTAGCGGCACCGGCAGCTATCTGCCGGAAAAGGTGCTGACCAACCACGACCTGGCCAAGATCGTGGACACTTCCGACGAATGGATCGTCGAGCGCACCGGCATCCGTGAGCGGCACATCGCCGGCGAGAACGAATCCACCAGCGACATGGCTGCCCAAGCCGCCCGCCGCGCCATCGACGCCGCCGGCATCGCCGCCGAGCAGATCGACCTGATCATCGTCGCCACCACCACCCCCGACAACGTGTTTCCCAGCGTCGCCTGCCTGGTGCAGGAAAAACTGGGCATTCGCGGCTGCCCGGCCTTCGACGTGCAGGCGGTGTGCAGCGGCTTCATCTACGGCGTGTCCGTGGCCGACCAGTTCATCCGCTCCGGCCAGAGCAAATGCGCCCTGGTGATCGGCGCGGAAACCATGTCCCGTCTGCTGGACTGGAACGACCGGGGTACCTGCGTGCTGTTCGGCGACGGCGCCGGCGCCGTGGTGGTCCAGGCCAGCGACAAGCCCGGCATCGTCTCCACCCACCTCCACGCCGACGGCAGCCAGCACCACCTGCTGGAAGTCCCGGCCCACATCGAGGGCGGCAAGGCGGTGGGCAATCCGTATCTGGTGATGGACGGCGGTGCGGTGTTCAAGTATGCCGTCAACGTCCTGGATGCCATCGTCGAGGAGGCCCTGGCGGCCAACAAGATGGACAAGTCCGAAGTGGACTGGCTGGTTCCCCACCAAGCCAACCTGCGCATCATCAAGGGCACCGCCAGGAAGCTCGGCATGAGCATGGAGCGGGTGGTGGTGACCCTGGACCGCCACGGCAACACTTCCGCCGCCTCCATTCCCCTGGCGCTGGACAGCGCGGTGCGGGAAGGCAAGATCAAGGCCGGCGAAACCATACTGCTGGAAGGCATCGGCGGCGGCTTCGCCTGGGGTGCCGTGCTGGTGCGCTGGTAATCAAGTCAAAATAATTTCGAGAGGGATGGGATGAGTTTCGCTTTCGTATTTCCCGGCCAGGGTTCCCAGTCCGTGGGCATGATGAACGCCTACGGCGATCTGGCCGTTGTGCGCGACACCTTCACCGAGGCGTCCGACGTGCTCAAGCAGGATCTCTGGGCCCTGGTGGCCGAGGGTCCCGCCGAAGCCCTGAACCAGACCGTGAACACCCAGCCGGTGATGCTCACCGCGGGCGTCGCCGTCTACCGCGCCTGGCAGGCCCAGGGCGGCGCCGCTCCGGCCTTCATGGCCGGCCACAGCCTGGGCGAATACACCGCCCTGGTGGCTGCCGGTTCCCTGGCGTTCGCCGATGCGCTGCCCCTGGTGCGTTATCGCGCCGAAGTGATGCAGTCCGCCGTGGCCGAAGGCGTGGGCGCCATGGCCGCCATTCTCGGCCTGGACGACGATGCGGTGCGCGCCGTGTGCAATGAGGCCGCCCAGGGCGAAGTGGTGGAGGCGGTGAACTTCAATTCTCCCGGCCAAGTGGTGATCGCCGGCAATAAGGCGGCGGTGGAGCGGGGCATGGAACTGGCCAAGGCCAAGGGCGCCAAGCGGGCGCTGCCCCTGCCGGTGAGCGTGCCGTCCCATTGCGCGCTGATGCGTCCCGCTGCCGAGAAGCTGGCCCAGTATCTGGCCTCCGTTGCCGTGAAAGTGCCGGCCATCCCGGTGCTGCACAACGCCGACGTGGTTTCCCACGACAACGAAGCCGCCATCAAGGACGCCCTGGTGCGCCAGCTTTACAGCCCGGTGCGCTGGGTGGAAACCGTGCGCGCCCTGGCGGACCGGGGTGTGACCCACGCCGCCGAGTGCGGTCCCGGCAAGGTGCTGGCGGGTCTCAACAAGCGCATCGACGAGCGGGTGCAGGCCATCGCCCTGGCCGACGGCGCTTCGCTGGCGGACAACAAAGCCGTTTTGGTTTAAGCGGTTAACTTCTTTCTTCAGCTAAAGAACAAGGACGAGGGAGAGGCATGATGGAAAATCAGGTCGCATTGGTAACGGGCGCCAGCCGGGGCATCGGCAAGGCGATTGCGCTGGAACTGGGCAAGATGGGTGCGACGGTGGTCGGCACCGCCACCAGCGACAGCGGCGCGGAAGCGATTTCCGCCTACCTCAAGGAAGCGGGTGTGAAGGGGGCCGGCATGGCTCTCAACGTCACCGACGCCGCCCAGGTGGACAGCGTGCTGGACGCCGTCCGAAGCCAGTTCGGCGAAGTGGCGATCCTGGTCAACAACGCCGGCATCACTCGGGACAACCTCCTGATGCGCATGAAAGACGCCGAGTGGGACGACATCATGGAAACCAACCTCAAGTCGGTGTTCCGCATGTCCCAGGCCGTGATCAAAGGCATGATGAAGGCCCGCTATGGCCGCATCATCAGTATCGCCTCGGTGGTGGGGGTGACGGGTAACGCCGGCCAGACCAACTATTCCGCCGCCAAGGCCGGCCTCATCGGCTTCTCGAAATCCCTGGCGCGGGAAGTGGGCAGCCGTAACATTACCGTCAACTGCGTGGCCCCCGGTTTCATCGACACCGACATGACCCGTGCACTGTCCGAAGAACACCGCGCCGCCTTGCTCAAGCAGATCCCCCTCGGGTCTCTGGGCCAGGCGGAAGACATCGCCGCGGCCGTGGGCTTTTTGGCTTCGCCCCGCGCCGGTTACATCACCGGCGAAACGCTGCACGTCAACGGCGGCATGTATATGGGGTAAAACCCCCATCCGGTGGGGAGTGGGCGAGTTTTGTCCAAACCCCAAACTCTGGTAGAATCGCACAGATTTTTGCTTCATTCTCTGAATAGGAAAGGGAAATAACAGATGGAAAACATCGAACAACGCGTCATGAAAATCGTGGCTGAACAGCTGGGCGTAAGCGAAGCCGAAGTGAAGAGCGAGTCCTCCTTCGTGGACGACCTGGGCGCGGATTCCTTGGATACCGTTGAACTGGTGATGGCGCTGGAAGAAGAATTCGACTGCGAAATCCCCGACGAAGAAGCGGAAAAGATCACCACCGTGAAGCAGGCCGTCGATTACATCAACGCCCATCAGTAATACCGCTTCAAACCATTCCGCATTGATATAACGGAGTCGTTTTGTCCCGACGCAAAGTAGTTGTCACCGGCCTGGGCATCATTTCGCCCGTCGGCATCGGTGTCGGCGAGGCTTGGTCCAACATCCTCGCCGGCAAATCCGGCATCACCAACATCACCCGCTTCGACGCCTCCGGCTTCGCCTCTCAGGTGGCCGGGGAGGTCAAAGGGTTCGATGTCACCCAGTACCTTTCCGCCAAAGACGCACGCCGCATGGATACTTTCATCCATTACGGCATGGCGGCGGGCATCGAGGCCATCAAGGACTCGGGTCTGGAAGTGACGCCGGAGAATGCCGAACGCATTGGCGTGAACATCGGTTCCGGCATCGGCGGTCTGCCGATGATCGAAGACACCCATGGCACCTTCCTGGAGGGCGGCCCGCGCAAGATTTCGCCGTTCTTCATTCCCGGCACCATCATCAACATGATCTCGGGCAACCTGTCCATCATGTTCGGCATGAAGGGCCCGAACCTGGCTGTGGTCACCGCCTGCACCACCGGCCTCCACGCCATCGGCCTCAGCGCCCGCACCATCGCCTACGGCGACGCAGACGTGATGGTGTGCGGCGGTGCCGAATCCACCGTGTCGCCCCTGGCCATCGGTGGCTTCTCCGCGGCCAAGGCCCTGTCCACCCGCAACGACGATCCCGCCACCGCCAGCCGTCCCTGGGACAAAGGCCGCGACGGTTTCGTGCTGGGTGAAGGCGCCGGCGTGCTGGTGCTGGAAGAGTACGAACACGCCAAGGCCCGCGGCGCCAAGATTTACGCCGAACTGGCGGGTTTCGGCATGAGCGGCGACGCCTACCACATGACTGCGCCGGATACCGACGGCCCCCGTCGCTCCATGGTCAACGCCCTGCGCGACGCCGGGGTCAACCCGGACCAGGTGCAGTACGTCAACGCCCACGGCACCTCCACCCCCCTGGGTGACAAGAACGAAACCGAAGCCATCAAGCTGGCCTTCGGCGAGGCGGCCTACAAAGTGGTGGTGAACTCCACCAAGTCCATGACCGGCCACCTCCTCGGCGGCGCCGGCGGCCTGGAATCGGCGCTCACCGTCCTGGCCGTGCACCACCAGGTTTCGCCCCCCACCATCAACATCTTCGAGCAGGACCCGGAGTGCGACTTGGACTACTGCGCCAACACCGCCCGGGAAATGAAGATCGACGTGGCGCTGAAGAACAACTTCGGCTTCGGCGGTACCAACGGCAGCCTGGTGTTCAAGCGGGCTTAAGCGCTTAACGCTGCAATGAAACGGGCCGGTTCATCCGGCCCGTTTTGTTTTTGGAGCTTCCGCGCTAAAAACCGCTACATTGAAATACATTAGCGGCAATTCGTAGCGGCGGTCCCTCATCCCCAGCCCTTCTCCCGGAGGGAGAAGGGAGTTACCCCCTCTCCCCTCGGGAGAGGGTTGGGGTGAGGGACCGCCGTCAACCGGAGGCACCTACCCATGAAACTCACCGTCCTCGGCGCCACCGGCGGCATCGCCCGCGGCCTGCGCACCGTCTCCCTCCAGGTGGACGACGACCTCCTGATCGACGCCGGCACCGGCGTGAACGACCTCACCCTGGACCAGATGGCCGCCATCCAGCACGTCTTCCTCACCCACGCCCACCTGGACCACATCGCCTGCCTGCCCATGCTGGCCGACGCCGTGCTGGACCGGCGGGTCGGCCCCCTTACCGTCCACGCCCTGCCCGAAACCCTGGACGCCCTCAAGGACTGCCTCTTCAACAACCGCCTGTGGCCCGACTACACCGCCCGACCCTCGCCGGAAGCGCCCTGGGTGGCCCTGGAACCGGTCGCCGTCGGCCATCCGGTCTGCGTCGGCAGCCACACGGTCATCCCGCTTCCCGCCCACCATTCGGTGCCGGGGGTGGGCTACGGAGTGGAAGGGGAGGCCGGCAGCTTCGTCTACAGCGGCGACACCACCCTGTGCGAACCCTTCTGGGAGGCGGTGAACCGCCTGCCGAGGCTGCGCTATGTGTTCCTGGAATGCACCTTCCGCGACGACGTCAGCCCGGAACAGGCCCTGGAGTGGGGGCACATGACGCCTCGGCTATGGGAGAAGGCTTTGGCTTTGTACCAAGGAGATGCCGATGTGCGGGTGATACATATGGAACCGGGGAAGGAGGAGGTGACGCTGGGGCAGTTGGCGGAGAGGCTTGGAGGAAAAGCGCCTCGGCCCGTTGTGGCCGGGGAGGTGTTTGAGATTTGAAAGAGGCGGTGATTGGGCAGACTTAAAGTTTCACATTGTCTGGGAGGGAAAGTCGTCGATGTCGGGGAATTCTTCCTCCAGTGGCTTCCAAGTGGCTAATAGAGCCAGCAATGAGCCCTGTTTCGCAGACTCAGGGCCTGGCGAGTTGTTTTCCTTATGGATAATGGCATCGTTCCCTGGAAATCCACGGTCAGAATATGATGATGGAGTGATGGTCACTGATTTTCTCCAAGAAGAGGCCATCGTGGTCTACGCGTATTCTTTCAAGCATCTCCTCGGCATAGTCGAGAACATCTTCGTCGGAGTCGGAAAGAAATACCCCGGCGCAAGCGACGTAACGAATGGTCAAGCCATCGAATGACCGTTTGCGAGCAGAAAAGACCTTTTCGACGTCTTTGCACATTTTGTCGATGCACCGGCGATAGTTGTCGTCTTGCTTCAACTCGACAAACAGCCAGTCATTTTTGCTGTGATGCTCTAAGCGAAATCCTATATCCAAAGCCATTCGATTCTGGACAAGGGAAGTTCGCTTGTCCGTGTCGAATGGGTGCTCCATGTCCCATTCTGCGATGGATGGCGCGTTCGCTAGATAGATAGCCAGTTCGGTCTGCCACCATTTTTCCCAGCCGGAAATTTCCAGTTCGTGAATTGACCGCAGAGATTCCCTGATTCTCTTGGTCTTGAAAAAGTCCAAGATTACATCCCCGATCTTGTCGATGTCGTTTTTCCGTTGTGCCATAGGTGCCTCCCTTGGCCAAACTAGGTTTATCCAAACAATGCCTTAATCTTCTCATAATCCGGCTGTTCCACCACCCCCTTCTCCGTAATCAACCCCGTCACCAACTCCGCCGGCGTTACGTCGAAGGCCGGGTTGCGCACCTGCACGCCTTCCGCCGCCCACTGGCAATCCCGGTAGCCGGTGACTTCGTCGGACGCCCGCTCCTCGATGGGGATGTCGGCGCCGCTGGCGATGGTGAGGTCGATGGTGGAGAGGGGACAGGCGACGTAGAAGGGGATGTTGTGGCGCTTTGCCAGCACGGCCACCATGTAGGTGCCGATCTTGTTGGCCACGTCGCCGTTGGCGGCGACCCGGTCGGTGCCTACCACCACGGCGTCGATTTCGCCCCGGCTCATGAGGTGGCCGGCCATGTTGTCGGTGATGAGGGTGACGGGGATGTTCTCCTGCACCATTTCCCAGGCGGTGAGGCGGGCGCCCTGGAGGAAGGGGCGGGTTTCGTCGGCGTAGACGCTGATTTTCTTGCCTTGGTCCCGGGCCGAGCGGATCACGCCCAGGGCGGTGCCGTGGCCGGCGGTGGCGAGCGCCCCGGCGTTGCAGTGGGTCAGCACCCGGGCGCCGTCGGGGATGTAAGCGGCGCCGTATTCGCCCATGGCCTTGTTGATGCGGATGTCTTCGGCGGTGATGTCGTGGGCTTCCTTCAGCAGTCGGTCTGCCACTTCATTGTTGGGCTGGGTTTTGACTCTGTCCCACACCCGTTTCATGCGGTCCAGGGCCCAGAACAGGTTGACGGCGGTGGGGCGGCTCTTGGCCAGGATGTCGATGCCGTCGTCCAACCAGCGGTCGAACTCGGTCTTGTCCAGGGGCTGGAGGCGGTGGGCTTCCAGGGCCACGCCGTAGGCGGCGGTGCAGCCGATGGCGGGGGCGCCCCGCACCACCATGCTGCGGATGCCTTCGGCCACGGCGGCGGCGGAATCGTAGGCGATGTACTCGAAATGGGCGGGGAGGACGCGCTGGTCGATGAGTTCCAGGCGGCCGTTGTTCCAGCGCAGGGTTTCGAAGGCGGTGGGGGTTTCGTAGGTGGTGGTCATGAGTTTATGGGTATCAAGGCGTTGGAGGTGTGAGTGAACAGGGGGCCGCACAGTTCCGCGGCCAGCTTGCCGGCGGCGGTGGCGTCGCCGTTTTGCAGCAGGGCATTGGCGCGGATGTTTCGCGCCGCCAGGGCCTCCATTTTAACCCGCAAGGCAGATTTGTCCCGGCCCAGAAGGGCGAGTCGGGGGGCGGTGGGGGAGAGAGCCAGAATGGGGAGCAGGGGAGCGTCGGCGAAGTCGTAGGGTATAGCGGCCATATCTATCCCGCCGAATCGCCGGACGGCCTGCTCCAGGGCCTCCTCGACGGCGTTTCCGTCCTGGATGTCGCAGGAAATTCCCAGGTAGGCCGGAGCAGGGGCGAGGTTCTCAGCTTCCTTTCCGAGGCCCACGACGGCGGCCCCCATTTCCAGCAGCGCGGCGACGCAGGCGCGGCCTGCCGGGGCGGCGGCATCGGCGACCAGGGCTGTTTCACCGGCCAGGGGTTGATGCTTGTCCGAACGGATTTTGTGCTCGAAGCCGCCGTAGTCCAGCTCCGCCGCCAGGATTTCCTCCGGCGGCAGGGCGCGGTAGGCGTCCAGGGCGGTGGCGCGGGAGACGATTTCGATGGTGTGGCGGTAGACCTCCGCCGCGGCGTCGGCGTAGAAGGCGTTGACCCCGGCGGCGCACAGGCCCTGCTCGGGGTCGAGAATCACCCGGGGGGCCGGGTCGATGCGCAGGCGGGCGCCGGGGACGGTATCCAGATAGGCGCCGTAGTCCGCGGCGAAGGCGGCCACATCCCGGCCCAGCATCGGCACCCGCTTGGTGAAGATGGCGTGGTGGGGCGTGGCCGGGCCCTGCTGGGAAATGGCGGCCAGGTCCGGGCGGCGGGCGAAGGCCAGGGCTTCGGGGCTGCGGTCGGTGGTGAGGAGGAGGGGCTTGCCGGCTTCCTTGGACACGGCTCGGCGCAGGGCGGCAATGGTCTGGCTCTGCCGGGGGCTCGGCCCGTCGTCGGCCCTCGGCAGGTCCCAGGCGCCATGGCGGCGCAGGTGATTTTCGGCCCGCGCCACCAGCTCGACCATGCGCTCGTAAGCCTCTCCGGCATCATGGCCGAAGGCGAAAATACCGTGGTGCATCAGCACGATGCCGATGGTTTTTGAAGTAAGGTTCTGGCGCACCGCTTCGGCGCAGCACTTGGCCAGCTCGAAGCCGGAGCGGCGGAAGGGGACCACCAGCACGTCGTCGCCGTAGCATTGGCGGATGTGCTCGTCGCCACCGGCCGTATTGCCCACCGCCAGCAGGCTGTCGGCGTGGGTGTGGACCACGAAGGGGAAGGGCAGCAGGGCGTGGAGCAGGGTTTCGATGGAGGGCGCCGGCGCCTTGGCCCGGGTCATGGCGCAGGCGAAGGCGTTCATCAGCTCGGGGGTGGCGATGTCGTCCAAATCCAGCAGGGGCAGCACCTGGTCCAGGCGCACCGGGGAAAAGCTGCTGCGGTCCACCTCTTCCAGGCTGGTGCCGCTGCCTTTGACGTAGAGGATGTCCTCTTCCCGGCCAAACAGGTCTTTTTGTTTCACCTTGGCCGAAGTGTTGCCGCCGCCCAGCAGGACCAGGGAATGGTTTTCCCCCAGCAGGCGGGAGAGGTGAACCAACTGATCCAGTTCGTCGCCAAAGCCCATGATTTCGGATTTGTTTTTACGGGTTTTCATGTATTGCAGTTCGCTTTAAAATGGCTACATTCTAATTGGGCTTGCACTGCTTTTAAGGTTTGTTAGAAATGTGGTGCAATGATTTGATTTTCATTGATTAAGGAGGTCAAAATGGCTGTTGGCGGCGTAGGCGGGGGCGGAGCGTCCCAGATTTTTCAGATGCTGCAACTGAACAAGCAGTTGAACGAGCAGGCGGCGCAGCGAAGCGAGCAAAGCCGGGAGAAGGCCAAGGCCACAGCGACGGCGATCATCGACCAGAACATCGCCGGCCAGCAGCGTTCGGTACAGGCGGGCAGCACCAATCTGAAGCTGGGGCAGATCGTCAACACCACGGCCTGACCGGAGGCGGCGGACGGGCCCTCAGCGGCCGTTCGCCGGCAGGGCCTTGTGGATTCGGATGAGTCCCTGGGCCACCCGCTGGGTGCCCATGAGGCCCGAGTCCAATCCCTCGGTGAATTCCAGAATCTCGTAGCCCTCGTAACCGCGCAGGGAGGCGATTTTTTCAGCCCGGTATTTGAACAGCTGGGCCGCTTCGCCGTCGCCTCCGGAAGAGAAGGTCTTCTTGCGCAGGAAGATGCGGTAGCGGTCGCCGCCAAGGGGCATTTCCTCCAGGGACCAGTTAGGGAGCAGGCCGTTGATGATGGCGGCGGCGCCGGCGCCGAGGATGACCGGATGAATCCCGGGCACCATGGAGTAAGGCGTGGTGAACATCGAACCGGTGACGCCGAAGGTACCGGAGGAATTCGGGTCGTTGGGACTGGTGCTGCAGCCGGCCACCATCCCGGCCACGGCACATAGCCCAAGCATACGCCCAGTGATAAAAAGCCTTGTCATGGAAGGCATTTAACTACAGGGGGCGCGGCATTGGCAAGCCGGCGCGCCGAGAAAAATGGATAAAAACAGGGGCGGACCATGCGGCAATCCCACCATACGTTCACCGTGGCCACCCGCGGCAAAGGACTCTACGAGTTCACCGGCGAAGTATTGGGCTGGGCGGCTTCCAGCGGCCTGCGCAACGGCCTGCTGACACTGTTCGTGCGGCACACTTCGGCCAGCCTGCTGATCCAGGAAAACGCCGATCCCACGGTGCAGGAGGACTTGTCCCGCTTCTTCTCCCGGTTGGTGCCGGACGGCGACCCCCTCTACCGTCGCCGCATGGAGGGGCCGGACGACATGTCGGCCCACGTGCGTTGCGCCCTCACCCAGGTGCAGTTGTCGATTCCCCTCCTTGACGGCGCCCTGGCCCTGGGAACCTGGCAGGGCATTTATCTGTTCGAGCACCGGGTGGAGCCTATGAGGCGTCAGGTGGCGGCCCATTTGTTGGGGGACTAATTTGTCAGGGATTTGTGTAGAATGACCGCTTTCCTTAATCCACCTTCAAGGGGCGGCATGGCTGACAAGCTGGCGATGATGTTGCTGACGATCGATCCCGATCGCCCCCATGTTTGCGGTGCCCCGTTCTTCCAGGCCGCAGCCGCGGCTTCCATGGACGTCGAGGTGGAAATCTACTTTTCCAGCCGGGCAGTGCGGCTGCTGATCAAAGGGGTGGCGGACAAGATCTATCCCGGCGAGGGCCAGCACAAGACGGTGTACGAATTCATGAAGGATGCGGCCAAGCTGGGGGTGAAGTTCTACGCCTGCGGCGGCGGCCTGCACGAATTCGGCGTTCGGGCTGAAGAGGATTTCGTCCCCGAATGCACCGGCATCGCCGGCGCCGCCGCCTATGTCCAGCGGGTGATGGACGACGAGTGGAAGGTGCTCAGCTACTGAGTTGCCCCAGTTCCTGGTGGACAAATCCCATCAGCCGAATGAACGCCGGCTCCAGTTCGTCCAGCAGCGTATCCAGGTTTTCCCATTCCCCCGCCTTTGCCGCCCTTTCTATTTGCCGCGCCAAGCCGGTGATTTCCTCCGCCAGGATATAGGTCGACGCGCCCTTGATTTCGTGGGCGGCGCGGACGGCCCCCGCACCGTCCCGTTGTTGGGCGGCGCTTTCCAGCTTTTCCAGCAGGGGGCGGGTGGTGCCGAGATAGAGGGCTACCAGTTCCCGCACCGCAGCTTCGTCATGGCGGAAATTCTCCCGTAACTGTTCCAGGTCCATGGGCTCGGCCGGATTGCCCGCGGCACCTGGCTCGGGCTGGTCTTCCGGGTGGGGCAGCTGCGCCCATTCCGTCAGCACCTGGCGCAGGGTTTCCATGCGCAGGGGTTTTTCCAGATAGCCGTCCATGCCGCTGGCGAGGCAATGTTCCCGGTCGCCGGCCATGGCGTTGGCGGTCATGGCCAGGATGCGGGAACGGGGCTCGCGGCCGGATTCCTCCTCCAGGCGACGGATTCGGGCGGTGGCCTCGAAGCCGTCCATTTCCGGCATCTGGCAGTCCATCAGGATGATGTCGTAGGGAATGCGTTCCACCGCCTCCACCGCTTCCACGCCGTCGGCGGCGATGTCCGCCCGCAGGCCCAGTTTGTCCAGCATGTAGAGGGCCACCTTCTGGTTCACCGGGTTGTCCTCCACCACCAGGATGTGGCACAGGTGGGGCAGGGGGGGCAGGGGCGGCGGGGCGGCGAGGGCTTCGGCGTCCCGGCTTGCGCCGCCGAGCAAAACGGCCAGGGCCTGGTGGAGCCGTCCCCGGCGTACCGGCTTGCTGACGCAGGCGTCCACGCTTTCGCTGCGCCCTTGGGGGCGTTCGGCCGCGGTGGTGAGAAGGAGGATTTTCGGTGCCGCCGGGCGCTGCTTTATTGCCTCCAGCAGTTCATCGGAGGATGCGGCGCTGTCCACCACCAGCAGCTCGGGACGGGTTTCCAGAATCAGGCGGGCTTCCGCCAGGGAAGCGGTGATGATCACTTCCCCGCCCCAGGCCGCGAACTGGCTGTCCAGGGCGCGGCCCAGGTTGGAACTGGAGGTGACCAGCAGCGCCCGGAAAGGGGGGAGCGCCGTCGGGGCGCTCTCCCCCTGGGAGGGGAATTCCACCGTGAACCAGAAGGTGCTGCCTTCGCCGGGAATGCTGTCCACGCCCATCTGGCCCCCCATGCGCTCGCACAGTTGGCGGGAGATGGTGAGGCCGAGGCCGGTACCGCCGTATTTGCGGCTGGCGGAGCCGTCCACCTGGGAGAAGGGCTGGAACAGGCGCTGGCGCCCTTCCTCGCTGATGCCGATGCCGCTGTCGCTGACGGCGAAGCGCAGGCGGACGGCGGATTCGCCGCGGGATTCCTCCGTCACCCGGATGAGCACCTCCCCCCGGGGGGTGAACTTCACCGCGTTGCCCACCAGGTTGACCAGGATTTGCCGCAGCCGGCCCGGGTCGCCCCGCAAGCGGTCGGGAATGCCGGGCTGGATGTCGCACACCAGTTCCAGGCCCTTGCGCTGGGCCTGTTCGGCCAGGAGGTCGGCCACGTCCTCCACCGTTTCGGCCAGGTTGAAGGCGACGATTTCCAGCTCCAGCCGGCCGGCCTCGATCTTGGAAAAATCCAGGATGTCGTTGATGACGGTGAGCAGGGCCTCGGCGGAATGGCGCACGGTATGGGCATAGTCCCGCTGCTCGGGGGTGAGGGGGGTTTCCAGCAGTAGGCCGATCATGCCCAGCACCCCGTTCATGGGGGTGCGGATTTCATGGCTGACGTTGGCGACGAATTCCGACTTGAGCCGCGCCGCCTCCAGGGCGGCGTTGTAGGCGGCCTGGAGCTTCTGCTCCGCGGTCTTGCGCTCGGTGACGTCGCGGATGATGGCCTGGGTGACGATGCGCCCGTCCAGGCGCATGGAATGGAGGGCGATTTCCGCCGGGAACAGGGTGCCGTCGGCCCGCTCCCCCAGCCAGTCGAAATAGCAGTGGCCTTCGTTCATGGCCAGGGCGATCTGGCGCTGGGCCAGTTCGGCGGAGGTCAGGCCGTTGGGCTGGAATTCCGGGCCCAGGTTGTCGGGGGTGGTGGCGATGAGCTGCTGCCGGGAGGGATAGCGGAACATCAGCACCGCCGCCGGGTTGACGTCGATGAAGCCCTTGCGGTCCAGCAGCACGATGCCGTCGGAGTTGGTATCGAACAGGGTCTTGTACTTGAGCTGTTCCTTCTCCACTTCCAGCGCCTGGCGGGCGGTGCGGCGGATGATCAAGGCGGCGATCATGATGCTCAGGCCCGCCGCCATCACCCCCATGAAAATCATCAGGAAACGGGTGTCTGCGTAGGACACTGCGGCTTTTTTCGTCGCCAGCCGGGTGGCCTTGACCTGGATGTCCAGGAGGTCGTTGAGCTGCTTGACCAGGGCCTTTTGCATCGGGATGGTGTGCTCCTGCAGCACGTGCAGCGCCTCCCGGTCCTGGCTGCCCATGGCCAGCTCGATGGCGCGGAACACGTAGGGCTGGGTCACCGCCGTCTGGTTGCTGATGTCCTCCAGCACCACCCGCTCGTCGTCGGTGAGGGCCATCTGCTCCAGTTTCTGCCGAGCGCTGAAATAGGCGTCGCCGTATTCGTAGAAGCGCAGCAGTTCCTCTTCCTTTTCGAACGGGTCGGTAAGCACCACAATGGTGTGCATGCTGATGGCGCGGTTGCGCAGGGCGTCCCGCATGGCGCTGGCGAGTTCGGTCTTGACGTTGTTCTCGTTGACGATGCGTTCCAGATTGCGGTTGAGGGACGCCATCTGGTTCAGGCCGGCCAGGGTCAGGCCCACCATCAGCAGCAGGGAAATGGCAAAGCCGGCGGCAATGCTGAGTTGGATGTTTTTCGAGAACATGGGGAAACAAGGGCGGCGAAGAGCTCCCATGCTACCCGTTTTCGCCGGGCGGCGGTATGGCTGCGGGGCTTGGCGACAGGGCGGATAGGGGCGTTCGCGCCGGGGTGCCTAGACATGCGTGATCCGTTTCATCCGGGTCGCCGTAGTTATGTTGAAGGAGGGGGTTGACGAAGTGGTGATCCATGGATATTCTTATTTCGTCGAATTACGAATTGATGAAATCATGAACAATCCGGTCGAATACTCGTGCTCTTCTGTCGGCTCTTCTAATGAGGGAAGGGACGCGGTCGCGGAGAGCGACTTGTCAGTCGAGGAACTGGCGCTTATTTGCAAGGCCCTTGGCCACCCGGCCCGCCTTCAGGTGTTGCGCTACCTGATCTCCCACGGAGAATGTTTCTTCGGCAATCTGTCGTCGATTCTTCCGCTGTCTCCGTCTACCGTGTCCCAGCATCTCACCGTATTGAAGGAATCCGGTCTCATCGTCGGTTCGGCCGATGAGCAGCGGACGTGCTACTGCGTTAACGCCGACCGTCTTGCCCTATTTAAGCGGCTAGTGGCAGGGTTGTAAATTTTTTTGCCGTGTAATTCGGTATTCTACGAACAACGAAAGGAAAAAGCATGGAACTGATGGAGAAATATCCGGTAGCGGTCCTGGGTGCCGGTCCCATTGGATTGGCCGCGGCAGCCCACCTGCTCGATCGCGGACTCACGCCCATTGTCTTCGAAGCAAGTGACACCGTTGGTGCGAGCTTTCGCGACTTCGGGCACGTCAAACTCTTTTCGCCGTGGCGTTACAACATCGACCGTGCGTGCCGGAAAATCCTGGATGCGTCCGGTTGGAAGGTGCCGGATGATGATGCGGTGCCCAGTGCCGGAGACTTGCTTCACCGTTACCTGCTTCCTCTTGCCAATAGCCCGCGCCTCAAAGATAAGATCGAGTTGAACAGCCGCGTCATATCAGTCGCCCGTAAAGGATACGACAAGGTGAAGAGCGAAGGGCGCGACAAGGCCCCTTTTGTTGTACGGGTCGAAGCCAATGGAATCACTCGGGAGTTCTTGGCCGGCGCCGTCATCGATGCAACCGGGAACTGGTTTCACCCGAACCCCCTTGGCGCCAACGGGCTGCCTGCGATCGGCGAGGATACGGTTGGTTCGCACATCGACTATGGCATGCCGGACATTGAACACCGGATGCGTTCGCGGTATAGCGGAAAAACCACCGTCGTAGTGGGAGGTGGCCATTCCGCAGTCGGGTCGCTCGTATCGCTGGCGGAGTTGGCGAAGGCCGATCCCAGGACACGCATCCACTGGGTGCTGCGGGGCAACAGCCTGGCAAGAGCCTTCGGCGGCGGCACCGCAGACCAGTTGCCGGCGCGGGGAGCCCTCGGCATCAAGCTCCGTGCGCTGGTTGATGACGGGACGCTCCGGGTTCACCAGAATTTCAGAATTCGGGAAGTGCGGGAGGAGGATGGATCAGTCACCGTGATTCCGGAAGAAGGGTTCGAGAATGCGCTGCCTATCTACAAAGTGGACGAGATCATCTGCGCGACCGGTTCTCGGCCTGACCTCGACATCGTAAGGGAGCTGAGGGTACGAACCGATGCATGGCTGGAAAGCACCGAGGCGCTCGCGCCGCTTATCGACCCCAATCTCCACAGCTGCGGCACCGTACGTCCCCATGGCCACAAAGAACTGGCCCATCCGGAGCCCGGCTTCTATATCGTGGGAGCAAAGAGCTACGGGCGGGCCCCGACGTTTCTTCTGGCGACTGGCTACGAACAGGTTCGTTCCGTGGCGGCCGCGCTGGTGGGAGATATGGCGGCGGCAGACGACGTACGCCTGGATCTGCCGGAAACCGGCGTGTGCATTACTGACTTTGGTGGCGGGGGAACCGGGGGCGGTTGCTGCACCGAGACGCCGCTCCCGGATGCGGAACCTTCCCAGGCCGGAGCAGGCATCGAAAGCTGCGGTTGCGGGCCTGTCGGCAGCAATTCAAACCAACAACCGGCCAGCGCATGTTGCGGCTGACCCTGGCCAGCCCACGAAATGGGGGGGCGGAGGCCCCACCCATTTTCAAACTGGCTCTGGGGCAGCTCATCTCATGGGGAACGCTCTATTACGGAATTACTTTTCTTGCTCAACCAATCAGCGAGGATACCCGGTGGAGTCTTCCCAGCATCTTCGGAGCGTTTTCCGCCGGATTGTTCCTGGCGGCCTTGGCCGCCGCACCCGTGGGACGGCTTGTGCACCACTTGGGCGGGCGCACGACAATGACATCGGGATCGTTTGTGGCGGCAATGGCATTCGTCGTCGTTTCCGCGTCCGATAGCCTATTGCCGTTCTACGGCGGTTGGCTGATTGCAGGAGTGGCCATGTCGATGACCCTTTATGAGGCCGCCTTTTCTGCCCTCCGCCAATACACTCAATCCGACTTCCGGAGGTCTATCGGCATCGTCACCGTGGTTGGCGGCTTCGCGAGCACAGTGTTTTGGCCGCTTACCCATATGCTGGCAAGCGACTTCGGGTGGCGGGCTACGCTCGTTGTTTTTGCGGGCCTGCACCTGCTGGTCTGTGTTCCCATCCATTTCCAATTGGCGCCTCATTGCCGGAAGGAAAAAAGGACGCCAAAAGAGTTGAAAAGTGGATTGGGGCCCTATCAACCGGTGACGCCGGCCATGTGGTTCGCAGTTTCGCTTGGACTGTCCGCAATCGTTACCTCTGTAATATCCGCGCAGGCTGCGGCCATGCTGACCGGGTTGAATGTCCCGATATGGCAGGCAATGGTGGCGCTGTCGCTGATCGGACCGATGCAGGTGGCGGGGCGCGTGGTGGAATTGGCTGCCTCCAGGCGCATATCCGTCAGCGCTACCGGCCAGGTCGCTCTGACGTGCCTTGCCTTGAGCATGGCATTTCTCCTGTTTGCAGGTATGCAGCCAGGATGGGTATTCGGATTTGCCATCCTTTACGGTGCGGCCAACGGGGTCATGACGGTCGTCCGTGGGGCGATTCCTTCGGAATTGCTGGGGCATCTCAACTATGCCGGAATGCTAGGAGTGATATCGGTTCCGGCACTTGTTGCGCGCGCTGTGGGCCCGTTGGCGGGTGCAGATACCCTGGCAAGGTGGGGCGTGGCCCCCACGATATACATGCTTGTTGCAGCAAGCTTGCTGGGTGGCACGGCCTTTGGATACGCATCCTTCTCACTGCGGGAAAAACGCCGTTACGCATCCTGATCTCGATCATTACCCCCTTTGGCGCGATGACGCCGGTGTTGTGCCAAAGATAAAAAATGATCGGGACAGGCAGAACGTAGGCACCCGAAGCATAGGACCGGACTGCCGGGCAATAACGACGGCATCGACAGCACGAACCATGATATCGAGGAGAAACCGATGACACTTAAACGCAAGCTGCTTCTGGCGTTCGCCACGGCTTTTATCGCGGTGCTGGCAATTGCGGTGACACCCGGGGCACCCATCGACATGAACCAGTATCCAGCTTCCGGATTTCATCATGATCCCCGGCTGGAGCACCCCCAAAGCTTGCCGCCCGTTGCCTTTTCCATCATCAAGACTGGCGGGACAAGGAGTGTCGCGGCGCTCCTGTATGACGGCGGCAGTTGGTTCGAACCGCGAATGAGCACGCACTCGGCCGTGCTGGTCAAGCATCCGAGAGCGGCCTTCCTCTTCGACACGGGTTTGGGCACCCATGTCGATGCGCAGTTCGCCGGAATGCCGTTTTGGCTCCGGCCGCTCATGGCCTATGAAATGGACCGCACCGCACACGACCAACTTGCCGTGCACAGGCAGGACATCCAGGAGGTGTTCATTTCTCACCTGCACTGGGACCACGCGAGTGGCATCAAGGATTTTCCGACAGCCAATGTCTGGACGACGAGGGGTGAACGCGACGCAGCCAACCGAGAGAACCCGGGGCTTGGATATATCCGCGTCCAATACGATGGAGACAAGATCAACTGGCGTGATCTCGAATTCGCCGACGCTCCTTACGAAAACTTTTCACAGAGCGTCGATTACTTCGGTGATGGCAGCGTGGTGTTCGTGCCGCTGCCAGGACACACGCCGGGTTCCATCGGTATGTTCGTCAACCTGCGCTCCGGCCAGCGTTACTTTTTCACCTCGGATACAACATGGACCCTTGAGGGCTTCCAGCGCCCGGCCAACAAATTCTGGTTGCCGAGAGCAATCGTGGATGGGGACATGCTCAAGACACGCGACTCCATAGTTAAGGTAAACCAGCTTATGCAACATTATCCGAACCTCATTGTCGTGCCGGCCCATGACCTTCGCGTGCAGGAGCGGATCGGATTTTTTCCAAAATTGGAGCAATAGATGGCCCGCAATTCCGGCGGAAACCGGCGTCATCCCTCTATTGCCAAGTTGATGAACCGCCACTAGCCAAGATGAAGGAAAGAACGATGCCCGCGTCTCAAATCATTCGTATTCCAATCCTACCGTTCGGTATGGTGAACGCCCATCTGATTCGGGGGGTAGATGGGTGCGTTCTTGTTGACGCAGGAATACCGGGGTCGGAGCTCAAGATTGAAAAGGCGTTGGCCAGGCACGGACTCTTATTCAAAGACATAAAGCTCATCGTGGTCACTCACGCTCATGTGGACCATGCTGGGAGCGCCTACACCCTACGTGAATTGTCCCGGGCGCCTATCGTTGCCCACGCCGACGATGCCCAGCACTTTGGCCGTGAAGTGCCGATGACCTATTGCCCCACCGGATGGGTGGGGCGTCTATTTCTTAAAACGCCGGTGCCGCACGAACCATACCAGGGATTTGTACCGGACATTCTACTCGCGAAAAGTGACACCTTGGATCTAAGCCGTTACGGTATCCCCGGTACGGTCGGCCATACCCCGGGGCACACGGCGGGCTCTATTTCGGTGGAGCTTTCCAGTAACGATGCCCTGGTCGGCGATCTTGTTGCATCGGGAATTCTGCTGGGGGGGATCATTAGAACGGGTCGCGCCAGACGTCCACCTTTTGAAGACGACCCGCGTACCGTAGGCCTAGCGTTGCAACGGCTACTTGATTCCGGCATGGAGAGATTTTATATGGGGCATGGGGGCCCTTTAGCCGCCGGTGAAGTTCAGCGTCACGTGCAAATCCTTATGGCAATGAAACAAGGTGGCCGCCGTGCGGAAACCGACCGCTAGAGCGACTCCATCGGTGCGGACAGTGAAAAGCGGCGCATCTTCGTCGCCTCGCTTTTCACTGCCGGTCTACGGTGAACGTCCAAAGAACGCCATGAGAAATCAATTTTCAGCTGGCGGTCGCGGTGTGTTTGAGCAACCGGGCCATTTCCTGCCCGACACCTTCGGCGGACGCCGGGTTCTGGCCGGTTACCAACCGCCCGTCCACGACCACATTCGCTTGCCAGTTTGGCGCAGCAATATGAATCGCCCCCCTTTGCTGAAGCGTCGTTGCCAGCAGGAAAGGCACGATACCATGGAGATTCACTGCACGTTCTTCGTCGTCCGTGAATGCCGCAACGCGCTTGCCGTTTACCAAGTGCTGCCCATCCGAGAGCTTGAGATTCACGAGTGCGGCAGGTCCATGACACACCGCTCCCACCACGCCCCCGGCCTCGTAAATCGACGCAGCGACTTGCGCCAGAGATTGATCGTCGGGAAAGTCCCACATGGTTCCGTGGCCGCCGACAAACAGGATGGCGGAGTAATCAGCAGAGCTCACCTGGGCAGGGGTTGGGGTATTTTCGATCTTCTTCATCACTTCCGGGGTATCCAGAAACCGACGGCTTATGGCGTCGGCGGAATCAGCGCCATCCATGGGCGGCCTGCCGCCCTTCGGGCTGGTGAAATCAATATCGAAGCCTTCCCCCTGAAGGACCGTCCAGGGATGTGCCGCTTCCGGCAAGTAAAATCCGGTCGGCTGCCCCGTATCTCCTTTGCGGTCATGGCTGGTCAAGACAAACAGAATTTTCTTCATGGTGTTACCTCGTGTTTTGTCTGGTTAGGATGGAATGCGATGGGCTGTTGTATTTCCAGTGCCCACGTCGAAAGTGTAGTGGCGAGGGCAGGTATCCGGAATCCACGCCGGGTTCATATCACCTATTCCAGTTATGCATAACACGGGACCTGCATGGACAAACTTACGCAAATTCGTGCCTTTGTAAGAGTCGCTGAGCGAGCGAGTTTCTCTGCTGTGGCTCGCGACCTTCAGGTTACGCAGTCAGCCGTAAGCAGGGCAATTAGTGCTCTTGAACGCAATTTGGGTGCTCGACTGGTAAGCCGAAGCACCCGTAGTGTGTCGCTGACCGAAGCCGGTCGTCGTTACTATGAGCGATGCCGGCAAATCATTTCTGACCTGGACGAGGCGGATGCCGCTGTGGGCGACTTGAATTCCGGTGCGATGGGAACATTGAATGTCGCTGCCCCGGTGCCTTTCGGGCTAATGTTCATTTCCCCCAGAGTGGTTCGATTCAAGCAGCTTAACCCTACGCTAGCGATCAATCTCGACCTGAACGATCAGCCGTTGAATCTGGTTGAACAGAATATCGACGTCGCCATACGTTTAGGTCACCTCAATTCCCCTGGCTTGGTAGCGCGCAGGCTGGGGAACAGCCCATTTGTCGCAATTGCTTCGCCAGAATATCTGTTGCTTCGAGGCGCACCTGATACCCCCGAAGAACTCATTGCTCACAATTGCCTTGTCTATTCCAACCAAGCCAAGCCGCTGGAATGGATATTCGGGAACAGCGCCGGTTCCCGGTCGGTAGTGGTTGCCAGCAACTATCGAAGCAACAATTTACTGGCACTAAGGGATGCAGCCATTGCCGGAGCCGGCATCGCGAGACTGCCGCTCTGGATGGTTGATTCCGAGATCAAGTCGGGCGTGCTCAGGCCAGTTCTCAATCACGTTCAGATTCCCCCCTTTGGGATTCATGCGGTATTTCCGTCGGCCCGGCAAATCCCGACCAAGGTCAGCCTGTTCGTGGATTTCATGCAACACGAGTTAAGTTCCATTTCCTATTTTCTGGGCGCGCAACGCAAGCTTGAGCCCGTACAGCCGGGGAGGTGACGATGCCGGTCCCTCACCTTGTACCTTGGGCCTCTCCAGTTTCACCTTTACCAACATCCATTTCATCACTGCCAGGGAGAAATCAATGATCAGAATCAGCATTCTGTACCCGAACAACAAAGGTTCACGGTTTGACGTTTCCTACTACGTCGAAACCCACATGCCCATGTCCATCAAACTGTTAAGCGCTCATCCGGGCTTCAAGGGGGTCTCTGTTGAGCATGGTCTAGGTGGCGCGGTTCCCGGGGCGGAGCCGGCATACATTGCTATGTGCCACTTCCTCTTCAACTCCGTGGAAGACTTCCTGGCTGCCTTCATGCCTAACGCGGAAGCGCTGCAAGGCGACATGCCAAACTACACAGACATAGAGCCGGTCATTCAATTCAGTGAAGTGCTCATTTTTCGGTAACGGTACATTGCCCACGTCGCGGCGCAACCTATTCCCCCACCGGGCCTGCGCGAAAAGCACGCGGGTCGGTGAATTCAAATGTTGGGCCGCGCAAGATCATCACCGAACGCCGAAACCTGACGGAGATATTTCCATGCAACCAACCGTAGCTGTCTTCGGAACTCTTAGATTTCCCCCTGAACGGATGCCGGAGGTTCGTCCGCCCCTAAGAACCCTGGTTGAGGTGACTTACCGAAATGATGGGTGCATTGCCTACGATGTAGCGGAAGATCCTTTCGACCCCGGGCTTATTCGTTTCTCCGAACTGTGGCCAGATCACGAAAGCCTTGCACGGCACCTCCAGGCACCGCATATTGAATCCTGGCGGATTGTTGCACGTAGCTGTGGCTTGCTTGATCGAAAGTTCATTGCTTATGACATCACTGGTTCGCGTAGTGTCTGATGGTGTCGAAAATGGTCACGCCTTGCTTGGCGCTGCAAGCTTGGCCGATCAAACGTCCTAGGGCGCTTGGTAGGTGAGGTGATTTCCCCTTAGTCGTGGCCTGCTGTCAGGTGATTACGGTAACTGCACACGCCGTTGAATTAATGCAGGTCCTGGGCCAAGCTGGCCCGCACCCCGGTCGGGACGTCGCATTCCGCCCGATAGGCCGGGTGGTCGATGCCGGCCCGAACCGTGGCGCCGTGCTTCACCGCCGCCGCCATCTCCGGGCTGAGTTCGAAGCGCAGGAAGTGGACCGAGGCGGTTTTTTCCTCCGTTTCCCGTTCCAGGTCTTCGTTGGTGATGGGGTGCACCCGGTCGAAGCCTTCCACCTGGACCCACACGGCGCGCTCGATGCCGAGCAGCTTTTCCAGGGCCTGGTGGCGTTCCTCCGGGTCGGCGTACTCCAGCATGAAGGTCGCTTTCCAGTTGGTGCCGTCGGGAATCAGGGGGTTGTAGGCGTCCAGTTCGCCGGCGATGCCCTCCGGCTCGAAAATCCGCTCGATGCGCAGCATTTCCTGCACCTGGTACTGCATGGTCAGGCGGTCCTCGAAGTAGAGGGCCGCATGGTCGCCCAGGGGCAGGCGGCGGTTTTTCTTGTGGGCCATCACCTCGGCGCGGAAAGCGTTTCGGGCACGGGCGTACTCTTCGAGGGAGTAGAGGCTTTGGGGGGTCAGTTTCTCCATGTGTTTCTCTCCTGGGTCAGATGCCGTAGGCGCGGCGCAGCAGGGTGATCGGATGCTCGGGGGCGCGCCCGTCGGCAAGGCCGTTCTCGATGTGATGGCCGGCCATGGCGCAGTCGCTGCCGTAGTGGTCCGCCTGGGCGGCCTGGACGCGGCTCACCACCGGCTTGACGATTTTCATCGAGGCGGCGTGGAATTCCTTCTTCACTGCATAGGTGCCGTCGTGGCCGGAGCAGCGCTCGATGATCTCCACCTCGCTGCCGGGCACCAGGGACAGGGCCTCCCGGGTCTTCTGGCCGACGTTCTGCACCCGCTGGTGGCAGGCCGCGTGGTAGGCCACCTTGCCCAGGGGGTGCTCGAATTCCGTGTTCAGCCTGCCTTCCTTGTGGCGCAGCATGAGGTATTCGAAGGGGTCGTAGAAGGCGTCCTTCACCTTCTGCACCAGGGGGTCGTCCGGGAACATCAGGGGCAGTTCCTGCTTGAACATCAGCACGCAGGAGGGGATGAGGGCGGTGAGGTCCCAGCCTTCGTCCACCAGGCGGGCCAGTTCGGGAATGTTCACCTCCTTGGCCGCCGCCACCGCTTCCAGGTCCCCCAGCTCCAGCTTGGGCATGCCGCAGCAGCGCTCCACCTTCGGGGTCGTGACGGGGATGCTGTTGTGTTCGAACACCGCGACGAAATCCTCGCCCACACCGGGCTCATTGCGGTTCATGTAGCAGGTGGTGAACAGGGCCACCTTGCCGGTGGTCTTGCCCGCCGGCACTGCCGTGGACTGGCTGGCGTGGCCCTTGAGGCGCTTGCGCAGGGGCTTGCTGTGGAACTCCGGCAGCTTGGCGTCGGCATGGATGCCCGCCACCGCCTCCAGCGCCTTGCGGGCGGGGCGCAGCTTGTTGACGGCGTTCACCACCTGGGCCACCACCGGGATGCCGGCGAAGTTGCCCACCGCCTCGGTGCTGGTGAGAATGCGGTCCCGCAGCTTGACGTCGCCTTTGCGGAATTTCACCGCCTTGGCCCGTAGCATCAGGTGGGGAAAATCCAGGTTCCACTCGTGGGGAGGCACGTAGGGGCACTTGGTCATGTAGCACAGGTCGCACAGGTAGCAGTGGTCCACCACCTGCCAGTAATCGGACTTCTTCACGCCGTCCATTTCCATGGATTCCGACCCGTCCACCAGGTCGAACAGGGTGGGGAAGGACTGACACAGGCTGATGCAGCGGCGGCAGCCGTGGCAGATGTCGAATACCCGCTCCATCTCCTTGAGCAAGGCTTCCTCGTCGTAGAAATCGTCGGATTTCCAGTCGAGGGGGTGGCGAGTGGGGGCGCCCAGACTGCCTTCATGGATAGGACCGGCCATGGCGTTGATCTCCTGCTTGCGAAGGATGGGGGCCACCGGCTGCCGCAAGGCGGCCGGTGGCATCGGCTTAATCGATCAGACTGTCCAGGGCCTTCTGGAAACGGTTGGCGTGGGAACGCTCCGCCTTGGCCAGGGTCTCGAACCAGTCGGCGATTTCGTCGAAGCCTTCGTCCCGCGCCGTCTTGGACATGCCGGGGTACATGTCGGTGTACTCGTGGGTCTCGCCGGCGATGGCGGTCTGGAGGTTCTGCCGGGTGGCGCCGAAGGGCAGGCCGGTGGCCGGATCGCCGCAGGCTTCCAGGTATTCCAGATGGCCGTGGGCATGGCCGGTTTCCCCTTCGGCGGTGGAGCGGAATACCGCCGCCACATCGTTCTGGCCTTCCACGTCGGCCTTGGCGGCGAAATAGAGGTAACGGCGGTTGGCTTGGGATTCGCCGGCAAAGGCGTCCTTCAGGCTCTGTTCGGTCTTGCTACCTTTGAGTTGCATGATCTTCCTCCTGATTAAGCTGGGGGCCCGGCTTCACTACCCGAGCCGGGCTGGCGGGTAGGCAGGTTCACTATAGCCGTCGAACTTGGCGGGAGGGAAATTGGTTTTTCAAAAGATGGTGATAGATAAAAGCTATCAACATGGGTCGGGCTATGAACGGCTATTCGGCCGCCGGGTCGATCAAGCGGTATACGGGGTTGTTCATGCCTTGCACCGCCGCGATTAGGGCTTCGATGGCTTCCGGGCGGGTGAAGCCACGGCGCCACGCCAGGGCCACCCGCCGCGAAGGCTCGGGGGCTTCGAAGGGAATGGCGCCGACCATGGCGGAGCAGTAGGGGCCGGACAGGGCGCTGACTGGTAGGACCGAAATGCCGAACCCGGAGGCCACCATGCAACGGATGGTCTCGATGGAATGGCCCTGGCGCATGGCACCCTCCGCGTGGCTGATGTCGGGGCAGGCGTCCAGCACCTGTTCGCGGAAACAGTTGCCGGCCTTGAGCACCAGCACATCCTCCCCCCGCACTTCGCTGGCTGGGATGCTGACGCGTTTTTCCCACGGGTGGCCCCGGGGCACCACCACCTGGAACGGTTCTTCGTAAAGGGGATAGGTGATGATGCCCGGCACGTCGAAGGGCAGGGCGATGATAGCGGCATCCACGGTGCCGTATTTGAGGTAGTCGGCCAGTAGGGCGGTCATGCTTTCCTCGATGTAGAGGTGCATTTTCGGCGCGAGGCGGCGAAGGGACATGATCAGGTCCGGCAACAGGTAAGGACCGATGGTGTGGATCACCCCCAGGCGGAATTCTCCCTGGAGGGGGTTTAGGCCCAACTGGGCGACCAACTCCACCCGCCTCGCCTCGTCCAGGGTCTTACGGGCTTGGGCCACGACCTGATAGCCGAGATCGGTCAAGGTGACGTGCCCCTTGGTTCGTTCGATCAAAGCCACGCCCAGTTCGGCCTCCAGGTTCTGGAGGGCGACGCTCAGGGTCGGCTGGCTGACGTGGCAGCGTTCGGCGGCGCGGCTGATGGAGCCTTCATCGGCAAAAGTAACCAGATAGCGTAAGGAAGAGAGTTTCATCGGACCCCTATAGGCACAGCCTATAGCCTTTATAGTAACAAACAATATACAAATCATTGACTTACGAAATAACCACGGATATGGTAGGGCCGTAGCATCTTTTTTTCAAGCCGATCTTTACCCCGAAGGGAGAGCCTTATGAAAAATATGAAAATGCGAACGCTGACGGTGGTCTTGCTGGCCATCGGCATTCCCGCTGCCTGGGCAGCGTCCAACGAGCCGATCCAGCCCATCCCGCCGGCCAAGGTCGCCAACCCGGCGATGGTGGAATTGGGCAAGAAGCTTTATTTCGACCCCCGCCTTTCCAAATCGGGCTTCATTTCCTGCAACTCCTGCCACAACCTGTCCATGGGCGGTTCCGACAACCTGAAGAGCTCCATCGGACATAATTGGCAGAAAGGTCCGATCAACTCACCCACGGTGCTCAACTCGAGCATGAACGTGGCCCAGTTCTGGGACGGCCGCGCCGCCGACCTCAAGGCCCAGGCCGGTGGCCCCATCGCCAACCCGGGTGAGATGGCGTCCTCTCACGCCCTGGCGGTAGGAGTGCTGGAATCCATTCCTGCCTACAGGGCGGAGTTCAAGCAGGTCTTCGGCACAGACAAGGTGGATATCGAGAGGGTCACCAAGGCCATCGCCGCCTTTGAGGAAACCCTGGTGACCCCCAACTCCCGCTTCGACAAGTGGCTCAAGGGTGACAAAAAGGCCCTCACCGCCAACGAGTTGGCCGGCTACAAGCTGTTCAAGGAGAGCGGCTGCGTCGCCTGCCACAACGGCCCGGCGGTGGGGGGGAACTCCTTCCAGAAGATGGGGGTGGTGGAGCCCTACAAGGCCAGCAGCCCGGCGGAAGGCCGTGTGGCGGTAACCGGCAAGGACGTGGACCGTTTCAACTTCAAGGTGCCCACCCTGCGCAACGTGGAACTGACCTATCCCTATTTCCACGACGGCGCCGCCAACACCTTGCCCGAAGCGGTGAACACCATGGCCCGCGTCCAGTTGGGCAAGCACTTCACCCCGGAGGAAAACGCCAAGATCGTGGCCTTCCTGAAAACCCTCACCGGCGACCAGCCCAGCTTCAAGCTACCCATCCTGCCCCCGTCCTCCGACACGACGGTACGTCCGACGCCCTTCGACAAGTAGGCCGGTCATCAGAATGTTCCTCTCGCGCCCCGGAAACGGGGCTTTTTTTTATTCCTCGACGCAGATTTCGCCGCGGCCAGCCTCGACGAGGGTGCGCACCAGCAGGATGCCGATGATTGCCGCCAGGACGGCCAGCATGAACCAGGCGAATCCTGCGAAAAACGGCAACCCGGTCTGCCGGAACATCAGGATACCGGCGATGGTCAGGGCCGCGGTGGGGAAGGAGTAGGCCCACCAGGACAGGTAGAACTTGAGCCGATAGAACTTCTTGTACAGGGCCGCCAGCAGCAGGGCGGTGAACAGGGCGGTGTAGAACAGCACCCGGGCGAAGCCGTCCACGGCCCCGGCCAGTTTGACGTAGGAAATGAAGCCCACGGCGGGCGGGGCGATGAGGATGAAAAAGGTGGGAGCCAGCTTCTCCGGCAGGGGGTTGTGGAAGATCACCCGGTTGAAGATGATGGTCAGCAGCACCACCCAGAACACCAGGCCGATGCTGAAGAAAAACCACCCCGCCTCTCCCAAGCCATGGTCCACCGCCGCGACCGGGACTAGGATGTTGCCCACCACTGGGATGAACCAGGAGGGGTTGGAGTGCTGGATTTCGAAGTGGGTGTGAGTGATCCAGCGGGACAGCACGAACAGCGTGAAGGCAAGTTGCAACGGCGCCCCCACGGCGAACAGGCCGAAGGAAAGCCCCGGTGCGGCACCGTGCAGGGCGATGCTGAGTAGGACCAGACTGATGGAAATGGCGGGAAAGAAGCTCAGCCGGATGGGGTGGTTGAGCTCCTTGACCACCTCGTCCCGGTGCATGGACAGCTTGGTGCCGTAGGCCCCGGCCAGCAGCACGAAAACCCCGGCCGCCAGCCAGGCGAGAGGCTGCCCGGCCCCCGCAGGCAGGCCGAGAACCTCTTCCGCCCGCTGGACGGCGATGGCGAAACCGGCCAGCCCCATGACGACGGAAAAAAACGAGATGGGGAAAAAGCGGATGCGGGATTGCTTTTCTTCCATGGCGGCCTCCTAGGCAAGTTCGGGACAACTATAACGACGGATTTCCGATAGTGTAACCGTGTCCGGTCATTTCTCTTTTTCGTGCCCCTGGCAGTGGGAATGGGTGTCCGAATGGGAATGCCCGTGGCAGCAACGGTGGGCGTGGCGGTGCCCGTGTCCATGCTCGTGCTCGTGGGGGGCGGCGGCCTTCACCGCTCCCTGGAGAAATCCCAGCACCGCCAGCCGCGGGTCGGTTTCGCCGGTGACGAGCACTTTCACGCCGCGCTGGGCCAACTTGTGGACGAAGCCTTCCCCCGCGCTGGCGCTGAGGATGACGTCCATCTCGTCCAGGGGGTGGGCGCCGCCGGTGAAGTCGTGGAAGGCCATGCCCTTCGGCAGATCGAGTCGGTCCACCTCGGCCGGGTCGCAAGGCAGGGAAGCGTCGAAAACGATGAAACGGCGGGCCTTGCCGGCATGGCCGGTGACGGTCTTGAAATTCTGGCTGGATACGGCGATACGCATGTCACTCTCCTAGTGAAGAATCAGATTTTTCCGCTGCGATGCAATTCCTCGTACCACAGGGGATTATGGTGGCGGATGAAGTCCACCGGCAGTTGGCCGGATTTCATCGACTCCAGCGCCTCGCGCTCTTCCACCACGGCGAAATAGATGTGGGGAATGAGCCCGGTCAGCACGGCAAACACCGCGCCGGCGTGGACCACCAGGGCCCAGCGGAACAGGGTGCCGTAAAGGGAATTGGCGGCGAATGGCAGCAGCTTCGGCGCCAGGAACAGATAGGCCCCGGACAGGGTGATGAGCACCGAGCCCAGGACGATCAGGGTGCCCAGCAGGCGCTGGGCGCCGTTGTAGCGTCCTTGGGGCGGCAGTTCGGTGTTCTTCGCCAGCCCGAACAGGCGCAACAGGGTGACGGCGGTGAAGCGCAGATCCCGCCAGGCGGAGGCCGGGGTTAGCACCAGCACCTCGGCCAGGAAAGGCCGCACCACCCGCCGCAGGTTGAACAGGGCGAAGGCGAGAATCGCCGCCGCCCAGACCATGCCCAGCACCCCGTGGAAAGAAACCACAGGGGCGTTGCCCCCTGCCAGGTTCTGTACCAGGCCGGGCCAGAAGGCGGGCGCCAGGCGCACGTCGTCGCCGGAGATAATGCCGAAGCCGCTGGCCAGCAGCAGCGCCCAGCAGGCGGCGTTGAACCAGTGGAGGGCGATGGTCCGGCGGTCCCGGACGCGGATGAGTCTTTCAGTCATGGTGGCCTCCTTCTTGGCGCTGCACCTCGCTGCGGCGGTCGAGCAATTTCTTCATGCCGGCGGCGACGAACACCCCGGCCATGCCGAGGAGTCCCGCCCCGGCCAGGGGATTGACCACCTCCTCCAGAAGACGGCCCTGGACGTGGGGAGTCGTGGGCTTGGGCAGGGCCTCCGGCGGCAGAGGGCGGCCGCCGGTGTGGTAGTAGTGGTTGGGACCCACGTCGACCGCCTCGTTGGCGAGACGCACCCATTCCTTCTCCTTCAGCAAACGCGATACCTCCGAAGCCGGGTCGTTGGCGTCGCCGAACACCAGGGCGCGGCCGACGCAGGTCTGTACGCAGGCCGGGGGCTGCCCGGCGTCGATGCGTGGCTGGCAGAAGGTGCACTTGCTGATGGTGCCGGTTTCCGGGTTGAGGAAGCGGGCGTCGTAGGGGCAGGCCGGTACGCACAGCTCGCAGCCGGAACACAGCTCGTGGTCCACCAGGACGACGCCGTCCTCCCGCTGGTAGGCCGCGCCGGAGGGACAGGCTTCGACGCAGGGCGCGTCGTCGCAGTGCTGGCAGCGGCCGGGCAGCAGCATCAGGTCCGGCGCCCCGCCGGGGCCTTCCATTTCCACCTCCCGCACCCAGTCGCGGGAGTGACCCAGGGGCGTTCCCCACTCGGCGCGGCAGGCGATCACGCAGGCCTTGCAGTTGATGCAGCGTGTGGCATCGGCCAGCATCACGTACTTCTTGGTCATTCCATTTTCCTCAAAATCAAAGCTTGCTAACCCGCACCAGGGAGCGTCCCATGGCCACTGTGCCGAGATGTCCATCCCGGTCGCGGGAGGCCAGGTTGGCGTCGGCGGCGCCCTTGCCGTGGGCTGTGGTCATGCGGGGGTCGAAGTGGCCGAAGCCGTGGACCATGAACACCGTGTCCGGGCGGATGCGGCGGGTCACCTTGGCCCGGAGGCTTTCCTTGCGCCCGTCCCGGTCCGCGACCTCCACCCGGTCGCCGTCGCGGATGCCCTGCGCCGCCGCCGCGTCGGGGTGGATCCACAGCTCGTTTTCCTCCATCAGGTCCGCCAGCCAACGGTTGTTCTGGGTCCGGGCGTGGGTATGGAAGCCGATACGGCCGAAGGTGAAGTGGAATTCCCCGTCTTCCGGCCGCACCTGGGGGACGTAGTCCAGCGCGTCGTCCATGCCCAGGGCCTGGAGGCGGCTGGGCACCAGTTCCACCTTGCCGCTGGGGGTGGGAAACACCGAGGGCAGGCCGTGTTCCCGTGGAAAGTTGCGGGCCGGGTCGGCGGGCTTCTTGATGATGCCCTTCCGTTCCAACTCCGCCAGGGACAGGCCGGCTTTCTTCAGCCGCTCGTCGATCAGCTCCGCCACCGATGCGTGGGGGAACCAGGCTCCCAGGCCGAGGCGCTCCGCCAACTGCTTGCAAATGGTCCAGGCATCGCGGGTGTCGTGGAGGGGCGCCATGGCCGGGGCGCGGACGGCAACGAAACCCTCCTTGGCGCCGCCGGTCTGGAGGTCGTCGTAGCGCTCCAGGTAGCTCGCCTCCGGCAGCAGGATGTCAGCGTACTGGTTCATCTCGTTGGGGGCGATGTCGGCGGCGACGAAAAAGTCCAGCTGGCCGATGGCTTTCCGGATGCCATCGAAATCGGTGCTGTTCATGAAGCCGTTGCCTCCCGCCGTGAGCAGCAGCTTGAGGGGGTAGGGCTTTTGCTCGGCGATGGCTTTCCACAGCTGGTTGGTGAGGCCGTATTGGGGGTTGGCCAAGGGCCATACGCTCTCCACTCCGGCGCCGTCGGCCCGGGGCGCCTCGGAGTGGGGGAAGGGGGGCAGGTCGGGTTCCGGCACCGGGAAGGAAAGGGGGGAGAATATGCCGCCCTCCCGGTCCCACACCCCCAGCAGGGCGTTGAGGATGGAAATCGCCAGGCCGGTGCCCAGGTCGTTGCTGGTGCGGGTCAGGCGGCGGGGGGAGCAGACCAGGGCTGCCGGGGCGTGGGCCGCCAGCTCCCGGGCGATGCGCCGGATGTCCTTGGCGGCGATGCCGCATTCTTCTTCCGCCCATTCCGGCGTGTAGCGGGCCACCCGCCGTTCCAGTTCTTCCAGGCCCAGGGTGTAAGCGGCGACGAAGTCCGCGTCGTAGAGGCGCTCTTCGATCAGCACGTGGATCAGCGCGAGCAGGAAGGCATGGTCGGTGAGGGGCCGGATCGGCAGCCACTCCTTGGCCTTGGAGGCGGTGACGGTGTAGCGGGGGTCCACGTACACCACCTGGGCGCCCTTGGCCACCGCTTCGATCCAGCCCAGGGTTTCGCCGTTGTGCAGGGACTCGGTGATGTTCCGCCCCATCATCAGGAAGTAGCGGCAGTTCTCCAGGTCCAGGGTTTCGTTGCCCCCCAGGGGGCGCCCCGCCACCAACTGGTTGGCCACGTCCCGGGGGCCGCAGCACAGGCCGAACACCGGGCTGGTGGTGTTGGGGGTGCCGAAGGCGTGGGCCAGGCGGTGGTAGGGCTTCTCCCAGGTGCCGTGGCCGATCATGGCCAGGGTTTCGGAGCCGTACTGCTCCTTCGCCTTGAGGAAGGCGGCGGCGATGCGGTCGTATGCCTCGTCCCAGGTGATGCGCTTCCATTTTCCGGCGCCCCGCCCCCCCATACGCAGAAGGGGGAACTTGAGCCGGTCCGGGTCGTAGGCGGCCATCAGGCCGGCGTTGCCCTTGGCGCACACCACGCCCCGGTTGTTGGGGTGCTCCGGGTTGCCCTCGATCTTCACCGCACGGCCGTCCCGGACGCGGATTTTCAGGCCGCAGCGCCAGTAGCACATGTCGCAGAAGCTGAATACTTCCCGCGACGGTCCGAGCGCCTCGGCGGCATGGGGCGCCTTCACCTGCGCCAGGGCGCGGGCGGGATAGCCGCCTACTGCCAGTAGTCCGGCGCCGCCCAGGAAGCGGCGGCGGGATGGGTCGGTCGATTTGCTCATGCTTGCTCCTCATCGTCAGCGTCGCCGGCGGTCCTGCCCATATGGGCGGCCAGCCGGGCTTCGTCCCGGGCTACCGTTTCTTCCAGCAGCTTCGCGGCGGCGCAATAAAACGCTTCCCGGGCGTTTTCCGTCACCGCCCGGCAGAAATCGGGCATCCAGCGGGCCAGGTGGTTGAACAGCAGGGTCTTTTCCAGCTGTGCCTTCCTCCTGCCCTGGGACGCCAAGTGGGCCATCAGCTCCAACTCGCACACCATGTGGTCGGGGGCGAGCCCGGAAGCCTGCGCCGGCTCCAGGCCTTCCGCCGCCATGATTCGCTCCACCGTCCTCAGGGAAGGGCCGTATAGGGTGCTCTTCCCGTCCAGCCAGTAGCCGCCGTAGGGCTGCACCGGCACGTGGCCCTTGGCCAGCACGAACAGGCGGTTGTACTCCAGGGCCAGGCGGGCGGTTTCCCTGCCCCCCTCCGGGAACGGCAAGGCCCGCACCCCTTCCTGCCAGGGGCCGTCGGTTTGGCCCAGTTCGGTCGCGAGGGGACGGAGCACTTGCTCCAGATGCTCGGCTTCCGGCTCGGCAAACAGGCCGGCGCACAGCAGGTAGAGCTTCATTCGGTTGTCGTGCATGGGCATGGGAAAACTCCGTAAATGCCAGCCCTAGAGCAACAGCTGTGCCACGCCATGGAATTTCAATTGAAACAATGAAATATGTGATGTCGGTGATTATTTAGCGGGTACCGCGCGGGATGTTTAACGCCATTAATGGCATAAGCGGCGGGAAAGTTGCTGCAATAAATGGCAGTTGGTGAATGGGGCGGGGGGCTGGGCTGGTGAAATGGATAAGTCAACTGTCTGAAATTAAAGGAATGTGATGAAGTGGCACGTTGCCTGCTACGGGCTTGAAACCTACCCCCAACCAGGAGTCTCCATGGAACCCGATCTTGCTCTCACCCCGTACCAACGTATCGGCGGCGCCCCCAAGGTGCGAGAACTGGTGGATCGTTTCTACCGCCTGATGGACGCGCTGCCCGAGGCCCAAGGCATCCGCAGCATGCACGGGGAGGATTTGTCCGGCTCCCGGGAGCGGCTGTTCGATTTTCTCTCCGGCTGGCTGGGCGGGCCCCAGCTCTTCATGGAAAAGCACGGACACCCCATGCTGCGTCGCCGCCACCTGGATTTTTCCATTGGTCCCGCCGAGCGCGACCAGTGGCTGCTGTGCATCCGCCGGGCGCTGGAGGACGCGGTGGAGGACGCCGCTCTGCGCGTTGAACTCTACGCCGCCTTCGCCAAGGTGGCGGATTTCGTGCGCAATCGGGAGAACTGAGCCGCCGCGAGGGTGACAGGTGTGTCGCGTTCAGGGGGGCTGATGCGGCTGCGGCCCGACTTGCACCGTGCGAGAATGCGGACGTGGTTATGCCTCGTCCCAAAAGTCCCCAGGATAGGCGGAAGTCATCCCTACGGCCGTATTGCGAATTATCAACGATGATCCCCCCGTGATGTGACTTCCTGGGGCCTGAAGGCATCCGTTGGTGCCCAATTTTTGGAGGTTTGCCATGTTGAAAATCCTTTTTACCACCAGCATCGGTCTCCTTTCCGTCGCGACTATTGTCGGGGCGATCCTTACTGTCGTTGTCTGGGCAGTCATTTGGTTGAGAAAAAGCCAACCGAAAGACTGACGCCCTGAGCGGCGGGGGAAACCTCCCCGGGGAAGGCAGAGGGTTTTGCGTGCAGCGCGACGGGTGCGTCACCTGTCCGATAGATCGCGCACTTGCGCCAGGGCCTCGGTCATTGTTCCGCAGTCGGTGAGGCGGAGTTCGATGCCCGCATTGCGCAGCACATAGGCGGGCCCCTTTCCTTTCAGGTCCTCCCGGCTGAGTACCACGTCCACCTTCTGGTCCACCAGCCATTCCGCCACCCGGATGCCCTTGGCGCGCTCCTCGCCACTATGGGGGTTGGCCAGGGTGTGGCTTTCACTGACCATGCCGTCGGCGCGGCGCACGGACACCAGTGCAAACCAAGGCGCCTCGCCAAAGTGGGGGCTAATCGTTCCGATAGGATCGGCAACGGGCATGGCGTAGCGGATATGGAGGGAGGCCGGGGTTTCCACGTGTAGCAGCACGCGTTCCACATGGGGGACCGTCCCGCGCACAGCCGCCTCAATGCGCCGTACCACGATCCCGGTTTTTTCCGGTCCTGCGATGCGCAGGGCCACGCCGGCCTCGACAAAGCGGAAGCGTCCGGCGTTGCGGCCAGTGATCCATTTGAGCTCGGCCACCGCCGGGTCGGCCGCGATCTTTTCGCGAATGGCCCGCAGCGTCCCAGGGTCCAGAGAGGCGTCGAGCAGCACGCGCATGGCATCGCGCAGCAGGTCCCAGCCGGTCTTGGCTACTGCGGCTACGATAATTAGTGCCGCGAAGCGGTCGAGGGGATAGTGCAGCCACTGGGAGAGCAGGGCGACGAACGCAAGGCCGGTGGTGAAGACATGCACGCGGTACTCCTTGGCGTCAGCCATGAGCGCCGGCGAATTGGCGGCCCGCGCGGCGCGCAGCTCGAAGTGGCTGAAGGCGAGGGGGATGGCGGCGGTGGCCGCCAGCAGGGCGAGCATCCAGGCATCCACCCTCACCGGCGCGGGTGGTGTCAACAGTGCGTCCCGCGCGATCTCCCAGGCGGAGACGAAGACCATGCCGGCAAGGCCGGCGGCCGCCAGATTTTCCACCTTGTAGAGCCCGTAGGGGAAGGCTTCGGATTTGCGGGCGGCGAGTTTGAGCCCCGCGAGAACGGCCATCGCCGCCAGCAAATCAACCACGTTGTGGGCCAGTTCAGCCGCTACGGCGAGGCTGCCGGAAGCGGCGGCGATGAGGCCGTGCATCAGCGCAAGCATCACGCTGACCGCGATGGAATACCAACCCCAGCGCTCGATGTTCTTGGCGCCGTTGGTGTCCTGTTTCGATGTCATGCCAGGCGGCCTATTCGGTATTTTTCTTTATCCTGTTTTCCCACCAAAGCGTCCAGTGGCGGGAGCCTTCCCTGAGCATCCTGGCGCCGCACCGGGGGCAGCGCTCGTCCTGGCAGCGCACGCCGTCCCGGTGGGGCTGCCTGGCCTCGCATTTCGGGCAGATGCAATAGCCCCCGGATCCCATCTCGTGCATGTGCTTTTCCGCAGTCATAGCGTTGTCCCAGTGCAGCTTGGCGTATGCCGCCGGGGGGATGCCCAGCCGGCGCAGGGATTCGTCACAGCAGTTCCTCCAGCGCGGCGAGGAAGCGGGCGTTGTCCTCGGGCAAGGCGGTGGTTACCCGCATGAAGCCGGGTCCCAGGGCGGGATCGTTCAGGGGTTTTACCAAGATATTTTTCTGCTTTAAGCCCGCGGCGATGGCCGCGGCGTCGTGGGGGGCGAAGTCGGCCAGGAAGAAGTAGGTTTCCGTGGGAAAGGTTTTCGCTCCCAGGGCCGCCAACTGGGTTGCCAAGTCACGGGCCCAACCGCGTAGGAGGGTGGCCCGGGCGCGTACCTTTTCTTCCTGCCGCAGGGTGGCGATGGCCGCGGCCTGGCTTGCCCGGGCCAGGGGGTAGGCGTCGTTGCTGCGGTTCAGATCGTCCGCCAGGGGCTCCGGCAGGATGGCGTAGCCCACCCGGAAGCCGGCCAGGCTGTGGGCCTTGGACAGGGTGCGGGTGACGATGAGGTTGGGGTAATGGGGCACCCAGTGGGCCACGGTCTGGCCGGCCATGCCGATGAAGGCCTCGTCCACCAGGAAAAAGGTGTCGCGGTGGCGTTTAAGCAGTCCAGGCAGGGGGGCCATGTCGAAGCTGCCGCCGTTGGGGTTGTTGGGGTTGACGATGACGGCGAGGGTGGTGCCGGCCGGGATATCCAACTCGGCGAGGTCGAAGGCGAAGCCCGCCTCCGGCCGCAGGCGGGTTTCGGTATAGCGCTGGGCGATTTCGGGAAACAGCACATAGGTGGGCGTGAGCAGGTGAACCTGTCGGCCCAGGCGCTGGAATATCTGGCGCAGGATGAGTTCGGAGCCGGCGTTGATGTGGATGAGGCGCTCCGGCACTCCGGTCTGCTCGCCGATCAGGCGGCGCAGGGGCTCGGAGTAGGGTTCGGTGTAGTAGTTGCTGTTGGGTAGTTCGGCCCGGGCCGCCTCGATGGCTTCATCGATGGGCGGCAAAGGATTTTCGCACAGCAACAGCTTGATGCCCCGAAAGGCGCCGCCGCCTTTTTCCGCTTGGCTGGTCATGGTGTTCTCCTCGTCAGTGGCCGAAACGGAACAGGGCAATGGTGCCGATCCCGGCCAGGATCAGCGCCGCCTGTTTTACTACCGCCTCGGCGCCGGTGCGCCGGTGCAAACTGGGCACGAGGTCGGCTACCGCAATATAGATGAAGCTCGCCGCCGACACGGCCAGGACATAGGGAATAGCCTGGCGCACGTCGTCCAGCCAGAACCAGCCGATCAGTACGCCGGGCAGGGTGGTGATGGATGACAGCAGGTTGTAGGCGAAGGCCCGGGCCTTGCCGAGGCCGCTGTGCAGCAGGATGGCAAAGTCGCCCAGTTCCTGGGGGATTTCGTGGGCGATGACCGCCAGGGAGGTGGCGACACCCAGGGGCACGGAAGTAAGAAAGGCGGCGGCGATGACCACGCCGTCCACGAAGTTGTGGAACGCATCCCCCACCAGGATCAGCGCTCCACCACTATGGCCGTGCATTTCGCAGCCGTCCTCGTGGCAGTGGCGCCAAAGCACCAGCTTTTCTAATACGAAGAAGGCGAAGATGCCGGCCAGCACCGTGGCGCTGATCGCCTGGGCGGGAGCCTGCTCCAGGCTCTGGGGGATCATGCCCAGGAAGGCGGCCCCCAGCAGGGTGCCGGTGGCATAGGCCAGCAGGCAGGGCAGCAGCCGGATGCGGACCTGGTCCGGAAAGGCGAGCAGCAGGGCGGCGCCGGTCATGGCGCCGACGCTTCCCAGCAGGCTGAAGAGGATGGCCCAGGTCATGGCGGCTTACCGGGTAGGCGGAACTTGGGTTGGTGGAAATCCGCCCCCGGGAGGGGCGGACGGTTAGCGCCCGGTTTACAGGGCTTTCTTGCAGAAGTACCAGTCGGTGCATTCATAGCCTTGTCCCATGCGGGCTTCGGCGTCCTGGACGAAGCCGGGGGGGCGGTACGATCACCTTGTCGCCCGGCTTCCAGCCTTCCGGGGTGGCCGCCTTGTGCTCATCCGAGGTCTGCATGGCTGCCACCAGGCGCAGGAACTCGGGAATGGAACTGCCGTTGCTCATGGGATAGTAGACCATGGCGCGCAGGACGCCGTTGGGATCGATGATGAAGGTGGCGCGCACCGCCGAGGTGTCCGAGGCACCGGGCTGGATCATGCCGTAGGCGTTGGCCACGCGCATGGACAGATCCTCGATGATGGGGAAGGGAATCTCCACCCCGAATTTCTCCTTGATGTTGCGCACCCAGGCCACGTGGGCGTAGTTGCTGTCGATGGACAAACCCAGCAGTTCGCAATTGAGCTTTTTGAACTCCGGGTGAGTCTTGGCGAAGGCCATGAACTCGGTGGCGGTCACGGTCAGGTCGGCCGCCGCTGCCGGGGCGGAGGTTGCCGCCAGCAGCGGCAGCAATATCCGAAAGTACCTGTTCATCATTGCGTTCGATTTCCTTGTGCCAAAAGGAGAAAAAACCCCGGCGGGGGAGGCGCCGGGGAAGAACGTCTGGGGAGACGTTAGGGGAGGGATTAATGGTTGTCCTTGTCCTGCCGGCACTCCTGCGCCTCGAACCACATGGCGTTGACGACGGCGAGCAGGATGGCCATGGGGAGGCCGAGGGCCCAAGCGAAATACCACATAAGTGTTCTCCTTTTCTCAATATGCCGAATGGTCGTTGGCTTCGATGAACTGGGTGGTGACCTTGCCCGACATCACTTTGTAGCACCAGGCGGTGTAGGCGATGATGATGGGGGTGAAGATCACCGCCGCGTAGAACATGATTTCCAGGGTCAGGTGGCTGGAGACGGCATCCCACACCGTCAGGCTGCTCTTCGGGTCGGAACTGGAGGGCATGATGAAGGGGAACATGGACACCCCGGCGGTGCCGATCACCCCCAGTTCCGCCACGGCGCTGGACCAGAAGGCGGCGGTGGGACGGTTTCTCCAGGCCAGCAGCAGGCTCAGCAGGCCGCCGAGGAAGCCCAGGGCGGGCACCGCCAGGGTGGCCGGATATTTGGCGTAATTGGCGAGCCAGGCGCCGGGGGCGGCCTCCACCGTCTTGTCCAAGGGGTTGGGCAGGGCCGCCGGGTCCACCGCCGAGGTGACGGCGTAGCCGTCGATGCCCGCCGCCACCCACAGTCCGGCGCCGGCGAAGGCCGCCAGCATCAGGCTGCCGAAGACCAGCGAGGCACGGCGTGCCCGGGCGTAGATGTCCCCTTCGGTGCGGATCATCAGGTAGTTGGCGCCGTGGAAGGTGAGCATGGACAGGCTGACCACCCCGGCCAGAAGGGCGAAGGGGTTGAGCAGGCCGAAGAAGGTTCCGGTGTAGACCGGCCGCAGGTCGGACTCGAAGTGGAACGGCACGCCCTGGAGCAGGTTGCCGAAGGCCACGCCGAAGATCAGCGCCGGCACCGCGCCGCCCACGAACAGGCCCCAGTCCCAGCTCTTGCGCCAGACGGAGTTTTCGATCTTGCTGCGGTAATCGAAGCCCACCGGGCGGAAGAACAGGGCCCACAGTACCGCCATCATGGCGATGTAGAAGCCGGAGAAGGCGGTGGCGTAGACCAGGGGCCAGGCGGCGAAGATGGCGCCGCCGCCGGTGATGAACCACACCTGGTTGCCGTCCCAGTGGGGCCCCACGGTGTTGATGACCACCCGGCGCTCCACGTCGGTTTTGCCGACGAAGGGCAGCAGGGTGCCCACCCCCATGTCGTGGCCGTCCATGACGGCGAAGCCCAGCAGCAGCACGCCCACCAGGCCCCACCAGACGAGTTTCAGGATTTCGTAGTCGATGATCATGTCAGTTCCCTTCGATGGTTTTGATCGGGGCGGCCACGGCCTTTTCGCCCAAGGGGCCGCCGCTGCTCTGTTCGCCGTGGTAGCGGCCGGTGCCTAGCGACCCGGGGCCGCGCCGGGCGTACTTGAACATCAGGTACAGCTCGGTGATCAGCAGGCCGGTGTAGAACAGGAAGAAGCCGCCGAGGGAGAAATACAGGCTGTCCGCCGACAGGGTGGAGGTGGACAGATGGGTGGGCAGCACGCCGTGGATGGTCCACGGCTGGCGGCCGTACTCCGCTACGAACCAGCCCAGTTCGGAGGCGATCCAGGGCATGGGGATGAACCACAGCGCCCAGCGCAACAGCCAGCGCTTGTCCTGGAAGGTGTTTTTCGCCGAATGCCAGAACGCCAGACCGAACAGCACCAGGAAGGAGAAGCCGAGCGCCACCATGCCGCGGAAGGTCCAGAACATCGGTGCCACCTTGGGGATGGAATCCCGCGCCGCCTGGGCGACCATCTCCGGCGTGGCCTGGCTGACGTTCGCGGTGTACTTCTTCAGCAGCAGGCCATAGCCCAGGTCGGCCTTGTTGGCTTCCAGCAGGGTCTTGGCCTCGGCGTCGCCCCCATTCCGGCGCAGGCGCTCCAGGGCGCCGACTGCCACGGCGCCGCGCTGGATGCGTTCGGCGGCCTGAAGCTCCAGGTCCGCTATGCCGGGCAGTTCCTTGGTCGCCGAGCGGGTGGCGATCAGGCCCAGGGCATAGGGAATCTTCACCTCGGCATGGTTGGTCCGCGCCTCCTGGTCGGGGATGCCGAACAGGGTGAAACCGGCCGGGGCCGGTTCGGTATGCCACATGCCTTCCATCGCCGCCAGCTTGGTCTGCTGGTGTTCGGTGACGGCATAGCCCGACTCGTCCCCCAGCACGATCACCGACAGGGAAGACGCCAGGCCGAAGGCGGCGGCGATGCGGAAGGAGCGCTTGGCGAACTCGACGTCGCGGCCCTTCAGCAGATACCAGGAGCTGATGCCCAGCACGAACATCGACGCGGTGACGTAGCCCGCCGATACGGTGTGGACGAACTTGGCCTGGGCGGCGGGATTGAACAGCAGGTCGAAAAAGCTGGCCATCTCCATGCGCATGGTGACCCAGCTGAACTCCGCCCCCACCGGGTTCTGCATCCAGCCGTTGGCGATGAGAATCCACACCGCCGACAGGTTGGAGCCGATGGCGGTGAGATAGGTGACCATCAGGTGCTGGCGCTTGGAGAGCTTGTCCCAGCCGAAGAAGAACAGGCCGATGAAGGTGGACTCCAGGAAGAAGGCCATCAGTCCTTCGATGGCCAGGGGCGCGCCGAAGATGTCGCCGACGTAGTGGGAGTAATAAGCCCAGTTGGTACCGAACTCGAACTCCATGGTGATGCCGGTGGTGACGCCCAGGGCGAAGTTGATGCCGAACAGCTTGCCCCAGAACTTCACCATGTCCTTGTAGATCTGCTTGCCGGTCATGACGTACACCGTCTCCATGATGGCCAGCAGGAAGGTAAGCCCCAGGGTCAGGGGCACGAACAGAAAGTGGTAGAACGCGGTGACTGCGAACTGCAACCGCGACAGATCGACGACTTCTTCGGTAATCATGTTTTTTCTCTCCCTGAATTAGCGATTTTCCGCCGGAGCGCGCCCGAGTACCGCCGCCCCCACCTGGTCTGGGGCCAGCCCCTGGATCATGGACGGGATCACGGGATGGCTGAAGAAGGCCCACCAGATGGCGAACAGCGCCATCGCCTTGGCGGCCAGGAGAATGGCGATTTCCCTCGCCAAGGGGGAGTGCAGGATGCGGCTCATGGACGTTCCCTCCGTGAAGTTTTGCAGCCGCCAGATGCGGCGGTCGGCAAGCTGTTTGCAACATCCGTGCCATTACCAGAAAACATCACAAGCGCCTGATCCGCAATCCTCCGGCAGCCGCGTATATTCTTGAATGACGTGCCAAAACTCTTCATTGCCACGCACGGTGGCGGCTCTTGGCACAGACGGCAGGACGGGGAAATAGAAAAATTACTGCCACTTTAGACAGTCGCAATAGATTGACTGTAAAATAAGGCAGTTGCCGATGGAGGGTGAATGATGGATGCAAGCCAATTGCCGGATACCCTGGGGCTGCTCAACGCGCTGCCCGAGCCCCGGGTGCTGATCGGCCCGGACTACCGGGTGGCGGCGGTGAACGACGCCTACCGGCGCCAGTTCGGCGGGGAGGAGGCGATCGAGGGCCGCTTCTGCTACGAGGTTTCCCACCGCTACGCCACCCCCTGCGACCAGGCGGGGGAATACTGCCCCCTGCGGGACTGCATGGAAACGGGAGAGCCCCACCGGGTGCTCCATGTCCATTACACCGCCGCCGGCCAGGAGCATGTGGAGGTGGAGGTGGCCCCGGTCCCCGGCAGCACCTTCTTCATGGAAACCATGCGCACCCTGCGCCACGCCCGCTCCGACACCCGGGAGCGGGAGCTGGTGGGTTATTCCCGCCCCTTCAATCGCATGCTGGAGCTGGCCAAGCGGGTGGCGGAACGGGAAACCTCGGTGCTGCTGCTGGGGGAGTCGGGCACCGGTAAGGAGCTGATGGCCCAGGCCATCCATGACATGAGCCCCCGTGCCGACGCGCCCTTCGTAGTGGTGGAGTGTTCCGGGCTGACCGAATCCCTGTTCGAGAGCGAACTCTTTGGTTACGAAAAAGGCGCCTTTACCGGCGCCATCAGCCGCAAGATCGGCCTGGTGGAGGCGGTGCAGGGCGGCACCCTGTTCCTGGACGAGGTGGGGGACATCCCCCTGGCGCTCCAGGTCAAGCTGCTGCGCCTGCTGGAAGCCGGCACCTACCGCCGGGTAGGCGGCCTAGAGCCCCTTCGGGCGGATTTCCGGCTGATCGCCGCCACTCACCGGGACTTGGGTGAAATGGTCAAGGCGGGCACTTTCCGCCAGGACCTCTATTTCCGCATCAACGTCTTCCCCATCCGCCTGCCGCCCCTGCGGGAGCGCAGCGATGACCTGCCGGCCCTGGCGGAACGCTTGCTGGCCCGTTTGGGGGCGGGGCGCCACGTCACCCTCAGCCCGGAGGCCCTGGACTGCTTGGCGGCCTACGACTTCCCGGGCAACGTACGGGAACTGCGCAACGTCCTGGAGCACGCCCTGATCCTGGCCGACGGCACTGTCATTCAGCCCCAGCATTTTCCTCCGGGCATCGGCGACGTCCCGTGGCATGGCTCCGCCGTACTCGCTGCCGCGACGGGTTTTACCGAAATGGTCCCCCTGGACAGCCTGGAAAAACGCTACCTCGCCTGGGCGGAAAAAACCTTCCCCGGCGACCGCAGGGCACTGGCGGAGACGCTGGGGGTCAGCGAGCGCACCTTGTACCGCAAGCTGCGGGAACTGTAGCGCAGCAGCGGAGCCGGGAGGTCAGGATGTGCCGACGGCGGCGAGATTGCCGGTGCAAAGGAAGTGCCCCCGCAACAGGAAACCCTGCACGTAATCGAACCCCATCTCCCGCGCCAGCATCAGGTCGGAGTGTTTTCCACGCCTTCCAGCACCGCTTTCACCCCCAGCTTGTGGGCGCGCCCAGGCTCCGTTGTTGCGACTGTGGTGGGGGGGCTGGCCGGTCCGCAGGAGCGGATTGACTGGCGGGGCAGGTAGGGGAAGGGGGAAAGCATTCCCTTCCCGTTCGTGGTTCGATACCTCACCGCAAATGGGAAAAAAGAGGGTCCGTCGCTAGGAACACTCCCCCATCTGGGATGCAGATAGTTCTGGAGACCGACTCGCGTGAAACCGGCATCGTGGGTGGCGTAAGTGCCATACCTATAGGGTAGTTCCTTCATCACCAAACGAAAAACAGCCATACCCAAGGGCTGACGAGCCCGAGGACGGCGGTGCCGTAAGCCGGGAAGGAAAGCAGGCGCCCCTTCGCCGGCAGCAGACGGTAGCCCAATCCCATACTCCACCCCGCCGCCGCCATGAGGAGCATGGCCCGCAGGCCGGGCAGCCAGGGCAGGGCGATGCCTTCGGCGCCCAGCAGGGTGGCGGTGAGGGCGGAAAGCCCCAGGAAGGCGCCGAAGCCGCCGATGGGGGTCAGGCCCAGGGCGAGATGATGACGATATTCCGCGTCCCTGCGGCCAGCCAGGCGGGCGGCCAGGGCCAGCCAGGTGGTGGCCCACAGGCCCAGGAGCAGGGCGGCGATGCCGACGTAGGCGACGATGGACAGGCCGTCCAGCCAGGTGAAGATGTCGTTGGCCTCCGGGTAATGGGTCAGCAGCCACCAGGGCGCGTTGTCCTGGAGCAGGAGAAAACGGTCATGTTCCACCAGCCAAGTGGCTGTCGCCAGTTTGCCTTGGACGAACCAGGGTGAGGCGGACCAATGGAAAGCGCCCGCCGCAGTGCCGATCAGGCCGAACACCAGAAGACGGGCGTCCCAGGCCAGGCTGCGGTCGCCGGGAGTTACCACCTCGCTGCCCGGCCGGCGCGGGGCGAGGCGGATGGCACCCCGGTAGCCGCTGCATCGCCCGCACATGTGGCACTGGGCCGCTCCCTGCATGCGCCGCAGGTCCAGCAGGGGGGCGCAGTTGACGGGCTTGGCCGGGCGCGGCGTTGCCTGCCAATGCTCCCGGTCGACTTGGAAATGGAACGCCGACAGGCGGGAAAGCAGGGCGAACACGCCGGACACCGGACACAGATGCCGGCACCATACCCGCTTGTCGCGGCCGTAGACCAGGCCCACCGCCACAGCGGCCACGGTGGAGCCTCCCAGCACCAGCAGGGCGGCCTTGGGATATTCGTACACGCTCACCAGTTGGCCGTAGACCGTGGTGAGGACGAAGGCGACGAAGGGCCAGCCGCCCCACTTCAGCCAGCGGGGAACGGGGCGGCCCAGGCCGTGTCGGCTGGCGGCCTCGGTAAGGGTGCCCTCCGGGCACAGCAGGCCGCACCACACCCGGCCCAAACCCATGGTGGCGAGGAGCACGAAGGGCCACCAGATGCCCCAGAAAGTGAACTGGGCGAAGAGCGTAAGGTTGTCGTAAAAGTGGGCGGCGTTTCCCGGAAGAGGCAGAAACGCCGGCAGGGAAACCAGAGCCAGGTAGAACGCTACTACTGCCCACTGGATGCCGGCGATCCATCCCTGCTTGCGGCGCAGAAATTCGCCGATCCGTTGGAGCCGGTCATGGGAGTCCGCCTGGGATGGACGAGGGAAAACGGTGGTTTGTGGATACTGCATCAGCATGGGCCTCCGAGCCGCCATCAAAGCATCAGAACGACACCTTGGCCCGCAACCCAAGAATCCTCATGGTGGGAGCGCTGCCGTTGCCGCCGGCGTTGCGGATCAGCTGGATGTCCGGCGTGATCTCGAACTGCTTGTGGAGGCGGAAGCGGTAGTAGGCTTCGGCCAACTGCTCCCAGCCAGCGGCCCGGTAGCCGAAATCCGGCGTGCCGTTGCCGTCCGCGTCCAGGGCGGCGGAGTCGTTCTTGAAGGCGTCGCTGGTGCGCAGGGCGCCGAAGGCGATGCCCACGGCGTCGGCGCTCCGGTTCCAGGCGTCGCCGCCGATTTCGGCCCCCAGGGTGATGGCCCGGTCGAAGCGCACCTTGCCTTTCATTTCTTGGCCGTAGCGGCCGAACAGGGTGGTGTTGTCGCCCACCCGCTGGTCGAAGCTCACCCCCCAGCCGGCGTGGTTGGCAGTGGTGCCGTCGTAGTCCGCGCCCTGGCCGTTGCGCCACAGGTAGAAGCGGTAGTTGCCGTCCAGGCCGCCGAACAGCTTGCGCCCGGTTTCCATCTGGCCGATGACGAAGGGGGCGCTGAAGCTCTTGTTGAACTGGGCGCCGCTGCCCGAGCCGAAGACCCCCACGGAGGCCCGCCACCACTCGGGCTTCGAGGTTTCGTTGTGGTAGGCCAGCCGCAGGCCGGGGGAAAATCCGTAGCTGTCGGCGCCCACGTCGCCGCCGGAATCCAGCAGGGGGTTGTGGACGAAGACGTTGTTCAGGAACTTGCTGCTTTCGTCGTCGGCGGCGGTGTTCTGGTCGAAGAACACGAAGGGGTCCATCTTGCCGAAGTTGATTTCCAGGTGTTCCTTGGATTGGTCGCAGAAACCGCCCAGGGGCAGGGGAACGTCCATCTGGTACCAGGCCTGGGCCAGGAGGGCGCCGCTGTCGCTGGCGTCGGGGGCGGAGAACTGGAACGCCGTGGCGTTGGGGGTACTGCTGTAGGTGGGTCGAAGGTCCGACAGGCCGTTGCCCTGGCCGAGGCGGAACTGGGCGAACAGTTTGCCGCTGGCGTTGCCGAACTCGCCGCCGGGGAGGGCGACGAATGCATCGGCCCGGTAGTTGAGCTGGGATTCGCCGCTGTTGTCCCGGGTGGAGCCGTTGGAGGCGGTCTGGGCCACGGTGGTGAAGGACACGCCGGCGCTGATGCCTTTCAGGGCGTCGATCATGCGGGCCTGCTTCTGCATGTTGAGGGCCTGGAACTCCACCGCCTTCAAGCGGGCGGCGATTTCCGGCTCCTTGTCGCTGACGGTGCTTTCGGCCAGGGATGATTCCAGGCGGGCGTTCTGCTCTTCCAGGGCTTGGATCCGCTTGGCGAGGGCGCCGTCGCCGGCGGGGGCGCCGAGGTGTTTTTCCAGCTCGGCGTTGCGCTGCTCCATTTTTTCCAGCCGGGCGGAGAGGCGCTTGAACTCCTTCATCAATTCGTCGCGCCCGGGATCGGCGCCCTGTGCCGCGCCGGAGGCAGCCAGCAGCGCCGCGGCCAGGGCCAGGGGGCGGAGGGGAAAACGGTCCATCTCAGTAACCCCCTTTCTTGCCGATGCCCACGTAGGTGAACTCGTATTCCACCTCGAAGGGCTTGAACCACGGGCGGACGCCGGTGAGGCGGTCGGTATGGCGGCCGAAATGGCTGTGGGGGTCGGCGGAGGGCGGCAGGATGGTGTATGTCACCTGGTATTTGCCGGGGCCCATGAGCTTGACGTTGTCGCCGTAGTGGGGGCCGTCGTTGGCCGCCATGGGCATGAAGCTGCCGCTGAGTTTCTGGCTGGAACCGGCCTTGGTGATTTCGTACTTGATGCTCAGGTAGGGAATCCAGGCACCTTCCTCGAAGCCGTTGGGGTTGTTGGCCAGGGCGTGGATGTCGGCCTCCATGTGGACGTCGGACTCCCCGGCCTTGCGCATCATGCCGTCGGGTTCCATGGTCACCGGCTGGAGATAGACCGCGGCGATTTCCATGCCGGCACGCTGTTGGGGTGTGCCGACGGGATATTCCACCGCCAGGGCGAAAGTGGTGAAGCCGGCGAGGGTCATGCCCATGAGGGCGGGGAAAATGGAAGGGCGAAACGCTTGCATAAAGCCTCCTTGGCTAGTCAGTCAATGAATCTGGCTGGCTGCCGGGGAAGCCCGGTGGCTGGCTTGAGGGTTGAAGGTGTTACTTGGTCAAAATCAGTTTTCCGTTGCGGGTGATGGTCAGGCGGTATTCCTCTCCGGCGTGGGCGATGCGCAGCTCCCGGGCCCCGGAAAACAGCTCGGCGGCGCTGACGCGGCGGGTGGCCGGCGTTTCGGGTTTGGGTGGCCAGGGATGGGAAGGGCGGTTGGCGGCGCTAATCATAGGGTCAACCCTGATGAGCGCCGCCCATTTCACCGGAAATGGCCGACAGGAACGCATAAATCGCATCCAGGCCGGTGTCCGTCCGGCGCTGCAATTCGTCCAGGTTGAGGTCCCCCCGTTCCAGCAAATGGCGGATCAAGGGGGCGCCCCACTGCATGACGGGGGCGGCGGTGTTCCCGTCCAGAAAGCAGATGCACGGGTCTTTTTGTTCCAGCCAGGTATCGATCACGATTTTCACGGTTTTCTCCCAAGAGATGTTGGGAGAGATTTTAGATGAGAATAATTATCAACTGCAAGCGATTTTTGTGGAGACATTTTTCCCTCGTTCGGTTTGCGTGGAACAAAGTCGCTGCTTAAACTGGGAGCACAACACAAGGGAGGGGCGAATATGAGCGTCGGCGGTTTGATTTTCCTGGCGGTGGCGGGGGTGGTGCTGGTATATGGCGTCACCATCTACAACAATCTGGTGACCTTGAAGCACGCCGTCAGCAAGGCCTGGTCGAACATCGAGGTGCTGCTCAAGCAGCGCCACGACGAGTTGCCCAAGCTGGTGGAGGTGTGCAAGCAGTACATGAAGTTCGAGCAGGAAACCCTGGAGAAGGTGATCCAGGCGCGCTCCCGGGTGGCCAGCGCCAGCGAAAGCCACAACATGGCGGCTCTGGGGACGGCAGAAGCCGGGCTGCGCTCGGTGCTGGGCCAGCTTTTCGCCCTGGTGGAGAATTACCCCGACCTCAAGGCCAACGACAACTTCCAGCATCTCCAGGGCCGCATCACCGGGCTGGAGAACGCTATCGCCGACCGGCGGGAGCTGTACAACGAGAGCGTGAACCTCAACAACGTGCGCATCGACCAGTTCCCGGACGTGATCGTCGCCCGCATGTTCAGCTTCGATTCCTTCGACTTGCTGGTATTCGACGCTGCCGAAATCGCCGATGTGGACATGAAGCGCCTGTTCAACTGATCCATGCTGGAGCGCTTCAAGGAGCACTACGCCAACCTCCTCACCTCGGCGGCAAGCCTTGTTCTGCTCGGCGTCGGCGCCCATATCGGCACCGAGGGAGGATGGCAGGCCTCTTTAGGGGCGATGGCCCTGCTGAGCTTCATCGCGTGGGCGGGCAATTTGCGCCGCTCCCGTCTGATCAAGGACACGCCCACCTCCCGCGTGGTGTCCGCCGCCCAGGGCTATGTGGAACTGGTGGGGCAGGGCAAGGCGTTTGCCGGCCAGCAATTGGCTAGCAAATCCACCGGACGGCCCTGCCTGTGGTACAAGTACAAGGTCGAACGGAAAAACGGCGATCAATGGGAAGTGGTGGAGGAGGGCCGGACCGACGATACCTTCCTGCTGGACGATGGCAGCGGCCAGTGCGTCATCGACCCTGACGGCGCGGAAATCCACACCCGTCACCGCAATAGCTGGCAGCAGGGGGAATACCGCCATACCGAGTGGCTGCTGATGCCCGGCGATCCCCTTTACGCCATCGGCGACTTCGTTTCCATCGGCGGCGCCCACACGGAACTCGATTTGCGCAAGGATGTCGGAGACCTGCTTGCCGAATGGAAGCAGGACAAATCCGGGTTGCTGTCCCGCTTCGATCAGGACAAGAACGGGGAAGTTGACCCGCAGGAGTGGGAGCAGGCACGCCAGGAGGCCGTCAACCAAGTCCAGGCCGAGCATCGGGAAATCCGCCTGCGGGACAGCATTCCCATGTTACGGAAACCCCGGGATGGGCGCCTTTACCTGATCGCCAACATGGCCGAGGAGGCCCTGACCCGGAAATATTTCCTGTGGGGGATATTCCACCTGGCCGTTTTTTTCGGCGCCATCGTTTCGCTGGCTTATTGGTTCATATAAACAAAATGTTGCGTATTGTTGTTGCCGTGTTTTCCGCCCTCGTCCTGGGGGCCTGTGCCACCGTTTCCACGGATGCTCCCCCCGCCAAGGTCACCATCAAACCGCCCAAGATCGCTCTGGCCCTGGGGGGCGGTGCGGCCAAAGGCTTCGCCCATGTGGGGGTGATCAAGGTGCTGGAGGCCAACGGCATCGTGCCGGACTTGGTGGTGGGAACCAGCGCCGGCAGCGTGGTGGGGGCGCTTTACGCCGGCGGCTATGGCGGCTACGAGCTGCAGAAAATCGCCTTCAAGCTCGACGAAAGCAGCGTCGGGGATTTCACCTTGCCGGACCGAGGCTTCGTCAAGGGCGAACTGCTTCAGGACTTCATCAACAAATCCTTGTCCAACCGCCCCATTGAGCGCCTGAACAAATCCTTCGCGGCGGTGGCCACCGATCTCGGCACGGGAGAGATGGTGGTGTTCCAGCGGGGCAATACGGGCATGGCGGTGCGGGCATCCAGCAGCGTTCCGGGCGTGTTCCGGCCGGTTCTCATCAACCACCGGGAATACGTGGACGGGGGGCTGGTGAGTCCGGTGCCGGTGAAGGTGGCACGCAGCCTGGGGGCGGATATCGTGATCGCCGTGGACATTTCGGCCAAGCCCCGCTACGCGAAAACGGACGGATTGGTGAACATCCTGCTGCAAACCTATGCCATCATGGGACACAGCATGGGCAAGCAGGAACTGGCGGCGGCGGACGTGGTGATTCAGCCGAAAATCGGCGCCATCGGCTCAGCGGACTTCGAGCAGAAGCATTGGGCGATACTGGAAGGAGAGCGGGCAGCCCAGGAAGCGCTACCGCTTATTCGGAATCGGCTTCGCCAATGGCCCCGAAAGGATTGAGGCGGCGGGCGCTATTGAAGGTCTTGGCCCAGTAGCTGTTGCGGAGGTCGGACACCTCCACCACGCCGCTGCGGGTGCTGCTGGCGTGGACGAAGCGGTTGTTGCCCAGGTAGATGCCCACGTGGCTGATGGAGCGGCGCAGGGTGTTGAAGAACACCAGATCGCCGGGGCGCAGTTCGGCGGTGGAGATTTTCTGCCCCACCTTGCTGATGGCGAGGGCATTGTGGGGCAGGGACAACCCGCCCACCTGCTTGAACACGTAGCGCACATAGCCGCTGCAATCGAAGCCGGTCTCCGGGGACTTGCCGCCGAACTTGTAGCTGGTTCCCGTCAGGCTGGTGGCATAGCTCAGCAATTGCTGGATACGGCTGGGAGCGGCAGGCTGTTCCGCTGCGACTTCTTCGGGGGGAACTTCGGCCGCGTCCTCGGCGAGAGACGACAAGGGCAGCAGAAACAGAAGGATGGCGAATGCCGTTGTTCTAATTCTCATGGCGGGGTATTTAAAAATATCTTCCCCCGCTTGTAAAGCTTTTTCTCAATATTTTCGCTTAACAACAACTGCGTCAAACGGTTACCATTGGAATTGAAACCACGACATAAAAAGGAGCGCACCATGGAAAACAAGAACCCGGTTTCCTTTCAGGAGGAACTCCGCAAAGCCCTGCAGGAAGACAGCCAAATCCGTGAGAAGGTGCGGGACCTGACCCTCAATGCCCTGCAGAATCGCCGCCTGGAACTGGATCAAATCCGGGAGGTGGTGCGCATGGTGACCGAAGGGGTAAGCCTGGGCGCCGAGCCCCGGGGCGCCCAAATGAAGGCGGCCCTGCAGGAAGCGGCGGCCGGCATGGACGATGCCGTGAAAAAGGCGGCCGAGGCCACGCATCTGGCGCTGCAACAGCTCACTTCCCAGGCCAAGGACTTCTCCGACCAGGAACTGAAGCACTCCCTGGAAACCCTGAAGAACCTCGAATCCGAATTTCTGAGCACCATGGGCAAGGCGGCGGACGCCGCCGGCGGCAAGGCTAAGGAGGAATTGGCTGAAATCGTCGGCCACATGAAGCGTGCCGGCACCGATACCGGTGCCCAGGTGCGCACCACCCTGGAAGCCTTCGGCAACCGCGTGGCCGGCACCGCCCACGGGGGCAAGGCTGAGGCAACCCAGGCGGCCCACGACCTCAGTATGCGGCTTACCGCCCTGGCGGGGGGCATCCTGGCGGGAATGGCGGAAAAGCTGCGGGGCAAGAAAGACTGAATTAAGCTTTAGACGCCTTCATGCTCTGGGAAACCTTCAACGTGGTGCGGGATCTCCCGCGCCTGCACGAGATCACTTCGGTCCTGATCCGCTACGGCCTGGGCGACATCGTCCGGGCGGTGGGCATCGGCAACGTCCTGGAACGGGCCGGGCGCATCCTGCATTGGAAGGAGCCGGCGGAGGTGGCCCACGAAGAGGCGGCGGTGCGGGTGCGCCGCGCCTTGGAAGAACTGGGCCCCACCTTCGTCAAACTGGGACAGGTGCTGGCCACCCGGGTGGACATGTTTCCTCCCAACTGGATCGCCGAGTTCGAAAAGCTGCAGAGCGAAGTTCCGCCGGTGCCCTTCGACACCCTGCTGCCGGAACTGGAAACGGCGCTCGGCTGTTCGCCTTTCGATATTTTTACCGAACTGAATCCGGAAGCGGCCGCTGCGGCCTCCATCGCCCAGGTGCACTATGCCCGGTTGCCCGGGAGGGAGCCGGTGGTGCTGAAAATCCGCCGCCCGGGCATCCGCCCCAAGATCGAGGCGGACTTGCGCATCCTGTCCCATATCGCCGCCCTGATCGAACTGGAGATCCCCGAAAGCCGCCGTTACCGCCCCAGCCAGATTGTCGACCAGTTCGCCAAGTCCCTGCGCCGGGAACTGGACCTGGCCATGGAGGCGCGCAACATCGACCGCTTCGCTGCCCATTTCGCGGCGGACGAGACGGTGGTGGTGCCCAAGGTCTACTGGGAATGGACCAGCGAGGTGATGAACGTCCAGGAGCGGGTGGAAGGCATCGCCGGCAACAACCTTGCCGCCGCCGAGGCCGCCGGGATGGACCGCAAGGTGCTGGCTGCCCGGGGGGCGGACGTGGTCCTCAAGATGATCCTGGTGGACGGCTATTTCCACGCCGACCCCCACCCCGGAAACGTCTTCTACCTGCCGGGCAACCGCCTGGCACTGCTGGATTTCGGCATGGTGGGCCGGCTGTCGGAGGCCCGCCGCAACCAGATCGTGGACCTGCTGGCGGCGATGTCGAGAAAGGACGACCAAGCCCTGCTCGATGTGCTGTTGGAGTGGGTGGGCGACGCCACGGTGGACGAGGACAAGCTCGCCAACGATGTCAACGAACTGGTCGCCAACTACGAGGATGTGCAGCTCAAGGACCTGCGCTTCGGCGTGCTGCTGGGGGAGCTGACGGCCATCGTCCGGGAGCATTCCCTGGTGCTGCCCGCGGACCTCACCCTGCTGTTCAAGGCCTTCATCACCCTGGAGGGGCTGGGGCGCCAGTTGGACCCGGAATTCCACATGGTGGACCATCTCGGCCCCTTCGTGCGGCGGGTCATCACCGACCGCTATTCGCCGGAAGGGCTGCAGAAACGGGCCAAACAGCACCTCAAGGACCTGTATTCCCTGGTCACCGGCCTGCCCCGGGACGTGGCCCGGCTGCTCAAGGAAGCCCGGCGCGGGCGGTTCAAGATCGACCTGGACCTGAAGCGCCTGGACCACTTCGGCCACCAGCTGGACCGCAGCACCAACCGCCTCACCATGGGCATCCTCACCGCCTCCCTGGTGATCGGCTCGTCCATCGTCATGACCGTCCAGGGGGGGCCGACCATCTTCGGCCTGTCGCTGTTCGGGCTGGTAGGCTTCCTGCTGGCCTTCGTCAACAGCATCTGGATCATTTTCTCCATCTGGCGCTCGGAGAAAGAATAGCGGCTGCGTCAGCGTGCCGCTCAACCGTGGTTTAGGCTACAGGTCCCGGTTGGCGACTTCCTGCCGCAACCGCATCCCATGGGCGTGGCGCGCGCGCAGGCGGGTGTCGGTCATGATCTGCCCCAGGGTTTCCCCGAACACCATCACGATCCCGGCCAGGGGCAGCACCAGCATCAGGCCGGCGATTCCGGCGATGGCGCCGCCGATGAAAATCAGCAGCACGGTGATGAAGGGGTGCATTTTCAGCTTGCGGCCGACGGTCATCGGCATGTAGACGAAATCGTCCAGCAGCCGGGCCACCACGAACAGGGCGATGGCGCCGTAGGCCATGGCCGGCTCGGCGGGGAAATCGGTGGCGGCCACCAGCACCACCAGGACGCAGCCCACCACGGACCCCACGAAAGGCACCCAGGCGAGGATGGCGGTGATGATGCCCAGCACGAAGGGCGAATTCATGCCCAGCAGCCACAGGCCGAGGCCCAAGGTGAGGGCGTCGAGCAGGGTCAGCACCATCATCCCCTGAAAGTAGGCCTTGGCGGTCTGGTTGACTTCCTGGACCAGGTGCAGGGTTTTCTCGAAGTAGGCGTTGGGCACGGCATGGAGCAGGAATTTCTTGAACCGCTGCCCGTCCCGCAGCAGGAAGAAGGCGGCCAGGGGCGCCAGCAACAGGGAGGGCAGCCATCCCGCCGCCGTCATCAGGAAGGGCAGCAGGTAGGCCTGGGCGAAATTGTCGGTGAAGCCGGCGAGCTGGGCGTGGACCTTGTCGCTCAGGTGGGCGTTGCCGAAAAAGGCAAAGCGGCTCTCGGCGGACATCAGGGTGCGCTCCAGGAAGTCCAGCCCCCCTTGCAGGTAGTGGGTCACCATGTCCTGCAACAGGACGCCCCGGGTCGCCAGCCAGGGGAGCAGCAGCAACAGCGCTCCCAGGACGATGAGGGTAAAGCCCCCGGCCACCCAGGTGGCGGCCCGTTCCTGTTCGATGCCGGCCAGGGTCAGGCGCTGTACCACGGGGTAGAGGGCGTAATATTGCACCCAGGCCAGGAGGAAGGGCACCAGCAGCCACAGGATTTGCTGGAACAGGACCAGCAGCAAACAGGTCGCGGTGAAGATGCCTGCCCAGACGATGGGGCCCGAGGTGGAGTGCTTGGCGGCGGTTCCCATGGCTTATTCCACGATGCCGGTCTGGAGGGTTTCCCGCAGGCGGCTGCCCATGTGGCGGGCCAGTTGGAGGGAGAGCTTGGAGGCGATGGCGGCATGGGTTTCCAGCAGGCCCAGGAAATCTTCCCGGAACAGGGCCGCCAGCACGCAGTTTTCCGCCGCCCGGGCCTGGGCGGAGCGGGGGGAGTTGTCCAGCAGGGCCATGTCGCCGAAGAACTGGCCGGGGCCGAGTTCGGCGACGCGGTGCATCCCCGTGGCGTTCTGGTGGCCGATCAGTACCTTGCCCGCCAGTACGATATAGAGGGCCTGGGCGTCCTCTCCCTGGTCGAACACCACTTCCCCGGCGACGTATTCCCGCTCGTGGAGCAGCGCCCCCACCACGGCCAGGCCGGTGGGGTTGAGGGTCGAGAACAAGGGAATCCGGGAGAGTTGCTGGAGGCGGGGAGACAGTTTCTTTTTATGGAAAATCGACATGGCCTGGGGCTCTTGGTGATTGTTGTGGAGTGTCGGTGCAACCCTGCAGGAAATGAGTATAAAGGGTTTTAGCCGGGCGGTGGATTGGCGAACCCCATTCGCTGCAACTCGGTGCAAAGCCATTTCCCGGTCTCCGGGTTTTCAGCCTCTGCCTTTACTACGAACGGCGCCTCGTCCGGGGCCAACGCCTCCTTGCCCGCCAACTGCTTCTCCAGCACCGCCAAATCCGCTTCGGAGGCGTCCTTTCCCGCCTCGGCCCGCCGCCGGATACGGGCCCGCAGGGTTTCCTCCCGGGCCTGGAAGTCCAGGATGGCAAAGGGTACGTCGAGCTTTGCCGCCAAGGCGCGGAAATCGTCCCGCTGGCCGCGCTTGAGAAAAGTGGCGTCTACAACCACCGGATAACCGGCCTCCACCACCTGCTGTGCCAGTTCCGCCAGCCGGCGGTAGGTGAGGGCGGAGACGTCGGCGGTGTAGATGCCGCCCTCCAGTCCCGAACCGCTCTTGTCCGAACCCTTCAAGCCGAACAGCCGCTTGCGCTCCACGTCGGACCGCAGCCGGATGGCCCCAATCCGTTCCACCAGGGGCTGGGTGAGGGTGGTCTTGCCCGAGCCGGAAAAACCGTGGGTGATGAATAGCACTGGGGTGCCTGGCCGGGAAAGCCGGCCGGCCAGGGCGATGTAGCCGCGGTATTCTTCCCGCATTGCCGCTGTGGCTCCTTCGCCGAGGCCCGGCTGGGCGCCCCGCAGAGCCGCCACCTTGGCCCGCACCATGGCCCGGTACACCTGGTACAGCCGCAGCAGTTCCAGTCCACTGTAGTCCCCGGTATGCTCCAGCCAGCCGTTCAGCAGCCGGTGGGCGAAATCCGGCCGTCCCCGGTCCAGCAGGTCCATCACCGCAAAGGCCAGGTCGCTGATGATGTCGATCCAGCGCAGGTTGTCGTTGAACTCGATGCAGTCGAAGGGCACCGGCTCCCCATCCAGCAGCACGATGTTGCCCAGGTGCAGGTCGCCGTGGCACTCGCGGATGAAGCTGTCCTGCTTGCGCCCGGCCAGGGCCGGCCGCCGCGTTTCCCATTCCTGTTCCGACCATTGCCGCAGGGCCTCCAGGCGGGCGATGTCGTCGGCGTCGGCCAAGAGGGGGCGGATTTGCTCGAAGTTCTCCCCCATGGGGTGCCACACCCGCTCCGGCGTGCCGTAGGGGGCGGCATCCGGAGCAGGGGCCAGGCCCAGGTGGAAGGCCGCCAGGTTCTCCGCCAGCCGGTCGATATGGGCAGCCGTAAGGTGGCCGGTTTCAAGCAGGTGGTCGAGGCGGATGTCCTGGGGAAAGCGCCGCATTTTCAGGGCGTAGTCGAAGGCCTCCCCCTCGCCGCCCAGGCGGGGGTTCTCCGGCGAGCCGGCGAGGGGCAGCACTTCCAGGTAAATGTCGGGGGCGAGGCGGCGGTTGAGGCGCCATTCCTCCTCGCAGTAGAAGCGGCGCTTGTCCAGGGTGGAGAAGTCGAGAAAGCCGAAATCCACCGGCTTTTTGAGCTTGTAGGCGAAGTCCCCCGCCAGCAGCACCCAGGAGATGTGGGTTTCGATCAACTCCACCGACTCCGCCGGATGGGGATAGGCCGCAGGGGCCAGCAGGGCGCGGATGAAGGGGGGAGTCGCGTCGGTGGGCATGGTAAGATGCGGGCCGTTGAAGTGCCTTGAGTGTAGCAAACCCCCGCCATAGAAGGATGACGCCATGAAGCCGGCCGAGAAAAAACTGCTGGAACTGTTCCGCTCCCTGCCGGAGGTCCAACGCCAGTCCCTGCTGGACTTCGCCGACTTCCTGGCCTCCCGCGCCGGCCCCGCCGAAGCCGCCCCCGTTCCTACCGAACCCCTGCCCATCCCCCGCCCGGAACAGGAAAGCGTCATCGCCGCCGTCAAACGCCTGCGGGCCACCTATCCGATGATCGACCCCGCCAAACTGCTCAACGAAACCGCCGGCTTCATGACCAAGCACGTGGTCCACGGCAAGCTGGCGAAGGAAGTGATCGACGAGATGGAAGCGGTGTTCGCCCAGCGCTATGAGGAGCACAAAGGCGGGCAGGGTGAAGAATTAAAGAATCGTAGGTTGGGCTGAGCCTGCGAAGCCCAACAAAGAGCCTCACGTTGGGCTTCCTTCGTCAGCCCAACCTACGCAGACTATGGGCTACGGCGGCTCTCGTGCAGACGCCGGTCAAGCGATTGGTCAGAGCGGTGACGGGGGCATCGACGGAATTATCAAGGAGGATCGCCTTGGCCTGGATATCGTGTATTTGCAGGCGAAGCGCTGGGAAGCCTCCGTAGGTAGCCCGGAGGTGCGCAACTTTACGGGAAGCTTGGAGGGCCATGGGGCACAGAAGGGGGTTTTGATTACCACGTCAAAGTTCACCAAGGATGCGACGGAGTTTGCCAAGCGACTGCAACAGAAGAAGCTAGTGTTGATTGACGGCGAAAAGCTAGCTGAGTTGATGATGGATTTCGGGGTGGGTGTAAATCGTGTAGCAACATATACTGTGCAAAAAATTGACCCCGATTATTTCGGGCTGGAATGACTAAGGGCACGGAGGTGCCCGAATACGCCAGACATTGTGCGCCTCCTAGATATTGGCGCCACTGAAAAAAGCGCCGCGGTTCCCCGCGGCGCTTCGCATTTCCAGCCACTTCGTAGCGTAAACCCTACAACACTTCCGAAGCGTAATCCGCCAGCCGCGACCGTTCCCCTCGTTGCAGGGTAACGTGGCCGCTGTGGCCCCAGCCCTTGAAGCGGTCCACCACGTAGGTGAGGCCGGAGCTGCCTTCCGTCAGGTAGGGGGTGTCGATCTGGGAGATGTTGCCCAGGCACACCACCTTGGTGCCGGGGCCGGCGCGGGTGATGAGGGTTTTCATCTGTTTCGGGGTGAGGTTCTGGGCTTCGTCGATGATGACGAATTTTTTCAGGAAGGTGCGGCCCCGCATGAAGTTGAGGGACTTCACCTTGATGCGGGAGCGGATCAGGTCCTGGGTGACGGCCCGGCCCCATTCGCCGGCTTCGTCGTCGGTCTTGTTGAGCACGTCCAGGTTGTCTTCCAGGGCGCCCATCCAGGGCCCCATCTTTTCCTCTTCGGTGCCGGGGAGGAAGCCGATGTCCTCGCCCACCGGGACGGTGACGCGGGTCATGATGATTTCCGAGAAGCCTTTCTGCTCGATGGTCTGGGTCAGGGCCGCGGCCAGGGTGAGCAGGGTCTTGCCGGTGCCGGCCTGGCCGAGGAGGGAGATGAAGTCGATCTCCGGGTTCATCAGCAGGTTGAGGGCGAAGTTCTGCTCCCGGTTGCGGGCGGTGATGCCCCACACCGAATTCTTCTGGTGGGTGTAGTCCTTGAGTAGCTCCAATACGGCGGTTTTGCCTTCGGTCTTGGCAACGATGGCGTAGAAGGGGTTGCTGCTTTCCAGATAGAGGAATTCGTTCACCATCATGGAAGCGCACAGGGGGCCTTTTACCTTGTAGAAGGTGCGGCCGCTGTCCTGCCAGGATTCCATGTCCTTGCCGTGCTTTTCCCAGAAGTCGGCGGGCAGTTCCCGGATGCCGGAGTAGAGGATATCGGTGTCTTCCAGCACCTTGTCGTTGAAGTAGTCCTCCGCCGGAATCCCCAGGGCGCGGGCCTTGATGCGCATGTTGATGTCTTTCGACACCATGATGACCTGCCGGTTGGGATGCTGGTGCTTGAGGTGCAGGGCGACGCCGAGGATCTGGTTGTCGCCCTTGGTGCTGGGCAGGGCGATGGGGATTTCGGTGGAAATGGCCTGGGTTTGCAGGAACAGGCTGCCGGCGGCGGTTTGGGTATGGGCGGTAAGGGGGAAGCCCTTCTCCATGTCGCTGCGGGTGTCGGTGACGATTTCGTCCAGGAAGCGGCTGGCCTGACGGGCGTTGCGGGCGACTTCCGATACGCCTTTCTTGTTGTTGTCCAGCTCTTCGAGGGTGGTCATCGGCAGGTAAATGTCGTGTTCCTCGAAGCGGAACAGGCTGGTGGGGTCGTGCATCAGCACGTTGGTGTCGAGCACGAACAGCTTGGTTTGTACGCTGGATTTACGCGCCATGCTTCCTCTTCCTTATGGCTATTAAAGGGATGTGACGAATTCCAACACTTCCTGGGCATGGCCGGGTACCTTCACGCCGCGCCACTCCCGGCGCAGCACGCCCTGGCCGTCGAGGACGAAGGTGCTGCGCTCGATGCCGCGGACCTGCTTGCCGTACATGTTCTTCATCTTGATCACGCCGAACAGGTTGCACACCGTTTCCTCGCTGTCGGAGAGCAGAGGAAAGGGCAGGCACTGCTTGGCGCTGAAATTGTCGTGGGACTTCACGCTGTCCCGGGAGATGCCCACCACCTCGCACCCTGCCGCCTGGAACTGGGCATAGAGGTCGCGGAACTGCTGGGCCTCGGTGGTGCAGCCGGGGGTGGAATCCTTGGGGTAGAAGTAGAGGACCAGGGGCTTGCCCTGATGGGCGGAGAGTTGGAAGGTCTGGCCGCCGCTGGCGGGCAATTCGAAGTCGGGCACAGATTGATTAAGCATTTATTCTCGTCTTGGGTGAAACCTTAGCCTGTGTCCATTGTTCCCTAAAAGCGGCGGGAAACGCAAGGCCGCCGGGCTGCCCTTTGGCAAGAGGCGGATTTGCCCCAATAATGCAGGATAAGGAAATCGCCCGGAGCTTTGTATGAACGCTTCTTTCGGACACGGCCTGCGTCCCCTGTGGGGGCTGGAGGAGGGGATGCGCTTCCTCAACCACGGCTCCTACGGCGCCACGCCGAAAAGCGTGCTGGCGGCGCAACAGGCCTGGCGCGACCGCATGGAAGCCCAGCCGGTGCGCTTCTTCTCCGCCGAGATGCCCCATGCCCTGCGGGCTGCGGCCCGTGTGCTGGCGGAGTTCCTCGGCACCTCCGGCGACAGGCTGGTGTTCGTGGACAACGCCACCACGGCGGTGAACACGGTTCTGCATTCCTTTCCCTGGCAGCCGGGGGACGAACTGGTGCTGTTGCGCCACGCTTACCCCGCCGTGGCCAATGCGGTGCGCTTCGCGGCGGAGCGGTACGGCGTCACGGTGCGCACCGTGGCCGTGCCGCTGCCTTTGAGGGACGAGCGTCAACTGGTCGAATCCCTGGCCGCCACCCTCACGCCCCGTACCCGCCTGGCGGTGATCGACCATGTTTCTGCGCCCCTGTCCCTGGTCTACCCGGTGGAGGCGTTGGTGAAACGGTGCCGGGAGCGGGGCGTGCGGGTGCTGGTGGATGGCGCCCACGCCCCCGGCATGTTGCCTTTGGATTTGGAAAAGATCGGCGCCGACTGGTACACCGGCAACTGTCACAAGTGGCTCTATTCCCCCAAGGGCAGCGCCTTCCTGTGGGCTGCCAGCGAAGCCCAGGAAATGCTGCACCCCCTGGTCATCTCCCTTCATCTCGGGGAGGGTTTCACCGCCGAGTTCGACTGGACTGGCACCAAGGACGTCACCCCCTGGCTGGCGGTGCCGGAGGGGGTGGAGTTCCTCCGCAGCCTCGGCCCGGAGGCGGCCCGGCGCTATATGCACCAACTGGCCGTGGGCGCCGCGAAGATGCTGGCCCAGGCATGGGGAACGGACCTGCCGGTACCGGAAGGGATGCTGGCCGCCATGGCCTCTGTGCCCTTGCCGGATGCGAAGGATCGGACCCTGACCGATGCCCGGCGACTCCATGATCGGCTGTGGGAGCACCACCGCATCGAGGTGCCGGTGCAATGCATCGACGGCCGGCTGTGGGTGCGGATTTCGGGGCAGGTCTACAACCAGCCCGAGGACTACGCGCCCCTCGCCGATGGGGCGTTGGAGGAGTTGCGGCGGCTATAAATTACTTGAATTGACGGCCCGCCTCCCCAAGCGTAAATTGCCCCCTTTCGCCGGAGGGGAAATCCCGAAGGGTGAGGGTCTTGAGGCAAATCAAGGCCCCATCCGGGGCCTTGCCCAACAATGTTGCCGGCGAGGTGATTTTTGAGGGTTGGGGATGTTTCTGTCGGACCGGGTCAACACCTACGGCCAGTATTTGCTGCGGCGCCACGGCGAGCGGGTGCACAAGATCGCCCTCGACGCCGGCTTCACCTGCCCCAACCGGGACGGCACCAAGGGCGTGGGCGGCTGCACCTTTTGCAACAACGTTTCCTTCAGCCCCGCCGCCGACACCCACGCCAGTCTCGACGCCCAGATCGACAAGGCCAAGCGGGCCATCGCCCGGCGCACCCGGGCCCGTAAGTTCATCGCCTATTTCCAGGCCTACACCAATACCTACGCCAAGATCGAGCAGTTGGAAGCCCTCTACCGCCAGGCCCTGAAAGAACCCGGCATGGTGGGCCTGTCCGTGGGCACCCGGCCGGATTGCGTGTCCGGCGAGGTGCTCGACCTGCTCGATGGCTTTCGCCGCGAAGGCTTTGAGGTGAGCCTGGAACTGGGCCTGCAATCGGCCTTCGACGAAACCCTGGCCCGGGTGAACCGGGGCCACACCCTGGACGAATACCGCCGCACCGCCCTGGCCGCCCGGAAGCGCGGCATTCCTCTTTGTACCCATCTCATTGTCGGCCTGCCGGGGGAAGAGGAAGCGCACTATCACGCCACCCTGGACACCGTGCTGGACATCGGCGTGGATGGCCTCAAGCTCCATCCGCTGCACGTGGTGAAGCACACCCTGCTCGCCCACCAGTGGCGGAAGGGCGAATACACGCCGCTGGAGAAAGCGGACTACATCCGGATCGCCGCCGACTTGATCGAGCGCACGCCGGAAGACATCGTGTTTCACCGGGTCACCGCTACGGCGTCCAAGGATATTCTGCTGGCGCCCACTTGGTGCTCGGAAAAATGGAACGTGCTCAACGGCATCGAGCAGGAATTGCGGCAGCGGGGCCATCGCCAGGGCCAGTTCGCCGCCACGGAAAAGGAAAAACTGAAGCATGTCGCCTAACCCCTCCCTCGAACTGGTCTGCCCCGCAGGCAGCCTGCCGGCCCTGAAAGCGGCGGTGGACAACGGCGCCGACTGCGTCTACCTCGGCTTCCGCGACAACACCAACGCCCGCGCTTTCGCCGGCCTCAACTTCGACCTGGCCGGCGCCAGGGAGGCGGTGCGCTACGCCCACGCCAAGGGGCGCAAGGTGCTGTTGGCCCTGAACACCTTCCCCCAGGCCGCCACCTTCGGCCGCTGGCAGCAGGCGGTGGACAACGCGGTGGAAGTGGGGGTGGACGCAGTGATCCTGGCCGACGCCGGCCTGATGCGCTACGCCTCCCGCACCCATCCCAAGTTGCGGCTGCATCTTTCGGTGCAGGGCTCCGCCACCAACTACGAGGCGATCAATTTCTACCACGAGCATTTCGGCATCCAGCGGGCGGTGGTGCCCCGGGTACTGTCCCTGGCCCAGGTGGAGCAGGTGGTGCAGAACACGCCGGTGGAAATCGAGCTGTTCGGCTTCGGCGGCCTGTGCGTGATGGTGGAAGGGCGCTGCGTGCTGTCCTCCTACGCCACCGGCGAATCCCCCAATACCGCCGGGGTGTGTTCCCCGGCCAAGGCGGTGCGCTGGCAGCAGACCGACAAGGGCCTGGAGTCCCGCCTCAACGGCATCCTGCTGGACCGCTACGGCGCCAACGAAAACGCCGGCTATCCCACCCTGTGCAAGGGCCGCTTCGAGGTCAACGACGAAACCTATTACGCCATCGAGGAACCCACCAGCCTCAACACCCTGGAACTGATCCCGGAGATGCTGCGCATGGGCATCGCCGCCATCAAGATCGAGGGCCGCCAGCGCAGCCCGGCCTACGTGGAGCAGGTGACCAAGGTGTGGCGCGCCGCCATCGACAGCGCCAAGCGCGGCGCCGACCGCTACGCTGTGAACCCGGCGTGGATGGCGCAACTCAACAAGCTCGCCGAGGGACAGCAGAACACCCTCGGCGCCTACAACCGTCCCTGGAAATGACCATGAAGCTCGCCCTCGGACCTATCCTCTACTACTGGCCCCGGGAAACCCTGGAAGAGTTCTATAAGCAAGTGGCTTCCTGGCCAGTGGACATCGTTTATCTCGGCGAGACCGTATGTTCCCGCCGCCACACCTTCCGCACCGAAGACTGGCTGGAAGTGGCGGAAAAGCTCGCCGAGGCGGGCAAGGAAGTGGTGCTGTCCACCCAGGCCCTGATCGAGTCGGAATCGGACCTCAAGACCCTGCGCCGGCTGGCTGCCAACGGGCGCTTCGCCATCGAGGCCAACGACATGGGGGCGGTGCGGCTGTCCGAAGGCGGCTTCGTCGCCGGCCCCCACCTCAACACCTACAACCCCCACACCCTGGAACTGCTGGCGGAGCAGGGGGCCAAGCGCTGGGTGATGCCGGTGGAGTTTTCCCGCACGATGCTGGCCGAGATGCTGGCCGCCAAGCCGGCGGGGATGGAGACCGAGGTTTTCGCCTATGGCCGGCTGCCCCTGGCCTTTTCCGCCCGCTGCTTCACCGCCCGCCATTACAACCTGCCCAAGGACGACTGCCAGTTCCGCTGCCTGGACCATCCCCACGGCCTCACCCTCAAAACCCGGGAGGGCCAGCCCTTCCTCGCCCTGAACGGCATCCAGACCCAGTCCGCCAGCGTCTACAGCCTGCTGGGGGAACTGGAGGACATGGCCAAGCTGGGGGTGGACGTGGCGCGCATCAGCCCCCAGCCCTACCATGCCGACAAGGTGGTGGCGCTGTTCAGGGAGCGTCTGGAAGGGCTGGTCTCCGTTCGGGACGCTGCGGCGCGACTGGACCGCATCCGGCCCGAGGAAGCCTGCGACGGCTATTGGCACGGCAGGGCGGGCATCGAGAAAGTAGCCGCCGAAGCCTGACCCTTGGTCGGTTTGCTGGAATTGACACATAAACCCCGCCCCCCGGCGATTCAAAGGGTTAATGCTCTGAATGGCGTCGGCTCGGGCGGGTCTGCTTTCCGAAGGGAAAGTAATGAAGGGACGAATGTCCCGTGGGGAGTTGAGATGCCTTAAGCGGCGTCACCCTTGGTGTTCAGGCCTTCAAGCCGGACGCAGGCTTCTTCCGTCGGATGCTTCGGGTCCCGCAGCGCGTTGATCTGGCACAGGTATTCATTACCCGCCGTATCGTGCAGGCTGACGAGGGAAGTGGATCCGAGGGATTCGAAGCCGCTGGAATCGGCGAAAATGAAGTCGAAATCACCGTTGACGCTGATCTCCAGTTTGCCGCCGTGGCTTGCGCCGTAATCATGCCAGCGGCTGTTGATGTCGCCGCCTTCGATCACCGGCGACATCCGGGAAGATGTCTTGTCGTGCCAGGCGACCATGATGGGTTCACTGCCGTCCATCGCGTTGGCGATGGTGCTGGCGATGGTGCTGGCCATCTTGTAGCTCATGTCGACGCCGGAAAGGTTGATGTTGATGTCTCTCATGATGACCTCCTTCAAGCCACTATTGCGTCCGTGTAGCCGGTGCCGCGGGCTTGCAGTTGTGGCGCGCGCTTTGCATTTGCTGTGGTGCGCGGCCCACTGGTTAAAGGGATACTATCAATCTAGTACAATTGTTGACTAATACAATCAACAATAGGCTCCGCCCGGAGGCGGCCTATGGTAAGCTTTGACCCTTCAATAGGGGAGAGTTCGCCATGGAAGGTTCCGGTTTCGTATTTCCCCGGCCACTGGGCCGGCTGGTTTCGCGCCTGCCTGCGTTTCCGCCTTCCCTGGCTTTTGCCCAGGCGTTGAACCTGGCCCTGGGACGCATCATTCCCCGGGAATCCCTGGCACCCCTCCACGGCAAGCGGCTGGAGATCCGGGTCACCGACCTGGGACTGTCGTTCCATTTCACCGTCGGCGAGGCCGGCTTTTCCGCCGCCCGTCTGGCGGCTTCTCCCGATCTGGCCATCAGCGCCTGCGCCCGGGATTTCTACCTCCTCGCCAGCCGCAAAGAGGATCCGGATACCCTGTTCTTCAGCCGCCGCCTGGTGGTGGAAGGGGATACCGAGCTGGGGCTGGTGGCCAAGAACACCCTCGACGCCGTGGACCTGCCCAAACTCACCCCCTCCCTCCTGGCGCCCCGCCACGTGCTGGGCTTGGTGAAGGCGCGGATTTTCCAATAAAAGCATTGTCGTCCGCTTGTCTTACCGTCTACTGCCGTGCGGGGTGAGGCTGCCAGAAACCCGTCAAAAAATTTCGTCACTACTACTAAAGACCTATTGCCCCAACAATAAGTGTTTTGTATGTTGTCGAAACACAAGATGTTGTGTTCGGTGACGACTTGAACTGAGGAAAAGGCAAGCGGAGCGAGTCGTCGATAAGTCCTAACCCGGTCTCGGCATTGAAGCCGGGATTTTCATGGGAGGAAATATGACGGCAACCCCCACCACCGACAATAATTTGGCGACCCTGCCCAAGGGAATCATCAAGCGGGATGGTTCCCTGGTGTCTTTCGACGCCGACAAGATCCGCTCCGCCATTCAGCGGGCCGGAGCGGCCAGCGGCGAATTCGACGCCAACGAGGCCTTCCTGCTCACCGCCCAGGTGGTGAAGGTGCTGATCCACAAGTTCCGCGCCGAACCGCCCCCTATCGAGAAAATCCAGGACGTGGTGGAGCAGGTGCTGATCTCCGCCAACCACCCCAAGACCGCCCGGGCCTACATCGTCTACCGGGAGCAGCACGCCAAGCTGCGCCAGGACAGGAAGACGGTGGTGGACGTGGAGTCCTCCATCAACGAATACCTCAACCAGCTGGACTGGCGGGTCAACGCCAACGCCAACCAGGGCTATTCCCTCGGCGGGTTGATCCTCAACGTGTCGGGCAAGGTGGTGGCGAACTACTGGCTGAGCCACGTCTACCCGCCGGAAGTGGGCGTGGCCCACCGGGAGGGGGACATCCACGTCCACGACCTGGACATGCTGGCGGGCTACTGCGCCGGATGGTCCCTGCGCACCCTGCTGCACGAGGGCTTGAACGGCGTGCCGGGCAAGGTGGAGGCGGGGCCGCCCAGGCACATGTCCAGTGCCGTGGGGCAGATCGTCAACTTCCTCGGCACTTTGCAGAACGAGTGGGCCGGCGCCCAGGCTTTCAGCTCCTTCGACACCTACATGGCGGCCTTTATCCGCAAGGACAAGCTCAGCTATGGACAGGTGCGGCAGTACATCCAGGAGCTGATCTACAACCTCAACGTGCCGTCCCGCTGGGGCACCCAGACGCCCTTCACCAACCTGACCTTCGACTGGACCTGCCCGGACGACCTGAAGGAGCAGGTGCCCATCATCGGCGGCGAAGAGATGCCCTTCACCTACGGCGAACTCCAGGCCGAGATGGACATGATCAACCGGGCCTACATCGAGGTGATGACCACCGGGGATGCCAAGGGACGGGTATTCACCTTTCCCATCCCCACCTACAACATGACCCCGGATTTTCCCTGGGAGAGCGAGAACGCCGTCTTGCTGTTCGAGATGACCGCCAAGTACGGCCTGCCGTACTTCCAGAACTTCATCAACTCCGAACTCAAGCCCAACATGATCCGCTCCATGTGCTGCCGCCTCCAGTTGGACCTGCGGGAGTTGCTCAAGCGCGGCAACGGCCTCTTCGGCAGCGCCGAGCAGACCGGCAGCGTGGGGGTGGTGACGGTCAACTGTGCCCGGCTGGGCTATCTCTACAAGGGCAACGAGGAGGCGCTGTTCTCCCGGCTGGACGAACTACTGGAAATCGGCAAGAACAGCCTGGAGATCAAGCGCAAGGTGATCCAGCGCCACATGGACGCGGGGCTTTTCCCCTACACCAAGCGCTACCTGGGCACCCTGCGCAACCACTTCTCCACCCTGGGGGTGAACGGCATCAACGAGATGATCCGCAACTTCAGCGACGACGAGCACGACATCACCAGCGGCTGGGGCTACGACTTCGCGGTGCGCTTCCTGGACCACGTGCGGGAGCGCATCGTCGCCTTCCAGGAAGAAACCGGCCACATGTACAACCTGGAGGCCACCCCGGCGGAAGGCACCACCTACCGTTTCGCCAAGGAGGACCGGAAGCGCTTTGCCGACATCCTCCAGGCGGGCACCCGGGACATGCCTTACTACACCAATTCCTCCCAGCTTCCCGTGGGCTTCACCGACGATCCCTTCGAGGCCCTGGAGCGGCAGGAGGCCTTGCAGCGCAAATACACCGGCGGCACCGTGCTGCACCTTTACATGACTGAGCGCATTTCCAGTGCGGAGGCCTGCAAGCAACTGGTGAAACGTTCTCTGGAGCGCTTCCGCCTGCCCTACATCACCGTGACACCGACTTTTTCCATCTGCCCCAAGCACGGCTATCTGCAGGGGGAACACAAGTTCTGCCCCAAATGCGACGAGGACATCCTCGCCCGCAAGCGGCAAGCGAGCGCCTGATCAACTACGAGGAGAGAGACCATGAACCACTTTACCCCCCGGGAATCCCAAGCCCTGCAATCGGTTGCCCTGGAGGACGAGGAGCGCCAGCCCTGCGAAATCTGGACCCGGGTGATGGGTTACCACCGGCCGATGTCCTCCTTCAATACCGGCAAGAAAGGCGAATACCATGAACGCCGGTATTTCGTCGAAGCCCAAGCCCGGCTCTGCGACTGACGCCGTGCCCGCCTTGGCGGTGGGGGGGCTGACGCCCCTCACCACCACTGACTATCCGGGCTGCCTGGCCGCGGTGGTGTTCTGCCAAGGCTGTCCTTGGCGCTGCGCCTACTGCCACAACCCCCACTTGATACCGCGGCAGGGAGAAAACACCCTGCCATGGGAGGAGGTGGCCGCTTTCCTGGGACGGCGGCGGGGGCTCTTGGATGCCGTCGTGTTCAGCGGCGGCGAGCCGACCCTGCAGGCCGGCCTCGGTGAGGCCATGGAGTTGGCACGAGAAATGGGATTCCGGGTCGGCCTCCACACCGCCGGCATGTATCCCGAGCGCTTGGAACAGCTCCTTCCCTGGCTGGACTGGGTGGGGTTCGACGTCAAGGCGCCGCTTGCCGGCTACCAGCGCATTACCCGCAGCGGGGGAGGGGATGCGGCTCGGGAGAGCCTTCGGCTTCTGCTGGCGAGGGGCGTGGACACGGAATGCCGAACGACCTGTCATTCCAGCCTGCTGGGGAATGAGGACTTGCTGCGTATGGCCGGGGAGCTGGCGGAGCTGGGAGTGAAACGCTGGGTGTTGCAGGTTTTTCGGCCTCAAGGCTGCGCCGACCAAGAGCTGGTCGGGATGCGGACGGCCGTGCCGGATGCGGCGCTGGTGGGGCGGTTGTCGGCTTTGATACAAAAAGTGGAAGTGCGGGCCGCGTGAGCGGCCCGCTGCGGTTTATTTGCCGCTGAGGATATGCGCCAGAGTGGCGGCATCCGGCTCGGGCTTCTTCATCAATTCGTAAATCAGCTGAACCAGTTGTTTATGGCCTTTTTCGGAGTTCCGGGCCATTTTGACGGCGTTGGCCGCCACGTCTTCCGCGCTGTTGAAATTGATGTAGCCGATGGTTTCATCCATGGTTTTTCCCTCTCTTTTCCTGTTGGGTTTGGTCATGGCGGCGGCAAATGCCGTTCGCACCCGGCATAGGGCAGCAAAAGTCGTGCTAGCTATAAAAACCATCGGAATATAAAGGGATTTTCCTGGCGGGGGGAAGGGGAGGCGCCAATTAAAACCGATAATGTCGCACCTTGGTGCAACAACAAAGAATTATCCGGCCAGGCGGTCGAGGGAAAATTCCTGCCATTCCCCTTCCCTCATGAACTGCCGCACTTGCCGGGTGTCGCGGATGCGGCATTTGTCCACGGTTTTCGGGTCGAAGGACCATTCGCTGACCTCGTCCAGGCGAAAGCATTCCGCCTCGTCTGCGCCATAGCCCACCACCCGGTAGACGTCGTGGCCGGGGTGCTCGGTGTTGCCCCGCTCGTAGGAATTCTCCAGGACGTCGAAGCGTTCGGGACGAACGCAGACGGATGGGTCGGCACCGAAGTCCTTGATGCTCATTTCCCACGCCTCGATGGTGTAATCCACCGCTTGTATCTCCCCATTCTCAAGGCGGCCATTTTACTGTAACAGCGGGCGGGTACCCTAGCCGGAAAAAACGGCGGACCGAGGATACGTAGTTTTGCAGATATCCTCTATCCATTCTGCATAGGAAAATGTCATAATCCGGGGAACGAAAATATGAATCCGTTCTACTTGCCGTGGGTGTACTTGGCCGGCAACCTGATGTTGATCGGCCTGTTTCTGGTACTGCATCTTCCCGCTCGCCGCATGGGGAGTTAACTGGCTGGGAGTCCTTAATGATGCCTTTGAAACCTGTTCGTGCCCTGATGGTGGCACTGGTTGCCATGCTGGCGGTCGGCGCCTGCAAGGATGAGGAAAAGCCGAAGGCGGCGGTTCCGGTTTTTGTTCCGGTGGAGACCTTTACCATCAACCTTCAGCCGCCGCAGTCGTCCTATCTCCATACCACTTTCGAACTCAAGGTGCACAGCCAGGAGGTGGCCGAGAAGATCAAGGTCTACATGCCGGAACTCCGCAACGGCGCAATTTTTCTCCTCAGTACCAGGCAGGGTGCGGAGTTGGTTTCCAACGAAGGGAAGCAAAAACTGGGTAGCGATCTGGCGGCGATGATGAACGGTTTGCTGGGCAGGGACGGTTTGAAGGACGCCGTCCAGGCGGTGAATTTCACCTCGTTCATTATCCAATAAGCCTTTAAAGTCCCCTCACAGGCGCGCTCCTTAAGGACGCGCCTTTTTTTCGCGCAAGGGACTTGCATAGGAAATAATTATATTAGATAATTCTAATCAACACGGAATGCTCATCCCCCTTTTGAGCATTTTGGTGTTGTCTCCTCCATCCTCCTTTGGTGGATATTCAGCGCGGCCTCCCCCTTTGGCCGCGCTTTTTTTTGCCAAAAAAACCAGGGCCGGTTTCCCGGCCCTTGCATTTCAATCGCTTACCGATCTTCCGGTGGCAATCGCTCCGGCCGCAGGTCGAAGATGGAAAACCGTCCGGGAGCGGAAGTGGCGACGGTCTCCAACAGATTGCGGTACAGGGTCAGGGGTACGTCCCGGCCTCCCAGGCCCACGGCAAAATTGAACAGGCGGGGCGGGTTGGCCATTTCGGCCAGCACGTTGCGCACTTCCGCCCCCACGATGCCGCCGGAACCCATGGACAGCGCGCGCTCCAGTACCACCACGTCGGTCAGCCCTTCGAAGGCCTGTTTCAGGGCGTCGATGGGGAAGGGGCGGAAACTGCGCAGGCGGATGATTTTCGCCGGCGGCAGGTCGGCGTATTCGTCCATGGCGTCCCGCAGGGTGCCCTGGATGGAGCCCAGGGTCACGATGCCGATTTTCGCGTCTTCCGGCCCGTCCACTTTCACCAACCCGCCGGTGCTGCGGCCGGTGATGGCGCTCCATTCCCGGTCCGCCTCCAGGATCATGTCCTGGGCGCGGAGCAGGGCCTGATGATGGGAGTGGCGCGCTTCGCTGTAATGGTCCGGGGACACCAGGGTACCGATGCTGATCGGGTTGAAGGGGTCCAGCGCCCGGGCGTAATGGTAGGGCGGCAGGTAGCGGTCCACCTCCTCCTGGGTCGGGATATCGATGGGCTCCAGGGTATGGGTGAGGATGAAGCCGTCCATGCACACCATCACCGGCAGTTCGGTGGCCTCGGCGATGCGGTAGGCCTGGATGCTGGTGTCCACCGCTTCCTGGTTGTCGGCGCAGTAGAGCTGAATCCAGCCCGCATCCCGCACGGCCATGGAGTCCTGCTGGTCGTTCCAGATCGACAGGGGCGAGGAAATGGCCCGGTTGGCGCAGGTCATGACCAGGGGAACCCGCAGGCCGGCGACGTTGTACAGCACTTCGCTCATCAGCAGAATGCCTTGGGAGGCGCTGGCGGTATAGGCGCGGGAGCCGGCGGAGGCCGCCCCCAGCGCCACCGAGGCGGCGGAGAACTCGCTTTCCACGCTGACGAACTCGCATTTCAGTTTGCCGTCCGCCACCAGCTTGGAAATGTTTTCCACGATGTGGGTCTGGGGGGTGATGGGGTAGGCCGCCACCACTTGGGGGCGGCACATGGCCACCGCCTGGGCGACGGCCTGGGAGCCTTCAAGCACCTGCAACATGGGCACTCTCCTTCCACAGGCCGGCAGGCACCATCGATGCGGCCTCGCGGATCAATTGGGTGTTCTTGTCCGCCACTTCGCCTTTGAAGCGGCGGTTGACCGCCTTTTCCAGGGCCTCCACCGGCATCATGTCGGTCAGGGTAAGAAAAGCGGCGAGCAGGGCGGTGTTGGGCACCGGCCGGCCGAGGATGCGCTTGGCGAGGCTGGAGGCGGGCAGGGCGACCACCGGCACTTTCCACTGCTCGGTCAAGGCCTCCGACGGCTGGGTGGAGTTGACCAGGATGCCGCCGCCGGGCAGCAGTCCGTCGGTTACGCCCGGCACATGGAGCAGGGCCTCGTCCTGGATGATGAGGAAGGCCGGGGACTGGACCTGATTGCGCCGCCGGAAGGGTTTTTCGGCGATACGCACGAAAGCGGTGACGGGTGCGCCGCGTCGTTCGGCGCCGAAGTTGGGGAAGGCTTGGCAGTAGCGGCCCACCTCAAACGCGGCGGTTGCCAGCATATAGGCGGCCGCCACGTTGCCTTGCCCGCCACGGCCGTGGATGCGGATCTCGATCATGGGGAGAGTTACCTTCCTTTTATTTGCGCTTGGTATTGGGGGATACCATACTTCTTGTTAGCCGGACCTCAATGAAATCTAGCACCTAAATCCGGGGTAGGCAAAACTGCTTCGAGGACCATGATATGGGAAGAATATTGCGCCGATGTTTCCTGGCCATCCTGCTGCTCGCCGCACTTCCCGCGGGGGCCGAGGAGGTGGTGCTGGAAGTTCTGACCCTCAAGTACCGCAGCGCCGAGGAAATCCTTCCCATTGTCCGTCCTTTTGTGGAACGGCGGGGCACGGTGAGCGGCATGGACAACCGTATCATCGTGCGCACCACCCCGGCGAACTTGGCCGAGCTGCGCCGCCTGCTGGAAGACCTGGACCGGGCGCCGCGCCGCCTCCTGATTACCATGCGGCAAAGCAACGACCGCAGCGGGGAGGGCACACGGGCCAGCCTTGGCGGCGAACTGGGAGGGGGCCGGGGGCGGATCGTGCTGCCGGAGGACAGGTCGGACAAAGGGGCGGCGGTGGAATACCGCCAAGGCGAATCGGCGCTGCGGGCCAAGGTTTACGGTACCCGATCCACCGAGACGGGGGGCGAAACCCAACAAATCCAGGTGCTGGAAGGCAGGTCGGCCTATATCCAGGTGGGCCAGACGTTGCCGGTTTCCCAGCGCCAGGCCGTCATTTCCGGCGGCAAGGTGGTGGTCTACGACACGACGACTTATCAGGACGCCACCCGGGGCTTCTACGTCCTGCCCCGGATCAGCGGCGACACGGTTACCCTGGAAATCAATCCCCAGCGCAACATCCCGGGCCGTCGGCCGGGGGAGATCAACGTGCAGCAGATCAGCACCGTGGTGTCCGGGCGCTTGGGCGAATGGCTGGAAGTGGGGGGCATCGATCAGGAGAGCCGCGCGGAGGGCAGCGGCACGGTGTATTCCACCCGCAGCTTGAGTGCCGACCGGCGGCAGGTACTGCTGAAGGTGGAGGAACTGCCCTAATGGCCCGGGTCCAGCCGCTGCATCTCGGCCTGCTGGCTTCGTTGGCGCTGATTCTGGCCTGGTCGGGCTACCACCCGCGGGACGCCTTCACCTGGCTGCTGGAAGCCCTGCCGGCCTTCATCGCCGTGGCCTTGCTGGCGGCGGTCTATCCCCGGTTCCGCTTCACCACCCTGGTCTACGTCCTGATCTGGCTCCACGCCGTGGTCCTGGCCGTGGGCGGCCATTACACCTACGCCGAAATGCCCCTGTTCAACTGGCTGCGGGACGCGGCCGACCTGGGGCGCAATCATTACGACCGGGTGGGGCACGTGTTCCAGGGCTTCGTCCCGGCCATGGTGGCGCGGGAGATCCTTCTGCGCCGCTCCCCCCTGCGGCCGGGGAAATGGCTGTTCTTCCTGGTGACTTGCGTCGCCCTGGCGATCAGCGCCTTCTACGAGTTGATCGAGTGGTGGGTGGCGGAAGCCTCGGGCAGCGCCGCCACCGCCTTCCTCGCCACCCAGGGGGACGTGTGGGACACCCAGTGGGACATGTTCCTGGCTTTAAGTGGGGCGTTGGCGTCCCAACTCACTTTGGCCCGTTGGCACGACCGTCTGTTGGCCAAGCTATGAGCCGTTGCTTCGTCGGTACCTCAGGCTGGCATTACGATCATTGGCAGGGGGCGTTCTACCCTGACGGACTGCCGAAAAGTCGTTGGCTGGAGTATTACGCCGGGCACTTCGGCAGCGTGGAGATCAACGGCAGCTTCTACCGCCTGCCCAGCGAGCAAGCGGTGGCAGACTGGCGCGATGCCACTCCCGAAAATTTCCGCTTCGCCGTCAAGGCCAGCCGTTTCATTACTCACATGAAAAAGCTGCGGGAAGTTGATGATGCGCTGGATGTTTTTTTGGACAGGATGTCTCTCCTCGGCGGCAAGTTAGGCCCGGTGCTGTTCCAGCTGCCGCCCCGCTGGCGGGTGGACGTGAAGCGCCTGGAGGATTTCCTTTCCCTTCTTTCCCGTGAGCGGGAATGGGTCTTCGAGTTCCGGGACCCGTCCTGGCACTGCGACGAGGTGTACCGCCTGCTGCGGACTAACAACGCGGCGTTCTGCATATTCGACCTGGCTGGATTCACCTCGCCCGCCGTCGTCACGGCGGATTTCGCCTACCTGCGGCTCCACGGCCCGGGGGCAGCCTATTGCGGCCGCTACGGCGAAAGCGGCCTGCATCCTTGGATAACATGGCTGGAGAGCCAAGCCGGCCTTGCCCGCGCCTACGTCTATTTCGACAACGACCAGGCCGGTTACGCGGTGGAGGACGCCCGGCTGTTCCGCCGGATGGCGGCGGTGCCGCCGTGCTAACATAGGCGCTTTTCCGCTCCTCCCCCATGCACGATCTCGACGCCATTTTCCACGACGGCGGCCTCCTGTCCCAAGTCACGCCCGGCTACCGGCTGCGGCCCCAGCAGCTGGAAATGGCGCGCAGGGTGAAACAGGCGATCGACGGCCATGCCGTGTTGGTAGCCGAGGCCGGCACCGGCACCGGCAAGACCTTCGCCTACCTGATTCCCGCGCTGTTGTCCGGGGGCAAGGTGATCGTCTCCACCGGCACCAAGACCCTCCAGGACCAGTTGTTCCAGAAGGACATTCCCGCGGTGCGGGACGCCCTCAAGGTGCCGGTCACCGTGGCCATCCTCAAGGGCCGCGCCAATTACGTCTGCCACTACCACCTGGACCGGGCCGCCCACGAAGGCCGCTTCATGAGCCGGGACGACGTGCGCTACCTGCCCCTGATCCAGGCCTACGCCGGCAACACCGACAGCGGAGACCGGAGCGGACTGTCCACGGTGCCGGAAAGCGCCGGCATCTGGTCCTACGTTACCTCCACCCGGGACAACTGCCTGGGGCAGGACTGCGGCTGGTACAAGGACTGTTTTGTGATGGAAGCCCGCAAGCGGGCCCAGGCGGCGGATGTGGTGGTGGTCAACCACCATCTGTTCTTTGCCGACGTATGGCTGCGGGACGAAGGGGTGGCGGAACTGCTGCCCGCCTGCAACACGGTGATTTTCGACGAGGCCCACCAACTGCCCGAAACCGCCAGCCTGTTCTTCGGCGAGAACCTGTCCACCGGCCAGTTGCTGGAGCTGGCCCGGGATACCACCGGCGAAGCCCTGGTGTCGGCCAAGGATTTTCCGGCCCTGCCGGAGGCGGCGTCGGCCCTGGAAAAAGCGGCGCGGGACCTGCGCCTGTCCCTGTCGGAGGAAAACGGCAAGCTGCCCTGGCAACGGGCCAGCCAGTTCAAGGCCTTCCAGGGGGCGCTGGAAGGGCTGTCCGGCAAGCTGGGGGAGCTTTCCAAGCTGCTGGAATCCCAGGCCCAGCGGGCGGAGGGCCTGGAGAACTGCTGGCAGCGCTGCGCCGTAGTGGTCCAGCGGCTGCAACGCTGGCGGCAGGAGGAGAACGATGGCTACGTGCGCTGGGTGGAAGTCACCGGCCCCGGCCTGCAACTCAACGCCACGCCTTTGTCGGTGGCGGACATTTTCCGCAAGCAGCTGGAGGGCAGCCAAAGGGCGTGGATATTCACTTCCGCCACCCTGGCGGTGAAGGGCGATTTCGGCCACTACCGGGGCGAAATGGGGTTGGACGAGGCGGGAACGGCCTGCTGGGACAGTCCCTTCGATTACCCCGCCCAGGCCGTGCTCTACGTACCCAAAGGGCTGCCGGAGCCGAATTCCACGGGCTACACCGAAGCGGTGGTGGACTACGCCCTGCCGGTGCTGAAGGCCAGCCGGGGCCGGGCCTTCCTGCTGTTCACCAGCCTGCGGGCTATGAACCTGGCCCACGAATGGCTGACCGAGGCCTTCAAGCGGGAGGGCTTGGACTATCCCGTACTGATCCAGGGAGAGAGCCCGCGCAACGAACTGCTGGAGCGCTTCCGCCGCCTGGAAAATGCCGTCTTGCTGGGCAGCCAGAGCTTCTGGGAGGGCGTGGATGTACGGGGCGAAGCCCTGTCTCTGGTGGTGATCGACAAGCTACCTTTCGCTCCTCCCGACGACCCGGTGCTGGCGGCCCGCATCGACCACCTCAACAAGCAGGGGCGCAACGCCTTCATGGAATACCAGCTGCCCCACGCCGCCATCACCCTCAAGCAAGGGGCGGGGCGGCTGATCCGCTCCGAAACCGACCGGGGGGTGTTGATGATCTGCGACCCCCGCCTGGTGGACAAACCCTACGGCCGGCGCATCTGGCAGAGCCTGCCGCCCATGAAGCGCACCCGGGAGTTGGAAGAAGTGGTGCGCTTTTTCGAACAGGGTTAAGGAGCGTGGCCCGCTGGTTGCTGGCGCTACTATGTTGCTGGGCGGTTCTCGCCCAGGCTGCGGAAATCCGCAGCCGTTTCCTGCTCCAGGAATCCCCCGTGGCGGGCTTTCGTTACCACGAAGGCCAGGAAGTGTGGGATGAAATGCGGGTGGGCGACTCCCTGGCCCTGGTGCGGGAGCCCGGCAACCCCCACGACCCCAAGGCCATCCGGGTGGAGTGGCAGGGCCACCTGATCGGCTACGTGCCCCGGGCTGACAACGAGGCCCTGGCCCGCTTCCTCGATCAGGGCATGAAGGCCGAAGCCCGCATCGTGCGCCTGAAAAAGGCCCGCAACCCAAGGCAGCGGGTGCTGTTCGAGGTGTTCCTGGAAGTGCAGGACGGTGGCCGTTAGCGTATGATGGCGCCTTTTCTACCAAGCTGAAATCCGGCATGTCCGTCCTGCTGTGGATACTCCTGGCCAGTTTCGTCGGCGGCGCCCTGAGCGTGGCGACGGCGGCCTTCTTCGCCTTTTCCGCCCGGGCCTCCTGGGTGCCGCGGCTGGTGAGCTACGCCATCGGCGCCCTGCTGGGGGCGGTGTTCCTGGAAATCCTGCCCCACGCCTTCGAGGAGGCGGCGGACGTCCACGCCCTGACCGGCACCATCCTGCTCGGCATCCTGGTCTTCTTCATCCTGGAAAAGCTGGTGCTGTGGCGCCACTGCCATACCGAGATCTGCGAGGTCCACGGCGCGGAGCCCCACGACCACGGCCGCAGCGGTCTGATGATCATCATCGGCGACACCTTCCACAACTTCGTGGACGGCATCATCATCGCGGGCGCTTTCCTGGTGGACGTGCAGTTGGGGATGGTCACTGCGGTGGCCATCATCGCCCACGAGATTCCCCAGGAAGTGGGGGATTTCCTCATCCTGCTCCACTCCGGCTACAGCCGGAAAAAGGCCTTCCTGTTCAACCTGGGGTCGAGCCTCGCAACGGTGGCGGGGGGGCTTCTGGCTTACTTCACCCTGCAGGCGATTCACGGCTGGATCGCCTACCTGCTGGGAATTGCGGCGGCGAGCATGATCTACGTGGCGGTGGCGGACCTGATTCCCGGCCTGCACCGGCGGGCGGCCCTGAAAGCCACGGTGGAGCAGGTGGCTCTAATCGGCCTGGGTATCGGCTCCATCTGGCTGACCGGCAGCCTGTTTGGCGGCCTTGCCTGAGCGGTGCCGGCGCGGAATGCCGATGAGCCACAGCAGCAGCGTTAACGGCAGGAGGCCGTACCAGAAAAAGGTCATGAGGCCGGCGACGACGCTGGTTTCCACCAGGGCCATCATCAGCACCACATAAATCCAGCCGATGGCGACGATATACATGGCGCTATTGTAACAGCGCCTTCCCCGATCTGCCCCTGCGGCTTTCTTCCTTCTTTCGTCCTCGATCCGGGCCGCGACAACCGGGCGCCACAATTGCGATTTGCTTTAATGGGCTCTATGGGGGTTACATTTTTTAACCGGCAGGCGTCAGGAGCATAGGCATGGATGTCCACCATCTTGTTCGCTGGCGACCAGGGGCAATTGGGCGATGGATTCTCCTGGTCGTTTCCCTGTCAGCGATTCTGCTGGTCGGTTGGGCACACTTCGCCAGCGGCAGGGAGATCGAGTTCCATGCTTTTTATTTGCTGCCGGTGGCGGTGGCTTCCTGGTATGGGGGCCGGGGCATCGGCCTGTTCACGGCTTGTTCGAGTGCCGCCGACTGGCTGGTAACGGAATATCTCCTGATGCCTCCGGAATCGTCCCTGTGGGTGCCTCTGGTCAATGAAACCCTGCGCCTCGCCATCCTGGCCGCCGCGGCCCTGGCCTTTGCGCAACTGCGGCTGGCTCTGGAACGGGAAATCGAACTGGGCCGCCGCGACCCGCTGACACGCCTGCTCAACCGCCGTGCCTTCGAGGAAATATGCGAGCTGGAAATCAAGCGCGCCAACCGTTACGGCCATTTCCTGACGGCGGTGATGATGGATCTGGACAACTTCAAGGAGGTTAACGACACCCTGGGGCACCAGACTGGCGACGAACTATTGCAGGAGGTGGCGAGGGCGCTGACCAGCCGCATGCGGGCCTTCGACGTGGCCGGCAGGCTGGGGGGCGACGAATTCGCTCTGGTGCTCCCCCACACGGATTTGGCGGGGGCGGAGCACTTTGCCGGTCAACTGCGGGACGCCATCCTGGAAACCATGAAGCGGCACGGCTGGCCGGTGACCGTGAGCGCCGGCGTGGCCGTTTTTCCCACAACACCTCGGGACGTGGCCGCCTTGCTCAAGCCTGCCGACGATCTCTTGTACCGGGCCAAAGAGGAAGGAAAGAACGCCATTCGTTCGGCCGTCCAGGATGTCGAGGGGGGGTGAGGGATGGATTTTCTTCCCCAATGGCCGCCTGACATCAACCTCTTCGTCCTCTTCGGCGTTATCCTGCTGCTGGGGCTGGTGGGGGGAGAGCTGGCGTGGCGCACAGGCTTTCTGCCCCGCATTAGCGGCTTCATTTTCATCGGCTTGGTGATGGGGCCCAGCGTGACGGGAATACTGACTCCGGAAATGCTGGCCGAGGCGGATGTCTTCGTTGATATCGCCCTGGCCCTGATCCTGTTCCAGCTCGGTTATCAACTGCATTTCCGCCAGGTTTCCCGGGACCGCTCCCTGCTTCTTCAGGGAGTGCTGGAAAGCGCTTTGTCCTTCACCTTGATCTATCTCGCCCTGGCCGAACTCGGCGTCAGCCGGATGCACGCCGCGCTGGCCGCCGCTGTGGGCATATCCTCTTCTCCCGCGGTAATCCTGCTGGTGGCCCGGGAACTGGATGCCGGTGGGCCGGTGACCGACCGGGCCATCAGCCTGGTGGCGATCAACAACATCCTGTCCTTCTTCACCTTCACTGCCATCCTTCCTTTTCTGCACTACCGGAGCAACGCGGGGTGGCAAACGGCCCTGCTCCAGCCCGTGTACCGGTTGGCCATGTCCGTGCTGCTGGCCTATCTGGTGTTCTGGGTCTACCGGCGCGTCGCCCAGCTGATCGGCTGGCGGGAAAGCGCCCAGTTCGCCCTGCTGGTGGGGGTGATCGTCGCGGCCGTCGGCATGGCGAAGCTCCTGAATTGCTCGGTGCTTCTCACACTCCTGGCCCTCGGTATCATGGCCCGCAATTTCGACCAGGAAGGGCGGCTGATGGAGGTGGAGTTCGGCTACGGCGGGCACCTTTTCTTCATCCTCCTGTTCGTCATGGCCGGTGCCAAACTGCATGTTCACGAACTGGTGGTGGCCGGCGGCGCGGCACTGGCTTTCGTGGCGGCCCGCATCATCGGCAAGTGGGCAGGCGTATTGTTGCTGTCCCGGCCGGCGGGGCTTTCAGTCCGGCAGGGAAGCATGCTCAGCCTGACCCTGGTGCCCATGGCGGGGCTGGCTATCGGCCTGGTGCAGAGCACCTCCGACATGTATCCCGACTTCGCTGAAACCCTTTCCGCCATCGTGCTGGCGGCGGTGGCGATTCTTGAAACCGCCGGCCCGATCCTGACGGAATTCGCCCTCAAGGGGGTGGGGGAGGTGAAACGGGACGCGGAGATTGACCACTGATGGCGGCATAAAAGATAGCCTGGGAAGGTGTTCCCGGGATGTCGCCGGGGAACTCTCCCGTACCGATGCGCTCTTCAAGATTGTTGTCCCGCGTTTCGCGGCGGAAAAAGGGAGAAAAAATGCGCGCACTGCTATCAAAACTGGGATGGGAAATCGACCAGAACTGGGTGGATTTCTTTATCGCTTCCCTCCACATCGTCGGCATTCTGGCGGCGGCGTGGATCGCCCTGGGGATCAGCCGGAGGGTGATCCGCCATTTCCGCGAGCGTATGAGCAGCCAGACCGACAGTCAGGAAAACCAGAAGCGCATTGCCACCCTGAGCCAGGTCTTCCGCTACGTCACCACGGTGCTGATCGTCATCGTTGCCGGTTTGCTGGTGCTGGGAGAGTTGGGCATTTCCATCGCTCCTCTCCTGGCCACCGCCGGGGTGGCGGGCATTGCCGTGGGTTTTGGTGCCCAAAGCCTGGTGAAGGACTATTTCACCGGTTTCTTCCTGCTGCTGGAAAACCAACTGCGCAAAGGGGACGTGGTGGAGGTGGCCGGCAAGGCCGGTCTGGTGGAGGAGATGACCCTGCGCTACGTGCGCCTGCGGGACTACGAAGGCACGGTGCACTACATCCCCCACAGTAACATCACCACTGTCACCAACCGCAGTCTGGAATTCGCCTACGCCGTGATGGACGTGGGCATTGCCTACCGTTCGGATATCGATCAGGCCTTCGCGGTCATGCGCCGGGAGGCCACTAAGCTGCGGGAAGACCCGGAAATCAGTTCACGCATCCTGGAGGACATGGAAATAGCCGGGGTGGAGCGCTGGGACGACTCCGCCGTGGTTCTGCGCTGCCGCTTCAAGGTGCAGCCCCTGGAGCAATGGGGGATACGGCGGGAATTCCTCAAGCGGCTGAAATACGCCTTCGACCGGGACGGCATCGAAATCCCCTTCCCCCACCTCACCCTCTACGCCGGCCAGGACCCCGCCGCCGTGCCGCACTTGGTGGCGGAGCGGTCCCAGGCTTGAGAGCTTAGCCTCCGTCCCCAGAGGGGACCAGCAGCGCCACCGGAAATTCCGCCAGCATCCCACCCACTGCCAGGGGGCCCTCCACCGCCAATTCCCTGCCGGTAAAAGCGTCGCGGAATAAGCGGCCCTGCCATGGGGGCGGGAGCGCCAGGGTGGTGTCGCCCCACACGGCTTCCCCCAGGGGCAGGCCCTCTTGCCCCTCCAGCAGGCGGAAGCATAGCCGTGGCACCACCACCAACGCCACCGTGTCTCCTTCGGAGCGGCCGTAGGCGCACAGGTGCTCCGCCTTTTCCCCCTGCACGTCCAGGGGCAGGTAGGCGCCTGCCCCGAACAGGTCGGGACGATCCCGCCGGGTTTGCAGGGTGCGCCAGGTCAGGTACTGCTTGGCCCGGCCGTCCTCCAGGTTGTCCAGGAGGGAGCGGGCCAAACCGGGGCAGCCGAACTCCCCCTTCAGTGATGCGAGCATTCCCGCCAGCCGGCCGAAATCCACCGGCCCCCGGTTGTCCGGGTCCACCAGGCTGAAGCGCCATGCCTCGTTGCCCTGATAGATGTCGGGGACGCCGGGGGCGGTGAGCTTGAGCAGGGCCTGGGCCAGGCTGTTGAGCAGGCCGAAATGGGACACCGTCTTCTGGAAGGCGGCGAAGTCCCGCAGGAACAGGTTGCGGCGGCGGGGTGCCAGGACGGTGCGGATGAAGGATTCCAAGGCCGCCTCGTAGGCCGCGTCCGGATTGATCCAGCTGCTGTGGACCTTGGCCTCCCGCACCGCCTTGAGCATGTACTGGACGACGCGCCCGGTGTAGGCGGCGAGGGCTTCCCCCTCGATTGCTTCCAGGGGCCAGCTCCCCGCCAGAGTCTGGTACAGCAGGTATTCGTCGTTGCGGTCGGGGGCCGGCTGGTCCTCCACCAGGGTCTTGCGGCTGCGGTTGAAACGGGTCCAGCGTCGCAGGCCGAGTCGCCACAGGGCCGGCATCTCGGACAGCACGTCGATGCGGGCGCGCACGTCCTCCGAGCGCTTGCTGTCGTGGGTGGCGGTGGCCAGGAGGTTGTGGGGCCAGTGTTCCGCCCGCTGCCGGTTGGCCTCGTGGAAGGTGGCCACGGAAACGCCGAAGGTCCGCGGGTCGCTTCCCACATCGTTGAGGGAAACCAAGCGGTGGTAGCGGTACAGGGCGGTATCCTCGAAGCCCTTGGCCATCACCGGCCCGGTGTACTGCTGGAACTTGCCGACGAAGTCCTGGAACGCGGGTCGGCAGGAGGAGGGGGCCTCTTTCCCACAGGAAGGGGCGAGCACTTTGTGGAGGAAATCGAATACGCTGATGTCGTCCGCCCGGCTGCGCCGCCGGGCGAGGGACAGGGCCCAGTCCACGGCACGCCGATCCTGTTCTGCGGTCAACCCGTCGGCGATGTAGGTGCGATAGACCGGGAAGCAGGCCACCATCTCGGCCAAGGCTCGGCGCAGGGCGTTCAGGGTGTAGTCCCGGGTGTGGCGGTCCGCCTGGGCGATGCGGGTCAGCCGGTTGGCGAGCACGTTCAGCTCGCTGGCCATGGCGGTTTTCATCACCAGCAACTTGGCGTGATAGACCAGCGTATCGAAATTGCTGCGTTCGCCAGTGAAGGAGGCATAGAGGCGTTCGAACTTCGACTCGGCCGCCGGGTCCACGAACAGCCCGTTGACCAGGTTCGCGAAGCAGTAGCCGGTGGTGCCATGGACCGGCCAGCTTTCCGGCAGTTGCTCATGGCCGGCAAGGATTTTCTCGATCACCAGGTAGAGGGCGACGTCGCCGTCGTCCCGCCGGGCTGCCCGCCAGTCGCGCCAGGCCTGGAGGCGGCGGAAATAGGTGAGGGGGTCGTAGAGTCCGTCCGGGTGGTCGATGCGCAGGGCGTCCACCCGGCCCTCGGCCAGGAGGCGGAACACCAGCCGGTGGGCGGCCTCGAACACCTCTCCCTGCTCCATGCGCAGGCCGGCCAGGTCGTTGATGTCGAAGAAGCGGCGGTAGTTGATGTCGTCCGCCGCCACCCGCCAGTAGGACAGGCGGTAGGCCTGGGCCCGCAGCAGATCGTGGAGCCCGTCGAAGCTGTCCGGGTTGCCGGGACGGCCGTTGATTTCCGCCACGTCCTCGGCGACGAAGGCCGCCACGTCCGCCGAGCGAACGCACAGTTGGGCCAGTTGCCGCTTGTGGACGGCTGCGTCCCGGCTGCGCTCGGCTGCGGCCTCCGCCCCGGCATGGTCCCGGGACGGCAGCCGGCCGAAGGACGCCGCAAGGGTGCCGAACTCCTGTGCCACCGGGTTGCCCGCCCCCAGCCGCGCCGTCAGCACCTCGCCACGCCGGCCCAGGATGCGGGGATATTCCCGGGGGTCCACGGGGAAGCGGTGGTCATAGTACTGGATGTGGAACTCCCCCCGTTCCGGGGCGAAGTTCAGGGTCAGTTCGCCGTTTTCCAGCACCCGGCCATAGTGGTCCCCCAGTACCGGCAGCAGGACCTTGCCGTGCATGTCCGGGTTGGCCGGTTCCCAGTCGATGTCGAAATGGCCGGCGTAGGCCGACGCCCGGCCGTTCTCCAGCACGTCCAGCCACCAGCCGTTGTCGCTGCGCAGCACCCCCATGTGGTTGGGCACGATGTCCAGCATCAGCCCCATGCCGTGGCGCCCCAGGGCGTCGGAGAAGCGGCGGAATTCGTCCGCGGTGCCGATTTCCGGGTTGAAGGCGTTGTGGTCCACGATGTCATAGCCGTGGGTGCTGCCGGGCCGCGCCTTGAGGATGGGGGAGGCGTAGCAGTGGCTGACCCCCAGTTCCGCCAAGTAGGGCACCAGGGCCTCGGCGGCGGCGAAGGTGAAGTGGCGGTTGAATTGCAGCCGGTAGGTGGCCCGGGGAATGCGCAGAGGGGAGGCGGACGGGGCGGATGGCGCCGGCCCTCGCTCTCGGGCCAGTTCCCCGAACAGGGCGGCGGCCCGCCAGTCCTCCGGCCAGGCGTCCAGCTCCAGGGGCAGCTTGCGGCGCCAGTTGGGGTGCTGGTCAACCGTGCCGGGAAGGTTGGCCTGCTCCAGCACCCCCAGCACATCCTCCATCTGCACCATCAGGATCTGGCTTGGAGCCCGGCTCAGCATCCGGTGCACGTTGCGCGCCAGTTCGTCGGTCATTTCCGGCACCGCCACCGGGTGTACCCCGGTGCCCGGGGGCAGCAGGCCTTCCCGTTCCAGGGCCACCAACAGTTGGGCCCGGTCCCGGGCCCGGGCCACGATCAGGGCCTCCCGGGTGGCCTCGTCCGGGAACAGGCCCAACTCGCCGCGCACGTCCAGGTCCAGGCCCTTCCAGAAGCCCCGCAGAGTGGGCAGGTCGTGGGTGCTGACGGCGGCCAGGGATTGGGCGGGGTAGCGGCCCGGGGGCGGGAAGGTGCCGTCCGCCTCCCGCTCCAGGAGCAGCAGGCGGTAGGAGTACACCTTGAGGGGCGCCAGGGCGGCCCGCACCGCGTCGGGCACGGTGCCCAGGTCCTCGCCCACCACCAGGCACTGGTTGCGCACGCTTTCCAGGGCCAGAATGCCCAGCAGGTCGTCGAAGGGATAGAGCACGTAGCCCCCCTCCGCCGGGGAGCGCCCCTCCGGCACCCAGTAGAGGCGCATCAGGCCCATCACGTGGTCCAGGCGGATGGCGCCGGCGTGGCGCATGTTCTCCCGCAGCATGGCGATGAAGGGGGCGTAGGCCGCGTCCCGCAGGCGCACCGGGTCCAGGGGCGGCAGCCCCCAGTCCTGGCCCTTGCGGTTGAAGTCGTCCGGCGGCGCCCCCACGTGGGCACCGATGGCGTAGAGGTCCTGGTGGCTCCACACCTCGCAGCCGCCGAGGTCGGCGCCCACTGCGATGTCCAGGTACAGGCCGATTCCCAGGCGGAGTTCCAGGGAGCGGCGCCCGGCGGCCCCCAGCTGGGCGTCCGCCAGCCATTGGAGGTAGTGGAAGAACTCGATGCGCTCCCCGTGGGTGGCGGCGAATTCCCGCACCTCTTTCGAATCCGGCCGCTGGTAGGGCTCCGGCCATGCCGGCCAACCCCAGCGGGCGGCATCCTCGGCGTGCAGTTGCTCCTGGAGGGCCTCGTAAAGGCCCTGGCGCCGGAGGATTTCGCCGCCCCCCGCCTGGAAGCAGCGGAAGTCCCGGCCCCGTTCGCTGTCCCGGTCCAGGTAGGCTTCGCGGAAATGGCGGTAGAGGCGCTCCAGCACCTCCCGCTTGGCCGCCGCCACCCCGGCATAGTCCACCAGGGGCTCCCCCCGCAGTGCCCGCAGGCGTGCCTGGAAGTCCGGGCCGTAGACCGTCTGCCGGGCATCCTGGCAATCGGCGAATTCCGGCACCGCCTCCACGTCCAGGTACAGCACGTTGAGCAGGCAGCGACTGGAAGGGCAGTAGGGGCTGGCGTGGCGGGGGTTGTGGGGGAACAGGGCATGGAGGGGGTTGAGGCCCACCAGGCTGGCGCCGGCGCCGGCCGCCGTCTCCACCAGCCGGGCGAGATCGGTGAAGTCCCCCATGCCCCAGTTGCGGGCCGTGCGCACGCCGTATAGCTGCACTGCCAGCCCCCACACCCGGCGCTCGTCCCGGAGAGCGTCGGGGACGTGGCAGGCGTCCGGTGCCACCACCAGTAGCATAGGGAAGGCGCTGCGCTTGCGGGGGGGGGATACCTCCAGCTTGTGGTAGCCCAGGCCGGGGTCCACCGGCAGGGTGAAGGTGCAGCGCAGCCGGGACTCGCCGCCGACGGCTTTTTTCTCCGTGACGGGCAGTTCCGCGGGACGCAGCCGACCGGCGTGGACCGTGCCGTCCTCCGCCGTCAGCTGCCAGCGGAAGGTTTCCCGGGCCTGGGATTCCGGCAGGGACAGGGCAATGTCGCACGGGCCGGCACTTTGACGATGGACGTGCACCGGCGGCAGCAGGCACCGCCACTGGTCCTCCTCCCGCCGGGCCAGCCATTCCCGGGTGGCGTCGGGGTCGTCCAGGGGCAGCCGCAGGGACGCCAGGAGGGAACGCAGCACTTCCACCGGCACTTGTCGCCGGCTGCCGAACACGTCCCGGTATTCGGTGAGCACCCCCAGGGCGTGGCACAGCTGCACCAGCAGGTGGCGGTCGGTCATGGCGTATTTCCTTCACCCAGGAAGCAGCGGGCGCTCCAGGGGGGCAGCGCACCGGCGGTGTTGTCCGGATAGGCGAAGATCGCTCGCCCCACCGGCTCCTCGGCGGGCGTGGGCTCCGCGCCCAGATTCAATTGCAGCACCAGGCGGGAACCGTCTCCCAGGCGCCATTCCGCCTCCACGGCGGCGGGCCCCAGGGGGCGCCATGCTCCGGCGTGGCCCGCCATACCGGCCAGGCGGGGAACGATTTCCCGCCGGCGCAGGGCCAGCAGTTGGCGGTGGAAATCCAGCCGCCCCCAGCGCTCCGGTTGCTCCAGGAAGCTCCAGTCCAGCTTGCTGCCCAGGAAGGTGTCCGCGGCGGCCGGGTCGGGGATGCGCTGCCGGGCCTCGGGGTCGGCAAAACGGGCGAAGCGGGCGAATTCCTTGCGGCGCCCGGCGGTGACCGCCGCCGCCAGATCGGGGCCGAAATCGCAGAAGAACAGGAAAGGGGTGGCGGCGCCGAACTCCTCCCCCATGAACAGCAGGGGCACCGACGGGGCCAGCAGCAGGGCTGCCGTGGCCGCCTCCACCGCCTGGGCATGCGCCAGGGCCGACAGCCGCTCGCCGAAGGCCCGGTTGCCCACCTGGTCGTGGTTTTGCAGGAAGGGGACGAAGCGGATGGGGGGCAGATGGGCGGAAGGCTCTCCCCGTTTCTCCCCGCCGCGGTAAGGGGAGGGCTCCCCCTGCCAGGCGAAGCCTTCGGCCAGGCAGCGCCCCAGATGGCGGCCGGGGCTGTCGGCGAAGTCGGCGTAGTAGCCGTCGGCCTCGCCGGTGAGGAGAACGTGGACGGCGTGGTGGAAATCGTCGTTCCACTGGGCGGCGTAGCCTTCCGGCCCCAGATAGCGGGTGGCGTTGCGGTCGTTTTCCAGCACCAGGTGGACGTGGCGTTCCTTCCCCGGGCCGGCAGCCACTGCCGCGGCGATGTCTTCCAGGATGTCCGGGGAGGAATCGTCGTGGATGGCGTGCACCGAATCCAGGCGCAGGCCGTCGAAACGGAATTCCTCCAGCCAGTAGAGGGCGTTGTGGATAAAGAACTGGCGCACCGTTTCGCTGTCCGGGCCGTCGAAGTTGACCGCCGCCCCCCAGGGGGTGTGGCGGCGGTCGGAAAAGAAATGCCTGGCGTAGAGGTGCAGGTAGTTCCCCTCCGGCCCGAAATGGTTGTACACCACGTCCAGCAGCATCATCAGGTTCCGGCTGTGGGCGGCGTCCACCAGGGCCTTCAGCTCGTCGGGGCTGCCGTAGGCGGCGTCGGGGGCGAAGGGCAGCACGCCGTCGTAGCCCCAGTTGCACCGGCCGGGGAAGTCGGCCACCGGCATCAACTCCACGGCGGTGACACCCAGTTCCGCCAAGTAGTCCAGCTTTTCCGCGGCGGCGGCGAAGCTGCCCTCCGGGGTGAAGGTCCCGACGTGCAGCTCGTACACCACCGCCTCGTGCCAGGGCCGGCCCCGCCAGCCCTGGTCGGTCCAGGGATAGGCCCCGGGGTCGATCACCTGGCTCAGGCCGTGGACGTCGTCGGGGTTGAAGCGGGAGGCGGGGTCGGGGAACACCGGACCTTCCCCCAAGGAATAGCCGTAGCGGGTTCCCGGGCCGGCGCCGGGCTCGGTGCGTTCCCACCAGCCTTCCCCGGCCGCAGCCATGGGGAGCCGTTTCTCCCCCAGGCACAGGTCCAGGCGGGGAGCGTCGGGAGCCCACAGGCGGAAGCGCGTTCCGTCCGGCGTGGGCTGGGCCCCGAAGGGCATTGGGTGGCGGCGGATCATTTCCCCTTCTTCTTGCGCGTCAACAGCGCCAGGGAACGGGCTTGGAGGGGATAGGGCGTTCCCGGGCGATGGCGGCCGGTGGCCTGGAGGCCATCCCCCACGGCGGTGTCGAACACCCCTTCCCACTGGGCGGTGCTGCGGAAGCCGGGGAGGGTGAACAGGATGGGCTCGTGGTGGGCGTTGAGAAGGACCAGGAAGCTGTCGTCGGTCAGGGCGCGGCCCTGCTCGTCCACTTCCAGCAGCGCCTCGCCGGCGAGATAGAAGCCCAGGCAGCGGGCGAAGGCTTCGTTCCAGTTCTCCTCGATCAGTTCCTCGCCCTCCGGAGTGAGCCAGACGATGTCCTTCACGTCCTGGCCGCGGATCGGGCGGCCGTGGAAGAAATTGCGCCGGCGGAAGACGAAATGGCCGCGCCGCAGGGCGACGATGCGCTGCACGAAGGCCAGCATCTTTTCCCCTTCTTCGCTGCCGCTCCAGTCGATCCAGCTCAATTCGTTGTCCTGGCAGTAGGCGTTGTTGTTGCCCTTCTGGGTGCGGCCAAGGCAGTCCCCGGCCAGCAGCATGGGAACGCCCTGGGACAGCAACAGGGTGGCGAGGAGGTTGCGTTTCTGCCGGGCGCGCAGAAGGTTGATCTGGGAGTCGTCGGTCTCGCCCTCGGCGCCGCAGTTCCAGGACAGGTTGCGGTCGGTGCCGTCCCGGTTCTCCTCCAGGTTGGCTTGGTTGTGCTTGGCGTCGTAGCTCACCAGATCGTGGAGGGTGAAGCCGTCGTGGGCGGTGACGAAGTTGAGGCTGGCGTAGGGCCGGCGCCCGCTGGATTGGTACAGGTCGCTGGAGCCGGACAGGCGCTGGGCCAGTTCGCCGAGCATCCCGTCGTCCCCTTTCCAATAGGTGCGCACCGCGTCCCGGTAGCGGTCGTTCCATTCCCCCCAGCCCGCCGGGAAGTTTCCCACCTGGTAGCCCCCCTCTCCCAGGTCCCAGGGTTCGGCGATCAGCTTCACCTGGCACAGCACCGGGTCCTGAAGCATGACGTCGAAAAACGACCCCAGCCTGTCCACCTCGTGCCGTTCCCGGGCCAGGGCCGAGGCGAGGTCGAAGCGGAAGCCGTCCACGTGCATTTCCTGCACCCAGTAGCGCAGGGAATCCATGATGAGCTGGAGCACGCGGGGATGCTGCAAGTTGAGGGTGTTGCCGCAGCCGGTGTAGTCCATGTAGTAGCGCGGCTCGTCCCGCAGCAGGCGGTAGTAGGCGGCGTTGTCGATGCCGCGGAAGCACAGGGTGGGCCCCAGATGGTTGCCTTCGGCGGTGTGGTTGTACACCACGTCCAGGATCACTTCGATGCCCGCCGAGTGCAGGGCTTTCACCATGGTCTTGAATTCGCTGATGTGGCCGGTGGAGGAATAGCGTCCTTCGGGGGCGAAGTAGCCGATGGAGTTGTAGCCCCAGTAGTTGCGCAGCCCCTTTCCCACCAAGTGGCGGTCGTCGATGAAGGCGTGGACCGGCATCAGTTCCAGGGCGGTGACACCGACGCGCTTCAGGTGCTCGATGACGGGCGGGGTGGCGATGGCGGCGTAGGTGCCCCGCAGGTGGGGGGGAATGTCGGGGTGGGTCATGGTGAGACCCCGCACGTGGGCTTCCATGATGACCGTGTCGTGCCAGGGGGTGCGCAGGGGGCGGTCGTCGCCCCAGGTGAAGGCGGTATCCACCACCACCGCCTTGGGCATGGCGAAGGCATTGTCCCGCTTGTCGAAGGACAGGTCGCCGCGCTTGTGGCCGATGTGGTAGCCGAAGTGGGCGTCGGTCCAGCGCAGCTGCCCCAGGATGTGTTTGGCGTAGGGGTCGAGCAGCAGCTTATGGGGGTTGAAGCGGTGTCCCTCCTCCGGCTCGTAGGGGCCGTAGACCCGGTAGCCGTAGACCAGGCCGGGGCGGGCGTGGGGCAGGTAGCCGTGCCATACCTGGTCGGTCTGCTCCCGCAGGACGATGCGCTCGGTTTCGTGCCGCCCCGTGGCGTCGAACAGGCAAAGCTCCACGGCGTCCGCGTGCTCGGAGAACAGGGTGAAATTGACTCCTTCCCCGTCCCAAGTGGCGCCGCGGGGGTAGGGTCGGCCGGGCCAGATGGGGCTGGTGGTTTTTTCCATGGTGCCTCAATTCCCGAGGTTGCCGTTTCCCAGCCGTTGCAGCAGCTCCCGCAGGGGGATGTCGAGCCAGTCCCGGCGTTGGTGCAGGTCGCGCTCGATCTGCCGCAATTCCAGATCCAGTTCCGCGTGCCAGATCAAGGTGCGGCGCAGGGTTTCGTCGGCGGGGTAGTAGGCCCGGCCCGCCGAGGTTGCGGCGTAGCCGGCAAGCAAGGCCTCTGCCGCCCTGCGTTCCCATTCCTGGGCCAGTTGCCGCGCAAGGCGACAGTCTTCCGGGCGGTCGGCGGGGCAGTGGCGCAGGGACGCCTCGGCGGCGTAGTGGAGGGAGCGCAGCAGGCCCGCCACGTCCTGGAGGGGGGTGTGCTTGGCCCGCCGGGTTTCCACCGGCTGGTCCGTGTCCCCCTCGAAGTCGGTGATGATGAAGTCGTTCTCCACCATCAGCACCTGGGCCAGCTTGAGGTTGCCGTGGCGCCGGATGCGGGTGAGGCCCCCGGGGTCCACGGAGAGGCGGCGGATGTGCTCGATGAGGCCGAAGCGGGCATCCAGCAGCAACTTGGCGCGGGGTTTTACCGTTTCCGGCAGGTGCTCGTAGGCGCCTTCCATCCGGTCGCATATCGAGTGGACCAGGTCCGCCGTATGGTCCACCCAGTGGGCAATGTGTTCCACCGTCAGGGGTTCCGGGTCGAAATCCGGGTTGCCGGTAGGCTTGTCCAGGGCGCAGTGGAGCTCGCCGATGCGACGTCCCAGGGTTTCCATCAGGCTAAGATAGAAGCTATGGTTGGTCTCGGTGTGTTCTTCTTCCGGCAGGCGCGACTCGGCGAGAACGGTTCCTAGGAGGCGGTCCAGGTAGTCCCGGGTGTAGCTCCACAGGTCCCCCTGGTTTTCCACGTAGCGCTGCAGCAGCGCCAGGGCCATCACGGTGCCGTCGCCGAGGCGGTATTCCGCCTTGCCGGCGATGGGGGCGATGTGGGGGAAGGGCGAGATCTCCGTGAGAAACGCGCCCATCTCGAATTCCGGGTTGATGCCCGGGTATAGCCGCCGGTAGTTCTTGAGAAACAGCTGGCCGTTGAAGATGATGTTGGTGTTGGTCTGCTCCAGGGCAGGGCGGTGCAGTTCGCCCAGTTCCTCCATCACCAGATCGCCGTAGGCACCCGTGGCGGTGAACTGGATATAGCCGGAACCGAAGGGCATGCTGAGGTTTTTCCCGATGGCATGCACCAGCTCCCGGCAGAAGCGGTCGTCGCCGAAGGCGCTGAACAATACGCCGGTGCGTTCCTTCTGGCGCACCTTGGCGAGAATCCAGATGCCCAGGTGTTCGTGGCGGCTTGCCGGTTCGTCCTCCCAGGCGACGGAGAGGGGCAGATAATAGCGCTGGGGATCGAGGCCGATGCATTTCACTTCGATCAGGGTCAGCAGCCAGCCCGCCGAGTCCCCAGCCTTCCACTGGCCTTCTTCGACGATTTCCACCCGCTCGATGGTCTGGCCCCGGGCGGTGAACCAGTGTTTGGTGGAGATGTAGGGCGCCAGCACCTCCCTTTGCAACTGGTCCCGGGTGCGGCTGGCCATGGCGCGCCGGATGTCATTGGCGCCGCCCTTGGGGGTGAGCAGGGTGCGCCAGCCTTCCAGCAGCACCAGTACCGGCAGCTCGGGCCGGGCGAGTTTTTCTTCGTGCCACAGGGGCGGCGGCGCGTCGGCGGACAGCAGGAAGGCGAAGAAACCGTAGCCGGGGAGGGAGAGCAGATAGCTCAAGCTGCCCACCGGCGGGAAGGCGGTGTGGCCCCACAGTTCCACCGGCACCCGTCCCTTGAATTCCGGCAGGTTGAGTTCCACCGCCTGGGGGTAGCGGGACAGGTTGGCGACGCACAGGATGGATTCGTCCTGATATTCCCGCAGGTAGGCGAGAATCTTGCGATTGCCGGGCTCGATGAAACGAATGGTGCCCCGGCCGAAGGAGCGATGCCCCTTGCGCACCGCGATCAGCCGCTTGGTCCAGTTGAGCAGGGAGGAGGAACTGCGGCTCTGGGCCTCCACGTTGAGGGATTCGTAGCCGTACACCGGGTCCATGATGGGCGGCAGGTAGAGCCGCTGGGGGTCGGCCCGGGAGAAGCCGGCGTTGCGGTCCGGGCTCCACTGCATGGGGGTGCGCACGGCGTTGCGGTCCCCCAGGTAGATGTTGTCCCCCATGCCGATCTCGTCGCCGTAGTAGATGATGGGGGAACCGGGCATGGTCATCAACAGCCAGGACACCAGCTCGATCTTCTGCCGGTCGTTGTCCAGCAGGGGGGCGAGACGGCGGCGGATGCCCAGGTTGAGGCGCATGCGGGGGTCTTCGGCGTACATCTGGTAGAGGTAGTCCCGCTCCCGCTTGGTGACCATCTCCAGGGTCAGCTCGTCGTGGTTGCGCAGGAAGATGGCCCACTGGCACAGGTCCGGGATGTCCGGCGTCTGGCGCAGGATTTCCACGATGGGGTGGCGGTCTTCCTGGGCCACCGCCATGTAGACCCGGGGCATGAGGGGGAAGTGGTAGGCCATATGGCACTCGTCGCCGTCGCCGAAATACTCCCGCACGTCCTCCGGCCACTGGTTGGCCTCCGCCAGCAGCATGCGGTTGCGGTAGTGGCCGTCGATCACCGCCCGCATCTGCTTGATGACCTGGTGGGTTTCCGGCAGGTTCTCGTTGCCGGTGCCCTCCCTCACGCACAGGTAGGGGATGGCGTCCAGCCGCAGGCCGTCCACCCCCATGTCTAGCCAGTGGCGCATGACCCGGGTCATGGCCTTCACCACCTGGGGGTTATTGTGGTTGAGGTCCGGCTGGTGGGAGAAGAAGCGGTGCCAGTAGTAGGCCTGGGCCACGTTGTCCCAGGCCCAGTTGGAGGTTTCGCTGTCGGTGAAGATGATGCGGGTTTCGGGGAAGTGTTTGTCGCTGTCGCTCCACACGTAGAAGTCCCGCTTCGCCGAGCCGGCGGGGGCACGGCGGGCGGCCTGGAACCAGGGATGCTGGTCGGAGGTGTGGTTGATCACCAGTTCGGTGATGACCCGCATGCCCCGGCGGTGCGCCTCCCGCACGAACTGCTGGAAGTCGGCCCGGGTGCCGTAGTCCGGGTTGACGCCCCGGTAGTCGGAAATGTCGTAGCCGTCGTCCTTCATCGGCGAGGGGTAGAAGGGCAGCAGCCACAGGGTGTTCACCCCCAGGTCCTGAAGGTAGTCGAGCTTGCTGGTGAGGCCTTTGAAGTCGCCGACGCCGTCGTTGCTGGAATCGAAAAACGCCCGCACGTGCAGTTCGTAGATCACCGCATCCTTGTACCACAGGGGGTCGTCGGCCAAGGGCGTGGCCTCCGCCGGATGTGCCTCTTCGGCGGCGTTTTTCCGATTCACGGGGTCTCCTTTTTTCTACGCCATTGCCCCGGATCCTTCCTGGGCGGGGCGGTTTCTTAACCCATCATAGCAGGCGCGATCCGGTCAGCCGGGTAGGGCTGGCGAGTTCTCCCAGCCAGGCGTGCACCGCCGCTACGTCGGGGAGACGCCAGGGAGCAACGGAGGGGCCTTCTCCCACTTTTATCGCCAGGCCGCCCAGGCGGTTGACGGCCTGGAAGCCATACTCGTCGGTGACGTCGTCCCCCAGGAACACCGGCAGCCGGCCCAGGAAAGGGGCCTCGGCCATGAACTCCAGCAGGGCCGTGCCCTTGTCCCGTCCGGCGGGCTTGGCCTCCAGCACCATTTTCCCCCCCTGCAACTTGAAATCCGCCGCCTCCTCCAGCCATTCCTCCAGGCAGGCCCGGACTTCGCCGGCCAGGTGGGGGGCGCGGCGGAAATGCACGGCGACGGAAGCCCCCTTGTCCTCCACCAGCAGTTCGGGATGGCGCTGCGCCAAGGCCGCAGCCCGCCGCCGCAGGGCGTCCAGCTGGATGCCGCAGCCGGCGTGGAAATGGGTTTCCCCCGCCGCGTCCCGGCGCTCCACCCCGTGCTGCCCTGCCGCCGGAAGCTTGAGCGGGGCGAACAGATCGTCGATACCGCTCACCGGCCGGCCGCTGACCAGGGCCAGGGCGCCGCCGCAGGCTGCGAACAGGGGAGGCAGCAGGGCCAGCAGGTCGCGGTCGACGGCCACTTGCTCCGGGGAGTCTTGCAGTTCCACCAGGGTGCCGTCGATGTCCAGGAACAGGGCCGGGGCGGAGGGAAGGGGAGGGTGGGTCATGAGGCTTTCCGCGCCAGGTCGCCGGCGGCGCGCTTCTGGACGCCGCTGCGCTTGCGCATGCCGGCGGCGTCCAGAAGCATGCGGCCGGCCCAGCGGTAGACGTTGAATTCCCGCACCAGGCTGCGCATGATGCGCATCCGTTCCCGCTGCTCCCGCTCGGGCATGGACAGGGCCAGGTGCAGGGCGGCGGCGCACTGGTCGATGTCGTAGGGGTTCACCACCAAGGCTTCCGGCAATTCCCGGGAGGCGCCGGTGAACTGGCTCAGCACCAGTACGCCCCGCTCGTCTTCCCGGGCGGCGACGAATTCCTTCGCTACCAGGTTCATGCCGTCGTGGAGGCTGCTCACCACGCACAAGTCGGCGGCCCGGTAATACTCGTACACCTGCTTGGGGCCGTGGTGCTCGATCTTGAGCAGGACGGGCCGGTAGCCGTCGGGGCCGAAGCGCTGATTGATCTGGTCCGCCAGGGCGCGCACCTGGGTCTCGAAGTCCTGGTATTCGCCGATGCTGGAGCGGGTGGGGGCGGCGATCTGGATGAAGGTGAACTTGCCGATCCAGCCGGGTTCCAGTTCCAGCAGCCGCTCCACGGCACGGAAGCGTTCCAGGATGCCCTTGGTGTAGTCCAGGCGGTCCACCCCCACGCCGATGCGGGCGTCGGCGGGCAGGCCGTGGCGCTGCAGCACGTTTTCCCGGCACTGGGCGGCGGGCGGAATGGCCGAGGTGTCGAAGGGCGGCCAGGCAATGGAAATGGGGTAGCGCTTCACCGCGGTGAGCTGGCCGCCGTAGGACACGGTGAAGGTTTCCTTATCCAGGCGGGCCTCCAGCAGACGGTCCACGGAGTCGAAGAAGTTGTTGCAGTGGAACTGGGTGTGGAAGCCCAGGATGCTGCTGCCCAGCATGCCGTCCAGGATTTCCTCCCGCCAGGGGCAGATGGAGAAAGTTTCCGGGTTGGGCCAGGGGATGTGCCAGAAGGTGATGATGGTGGCGTCGGGCAGCAGTTCCCGTACCATCCGCGGCAGCAGGGCGAAGTGGTAGTCCTGCACCAGCACGATGGGGTTGGGGGTTTTCGCCTCGTCGGCCACCGCCCGGGCGAACTTGCGGTTGACCCGGACGTAGTGCTCCCAGTCTCCGGTGCGGAAGATGGGGCGGACGTGGGCCATGTGGCACAGGGGCCACAGGCCCTCGTTGGCGAAGCCGAAGTAATAGCCGGCCTCTTCCTCAGCGCTGAGCCATACCCGCCGCAGGCGATAGGCGGGGTTGTCGGGAGGCACGTCAACGCCGTCCTTCCCGTCCACCACCTCCCGGTCGCCGGAGCCGCTGCCGTGGGCGATCCAGGTGCCGGAGCAGGCGCGCATCACCGGCTCCAGGGCGGTGACCAGGCCGCTGGCGGGCTGCTGCACTTCCAGGACGTCTCCCTGGCGGACGTGGATGTAGGGTTCCCGGTTGGACACCACCAGGATGTCGTCCCCGCTCAGGTCTTCCCGCAGGATACGGCGCAGGGCCGCCGGGGTCCAGGTGATGCGGGAGTCGTCCCGGGGGCGGAATTCCTCTTCCAGTTCCCGGATCAGGCCCTGGAGGTCCTTCGCCAGGGGGCGCAATTCGGGCAGGTGGGATTTCTCTTCGGGGCGCAGCGCCATATCCCCCCGCAGCAGGGCGCGGATGCCGCTGATCCAGCCGCGCCAGGAAAGCTGGGCGATGACCACGGTAATGAGGGAAATCAGGGCGCCCAGGGCGACGAAGAAATAGAACAGATACTTCTTGGTCTCCTCGCTGCGGCGCTCGATGAAGCTCATGTCGTGGACCAGGATCAGTTGGCCGAGGGTTTTGCTCTCCTCCACCAGGGGTTTGACCGAAACGTGGAGCAGGCCATGGTCGCTCTGGAGCAGTTGCTTGCCTTTGCCGACGAAACGTTCCAGGTCGTCGCAGCGGATGTTCTTGGGCAGGGTGGCGGTGGCCAGGGGGGAGTCCTTGCCCTCCTGGCAGAAGCCCACCGCGTAGAGGCGCTCGTCCTGGGACAGCTTGCCGAAAAAACGGGTGATCTTGGTTTTGTTGCCGTTCTGCAACTGCTCCAGCAGCGGGTCGTGGAGGCTGGTGCTGAGGAGGGTGGAGCGCATTTCCAGGTCCCGGGTGAACCACCCCAGTGCGAGGCGGTCAACCAGGGGCACCACGCCGTAGGCGACGGCGGCCAGGGCGAGAATCAGAGGGACGATGAAACGCAACGAAAGCCGCATGTCCGAACGCTCCTAATCGTGGCGGTAGAGCTGATCCGCCGCAGGTTGAGGAAAGGCCGGCCGATTCCGTTCAGGTTTCAGGGGAGGGAATGGCAGGCTCGTTGGCGATGGCCGGATGCCGCTGTCGGACGGCAAAATTTGACGGGCTTGCGGCTGGAACCAGTGTTTGATTGCAGGTGCGCCGGGGAACAGCGGCGGTGTCGCAAGCCCGTTTCAGGGTAACAAAGTTTTCCCATCCTTTGAAGGAAAAATTTGCCTTTCAACTCTCTAAGGAAATGCTGAAGAAATCCGTTCGTGCCGAGGTATCGAAGCACGAACACGCTACAGAACAACACGTTGTCGTTCACCCTTCGATACCTCAGGGCGAACGGCCTGAATTAATTAGCGCTTCCCTAAGTTGATTGCATCATCCTTGGCCGAGACAGTTCTTTTAATGAAGCAATTGGTACTGAACGAGATAGGTGCCTGCACCGGCAAAATACCCGACTAGAGCCAGGCCGCTGATTTTCTTCACGTACCAAAAGAAGTGGATTTTCTCCAGGCCCATGGCAGCCACGCCGGCGGCGGAGCCGATGACGAGGATGGAGCCGCCCGTGCCGGCGCAGTAAGCGAGGAATTCCCATAGGAAATGGTCCGGCGGGAATTGCGCCAGGCTGTACATGCCCATGGAAGCGGCCACCAGCGGCACGTTATCCACAATAGCGCTGGCGATGCCGATAATCATCACGATGACATCCTGCCGGCCAATGGTTTGATCCAGCCATTGGGCCAACGAGGTGAGGATATGGGTATGTTCCAGCGTAGCCACGGAAAGCAGGATGCCGATGAAGAACACCAGTGAACTCATGTCGATCTTGCTCAGGGCATGGACCAGCGTGAGGTGATGTTTTGCTTCATCCTCCTTGTGGCGATGCACGAGATCGCCAACCAGCCAGAGAATTCCCAGGCCAAACATGACGCCCATGAAGGGCGGCAGGTGCGTGACAGTCTTGAAGGCGGGCACCGCCACCAGGACGCCGAGCCCCGTGAAGAACATCAGATTGCGTTCAAATTCGGTGGTGCGCAGGCCGTGATCGCTCTCGACCTGTTCCTTGGCGATAACGTCACGCCCGCGCAAGCCGTAGGCCGTGATGCCCAAGGGCACGATCATGCTGACTAGCGACGGCAAAATAACCGACTTGATGATGGCCAGCGCTGTGATCTGACCGCCAATCCACAGCATGGTGGTGGTCACATCGCCAATCGGTGACCAGGCCCCTCCTGAGTTGGCCGCGATGACGATAATGCCGGCGAAGAAAAGGCGATCCTCCCGCTTGGCCAGGAGCTTTCTCATCAACGAAATCATCACGATGGTAGTGGTCAGGTTGTCGAGGATGGCACTGAGAAAAAAGGTGACGAAACCCACCTGCCACATCAAAGACGAGAGCTTGGTTGTACGGATGCGCTGGGTGATGACTTCGAAGCCGTTGTGGGCATCGACCACTTCGACGATGGCCATCGCCCCCATCAGGAAGAACACGATCTGGGCAGTGCCCATCAGTGAATGGCCGAGTTGTTCGTTCACCGTGTGTGGATCACCCAGCGACAGCGCGTAGATGGTCCACAGCAGGCCTGCACCCATGAGGGCCGATGCCGACTTGTTGATTTTGACCGGATGTTCCAGAGCGATTGTGGCGTAAGCAATGACGAAAACGACGACGAGTGTGGTCAGCATTTCAGCAGTCCTTGGCGATAATGATTGGGCAGGTGGTGCCGGTAAATAGCGAGGCGACGCATGGCCGGAAGGCGGTGGGAGACGAGCAAGCTGTAAGGACGACGTAGATGGCGCAGCGAGAGCTGCCAATGGGCGCTATGAGGGTTCACGGGGGTTCTCGATCAGCGTGTGGCGGCCCGACCAGCACGAAACCCTGTCCGCGTTTCTATACCTTGGCGCAGACACCCAGGGCGATGATATACATTCGGGCGGAAACCCTCAACCTGCTGGACTAATCTTCAGTCAGGTATTTTGATGGCGGGCTCGTTGGCGATGGCCGGATGCCGCTGTCGGATGGCAAAGTTTGATGGGCTTGCGGCCGGAACCAGTGTTTGATTGCCGGTGCGCCGGGGAACAGCGGCGGTGTCGCAGGCCCGATTCAGGGTAACAGTCATTTTCCGGCCCTTGTTAGGAGAAATAGCTTCCGGATCCTGACCGATACGGCCAAAATGGCTTGCAGCCGAGGGTTTGGCCGATTTTATGTTTGCGGTTATAGTGCCCGCCTATGTCAGAACTGTTCTTCCTTCCCTCTTTTCCGCCGGCTTTCAACGGCCTCGCCCTGTTCGGGCTGATTCTCCTCGCCGGGCTGGCCGGAGGCTGTCTCGCCGCCCGCACCCGGGTGCTGCCCAAGATCACCGGCTACATCGTCGCCGGCTGGCTCCTGGGGCCGGAGGCCCTGAATCTGCTGGGGCAGGACCTGCTGGTGGAGGCCCGCCTGTTTGTGGACATCTCCCTCGGCCTGATCCTGTTCGAACTGGGGCGCCGGCTGGACTTCGTCTGGTTGCGCCACGACCGCTGGCTGCTGGCCACCGGGGCGGGAGAGAGCGCCCTGTCCTTCGGGCTGATGTTCTACGTCCTCGGGCTGTTCGGTATCCCGCCCCTCCAAGCGGCCATGGCGGCTGCCATCGGCATCGCCGTCTCCCCGGCGGTGGTGATGCTGGTGGCCCACGAGATGGGAGCGGACGGCCCGGTGACGCGCCGCCTCCTGGCCCTGACGGCGATGAACAACGTGGCGGCCCTGCTGGCGTTCACCGCCCTGCTGCCCCTGGTCCACCTGTCTTTCGAGGCGGGGTGGCTGACGGTGTTGCTCCACCCCCTTTATCGCCTGGCAGGCTCGTTGCTGCTGGGCGCCGCTTTCTGCCTGCTCACCCTGCGTCTGGCCCGGGCGGTGGGCAAGCAGGAGGCGGGGCAGTTCATCCTCCTGGTGGGGATGATCGTCGTCGCCGTGGGCGCGGCCAAGATGCTGCAACTGTCGGTGATGCTGACTCTGCTTTCTTTCGGCATCCTGGCCCGCAACCTGGACCGCCGACGGGATTTGATGGAAGTGGAATTCGGCTACGCCGGGCAGCTGTTCTTCGTGGTGCTGTTCGTGGTGGCCGGCGCCAGCCTGCAATGGGTGCCGGGGGCCATGGCAGGGGCGGCCCTGGCCATGGTGGCGGCGCGGTTGCTGGGCAAGTCGGCGGCCTTGCTGGTCATTGGCCCGGCCAGCGGCCTGAGCCTGAAACAAGCCGCCCTGCTGGGCGCGGCCCTTACCCCCATGACCGGCGTGGCCCTGGGCATGGCCCAGACGGTGGCCGACATCTACCCGGACTTCGGCGCCCAGGTGAGCGCCATCGTGGTGTTCGCCGTGGCGGTGCTGAACCTGGTGGGGCCGGTGGCCACCCGCCTCGCCCTTCGCGCGGCGGGGGAGGCGGGGCACGAGAACGAAAGGAGGTGGTAGCATGGGCAGCCTGCCGTTCACCCCGTCCGAGGCGTGCTCCCTGGGGGTGGAGCTGGAACTCCAGCTGGTCAACACCCGGGACTACAACCTCACCACCGACGCCCCCGACCTGCTGCGCCGGCTCAAGGACACCGAGGGGCTGAAGCCCGAGATCACCCAGAGCATGGTGGAGATCAATTCCTCGGTCCACCGCGGGTTCGACACCCTGTCCGCGGAGCTGCACGCCTTGAGGGATGCCCTGGCCCGGGAGGCGCGGCGCATGAACATCGCCATCGCCGGGGGCGGCGCCCACCCCTTCCAGCAGTGGAGCGAGCGGCGCATCTTCCCCACCGAGCGCTTCCTGTCCGTGTCCGAGCAGTACGGCTACCTGGCCAAACAGTACACCGTGTTCGGCCAGCACATCCACCTGGGCTGCCCGACAGGGGACGACGCCCTCTACCTGTGCCACGGCCTGGCCCGCTACCTGCCCCATTTCGTCGCCCTGTCCGCCTCCTCGCCGTTCTACCAGGGGGTGGACACCGCCTTCGACTCCTCCCGCTTGTCGGTGGTCAACGCGTTCCCCATGAGCGGTACGTTGCCCTGGGTCCACACCTGGGAGGAGTTCGAGGCCTATTTCGACAGGATGGCTGGCTTCGGTATCGTCAAGAGCATGAAGGACTTCTACTGGGACGTGCGTCCCAAGCCGGAGTTCGGCACGGTGGAAATCCGGGTGTGCGATACGCCCCTGACGGTGGAAAAGGCCGCCGACCTGGCCGCCTATGCCCAGGTTTTGGCCCGCTGGCTGCTGGCAGAGCGTCCCGCCCTCAGCCAGGACATCTACCTGATCTATAGCTACAATCGTTTCCAGTCCTGCCGCTTCGGCCTGGGAGGCCGCCTGGTGCTGCCCGGGGAAACGGCCCGGCCCACCATCTGCGAAGACATTCTCGACACCCTGGGCCGGCTGGAGCCCCACGCCCGTGAATTGGGCGCGTGGGGGGCTCTGGGCCGGCTGGCGGCGGACACCGCCTGGGGAGAAAACGGCGCCTCCTGGCTGCGGCAGGCCTTCGCGGAAACCAAAAACCTGAGCGATACCGTGCGGCGCCAGAGCCTGCTGTGGATGGAAAGCCGGGCTTCTGACCCGCAATCCGGAGAAAGCTGAGCGGTAGCGGTATACTTCGCCAATTTGCACGGTCCCATACGGAAATGCCAAAACCCAACAACGTAGGTTTCGTCTCCCTCGGCTGCCCCAAGGCCTTGGTGGATTCCGAACAAATCCTCACCCGCCTGAGGGCGGAGGGCTACCGTATTTCCCCTTCCTACGAGGATGCCGACCTGGTGGTGGTCAATACCTGCGGCTTCATCGACGCCGCGGTGGCGGAATCCCTGGATGCCATCGGCGAAGCCCTGGAGGAGAACGGCAAGGTGATCGTCACCGGCTGCCTGGGGGTGAAGAAGGACGTGGTGCTGGACGCTCATCCCCAGGTGCTGGCGGTGACCGGCCCCCACGCTCTGGAAGAGGTGATGCAGGCGGTGCACCAGCATCTGCCCCAGCCCCACGACCCCTACACCAGCCTGGTGCCGCCCCAGGGCATCCGGCTTACTCCGCGCCATTACGCGTACCTCAAGATTTCAGAGGGTTGCAACCATCAGTGCACCTTCTGCATCATTCCTTCCCTGCGGGGGCCCCTGGTGAGCCGTCCGGTGCACGAGGTGATGCAGGAGGCGGAAAACCTGGCGAAAGCGGGGGTGAGGGAACTGGTGGTAGTGGCCCAGGACACCGCCGCCTACGGCCTGGACATGCATTACCGCACCGGCTTCTGGAACGGCAAGCCGATCCGCACCCGCATCACCGACCTATCCCGCGCCTTGGGCGAGCTGGGCATCTGGGTACGCTTGATGTACGTCTATCCCTACCCGGCGGTGAGCGACGTGGTGCCCCTGATGGCGGAGGGCAAGATCTTGCCTTACTTGGACGTGCCTTTGCAGCACGCCAGCCCGAAAATCCTCAAGGCCATGAAGCGTCCGGCGGGGGGTGAAAATGCCCTGAACCACATCCGCCGCTGGCGGGAAATTTGCCCCGACATCACCCTGCGCAGCACCTTTATCGTCGGCTTTCCCGGGGAGACCGAGCAGGATTTCGACAAGCTTCTGGGTTTCCTGGAAGAGGCGCAACTGGACCGGGTGGGGTGCTTCACCTATTCGGCGGTGGAAGGGGCCGTCGCCAACGAGTTGGCCGGGGCCGTGCCGGAGGAAGTGAAGCTGGAGCGGCAAGCCCGTCTGATGGAACTTCAGGAAGCGATCAGTGCCGCCAAGTTGGCGGCCAAGGTGGGGAAAAAGCTCACGGTGCTGGTGGACGAAGTGGACGAGGAAGGCGCCATCGGCCGTACTTCAGGGGATGCGCCGGAGGTGGACGGGGTGGTGTTCCTGGATGTGGGCGATCGGCAGATCCAGGCCGGAGAGTGGGTGGAGGCGGAAATCACCGATTCCGACGCTCACGATCTCTACGGCTCTTTAATCTAATTCTCGTAAATCTGGCCGGGCACGTAGCACAGGCCGACGTCGATCAGGCCGAGGGCTTTGCTCACGTAACGCCCCTGCAGCTTCCACAACTGGCCGCTGTTGAGCAGCCTCTGGAAGCCTTCCGCCAGCTCTCGTTCGCTGGAAATCGTTCCGGCGTCGAAGCGGGAGAGGAAGTGTGCGGTGTTCATGGTGTCCTCCGATCCTTGTTTCTGCACCCTATGACCAGCAACTGTCATGCCAGGTTCAAATGCGCAGCTCTTATTAGGAATAACGTGCAAAACGGTGAAATCTTAAGGACTTTTTGAACCCGGGAAGCGCTGCGGCAAGGCTTGCCGGCAAGCTTTGCCGGGCCGTGCAGGATGGCCGGCAATACGGTATGATTGGCTCCTTTCCAGTTTCAAGCGATTTGTATGAAAACCACTTTTCTGGATTTCGAGCAGCCGATTGCCGAGTTGGAGGCCAAGATCGAAGAGCTGCGCTTTGTGCAGGAGGATTCGGCGGTGGACATCTCCGAAGAGATCGCCCGCCTGCAAAAGAAGAGCGCTACGCTGACCAAGGACATCTACGGCAAGCTGACGGCGTGGCAGGTTTCCCAGGTGGCACGTCACCCTCAGCGCCCCTACACCCTGGATTACCTCCAGGCGATTTTCACCGATTTCGAGGAATTGCATGGCGACCGCGCCTATGCCGACGACCCTGCCATCGTCGGCGGTTTCGCCCGCTTCAACGGCCAGCCGGTGATGGTGATCGGCCACCAGAAGGGCCGCGACACCAAGGAAAAAATCTACCGCAACTTCGGTATGCCCCGCCCCGAGGGCTATCGCAAGGCCTTGCGCCTGATGCACCTGGCGGAGAAGTTCGGCACCCCGGTGTTGACCTTCATCGACACTCCCGGCGCCTACCCCGGCATCGGGGCGGAAGAGCGGGGCCAGTCCGAGGCCATCGCCCGTAACCTGTACGAGATGTCCAAGCTGCGGGTGCCGGTGGTATGCACCGTGATCGGCGAAGGCGGCTCCGGCGGCGCCCTGGCCATCGGCATCGGGGACGTGGTGCAGATGCTGCAGTATTCCACCTACTCGGTGATCTCCCCCGAAGGCTGCGCCTCCATCCTGTGGAAGAGTGCGGAAAAGGCCTCCGAGGCGGCGGAAACCCTGGGCATTACCTCCCAGCGCCTCAAAACCCTGGGCCTCATCGACAGGATCATCAGCGAGCCCCTGGGCGGCGCCCACCGCGACTTCGACACCCTGATGCAGGCCATGAAGAAGGCCTTGCAGGACAGCCTGCACCCGCTGCAGGGCAAGTCCGCCGACGAACTGCTCAAGAGCCGTTACCAGCGGCTCATGGACTATGGCAAGTTCAAAGAGGCTGCGGCCTGATGACCTCGCCGCTCATGTAGCCACTCTCCTCCTGCGCCATGAGCCGTGCCAGCGGCGGGTGGCGTTGGCCCTGAGCGGCGGGTTGGATTCCGTCGTCCTGTTTCATCTTCTCCTCGAACTGCGGCACCCCCTCGGCTTCGACTTTTCCGCTTTCCATGTCCACCATGGCCTGAGCCCCAGGGCCGACCGCTGGGAGGCGTTCTGCGCCAGCCTGTGCGCCGCCCATGGCATTCCCTTCGAAGCGCGCCGGGTGGACGTTTCCCGCAAACCGGGCGAGAGCCTGGAAGCGGCGGCCCGAGAGGCCCGCTACCGGGCCCTGGCCTCCGCCTCCGCCGACCTGCTGCTGCTCGCCCAGCACCTGGACGACCAGGCGGAGACGCTTTTGCTTCAACTGCTGCGGGGCGCTGGCGCCAAGGGTTTGGCGGCCATGCCGGAGGCGAGGCGGTCGGGGGACAAAATTCTGCTCCGCCCCTTGCTGGATGTGCCCCGGGATACGCTGCGGGAATACGCGAAGGCGCGAGGTCTGGCCTGGGAAGAGGACGAAAGCAACGAGGACGTGGGTTTCGACCGCAACTTCCTGCGCCATGAGGTGTTTCCGGTGCTGGAGCGGCGTTTTCCCGCCTACCGCCAGACCCTGGGCCGGGCGAGCCGGCATCTGGCCGAAACGGCGCATCTGCTGGATGAATTAGCCCAGTTGGACGGCGTGCAGGGCATTCGCGACGGGATGCTCGACGGGGAACTGCTGCGGCAGCTCAGCTTTCCCCGGGCGAAAAATCTGCTGCGCCACTATCTCGCCCAGCGCCAGATCCCCCTTCCCGACACCTCCCGGCTGGAGGAGGCGGTGCGCCAGTTGCGGGAGGCGGGGGAGGGGGCCCAGGTCCGCGTGCGCTTCGGCGATTACGAGATTCGCCGCTACCGGGGCTGGGTCGAGGGGGCAAGGCGCTCCCCGGCTTTTTCATCGGAAATGCGGACCCCCTGGGACGGCGAGGACGAACTGGCCTTGCCCGGTGTCCGCCTGTGTTTCGAGCGGGTGGAGGGGACGGGAATCCGCCTGGAGGCCCTTGCCGCCCAGCCGGTCACGATTCGCGCCCGCCAAGGGGGGGAGCGCTTCCGCCCCGCTTGCGGCCGCCCCAGCCGCAGCCTGAAAAATCTCCTCCAGGAGGCGGCGATTCCTCCTTGGCGCCGGGAAAACCTACCCCTGCTGTTCTGCGGCGAGGACTTGGTGTGGGTGCCGGAAATCGGCATTGATTGCCGCTATTGGGCATCCCCCGGGGAGGCCGGGGTGATCGTCCGCGTTTCCGACGCCGTCTAACCCCGATCGAGTGCCGCGACCGGTCAGTGGGTCGGTGCCACCACGGCGCTGATTCCCAGGCTACGCAGTTTCGCCAATGCCCGGTCGGCTTCGGCCTTGTTCTGGAAAGGGCCGACGTTAAGGCGGGTTTCGGTGTAAGACTTGATGCCGTTTTGTGCCAGGCGCTCTTGGAGCTGCCGGGCATTGTCGTAATTGGTGAACACGCCCAACTGGACCACGTACCCCTTGGGAGCGGGTTCCTGGCGGAGCGGCGGGGCGGGCTGCCGTTCCACGGCTCGGGGAGGAGCGGCTTTTTCTGCCGCAGCGGGTCTGACGGCGGGCTGCTCGACCAAGCGTTCCCGGGGAGTTGCGGAGGAGGGGGCGGGCTTTGAGGCGGCAGGAACGGCGGCTGGTCGGACCGGGGCCTTGCCCGGTTCGGGCGCCACCTGGGGCGGAGGAGGCGGTTCCGCTACCGGAGCGGCCTCTGCCAGCGCGGGCTGGGGTTCCGCGGGGACTTCCGCGGGTTGCACCGGGGGCTCCTCGACTGGCGGCTCCTCGACTGGCGGCTCAACCGGAGGGGGGTCGGTCGGCACGGGCTTTTCGGGAACGGCGGCCGTTTGTTGCTGAGACGGCGTAGCCGGCTTTTCGGGGGAATAGTTGCTGAGGAAGGTCAGCGCCGCCACGGCGGCGGCGATCAGCACGATGGCGGCAATGAGGCGCCGCATGGCACGCTTGCGAAGGTCATTCTGGGGATCGTGGAGAATCGGATCGGGGGACGCAGGCTGCTCCGCCATCGGCTTAATCCTTCAATTTGTTATTGATTTATGCGGGTTGGCGCCTATTTAACGCCGGATCGCCCCCCCCGGTCAAGACGCCGCAACGCCGCCAGGGGCCATATTCAAAGTATTTTTCCAGCAATCGTCGCATATAATGGGATGCAAAATAACAAACGCGAAGGGAGCCCCCGTGGAGACATCCGATCAGCAACACCCCCCCGAGCTTACGGCATTTCTCGCCTCGGCTATTCACGACATGAAGAATTCGATCAGCATGCTGGTCAACTTCATGGAAGAAAAGCTGGTGGAGCCCGAGGTGAAAGACCACCCCATCTGCAAGCAAATGGCGCCCATGCTGTACGAGGTGAAACGGGTCAACAGCAATCTGATCCAGTTGCTGACCCTGTACAAGGTGGACAAGAAATTCTATCCCTTCGACCTTACCGAGAATTCCCTCGAAGAATTCATGACCGAGATCGAGCAGCAAAACCGGGCGCTCATGGACACCCAGGGGGTTCAGTTGGAGATGGATATTCCGGACGACCTGTACTGGTATTTCGACCGGGAACTGGTGTCCGGGGTGCTGAACCATGCGCTCAACAATGCGACCCGCTACACCCAGGACAAACTCCGGTTGGTGGCGGCGGAAGTGGACGGCCAACTGGAGTTCCGCGTTGAGGACAACGGCCGGGGATACCCCCAGAGCATGCTGGAGGAAGGAATTAAGGTGAACCGGGGGGTGAGCTTCAATACCGGCAGCACCGGCCTGGGCCTTTATTTCTCGTCCATCGTGGCGAAAATGCACAAGAACCAGGGCCGAACCGGCGATATCCTGCTGGAAAACGGGGGCAAGTTCGGCGGCGGCTGCTTCGTGCTGCGTCTGCCGTAATCGACTCGCAGCGCTAGGTACAAGGAGGGCGCCGAAGGCGCCCATTACGAGGAAGCTTCCGGTTTTTGATGCCGGAGAGTTCCACTACAAGAAGAGGTTTTGCGATGGCAATCGTGACTGAAGGCCACGAGGTATTCTCGGGCAGGCGTTTCCTTATCGTCGATGACTTTCCAGGCATGCGCACCATGTTGCGGGAAATGCTCAAATCCTTCGGCGCCAGGGAAATCGACATGGCATCCAATGGCAGCGAGGCCATTGCGCTGCTGGACAAGGGGCGGTACGACGTGGTGTTGTGCGACTACAACCTGGGGGCGGGCAAGAACGGCCAGCAGGTCCTGGAGGAAGCAAAATTCCGCAACCTGATCGGCCTGACCACCGCCTGGATGATGGTGTCGGCGGAAAAGACCACCGAAATGGTGATGGGGGCCGCGGAGTACACCCCGGACGACTACATCGTGAAGCCGGTGAACGAGGCCACCATGAAGAGCCGCTTGGTCAAGGTCCTTACCCGCAAGGAGGCTTTTCACGAGATCGAGAAGGCGGTGCGCGCCAAGGATTTCAACCGCGCCATCAGCCTGTGCGACGAGCAGTTGGCCAACCGTTCCGGCTATGCCTCCGACTTGCTGCGCATGAAATCCAACCTGCTCCTCAGCACCGGCCAGTACGACAAGGCCAAGAAGCTGTTCGAACAAATTCTGGCGCAACGGGACGTGCCCTGGGCGAAAACCGGCTTGGCCAAGGTCTATCACCTGACCAAGGATTACGACATGGCGCGCCAGTTGTTGAACGCGGTGGTAGAGGAAAACCGCGCGTACCTGGAAGGGTACGACTGGCTGGCCAAGACGCTGGAAGAGGTGGGTGAACTGGGCGAGGCCCAGCGGGTGCTGGTGCGCAGCGCCGAGCTGTCGCCCAACTCCGTGACCCGCCAGAAATCCTTGGGGGAAATTGCCCACCGGCGGGGCGACCTGGATACGGCCGAGAAGGCCTTCCGCAAGACCATCACCCTGGGCGAGAACTCGGTCCTCAAGACCCCTGTGGCCTATATCGGACTGGCCAAAATCTGCTCCGACAAGGACAACCACGCCGAAGCCCTGAAGGTGCTGGGAGACGTGCACAAGCATTTCGACTCCGCCGAGACCACCCTCCATGCCAAGGTGGTGGAAGGACACGTCTACCGCAAGGCCGGCGATCTGGTGAATGCCCGCAAAGTGGCGGCGGAGGTAGCCACGGCCATGAGCGACGCGGCCACCCGCATGCCTGCCGGCGTGACGGTGGAGGCGGCGGAACTGATCATGGAAACCGGCGACAAGGAAACCGCCTCCAACTTGCTCAAGGTGGTGGTGCAGAACAACCACGAGAGCGAGAAACTCCTGGTCCAAGTGAAGGAGGTGTTCGCCAAGGGCAATTTGCAGGAAGAGGGCCTGAAGCTGGTGGAAGCCTCTCGCCGCGAAGTGGCTGAAACCAACAACAAAGGCGTCCAGCTGGCCCGGGATGGGAAGCTGGAAGAAGCCGTGGAACTGCTGCGCAACGCCAAGACCATGCTGCCCAACAACAAGCGCATCCTGCTCAACCTTGCCTACGTCATGATTCTGTTCATGAAGACGCATGGCAAGGAGAACGGCATGGTGCGAGAAGTACGGGAATGCATCGATCGGGTCCTCAAGCTCGATCCGAGCGAGAAGATGTGCGCCCAGTTCCAGGACATGCTGGACGCTATTCCCGGTTGACCGTCGGGCGGGCCGGGAAAAATACGGCAGGCCGATCCCGGTCCTGTTTTTGCCCTGGCACCTTCTCCGGCCCGATAGCCCGAAAACGGTTTATTTTGTTCGCCTAACGTGGTATTTTACCGGGCTATTTTTATCCCCTGAAAAACCATTTGGAGAGAATTATTATGGCAGTTGAGCGCACCTTGTCGATTATCAAACCCGATGCCGTGGCCAAGAACGTGATCGGCAAGATTTACTCTCGCTTCGAGAGCAACGGGCTCAAGATCGTCGCCGCCCGCCTGATGCACCTGTCCCGCGCCGAAGCCGAGGGCTTCTACGCCGTGCACAAAGAGCGCCCCTTCTTCAAGGACTTGGTGGACTTCATGATTTCCGGCCCGGTGATGGTGCAAGTGCTGGAAGGCGAAAGCGCCATCCAGAAGAACCGCGACCTGATGGGCGCCACCGACCCGAAGAAGGCGGAAGCCGGCACCATCCGCGCCGACTTCGCCGAGAGCATCGACGCCAACGCCGTGCACGGTTCCGACGGTCCCGACACCGCCAAGGTGGAAATTTCCTACTTCTTCCCGGCGATGAACGTCTACTCCCGTTAATGACGGTAAACCTGCTCGACTTCAACCTGCAACGCCTGTCGGCCTTCCTTGAGGAGGCCGGGGAAAAGCCGTTCCGCGCCAAGCAATTGCTGCGCTGGATCCACCAGTACGGCGAACGGGACTTTGCGGCTATGAGCGACCTTTCCAAGTCGCTGCGGGAGAAGTTGGCAGGAATCGCGCACGTCGAACCGCCGCAGCTGCTGCGGGAGCAGCAGTCCGCCGACGGCACCCGCAAGTGGCTGCTGGGCACGGACCTCGGCAACGCGGTGGAAGCGGTGTTCATTCCCGAGGACGACCGCGGCACCCTGTGCGTTTCCACCCAAGTGGGCTGCGCCCTGGAATGCGCCTTCTGCTCCACCGGCAAGCAAGGCTTCAACCGTAACCTGGAAGCGTCCGAAATCATCGGCCAGCTGTGGTGGGCCAACAAGGCCCTGGGCCGCGATCCGAAAGGGGAGCGCATCATCAGCAACGTGGTGCTGATGGGTATGGGTGAGCCCCTGCTGAATTTCGACAACCTGGTCACGGCCCTCGACCTGATGCTGGACGACTTCGGCTACGGCCTGTCCCGGCGCCGGGTAACGGTGAGCACCTCCGGCATCGTGCCGGCCATGGACCGGCTGGGGGAGCGCTGCCCGGTGGCTCTGGCGGTATCCCTCCACGCCTCCAACGACGAATTGCGCAATCGGCTGGTGCCGATCAACCAGAAATACCCTCTGAAGGAACTGATGGCTGCCTGCCGCCGCTATGTGGAAAAGGCGCCCCGGGACTTCGTCACCTTCGAATACGTGCTGCTGGACGGCGTCAACGATACCGACGCCCACGCCCGGGAACTGATTGCCCTGGTCCGGGACGTGCCGTGCAAGTTCAACCTGATTCCCTTCAATCCCTTTGCCGGCTCCGGTTTCGGCCGCTCCAAGCCGGAAACGGTGCGGCGCTTCCAGCAGTTGCTGATGGATGCCGGCATCATCACCACCACCCGCAAGACCCGGGGCGACGACATCGACGCCGCCTGTGGCCAACTGGCGGGCAAGGTGCAGGACAAATCCCGCCGCCGGGAAAAGGCCGGGGAGGCTTCCCTGTGATACGCCGACTGGCCGTTGGGCTTTTCCTCCTGGCGCAGGTCTGGCCGGCCCACGCTGATCTGGGAACGACCCTGATCCTGGGCACCCTGGGCAATGCCATGACCTCCAACGACACCCTGGAGGAGGGTACGCCCGCGTCGCCCACCTACCGCGCCCAAGTCCACACCGAACTGGGGGCGGCCTATTTCGCCCGGGGACAGTTGGGGGTCGCCATCCAGGAACTGAACGAGGCGATCGAATCCGATTCGAGCTACGCTCCGGCGCACAATGTCCTCGGCCTGGTGTACATGCAGCTGAAAGAAACCGACCTGGCTCGGCGTCATTTCGAGCGGGCGGTCAGCATCGCACCCAAGGATTCCGAGGCTCAGAACAACTACGGCTGGTTCCTGTGCCAGAACGGCCAGCCCAAGGAAGCCATCGGCCATTTCATGGCGGCCCTGAAAAACCCCCTCTATACCACACCCGAGAAACCCTACCTCAATGCCGGCATCTGTTCCCTCAAGCAGCGCGAAGATGCAGCGGCGAAGGGCTATTTCCATAAGGCCATACAGTTGCAGCCGCGCCTGGCACCGGCCCTGTATTTCCTGGCCGAGATTGCCTACAAACATTCCGATTACGGTGAGGGGAAGCGCTACATAGAACGTTACATGCAGTTGGTTGCCGAGCCCTCGGCGGAGAACCTGTGGCTGGCGGTGCGCATTGCGCGCAAAGGGGGGGATAGGAACAGCGAGGCGCAGTACGGCTTCATGTTGCGCAAGCGCTATCCGGATTCCGGGGAAGCGCAAATGCTTCGGGAAGGACGGTACGACTGATGGAAGAACTGGAACAAGAACACGCTCCGGAAACCGTAGAGCCGGCACCGCCGCCCAGCGTCGGCCATCTGTTGCGGGAGGCACGGGAAGCCACGGGGATCACTATTGCCGACGCGGCGCGCCAACTCAAGCTGGGAGCCCGTCAGCTTGAGGCCCTGGAGGCGGACGATTTCAGCAAGCTGCCCGGCCCCACTTTCGTGCGCGGTTTCATCCGCAACTACGCCAAACTCCTGCACGCCGACCCCCAGCCCATGCTGGACGCCTACCAGAATACCGATCCCCGGATGCCGGCCCAGGTCATCGCCTCCCAGGATGCCCAGATCAGCTTTTCCGAGCATCCCAAGAACCACCCCGTGCGCTATGGGCTGATCCTGGCAGGAGCTCTGCTGCTGGCAGGGTATGCCCTCTACGCATGGTCGCCCTTGAGCGGCGATCGTCGGGCGGCGCCGGTAGGCGAAGCAACCCCGCTGCCGCTTCCCCAGCCTGAGGCGACCCCCGCTCATTTGGCGGCAGAGGCCGCTCCGTCGGCACCCAAGCCGGCTGAACCGCCTGTCCTGCCAGCCCCGGCGTCAGCCCCTGCTGCTCCGGCGCTCCCGGTGACCCAGGCGGACACCCGGAACCTGCCCAGCCTGGCTCTCGTCTTCAGCGGCGATTCCTGGGTGGAAATCCGGGACCGGGACGGCAAGACTATCTTCTCCCAGCTGAACCACGCCAACACCCAGCAAACGGTACAGGGCAACCCGCCCTTCGACCTGGTGATCGGCAACGCCCCGTCGGTCAAACTGCACTACAAGGGCAAGCCGGTGGACCTGACAGCCTTCACCCGGGCCGAAGTGGCCCGCATCAAACTCGACTGACGCAATGTTCCATTACCAGATTCCCCGCCGGAAAAGCCGGCAAATCCGCGTCGGCAACGTATTGGTCGGCGGCGACGCCCCCATCAGCGTTCAGACCATGACCAACACCGAAACCTGCGACGTGGCGGCGACGGTGGAGCAGATCCGCCGCTCGGCCAAGGCCGGCGCCGACATCGTACGAGTGTCCGTCCCCTCCATGGAGGCGGCGGAAGCCTTCGGCGAGATCAAGAAGCAGTCCCCGGTTCCCCTGGTGACCGACATCCATTTCGATTACAAGATCGCCCTGCGGGTGGCCGAACTGGGTGCCGACTGCCTGCGCATCAACCCCGGCAACATCGGCCGCGAGGACCGGGTGCGGTCGGTGGTGGAGTCCGCCCGGGACCACGGTATTTCCATCCGCATCGGGGTCAACGCCGGTTCCCTGGAAAAGGATTTGCAGCAGAAATACGGCGAGCCCACCCCGGAAGCCCTGGTGGAATCCGCCCTGCGCCACATCGAAATCCTCGACCGGCTGAATTTCCCGGACTTCAAGGTCAGCCTCAAGGCTTCCGACGTGTTCACCACGGTGGAAGCCTACAAACTCCTCGCCGGCCAGATCGAGCAGCCCCTGCACCTGGGCATCACCGAAGCCGGCGGCTTGCGTTCCGGCAGCGTCAAATCCGCGGTGGGTCTGGGCTTGCTGCTGGCCCAGGGCATTGGCGATACCCTGCGGGTGTCCCTGGCGGCGGACGTGGTGGAAGAGGTGAAAGTCGGGTTCGACATCCTGAAAAGCCTTCATCTGCGCCAGAAGGGCATCAACATCATCGCCTGCCCCACCTGCTCCCGCCAGGAGTTCGACGTCATCAAGACCGTCAACGCCCTGGAGGAGCGGCTGGAAGATATCACCGAGCACTTGGACGTGGCCGTTATCGGCTGCGTGGTGAACGGTCCCGGCGAGGCCAAGGCGGCCCACCTGGGCGTCACCGGCGGCTCCCCCAACCTGCTGATGTACGTCGACGGGCAGCCGGGCGACAAACTCAAGCCGGAATCCGTGGTGGATGAACTGGAAAAGCGCATCCGCGCCAAGATCGCCGCCATGAAGAATACCTCCCACTGAATTTCCCGAAACTCACTTTCATCGTCTTATGAGCAATACCATCCAGGCCGTGCGCGGCATGAACGACATCCTTCCCGAAACTTCCCACCTGTGGGAGTTTTTCGAGGACACGGTGCGCGACTGGCTCCATGCCTACGGCTACCGCAACATCCGCATGCCCATCGTCGAGCCCACCGGGCTGTTCAAGCGCGCCATCGGCGAAGTGACCGACATCGTCGAGAAGGAGATGTACACCTTCATCGACAGCCTCAACGGCGAAAGCCTCACCCTACGGCCGGAAGGTACCGCCGGCTGCGTGCGCGCCGTGCTCCAGCATAACCTGCTGTACAATGCCCCTCAGCGCTTGTGGTACATGGGCCCCATGTTCCGCCACGAACGGCCCCAGAAGGGGCGCTACCGCCAGTTCCACCAGGTGGGGGTGGAGTCCCTGGGCTACGGTGGGCCGGACATGGATGCCGAACAGATCGTCATGGGCGCCCGCCTGTGGAAGAAGCTGGGCCTGGGGGACATCGCCCTCCATCTCAACACCCTGGGCAGCGGCGAAGACCGCATTCGCTACCGCGCCCGGCTGGTGAAGTACCTGGAAGGGCATCTGGAGCAGCTGGACGAGGATTCCCGTCGCCGCCTCCACAGCAACCCCTTGCGGGTGCTGGACAGCAAGAACCCGGCGATGCAAGGCATTATCGAAGGGGCGCCGCGGCTGCTGGAAGACCTGGGCGAGGACGCCCTGAAGCATTTCGAGGACTTGCAGACCATGCTGCGGGACGCCGGTGTGGAATACGAAATCAACACTCGGCTGGTGCGGGGGCTGGATTACTACAACTACACCGTATTCGAGTGGGTCACCGACCGTCTCGGCGCCCAGGGAACGGTATGCGCCGGTGGCCGCTACGACGGCCTGGTGGAACAGCTGGGGGGCAAGCCCGCCCCGGCCTGCGGCTTCGCCATGGGGGTGGAGCGCCTCCTGGCTCTGATGGAGGAGCAGCAGGTGACTGTGCCGCTTCCTGCGCCGGACGCCTATATCGTCCGCGCCGGTGAGGCGGCTGACCGCTTCGCTCCGGCGGTGGCGGAGCAGTTGCGGGACGCGGGGCTGCGCGTGGTGCTGCATTGCGGCGGCGGCAGTTTCAAATCCCAGATGAAGAAGGCGGACCAGAGCGGTGCCTATTACGCCGTGATCATCGGCGACAATGAGGCGGCAGCCGGTCAGGTCGCGGTGAAGCCCCTGCGGGTGCAGGGGGAGCAGGCCACCGTCGGCGTGCTCGATGCCGCCGACATTCTGAAACGACGTTGAACCATAACGGGAAAACCATGTACGACCTCGAAGAACAGGAAAAAGTCGACGCCCTCAAGGCGTGGTGGAAACAGAACGGCCGGACGGTGATCGTGGCGGTCGCCGTGGGCGTGGCCATCGCCGGTGGTATCCAGGGCTGGCGCCATTACCAGAAGACCCAGGCTTCCAATGCCGCCGCCCTTTATCAGAGCATGCAGGACGCGGCCCAGGCCCGGGATGTGAAAAAGGTGCGGGATGCCGCCGGCCAGTTGATGGAAAAGTATGCCGGCACCGCCTATGCTCCCCGGGCGGCCCTGATCGCCGCCAGCGCCAACCTCCAGGGCGGCGACGTCAAGAGCGCCAAGGCCCAGTTGCAGTGGGTGGTGGACCACGCCAAAGAAACCGAACTTCAGACTGTGGCCCGGCTGCGGCTCGCCGGCCAGTTCCTGAGCGAAAAACAGTACGACGACGCCCTCAAACAGCTGGATGCCGGACACGCAGCGGCTTTCGACGGTCTTTTCATGGATCTGCGAGGCGATGTGCTGGTTGCCCAGGGCAAGCCCGACGACGCCCGCAAGGCGTATCAGGCAGCCCTGGAAAAACTGGACCAGAAGGGCGACTACCGCAATCTGGTACAAATGAAGCTCGACGCCCTGGGAGGCTGACCATGACCCGTCCCCTTATCCGCGCATTGTTGCTTGCCGGGCTGGTGGCCCAGATGGCCGCCTGCTCCAGCATGAAGGAGAGCGTCTCCACCGGTTTCGGTTTCTTCAGCAAGGACACCAGCGTCAAGCCGACGCCTCTGACCGGGTTCACGCCCTCCATCGCCCTCGGCGCCGCGTGGCATGGATCGGTGGGGGAGGCGGGGGGCTTCGTGTTCTCGCCGGCCATCACCGGCAGCAGCGTGTTCGCAGCCGGAAATGACGGTAAGGTTTCCCGTTTCGATCTCGATAGCGGCCAGGCGGCCTGGACCGTGGACAGCGGCAAGAAGTTGTCCGGCGGGGTGGGCGCGGGCGAAGGCGTGGTCGCCGTAGGTACCGCCGAGGCGGAAGTGCTGGCCTTCGACGAAGGGGATGGGCGTCTCTTGTGGCAATCCCGGGTCAGCGGCGAAGTGCTGAGCGCTCCCGCCATCCTCAACGACCTGGTGGTGGTGCGCACCGGCGACGGGCGCCTCCACGCCCTGGACGCCAGGGACGGCAAGCGCAAGTGGGTCTACCAGCGTCCGACCCCGGCGCTGACCCTGCGCAGCTTTGCCGGCGTACTGGCTGAACGGGGGGCGGTGTTCGCCGGTTTCGCCGGGGGCAAATTGGCGGCACTGGACCTGGGTTCGGGCGCCGTGGGCTGGGAGGCGAACGTGGCCCTGCCCCGGGGTGCCACCGAACTGGAGCGCATCGCCGACATCACCAGCACGCCGGTTTCCGACCGGGGCCAGATTTTCGCCGTGGCCTACCAGGGCCGCGTAGTCTCCATCGATATTTCCACCGGCAACACCATTTGGGCCCGGGACATGTCCAGCTTCTCCGGCTTGGCGGTGGACGCCTACAACGTCTACGTCAGCGACGCCAAAGGCTCGGTGATCGCCCTCGACAAAGCCAGCGGCGCCAGCGTGTGGAAGCAGGACAAGCTCACCGCCCGCCAACTGTCCGCCCCGGTGGCGGTAGGGCGTTACGTGGTGGTGGGAGATCTGGAGGGCTATGTCCATTTCCTGTCCCGGGATGACGGTTCCTTCGCTGGCCGTATCGCCACCGACGGCAGCCCTATTCGGGCCAAACCCCTGGATATCGGTAGCGGTGCGTTGGTGCAAACCAGCCGCGGTGGCCTGTATGCTATCCGAGCCCAATAACCGAAAGCAGCTTCCCGCATGAAACCCACCCTCGCCCTGGTCGGACGGCCCAATGTCGGCAAGTCCACCCTGTTCAACCGTTTGACCAAGACCCGGGACGCCATCGTGGCGGACATTCCCGGCTTGACCCGGGACCGCCATTACGGGCACGGGGTGATGGGGGAAAAACCCTTCCTGGTGGTGGACACCGGAGGCTTCGAGCCGGTGGCCAGCGACGGCATTTTCCACGAGATGGCCAAGCAGTCCCTCCTGGCGGTGGACGAGGCCGACGTGGTGGTGTTCGTGGTGGACGCCCGCCAGGGCCTTACCCCCCAGGACAAGATCATCGCGGACCACTTGCGCAAAGCCAGGCGCAAGGTGCTGGTGGCGGTCAACAAGGCCGAGGGCATGCCCCATCAGGTGGTGACGGCGGAGTTCTATGAGTTGGGCCTGGGCGACCCCTATCCCATCTCCGCCGCCCATGGCGAAGGGGTGCGCCAACTGGTGGAACTGGCCCTGGAAGAATTTCCCTTCGAGAAGGAAGGCGAGGAAGAGGACGACCATCCCAAGATCGCCGTCGTCGGCCGCCCCAACGTGGGCAAATCCACCCTTATCAACAGCCTGGTGGGGGAGGAGAGGGTGATTGCCTTCGACCTGCCGGGCACGACTAGGGACAGCATCTACGTGGATTTCGAGCGGGATGGCCGCCCTTATACCCTGATCGATACCGCCGGCCTGCGCCGGCGCGGCAAGGTGTTCGAAACCATCGAAAAATTCTCGGTGGTGAAAACCCTTCAGGCCATCGAAGATGCCAACGTGGTGGTCTTGGTGCTGGACGCCCGGCAGGATATCTCGGAACAGGACGCCCACATCGCCGGCTTCATTCTGGAAAGCGGCCGGGCACTGGTAGTGGCCATCAACAAGTGGGACGGCCTGGACCGGGACCTGCGGGAGCGCATCAAGGGGGAGATGGAGCGCAAGCTGGCCTTCCTCTCTTTTGCACGTACCCATTACATCTCCGCGCTGCAAGGCAGCGGCCTCGGCAATCTGCTGGCGTCGGTGGACGAGGCCTACGCCGCCGCCATGGCCAAGCTGCCGACGCCCAAGCTCACCCGCGCCCTCCATGATGCGGTGGCCAAGCACCAGTGCCCCATCGTCGGTCTGCACCGCCCCAAGATGCGCTATGCCCACCAGGGGGGCTCCAACCCTCCCATCATAGTGATCCACGGCAATGCCCTGGACAGTGTGCCGGAGCACTACAAGCGCTACCTGGAAAAGACCTTCCGCGAACTGTTCAAGCTCCAGGGAACGCCCCTGCGGGTCCAGTTCAAGCAGGGCAGCAACCCCTACGCCGATAGGAAGGCCGCTCCCATTACCAAGCGCGAGGAGAACAAGGCCCGGCGCGAAAGGCGCTTCCGTAAAAAGAAATACGGTTGACGGCCGCCTAAAAATGGGCTGGCAGAATCCCCAAAGTGGGGTAATATGAAAAACTGAATTCTCGGGGCGCCGCTATTTTTTAGCATCTTCTTGAATTTAATCTTGCAGCACACTGATTAAAATAACTTTTGGAGTTACAAATGAGCGCAAAAGGGCAAATGTTACAAGACCCCTTCCTGAACACCCTGCGTAAAGAGCACGTGCCCGTATCCATCTATCTGGTGAACGGCATCAAGCTGCAAGGACATATCGACTCCTTCGACCAGTACGTGGTGCTGCTGAAGAACTCCGTGACCCAGATGGTGTACAAGCACGCCATTTCCACCGTCGTGCCCGCCCGTCCGGTCAATATTCCCTTCGAGCAGCCCCATCCCCCGCAAGAATCCTGATGTTCGATCGTCCCGAGGGCGGGGACAAGGCGGTTCTGGTCAGCCTTGATTTCGGGCAGCCCGATTACGAAGAAGACGTGGAAGAGCTGTGCCGGCTGGTGGAAAGCGCCGGACTCGAAGTTGCGGAAATCATCAAAGGGCGCAGGGCAAGGCCTGACGCCGCCCTCTTTGCCGGCAGCGGGAAAGTGGAAGAGACCGCCTTGGCCCTGCAGGAAACCGGCGCGGAACTGGTGATCTTCAACCACGAATTGTCTCCGGCCCAGGAACGGAACCTGGAAAAAGCCCTCCATTGCCGGGTCATTGACCGGACCACCCTCATTCTGGATATTTTTGCCCAGCGCGCGCGCAGCCATGAAGGCAAGCTGCAAGTGGAACTGGCGCAACTGGCCCATCTCTCCACCCGCCTGGTGCGCGGCTGGACCCACCTGGAGCGGCAAAAGGGCGGCATCGGCCTGCGGGGGCCGGGTGAAACCCAGCTTGAAACCGACCGCCGCCTGCTGGGCAAACGGGTCAAATTGCTCAAGGAAAAGCTTTCCGCCGTGCAGCGCCAGCGTTCGGTGCAGCGTCGGGCGCGGCAGCGTTCGCAGGACGTGCTCTCGGTGTCCATCGTGGGCTACACCAACGCCGGCAAGTCCACCCTGTTCAATGCACTGACCCACGCCCAGGCCTATGCCGCTGACCAGTTGTTCGCCACCCTGGACACTACCTCGCGCCGGCTGGTCCTGCCGGGCAGCGGGACGGTGGTGCTGTCCGATACGGTGGGCTTCATCAAACACCTGCCCCACGACCTGGTGGCCTCTTTCCGTGCCACCCTCGAGGAGGCGGTCCAGGCCGACCTGCTGCTCCACGTGGTGGATGCCAGCAGCAGCATCTATCATCAACAGGTGGAAGAGGTGAACAAGGTGCTGGCGGAAATTGGCGCCGATACCCTTCCCCAAGTGAAGGTCATGAACAAGATCGACCTCAAGGGCCTCACCTCCGGCGTGGAGCGGGACGAGTGTGGTAGAATCGCCGCGGTGCGCGTGAGCGCCAGGACCGGTGACGGGCTGGACTACGTGCGACAGGCTCTGGCGGAAGTGCTGGAATCTGCCCGGCAACTTGGGCGTCCCCAAGAAAACGGTGGTGCGGCGGAGTATTCCGCCGGGCCGCATTGCTGATACCGGTGAAACTCAGGAATACGCTATGGCATGGAACGACCCGCAATGGGGTGGTAAAAAAAACAACGACGGCCCGCCCGACTTGGACGAGCTGTGGCGCAAATTCAACCAAAGGCTGAATGATCTTTTCGGCCGCAAGGGGGGAGGGCGGAGTCCCTCCGAGGGTGGCACGGGCGGAAGCCCGGTCAAGCTTCCCGGCCTGGGTACCTTGATCGCCATTGGCGCCATCGTTTGGGTGGGCAGCGGTTTCTACATCGTGGATGCGGCCAAGCGCGGCGTGGTGCTGCGTTTCGGCAGGTACGTCGAAATCACCCAGCCCGGTCCCCACTGGCATCTGCCTTATCCCATCGAGAGCGTCGAAGTCATCAACCTTGACCAGGTGCGGACGGCGGAAATCGGCTACCGGGGAACGGTGAAAAACAAGGTGCTGAAGGAAGCCCTGATGCTCACCGACGACGAGAACATCATTGACATCCAGTTTGCCGTGCAATACGTGCTCAAGGACCCGAAAGACTTCCTGTTCAACAACCGCGCGCCGGAAGAAACCGTTCTCCAGGTCGCCGAAACGGCCATCCGCGAAGTGGTGGGCAAGAGCAAGATGGACTTCGTGCTCTACGAAGGGCGGGAGGCCGTGGCTTCCCAGGCCAGCAAGCTGATGCAGGACATCCTCGACCGCTATCGCACCGGCATCACCATCAGCAAGGTGACCATGCAGAACGCCCAGCCCCCCGAGCAGGTACAGGCGTCCTTCGACGACGCGGTGAAAGCCGGGCAGGATAAGGAACGCCAGAAGAATGAAGGCCAGGCCTACGCCAACGACGTGATTCCTAAAGCCCGGGGTATGGCGGCCCGTCTGATGGAAGAATCCAGCGGCTACAAGCAGCGGGTTATCGCCAATGCCGAGGGCGACGCCAGCCGCTTCAAGCAGGTCGTGGTGGAATACAACAAGGCTCCGGGGGTGACCCGGGACCGTCTGTACCTGGATGCTATGCAACAGATTTATTCCAGTACCAGCAAGGTGCTGGTGGACCAGAAGGGGGGCGGTAACCTGCTTTATCTCCCCCTGGATAAACTGATTCAGCAAAGCGGTCCCGCGGGCGAGAATGCCGCCAAGCCGGCTCCGGCTACGACGTCTTCGGAAACGTCTTCTCCGGCGGCCGACGGGGCATTGCGCACCGGTGATGCCTACCGCAGCCGCGAAAGGGAGGCCCGGCCATGAAGCAGAATATTCCCGTCATCATCGCGGTCGTTCTCACCGTTCTCGTCCTGTTCGGCGTTTCGGTCTACACCGTCGACCAGCGGCAGGACGCTATCGTGTTCCAGTTGGGGGAAGTGGTTTCGGTGAAGAAGGAGCCGGGGTTGTACTTCAAGCTTCCCCTGATCCAGAACGTGCGCTTTTTCGACAAGCGCATCCTGACCATCGACACGCCAGAACCCGAGCGCTTCATCACCTCCGAGAAGAAAAACGTGCTGGTGGATTCCTTCGTCAAGTGGCGCATCGTGGACGTGAAGCAGTACTACGTCAGTGTCGGCGGCGACGAAACTCGCGCGCAAACCCGGCTGATGCAGACCATCAACGATAATCTGCGGGCCGAATTCGGCAAGCGTACCGTGCACGACGTGGTGTCCGGCGAGCGGGACAAGATCATGGAAATCCTACGCACCAAGGCCGACCAGGATGCCCGCAAGATTGGCGCCCAGGTGCTGGACGTACGCCTCAAGCGGGTGGACCTGCCCGAGGAAGTGAGCGAATCGGTGTACCGCCGCATGGAGGCCGAGCGCAAGCGGGTGGCCAACGAGCTGCGTTCCCAGGGCTCCGCCGAAGCGGAAAAAATCCGCGCCGACGCGGAGCGCCAGCGGGAAGTGATCCTGGCCGAAGCTTACCGGGATGCCCAGCGTATCAAGGGCGAGGGCGACGCCAAGGCGTCGGCCATCTATGCCTCCGCCTACAGCCAGAACGCCGAGTTCTATGCCTTCTACCGTAGCCTTCAGGCTTACAAGGAGAGCTTCAAGAACAAGGGCGACGTGATGGTGCTCGACCCCAGTTCGGATTTCTTCAAATACCTGAAACACCCCAAGGCCGGCAGATGAGCGTAAACCTGCTGAACGCCCTGGCGCTGATGCTGGTGATCGAGGGGCTGCTGCCTTTTCTCGCTCCCGCTGCATGGCGCCAGACGTTCCGCAGGATGATCGACTTCTCCGACGGGCAGTTGCGTTTCGTCGGCATGGCCTCCATGCTGGGTGGCCTGTTGCTGCTCTATCTCGCCAACCTTTCCTGAATTTCCCGGCAATAAACATCGCCTGAATCCTATGCGCGCCTGGCTGCTCCCTGAATACCTCGAAGACGTTCTTCCGCCCGAAGCGTGGCGGATGGAACGAATCCGCCGTACGCTGCTGGATCTGTTCCACAGCCACGGCTACGAATTCATCATTCCGCCGATGTTGGAATACCTGCCGTCTCTGCTCACCGGAACCGGCAGCGACATGGAGTTGAAAACCTTCAAGCTGGTGGATCAGCTTTCCGGTCGGCTGATGGGCCTGCGGGCCGACATCACGCCCCAGGCCGCTCGCATCGACGCCCACCTGCTCAACCGTGAAGGGGTGGTGCGCCTGTGCTACGCCGGCAGCGTGGTCCATGCCCTGCCCAACGGCCTGACTCAGAACCGGGAGCCGCTGCAAATCGGCGCCGAACTGTTCGGCCATGGCGGTATCGAGAGCGATGCGGAAATCCAGCAGCTGATGCTGAAGTCGCTTCGCCTGCTTGGTATCGACCATGTTCACCTGGACCTGGGCCATGTAGGGATTTTCCGCTATCTGATGGAGGCGTCCGGTCTGGATGCTTCACGGGAAGAGGAAGTATTCCAGGCCCTGCAAAGCAAGGATGCCGCCGCCATCGGTGAGCTGACCCAGGGCTGCGCCTCGGAAATCTGCCAGGCCTTGCGGGCGTTGCCGGAGCTGTACGGCGGCGTCGAGGTGTTGGACAAAGCGCAGCGGGTTCTGCCCGACGTTCCCCGCATCCGTGATGCCCTCGGCCAGTTGCGCGACCTGGGGCAGCGGGTACAGGGAATGGTAGGTGACGTGTGCTTCGATCTGGCGGAGTTGCGGGGGTATCATTACCACAGCGGCGTGGTGTTCGGCGTCTACACCCGGGAGCGCGCCCATGCGGTGGCTCTGGGCGGGCGCTACGACGAGGTAGGCAAGGTGTTCGGGCGCTCCCGTCCCGCCACCGGTTTCAGCATGGACTTGCGGGTACTGGCGGGCTTGTCCCGGCAGGAAGGGGAGAAGCCCGCCATCCTGGCGCCCTGCCTGGACGATCCGGCGTTGCAAAAACGCGTCGACGCCCTGCGGGCCGCCGGCGAAGTGGTGGTGGGGACGTTGCCCGGCGCCGCGGAGGAAAAGGGTGCCTTTCGCCGCCTGGAGCGGCGCGAAGGCGAGTGGCAAGTAATCGATTCGTAAACTGTTCAATTTGGATAGGACAAAAACGGAAATGACCAAAAACGTTGTGGTTATCGGCACCCAGTGGGGGGATGAAGGCAAGGGCAAGATCGTCGATTGGCTGACCGACCATGCCCAGGGGGTGGTGCGCTTTCAAGGGGGGCACAACGCCGGCCACACCCTGGTGATCAACGGCAGCAAAACCGTGCTGCATCTGATCCCCTCCGGCATCCTGCGGGAGAGCGTGGACTGCTTCATCGGCAACGGGGTGGTGGTGTCCCCCTGGGCGCTGATGGAAGAAGTGGACATGCTGGAGAAGTCCGGCGTTCCGGTGAAGGCACGGCTCAAGATTTCCGAAGCCTGCCCGGTGATCATGCCTTACCACGTGGCCCTGGACCAAGCCCGGGAAGCCGCCAAGGGCGCCGGCAAGATCGGCACCACCGGCCGCGGCATCGGCCCCGCCTACGAGGACAAGGTTTCCCGCCGCGGCATCCGCATCCAGGACATGTTCCACCGGGAGCGCCTAGCCGCCAAGCTGGGGGAAATCCTCGACTACCACAACTTCGTGCTGAAGAACTACTTCAAAGCCGACACCGTGGACTTCCAGAAAACCCTGGATGACACCCTGGCCATTGCGGAGCGCATCAAGCCCATGGTGGCGGACGTGCCGCGCCTGCTGTTCGATGCCAACAAGAGCGGCAAGCACCTGCTGTTCGAAGGTGCCCAGGGCGCGTTGCTGGACATCGACCACGGCACCTATCCCTTCGTCACTTCATCCAACTGCATCGCCTCCAACGCCGCCACCGGCAGCGGGGTGGGCCCCCAGATGCTGGACTACGTGCTGGGCATCACCAAGGCCTATACCACCCGCGTGGGCGGCGGCCCGTTCCCCACCGAACTGTACGATGCGGTGGACAAGCTGGACCCGGTAGGCAAGCGCCTGGCCGAACGGGGCCACGAGTTCGGTGCCACCACCGGCCGTGCCCGGCGCTGCGGCTGGTTCGACGCGGCAGCCCTGAAGCGTTCGATCCAGATCAACGGTGTCACCGGCCTGTGCGTGACCAAGCTAGACGTGATGGACGGCATGGATACGGTGCGTATCGCCGTGGGCTACAAGGTCGACGGCGAAATCACGGATATCCTCCCGGTGGGCGCCGAAATCCTGGCCAAGTGCGAGCCGATTTACGAAGATCTGCCGGGCTGGCAGGAGAGCACGGTAGGCGTGAAAACCTACGACGGGCTGCCGGAAAATGCCCGCAAGTACCTAAAGCGCATGGAAGAAGTGTGCGGGGTGCCGATCGACCTGATTTCCACCGGTCCTGACCGGGAGGAAACCATTGTCCTGCGCCATCCCTTCGAATGAGTGCAGGAAACAAAAAAGGCGCTGCAAACGCAGCGCCTTTTTTAGCTTTTGGTGCCCAGAAGAGGACTCGAACCTCCACAGTGTTGCCACCACTAGGACCTGAACCTAGCGCGTCTACCAATTTCGCCATCTGGGCAATGGAAGCCGCGTATTTTACTGAAATTGGAACGGTTGTCAAATGACTAAAAGCATAAGATTGCAGGATCCCTTCCTGGAAAGGGAAAAAACCAAATACGATCATCCGCTTCCGAGCAGGGAGTTCATTTTGCAGATTCTCGCCGACCAGGGGGTTCCGGTGGCTCAAGAGACGCTGGCCAAGCTGCTGGACATCCAGGATGACGAGATCGACCTGTTCGCCCGCCGTATGCGCGCCATGGAGCGGGACGGCCAGATCATGCGCAACCGCAAGAACGCGATCTGCATCGCGTCCAAGCTGGACCTGATCAAGGGCCGGATCGAAGGCCACCCCGACGGCTTCGGCTTCCTGGTGCCCGACGACGGCAGCCCGGACATGTTCCTGAGCCCGAAGGAAATGCACAAGGTGCTGCACCGGGACATCGTGATGGGCCGGGTCATCGGCACGGACCGGCGGGGCCGCCCCGAGGGCGTCATCGTCGAGGTGCTGGAGCACGTCAACCAACGCATGGTGGGGCGCCTCTTTTCCGACCACGGCATCTTATTCGTGGTGGCGGAAAACAAGCGCATCAACCAGGACATCCTGATTCCCGGCGGCGCCGACAACGGCGCCAAGCCCGGCCAGGTGGTGACGGTGGAACTGATGCAGCAGCCCAACAAAAACGCCCAGCCCATCGGCCGGGTGGTGGAGGTGCTGGGCAACTACGCCGACCCCGGCATGGAAATCGAGATCGCCCTGCGCAAGCACGACCTGCCCCATGTCTTCCCGCCGGAGGTGGAAAAGCTGTGCGCCAAGTTCGCCCCCACGGTGCAGAAGAAGGACATGAAGGACCGGGAGGACATCCGCCACCTGCCCCTGGTGACCATCGACGGCGAAACCGCCCGGGATTTCGACGATGCGGTGTATTGCGAGCGGCAGGGCAAGGGCTACCGCCTGGTGGTGGCCATCGCCGACGTCAGCCACTACGTCCGGCCGGGGGACGCCCTGGATCAGGAGGGCCTGAATCGGGGCAACTCGGTGTATTTCCCGCGGCGGGTGATTCCCATGCTGCCCGAGGTGCTGTCCAACGGCCTGTGCTCCCTCAACCCCGAAGTGGACCGGTTGTGCATGGTGTGCGACATGATCGTGGACGCCAAAGGCGAGATCCGGCAGTACCGTTTCTACCCGGCGGTGATGTTCTCCCATGCCCGCCTCACCTACACCAAGGTGGCGGACATGCTGGAGCAGCCCGATGGAGAAAATGCCAAGCAATACAAAATATTGCTGCCGCACATCCAGAATTTGAACGAACTGTTCAAGGTGCTGCTGAAGGCGCGGGAAAAGCGCGGCGCCATCGATTTCGAGACCATCGAAACCCAGATGATTTTCAACGACCAGGGCAAGATCGAACGCATCGTGCCGGTGAAGCGCAACGACGCCCACCGCCTGATCGAGGAATGCATGCTGGCGGCCAACGTGTGCGCGTCGGATTTCCTGCACCAGCACGAGCACCCGACCCTGTACCGCATCCACGAAGGCCCCACGCCGGAGAAGCTGGAAAACCTGCACGAATTCCTGAAGGAGTTCGGCCTTTCCCTCGGCGGCGACGACGATCCCCATGCCAAGGACTACGCCAAGCTGCTGGCCAAGGTGAAGGACCGTCCCGACGCCCAGCTGTTGCAGACCGTGATGCTGCGCTCCCTTCAGCAGGCGGTCTACAGCCCGGACAACGTGGGCCACTTCGGCCTGGCCTACGAGTCCTACACCCACTTCACCTCGCCCATCCGGCGCTATCCGGACTTGCTGGTGCACCGGGCCATCAAGGCGGTGCTGGACGAGAAGCACTACAAACCCGGCAGCTGGTCCGAGCTGGGCCTGCACTGCTCCATGACCGAGCGCCGCGCCGACGAGGCCACCCGGGATGTGGAATCCTGGCTCAAGTGCTACTACATGCAGGACCGGGTAGGGGAAAGCTTTGTCGGAACCATCAGCGGCGTCACCGGCTTCGGCATTTTCGTCGCCCTGGACGACGTATATGTGGAAGGCCTGGTGCACATCACCGACCTGGGCAACGACTATTATCACTTCGACCCGGCCAAGCACCAGTTGGTGGGCGAGCGCGCCGGCAAGCGCTTCCGCCTCGGCGACCGGGTGGAGGTAAAAGTGATGCGGGTGGATCTGGAAACCAGCAAAATCGACTTCGCTCTTGAACAGGGTGAAGTGGCCGAAGGGGAGGAGGGCGCCCCGCGCAAAGCCCAGGGGAAAAGAACCTCCCAGCATCCGAAGGCGGCCGATGCCAAAGGCCATGCCAAGCATCCGCACAAGAAGAAAGCCCGATGAGCACCAAGAAACTGATTTGCGGCTTTCACGCCGTAGCCAGCCGCATCCGCCAATCGCCCCAGGGCATTGCCAGCATTTATTTCGACCAGGACCGTCGCGACCAGCGTGCCCGGGACCTACTGCGTCTGGCAGAGAGCATCGGCCTGCGCATCATCCAGGTGGACCGCAAACGCCTCGACGGCATGATCGGCGACAACCGCCACCAGGGCGTCATCGCCGAAGTGACGGGCGAAGTGGCGGCCCCGGTCCTGGACTTGGGCGACCTGCTGAATAATCTCACCGAACCCGCCTTGCTGCTGGTTCTTGACGGCGTGCAGGATCCCCACAACCTGGGAGCCTGCCTGCGGGTGGCCGATGCCATGGGCGCCCATGCCGTCCTTGCCCCCAAGGATCGGGCCGTCGGCCTCACCCCCACGGTACGCAAAGTGGCCAGCGGTGCGGCGGAATCCATTCCCTTCATCACCGTCACCAACCTCGCCCGCACCCTGCGGGAGCTGAAGGACGACTGGGGCATCTGGGTGGTGGGCACCGCCGACGAAGCCGAAGCGGACATCACCACCGCCCGTCTCGACGGCCCCATCGCCCTGGTGATGGGGGCGGAAGGGGAGGGTATGCGCCGCCTGACGCGGGAGAACTGCGACTCGTTGGTGCGCATCCCCATGTTCGGCACCGTGGAAAGCCTCAACGTCTCGGTGGCCAGTGGTATTTGCCTGTACGAGGCACGGCGGCGCCGCATGGCGGGCGCTTAAGCGCCGCGCCATTTGCCAATCGGGCAAAATACGAGTAAAATCCGCCGCTTTCGTTTTCCGTCCGTAAAAAACGGCGGCGGCGAAAAATGCAGTGTTGCTAACCTTGCCTCACCGTAAGCATGACGGGAGGCTTAATCCAGAAGGAGTTTTCATGCGCCATTACGAAATCGTATTCATCGTTCACCCCGACCAGAGCGAGCAAGTGCCCGGCATGATCGAGCGCTACCGCGGCATGGTCACCAGCCGCAGCGGTCAAATCCACCGCCTGGAAGACTGGGGCCGTCGTCAACTCGCCTACCCGATCCAGAAAATCCACAAGGCCCACTACGTTCTGATGAACATCGAGTGCGACCAGGAAACCCTGGACGAACTCGAACATGCCTTCCGTTTCAACGATGCCGTGCTGCGCCACCTGACGGTGAGCAAGAAGGACGCCGTGACTGCCGCTTCCCCCATGATGCGGGAAGAAAAGGCCAAGTCCGTGCTCCAGCCGGCTGAAGGCGGTTCCGAAGCCAAGGCGGAAGAAGCAGCCGCCTAAACGGTGGAATGCAACCACGTCGCCCTGTGCGGCAGGATCAGCGAAATCGCTCCCCTGCGCTACTCACCGGGCGGATTGCCGATACTTAACTTCACCCTCAGCCACGACTCGGAACAAATCGAGGCGGGACAGCGGCGCAAAGTGCAATGCGAAGTCCCTGTGATGGCAGTGGCGCAAGCGGCGGAAGCTGCCGGGAAGAGCAAGATCGGCGATGTGGTGGAAATCACCGGCTTCATGGCCCAGAAAAGTCGCACCAGCAACAGGCTGGTGCTCCATGTGAAAAGTATTAGATTGATCGAAAGAGGTTAATTATGGCTCGCAAAGACACCAAAAAGCCCAATCGTCCCAAGCGTGGCGGTTCCGGCTTCAACAAGCGCCGCAAGTACTGCCGCTTCTCCGCCGAAGGCATCAAGGAAATCGACTACAAAGACCTGGAACTGCTGAAGGACTTTGTTGCCGAGAACGGCAAGATCATTCCTTCCCGCATCACCGGCACCAAGGCCAAGTACCAGCGCCAGCTGGGCGTCGCCATCAAGCGCGCTCGCTTCCTGGCTCTGATGCCCTACACCGACCTGCACTAAGAAGGGAAGACCATGGAAATCATTCTGATCGAAAAAGTGGCCAACCTGGGTCAACTGGGTGATGTGGTACGGGTGAAAGACGGTTACGCCCGCAACTTCCTGATCCCCCAAGGCAAGGCCAAGCGTGCCACCGCCAACAACATGGCCGAGTTCCAAGCCCGCCGCGCCGAACTGGAGAAAATCCAGGCCGAGAAGCTGGTCGAAGCCCAAGGCCGTGCCGAGAAGCTGGAAGGCTACACGCTCCAGATCTCCCGCAAGGCTGGCGTGGACGGCAAGCTGTTCGGCTCCGTCACCAACAGCGACATCTCCGAAGCGCTGACGGAGCAAGGCTTCCCCGTGGTCAAGGCTGAAATCCGGCTGCCCAACGGCCACCTGAAGGCCATCGGTGATTACCCCATCACCCTGTCCCTGCACACCGACGTCACGGTCGACATCACCGTGTCCGTGCTCGGCGCCGCCTAAGCCTCTCCGGTCGCGGCAGCAAAACCCCGCTACCCGCAAGGGTGCGGGGTTTTTTTCATCATTTCCCCCTCTCCCGCAAGCGGGGGAGGTGCGCCTTGAATACGTCGCCCGACTACTGTATAAATATACAGTATGAACGAACTCACCCCCCGCCAGGAAGAAATCCTGCAACTCATCCGGGAATGGACCGAAACCACGGGCTTCCCGCCCACCCGTGCCGAAATCGCCCAGCGCTTCGGCTTTCGTTCGGCCAACGCCGCCGAAGCGCACCTCAAGGCCCTGGCAAAAAAAGGCGCCCTGGAACTGCTTCCCGGCGCTTCCCGGGGCATCCGCCTCAAGGATAGCGGCCTGCCGGTGGTGGGGCGGGTGGCGGCAGGCCATCCTATCCTCGCCCAGGAGAGCATCGAAGGGCGCTATCAGCTGGATGCCGGGCTGTTCCGGCCCCGCGCCGATTACCTGCTCAAAGTGCAGGGCATGAGCATGCGGGATGCCGGTATTCTGGACGGCGACCTCCTGGCGGTGCACCGCAGTCCCGATGCGGAATCCGGCCAGGTGGTGGTGGCGCGGCTCGACGACGAGGTGACGGTGAAGCGCCTGAACAAGCGCGGCGCCATCGTGGAACTGCTGCCGGAAAATCCGGATTTCTCCCCCATCGTGGTGGACCTGAGGCGCCAGGAACTGGTGATCGAAGGCATCGGCGTGGGCGTGATCCGCAATGGGAGGTCGCTGTGAACGCGGCCCTGGAAGCCGTTCTGCGCCACCCCGCCATCTGGCGCGGCGAGCGTTGCGCCCAGGCATCCGAAGACACGATTTCGACGGGCTTCCCCGCGCTGGATGCGGTGCTTCCCGGCGGCGGCTGGCCCCGGGGCGTGCTGACGGAAATCCTGTCGGAACAGGAGGGCATCGGCGAATTGCGGCTGCTGATGCCGGCCCTGGCGCGCCTTGCCGACGAAGATGGATGGCAGACCTGGATCGCGCCGCCCCATATTCCCTACGCCCCCGCCCTGGCCGCCGCCGAGGTGGAACTGGAACGCCTGCTGGTGGTGTCCCCTAAATCTGCCGGTGACGCTTGGTGGGCGGCGGAACAGGCGTTGCGCTCGGGCACCTGCGGCGCCGTTCTGGCCTGGCTGTCCACCCCCGACGAGCGGCGCCTGCGGCGCCTGCAACTGGCGGCGGAGGAAGGAAGGGGCTGGGGGGTGCTGTTCCGCCCCGCTCGTGCGGCCCAGGAGCGCTCTCCCGCGGCCCTGCGGCTTCGCCTGGAAACCGCTCCCAACGGCCTTGCCGTGCATATTCTCAAACGCCGTGGCGGAGTGCTGGACAAGCCGGTGGTGCTGGAGTGGAACCAGACTCTGCCCCAAGCGCGTTCGCGCACCGCCTTGGAGCCCGTTCCCTTTCGGCAGCGCGCTGTTTAAAGGGATATTTCCCTGAGCATTTGCCATGTTGTGGCTCGCCCTGCATTTTCCCGCTTTTCCCCTGGAAGTCTTTTCCCGCGGCACGTTGGGGCCCGAGCCTCTGGCGGTGGCCGAAAAGCAAGGCAGCCGCGCCTGCGTGGTGGCGTGCAATGAAGCGGCAATGAATGATGGGGTGCGGCCAGGGATGCCGGTCTCCGCCGCCCAGGCCTTGGCGGCAGGGCTTATTGTGCGTTGGCGCGCCCCGGCGGCGGAGAGGGAATCCCTTGCCGGCCTCGCCGCCTGGGCCGGACGCTTCACACCTTCAGTTAGCCTCCAGCCTCCCGACGGCTTGCTGCTGGAAATCGGCGGCTGCCTGCGCCTGCATCGTGGTCTGGACAAGCTGCTGAGCAAGGTAAAAAACGGGCTGAGCGCATTGGGCTACGCCGCTATCCAAGCCTGTGCTCCCACGCCCCACGGTGCCTGGCTGCTGGCCAGGGCAGGGAAGGGTGCATGCATCCGCGACCATACCCAGCTTGAATCGGTCTTGGCTACCTTGCCGGTAGGGCTGTTGGAGCAGCCTTTGGAGGTGCTGGAAGGCCTGGAAATGATCGGCGCCCACACCCTGGGGGAATGCCTGCGGCTGCCCCGGGCCGGCTTGGTGCGCCGCTTTGGGCGCCGACTGCCGGACGAGTTGGACCGTGCTTTGGGCAAAGCCCACGACGTTCGCGCCTTCTTCGTTCCGCCAGCGCGCTTCGAACGCCGGTTGGAACTGCCGGCGCCGGTGGAGGCGGCGGAAGCCCTGCTGTTCGCCGCCCGCCGCTTGCTGCCCGAGTTGGAGGGCTACCTCGTCCTGCACCAGTCCGGGGTGCAGCAGCTCGAACTCCTTTGCCGCCACGAGGACGTGCCGGATACCGTGGTTTCCATCGGCTTCGTGCAGCCTGTCCGCGATGCCGGGCGGATGCAGCTTCTGCTGCGGGAAACCCTGGGCCGCACCCATCTCCCGGAGCCCGTTCACACCATCGTCCTCAAGGCGCAACGCATCCTACCCGTGGCAGCGGTGAGCGGGGATCTGTTCCAGGACACCACCCAGAAAGGGGACGGCAACCTCCTGCTGGAGCGCTTGCGCGCCCGGTTGGGGAAGGAAGCAATCCATGGCCTAGCGCCCACTGCCGACCACCGGCCGGAGTCGGCGTGGAGGTCCTGCGAGGCGGGGCAGGGGAGTTCCATTCCCGGTAACGCCCACCGCCCCCTGTGGCTGCTGCCGAAGCCCGTTTCCTGCCGGGATGGTCGGCTGGTGCTGAAGTCCGGGCCGGAGCGCATCGAGAGCGGCTGGTGGGACGGCCGTGGCGTGGCCCGTGACTATTACGTCGCCCAGGACCGAAACGGCGCCCGGCTGTGGGTGTACTGCGACCGGGCCAGCGGCGAGTGGTTCGTCCACGGCCTGTTCGCCTGAAAAACGCCATGACCGATTACGCCGAGCTGCATTGCCTATCCAACTTCACCTTCCTGCGGGGCGCGTCCCACGCCGAGGAACTGGTGGCCCGCGCCCGGGAGCTGGGGTACGCGGCCCTGTCCATCACCGACGAATGCTCCCTGGCGGGGGTGGTGCGCGCCCATGTGGCGGCGAAGGAATGCGGCCTGAAACTGATCGTGGGCAGCGAAATCCGCTTCGCCGAAGGCGTGCGCGCTGTGCTGCTGGCGATGGACCGCACCGGCTACGGCCACCTGTCGGAACTCGTCACCCGGGGGCGGCGTAGCGCCACCAAGGGCCGCTATGCTCTTTCCCTGGACGATCTCGGCCCGGGGCTGCCCGGCTGCCTCGCTTTGCTGTTGCCCGACCCGCTCCCCTCCCTGGAGCAGGCGCGGCGATTCGCGGCTTGTTTTCCCCGCCGGTCGTGGCTGGCGGTGGAACTGTTCCGCGCCCCCGACGATGCCGCCCGGTTTGCCGCCCTGGAAGCGCTGGGGGAGGGGGCCGGACTGCCGCTGGTGGCGGCCGGGGACGTGCACATGCACATCCCCGGGCGGCGGCCCCTCCAGGATTCACTCACCGCCATCCGCCTCGGAGTGCCGGTGTCCGAGGCGGGAGCCGCCCTTTATCCCAACGGCGAGCGCCATTTGCGCCCGAAGACGGAACTGGCGCAGCTCTATCCGCAGGAGTTGCTGGCCCAGACTATCGCCATCGCGGAACGCTGCCGCTTTTCCCTCGACGAACTGCGCTATGAATATCCTGAAGAACTGGTGCCGGCGGGGGAAACACCCGCCTCCCACCTGCGGAAGCTGACCGAGGAGGGCCTGGAACGGCGCTTCAAGGATGGAACACCGGACAAGGTGCGCGCCCAGGTGGAACACGAGCTGGCCCTCATCGCGGAACTGGGCTACGAGCCCTATTTCCTCACCGTCCACGACATCGTGCGTTTTGCCCGGGGCCGCGGCATCCTGTGCCAGGGGCGCGGCTCCGCAGCCAATTCGGCGGTGTGCTACGCCCTGGGGATCACCGAGGTGAATCCGGCCTGCATGGAAATGCTGTTCGAGCGCTTCATCTCCCGGGAGCGCAACGAGCCGCCGGACATCGACGTGGATTTTGAGCACGAGCGCCGGGAGGAGGTGATCCAGTACCTTTACGCCAAATACGGCCGGGAGCGCGCTGCCCTGGCCGCCACCGTCATCACCTACCGCCCCCGCAGCGCCATGCGGGATGCAGGCAAGGCCCTGGGTTTCGACCTGGAGCAGGTGGACCGGCTGGCGAAATCCATGGCTTGGTGGGATGGCCGGCAGGTGCGTGCGGAGCGGTTGGCGGAAGCCGGCTTCGACCCCGCCAACCCCAAGGTGCGCCTGCTGATGGGGCTGGTGGACCGGCTGGTGGGCTTTCCCCGCCACCTGTCCCAGCACGTGGGGGGCTTCGTCATCGCCCGGGGCCGGCTCTCCCGCCTGGTGCCGATCGAAAACGCGGCCATGGCGGAGCGCACCGTCATCCAGTGGGACAAGGACGACCTCGATGCCCTGGGGTTGCTGAAGGTGGACGTGCTCTCTTTAGGCATGCTCTCCGCCATCCGCCGCGCCCTGGACTTGGTGGGCACGGTGCGGGGACGTCCCATAGCCATGGCGGACATTCCCTCCGAAGACCCGGCGGTGTACGACATGATCGGCCGCGCCGACACCCTGGGGGTGTTCCAGATCGAATCCCGCGCCCAGATGGCCATGCTGCCGCGCATGAAGCCGCGCAATTTCTACGACTTGGTGATCGAGGTGGCCATCGTGCGGCCGGGGCCGATCCAGGGCGGCATGGTGCATCCCTATTTGCGCCGCCGCCAGGGTCTTGAGCCGGTGACTTATCCCAGCGAAGCGGTGCGGGGCGTGCTGGAGCGCACCCTGGGAGTGCCGATTTTCCAGGAGCAGGTGATGCAGCTGGCGGTGGTGGCCGCGGGCTTCACGCCGGGGGAGGCGGACCACTTGCGGCGCTCCATGGCGGCTTGGCGGCGCAAGGGCGGCCTGGAAAAGTTCGAGCAGCGCCTGGTGGACGGCATGGGGGAGCGGGGCTACCCGGAGGAATTCGCCCGGCAGATTTTCCAGCAGATACAAGGCTTCGGCGAATACGGCTTCCCGGAATCCCACGCCGCGAGTTTCGCCCTGCTGGTCTACATCTCCGCCTGGCTCAAGTGCCACGAGCCGGCGGCCTTCGCCTGCGCCCTCCTGAACAGCCAGCCCATGGGCTTTTACGCCCCCGCCCAGCTCGTCCAGGATGCCCGCCGCCACGGCGTGGAGGTGCTGCCGGTGGACGTGACGGCGAGCGAGTGGGATTGCACCCTGGTTTCTGCAGGGGAGGGAAGGGGACCGGCGCTGCGGCTGGGTTTACGCCTGGTGAAGGGCTTTTCCCTGGAAGGCGTGGCGCGCCTCACGACGGCCCGGGCGCAACGGTCTTTCACCAGCATGGAAGACCTGGCTTCCAGGGGCGGGCTGGAAAAGCGCGACCTGAAATGCCTCGCCGCAGCGGGCGCCCTGGCTACCCTCGCCGGGCATCGCAGACAAGCCTATTGGGATGTGGCGGGCATCGAGCCGGGCACGCCCCTCGCCGCCGCTCCGGCCGAGGAAAGCGCGCCGGACCTGGTTCCTTTCACCGAAGGCCAGGATCTGGTGGCCGACTACGCCAGCTTAGGGTTAACCCTGGGCCGGCACCCCCTGGCGCTGTTGCGGGAACGCCTGAAACAGGAACGCATGGTCACCGCCGCCGAACTGGGCACTTTTCCCCATGGGCGCCTGGCCCGTGCCACCGGTCTGGTCATCAACCGCCAGCGCCCCGGCACCGCCAGCGGCGTGACCTTTCTCACCCTGGAAGACGAAACCGGCCAGATCAACGTGGTGGTGTGGCGCGACCTTGCCGAGCGTCAGCGGCGCGAACTGCTGGGTGCGCGGCTGCTGGCCGTATACGGCGTATTGGAGCGCCAGGGCGAAGTGTCCCACCTGATCGCCGGCCGGCTCAGGGATTTCACCCCGCTCCTGGGCAAGCTAATGACGCGCTCGCGGGATTTCCATTGATTCGCTAACTCCTTCAGGTGTTCGATACCTCCCACGAACGGGGTCTGTCTTTTCAATGGGCGCAGAAGCCGATTCCCATGCTCCGGCGCGTCGGCATGTCCGCCAGGTCATTGGGCAGCAGTGAAATCGGCCTGTCCGTCGGTGCTTCGACCAATCTCAGCGCAGCGTTGCCGCAGGCCGCCAGCAGCCGCTTGCGGATGTCCCGCGGGGTAAGTCCGATGAGCCGTTCCATCACGCTGCCGTCTATGCTCCGGGAAAACGCCGGCCCCCAGGTACCCTCGTGCTCTTCCAGAATATCGCCGTAAATGGAGGTGGCAATTTGCGGAATCTGCTCCGGCGTGGGGGAGGGCACCTCGATCACCACCAGCCGCGACAGGATGGCTTCGGGAATCGCCGGCAGGGCGTTGGCCGTGGCGACCCAGGTGATATGGGAGCAGTCCATGGGCAGGTCGATGGATTCGTCCACGAAGACCCGGGCGGTCTTCTTCTCCAAAAGTTGGTAAAGGGGCCCGTGGGGATCGTAGTCCGTGGCCCCGGACAACTTGTCAATCTCGTCCAGCAGGATGATGGGATTGGCGGTGGCGCCGTCGCGCAGGGTGGTGTGAACCTTGCCCGGTTTTCCCCCGTGCCAGCTGGTGCAACTGCCCGACAGGACGAAATTGGCCGTCACCCCGCCGCATTGCACCACCACGAATTCCAGTTCCAGCATCCGCGATACTTCGAAGAAGTAGCGGGTTTTGCCGATACCCGGATCACCAAGCAGCAGCAGGGGCTGGAATGCGGCGAGGCGCTTGGGGGAAAGCCGGCATAGTTCCACCTGCCTGGCAATGAAATCAGATACTTCGGAGAAGTTCGGAAAGCTGCGGCGCAGCTTCGCCAAATCAAACTTGTCGGGGATGCGGCGGAGCAGGCGCATATTGCCGGTCTTCTTCATGTGCTGGAGATAACGCATGCGGTCCCCATCCATGGGAGAGGCCATGGAAGCGGTGAGCCGGGCCATGTCGAAATACGGCACCTCGATATTGTCCGGCGCTTCCACCACCGCGGATTGCATCTCTTCGATGACGTTCGCCTCGCACGTGACCTCGGCTGCACAGCCCTTCAGTTCACGCTCCAGCCATTGGGTGAAAGCCGCTTCCTGAGGGCCTTCTGAGGGTGACGATGGTCGTGACATGGTTCTCCTCCTCCCTGATTAATCGGCTAAATGGCTCCGGCTGAATGCTGATAGAAGAGCCGTAGCAACTCCTGGTCGCGCTTGTCCCAGGCGATCGAAACCGCACTCTGATTCTTACCGTTCTTGTGGGACATGTTCGCCCGGTGCTGCAGCAGGAGCGCCACGTTCTTGAGGTTGCCGTGGGTCGTAGCGACCAGCAGGGGCGTGTTGCCCTCTTCGTCTTCCGCATCTACCGGAACATTGCAGAACAGCAGGTATTCGGCGATGGCCGGCTGGTTATGGGTAGCCACCAGATGCAAAGGGGTGCGCAGCTTCGCGTCCGGCATATCGAGACGCGCTCCCACCTCGCGCAGCATCCGCAGTACTTCCAGGTTGCCCGCCGTGGAGGCCACGTGCGCCGCCGTGGCGTCGTCGTCGTTGTGGTGGTCCACGTTGGCCTGGTGATCCAGCAACTGTGCCACCAGCTTGGGAGTCAGCGCGTAGCGGGCACGGGAGGCCAGCATCAAGGGAGTGTTTCCGTTGGCGTCGGTGATATTGACGTCGGCGCCACGCGCCAGACACAGACGCACCATATCAATGTCGCCATGCACAACCGCCTGGAGGAGAGCGTAGTTGTAAACCTCTATCTCATCGAAAATCATGGCCGTCCCCGGTAGATGCAAATATGACGTCGCACTTTTACGCTAGCTACTGTCGGGGAAGTACCCAATAAAGCAGAATACGGATTGGAGGGTAGGGAAAGTACGCAGGCCTGATTATCAGCCGATTATTGCAACACTCCTAAAACTACCGTTACTTCGCATAATGTGTATTATGTTAAATAGTAATAACTTTTAGCGCTCTTGGAATAATTGCCCTTGTGCTTCATAAAAGCGGAGCCTCTGTTCCGCTCTCCGATTCCGCTTCCGCATCGACGCCTACTAAGGCCCCGGTGATCGGGGCCTTATAAAACATCAACTTCCGTTTCTTCCTAACGCAAATTGAGGAACATTCTGCGGCCCGCCAGCAACCGCAACAGCGTCCACGCGGAACAATATCGGGACAACGTTAGTGTTCGCAAAGATGGTACTAGTTTTTCCCCAATGTACCGTATATATCTTCCCCCCAGTCGCGGGCCAATCCTCGACACGCGGAGTCCCCCCCCCTGTGTACAGAATGATCCAATCACCAGCATTTACCACCCCATCACCAAACCAAAAGAGATTGTCGTGATAAGGAAGCGCGGCTTTTGCACCCGTGGAATAGCCCACCATAATCCCGTACTGACCCATATTCGTCGTCGTATTCACAAACATGGGGATTCTCTCAAGATTTGGAGCCCCTCTATCTGCTACTGGATGGAGTTGCAGTTCCAGAAGGTCAGTTACAATCATTTACCACCTCCCTTCACTGGTTTAAACCAACCCGCCAACATCAGTAAAGCGCCAATTCCCAGTACAAACCACGCGACATCCACAAACTCCTTGCGGTCCATAAATGAAATAGATCCAGTCACCAAAGCTGTTCCGGCGGCAATCCCAAAATTCCTTAGGTGCCTTATTTGTAAAAACGCCTCCAACCTTTCGTTCAAAATGCCAACCTCAGTCCTCTTCTCGCCCAGTTTTTGAAGCAGGTCGTCTATCCTCTCCCGCAAGCGAGCAACTTCTTTCTTCTGCTCATCGAGGTCGCGTGCCAACTGAGACGTTAGCCCGGTCATGAGCGCCGAAACAACCTCATTGCCAAATGCCCTGGAGTTAGTCGCTCTAATACCTTCTATAGTCTCTGCAAGGGGAAAGCTATTATGAGGTTTGGCCGGTTCGATCGAGATCAATTGATCTCCTGCGATTTGACTGCCATCAGCCCCAGACTCCGCAGGCTTCGGGACTTCATCAATATCCGTCATGTTTCTCTGCCCTAGTAGTTAATGCGCCAGTCCAATCTTAAGTTTCGGCTCGACAAATGAGAAAAACGCGCAACTGTTTTAAGTACCTAACGCCAGCTTGGCGATATACCCCGACCGGGACTCCCCTGCCGCCTTCGCCGCCGCATCCAGCCGCACCAACACCCGATGGGGCAGCGTGATATTGATCCGGTCGGTTTTATCCTCCAACTTCGAAAGATCTACCGTTACCACCGCCCAAATCCACCCATTGAACTCCTTCTTATTATGATGGGCTTCGATTGACGTCGGCTGCGGAATCTTCCGTCCGGCATCCAGTTCTGCCTCGATCCACAACAAGACCGCCTCCTCGGCATTCGCGATCGTTTCATCCAACGTATCGCCCGCCGAAAAGCACCCCGGCAGATCCGGCACCACCACTCCGTAAGCATGGCCCTGATCACCCGGCTCAATCGCAATCGGATAACGCATCTCACACCTCCTTCAACCCCGCCTGTCGGCGGATAGCCTTCACCAGCCCGATACCGAGATCCTTCTTCGGATGCGGCACCACCACACTCCCCGGCCGGGACGAATGCTTGAAAACGTGATGGCTACCGCGCACGCGGTCCAACACCCAGCCCTCGGCCTTCAGCTCACGGATTAAATCGGCGCTGTTCATGGTGTGTATTATACACATCTGAATTCCAGCCGTCCTCCCCGGACCTTCCGCCCTGCCGCAACAAAAAAATACCAAGAATTACCCCCCTCCCGGGCAAGCAATACCTGATTCAATTCCCTCTCTCCCCGGTCCATCCTTCAGTTTGAACGAAGGACACGAACAAACAATGGACATCGGATGGAAACCAAAGAAGCTACGCGCTTCTCCCGGCGGTACGAGCGCATCCGGCGGGACAGCGAGCGCCTGTGTGAGCCGCTGGAAATCGAGGATTACGGCGTCCAGACCATGCCGGCGGTCAGCCCGCCCAAGTGGCATCTGGCCCATACCGCCTGGTTCTTTGAAACGCTCCTCCTGACGCCTTATCTGGACGGCTACCGGGAATACCACCCGTTGTTCGCCCACCTGTTCAATTCCTATTACGAGTCCCTGGGCAGTTTCCATCCCCGACCCGAGCGGGGGCTGTTGTCGCGTCCGACGGTGGATGAGGTTTACCGTTACCGGGCCCACGTGGACGGTCACATGGGGCGGCTGCTGGACCAGGCCGACCATCCCCGGCGGCGGGAAATCGAGGCCCTGACGGTGTTGGGCCTCAACCACGAGCAGCAGCACCAGGAACTCCTGCTCACCGACATCAAGCATATTTTCGCCTACAACCCGTTGCGGCCCGCCTATCGCGAAGCTTCGCCGTCGGCAGCGGTTTCCGTCCTCCCTCCCCTGCGCTGGCTAGATTTCGGCGGCGGGCTACACGCCATCGGCCACGGCGGAGACGGGTTCGCTTACGACAACGAGGGGCCGGAGCATACGGTGTATCTCCGGGATTTCCGCCTGGCGTCGCGGCCGGTGAGCAACGGCGAGTTCATGGAGTTCATCGATGCCGGCGGCTACCGGCAGCCCGAACACTGGCTGTCCGACGCCTGGCACACGGTGCGGCAACAGCACTGGGAAGCGCCCCTGTACTGGGAGCGCTTAGACGGCGAATGGTGGCACATAACCCTGGCCGGCATGGCGCCGGTAGACCCGGCGGCACCGGTATGCCACGTCAGCCATTACGAGGCCGCGGCCTTTGCCCAGTGGCGCGGCAACCGCCTGCCTACGGAGGCGGAGTGGGAAGTGGCGGCCAAGGGGCTGCCGGTGGAGGGCAACTTTCGAGACCGCGGCGCCATTTCTCCCCTTCCCACTCCCTTGGGGGGCGAATCCCTGTCCCAGATGTTCGGCGACGTGTGGGAGTGGACCCAGAGCGCCTATGCCCCCTACCCCGGATACCGCCAGGATTCCGGGCCCCTGGGGGAATACAACGGCAAGTTCATGAGCAGCCAGATGGTGCTGCGGGGCGGCTCCTGCGCCACGCCGGCGGACCATATCCGCGCCACCTACCGCAACTTCTTTTATCCCGCGGAACGCTGGCAGTTTTGCGGTTTTCGCCTGGCGGAGGACATGCCATGAACGATTCGGCCCCCGCTTTCCGCTTTTACGACCACCATCCCGCGCCGGCGGACCTTGAGCGGGAGGTGATTCTCGGCCTCAGCCGGAAGGCCCGTTCCATCCCCCCCAAGTATTTTTACGACGAGGAGGGCTGCCGGCTGTTCAAGGCGATTTGCGCCACGCCGGAGTACTACCCGACGCGGACGGAAATCCGCATCCTGCGGGAAAATCTAGCGGAAATTACCGACTGCATGGGGCCGGGCTGCCTGCTGATCGAGCCGGGCAGCGGCGATTGCCGCAAGGTGCGGGAACTGCTGCCGGCGGTTCGGCCCCAGGCCTACGTGCCCATGGACATTTCCGGTGCTTCCCTGCACGCGGCGGCCTATGAGCTGTGGGGGGACTTTCCGTGGCTCGAAATCCATGCGGTGTGCACCGATTTCACCACCGATCTGGCGCTCCCCTATTGCTCGGGGGATTCCCCGGGGGTGGCTTTCTTCCCCGGGTCCAGCATCGGCAATTTCGATCCCGGCCATGCGGTGGCGTTCCTGCACACCATCGCGGCCATGGTGGGGCCTGGCGGTGGGCTGCTGATCGGCGTGGACCTGAAGAAGGATGCCGCCGTCCTCAACGCCGCCTACAACGACGTCCAGGGCCTGACGGCGGCTTTCAACCGCAACCTGCTCACCCGCCTCAACCGGGACCTGGGGGCGAACTTCGACCCAAATGGGTTCCGCCACCATGCCTACTACAACGAAGCCGAACAGCGGGTGGAAATGCATCTGATAAGCGAGGCCCGGCAGCAGGTGCGCATCGGCGATTGGCGCTTCGATTTCAGGGACGGTGACGGCATCCACACCGAGAATTCCTACAAGTACACCGTGGCGGAGTTCCAGGAACTGGCGGGGAAAGCCGGTTTTTCCGCCGTCCGGGCGTGGACCGATCCGGAATGCCTGTTCAGTGTGCACTATCTCAAGATGGCGGGAAGCGGGAAACGATGAGTGGTGCCCATGGGCAGGATTGAACTGCCGACCTCTCCCTTACCAAGGGAGTGCTCTACCACTGAGCTACATGGGCCAAAACCTGAAAAACCTATCCAGCTCGCGATAGGTCTTCGTTAAAAGCGCCGGGAACGGCGCTTGTGTTGTTGCTTTCTGGCGGAGAGGGTGGGATTCGAACCCACGGTACAGCAAGCTGTACAACAGATTTCGAGTCTGTCCCGTTCGACCACTCCGGCACCTCTCCTCGAAAGGTGCGCATTCTACCAGCTTTGCCCCGCCCATGCTCAATCCAAATGGACAAAATGGGGAAACTTGTCCACACTTCAGGGCATGCGTTTTCTTATCCCCTTCATCGCCCTGGGATTCCTTGGCGCTTGCGGGCAGACCGCTAAGCCGATTCCTCCCTATTATCAAAGTGGCGAACTGGTGGTGGTCACCCGCAACAGCCCCACCACCTATTACGAAGATGCGTCGGGGGAACCCGCCGGGTTCGAGTACGACCTGGTGGAGATGTTCGCCAAGGAACTGGGGGTTACGGCGCGCTTCGTCGTCACGCCCCAGTTCAATGAAATCCTCCCCACCCTGATCCAGCAACAGGCCCATCTTGCCGCTGCCGGGCTGACCGTCACGCCCGAGCGGGAAAAACGGGTCCAGTTCGCCCCCCCCTATCAGACCATCCAGCAGCAGGTGGCCTACAACACCCATGCCCTCAAGCCCCGGAGCGCCAAGGATCTGGTGGGAAAGCGCATCGAGGTGGTGGCCGGCAGCAGCTACGTGGAGCGGCTGGAGGAACTGAAGGCCAAGCTGCCGAACCTGAAATGGCGCGAAGCGGAGGTGCTGGAAAGCGAGGAACTGCTGGAAAAGGTGGCCCGGGACGAGGCGGACTACGCGGTGGCGGATTCGAACATCATCGACATCGCCAAGACCTACCTGCCCAACATCGGCAGCGCCTTCAACCTCAGCAGCCCCCAATCCCTGGCCTGGGCCTTTCCCAAGGATGCCGATCCGTTGCTGATCCAGAAGGCGGAGGCGTTTTTCGCGCGCATCAAAAAGGACGGCACCCTGAAGGTGCTGATCGACCGCTATTACGGCCACACCCAGCGGCTCGAGGCGGCGGACGTGTCGGGCATTTTGGATGGCCGCAACAAGACCCTCCCCCGTTTCCGCAAACTGTTTCAGGAGTCCCAGGAGCTAAGCGACGTGGACTGGCGCCTGCTGGCTGCCCTGGCCTATCAGGAATCCCACTGGGACCCCCTGGCCACCTCCCCCACCGGAGTCCGCGGCATCATGATGCTGACCGAGGCAACCGCCGACCGGATGGGGGTTTCGGACCGGCTTGACCCCCACCAGAGCATCCGGGCGGGAGCGAAATATTTCGCCAGCCTGAAGGGCATGCTGCCGAACCGCATCCTGGAGCCGGACCGCACCTGGCTGGCCCTGGCCGCCTACAACATGGGCTACGGCCACCTGGAAGATGCCCGCATTCTCGCCCAGCGGATGAAGATGAATCCGGACTCCTGGGCCGACCTGAAAAAGGTCCTGCCCCTCCTCGCCCAATCCGGCTACTACACCCAGCTCAAGCACGGCTACGGCCGCGGCGGGCAGGCGGTGATTTTCGTCGAGAGCGTGCGCACCTATTACACCATCCTGGCGCGCTTCGAAAAGCCGCATCAGCCGAAGTTCACCTTGGTGCAGGAAGAGCGGCCGGTCAAGCGGCCGCAGCTGAAGCTTCCCCGGGCCTAGCGCGCTTCGATGGACTTGACGCCGCCCATGTAGGGCTGGAGGGCGGCGGGGATATCCACTCCGCCATCGGCCCTCTGATAATTCTCCAGTATCGCCACCAAAGTGCGGCCCACCGCCAGGCCGGAGCCGTTGAGGGTGTGCACCAGTTCCGGTTTGCCCTTGTCGCCGCCGCGGAAGCGGGCTTGCATGCGCCGGGCCTGGAAGGCTTCGAAGTTGGAGCAGGAGGAGATTTCCCGGTAGGTGTTCTGGGCCGGCAGCCACACTTCCAGGTCGTAGGTCTTGGCGGCGGAAAAGCCCATGTCCCCGGCGCACAGCGCCATCACCCGGTAGGGCAGTTCCAGCTTCTGCAGGATGGTTTCGGCGTGGCCGGTCAACGCCTCCAGAGCGGCGTAGGAATCCGCCGGATTGACGATCTGCACCAACTCCACCTTCTCGAACTGGTGCTGGCGAATCATGCCCCGGGTGTCCTTGCCGTAAGAACCCGCTTCGGAGCGGAAGCAGGGCGTGTGGGCGACGAACTTCAGGGGCAGCGCTTCCTGGGCCAGGATTTCATCCCGCACGATGTTGGTCACCGGCACTTCGGCGGTGGGAATCAGATAGAGCTTTTCGTTTTCGCTCTTCTGCACCGAGAACAGGTCGGCCTCGAACTTGGGCAGTTGGCCCGTGCCCCGCATGGAATCCGGGTTCACCAGGTAGGGCACGTAGACTTCGGTGTAGCCGTGCTCCCGGGTGTGGGTGTCGAGCATGAACTGGGTCAGGGCCCGATGCAGCCGGGCGAGGTCGGCCCGCAGCAGGGTGAAGCGGGCGCCGGAGATTTTGGCGGCGGTGGAGAAGTCCAGCATGGACAGCCCCTCCCCCACGTCCACGTGGTCCCGCACCGGAAAGTCGAAGCGGCGCGGCGTGCCCCATTTGCGCACTTCCACGTTGTCGGCCTCGGACTTACCCGCCGGCACGCTTTCGTTGGGCAGGTTGGGAACGGTGAGCAGGATGTCCTGCATGGCGGCCTGGATTTTCTCCAGTTGGGCCTCGGCCGCCTTGAGTTCGTCTCCCAACCCGGCTACTTCGGCCATGATGGCGGAAACGTCTTCACCCTTGGCCTTGGCCTGACCGATGCTCTTGGAGGTGGCGTTGCGCTTGGCCTGGAGTTCCTGGGTGCGGGTCTGGACCGTCTTGCGCTCCTGTTCCAGGGACTGGAAAGCCCCCGTGTCGAGGGTAAATCCGCGGGCGGCGAGTCGTTGGGCCACCCCTTCCAGGTCCGTGCGCAGCAATTGGATGTCTAGCATTTACATTCACCTTAACAGATACTTGCGAGTTACTTTAACAGCTATTTCTTGTATTTTTCGTCCAGCTCCCGCAGGTGGGCCAGGCGCTCTGCGAGCTTACCTTCCAGCCCCCGGGGCGTGGGCCGATAGAAATTCTTGGCGGCCATCTCGTCGGGGAAATAATGTTCTCCCGCCGCGTAGGCTTCGGGCTCGTCGTGGGCGTAGCGGTAGGCATGGCCGTAGCCCAGTTCCTTCATCAGCTTGGTCGGCGCGTTGCGCAGATGGATCGGCACCGGGCGCGACTTGTCGTTCTTGATGAAAGCCCGGGCCTCATTATACGCCACGTATACCGCGTTGCTCTTGGGGGCCACGGCCAGATAGACCACCGCCTCGGCCAGGGCCAGCTCCCCTTCCGGCGAACCCAGGCGCTCGAAGGTTTCCACCGCGTCCAGGGTGATACGCAGGGCGCGGGGGTCGGCCAGACCGATATCCTCCGCCGCCATGCGCACGATGCGCCGGCCCAGGTAAAGGGGGTCGGCGCCGCCGTCCAGCATGCGGCACAGCCAGTAGAGGGCGGCATCGGGATTGGAGCCGCGCACCGACTTGTGGAGGGCGGAAATCTGGTCGTAGAACTCCTCGCCGCCCTTGTCGAAGCGGCGTCCGCTGCGGGCCAGGGAATCCCGCACCAGGGTTTCGTCGATGGTGGTGGTGCGTTGGGTTTCCGCCGCCGTTTTCATCTGCTCCAGCAGGTTGAGCAGGCGCCGGGCATCGCCGTCGGCGTAGCCCACCAGCAGGCTGCGGGCCTCCTCGCTGAAACTCAGTCCGCTGAGCGCCGCGGTCCGGGCCCGGTCGAACAACTGGCCCAACTCGTCTTCCGACAGGGACTGGAGCACGTAAACCTGGGCCCGGGACAGCAAGGCGCTGTTGACCTCGAAGGACGGGTTCTCGGTGGTGGCGCCGATGAAGGTCACCAACCCCTCCTCCACGAAGGGCAGGAAGGCGTCCTGCTGGGCCTTGTTGAAGCGGTGCACCTCGTCCACGAACAGGATGGTGTGGCGGCCGAATTGTTGGAGGGAAAGTCGTGCCCGGTCAATGGCTTCCCGGATGTCCTTCACGCCGGAGAACACGGCGGAAATGGCAATGAATTCGGAATTGAAGGCCTGGGCCATGAGCCGCGCCAGGGTGGTTTTGCCCACCCCCGGCGGTCCCCACAGGATCATGGAGTGGGGCTTGCCGGATTCGAAGGCCAGGCGCAGGGGTTTGCCGGGGCCGAGAAGATGGCTCTGGCCGATCACCTCGTCCAGGGCTTGGGGCCGCAACTGCTCCGCCAGGGGGGCGTCGGGGACGCCCTGGGAAAACAGGTCACTCACCGATCACGTCCGCACCGGGGGGCGGGCTGAACTTGAACTGGTCGGGATCGAGCTTGGGGTTGCGTTCCATGTCCGGGAAGCGGATCACGGTGGTCTGGCCGAATTGGTCCCGCAATTCCATCACGTCCAGCAGGTCGCCGTTGAAGCCCATGCGGATGGTGTCGAAGCCGCCGTCGGGGTTCTTCGGCGTGGCTTCCAGCCATTCCAGGGTGCCGCGTTTGCCCATATCCTTGAGCTGGAACTGCTTTTCGATTTCGTTGCGGCCGGCCAGCAGGGCCGCCGGGGTCTGTCCCAGGGCCTGATCGAGTTTCTTCACCGTCACCTGCTTGAGCTCCGCGTCGTAGACCCACAGCTTTTCTCCGTCGCCGACGATCAACTGGCCCTTGGGCTTGTCGTAGGCCCAGCGGAACTTGCCGGGGCGGGAGAACTGCATGGTGCCGCTGGCTTCCTGGATGGTGGTGAGCTGGCGGTCCAGGACGATCTGCTTGAAATGGGCGCGGGCGGTCTGGGTGCCCGAGAGGAACTGCTTCAGGCGATCCAGGCTGGAGGCGGAGGCCGCCAGGGGCAGCATCAGCAGTGCGATCAGAGCGTATTTCATCAATTCATCCGTGTTCAGTCGTTGCCCGGCACCAGCACGTCCCGGTTGCCGTTGCTTTGCATGGGGGACACCAGGCCGGATTTCTCCATCTGCTCGATCAGGCGCGCCGCCCGGTTGTAGCCGATGCGCAGTTGGCGCTGGACCAGGGAGATGGACGCCCGGCGAGCCTTGAGCACCAGGGCCACCGCTTCGTCGTAGAGCGGGTCCGACTCGCCGTCGCCACCGCCCTCCTCCCCTTCCGCCCCGCCTTCGACGGCGCCTTCGAGCAGGCCTTCGATGTACTGGGGTGCGCCCTTGGCCTTGAGAAAGTTCACCACCTGGTGCACTTCGCCATCGGCCACGAAGGCGCCGTGGACCCGCTGGGGATAGCCGGAACCCGGCGGCAGGTAAAGCATGTCCCCCTGCCCCAGCAGCGCTTCGGCGCCCATCTGGTCGAGGATGGTGCGGGAGTCGATCTTGCTCGATACCTGGAAGGCGATGCGGGTGGGAATGTTGGCCTTGATCAGGCCGGTAATCACGTCCACCGACGGCCGCTGGGTCGCCAGCACCAGGTGGATGCCGGAAGCCCGGGCCTTCTGGGCCAGGCGGGCGATCAACTCTTCCACCTTCTTGCCCGCCACCATCATCAGGTCGGCCAGTTCATCAATGACCACCACGATCAGCGGCAGTTCCTCCAGGGGCTCGGGGGCGTCGGGGGTGAGGCTGAAGGGATGGGTCAGCTTCTCGCCGGCTTTTTCCGCGTCGCGGATTTTCTGGTTGAAGCCCGCTAGGTTGCGCACCCCCAGGGCCGACATCAGCTTGTAGCGCTTTTCCATCTCCGCCACGCACCAGTTGAGGGCGTTGGCGGCCTGGCGCATGTCGGTGACCACCGGCGCCAGGAGGTGGGGAATGCCCTCATAAACAGACAACTCCAGCATCTTGGGGTCCACCAGGATCAGCCGCACTTCCTGAGGCGTCGCCTTGTAGAGCAGGGACAGGATCATGGCGTTGATGGCCACCGATTTGCCGGAACCGGTGGTGCCCGCCACCAGGGCGTGGGGCATCTTGGCCAGGTCGGCCACCACCGGCTTGCCGCCGATGTCCTTGCCCATGGCGATGGTCAAGGGCGAAGCCATGTCCGAATAGACCTGGGCGGAGAGGATTTCCGACAGCCGCACCGTCTGGCGCTTGGGATTGGGAATTTCCAGCCCCATGCAGGACTTGCCGGGAATGGTTTCCACCACCCGCACGCTCACCACCGACAGGGCCCGGGCCAGATCCTTGGCCAGGTTGGTGATCTGGCTGCCCTTCACGCCCACCGCGGGCTCGATTTCGTAACGGGTGATGACGGGGCCCGGGAGGGCCGCCACCACTTTGACTTCGACGCCGAAGTCCAGCAGCTTGCGCTCGATCAGGCGGGAGGTGAATTCCAGGGTTTCGGCGCTGAGGGTTTCCACCGCGCCGTCGGCCTCGTCCAGCAGATGGAGCGGCGGCAGGTCGGAATCCGGCAGGTCGGCGAACAGGGGTACCTGTTTCTCCTTCACCACCCGCTGGGACTTGGGGATCTCCACCACCGGCGCCTCGATCTGAAGCGGTTCGTGGTCTTCCCGCCGCTTCTTCACTTCCGCCACGAGCTCTTCGCGGCGGATGGTGGCCTTCTTGCCGGCCTTGCGGTCCTGCCATGCCTGCCAGCCGCCGATGGCGGTGTAGTAAGTCCGCTCGAGGAAACCGCCGAAATTCTCGATGAAGCCCAGCCAGGACAGGCCGGTGAACAGGCTGAGGCCCACGGCGATGCACAGCAGCAGGGCCAGGGTGGCGCCGGTAAAGCCCAGGGTGCGGAACAGGATGTCGCTCGCCACCGTCCCCATCATGCCGCCGGGGGCCAGGGGCAGCGCCGCCTTCAGGGTGTAGAGGCGGAGGGCTTCCAGGCCGCTGCAGCCGAACAGCAGCACCAGGAAGCCGGTGCCGGCGACGATCAGGGACCGGCGGTCGGACAGGGCAGTGCTGTCGATGCGCTTGTAGCCCCACCACAGGGTGTAGAGGCCGAAGGCGATCCACAGGTAGCCCGAGATGCCGAAGAGATAAAGCAGGAGGTCCGCCACCCAGGCGCCGAGACGACCGCCGGCGTTCTGCACCAGCGCCATGCTTTCGCTGTGGGACCAGCCGGGATCGCCGCGGTGGTAGGTGAACAGCGCCAGGGAGAGATAGAGGGTGATCGCCACCAGCACCAGCCACCACACCTCGGTCAACAGGGCCGGCAGGCGGCTGGCCAGGGGGCCCTTGGCTTGAGGGCGTCCGGCGGGCGTTTGCTTGGGGTTCGTGAGGGCCATCGGCTATCGAGCTTATGAGATCGCCCGATTATAACCCGAATGGGCAACTGATCGTTTTAGACTCCATCCACCCGTCAGGCATTCTTGGTACAATGCCCAGCAATTAACTCAACCAAAAAACCTCAAGGAGTCGTCGATGTCCACCAAGCACTGCCGCGTCCTCATTCTCGGTTCCGGTCCCGCCGGCTACACCGCCGCCGTCTACGCCGCCCGCGCCAACCTCAACCCGGTGCTGGTCACCGGCATGCAGCAGGGCGGCCAACTCACCACCACCACCGAGGTGGACAACTGGCCCGGCGCCGTGGACGGCATCCAGGGCCCCGACCTGGTGGCCAACATGCTGAAGCACGCCGAGCGGTTCAATACCGAAATCATCTTCGACCACATCCACACCGTGAAGCTGGATCAGAAGCCCTTCACCCTGGTGGGCGACTCCGGCACCTATACTTGCGACGCCCTGATCATCGCCACCGGCGCCTCCGCCAAGTACCTGGGCATTCCCTCGGAGCAGGCCTTCATGGGCCGGGGCGTTTCCGGCTGCGCCACCTGCGACGGCTTCTTCTACCGGGGCCAGGACGTGGCCGTGATCGGCGGCGGCAACAGTGCCGTGGAAGAAGCCCTGTACCTGTCCAATATCGCCAAGAAGGTGACCCTGGTGCACCGCCGGGACGTGTTCAAGGCGGAGAAGATCCTCATCGACAAGCTGATGGACAAGGCCCGGAACGGCAACATCACCCTGGAGCTGAACCACCACCTGGACGAGGTGCTGGGCGACAAGAGCGGCGTCACCGGCATGCGCATCAAGAGCACCGCCGACGATTCCACCAAGGACATCGCCGTCTCCGGCGTGTTCATCGCCATCGGCCACAAGCCTAACACCGACATCTTCCAGGGCCAGCTGGAACTGGACGGCGGCTACGTCGTCACCCAGGGCGGCCGCCACGGCTACGCCACCCAGACCAGCGTCCCCGGCGTGTTCGCCGCCGGCGACGTGCAGGACAACGTCTACCGCCAGGCCATCACCAGCGCCGGCACCGGCTGCATGGCCGCCCTGGACGCCGAGCGCTATCTGGAGAGCCTTGGCTAAAAAGAAGGGCGGCAGCCACGAACTGCCGACCGTTCCCGCAGAGGACGTGGCCCTGTTCCGCGAGGCGGTGGGCGACGCCCTCCCTCTCCGTCCCACCGGACGGAAACCTCCCCCCTTCAAACGCCTGAAACCCGTCCCCCGCCAAAGCCTGGGGGACGAACAGCAGGTGTTGGAAGATTCCCTCAGCGACCATATTCCCTGGATGGACGCCATGGAAACCGGCGAGGAGCTGAATTTCCTGCGCCCCGGCCTGAATCGCCAGACCCTGCGCCGCCTGCGCGGCGGCCACTGGGTGATCGAAGCCCAACTGGATCTCCACGGCTACACCAGCGACGAGGCCCGGCTCCAACTGGCCGAATTCCTCAACCAGTGCAAGAAGCGCGGCCTGCGCTGCGTGCGCATCATTCATGGCAAAGGGCTGGGCTCCAAGAACAAGGAGCCGGTGCTCAAGATCAAAGTGAGGAACTGGTTGATGCAGCGGGAGGAAGTACTGGCCTTTTGCCAAGCCAGTCCCGCCGACGGCGGCGGTGGTGCCACCCTGGTGCTGCTTAAGGCGATGGGTTAACAGGCTATATCCCCGCAGGGGTTCGGGATATAATTCGGTCCTTTATAAAACACACTATTCCGGATGTCCGCCACTTCCCCTTCCCTGCGCCGAGGCACCCTGCTGTTGCTATTGGCCGCCTTCATCGCCGTCTGGTTCAGCAACCTCGAATACCGCAAGCTGGTGCGCCCGGACGAAGGCCGCTACGCGGAAATCCCCCGGGAAATGGCGGTCAGCGGCGACTGGACCACTCCCCGCCTCAACGGCGTCAAATATTTCGAAAAACCCGCGCTCCAGTACTGGGCCACCGCCGCCGCCTACACCGCCTTCGGCGAGCACCACTGGACCGCCCGCCTGTGGCCGGCCCTCACCGGCTTCTTCGGCATCTTGATGGTGGGCTTTACGGGGCGGAAGCTGTTCGGCAGTACCGCCGGCCTCTACGCCGCGGCGGTGCTGGCCAGCAGCCTGTTGTACGTGCTGATCGGCCACATCAATACCCTGGACATGGGGGTCAGCTTTTTCATGGGTCTGGGACTGTGCGGCTTTCTTCTGGCCCACCGGCCCAACGTGCCGGCGAAGGAAAACCGCCTGTGGATGCACGTCACCTGGGCGGCCCTGGCTTTTTCGGTGCTGAGCAAGGGACTCATCGGCTTGGTATTGCCCGGCGCGGTGCTGGTGCTCTACACCCTGATCCAGCGGGACTGGCGGCTGTGGACCCGGCTGCATCTGATCACCGGCCTGCTGCTGTTCTTCGCCATCACCGTCCCCTGGTTCGTGGCGGTGTCCCTGGCCAACCCGGAGTTCTTCCAATTCTTCTTCATCCACGAGCACTTCGAGCGCTTCCTGACCAAGGTCCACGGCCGCTACCAGCCCTGGTACTACTTCGTGCCCATCCTGCTGGCGGGAATGCTGCCCTGGGTGGTCCCCATGTTCGACGCCCTGGCTCGCGCCTGGAAGACTGACGGCAAGCGTACTTTCCAGCCCAAGCGTTTCCTGCTGGTCTGGTCGGTGTTCATTTATTTTTTCTTTTCCATTTCCGATTCCAAGCTGCCCAGTTACATCCTGCCCATTTTCCCGGCCCTGGCCCTGCTGATCGGCGAACGGCTGACGAAGCTTTCCGGTCGCGCCCTGTTCTGGCAGACCGCTCCCCTGGCACTGCTGGCCGTCGCCGCCCTGTGGCTGGCCCCGGAAGTGGGCACTCTGGGGGATGAGGAAGTACCGACCGAGCTTTACCGAGGCTACGCTCCCTGGATCATCGCCGCCGCCGTCACCCTCCTCGGCGGTACCCTGCTGGCTCTCTACTGGAGCCGGCAGCAGAAAATCACTCCGGCGGTGCTCGTCCTGGGTTTCACCGGACTGGTGGCGTCGCAACTCACCCTCACCGGCCACGACGCGCTGTCTCCGGCCAGTTCCGCCTACCACCTGGTGCCGCGCATCCAACCCCATCTCAAGCCGGGCATCCCGTTCTACAGCGTGGGCATGTACGAACAGACCCTGCCCTTCTATATCAAGCGTACGGTGACGGTGGTGGAATGGCAGGACGAGCTGGAGTTCGGTTTCCAGCAGGAACCGGACAAGTGGGTCCCGAAGATCGAAACCTTCAAACAACTGTGGCGCGAACAACCCGAGGCCCTGGCCATCATGAATCCCCATATGTACAGCCGGATGGAGCAGGAGCAACTGCCGATGGAGGAAATCGCCCGTGACACCCGCCGCGTGGTGGTGAGGAAACCATGAACCTGTTCAGCTTTTCCCTCGTCCTGACCGGCGTGCTGCTCAACGCCGCCGCCCAACTGCTGCTCAAGGCCGGGACCAACCAGCTCGGGGTCATCAGCTTCACCCGGGACAACATTCTTCCCCTCGGCTGGCAGATCGGCACCCAGCCCCACATTTTCGGCGGCCTGACCTGCTACGCGGTGAGCGTGGTGGTGTGGATCATGGCCCTGTCCCGGGTGGAAGTCAGCATCGCCTACCCGATGCTGTCCATCGGCTATGTGGTCAACGCCATCGCCGCCTGGTGGCTGTTCGGCGAGGCGGTGTCCCTCACCCGCATGCTGGGCATCGGCGTTATAATCGTCGGTGTCTATATCGTGGCCCGCAGCTGACAACCAAATAAGAATGGCCGGCATCGCTCTCGAATTCGCCCATCAACGGCACGTGGCGGCCATCCAGCGCTACGCCTCCGACCCCGCCATCGGCGCCCTCTCCAACGTCCCCACCCCCTACCCCGCCGACGGTGCCGAGCAGTGGCTGGCCTGGGCGGACGGCGAGAGGGAAGCCGGCACCGGCATCCATTTCGCGGTGACCCTCGACGGGAAATGCATCGGCAGTTGCGGCCTCACCGGCATCGACGGCATGGCCCACCGTTGCCAGTTAGGCTACTGGATCGCCAAGCCTTTTTGGGGCAAGGGCTACGCCACGGAAGCTGGCACCCAAGCACTGCAATACGGATTCGACGAGCTACCGGTGGACACGGTGGAAGCCTGCTGCCTGCTGCGCAACCCCGCGTCCTTGCGGGTGCTGGAAAAGCTGGGCTTCAACAAATTCGCCGAAACCAGCAACGGCTGCGACCCCAAATGGCCGGCCGACGAGCTCATCGGCCACTTTCGACTGAACCGCGCTCAATGGCAGGCGCAACATTCCCAGGCTGCATGATGACGACCAATTACCTTCCTTTCACCCGCCCCACCCTGGACGAGGAAACCATCCAGGGGGTGGTCGAGGTGCTGCGCTCCGGCTGGCTGGCCAGCGGGCCCAACGTCCAGAAATTCGAAAAGGGCCTGTCCGACTACCTGGGGGGCCGCCCGGTGCGCTCCCTCACCTCCGCCACCGGCGGGCTGGAAGTAGCCTTGCAGGTATGCGGCATCGGCCCCGGCGACGAGGTCATCACCCCGGCCATGAGCTTCACCGCTACGCCCAACGTCATCATGCGCGTCGGAGCCAAGCCGGTGTTCGTGGACGTGGACCTGGACAGCCGCAACATGAATTTGGCCCAGGCGGAAGCCGCCATCACGCCGAAAACCAAGGCCCTGATGCCGGTGCATTTTTCCGGCCTGCCCCTGGACATGGACGCCCTTTACGACCTGGCCAAACGCCACAATCTGCGGGTGATCGAAGACGCCGCCCACGCCATCGGCTCCGCCTGGAAGGAAAAGAAAATCGGCAGCTTCGGCGACATCGTGTCCTTCAGCTTCCACCCCAACAAGAACATGACCACCATCGAGGGCGGTGCCCTGTCCTTCGCCAATAGCGACGAGCTGGCCCTGTTCGACAAGCTGCGTTTCCACGGCATTTCCCGTGATGCGGACGGCGACATGGACGTCAGCGTCGCCGGCGGCAAGTACAACCTGTCCGACGTGGCCGCCCGGGTCGGCGTGGGCCAACTACCCCACATAGACGCCTTCAACGCCCAGCGCCGCAAACTGGTGGCCCGCTACTTCGAACAACTGGACACCGATCCGGCCTTCCTGCTGCCGGCCCAGGGCGACGAGGGCCACAGTTGGCACATGTTCGCCCCCCTGCTGCCGCTGGACCGGTTGAAAATCAGCCGCAAGGAATTCATCCAGAAAATGCACCAGCGGGGCATCGGCGTCGGTATCCACTACCCCGCCCTGCACCTGTTCAGCCTCTACCGCGGCCTGGGCCACCAGGAGGGCGACTTCCCCAACGCCGAGCGCATCGGCCGCGAAACCGTCACCCTGCCCCTGTTCCCGGCCATGACCGAAGCGGACGTGGACCGGGTATGCGCCGCCGTCAAAGAAATTTTCCAGGAGGCCAGACAATGAGCCAGCCCGACGTCTCCGTCATCATCCCGGTCTACAACGAGGAGGACGGCCTCCAGGTCCTGTTCGACCGCCTCTACCCGGCGATGGACAAGCTGGGAATCCGCTACGAAATCGTGTTCGTCAACGATGGCAGCAAGGACCGCTCCGCCGCCATCCTGCGGGAGCAGTTCCAGAAGCGCCCCGACGTGACCCGGGTGATCCTGTTCGGCGCCAACTTCGGCCAGCACATGGCGATCATGGCGGGCTTCGAACACTGCCGCGGCGCCCGCATCGTCACCCTGGACGCGGACCTGCAAAACCCGCCGGAGGAAATCGGCAAACTTCTGGCCAAGATGGACGAGGGCTACGACTACGTGGGCTCCATCCGCAAGCAGCGCAGCGACAGCTGGTGGCGCCACGTGGCTTCCCGCGCCATGAACCGCCTGCGGGAAAAAATCACCCGCATCAAGATGACCGACCAGGGCTGCATGCTGCGGGCCTACAACCGCCACATCGTCGACGCCATCAATTCCTGCAAGGAAGTCAGCACCTTCATCCCCGCCCTGGCCTATACTTTCGCCCAGCGCCCGGCGGAAGTGGTGGTGGAGCACGAGGAGCGGGCCGCGGGGGAATCCAAGTATTCCCTCTACAGCCTGATCCGTCTCAACTTCGACCTGATGACCGGCTTTTCCCTGGTGCCCCTGCAATGGTTCTCCATGGTGGGCATCGCGGTGTCCATTTTCTCGGCCCTGTTCGTGGTCTTCCTTGCCATCCGCCGCCTGATCGTCGGCCCCGAGGCGGAAGGACTGTTCACCCTGTTTGCTATCGCCTTCTTCCTCATCGGCGTGACCCTGTTCGGCATCGGCCTCTTGGGGGAATACATCGGGCGGATTTACCAGCAGGTGCGTCATCGCCCGCGCTATTTGGTTGACGCCGTGCTGGAAAAATCCGAATGAGCCGTGCCGTCGTCTTCGCCTACCACAACGTCGGCGTCCGTTGTCTCAAAGTGCTGTTGGCCCACGGGGTGGAAATTCCCCTGATCGTCACCCACACCGACAACCCGTCCGAGACCATCTGGTTCGACAGCGTCGCCCGGTTGGCGGCCGACTACGACATTCCTTTCATCACCCCGGACGACCCCAATACGCCCGAGGTGATCGCCCAGGTCGAAGCAGCGAAGCCAGATTTCCTGTTCTCCTTCTACTACCGCAACATGCTGAAAAAGGGCCTGATGGACATTCCGTCCCAGGGCGCCTTCAACATGCACGGTTCCCTGCTGCCCCAATACCGGGGCCGGGTGCCGGTGAACTGGGCGGTGATCCGGGGCGAGAAGGAAGCCGGGGCGACGCTGCACGTGATGAACGAAAAGCCGGACAACGGCGCCATCGTGGACCAGCAGGCGGTGCCCATCCTGCCCGACGACACGGCCTTCGAGGTGTTCCACAAGGTCACCTGCGCCGCCGAGGTGTGCCTGGACCGCTGCCTGCCCGGGCTGCTGGCCGGAACGGCGGTGTTGAAACCCCAGGATTTGAGCCAGGGCGGCTATTTTGGCGGACGGAAGCCGGAAGATGGTAAAATTGACTGGAAACAGAGCGCAGGGACCATCCACAACTTGGTCCGCGCCGTGGCGCCGCCCTACCCGGGGGCGTTCACGCAACTGGCCGGCTTGCCCATGCGTCTATTGAAAACACGGATCGATGCCACCCGGACTTCCCGCGCCGGCTTTCCGTCGTTGTATTGCGAAAGCGGCAGCTGTTTTGCCGAATGCAGCGATGGCGGCGTATTGAAGGTGCTGGATTTCGAGCTGGATGGAAAACATTTAACGGCAAAAGAGTTTGTTGCACGGCACGGTGGAGAACCGGTGCCGTTCGACCTGGATTTTTAAATCGGTGCGCGTTACGCGTTTCGGCTAATTATTAAGGGAACACAATGAAAAAAGTCCTCATCCTGGGCGTCAACGGTTTCATCGGCCATCACCTCTCCAAGCGCATTCTGGAAACCACCGACTGGGAGGTTTACGGGATGGACATGTACAGCGACCGGGTGACCGACCTGATGTCCAACCCGCGTTTCACGTTCTTCGAGGGCGACATCACCATCAACAAGGAGTGGATCGAGTATCACGTGAAGAAGTGCGACGTGGTGCTGCCCCTGGTGGCCATCGCCACTCCCGCCACCTACGTTCAGGACCCCCTGCGGGTGTTCGAGCTGGACTTCGAAGCCAACCTGCCCATCGTCCGCCAGTGCGTGAAGTACGGCAAGCACCTGATTTTCCCGTCCACCTCCGAAGTCTACGGCATGTGCAAGGACGGCGAGTTCGACCCGGACGCCTCCGAACTGATCCTCGGCCCCATCAACAAGCCGCGCTGGATCTACTCCTGCTCCAAGCAGCTGATGGACCGCGTGATTTGGGCCTACGCCATGCGGCCGGAATACAAGTTCACCTTCACCCTGTTCCGCCCCTTCAACTGGATCGGCGCCGGCCTCGACAGCCTCAACGCCCCCAAGGAAGGCAGTTCCCGCGTCATCACCCAGTTCCTGGGCCACATCGTGCGCGGCGAAGACATCAAGCTGGTGGATGGCGGCGCGGCCAAACGCTCCTTCACCTATATTTCCGACGGCATCGACGCCCTGATGAAGATCATCGAGAACAAGGACGGCGTCGCTTCCAGCCAGATCTACAACATCGGCAACCCCACCAACAACTTCTCGGTGAAGGAACTGGCCAAGATGATGCTGGACCTTTCCCTGGAATACCCCGAGTACAAGGAAACCGCCCAGAAGGTGAAGATGCTGGACGTCACCTCCGACGCCTACTACGGCAAGGGCTACCAGGACGTGCAGAACCGGGTGCCGAAAATCGAGAACACCATGAAGGACCTGGGCTGGAAACCCCAAGTCGCCATGGCCGACGCCCTGCGCCACATCTACGATGCCTACCGGGGCCAAGTGGCCGAAGCCCGCAAGCTGATGGACTGACGTTCCGATAAGCGTGAGGCGGGAGGGGTGAGGCGCACCCTATTCGCCTCACCTCTTTCCCCTCACGCCTCACGTTCATCCATGCAACTCGCCCTCAAAATCGACGTCGACACCTATCGCGGCACCCGCGAGGGTGTTCCGCGCTTGGTGGAAATGCTGCAAGCCCACCAAGCCGGCGCCACTTTTCTCTTCAGCCTCGGCCCCGACCACACCGGCCGGGCCATCAAGCGGGTGTTCCGTCCCGGTTTTATGAAGAAGGTGTCCCGCACCTCGGTGGTGGAGCATTACGGCTTCAAAACCCTGATGTACGGCACCGTCCTGCCGGGGCCGGACATCGGGCGGCGCTGCGCCGACCTGATGCGCGGCGTGAAGGCAGCCGGCTTCGAAACCGGCATCCATTGCTACGACCACATCAAGTGGCAGGACTATGTCGTCGGCAAGGACGCCAACTGGACGGCGAAGGAAATGCTGCTGGCTCAGGGGTGCTATGAAAATATTTTCGGTGAGGCGGCAAGGGTCCACGGTGCGGCCGGCTGGCAGATGAACGTCCACGCCCTGCGGCTGGAACAGCGCATGAGGCTCGAGTACGCCTCCGACACCCGGGGCACCCATCCCTTCGTCCCCATCTGGAACGGCGAAATCATCGCCTGCCCCCAACTGCCCACCACCCTGCCGACCCTGGACGAACTGATCGGGGTCGATGGGATCACGGTGGAAACCGTGGCGGACCACCTTCTCAAGCTTACGGCGAATCCTTTGCCCACCGGCCACGTCTACACCCTCCACGCTGAACTGGAGGGCATGAAGCTGTCCGGCGTGTTCGACCAGTTGTTGCGGGGATGGAAGGCCCAGGGCTACGAGTTGGTGTCCCTGCAGGATTACGCCCTCTCCCTCGACCTTCCCGCCCTGCCCCGCCACCAGGTGGTGGTGGGCGAAATTCCCGGCCGATCAGGCAACCTGGCGCTGCAAGGGGAGCGGTTTCCGCTCTAGGACGCGGATTCGAGAGCGGCGACGAACTTTTCCAATTCCGCCGGCAAGGGTGCTTCCACCACCAGGGGGGCACCGGTCAGGGGGTGGGGAAAGGCCATGCGGAAGGCGTGGAGAAACATGCGTTTCAGGCCGCGCTTCTGGAGTTCCTTGTTGAGGGGGAAATCCCCGTACTTGTCGTCCCCCGCAATGGGGAAGCCCAAGTGAGCCAGGTGGACCCGGATCTGGTGGGTACGGCCGGTTTTGAGTTCGGCCTCCAGCAGGCTGAACTCGTTGAATTTTTTCACTAGCCGGAACACGGTGTGGGATGCCTGCCCGCCCTCCATCACCGTCACCCGCCGTTCGCCGGACTCGGTCAGGAACTTGTGCAGGGGCAGCTTGACGTGCTGTTTCTCGTTGCGCCAGGCCCCCTTCACCAAGGTCAGATAGCGCTTATCCGCGCCGCCTTCCCGCATCATTTGATGCAGTTTCACCAGAGCGCTGCGTTTTTTCGCCACCAGCAGGACGCCGGAGGTCTCCTTGTCCAGGCGGTGCACCAGTTCCAGGAATTTCGCTTCGGGGCGCTCCAGGCGCAGCTGTTCCACCACCCCCCGGCTGATGCCGCTGCCGCCGTGCACCGCCATGCCCGAGGGTTTGGCCAAGGCGACCAAGGCGTCGTCCTCGTAGAGCACGCAGCCGGCAAGACGGGCTTCCACCGGACCGGCGGGTTTTTCCATCGCAGGCTGGGCCGTCCGGATGGGAGGGATACGCAGACGATCCCCCTCCTGAAGACGGTAATCGACATCCACCCGCTTGCTGTTCACCCGCAATTCGCCACTGCGGACCAGGCGGTAGATGCGGCTTTTCGGCACCCCTTTGAGGATTTTCACCAGGAAATTGTCGATCCGCTGCCCGACGCCGCCCTCGTCCACGGTAACCCAATTCACGGATTCTTTGATAATTTCGGGCATATTCCTTATACTTCTAGTCTCATTTTTCCGGCGTCGGACCGTGTTCTGCGAAACGCACCGCCGCCATCGCCGAAGGCCTTGACGACAAACGGCTTTTGGGAAATCGCTGGTTAATCTCGCTCACCAGAAAAAAAGTAGCGATAGTAAACGATTTACGCGCTCAAAGCACTTGATGGAATTTTGAGTCTCGCCCAGTTGGTGGCGGGACTGACAGACCGGCCCTATGTCTTCACTTGTTAACGCTGATATGCCCATGATGAAAGACTGAAGCCCCCCCTTCTTTATTGAACGGTTGGTTTAGCCGTGTTTTGTCGTTCCCGTGTGTGAGCGCGGGAGAACGAAAACAATGAAACGCATGTTATTCAATGCGACCCAAGCCGAGGAATTGCGGGTCGCCATTGTCGATGGTCAGAAACTGATCGATCTCGACATTGAATCGGCCGGAAAAGAACAGCGCAAGAGCAATATCTACAAGGGCGTCATCACCCGCATCGAGCCCAGCCTGGAAGCGGCCTTCGTCGATTACGGCACCGACCGTCACGGCTTCCTCCCCTTCAAGGAAATTTCCCGCAGCAATTTCGCGGAAGGCGTGGATGCATCCCGCGCCCGCATCCAGGATGCCATCCGCGAAGGCCAGGAAATCATCGTCCAGGTGGAAAAGGACGAGCGCGGCAACAAGGGCGCTGCCCTCACCACCTTCATCAGCCTCGCCGGACGCTACCTGGTACTGATGCCGAACAACCCCCGCGGTGGCGGCGTATCCCGCCGCATCGAGGGCGAAGACCGCAACGAGTTGCGGGACATCATGGCTCAGCTGGAAGTGCCCCAGGGCATGAGCATCATCGCCCGCACCGCCGGCATCGGCCGCACGCTGGAAGAACTCCAGTGGGACCTCAACTACCTGATGCAGCTGTGGCGCGCCATCGAGAACGCGGCCAATTCCCAGGGCGGCGCTTTCCTCATCTACCAGGAAGGCAGCCTGGTCATCCGCGCCATCCGCGACTATTTCCAGCCGGAGATCGGTGAACTGCTCATCGACACCCCCGCCATTTACGAGCAGGCGGTGCAGTTCATGGGCCACGTGATGCCCCAGAACGTGAACCGGGTGAAGCTGTACACCGATGACATTCCCCTGTTCTCCCGTTTCCAGATCGAACACCAGATCGAAACCGCTTTCTCCCGCGAGGTCTCCCTGCCCTCCGGCGGCGCCATCATCATCGACCATACCGAAGCGCTGGTCTCCGTCGACGTCAACTCCGCCCGTGCCACCAAGGGCTCCGACATCGAGCAGACCGCCCTCAACACCAACCTGGAAGCGGCCGACGAAGTGGCCCGCCAGCTGCGCCTGCGGGACCTGGGCGGCCTGATCGTGATCGACTTCATCGACATGGAAAGCCAGCGCAACCAGCGGGAGGTGGAAAACCGCCTGCGCGAAGCCCTGCACTACGACCGCGCCCGGGTGCAGATGGGCAAGATTTCCCGCTTCGGCCTGATGGAACTTTCCCGCCAACGCCTGCAACCGAGCTTAGGGGAAACCAGCCACATCCCCTGCCCGCGCTGCCATGGCACCGGCCACATCCGCGGCATCGAGTCCTCCGCCCTGCACATCCTGCGCATCATCCAGGAAGAGGCGATGAAGGAAAACACCTACGCCATCCACGCCCAGGTACCGGTGGACGTCGCCACCTTCCTGCTCAACGAGAAGCGCAGTGAAATCCACACCATCGAGTCCCGGCTGCGGGTCAACGTGCTGCTGATTCCCAACATCCACCTGGAAACGCCTCACTATTCCGTCAACCGCCTGCGCCGGGACGACGCGACCCAGCCGGAATACGCCCAGCCCAGCTACCGGATGGTGGAAGCCCCTCCCACCGAGGAGGAACTGAAGGCCGAAGCGGCGGAAACCAAGCCTCCACGCCAGCAGGCGGCAGTGCAGGGCATCACCCCCACTCAGCCCGCGCCGATAGTGGCAGAATCTGCCGCCACCTCCACTTGGCTGACTAAAATCAAGGGCTGGTTCCAGAAACTGGGCGCCGCCACGGAAGAAACCCCGCCGCCCAAGAAGCGCCCTGCCCGCAACGAACAGCAGCGCCGCGGCGAAGGTCGTGGCCGTGGCGAGGGTCGAGGCGAAGGCCGTGGCCGTGGTGAACGCGGTGAAGGCCGTGGCCGTGGTGAACGCGGCGAACGCGGTGAAGGTCGCAGCGGTGAGCGTGGCGAGGAGCGTGGTGAAGGCCGCCAGCAGGCCCAGCGCCCGCCGCGCCAGGAACGCCCCGCCCAACAGCCCAAGCGGGAACCCCAGGAAGCCAAGCCGGCCCAGGCCCAGGCGGCCCCTGCCAAACCTGAAGCGGCTGCCGGCGAGGGAGGCGAGAACCGCCGCCGCCGTAGCCGCGGTGGACGTCGTGGCGAACGCCGCGAAGAAGGTGGCGCCCAACCCGTTGCCCCGGTAGCTGTCGCCGACGTTGCGGCCGAGTCCGTGGCGGCGCCCCAGCCGGTGGTCGTGGAAAAGGGGGCCGAGCCCGTGGCCGTCGTTCCGGAGACCAAGCCCGAGGCTGTCGAGGCCAAACGGGAAGCCGCACCTGAACCCAAACCCGTGGTTGAGGCGCCGGCCCTTCAAGTGATCGAGACTCGGGTGGAAACCCGGCCCGTTCCGGCTGAGGCGGAAGCGGTGGAGAAAGACAAGCCGCGCCGCCGCCCCCGTACCGTCCCGGCAGAAGAAGCGCCGAAGCCGGCCAGCGACTTGGTGATGATCGAAACCCGGCCCGAAGCCGTTCAGGCCGTACAACCCCAGCTGGAATCCGAATCGGCCCCTGCCCCGCGCCGCAATCCCCGCGCCTGGCAAGTAAAGCAGTCGGATGCGGAAAGCGGCCCCCTGGAAATGGTGGAAACCAAGAAAGAGGACTGAGCCTTCCGGGCATAAAAAAGGGCGGGGAAATCCCCGCCCTTTTTCTTTATCCACCCGACACCGCTATTTTTCCCTCGCAGCCAACGCCTCCAGCAGTCCCTCAGCGGCGTCCTCCACCAGGTCCAACACGTGCTCGAACCCGTGCGCTCCACCATAATAAGGATCGGGCACCTCCCTCTCGCTGAAATTCCGGCTGTATTCCAGGAACAGCGACACCTTGTGACGATGCTCGGCCGGGCAGATGCGATGCAGGTTGGCAAGATTGCTGTGGTCCATGGCCAGTACCAGGTCGAAACGCTCGAAATCCTCCCGGCTCACCTGACGGCCCCGCAGGGCGCTCAAATCGTAGCCTCGTTTCAGCGCCACCTGCTGGGTACGGCGATCCGGTTCTTTGCCGATGTGATAGTCGTGGGTGCCAGCGGAGTCGATGTGAAAGCGCTCCTCCTGCCCCGCCTTTCGCACCGCATGGCGAAACACGCCTTCCGCCGTGGGGGAGCGGCAGATGTTGCCCATGCAAACGAACAAAACCCGAATTTTTTCCATCTCAATTCTCTCGTTCAATGCCCCTACCCTGCCACCGGTACGGCATGCAATGGTTGATCGGTCTCGCCCGGGCCTCTCGGTCCGTCCGGCTTTCCAGAATGCCCAGCATGATTTGGATCGGTTCCTCGTGGGACACCACCAAAACATTTCTTTCCGGCCGGGCGATGAGGTCATCCAGGAAAGATGCCAGCCGTGCCTTGAACGGGGGAAACGCCTCGCATCCGGAAATTTCGGCGGTAAAGCGGTCCGGTACTTGGGCGGCATGCCATTCCGGGCAGGGGCGCCCATCGAAGGCGAAGGCGCCGGTTTCGTTGATCCGTCGGTCGATGTGGAGGGGCAAGCGATGCGGGGCAACGATGGCTTCAGCCGTCTGCCGGGCACGGGGGAATTCCGAGCAGTAGGCGGCATCGAATTTTTCCTCCGCCAGGGCTGTGGCGCACTGGGCGGCCTGCTGCCGGCCCCGTTCGGTGAGGTCGTTTACCACCTCCGGGTTGGCGTTCACCCGGTTGAGGGTATTGTAGAGTGCCTCGCCATGGCGGACGAAAGTCAGCCGGATGGGGTTCCCGTCAATCCGGGTCATGCAAATCCACCCCGTAGAACTTCTGCTTCAACTCCTTGAGCTTGTCCCGCAGTTGGGCCGCCTTCTCGAACTCCAGGTTTTTGGCCGCCGCCAGCATCTCCTTCTCGATGCGTTTCAATTCCTTGACCAACTGCTTTTCGGTCATGTGCGCGTAGGTGGCGCGCTCCTGGGCCGCCTTGAGTTCCTGCTTGGCCTCGTCCGGGCTGTAGACGCCGTCGATGATGTCTTTGATGCGCTTGGAGACGCTCTTGGGCGTGATGCCATGGGCCTCGTTATGGGCGATCTGCTTGGCGCGGCGGCGCTCGGTTTCGTCGATGGCGCGGCGCATGGAGTTGGTGATCCGGTCGGCGTAGAGAATGGCGGTGCCGTGAAGATGCCGGGCCGCCCGGCCGATGGTCTGGATCAGGGAGCGCTCGGAACGCAGGAAGCCCTCCTTGTCCGCATCCAGTATTGCCACCAGTGATACCTCTGGAATATCAAGCCCTTCCCGCAACAAGTTGATGCCCACCAGAACGTCGAACATCCCCAGGCGCAGGTCGCGGATGATCTCCACCCGCTCCACGGTGTCGATGTCCGAGTGCAGGTAGCGCACTTTGATGCCGTGTTCGGACAGGTAATCGGTCAGATCCTCCGCCATGCGCTTGGTCAGGGTGGTGACCAGCACCCGTTCGCCGTTGGCGATGCGGGCATTGGCCTCGGACAGCAGGTCGTCCACCTGGGTCCCCACCGGGCGGATTTCCACCATTGGGTCAACCAGGCCCGTGGGGCGTACCACCTGCTCCACCACTTGGCCGGCGTGCTGGGTTTCGTAATCGGCCGGCGTGGCGGATACGAACACGGTCTGGCGCATCATGCGCTCGAATTCCTCGAACTTGAGGGGGCGGTTGTCCATCGCCGAGGGCAGGCGGAAGCCGTATTCCACCAAGTTTTCCTTGCGCGCCCGGTCGCCCTTGTACATGCCGCCCACCTGGGTCACCGTGACGTGGGATTCGTCGATGAACATCAGGGCGTTGGCCGGCAGGTAGTCGATCAGAGTCGGCGGCGGCTCCCCCGGCTTGCGCCCGGAGAGGTGGCGGGAGTAGTTCTCGATGCCCTTGCAGAAACCCAGCTCGTTGAGCATTTCCAGGTCGAAGCGGGTGCGCTGCTCGATGCGCTGGGCTTCCACCAGTTTGTTTTCCTGGGTGTAGTAGGCCACCCGTTGCCGCAGTTCGGCCTTGATGGCCTCCAAGGCACGCAACACCGTGGCGCGGGGAGTGACGTAATGGCTCGAAGGATAGATGGTAAAGCGCGGAATTTTTTGCAGAATATGTCCGGTCAGCGGGTCGAACAACGACAGCAGTTCCACCTCGTCGTCGAACAGGGTGATGCGCAGGGCGTGTTCGGAGTTTTCCGCCGGGAAGACATCGATCACGTCCCCGCGGACCCGGAAAGTGCCGCGGTGGAAATCCAACTCGTTGCGCTCGTACTGCATCTCCGACAGACGCTTGATGATGTCCCGCTGCCCGCCCCGGTCCCCGGTGCGCAGGTGCAGGATCATGTTGTGGTAATCGTCTTTGTCGCCGATGCCGTAGATGCACGACACGGTAGCCACGATCACGCTGTCTTGTCGTTCCAGCAGGGACTTGGTGGCACTCAAGCGCATCTGCTCGATGTGCTCGTTAATGCTGGAGTCCTTCTCGATGAACATATCCCGGGAAGGAACGTAGGCTTCCGGCTGGTAGTAGTCGTAATAGGAAACGAAATACTCCACCGCGTTCTCGGGGAAGAATTCCCGCATTTCCGCGTACAACTGCGCCGCCAGGGTCTTGTTGGGCGCCATAATCAGGGCCGGCCGCCCCATGCGGGCGATGACGTTGGCCATGGTGTAGGTCTTGCCCGAGCCGGTCACCCCCAGCAAAGTCTGGAACATCAAGCCAGATTCGATCCCCTCCACCAGCTGCTGAATGGCGGTAGGCTGGTCACCGGCCGGAGGAAAAGGCTGGTGCAGGCGGAAGGGGCTATTGGGAAACGTTTCGATCACAGGTAAAATTACACGTTTTTTACAGAATTGAATTTTACCATGCGGGCCGGATGGTCCGCGCTTCTCAAACCGAGGCCAATTTTGGAACTTTCTCAGCGCGTTCAAGCCATCAAGGAATCCCCCACCCTCGCCGTTACAGCCCGTGCGGCAAAACTGAAAGCCGAAGGGAAAGACATCATCGGCCTCGGCGCCGGCGAACCGGACTTCGACACTCCCCAGCACATCAAGGACGCCGCCAAGAAGGCCATCGACGACGGCTTCACCAAATACACTCCGGTGGGAGGCATTCCCGGCCTGAAAAAAGCCATCGTCGCCAAGTTCAAGCGGGACAACGGCTTCGACTATACGGCAAAGGAAATTATCGTCGGCGTCGGCGGCAAGCAGTGCATTTTCAACCTCGCCCTGGCGGTGCTCAATCCGGGCGACGAGGTGGTGGTCCCCGCCCCCTACTGGGTGTCCTACGGGGATATCGCCCTGGTGGCGGAAGCCAAGCCGGTAATCGTCCAGTGCGGCATCGAGCAGGGCTTCAAGATCACCCCGGCCCAGTTGGACGCGGCCATCACCCCCAAGACCAAATTGTTCATGATCAACAGCCCCTCCAATCCCACCGGGGCGGTCTATTCCCTAGCCGAACTCCAGGCCCTGGGCGAAGTTCTGAAAAAGCATCCCCACGTCTTGGTGGCTACGGACGACATGTATGAGCACGTGAACCTGTCCGGGGAGAAGTTCGTCAACATCCTCAATGCCACGCCGGAATTGAAAGAGCGCTGCGTAGTGCTGAACGGCGTGTCCAAGGCCTATTCCATGACCGGTTGGCGCATCGGCTACGCCGCCGGGCCGGAAAAGATCATCAAGGCCATGGAGATCCTCCAGTCCCAGTCTACCTCCAACCCCACCTCTATTTCCCAGGTGGCGGCCCAGGCGGCCCTGGACGGCGACCAAGCGTGCATCGAACCGATGGTGAAAGCTTTCCGCGAGCGCCACGAGTTCGTCGTGCGCCGCTTCAACGAAATGCCCGGCCTCCAGTGCATCAAGGCTGGCGGTGCTTTCTACGCCTTCCCCGACGCCCGGGAAGCCATCGCTAAGCTGCATCGCGAGGGCAAGATCGGCGAGGCCACCGACATGGCCCTGTCCGAATACCTGCTGGAAAAAGGTGTGGCCGTGGTGCCGGGGTCGGCCTTCGGTGCCGATGGGTATTTCCGAATTTCCTTCGCCACTTCGATGAAGAATTTGGAAGCGGCCCTGGACCGAATACAGCAAGCACTGTAGGAAATACGGTCCCCTTCTCGTTTCAAACGGGCGCCATCCGGCGCCCGTTATTTTTTTGCCCTTGAAATAATTCGAGTGGCATCTACTATGAATCCATAACTAAAAAACACACAGCGGAAGGAAACCAGCCCAATGTAATGTGATGTAGGAGGGTTACCCATGTCGAGTACGTTTATTCAAACCGAGGCATTCATCTACCGCTTTCGCAAAGCCATTTCGTCGACTTGCGAAACCGCCCGCTCCATTGACCGCAACGATTCCTGGGGCAAAATCGCGAAATATGCCATTGAGGAAGGTTTTAATGAGTTGGCGGAAGCTCTTGAAGCATCGAGGAAACGCCTTGCGACGGAAATAAACGGTGGTCTGCAACAGAGTCCCCATTACACCACGATGTAACTCCAGACATAGAAAAAATGGCCGGAATTTCCGGCCGTTTTTTTTGCCCCGCCCCACCGGATAGGCGATCACCTCAGGTGGTTGGCAATGGTTTTGAACGCGTCCTCGAACATGGCGTCAGTAAGGCGACGGGTTTGGGTGTTGTAACGACTGCAATGGTAGCTGGAAACGAGCTTGCGCTCCTGGGGCAAGTCATAGGCGGCCCCGTGGACGAAAGGATAGTCCTTCTTCTTCAGGCCCAAGGCGGACAGCACCGCTTGGTGGGCGATATTGCCCAGGGCAAGAATCACCGCCCCTTTCCGCAGACCTTCAAGTTCATTCCGCAAATAACTGTTACATAACTTTATTTCGCTCGTTTCCGGCTTGTTCTGGGGCGGCAGGCATTTCACCGCGTTGGTGATGCGGCAGCCGGTAAGGCGCAGGGGATCGTCGGCACTGGTTGACTCGGGAAGGGACGCATAGCCGAACTTGTGCAGGGTGCGGTACAGCAGAATCCCGGCGTAATCCCCGGTAAAGGGTCGGCCGGTGCGATTGGCGCCGTGCAAGCCGGGAGCCAGGCCCACGATCAGGAGGCGAGGATCGGCGTCGCCGAAAGGCGGCACCGGCTTGGCGTAATAATCGGGATGCTGCGCTTTGACCTCGTCGAGAAATCCCGCCAAACGGGGGCATAAGCGGCATTCGGTGGTGAACGTCTGTTTCATGAGCTTTCCTGGCATCACATCGGGTGAATGGGTATATGGCCGATGAGCCCATCCCGCTCCATCAGCACTTCCGGCTGCAGGGTCACGTGGTCGATGTCGAACTCATCGTGAAGAAGCTTCCGAATCAGGTGCAAGCAGCCCGGCCAATGACCCAGGTCATCCAGCACCAGGTGGCCGGATAGCGCCACGGTGCCGCCGGACACCCGCCATACGTGCAGGTCATGGACCGAGCGCACGCAGTTCAGGGCAGCCAACCGCCCCCCCACAACTTCCAAGTCGATTTCCGGTGGCACCCCTTCCATCAAAATGTGCAGGGCCTCCCGCAGCAGGCGAACAGTGGAATACAGGATCAATCCCGCCAGCGCCATGGACAACAGGGGATCGACCGGGGTCCAGCCGGTGAAATAGATCACCGCCCCGGAAACCAGTGCCGCCACCGAGCCCACCATGTCGCCGATGACATGCAGCAGGGCGGCGCGGGTGTTGAGGCTCTGCTCGCCCCGGCTGAGGGTGTAGGCAACGAAAACATTCACCACCAGACCGACGAAGGCGATGCCCATCACGGCCCCCCCGGCAACGGGCTGTGGGTGCAACAGGCGCTGCACGGCTTCCACGGTGATGGCGACGATCAGGGCGACCATCAGCATGCCGTTGAGAAAAGCGGCGACAATTTCGGCCCGAACCAGCCCGTATGTGTGGCGCGAGGATGGCGGCTTGAGGGTCAGCCAGGCGGCGAAAGCCGCCAGGCCCAAGGCGAAGGCGTCGGACAGCATGTGGCCGGCATCGCCGATCAGGGCCAGGGAGCCGGACCACAGCCCCCCGCCAGCTTCGATGGCGCTGAACCCCAGGGTCAGCCACAGGGCACGGCGCAGGGCCGTTCCGGGGGCGGGGGGATGATGGTGATGGTTATGCCCGTGCGCTGCCATCGGCGGCGGGCTCCCCCACTTGGGCCAGGGGCAATTCGGGGTTTTTGTAACCGATATGGCTGATGGCGCGGACCGCCGTGGCGTAATGGGGGTCTTCGTGGAGTTTCCCCAGATTCTCGGGGTGGGGCCGGCCATGCATCCGCGCCAGGCGGGCGAGGCTCACCGCCGGCAGGGGGTGTTTCAGGCCCTCCAGCAGTTCATCCGCCTGGGCCGGGTTGTTGCATACCAGCACCATGTCGCAGCCCGCTTTAAGGGCCGCCTCCGCCCGCTGCACGATGTTGCCCATGACATGGGCGCCGGCCATGCACAGGTCATCGCTGAAAATCACGCCGTCGAAGCCCATTTCCCGGCGCAGAACCTTCTTCAGCCAGGTTTCGGAGAATCCCGCCGGTGCCGGATCCACCTTGGGGTAGATGACGTGAGCCGGCATGATGGCGGTGAGGCCGAAGTCGATCATCTGCTGGAACGGGAGCAGATCGTTCATCTTGATTTCGGCGTAATCCCGCTCGTCCACCGGCACGTCGGTGTGGGAATCGGCGGCCACCCAACCATGGCCGGGAAAATGTTTGCCCACCGAAGCCATCCCCCCCTGCTTGAGGCCCAGCACCAGTTGGTGTGCCAGTTCGGCAATGGCCTGGGGATTGCTATGGAAGGCCCGGTCGCCGATGACGCCGCTGGTGCCGAAATCCATGTCCAGCACCGGAGTGAAACTGAAATCCACGCCGCAGGCCCGCAGTTCCGCCGCCAGCACCCAGCCGATCTGATGGGCCAGTTGCTTGGCTTTGTGGGGATGCTGGTCCCACAACTCCCCCAACAGGCGCATGGGGGGCAGGCGGGTGAAATCCTCCCGAAACCGCTGCACCCGGCCTCCTTCGTGGTCCACCGCGATCAGCAGATGGGGGGTGCGCAGAGCATGGATTTCCTTCGTCAACTCAATCAGCTGGGATGCGGACTTGAAGTTGCGGGAGAACAGGATCACCCCGCCGGTGAGCGGATGGCGCAGGCGCCGACGGTCGTCGTCGGTGAGTTCCGTTCCCAGGAGGTCGAGCATGACGGGGCCGAGGGGCAGCATGGTGTCTCCGTATCTGTTTATTTTTCGAGTACGACGAAGGCGCAGGCGGTGTGCTGTTCGTCGCTGATGGACAGGTGGCAGGCACGAATGCCCCGCTCCTCCAGCCAGCGGTCGGCCTCGCCGGCAAAACGGAAGCCCGGCTTGCCGAGGCTGTCGTGGGTCACGCTAATATTCTTCAGCGTTAAGGGATAACGCAGGCCGGTGCCCGCGGCCTTGGACAGGGCTTCCTTGGCGGCGAAGCGCTTGGCGAGGAAACGCTCCCGGTGGGGCGCGGCGCGGAAGCCGTCGACTTCCTCCTCCGCCAGGATGCGTTGGGCGAAGGCCTCTCCGAAACGTTTCAGGGAGTCGCTGATGCGCTCCACGGAAACGACGTCGGTACCGATGCCGTAGATCATCCCTGCCGCGCCGCCGTCATCAGGGCCTTCATTTCCCGCACCGCCTCTTCCCAGCCCACGAACACCGCCTGGGCGACGATGGCGTGGCCGATGTTGAGTTCATAGAGTTCGGGAATGGCGGCGATGGCCTGTACGTTCTCGTAGTGCAGGCCGTGGCCGGCGTTGACCCGCAGCCCCAGTCCAGCGCCGTAGCGGGCCGCAGCGCGGATGCGCTCCAGTTCCGCCGCCTGTTCGGCGCCGCTGGTGTCGGCGTAGTGGCCGGTATGCAGTTCCACCACCGGTGCGCCGGCCTCCTTGGAGGCATCCAGTTGGGCGCTGTCCGGGGCGATGAACAGGGACACCCGGATGCCGGCCTTGCCCAGTTCGGTACAGGCATGGCGGATGGTGTCGAAGTTGTTCTCTACGTCCAGGCCGCCCTCGGTGGTGCGCTCTTCCCGCCGCTCCGGCACCAAGCACACGTCCTGGGGCAGCAGGTCGAGGGCGATTTCGATCATTTCGGCGGTGGCCGCCATCTCCAGGTTCATGCGGGTTTTCAGCGCCGGGCGCAGCAGGCGCACGTCGGCGTCCTGGATGTGGCGCCGATCTTCCCGCAGGTGCAGGGTGATGGAATCCGCCCCCGCCGCTTCGGCCAGCAAGGCCGCCTTGACAGGGTCGGGATAATGGGTGCCCCGCGCTTGGCGCAGGGTGGCTACGTGGTCGATGTTGACGCCCAGTTTGATCATAATTCCTGCAAGTCCCTGAGAAGCTGCCGGGTATGTAAGGTGTGCTCGCCCAGATGGTGGTTGATCAGGGTCCGCATCAACAGTTTGCTCTGCTGCTGGGTGATGGGGTCGGAATAATCGTCATTGGCCATGTCCAGCAAGGTTTTCCCGCGCAATTGTACACCATTCCCCTCCCCTGCCTCCCGCACCGGGCCTTGCTCCACCACGTAGCGGTAGAAGGCGTCGGGCTGGATGGGTTCACCGGTTTCCGCTTCGTGGCCGAGGATCAGGCCGTAGCCCAGTTCCTGCAACAGGCGACGCTCGAAGCGGCGCAGCACCATGGCATGGGCATCGGTTTCCCCCAGTTCCCGCAGGGTTTCCGTATAGCGATCGAACAGGGCTTCGTGGGGGTCGTCCCGGGCGGTGAGTTTGAGCAGCAACTCGTTGATGTAGAAACCGCAGATCAGGGCCCGACCCTGCAACTGGGGCATTCCCCCCTGCCATTCGGCCTTGTGCAGGGTGCGCAATTCGTTCTTGCCGTACCAGGACAGCAGCAGGGGCTGGAAGGCCAGCAACACTCCCCGCACCGCCGACTTGGGCCGGCGCGCCCCCCGTGCCACCAGGGCCACCCGCCCGTGGTGGCGGGTGAAAACTTCTACTACCAGGCTGGTTTCGCGGAAAGGGTAGCTGTGGAGTACATAGCCCGGCTGATCGTCGAGACGCAGCCGATCGGAACCCGCCATCGCTACTCGTAGCCCAGGCTCTTCAGGGCCCGTTCGTCATCCGCCCAGCCGCTCTTCACCTTGACCCACAGTTGCAGGTAGACCTTGCTGCCGAACAGGCGCTCCATTTCCAGGCGTGCATCGGTGCCGATGCGCTTCAGCTTTTCGCCCCCCTTGCCGATGACGATGGCCTTCTGGCTTTCCTTGTCGACGATGATGGCGGCAAAAATGCGGCGCAGGCTGCCCTCGACCTCGAATTTCTCGATTTCCACCGTCACCCCGTAGGGCACTTCCTCGCCGGATTGGCGGAACACCTTCTCCCGAATCATTTCCGCCGCCAGGAACCGTTCGCTGCGGTCGGTGATGTCGTCTTCCTCGAAGATCGGCGGGCTTTCCGGCAGATGCTTGCGGATCTCCGCCAGCAATTCCTTGAGCTGGGTGCCCTTTTCGGCGCTCACCGGCACCACGGCGGCGAATGCGAAGGCCGACGAGACTTCCTGGAGGAAGGGCAACAGCGTGGCCTTGTCCTCCACCTGGTCCACCTTGTTCACCACCAGGACGACCGGGCGGTTTTTCGGCAGCAGTTCCACCACCGTCTTGTCCCGGCTGTCGAAACGCCCCGCCTCGATGACGAACAGCACCACGTCCACGTCGGACAGGGCCTGGGTGACGGTGCGATTCAGGGTTTGGTTGAGGGCGTTGAGGTGTTTCTTCTGGAAGCCCGGCGTATCGACGAAAACGTACTGGGCGCCCCCCTCGGTCAGCACGCCATGGATGCGGTGGCGCGTGGTCTGGGCCTTGCGGGAGGTGATGCTGATCTTCTGGCCGATGAGGTGGTTGAGCAAGGTGGACTTGCCCACGTTGGGGCGGCCGACGATGGCGACAAAGCCGGTATGGGAAACGGTATTTTCAGACATGGGAAGTGGCCAGTTGGTAGGCGAGTTGGGCGGCGTTCTGCTCGGCACTGCGCCGGCTGTGGCCCTTTCCCAGGGAGCGGATGTCCAGGTCCTGGATCAGGCATTCCACCTGGAACAGCTGCTTGTGGGCCTCGCCGGTGGTGGAGACGATGGAGTATTGGGGCAAGGCCAGACGGCGGCCTTGCAGGTATTCCTGGAGCAGGGTCTTGGGGTCTTTGCCCAGGGTTTGGAGATCGACGTCTTCCAGGTAGCCGGTGTAGAGCCGGGAAACCACTTCTTCCGCCACCGGGAAGCCGCCATCCAAGTAGATGGCGCCAAGAATGGCTTCCAGGCCATCCGCCAGGATGGAGGGGCGGTCCGCGCCCCCGCTGCGCACCTCCCCTTCCCCCAGCACCAGTCGCTTGCCGAGATGCTGGCGGCGGGCAATCTCGGCCAGGGTCTGTTCCTTGACCAGATTGGCACGGAGACGGGAAAGCTCCCCTTCGCTCAGCTTGGGATAAAGCCGGAACAGGCAGGAGGCAACCGCACAGTTCAGCACGCTGTCCCCCAGGAACTCCAGGCGCTCGTTGTTGGGGGCGCCGAAACTGCGGTGGGTCAGGGCCTGACGCAGCAGTTCGGGCTTGTTGAAGGCATAGCCCAGCAATTCCGATGCGCCTGCAACCGCCATGGGCGCGTTACTTGGCCGTGGATTCGGAGAACTCGATGACCGCGCTGATGTTGGCCACCAGGGGGATTTTCACCGAGTATTCCGCGCTCACCACGGTATCGCCGCTTTCCTTGGAGATTTGCAGGTCCTTGCCTTCCACTTCCTTGATGTTGTCGATGGAGGCGCGGCGGTCGTAGGCGTTGCGGATTTCGGAAGGCGTCATGTTGTTCAGGTCTTCCTGCTTGGCCATGGCCGCCAGGACTTTCTTGATGGAGAAATACTCGATATAGGGGGGCAGCATCTTCATCACCAGGAAAGCCGCCACCGCTATGCCGCCGATGAGGAAAACGATGCTGAAGGTCGTCATTCCGCGCTGTTTGTTTTGCATGACCAAGTCCCTTAGTTGATTACGGTGCCGATGCGCTTGAGGTCGCTGAAATTCCACCAGATGAAAAAGGCCTTGCCGACGATGTTGCGGTCGGGCACGAAGCCCCAGTAGCGGCTGTCGTTGCTGTCATCCCGGTTGTCGCCCATCATGAAATAGGTGCCGGCCGGAACGGTGCAGTTGAAGCCTTCCTCATTGTAAACGCAATTTTCCCGTTTGGCATAGGCGGAGTCCACGTCGTCAACCCGCACTGGAGGCTGATCCGGCAACACCAGGGTGGCATGCTCATGGTCGCCGAGTTTTTCCCGGTACAGCTTGGCGGAAACGAAGTTGAGACCGCTTTTCACGTAGTCGTATTCGCCGTTGAGCCGCGTGTCCACCCGCTTGCCATTGATGAACAACTGCTTGTTGCGATACTCCACCTTATCCCCGGGCAGGCCCACCACCCGCTTGATGTAGTCCAGGGATGGATCACGAGGGTAGCGGAACACCATCACATCCCCGTGCTTCGGCTGGTTGAGGTCAATGAGCTTGACGTTGGCCACCGGCAGGCGAATACCGTAGGTGTATTTGTTGACCAGGATGTAGTCCCCCACCAGCAGGGTGGGCATCATGGAGCCGGAGGGAATCTTGAACGGCTCCACCAGGAAGGAGCGCAGCAGGAACACCGCCAGAATCACCGGGAAGAAGCTGCGGGAATACTCCACCAGCAAAGGCTCCTTCTCGTTCCCCACGCGCTTGGGCTTGAGGAGATAAATGTCGGCGAGCCAGATGGCGCCGGTCACCACCAGCGCGATCAGCATGATCAATGCAAAATTCATTCGGTTTTCCCGTTACTTGTTGTCTACTTGCAGGATGGCGAGGAAGGCTTCCTGGGGAATCTCCACGTTGCCCACCTGCTTCATGCGCTTCTTGCCCGCCTTCTGCTTTTCCAGCAGCTTGCGCTTGCGGGTGATGTCGCCGCCGTAACACTTGGCCAGCACGTTCTTGCGCAGGGCCCTCACCGTCTCCCGGGCGATGATGTTGGCGCCGATAGCCGCCTGCACCGCCACGTCGAACATCTGGCGGGGAATCAGCTCCCGCATCTTGGACACCAGTTCGCGCCCCCGGTACAGGCTGACGCTGCGGTGGACGATGAGGGACAGGGCATCCACCTTGTCGCCGTTGACCAGCACATCCAGCTTCACCAGGTCGGCGGCCTGGAATTCCTTGAACTCGTAGTCCAGAGAAGCGTAGCCGCGGCTGACGGACTTCAGCTTGTCGAAGAAATCCATCACCACTTCATTCATGGGCATGTCGTAGGTCAGCATCACCTGGCGGCCCATGTACTGCATGTTGCGCTGCACGCCGCGCTTGCCGGTGCACAGGGTGATCACCACGCCGACGTAATCCTGGGGCACCAAGATGGTGGCGGTGATGATGGGCTCGCGGATTTCCTGGGTTTTCGACGGGTCCGGCAGGCGGGAGGGGTTCTCGATCTGCTGCACCGTCCCGTCCTTCATGAGCAACTCGTATACCACCGTGGGGGCGGTGGTGATGAGGTCCATGTCGTATTCCCGCTCCAGGCGCTCCTGCACGATGTCCATGTGCAGCAGACCGAGGAAGCCGCAGCGGAAGCCGAATCCCAGGGCCTGGGAGGTTTCCGGCTCGTATTGCAGGGAGGCGTCGTTGAGCTTGAGCTTTTCCAGGGCGTCCCGCAGGGCGTCGTAGTCGTGGGATTCCACCGGATACAGGCCGGCGAACACCTGGGGTTTGATCTCCTGGAAACCCGGCAAGGGCTCGGCAGCGGGCCGGTTGACCAGGGTGACGGTGTCCCCCACCTTGGCGGATTTCAGTTCCTTGATGCCGGCGATGACGAACCCCACTTCGCCCGCCGACAGGCTGTCCTTGGCCAGGGCCTTGGGGGTAAACACGCCCACCTGTTCGCACTGGTGCTGGGCGCCGGTAGCCATGAGCAGAATTTTGTCCTTGGGCTTCAGCTGGCCGTCCACCACCCGCACCAGCATCACCACGCCGACGTAGTTGTCGAACCAGGAGTCGATGATCAGGGCCTTAAGGGGGCCGTCCGGATTGCCGACCGGAGCCGGAATGCGGGCGATGATGGTTTCCAGGATGTCCTCGATGCCCTCGCCGGTCTTGGCGCTGGCGCGCACCGCGTCCTTGGCCTCGATGCCGATGATGTCCTCGATCTCCTGAATCACCCGCTCCGGATCCGCGGCGGGAAGGTCGATCTTGTTCAGCACCGGCACCACTTCCACCTCCAGTTCGATGGCGGTGTAGCAGTTGGCCACCGTCTGGGCTTCCACCCCCTGGGAGGCATCCACCACCAGCAGCGCGCCCTCGCAGGCGGACAGGGAACGGGACACTTCGTAGGAGAAGTCCACGTGTCCCGGGGTGTCGATCAGGTTCAGCTGGTACAGCTGGCCGTCCCGCGCCCGGTAGTTCAGGGCGGCAGTCTGGGCCTTGATGGTGATGCCCCGTTCCCGCTCCAAGTCCATGGAATCCAGCACCTGGGCTTCCATTTCCCGCTCGGACAGGCCGCCGCAATACTGGATCAGGCGGTCGGCCAGGGTGGATTTGCCGTGGTCGATGTGGGCGATGATGGAAAAATTACGAATATGGTTCATGGAATGCATCAACAAGAAAGGGCACCAGACGAGTGCCCTTTGGGGTTTTGTAAGGCGCAGATTTTAGCGGATTTCGGTGAAATAAGCATTAAGCGCCGCAGCGTCGAGGAAGTAATGGCAGATTTCCCGCTCCCCCGCCATCAGTACCGGCACCAGGGGACCGTAGTGCCTCGCCAAGTCGGGGTCACCATCCACGTCCACCCATTGCAACTCGAACGCCAGGTCGGCTTGGAAATCCTCCAGCGCGTCCACCATGTCCCGGCACAGATGGCAGCTTTCGCGGCCGTAGACCGTAAGAAGCGGCGAATCAGCCATCGGCCCGCGGCGGAAAACTGACCGTCTTCCAGGAATTCGACAACCGCAGGATGACCGGCATGTAATCGAGGTTATTCCGGTTCCGCCCATTGACCTGCCGCAGCACCCAGAAACCCGCCGCCAAGCCCACGCCGGCACCGGTTGCCGTCCCCCCATCGCCCACGCCGGGAATCGCCACCAGGGCCGCCGCCACCCCCAGCACCAGTCCGGCCAGGGGCAGGAGGTAGGCCGCGAGGGAGCTTTTCAACAGTGCCGCCTCTTCCAGCCCGATCACCACGCTGTCGCCGGCCTTGGCGCCGACGCCGTTGATGACCTTGAATCGGGTCGGCTTTCCGCCCAATACCGTGGACAGGGCGGAAGTGCCGCAGCCCGACTGGGAGTTGCAACCGCCACAGGCCGATTGGCGCTGGGTCTGCACGTAGGCGAAATCATCCTCCACATTCACCACTACACCCTGGGTTTCGATCATGCTACGGCCCTTTCCCGCGATAAATAACGGACCCGGCTATTTGCGTCACCGTCACGGGGGGAACCTCCCCCAGGACAATCACCTTGAAACCGCCGACCGTTTTGGAGAACACGTTGATAGCGCCCTGTGGCATCAACCCTTCCTCGGCGGCGCCGCTTCCCCGGGGCTCGATGAACACCGACACCGACGCCAGACCGTCGGAATACACCAGATGCCGTACCGGATGCTTTTTGCCAGGCATGGTGCGTTTCAATTCGTGGATTTTCTTGAACCCGGCGGGGAGCCGGGCCACTTCCCAACCGGAAGTCCCCTCCCCGGCGGGCCCGCGCTTTTCCGGCGCAGCGGGAACGGCCTCCGGGATCTTTGCGCTGAAATATTTGGGCAGAAAAACACTCTTGTCGATTTTTCCCCCGATAGCCAGCTGGGTGAAGGCGAATTGCTCGATAACTTCACTCTTCTCATTGCGCACATGGGTCTTGAGCAGGAGCCCGGTAGCGGCATCCGCCCACAGCACCCGGGTGTAGCGGTAGGCATCCTTGGGCTCCAGGGTAATCAACTGGCTATCGAACCCCGACACCCGCTCCATGCCCCCTCTTTTCACCCGGTAATTCTCGGTCAATTCGGATAGCTGGCGCGGCAACAATGAGGGAAAAGGCTTGATGGAGCGGCGCCTTTCGACGACGACGGTGTTCTTGTCCGGGAAGTAGCACAGCACCTCGTCGTTGTGGCGGATTACCTCCCGGGGAGAGCCGTCCAACGCTTCCAGCTTTTCGTGCTCGCCGGTCTCGTCCACCATGTGGCTGATGCGCGAAGTCTCAATGCGGTTGCCGCTCTGGTAGACGAAAACGCCGGTGTAATTGAGCTGGTGAGGGGCAACGGCGATTTTCCGCAGCCAATTGAGGCTGTCCGCCTGGGGGGTGACTTCGGCCCCGGACAGAGCCGGGAAAAACATCGAAAAACAAATAATTGCGGCAAGTTTCTTCATCGGTGCTACTGGTTGTCAGCGACGGCGCGGATATAGGGCGTCACTCCCTGCATGCCCATGCTGGGGGAAGTTTCATGATGGGCGACCAAGTATGGGCTGAAACTCTTGGAGGGCTTGTTCGATACCGCGGCGTATTTTTCCGCCTGGGTTTGGGACGCCACCGGGACCGTGGCCGGGGGCTGCATGTCGGAATGCTGATAAGCCGTCCAGCCGGCAAAAGTGATGATGGCCACGGAGGCGGCGGCGGAAAGGCCGATCAGGGGATGATCGACGGTGGGAAGCCTGTGCCGCATAGGGGCCAGGATAGTCGGTTCCTGGGCGAGCCGTTCGCTTACTTTGACGGCAAAGTCATTGGACAAGGGAGTGGCCTGACGCAGGCAATCGCCAATCAGATGGTAGGTCCGCCATGCGTCCCCCTGCTCTTCCCGACTTTTCATCGTCGCGAAGAGATGAAGCGCATCTTCGTGCCGAACCTCGCCATCCATCGCGCTGGAAATTTCCGCCGTCATTTGTTACCACCTCCTGTTTTCACTGGTATCGAGCAAAGGCCTGAGCTTTGCCGCGATCGCTTCCCGCGCCCGAAAAATGCGGGAGCGCACCGTTCCGATGGGACAGTTCATAATATTCGCGATGTCCTCGTAACTCAGCCCCTCGATCTCCCGCAACATAATCGCCGTCTTGAGTTCGTCCGGCAAGGCTTCCATGGCCTCGTTCACGGTCTGGGCGATTTCCTTGGTCATCAACGCGCTTTCCGGCGTGTTGATGTCGTGCAGCAGTTCACCGCCTTCGAAATTCTCCGCCTCCTCGGTGTCGAACTCCGTACTGGTAGGCGCCCTGCGCCCCATGGCCACCAAGTAGTTCTTTGCCGTGTTGATGCCGATGCGGTACAACCAGGTGTAGAACGCGCTGTCCCCCCGGAACGAGGGAAGGGCGCGATAAGCCTTAATGAATGCCTCCTGGGCCACATCCTCCACTTCGGCCGGGTCGCGGATAAACCTCGACAGCAGGCGCGCCAACTTGCGCTGGTATTTGGATACCAGCAGCTCGAAAGCGTGCTTATCGCCATGCTGTGCGCGCTCGACCAAAAGCTGGTCGACTTCCCGGTCCCCCATGGATACTCCCTGGTGCTCTCCAAGCCGTGTGTTGGTGTTGTATTTCAGGCTTGAAGTATAACGTATCCGTCAAGGCTTACCGGCCAGTCACTCCAAAGGACAGCCCCATGGGGAGATAGTTCACTCCCAGCAGGGGCATCCCGTCTCGCCCCCGTGCTATCATTTCCCCGCCCACACCCCTAGGATCAACGCTGTGACCTCCTTCGACGTCATCATTGTCGGTTCCGGCCTTGCCGGCCTCACCTCCGCCCTCAAGCTGGCGGAGAAAAAGCGCATCGCCCTCATCACCAAGAAAAGCCTGATGGACGGCGCCACCAGTTGGGCCCAGGGCGGGATTGCAGCGGTGTTGGCCAACGACGATTCCGTTGAAGAACACATCCGGGACACCCTGGTGGCCGGTGCCGGCCTGTGCAACGAAAAGATCACCCGCTATGTGGTGGAACACGGCAAGGCCGCCATCGATTGGCTGATCGATGAAGGTGTGGCGTTCACCAAGGACGACCAGAACCAGACCGGCTACCACCTCACCCGGGAAGGGGGCCACAGCCACCGCCGCATCATCCATGCCGCCGATGCCACCGGCAAGGTGGTACAGCAGACCCTGGCGCAAAAAGTGCGCAGCCATCCCAACATCACCCTGCTGGAAAACCATATCGCCATCGACCTCGTCACCGGGCGCAAACTGGGGCTGGATCACAACCGCTGCCTGGGGATGTACGTGTTGGACACCGCCAGCGGCAAGGTCAAAACCTTTTCCGCCCCCCACACCCTTCTGGCTACCGGCGGCGCGGGAAAAGTCTACCTCTACACCACCGACCCGGACGTGGCCACCGGCGACGGCATCGCCATCGGCTGGCGGGCCGGCTGCCGGGTGGCGAACATGGAATTCATCCAGTTCCACCCCACCTGCCTCTACCATCCCCACGCCAAGTCCTTCCTCGTTACCGAAGCGGTGCGGGGCGAAGGGGGCATCCTGGTACTTCCCGACGGCACCCGCTTTATGCCCCAGCACGACGAACGGGCTGAACTGGCCCCCCGGGACATCGTTGCCCGGGCCATCGACTTCGAGATGAAAAAACGCGGCCTGGATTGCGTCTACCTGGATATCAGCCACAAGCCGGCGGAGTTTTTGAAGGAACACTTCCCCACCATCTACGCCCGCTGCCTGGAACTGGGCATCGACATCACCAGGGATCCGATCCCGGTGGTGCCCGCCGCCCACTACTCCTGCGGCGGCATCGTGGTGGACCAGAACGCCCGCACCGACCTTCCCGGCCTGTATGCCGTGGGCGAAACCGCCTGCACAGGGCTGCATGGAGCCAACCGCTTGGCAAGCAATTCCCTGCTGGAATGCATGGTCTTCGCCGACGCGGCGGCTCAGGACATCCTGCAATCCGAACCCGGCGAAACCATCGCCCTGCCGGAATGGGACGAAAGCCGGGTGACCGACGCCGACGAGGAGATCGTCATCTCCCACAACTGGGACGAGCTGCGCCGCTTCATGTGGGACTACGTGGGCATCGTGCGCACCGACAAGCGCCTCCAGCGCGCCCACCACCGCATCAAGCTGCTGTACGAGGAAATCAACGAGTACTACCGCCATTTCCGGGTCAGCAACGACCTGCTGGAACTGCGCAACCTGGTGGTAACGGCGGACCTCATCGTCAGCTGCGCCATGCTGCGCCTGGAAAGCCGCGGGCTGCACTTCAGCCGCGACTATCCCCTGTCCTTTCCTTCGGCCCACGACACGGTGCTGGTACCCACCAAGCGCTATCAGCCCGGCCTGACCTGAGCGCATTTCCAGCGCAGCAGTACCCGCAGTTGCCGGAATGCCTCCCGCTCCACCGCGTCCGGCAGGATCACCAGGGAAACGGTCCGCCAGCGCCCTTCCGGGCGCAGGTTCAACACCGTCAGCCAAGGGGAAACGAAACTGGAACCAAGCAACGTCCCCTCAAGGGTTTTGCCGTCCAGACGGCGGAAAGCGGCGCGGCACTCCCGGTCCAAGCGCACCCCCACCACGGCGGAGGGGGAAAGGCGCCAGGCATGGCGGCGCAGGGACAGTGCCAGGCTCGCCAGGAAAACGGGCAGGGCCGCGATCTTACCCATCCAGGGCAGGCCCGTCAGTCCCAGCAGCAAGGCGCTGGCGGCGTGGGCCGAGACCAGAATCCCGGCCAGGGCGCGGGAGGAGGCGAGGTTCATTTCCAGCATGGGGCTTGCCAAGGCGACGAAGAGTTTTTATGGTACTTTCCGAATGACTTCCCACAAAGCGATTTTCCATCATGAACCCAACCTGGCTTAACCATCTCACCTCGGCCGGCGCCGTCATCGACGCCGGCAGCGTGGCCCACTTCGGCGACCCGGGCACGGAGTTGCGCGCATCTCCCCTGCTGATGGACCTCTCCCACCTGAGCCTCCTCGCCGTCAGCGGGGATGACGCCGAAACCTTCCTCCAGGGGCAGTTTACCAACGACGTGCGCCAGGCCACCTTGGCCCAGGGCCAATACAGCGCCCACTGCACACCCAAGGGACGGATGCTGGCGAGCTTTTTCATCTGGAAGGAAGAAGACGGCTACCGCCTGCAACTGCCGGCTTCCATGATGGAAGGCTTCGCCAAGCGGCTGTCCATGTACGTGCTGCGCGCCAAGGTAAAGGTCAGCGACATCAGCGAGAATACGGTGCGCGTGGGAGTGGCCGGACATGGGGCTTCTGAGGCGCTCGGCCGCCAGGTCCCCACCCTCCCCTCCGCCGACCGGGAAGTTACCCGCCATGAGGGGATGAGCATAATCCGCCTCGGCGCGGAGCGGTTCGAAGTTGTCGCCGCCCCCGAACGGGCTGTCGCCCTATGGCAGGCTCTTGCCGGGGAATGTACCCCGGCCGGACCATCCCGCTGGGACTGGTTCGATATCCGTGCCGGCATCCCCGCCATCCGGCCCCCAACCCGAGAGGAATTCGTGCCCCAGATGGTGAATTTCGAGGCCCTGGGTGGCGTCAGTTTTAAGAAAGGCTGCTACACGGGGCAGGAAATCGTGGCCCGGGCCCAGCACATCGGCCAGGTGAAACGCCGCATGTACCTCGCCCATGTGGAGGCTGAAATGCCGCCCCAGGCCGGGGATTCCCTGCACTATGCCGGCGAGGGGGAAGCCGCCCAAGGCAAGGTGGTCAATGCCGAGGCGGCGCCGGAGGGCGGCTTCGACCTGCTGGCAGTGATTCCGGTGGTGGCGGCGGAAGGCGACATCCGCCTGTGGGGCGAAAGCGGGCCGCGGCTCGAACTGCTGCCGCTGCCCTATTCCCTGGAGCAGGCTTAAGGTTTTTTCGGGGAAGCCGGCGGCGGAACCGCAGCTGGTTTACTTGGAGCGGCGGGCGCCGCGGAGGTTTGGACTTTGGCTGTTTGTTCCCTACCCGTTGCGGGCTGCGGAACCGCAGGTTTCTTTCCTTCGTCCAGCACCTGAAAGAACACCTCGTCCCGCTTCACCATTCCCAGTTCACTGCGGGCACGCTCCTCAATAGCCTCGTAGCCCTGTTTGAGGTCGCGCACCTCGGCATCCATGGAGGCGTTGCGGGTTTTCAACGCCATGTTGTGGGTTTTCTGGGCCGAAATCTGCTGACCCACGTCCCAAACCCGAAGCCAGCTTCCCTTGCCGAACCACAACGGGTACTGCAAGGCGACGATCGCCAGCACCAGGATGAGGGTGAGCCAGCGCATCCCGCGATCAGCTCAGATGGTGGAACGCCTCCCGCCCGGCAAAACGAGCCGCATCGCCCATCTCTTCTTCGATGCGCAGCAGCTGGTTGTACTTGGCGATGCGCTCGGAGCGGCTGGCGGAGCCGGTCTTGATCTGCATGGCGTTGGTGGCTACGGCGATGTCGGCAATGGTGGTGTCTTCGGTTTCGCCGGAACGATGGGAAATCACCGAGGTGTAGCCGGCGCGCTTGGCGGTTTCAATGGCTTCGAAGGTTTCGGAGAGAGTACCGATCTGGTTCACCTTGATCAGGATGGAGTTGGCAACACCCTGCTTGATGCCTTCGTTGAGGATCTTGGCGTTGGTCACGAACAGGTCGTCGCCCACCAGCTGGATGCCGCCGCCCAGACGGTCGGTCAGAGTGCGCCAGCCGTCCCAGTCGTTCTCAGCCATGCCGTCTTCGATGCTGATGAGGGGATACTTGTCCGCCCAGCCGGCCAGGTAGTCGGTGAACTGGGCCGAGGTCAGGCTCAGGTTCTCGGAGGCCAGGACATACTTGCCGTCCTTGTAGAACTCGGAGCTGGCGCAATCCACGCCGATGGCCACTTCGGAACCGGGCAGGTAGCCGGCGCTCTCGATCGCCTTGACGATGAACTGCAGCGCTTCTTCGTGGCTGTTCAGGTTGGGAGCGAAGCCGCCTTCGTCGCCCACGGTGGTGGGCAGGCCGGCGTCGGCCAGAAGCTTCTTCAGGGAGTGGAACACCTCGGTGCCGCTGCGCAGGGCTTCGCGGAAAGAGGAGAAGCCCAGGGGGATGATCATGAATTCCTGCACGTCGATATTGTTGCTGGCGTGCACCCCGCCGTTGATGATGTTCATCATGGGCACCGGCAGGCGCATGGGGCCAGCGCCGCCCAGGTAGCGGTAGAGGGACAGGCCGGCCTCTTCCGCCGCCGCTTTGGCCACCGCCATGGACACCGCCAGGATGGCGTTGGCGCCGAGGCGGGACTTGTTCTCGGTGCCGTCCAGGTCGATCAGGGTCTTGTCGATGAAGCTCTGCTCTTCGGCGTCCAGGCCGATGATGGCTTCGCAGATTTCGGTGTTGACGTTCTCCACCGCCTTCATCACGCCCTTGCCCAGATAGCGGGTCTTGTCGCCGTCACGCAGTTCGATGGCTTCCTTGCTGCCGGTGGAGGCACCGGAGGGCACAGCCGCCCGGCCGATGACGCCCGACTCCAGCAGTACGTCGGCCTCCACGGTGGGGTTGCCGCGGGAATCCAGAATCTCTCGGGCGATGACATCAACAATGGCACTCATGTGTTCTTTCCTTGGTCTTTAAGTTAGTTAGTGTTTGAACTATAGATTTTCTTCCGGGGCCGCTTATAGCCGCATTTCGGCAAAGCCGCTGCGCTTGACCAGCCCGTCCAATTCCTTGAGGGTTTCCAGCAGTTCCTTCATCCGCCCCAGGGGCCACGCGTTGGGGCCGTCGGACAGGGCTTGCGCCGGATCGGGATGGGTTTCCATGAACAGGCCCGCCACGCCGGCCGCCACCGCGGCCCGGGCCAGCACCGGCACGAATTCCCGCTGGCCGCCGCTGGCGGTGCCCTGGCCGCCGGGCAACTGTACCGAATGGGTGGCGTCGAACACCACCGGGCAGCCGGTGTCCCGCATCACCGCCAGGGAGCGCATGTCGGACACCAGGTTGTTGTAGCCGAAAGACACGCCCCGCTCGCACACCAGGATGTTGTCCTGGCCGCTGGCTTCCCGCGCCTTGTCCACCACGTTCTTCATGTCCCAGGGGGAGAGAAACTGGCCCTTCTTGATGTTCACCGGCTTGCCGGCGGTCGCCGCGGCCTGGATGAAATCGGTCTGGCGGCAGAGGAAAGCAGGGGTCTGAAGCACGTCCACCACCGCCGCCACTTCGGCGATTTCCTCCTCGGTATGGATGTCGGTCAGCACCGGCACCCCCACCTGCTTCTTCACCTCGTCCAGAATCTTCAACCCCTCGGCCATGCCCGGGCCGCGGAAGGACTTGCCGGAACTACGGTTGGCTTTGTCGAAGGAGGACTTGTAGATGAAGTTCATACCCAGGCCGGCGCACATTTCCTTCAGGGCGCCGGCGGTGTCGAAGGCCAGTTGCCTGGATTCGATCACGCAGGGGCCGGCAATCAGGAACATTGGCTGGTCCAGCCCGACATCAAAACCGCACAGTTTCATCGCGTTCCTATTTGCTCTGTTTCCGGGCCAGAGCCGCTTCGACGAAGGACTTGAACAGGGGATGCCCGGCCCGGGGAGTGGAGGTGAACTCCGGGTGGAACTGGCAGGCCACGAACCAGGGATGGTCCGGCAGCTCGATCATCTCGCACAGCTTCTCGGTCTTGGACAGGCCGCTGATGCGCAGGCCGGCCTGCTCCAGGGTTTCCAGGTAGTTCTCGTTGACCTCGTAGCGGTGGCGGTGGCGCTCCACGATCACGTCGGCGCCGTAGATTTCCCGCGCCTTGGAGCCTTCCTTGAGCACGCACGCCTGGCCGCCGAGGCGCATGGTGCCACCCAGGTCGGATTGCTCGCTGCGGGTTTCCTTGGTGCCTTCGCGGCTGGTCCACTCGCTGATCAGGGCCACTACCGGGTGGGGGGTATTGGGGTCGAACTCGGTGCTGTGGGCGCCTTCCAGGCCGGCCATGTGGCGGGCGTATTCGATCACTGCCAGCTGCATGCCGAGGCAGATGCCCAGGTAAGGCACCTTGTTCTCCCGGGCGTACTGGATGGCCTTGATCTTGCCCTCCACTCCCCGCTTGCCGAAGCCGCCGGGAACCAGGATGGCGTCCATGTCCTTGAGGCTGTCGAGGGACAGGGTGCCGTTCTCGATCGCTTCGGAGTCGAGATAATGAATCTTGACCTTGCTGCGGGTATGGATGCCGGCGTGAATCATGGATTCGGACAGGGACTTGTAGGACTCGGTCAGGTCCACGTACTTGCCGACGAAGGCGATGTCCACGTTGGCCTGGGGATGCTCCAGGCGGTCCACCAGGTCGCGCCACACGGACAGGTCCGCCGCCTTGGCGAGGATGCCCAGCTTGTGGCACACGATTTCGTCCAGCATCTGCTCGTGGTAGAGGCCGGGGATCTTGTAGATCGAATCCACGTCCAGGGCGGAAATCACCGCTTCTTCGGGGACGTTGGTGAACAGGGCGATCTTGCGCCGTTCGCCTTCCGGCAAGGGGCGATCGGAACGGCACAGCAGCACGTCGGGCTGAATACCGATTTCCCGCAGTTCCTTCACCGAGTGCTGGGTGGGCTTGGTCTTGATCTCCCCCGCCGAGGCGATGTACGGCACCAGGGTGAGGTGGATGAAGCAGGTGTTCTGGCGGCCGAGCTGCACGCCCATCTGGCGGATGGCTTCCAGGAACGGCAGGGACTCGATGTCGCCCACCGTGCCGCCGATCTCGACGATGGCCACATCCACGTCGCCGGCACCGGCCTTGATGGAGTGCTTGATCTCGTCGGTGATGTGGGGGATGACCTGCACCGTGCCGCCCAGGTAGTCGCCGCGGCGTTCCTTGCGGATCACGCTCTCGTAGATCTGGCCGGTAGTGAAGTTGTTGCGCTTGGACATCTTGGCATTGACGAAGCGCTCGTAATGGCCCAGGTCCAGGTCGGTTTCCGCGCCGTCCTCGGTGACGAACACCTCTCCATGCTGGAAGGGGCTCATAGTGCCGGGATCGACGTTGATGTAGGGGTCAAGCTTGAGTAGGGTGACTTTGATGCCGCGTGATTCGAGAATCGCGGCGAGTGAGGCGGCGGCAATACCCTTGCCTAAGGAAGAGACAACCCCGCCCGTGACGAAGATGAATTTGGTCATGATGGCTCGTGGCACGTAGACGGAGGCATATGATAGCGGAATCGGCCCTTCTCCACAAATCCGGCGCCCCATTGCGTAGCGATTATCCGGCTCTTGCATGCCCCGACAGTTTGTAGGACAATCAATAACAATTCTCATTTGGGCAAGACCTCCCATGACCGTCAAGCTGCCTACCCTGCAAAAGGGCCAGTCGGGCACCATCGCTGCCATCCACGCGGGCGATGAGCTTTACCACCGCCTCGCCGCCCTGGGGTTCCGGGTGGGCAAAAAGCTTGAAATCGTGCGCAAGGGATGCTGCTCCGGCCCCCTCCAGGTGCGTCTCGGCACCACCGACGTCATCATGCGACGGCAGGACGCCCAGCAAATCGACGTTAAAGTGCCCGACTGATCCCGACTCCAGAATGAAGCGCATCGCCCTCCTGGGGATGCCGAACACCGGCAAATCCACCTTTTTCAACCGCCTCACCGGGGCCTCCGCCCGCATCGGCAACTGGCCCGGCATCACCGTGGACCTGATGAGCGCCAAAGTGCTCCTGGGCGGCGCCATGGCCGAGGTGGTGGACTTGCCCGGCATCTACGACCTCCACGGCTTTTCCGAGGACGAGCAGGTGGTGCGCCGCTTCCTGGAAAACCAGCCGGTGGACCTGGTGCTGGTCATCCTCAACACCGCCCAGATCGAACGCCAACTGGCCCTGGCCTTGCAGATCAAGCAGCTTGGCCTGCCCGCCGTACTGCTACTCAACATGGCGGACGAGGCGCGCAAATTCGGCATCACCGTGGACACCCAGGTCATGGGCGAGCAGTTGGGCATGCCGGTGGTGCAGTTCAGCGCCAAATACGGCGAGCACTATGCAGACGCCACCCAGGCCATCGCCGCTGCCCTGCGGGACAGCCGGCCGGCGAAGCTGGATCAGCTGCGGGAATTGCTGGCCCCGGACCACCAGATCGAGGCCAGCATGGAAGACGTGCTGAAAAAATCGGTCGTCATCCCCGAACGCCTGTCCGAAGACCTCTCCGACCGCCTGGACAAGGTGCTGCTCCACCCGTTCTGGGGCATCCTGGCCTTCTTCGCCGCCATGTACGCCGTGTTCCAGGCCGTGTTCACCCTCGGCAAACCCCTCCAGGACGGCGTCGCCTGGTTGCTGACGCAAGTCCGGGACTTAGCCCTGGAGCCTCTGCTCACCGGTCTGCCCGCCCCCCTCCACGGCTTCCTCATCGACGGCCTGTACAACGGCGTCGGCACCGTGGCCGCCTTTGTGCCGGTGATCGTGCTGTTCTTCCTGCTGATGGCGGTGGTGGAAGACACCGGCTACCTGTCCCGGGCCGCCTTCCTGATGGATTCCCTGATGTCCCGCCTGGGGCTGGACGGGCGCAGCTTTGTCATGGTGCTGATGGGCTTCGGCTGCAACGTGCCGGCCCTGATGGGCACCCGGGTGATGCGCTCCCGCCCCCTGCGCCTCTTGTCCATGCTGGTGATTCCGTTTTCCCTGTGCTCGGCGCGGCTGCAGGTGTTCCTGTTCATCACCGCCGCCCTGTTCACCGCCCGGCAGGCGCCTCTGGTGCTGTTCAGCCTTTACCTCTTCAGCTTCGCCACTGCCATCTTCACCGCCCTGGTGTTCCGCAAGCGCTTCCAGAACAGCGAACCCTTCATCCTGGAACTGCCCCCCTACCGCCTGCCCACCCTGCGCCAGATCGTGCTGCGGGGCTGGCACGAGGTGCGCCACTTCCTCACCCGGGCCAGCAAATTCATCGTCGCCGGCGTGGTGCTGGTCTGGCTGCTGACCCACATCCCCTTCAGCGAGCCCGCCGCCGGCCCCCACACCTGGGCCGGCCTCATCGGCTCCCTGGCGGAACCCCTCCTCGCCCCCCTGGGCATCGACCAGAAACTGGCGGTGGCGCTGATTTTCGGCCTGGTGGCGAAGGAAATCGTCATCGGCTCCCTGGCCGTCATCTTCGGCCTGGAAGGCAACGCCCTCACCCAGGCCATCGCCCACCAGATGGACTGGGTGCAGGCCTACAGCTTCATGCTCTTCACCCTGGTTTACACCCCCTGCCTTTCTGCCATCGCCACCCTGCGGGCGGAGGCGAAGAGCCTGCCCTTTGCCCTGGGGTCGGTAGGCTGGTCCCTAGCTCTGGCGTGGGGGCTGAGTTTTGCGTTCTATCAAGGGGCGCGGGCGCTGGGCTTCTAACTTTCCCTACCGGTCTAATGAAAATCAGGTAGCAAAGGTAGGTTTTGACCCCTCTTGTTTTGACTTTGTCCATTTCCTAACGTTAGCCGGAGGGTTCGCTTTCCCTCCTTCGAGCAAGCCGCCACACCCGTCGCAAGGCGGGGCCGGAAAGCCACGGGTCTTCCATCTCAGGAGAAAGCCGGGTTGCGCCTTTCAGGGCAACCCGGCTTTTTCGTTTTCGGCGGCGGTCGTTTCGCTATCAACCAGGAGTCAAACCATGAAGAAACCAGGTTATAAGCAGGACCGCATCGGAACCGGCTTCACTCGCCGCGATTTTCTGAAAACCACCACCGCCGGGGGCGCTGCGCTGCTGCTTCCCGTGGGTCTGATGAGCCGGAGCGCCTACGCGGCCTCACCTTCCCTTGCCAAATTCAAGGATCCGCTGCCGATTCCCAAGCCTCTTCAACCGGGGGCCTCCCCCGTGACGGTGGCGATGCGGCAGATCAAGCAGGAAATTCACAGCGACATCGGCCCGGTGACCATCGTATGGGCTTATGGAAACGATCAAGTTGGTTTCAGCACCCCTGGGCCGACCTTTGTGGTCAACAATACCGACACCGTCCGGGTCACGTGGCATAACAGGCTTGCCGCAGCGAAGGATGCGCCCCACTTTCTTCGCCGCGACGCCACCGCCCTGGAACCCAACGTGATGCATAGCACCGACAACCGCAAGGCGGTGGTGCATCTGCACGGCGGGCATATCACCGCCTTTGCCGACGGCTTTCCGGAGGACTATCTCCTGCCCACCGAATCCGTCACCTACGACTACTCCCCCCAGCCCCGTGCCGCCACCCTGTGGTACCACGACCACGCCATCGGCAACACGCGCCTGAACGTCTACATGGGACTCGCCGGGGCCTACATCGTGCGGGACGCCCTGGAAAATGCCTGGATCGCCAGTGGCCAGTTGCCCAGCCCCGACTACGAAATGCCTCTGGTTCTGCAGGACCGGCGCCTGACGAAAAAGGGCCAGCTCACTTATCACAATAGCTTTGACGACACCTTCTTCGGCGATGTGATGCTGGTCAATGGCAAAGCCTGGCCCCATCTCGAAGTGGAGCGGCGAAAATACCGCTTCCGGGTACTGAACGGCTCCAACACCCGGAACTACACCCTGCAACTGGGGGACGGCTCCCTTTCCTTCCAACAGATCGGGTCGGACGGCGGTTTCCTGGCCGCGCCGCTGACCCTCACCCAGCTCACCCTTACCCCGGGGGAACGGGCCGACATCATCATCGACTTCGCCCAGCCCGGCTTGAGCAATGGGGACGACATCGTGCTCATGAATCACCACGTCATGGCGGGCATGAAGGACGAGTGGCCGATCCACGAGGTGATGCAATTCCGGGTGCGGGGCGACATCGTGGCCGGCGACGTGATGCTGCCTGTGACCCTGGCCTCGATCACCCCCCTCGACACCAGCAATGCACGCTCCCGCCAATTCAAGCTGGAGGATGTCTACGACCCCAACGTCCAGGATGCGAAGTGGCTCATCAACGGTGGCGGCTTCGAAGCCCCGCCGGAAGTGGTGCCGAACGGCGCAGTGGAAATCTGGAACTGGGTGAACAAGTCGGACATGATCCATCCGATGCACATCCATCTGGTCCAGGCCCAAGTGCTGGGGCGCTGGAAAGCGGCGGAGAATGAGGATGGGAAGATGGTTCCTGTAGGCCCCAACCTCATCGACGAGAACGAAAAGGGCTGGAAGGACACGGTGCGTGTCGGCCCCCTGGAAATCGTCCGGGTGGCCGCCAAGTTCGACGGCGTAGCCGACCCGTCCACGCTGCCCGGCCGGGAAGAGGTATTCCCCTTCCACTGCCACGTGCTGGAACATGAGGACCACGACATGATGCGTCGCTTCACGCTTCAGTATTAAGCACAAAGAAGGGCAGCCAAGGCTGCCCTTCCCTCATGGGGCACCCTCGAGAGACGGATCAATCACCCGTACCGCCTTGGGTAGCCCTTCACGGCGCATCACTTCCCCCTCCACTTCTCGTAGCACCCCGCCCGTCAGGAAATACAGCCCCGCCGCCAGCAGTGCCAGATGGTAGGTAAATTGGCTGTCGCAAGCCTGGCGCCATTGCTCCCCTTCCAACCTTAGGCAGCCGCCCTTGCACAACTGCAACACGGGGCAGCGGGGGCATTCCTCCCGCAGGGACCAGTGCCAGCCGGTGTTGAGGCGGATGTTGGCGTAGTCGTGAACGGTGCCGATCCTGTGGCCGTCATCGGCGGCGGCGGTTTGACAGGTGAGGGCGTTGCCTTTCAGGTCCACCGCCAGGGCGTCTTCCCGGTCCATGCCGCAGGACTGGCCAAGGGCCGAGGAAGGACGGGTGTGGTCGAGGGAGCGGTAAAAGTCCTGCAGCTTCTCCCGGACGGTGTGGGTGTGGACGGCGTTGCCGTGGGACACTTCGAAGAACAGGCTGTGCAGCAGGCCGGTGTGGTCCGCCTCCCGCGGCAGATGGTCCCTCTCCCGGCTGCAGAAGGGCGTAGCCTGACCGGTGGCGACGGGGATGTCCTGGGGACGCCCGTTCAGGCGCTGAGCGAGATAGTCCCGCACGGCGGAAATGGAGCGGTTGTTGCCCGACAGGACGCAGCAGAAGCGGATCAGTCCCCGGGGGCGCAACCGCAGGTATAGCTGTTGCAGGTTTGCGGCGGCTTCGGGATCGTCGAACAGGTCCGCGCCTGCGCTGGCTTTCTGGCCCGGCCCGTCGTGCCGGACTACCACCGTCACCCCCATCTGGTCGAGCCAGTCGATCCGCTCCGGGTCCAGCAAGGTGCCCTGGGTGAACACCGTGAAAGCCGCGTTGGGATAGCGCTCCCGCAGAGCCTCGGCGAGGAACTTCATGGCGGGCCAGTAAATGAAGGGCTCTTTGCCGGATAACTCGATCTGCAAACCCTCGCCCTTCCCGTCGGTTTCCAGCCAGGAGGGCAGTGTTTCAATGAAGGCCTGGGCGTCGGACAGGCAGTCGATGGACTCCGCCGGATGCTTGTAGCCGAACTGGATCTTCAGGGTGCGCAGGAGCGGATTCTTGGGCAGGGCCGTCACCGGGGACAGGATTTGGGCGCTCCGCCATTCCCGCGGGGGCGTCAACCCGGGGGCGGAAGGATGAAGCGTCAGGCGCTGGTTCGTTGCCGACGAGATCAACTCGGACGTATGGGGATTGTAGAAGTACTGGAACTCTTCACCATTCCGCTTCTGAAATCTCAGCGTGTAACCTGCCGACTGTTTCATTCCCCGCTCCTCGTGAACCCGAACTGTATGGGTGTTTTTGTTTCGTGATGCCGGACCCTTCTTCGGCACGGGGGCGGCCGGGCGGAAGCACACAAGGGTCGCCGGAAATGGCGGGGAGAGGAAGCACGGAAATAAAAGGGGGCGCGGCCCGCCGCCGGATCGGCGTCGGACATGGGTTCAGGAAATTCTGCGCGATGCGGCAGCGGCTTGAAAGCACCCATGGTCTCCGCCGAAGCGGCGGCCAGCAGGCGCCTTTCCTGCCCTAGGACTTTTTTTCCATGACCATCCTCATGCTCGTGGAACGGAGGGGCGAACCGCGAAGTTTCGCCATCTCCGGAATATTCTTGTTTTTGTCTGCCCGTGCCGGATGGCCGCCGAAAGGCCGCCACCGCAACGGTGCATTAGTGCATTAGCAGATGACGATTAAACTCCATTGTTGCGTCGCGGGTAATCCGTAACACTACGTACGCCGGGAAACAAAAAAGGGCAGCCGAGGCTGCCCTTCCCTGTTGCCAAACGGCTTGACGCTTAGTTCAGCTTCGCCAGCCGAATCCAGGTGTCCACCACCGTGTCCGGGTTCAGGGACACGCTCTCGATGCCTTCCTGCACCAGCCATTCGGCCAGGTCGGGATGGTCCGAGGGGCCCTGGCCGCAGATGCCGACGTACTTGCCGGCCTTGCGGCAGGCCTGGATGGCCTGGTGCAGCAGGGCCTTCACCGCCGGATTGCGTTCGTCGAAGGCGCCGGCCACCAGGCCGGAATCCCGGTCCAGGCCCAGGGTAAGCTGGGTGAGGTCGTTGGAGCCGATGGAGAAGCCGTCGAACAGCTGGATGAAGTCTTCCGCCAGCACCACGTTGGAGGGGATTTCGCACATCATGATCAGGCGCAGACCGTTCTCGCCCTGCTTGAGGCCGTTCTGGGCCAGAAGGTCGATCACCGCGCGGGCTTCGTCCAGGGTACGGACGAAGGGGATCATCAGCTCCACGTTGGTGAAGCCCATTTCGTCCCGCACCTTCTTCATGGCGCGGCACTCCAGTTCGAAGCACTCGCGGAACATGGGGGAGACGTAGCGCGACGCGCCGCGGAAGCCCAGCATGGGGTTCTCTTCGTGGGGCTCGTAGCGCGAGCCGCCGGTGAGGTTGTAGTACTCGTTGGACTTGAAGTCCGACATGCGCACGATCACCGGCTTCGGGTGGAAGGCGGCGGCCAGGGTCGCCACGCCTTCGACGATCTTCTCCACGTAGAAGTCGACTGGATCGCCGTAGGCGGCGGCCTTTTCCCAGATGGTGGCCTTGAGGTCGTCGGGCAGACGGTCGAACTCCAGTACCGCCTTGGGGTGCACACCGATCATGCGGCTGATGATGAATTCCAGGCGGGCCAGGCCGATGCCGGCGTTGGGCAGGTTCTGGAAGTCGAAGGCCATTTCCGGGTTGCCCACGTTCATCATGATCTTCACCGGGGCTTTGGGCATCTGGTCCAGTTGCAGGTCGGTGACTTCGAACTCCAGCTTGCCGTCGTAGATATTGCCGGTATCGCCCTCGGCGCAGGACACGGTGACATCCATGCCGTCCTTCAGGGTCTGGGTGGCGTCGCCGCAGCCCACCACCGCCGGAATGCCCAGCTCGCGGGCGATGATCGCCGCGTGGCAGGTCCGGCCGCCGCGGTTGGTGACGATGGCGGAAGCCCGCTTCATGATCGGCTCCCAGTCCGGGTCGGTCATGTCGGTGACCAGCACATCGCCGGACTCGACGCGGTTCATCTGGCTGATGTCGGTGATGATCTTCACCGGGCCGGCGCCGATCTTCTGGCCGATGGCGCGGCCGGTGACCAGCACCTGGCTGCGGGCCTTGAGCGTGTAGCGGGTCTGGGTGGCGGCGCTGGCGCGGGCCTTCACCGTCTCCGGGCGCGCCTGGAGGATGTACAGCTTGCCATCCACGCCGTCCCGGCCCCATTCCACGTCCATGGGGCGGCCGTAGTGCTGCTCGATGATGACGGCGTAGCGGGCCAGTTCCATCACTTCCGCGTCGGTGATGGAGTATTTGATGCGGTCTTCGGCAGCCACGTCCACGGTCTTCACCGACTTGCCGGCATGGCGGGTGTCGGTGAACACCATTTTGATCGCCTTGCTGCCCACGTTGCGGCGCACGATAGCGGGTTTGCCCTGGGCCAGGGTGGGCTTGTAAACGTAGAACTCGTCCGGGTTCACCGCACCCTGCACCACGGTTTCCCCCAGGCCGTAGGAGGCGGTGATGAACACCACGTCCTTGAAGCCGGATTCGGTATCCAGGGTGAACAGCACGCCGGAGGCGCCGATGTCGCTGCGCACCATGCGCTGCACGCCGGCGGACAGGGCCACCTTCTCGTGCTCGAAGTGGTGGTGCACGCGGTAGGCAATGGCGCGGTCGTTGTAGAGGGAGGCAAACACTTCCTTGACGGCGTGCTTCACGCTCTCCAGGCCGTGGATGTTGAGGAAGGTTTCCTGCTGGCCGGCGAAGGAGGCATCTGGCAGGTCCTCGGCGGTGGCGGAGGAGCGCACCGCCACCGCCATATCCGCATCGCCGGAATCGGCCAGCATCTTCTGGTAGGCCTGGTTGATCTGGGCATCCAGTTCCGGCTGGAACGGGGCATCCACCACCCACTGGCGGATCATCTTGCCGGTGGCGGCGAGCTTGACCACGTCCTCGATGTCCAGGCCCTGAAGGGCGTCGTTGACCCGGTGGACCAGGTCGTTGTGTGCAAGGAAGTCGCGATAGGCCTCGGCCGTGGTGGCGAACCCCCCCGGCACGCGCACGCCCATATGGGCCAGTTGGCTGATCATTTCCCCCAATGACGAGTTCTTGCCCCCCACGTGCTCAACGTCAGTCATGCGTAGGGTTTCGAACCATGCGATGTACTGTTGCTTTTCCATTGACCTGGCTGTCCTTGCAGTGATAGTTTAGTTTTGGAACGTGGGTATTCTACATAATATGTCTTATAGATGTCTTATAAAATTTATTTACCCCGCCGATTGCGCCACCAATTTCTGAAGAATAGCCGACAACCGACATGCCACTGAAACGCAGCGTGTTTTTCATCTCCGACCGCACCGGAATCACCACGGAGATGCTGGGCCACAGTCTCCTGGCCCAGTTCGAAAGCGTGGAATTCTCGCAGCATACCCTGCCTTTCATCGACACGCCGGAGAAAGCCCAGGAAGTGGTGCGCCGCATCCACAAAGCCGGCGAAGATGATGGGCTGCGCCCCCTGGTGTTCAGTACCCTGATCAGCCCGGAGATCCGCGACATCGTGTCCACCGCCGATGCCCTGTTCATCGACCTGTTCAGCACCTTCATTGAAGGGCTGGAGGCGGAACTGGGAGTTCCACCGTCCCATGCCGTCGGACTGTCCCACCGGGTGGGCGGCGCCTACAGCCACCGTATCGAGGCCATCAACTACACCCTGAACCACGACGACGGCATCAGCACCAAGAGCTTCGAGCAGGCAGACCTCATCATTCTAGGCGTTTCCCGCTCGGGCAAGACCCCCACCTGCCTCTACCTCGCCCTCCAGTTCGGCATCCAGGCGGCCAACTATCCCCTCACCCCGGACGACGACGGCCGCATCCGCTTTCCCGCCCTGCTGCTGCCCTACCGGCACAAGCTCTACGGCCTCACCATCGCCCCGGAGCGCCTGCGGGAAATCCGCAACGAGCGCCGGCCCGACAGCCGCTACGCTTCCATGGAAAACTGCCGGGACGAATTGCGCCAAGTGGAGGAGTTGTACCGCCGGGAGAACATCCGCTATCTGGACACCACCAGCAAGTCCATCGAGGAAATCAGCACCACCATCATGCAAGAGGTGAAGCTGGCGCGGAAGTTATTTTAAGACGCTGCGCTGCCGCACCCGCTCGAACAGGCATACCGCTGCCGCGGCTGCGGCGTTGAGGGACTCCACCGCCCCCGGCATGGGAATTTTCACCCGGTGGCTGGCCGCGGCCATCAGGGCGGGCGAAATCCCCGCCCCTTCGTTTCCCACCACTACCGCCAGCGGGCCGGTCAGGTTCAGTTCATAAAGGTTGTGCTCCGCCGCCAAGCTGGCGGCCAGGACCATGCCGGAAAATTCCGCGGCGGTGGCCGCCAGATCGGATTTTTCCTGAATGTTCAGAACAAAATGGGCGCCCATGCCGGCCCGCAGCACCTTGGGAGACCACGCATCGGCGCAGGCAGGTGAAAGAAAGGCGGTGTCGCAGCCGGCGGCGGCGGCGGAACGCAGAATGGTCCCCAGATTGCCAGGGTCCTGGATGTCCTCCAGGAAGACGCAGAATTCCGGAGCGCTTTCCGCCACCGGAAAGGGATAGGCGATCAAAGCCAGAACGCCGGTGGGCGTCTTGACCGGCGACAGTTCCGCGAACAACGCATCCGCCAGGATAATCCCCTCCCCTCCCCAGGAATCGTCCAAGGCTCCGGCTTCCGCCCCTTCCGCAACGCTTTGGGACAGGATCAGGGCTTCCGGCTCGCCGCCCGCCTGCCGGTAGGCCTGGAGCAGGTGCCAGCCGTCCAGCAGGGTTTTTCCCGCGTCGCGGCGGTGGCGTACCGATTCGGACAGTTTGCGCAGGGTCTTGAAAAAAGGGTTATCCCGGGAGGAAATGAGCTTCATCGGGGGGCGATCAGGCCTTACGGGCAAGATGGCCCAATCCCTGGGCAGCCTGCAGGGTGAGGCTCTTGAATTCCTGATAAGCCTTTTCGCTCAGGGACTCATCGCTGTCTTTCTTGTCGGCATAAAACAGGCCCACCGGCTTATTCCGCACATAAATCGACATGGCGAAAAAGTCCTGGCCTTCTGTCATGGCGTGGATTTCCTCGTCGACGAAGGTGCCGAGCTGGGCCCGATTGCCGTCGTTGACCCAAATGCCCTGCACCTGGCTCATCAGGCGGGCAAACAGGTTGGCGGTCTGCATGGAAAAGCCGAATTGCCGCAGAGGGGAAGACGGCTCGGCGCCGATGACATACTTGACCTTGACCGCGCTGCGGTCCGGCAGCATCAGGGCGAATACCACCCGGTCCAGGCCGATGCCCTCATGCATGCCCCGCATCACCAGGGACATCATGTCGTGGAGGTTGAGGGTGCCGTTGCAGTGGGCGGCGATATCCGCCATGGAACGCTTGAGGGTTTCCGGACGAGCCACCAGATGAGGGTGGGGATGGGTTTCGCCGGAGGCAGGCCGGGCGGCGGAATGGGGCTTTTCCTCTTCCTCGGGCTCTTCCGGCCATTCGCCGGGGAGCATGGGCAACCATGCCGCCAAGGGCGGTACGCCGTAGCGTTTCCAGCCTCGGGCCGCCACGGCGCAGTCCACGTGGACCAGGGCCGCCGCCTCGTCCGGGGGGATGCGCAGCATTTCCGCCAGGGCCGCGTAATCCTGCTCCAGGGCCTGGTTATACCACCCCCTGGCGGCATGGCGCACCACTTCGGCCGCCACCAGCACCAGCCGGGAGCGGGGGCGCTCGACGTTTCTCGGATCCATCAGGGAAAGGGTCAGTTCGGGAATGCGCCAGGCAAGGGCGAGTTCTTCCTGAAGCCGGAAGAGAGGAAAACCGAACACCCGGGTTTCGGCCTCTTCGGCGCTGAGGCTCTCCCTATGCCGCAGGCGCTGCACCTTCTGCATGTCGCCGGGCGCCACGCAGCCCATGACCAGGTGCGCAAAATCGTGGAGCAGCGCGGCCACGTAAAGCTCTTCCGCCTGCATGTCCATCCGCAGGATGGCCCAATCCCGGGCCAGATAGGCGGCGTGGAACGCTTGGCTGAGGGCGCAGTGGATATCTTCCAGCGCCCTTTCCTTGGTTTGCAGCAGGTCTTCGAGCACGGACAGCCGGGAGAATTGCTGGAACAGCGGGGTGACGCCGATCACCACCACGGCGTGCTCCACCATGGTGACTTCGTTCTCGAAACGGGCGCTGCGCGGCCGGTTGGCCAGCCGCAGCACCCGCAGGGTCAGCACCGGGTCGTGGAGGATAACCTGGGCGAGGTCGGCGGAGGTCACTTTGTCGGCCGTTTTGGCGAGGCGGCCAAGGGCTTCCGCTGTGCGCCTCAGCACCGGAAGATCAACCGTATCCAGATATGCCGCCCACTCCCTGACCGATCTCATCCCGCCCCGTCCTTTTCGGCCCCGATGATATCATCATAACGGTAAAGATACAGCGTGGAACGGTGAATATCGGGCAATTCCGCCGTTTCTGCCGGCGTCACCCCAGGGAGGGGAAAGGTGTTGCTGACGAACAGCGCCCCGGGCTTCATCTCGGCCCGCAGCTTATGCAGCAAGGCCGCCATGGGGGCGGGGGAAAGGTAGGCATAGACCACGTCGTATTTCCCCAGATCCGCGCGCCAGAAGCTTCCCCATTGCATGCACCACCCTCCCCCGCCAAGGGCGGCGGACAGGCGAGCCAGAAGGAACGGCAGCGGGGCCGATTCGATGCCCCGGTAATCCCCGCATGGCCGAAGCCTGGCCAAATGGCGCAACACCCTCCCCGTCCCGGCCCCCAGATCGACGAAGCGGAATGCCCGGTCCTTCGGCAGCAAACGCGCTAAGGCGTGCAGCGCCTGGCTGCCGGTCAGGTACAAGGGCACCCGGGTGCGGAACACGCTCCAGTAAACCGCCAGCAACAGACCGAATGCCGCCAGAAACCAGACCGGCCGAATGGACAGGGAATAGGCCATGACCACCGTGGGCCAAAATAGCAGGTTGATCGCCAGCCACCACAGGGACAAGCCTACAGCCCGGCCGATGGCGGCGGACAGCGCCCCTGCGGCGAGGGCCACGGCCAAGGGCGAGAGGGACAGTCCAAGGTGTTCGACCAGGGGAACGGCGAGGGACAGGGTCAGAAGCACGGCGGCCAGTTGGACCAACAACGCCACAGCAGGCTCCGACCGGGGAAGGAAGGTGCGCTTCAGCCGCGTCATCCGCCGGAACGGGAATCAGTGTTTAGCCGGAGGAAGCGCGGCATTCTGGCCACCGGCCGCTGGGTCCGCCGCACCTGGCATCGAGGGTGCAGCCGCCACGGAGGAAGGCGCCGACGCGCTTTGTTCCATTACCGCCTCTTCTGCCTGCTTGTTCATGACGATGATGCTGATGCGGCGGTTGATGGGGTTGTAGGGGTCGTTCTTGTCGAACTGGATGGCGGAGGACAGCCCCACCACCCGAAGGATCTTCCGGTCGTCCATGCCCGACTTGATCAGCTCCCGGCGGGAGGCGTTGGCGCGGTCGGAGGAGAGTTCCCAGTTGCTGTACCCCATCTCGCCCCCGGAGTAGGGGGTGGCGTCGGTATGGCCGGAGAGGGTCAGCCGGTTGGGCACCTCGTTCAACACCTTGCCGATCTCCGCCAGGATCGCCTTGGTGTAGTCCTTCAGGTGCGCACTGCCGACATCGAACATGGGCCGGTTCTTCTCGTCCACGATCTGGATGCGCAGGCCATCCCGGGTGATGTCCAGGAGGATTTGCTTCTTGAACTGCTTCAGGGTGGGGCTGCTTTCGATCAGCTTCTCGATCTTGTTTTTCAGTTCATTGAGCTTTTTCTTCTCCGCCTCTTCCCTGGCGTGATCGGTCTGCTGGGCGGTCTGGGAGGCCTGGAGGTTGACCGTGCGCTTGATCTCGGGACGGTCGGTCATCTGCACCTGGCCGGTGCTCTTGGTCAGGTCGGCGCCGCCCCCCTTGATGACGCTGGAACTGTCGCCGCTGCCGGAGCCACCCATCAACGCTACCTTGAGAGGGGTCCGGAAATATTCGGCGATCCCCTGCAAGGTGGCCTTGGTAGTGGAACTCAGCAACCACATCAGGAGGAAGAACGCCATCATGGCGGTAACAAAGTCGGCGTAGGCGATTTTCCATGCACCGCCGTGGGCGCCACCGTGCCCCTTCTTGATGCGCTTGATGATTATGGGACGCTGGGAATCGTCGCTCATCGCCTATGTCCCTCCCATCAGCGGGCTTTGGCCTGCTTCACGTGCTCTTCCAGCTCCAGGAAGGAAGGCCGTTCCGTGGAGTACAGCACCTTGCGCCCGAACTCCACCGCCACCTGGGGTGCGTAACCGTTCAGGCTGGCGAGCAGGGTGACCTTGATGCACTGGAGCAGCTTGGAGGATTCGTCCTGCCGGTGTTCGAGCAGGGTGGCCAGGGGGCCGACGAAACCGTAACCCAGCAGAATGCCGAGAAAGGTCCCTACCAGGGCGTGGGCCACCATCAAGCCCAGCTCGGAGGGCGGCTTGTCGGCGTTGGACATGGTGTGCACCACCCCCATCACCGCCGCCACGATACCGAAGGCCGGCATGCCGTCCGCCGCCCGGGTGAGCGCGGCGATAGGCACCTGGCCTTCGTGGTGGTGGGTTTCGATCTCGTTGTCCATCAGGTTTTCGATCTCGAAGGCGTTCAGGTTGCCGCCCACCATGATGCGCAGGTAATCGGTGAGGAACTCCACCGCGTGGTGGTCCGCCAGGATCATGGGGTATTTGGAGAACAGCGGGCTGTCATGGGGCGTATCGACGTCGGATTCGATCGCCATCAGGCCTTCCTTGCGCACCTTGGCGAGGATTTCATACAGCAGGGCCAGCAGTTCCATATACAGCGCTTTGTTGAACTTGGAGCCTTTGAGCAGGGTGGGCAGCGCCTTGATCGTGGCTTTGATCGCCTTGACACCGTTGGCCGCCACGAAGGCGCCGGCGGCAGCGCCACCGATCATCAGCAGCTCGATGGGCTGGAGCAGGGAAGCGAGGTGCCCGCCCGCCAGGGCGAAGCCGCCGAACACCGAGCCGATGACGATGATGTAGCCGATGATGACAAACATAGTGTTCTAATTCCTTAGCCTTGCCGGCACTATTTGACCCCGGCAGCGAATAGTTATTCTTAACCGCTTAACGTTAGCTAAAAAGGAGCCCCAGCTTTGCCACTACGACGACCGCCAGCCCCAGGCTAAGGTTCACTGCAATCAACGGCCGGATGCGGCCCAGCGCTGCCCCCGCCCCCTGCCAATCCGCCGCCGCCACCCCTGCCTTCATGCGGCGGAAAAGCACGAAATATATGGAACAATAAATCAGCACCATGAGAATGCCAAGGGCGGTCATGGCGTGAACACCCGGGTGCACGGCGCCAAAGCCACCCGCTGCCGCCACCAGGGCGAAGCCGCTGCCGAACAGAAGGACGATGGACACCCACACCCAGGGGAAGAAACGGCCGAATACCCCGGCCCACAGGGCCAGCCTCGCCGGCGGCTGCAATTGGGCCGCTGCCACGGGCCGCAGGGCCATGTAGGCGAAAAACATCCCCCCCACCCAGACCACCGCTCCCAGCAAGTGCAAAGTCAACATAATACGGCTGATCATGCCTCGTTCTCCTGCAGTATTTTTCTCACCGGTGCATAGCTGCGGCGATGAATCGCCGATACCCCATGCAGCCGCAATAACTCCAGGTGCTCGGCGGTAGGATAGCCTTTATGGCGATCGAAGCCATATTGGGGAAAACCCTGATTCAAGCGCCGCATTTCCGCATCCCTGGCCGTTTTCGCCAGGATAGATGCGGCCGAGATTTCGGCCACTTTGCTGTCGCCCTTCACCACTGCCTCGCTCGCCATGGGCAAGGGCGGGCAGTGCAAGCCGTCCACCACCACCTTGGTGGGCGTTACGGACAGCGCCGCCACCGCTCGCCCCATGGCCAGCAGACTGGCCTGGAGGATGTTGATACGGTCGATTTCCTCCACCTCGGCCCAGGCCACGGCCCACGCCAGGGCGTCTTGCTTGATGCGTTGGGCGAGAAAATCCCGCTTTTTTTCGCTCAGTTTTTTCGAATCCGCCAGCCCCGAAATAGGCCGTTCCGGGTGAAGGATCACCGCGGCGGCGAATACCGCGCCGGCCAGGGGACCCCGCCCGGCTTCGTCCACGCCGCAAAGCAGTTCGCCCTTCATCCGGCGGCCCCCAGATGGTCCAGCACCACCCCCGCCGCCTTCTCCGCCGTGTTCTGGCGCAATTGGCGGTGCATGCCGGAAAAGACTTCCTCCAGGCCCTTCGTCACCGCCTTGTCCTGCAGCAGGTTGAGCAGGGCCTGGGCCAGGTTTTCCGGCAAGGCATCCTCCTGGATCAGTTCCGGCACCAGAAAACGGCCGGCGAGGATGTTGGGCAGGCCGACGTAGGGGAGGTATTTCTTGCGCTTGATGATGCTCCAGCTCAACTCCGGCATCTTGTAGGTGATCACCATCGGCCGCTTGAGCAGCGCCGTTTCCAGGGTGGCCGTGCCGGAGGCCACCAGGGCGGCGTCGCAGGCCACCAGGGCATCGTGGGCGTGGCCGAAAAGGATAGTCATCGGCAGGTTCCGGGCGTCGAGCCGGTAGAGGGTCTCCTCGAACAGGGTGCGGGTTTCCCGGCTCACCAGTGGAACCAGGAACTGGATGTCCGGCCGGCGCTCCGCCATCCGCCGGGCAGTCTGCACGAAAAGGTCCGCCATGGACTGCAATTCGCTCTGGCGGCTGCCCGGCAGGAGGGCGACGACGGCCCCCTCCTTGGGCAGCTTGAGCAATTCCCGTGCGGCCTCCCGGTTGGATTCCAGGGGCAGCACGTCCGCCAGGGGATGGCCGACGTAGGTAGCCGGGATGCCGGCTTCGTCGTAAAGCGGCTTTTCGAAGGGAAACAGGGCCAGCATGTGGGACACCGACTGGGCGATGTGGCGGATGCGCTCCCGCCGCCAGGCCCAGATGGAGGGACTGACGTAATGGATGGTAGGCACCCCTTTTTTCTTCAGGGCCCGCTCCAGGGCAAGGTTGAAATCGGGAGCGTCGATGCCGATGAAAACATCCGGCCGCTCAGCGCTCCACAGCCGCCGCAGCTGCTTGCGGATACCGACGATCTCCCGGTAGTGGCGCAATACTTCCACGTAGCCCCGGACCGCCAGCGTTTCCATGGGGAACAGCACCTTCATGCCGGCGTTTTCCATCTTCGGCCCGCCGACGCCGACGAACTCCGCGTCGGGAAGGCGCTTTTTCAGGGCCTCGATCAGGTGGGCGCCGAGCAGATCGCCGGAGGCTTCTCCGGCGACGATGGCGATTTTCTTTTTCTGGACTTCCAATGGGTGCTCTGCGAAAAGAACTAGCGAATGATGCCGCGACTGGAGACTTCCAGAAAATCCAGGATGGGTTTGATTTCCGGGCACTCCGCCGATTGTTCGGTAAGCGATTGTTTTGCTTGTTCCAGGGTCAGACCGGCCTTGTACAGGGTCTTGTAGGCCCGCTTCAGCCGCGTCAGGGCTTCCGGAGAGAAGCCACGGCGCTTGAGCCCCTCGGAATTGATGCCGTAGGGCTTGGCGGTGTTGCCTGCCGCCGTGACGTAGGGGGGAATATCCTGAAGCAGGATGGTACCCATGGCGGTGATGGAGTGGGCTCCGATCTGGACGAACTGATGCACCACGGTGAAGCCCCCCAGGATGGCGTAGTCCCCCACCGCCACATGGCCCGCCAGTTGCGCGTTGTTGGCGAAGATGGTGTTGTGGCCCACCTGGCAGTCGTGGGCCAAGTGCACGTAGGCCATGATCCAGTTGTCGTTCCCCACCCGGGTCACGCCCACGTCCTGGGCAGTGCCGCAGTTGAAGGTGCAGAACTCGCGAATCACGTTGCGGTCGCCGATCTCCAGCCGGGTCGGCTCGCCGGCGTACTTCTTGTCCTGGGGAACCTCCCCCAGGGAGGAGAACTGGAATATCCGGTTGTCGCGACCGATGGAGGTATGGCCCTGGATCACCACATGGGGGCCGACGGTGGTGCCTTCCCCGATCTCGACGTGTTCGCCGATGACGGAATAGGGGCCCACCGAAACGCCGGGAGCCAGCCTGGCACCCTCGTGGACGATGGCGGTGGGATGGATGCTCATTCGATGGGCCGGACGGTGCACATCAATTCGGCTTCAGCGGCCACCTGGCCATCCACCTTGGCCACGGCAGCGAATTTCCACAGGCCGCGCTTGTTGGCCACGATGGAAACTTCCATGATCAACTGATCGCCGGGGCTCACCGGCTTCTTGAAGCGGGCGCCGTCGATGCCGACGAAGTAGTACACCGACTTCTCGTCGGGGCCGTCGTCCATGGTCTTGAAAGACAGAATGGCCGCGGTCTGGGCCAGGGCTTCGATGATCAGCACTCCGGGCATCACCGGATGGTGGGGATAGTGACCGGGGAAGAAGGGTTCGTTGATGGTCACGTTCTTCAGCGCCACCAGCCGCTTGCCCGGGTCGCATTCCAGCACCCGGTCCACCAGCAGGAAGGGGTAGCGGTGGGGAAGGTTTTTCAGGATGTCGTGGATGTCCATGGTGCTCAAGATTCAGTCCCTTTCCAAGGCGTTCAGCCTTGCTTCCAGTTGTTTGATGCGTGCCGCCATCTCGTCCAGGTGGCGCAGATGGGCGGCGTTCTTCAGCCACGCCTCATGGGTAGAGAAAGGCATGGCCGAGGTGTAGGTTCCCGGTGCGGTGATCGATTTGGTGACCAGGGTATTGGAGGAGATGTTCACGTGGTCCGCCAGTTCCAGGTGGCCCAGGATCGACGCCGCTCCGCCTACCGTGCAGTGGCGCCCGATCTTGGCGCTGCCGGCGATGCCCACGCATCCGGCCATCGCGGTGTGGGCACCGATGCGGACGTTGTGGGCCACCTGGATCAGGTTGTCCAGCTTGACCCCTTCCTCGATCACCGTGTCCTCCAGGGCACCCCGGTCGACGGTGGTGTTGGCCCCAATCTCCACGTCGTCGCCGATCACCACTCCGCCAATCTGGGGAATCTTCAGCCAAGTGCCGCCTTCCTTGGCGAGGCCAAAGCCATCGGCACCGATTACCGCCCCGGCGTGGACGATGACCCGGCTCCCGATTCGGCAGCCGTGGTAAACCGTTACGTTGGGGTAAAGGACCGTCCCCGCCCCGATCTCAACGTCATCCCCGAGGACGCAGTTGGGATAGAGCACCACTCCCTCGCCGATCCGCACGTTGCGGCCGATCCAGACATGGGCGCCGATCCGCGCCGACGCCGCCACCGTCGCCGTCTCGTCCACCGCGGCGGAGGCATGGATGCCTGCGGAAATTTCCGCCTCGCCGGGATTCAGCAAGGCAGTGACCCGGGCAAAATAGGCGTAGGGATTGGCGCAGACGATGCGGGGCCGGGGGGTGGAATCCCGTTCGCTTTCCCCCACGATCACCGCCCCGGCGGCGGTATCCTTCAATTGCCGCCGGTACCTACCATGGGTGAAGAAGCTGATGTGGTGGGCTTGCGCCGAGTCCAGGGGAGCGATCTGCGTGATGCTCACCCCGCCGTCCCCCAGCAACTCCCCCCCCAGGCGCTCGACGATCTCCCTCAGCGTGAAGGAGGGACGGTCGCGCCGCGTCATCAATTCCCCGTTGCCAGGGCTTTCAGCACCTTGTCGGTGATGTCGATGCGGGGGCTGGCATAGACGGCCTCCTGCAGGATGAGGTCGTACTTCTCGGATTCGGCGATGGACATGATCACCTTGTTGGCCCGCTCCTGCACGGTTGCCAGCTCCTCGTTGCGGCGCAGGTTGAGGTCTTCGCGGAACTCCCGCTGCTGGCGCTGGAATTCCCGGTTAAGGTTGGCCAGGTCCCGCTCCTTGTTGCGGCGGTCGGACTCGCTCATGGTCACGCCGTCCTTTTCCAGCCTGGCCTGGAGATCCCGCGCCTGCTTCGCGACTTTTTGCAGTTCCTGCTCACGGGAGGCGAACTCCTTCTCCAGCTTTTTCTGGGCCTTGACTGCCGGCCCCGCTTCGCGGAAAACCCGGTCGGTATTCACAAAACCGATTTTCATCTCAGCCGCAGCGATGGCCGGAACCAACGACAGGCCGGCCAACAGGGCGGCCAAAATAGCGGATTTTTTCAACATTGCTCTCCTCGATACTCTCTAGAACGTAGAACCCATCTGGAACTGGAACCGTTGCAGTTTATCGCCATCCTTGACGTTCAGCGGCTTGGCAAAACTGAACTTGAGGGGGCCGAAGGGCGAAATCCAGCTCACCCCCACGCCGGTGGAATAGCGCATGCCGCCGCCGGAATCCCCCTTGTAGTAGATCGCGCCGGCATCGGCGAAAAGACTCATGCGCACCGACTTGTCGTTTTTCAGACCGGGAAAAGGAAACAGCACCTCGGCGTTGGCGACAATCCGCTTGTTGCCCCCCAGGGAATAACCATCGGCGTCTTTCGGACCGATGGAGGCGGTGTCGTAACCCCGCACCGACGTCACGCCGCCGGCATAGAAGTTCTTGAAGAACGGCAGGTCCTTGGTATTGCCGTAGCCGTTGCCGATGCCCACTTCACCGTTCAGCATCAGGGTGAAAGTATCGGTCAGGGGACGGTACCACTGGTGCTGGTAGGTCAACTTGTAGTATTTCAGGTTGCCGCCGGGCAAGCCCATTTCGCCGTAGGCCCGCTGCAGCGTCCCCTTGGTGACGTAGGTCGCGCTGTCCCGGCTGTCCCGCGCCCAACCCAGGTCACCCCGCAGGGTGGAGTTGCGCTCGCCGAAGGTGTTGACGAAATCGATGTAGCGCTGGGCGGCATTGCTCCCCAGGGTGATTTTGGTGCTGTCGTAGGCCAGGCCGAAGTTGATGGTATCGTATTCGTTGATGGGAACACCGAAACGCACCCCGCCCCCGATGGAATCGGAATTGTAACCGGCCAGGGCCGACAGGGCGGTGGCGTCGGTCTTCCGCTTGTAGGCGTCGAAGCCCCGGCTGACGCCGTCCACGGTCCAGTAGGGATCGGTGTAGGACACCGAATAGATTTTGTTGATCTTGCCGTTGCTGAACTGGGTGGACAAGCTCTTGCCGGTGCCCAGCCAGTTGTTCTGGGACACGGAACCGCTGAGCAGGATACCTTCCGAACTGGAAAAACCGGCGCCCATCATGATGTTGCCGGTGGGACGCTCCTCCACGTTGACATTCACGTCCACCTGGTCGGTGGTGCCCGCCACGGCGGGGGTTTCCACGTTGACTTCCTTGAAGTAGCCCAAGCGGTCGACCCGCTCCCGGGAGCGCTTGATCTTCTCGTTGGAATACCAGCCCCCTTCCATCTGACGCATTTCACGGCGGATCACCTCGTCCCGGGTCTTGGTATTGCCGGTGACGCTGATGCGGCGCACGTAGACCCGGCGGCCCGGGTCGATGAAGAAGGTGAATGCCGCCTGATGCTTTTCCTTGTCCAGTTCCGGCACCGCATTGACGTTGGCGAAGGCATAGCCCTCGTTACCCAGGCGATCGCCGATCTGCTTCGAAGATTCGGTCAATTTCTCCCGGGAGAAGACGTCGCCGGACTGGATGGTGATCAGCTTGCGCAACTCCTCCTCGGGCAGCAGCATCTCCCCCGCCAGCTTCACGTCGGAGACGGTGTACTTCGCGCCCTCGGTGATGTTGATGGTGATGTAGATGCCCTTCTTGTCGGGCGAGATGGAAACCTGGGTGGAGTCGATGGCGAACTCCAGGTAACCCCGGTTGAGGTAATAGGAGCGCAGGGCCTCCAGGTCACCGGCCAGCTTTTCCTTGGAATACTGGTCGTCCTTGCTCCACCAGCTCATCCACCCCGGAGTGGACAGCACGAACTGCTTGCGCAGTTCCTTTTCCGAAAATTCCTGGTTGCCGACGATGTTGATCTGCTGGATTTTCGCCACATCCCCTTCGTCCACGTCGAAACGGATCGCGACCCGGTTGCGCTCCAGGGGGGTAACGGTTGCCTTGACCGACACGGCGTACTTGCCGCGGCTGAAATACTGGCGCTTGAGTTCCTGCTCCGCCTTGTCCAGCATCGAGCGGTCGAAGATGCGGCCTTCGGCCAGACCACCCTGTTTCAGGCCTTCCTTAAGCTTGTCCTTGTCGAATTCCTTGAGCCCGACAAAATCGATCTGGGAAATGGCGGGGCGTTCCTGGACGCTGATCACCAGGGTCTCCCCTTCCGCTTCCAGGCGCACGTCCTGGAAAAAGCCGGTGGCGAACAATGCTTTCACCGCCTGGGACACCTTCTCGTCGTCCACGGTGTCCCCCACCTTCACCGGCAGGTAGCTGAACACCGTCCCGGCCTCGGTGCGCTGGATGCCTTCGACGCGAATATCCTTGACGACAAAGGGTTCCACGGCCCACAAGGAACCGCAGTACATCCCCATTATTAACAGCGCTATTTTTTTTGGCTTCATGGATGGCGTCAGCTGGCAATCAAACGGTTAATATCGTTATAAAAAGCAAAGGCCATCAGCAGCAGGAGCAAGGCCATTCCCACCTGCTGGCCGATAGCCATGGCCTTTTCGGAAACGGGGCTCCCCTTGATGAGCTCGGCGATATAATACATCAAATGGCCCCCATCCAATAAGGGAACCGGCAACAGGTTCAGCACCCCCAGGCTGACGCTGATCAGCGCCAGAAAGCTCAAGAAAGCGAACCCGCCCATGCGCGCCGACTGGCCCGCGTAATCGGCGATGGTAATCGGGCCGCTGAGGTTCTTCCACGACACCTGGCCCACCACCATCCGACCCAGCATTTCCAGGCTGAACGCCGACATGTCCCAGGTTTTGCCCATTGCCCGAACGAAGGCGGTATGGGGCGGATAGCTCACCTCCACCAGCAGGCTTTCCAGCAGGCCCGGGTCCACCCAGGGGGAGGCCCCGATACGGCCGATGGTCTTTCCCCCGCTTGCCACCGCAGCGGGAACCACTGCCACCATCAGGGGCTGCTTATCTCGCCGGATGTCGAATCGCAGGGATTGGTCCGGATGGGTTTTCACCCAGCGCACCAAATCTTCCCATAGGGAGATGGATTGGCCGTTCACCGCGGTCACCACGTCCCCCCGCCGCAGTCCCGCCAGGGCGGCGGCACCGTCGGGAAGAAGATCGCCGATCACCGGCAACAGCGTCGGCTGGAAAGGAGCCAAGCCCAGCTTGGCGAGAAAGTCCCCTTCCATATCTTCCGGCTTCAGGGAACGGACGTCGAGGTGATGGGTCAGCGCCCCATCGCCGGCCCCTCCGGTCTCCAGGGCCACGGACTCCCCCGATACCACCTGCCGCAGGAGATGCCAGCGCAGATCCTGCCAGGTGGCAATCCGCTCGCCGGCCACGGCGCCAACCGTGTCGCCGCCATGCAACCCCGCCGCCGCCGCGGGGGTACCGGCCGGAGGCTCGGCCACCACGGCCCGCAGTCCTGTCACGCCGTGCATGAAGAAAAACCAGTAGATCACGATGGCCAGGGCAAAATTGGCCGCGGGGCCGGCCACCACGATGGCCATCCGGCGCCACACCGTCTGGCGGTTGAAAGCCCGGTGCGCCTCCTCGGGGGCCACTTCCCCCTCGCCCTCGTCCAGCATCTTGACGTAGCCGCCCAGGGGAAAGGCCGCGATGGCCCACTCCGTCTTGTCCGGCCCGACCCGCCAGGAGACCAGGGGCTTGCCGAAACCCACGGAAAAACGCAGGACTTTCACCCCGCACAGGCGGGCCACCCCATAGTGGCCCAGTTCGTGGACCACCACCAGGATGCCGAGGACGACGGCAAAAGCCAGCAAGGTCATCATGGCGTCAGGCCTCCACTCGTCCGTGCTCCCCCACCCAGGCCTCGGCCAGGTACCGGGCGTCCTGGTCGGCGGCCAGCACTTGGTCCAGGTTTTCCGCTTCGCCGATGGACACGCGCTCCAGCACCGCCTCGATCAGGCGGGGAATGCCCAGGAAAGGGATACGCTCGGCCAGGAAGGCCTCCACCGCCACCTCGTTGGCCGCATTGAGCGCCGCCGGCGCCGTGCCTCCCGCCTCCAGGGCCTGGTAGGCCAGAGACAGGCAGGGAAAGCGGGCGAAATCCGGGGCCTCGAAATCCAGCCGCGCGATCTTGAACAGGTCCAGGGGGCTGACGCCGGACTCCACCCGCTCGGGAAAACCCAGGGCATAGGCGATGGGAGTGCGCATATCCGGGTTGCCCAGTTGGGCCAGCACCGACCCGTCCACGTACTCCACCATGGAATGGATCACGCTCTGGGGGTGGATCACCACCTCGATCTGCTCCGGCATGGCATCGAACAGCCAGCGGGCCTCGATCACCTCCAGGCCCTTGTTCATCATGGTGGAGGAGTCGATGGAAATTTTCGGCCCCATCACCCAGTTGGGGTGGGCCAGGGCCTGTTTGGGGGTCACATTCTCCAATTCGGCCCGGGCCGTGGTGCGGAACGGGCCGCCGGAGGCGGTCAGCAGGATGCGCCGAACCCCCACCGAGTCCAGGCCCCGGCGGTAGTCCGAGGGCAGTGACTGAAACACGGCATTGTGCTCGCTATCGATGGGCAACAGCACGGAGCCGCTGCGCCGCACCTCTTCCATGAAAATCCGGCCGGAAACCACCAGGGTTTCCTTGTTCGCCAGCAGGACCCGCTTGCCCGCCCGGGCGGCGGCCAGGGAAGGCCGCAGGCCGGCGCTGCCGACGATGGCCGCCATCACGCTGTCCACCTCCGGCAGGGACGCCACCTGTTCCAGGGCTTCGATTCCGCTCAGAATTTCGGTTTCCAGGCCGGCCGCGACGGTTTTCTTGCGCAGGGCCTCGGCGCTGGCCTCGTCCAGCATCACGGCGAATTTGGGGCGGAAAGCGAGGCACTGCTGGAACAGCTTTTCCACCTGGGTATTGGCGGTGAGGGCCACCACACGGAAGCGGTCCGGGTGGCGGGCCACCACGTCCAGAGTGTTGGCGCCGATGGTACCGGTGGCGCCGAGCACGGTGAGTTTCTGCATTTTCGTCATTTCCCTTGCAGGACAAGGATCAACAGGGCGGCCAGGGGCAGGGAGGACGTCAGAGCGTCGACCCGGTCCAGTATGCCTCCATGGCCGGGGAAAATCGAGCCGCTGTCCTTGAGCCCCGCCTGGCGTTTCATCCAGGATTCGAACAAGTCGCCCTCGATGCTGAAGACGGTCAGGGCGATGGCCGCCGGTACCAGCAGAAGCGATGCACCGCTATAAGCCACCACCGTTGCGACGTATAGGCCGACGCCGATCATCGCCCCGCCCACCCCTTCCCATGTCTTGCCGGGGCTGATGGAAGGCGCCAATTTGTTTTTCCCGAACCGGCGCCCGGCGAAATAGGCGGCGCTGTCCGCCACCCACACCACCGCCATCACCCCCAGCAGGAGCCAGGGACTCTCGGCCCGCAATCCTGCGAGGGCCAACCAGGTAGGAAGCAGGACGATCCAGCCGACCAGGGCCAGGAGCAAAGGACGGCGGGAATGCCACCCCCTGCCCAGCCACAGGGGAACAGCCAACAGCCAGAACAGCAGGGAAACCCCGAGCATGCCCGTCACCACCGGCTGCGTCAGGGACAGGCGCACTCCACCGCCCTCCCCCAGCCCGGCCAGGAGAAATCCGCCCGCCAGGGCGGATACGGCGCCGTAAGCCCAAGAACCCGCACGGGAATAACCCGCCAGGGCACCCCACTCCCGCCCACCGAAAAAGGGCAGCCCCAGCATGAGGACGGCCCAAAGGAATTCGGACAGGCCGAACAGGGCCGCCAGAAGAAGCGCCAGCAGGATCGCTGCGGTGACGATGCGCGCCTTAAGCATCCGTCTTCAATTGCTCACTGGTGCGCCCGAAGCGACGCTCCCGCTGGCGGTAGGAATCGATCGCCCGCTCCAGGGCAGCCCGGTCGAAGTCAGGCCACAGGGTGTCGGTGAAATAGAGCTCGGAATAGGCCAGTTGCCACAGCAGGAAGTTGCTGATGCGCTGCTCGCCCCCGGTGCGGATGAACAGATCCGGCTCCGGAGCGTAATTCATGGAAAGGTAGGGGGTCAGCTCTTCTTCGCTGAAGCCGGCAGCGAGATGGGGCGACGCCTTGAGCATGGCCTGGGCCGCCTGCACGATGTCCCAGCGCCCGCCGTAGTTGGCGGCGATGGTGAGGGTCAGCTTGGTATTGCCGGCAGTGCGCTCCTCCGCTTGGCGGATGAGGGCCACCAGCTTGGCGTCGAAACGGGACAGGTCGCCGACCACCCGTAGGCGCACGCCGTTCTGGTCCAGCCGGCCCACCTCCCGCTCCAGGGCGAGCATGAACAGCTGCATCAGCATCGACACTTCATCGGCGGGCCGGCGCCAGTTTTCGCTGCTGAATGCGAACAGGGTCAGGTAATCCACCCCCAGTTCGATACAGGATTTCACCGTGTCCCGCACCGCCTCCAGGCCCTGCTTGTGGCCGGCGATGCGGGGCAGGAAGCGTTTCTTCGCCCACCGGCCGTTGCCGTCCATGATGACCGCCACATGGCGCGGCACGGTGGAACCGGCGGGAATACCCCGGGTGGAGCTGACGAAGGAGGCCACTTCTTCCCCTCAAACAGCCATCAGGTCGGCTTCTTTCACCTGGAGGACCTTGTCCACTTCGGCCACGAACTTGTCCGTGAGCTTCTGGATGTCGTCCTGGGCGCGGCGCTCGTCGTCCTCGCTGATCGACTTGTCCTTGAGGGCCTTCTTCAGGGTATCGTTGGCGTCCCGGCGCACGTTGCGGATCGCCACCTTGGCGTTCTCGCCTTCGCCCTTCACCACTTTGATCAGCTCCTTGCGACGCTCTTCCGTGAGGGCGGGCATCGGCACACGGATCAGGTCACCGCTGGAGCTGGGGTTGAGCCCCAGGTCGGAGTCGCGGATGGCCTTTTCGATCACCGCCGCCATTTTCTTTTCCCACGCCTGCACGCCGATGGTGCGGGCATCCACCAGGGTCATGTTGGCCACTTGGCTGATGGGCACTTGGCTTCCGTAGTAGTCCACCGTGATATGGTCCAGGATGCCGGTATGGGCACGGCCGGTGCGCACCTTGGCCAGGTCCGCCTTCAAGGCCTCGATGGACTTCTGCATTTTCTGTTCGGCGCTTTTCTTCAGATCCGCAATCATCCTTGTCCTTCCTTTCTAGACAGTTCGGTCGGAATTCAGCACTTGACCCGGGTACCCTCGTCTTCGCCCATCACCACGCGCTTCAGGGCACCTTCCTTGAAGATGCTGAACACGCACAGGGGCATGTTCTGTTCCCGGCACAGGGCAAAGGCGGTGGCGTCCATCACCTTGAGATCCTGGGTGATGGCTTCGTCGAAGCTCAGCTCGGTGTAACGGGTGGCGGAAGGGTCCTTCTTCGGGTCGGCGGTGTAGACACCGTCCACCTTGGTGGCCTTGAGCACGACGTCGGCGCCGATCTCCACCCCGCGCAGCGCGGCAGCGGTATCGGTGGTAAAGAACGGGTTGCCGGTTCCGGCACCGAAAATCACCACCTTGCCCTCTTCCAGGTAGCGCATGGCCTTGCCCCGGATGTAGGGCTCGGCCACTTGTTCGATGGTCAGCGCCGACTGGGTACGGGCAGCGACGCCGGCACGGCGGAAGGCATCCTGCAAGGCCAGGGCGTTCATCACCGTGGCCAGCATGCCCATGTAGTCGGCGGTGGCGCGGTCCATGCCCGCGGCGGCCGGAGCCACGCCGCGGAAGATGTTGCCGCCGCCCACCACCACGCCCACCTGCACCCCGAGCCGTACCACCTCGGCGACTTCCGCCACGATGCGCTCGACCACGTCACGGTTGATGCCGTAGGCGTCGTCCCCCATCAGGGCTTCGCCGCTGAGTTTCAGCAGAATGCGCTTGTACGCCGGCGTCGCCATAAGCTTAACCTTTCGCCGCAGCGGCCTGGGCCATCACTTCCTCGGCGAAGTTGTCCTGACGCTTCTCCAGGCCCTCGCCCACCACGTACAGGGTAAAGCTGCCGACAGAGGCGCCCTTGGATTTCAGCACCTGCTCGATGGTCTGCTTGTCGTCCTTGACGAAGGGCTGGCCCAGCAGGGTCACTTCCTTGAGGAACTTCTGCACCGCGCCTTCCACCATCTTCTCGACGATGTTGGCGGGCTTGCCGGATTCGGCGGCCTTCTCGGCGGCCACACGGCGTTCGGTTTCGATCAGGTCGGCGGACACGCCGGAAGCATCCAGGGACTTGGGCTTGGATGCAGCGATGTGCATGGCCAGATCCTTGGCGAAGGCGTCGTCGCCACCGACCACGTCCACCAGCACGCCGATCTTGCTGCCGCCGTGGACGTAGCTGGCCAGCTTGCCCTTGGCTTCGATGCGGACGAAGCGGCGCAGGGACATGTTCTCGCCGATCTTGCCCACCAGTTGGGTGCGGATTTCTTCCACCGTCTTGCCGTCGATGGTCATGGCGGAGAGAGCGGCCACGTCGGCGGGATTGTTGTTCGCCACCAGTTCGGCCAGGCTCTTGGTGAGGGCCAGGAAATCGTCGTTCTTGGCCACAAAGTCGGTTTCGCAGTTCACTTCGATCATGGCGCCCAGCTTGCCGTCGGCAGAAATATGCATGCCCACCACGCCTTCGGCGGCGATGCGGCCCGCGGCCTTGCTCGCCTTGCTGCCGAACTTGACGCGCAGAAGCTCTTCCGCCCGGGCCATGTCGCCTTCGGCTTCGCCCAGGGCCTTCTTGCAATCCATCATCGGCGCGTCGGTGCGATCGCGCAGTTCCTTCACCATGCTTGCGGTGATTTCAGCCATTGCGTACTCCTAGTAAAACGTTGTTTCGATTAACTGTAAAAAAAGGGGCGTCCGCCCCTTTTCTCGGCCGGAGGCGGAATTACTCTGCCGCCGGGGCTTCCGATTCCTGCACCTCGACGAATTCCTCGCCGACGATTTCGCGGATGATCTGGCTCTTGCCTTCCAGCACCGCATCGGCCACGCCGCGGGCGTAGAGGCGGATGGCGCGGCTGGAGTCGTCGTTGCCGGGGATCACGTAATCGATGCCTTCGGGGGCATGATTGGTATCCACCACGCCGATCATGGGAATGCCGAGTTTGCCGGCTTCGGTCACGGCGCCGTGCTGGTAGCCGACGTCGATGATGAACAGGGCGTCAGGCAGGGAGGCCATGTTCTTGATGCCGCCCAGGCTGCGCTCCAGTTTTTCCAGTTCCCGGCGCAGGCCCAGGGCTTCACGCTTGGGCAGGCGATCCATGGAACCGTCCTGAATCATGGCGTCCAGTTCGTGCAGGCGCTTGATGGACTGCTTGACGGTCTTGAAGTTGGTCAGCATGCCGCCGAGCCAGCGGTGGTCGACGAAGGGCATGCCGCAGCGCTGGGCTTCTTCGTGGATGATTTCGCGGGCCTGGCGCTTGGTGGCGACGAACAGGATGGTGCCCTTGTTGGCAGCCAGCTGGCGAACGTACTTCATCGCTTCCTGGAACATCGGCAGCGTGGTTTCCAGGTTGATGATATGGATGTTGTTGCGCTCCCCGAAGATAAAGGGAGCCATCTTGGGATTCCAGTAACGGGTCTGGTGGCCGAAGTGCACCCCGGCTTCCAGCATTTGACGCATGGTAACGGACATGTTGTAACTCCAAATAAGGGTTGAACCACCATCCGCCGTCGAAGCCCGCGTGGGGCACCCTTATGGGGGCGGATGTGCGAATTTTTTGCCCATCCGCATTCACGGATCAAGCAAACGGCGGATTTTAACCGGTTTTCGGTAAAAAATTCAAGCTCTCCCGCTCATTCCGCCAGCGGCGGGCGGGCGGGAAACAGCACGTCGGTGAAGCCGAAGCAGCGCAAGTCGCTGATGCGCATGGGGTAGAGAAGGCCGGCCAGATGATCGCACTCGTGCTGCACCACCCGGGCATGAAAACCGGACACCGAGCGGTCGATGGGATGACCGTGGGGGTCGAAGCCGCGATAGCGCAGCTCCCTGAAGCGGGGAACGCGCCCCCGCAGGCCGGGGATGCTGAGGCAGCCCTCCCACCCTTCCTCCCTCTCGTCGGACAAGGGTTCCAGCACCGGGTTAACCAGCACCGTGCAGGGGACGCTTTCCGCGTCGGGATAACGGGGATTGGACTCGACGCCGAACACCACCACCTGCAGGCCGATCCCGATCTGGGGCGCAGCCAGACCCGCGCCCTGGTTTGCTGCCATGGTGTCGCGAAGGTCCTCCACCAGGGCATGGAGTTCCGGGGTGTCGAAAGCCTCCACCGGCGCCGCCTGCTCAAGCAGGCGGGGATCCCCCATGCGCAGGACGTCTCTAATCGGCATGAATGGCGACCAGGTGCTCGAGGATGACCCGCACCCGGTGCATGGCACGCTCCAGCTCCCGGCCGATTTCCTCGAACTGGATGGCGTGGGCGCTACTCCCCCGCCCCGCCGCGTAGTTCACCACCACACCGATGGCGGCGTAGCACAGGCCCAGTTCCTTGGCCAAGGCCGCTTCCGGCATGCCGGTCATGCCCACCATGGTGGCGCCGTCCCGCTCCAGGCGGTTGACCTCCGCTTTGGTCTCCAGCCGGGGCCCCTGGGTGGTGGCGTACACGCCGCTGTCGAAATAGGTCTCCCCCGCCAGGTCGGCGGCCTGCATGCACAGGCGGCGCATCTTCTCGCAATAGGGTTCGGTGAAATCGATGTGGGTGACGGGCGCGTCGGTGCCTTCGAAATAGGAGGCCTTGCGCCCGTAGGTGTAGTCGATGATCTGGTCGGGGATGACCAGGGTGCCGGGCTGGTAGCTTTCCGGGATCCCCCCGACGGAAGCGACGGACAGGACGTTGGTCACCCCCTGGTCGTGCAAGGCCCACATATTGGCCCGATAGTTGATTTCGTGGGGCGCCAAAGTATGGCCGTAACCGTGGCGGGCCAGGAATATAACGTCGTGATCCTTGATGTGGCCGAAAGAGAGGGGACCCGAGGGGTCGCCGTAAGGCGTGCGGACCACCTGCCGCCGGGTGATTTCCAGGTTGGCCAACTGAGTCAGGCCGCTACCGCCGATGATTCCAAGCATATCGTCAATCCAAGCTAGTTAAGGTCAATTTTTCATCGCGTAAACCGCGGGAAGGTTGCGCCACGCCCCCTTGGCGTCCATGCCGAAACCGAACACGTAGCGGTTGGGCAGGCGCACGCCGACGTAGTCGGCCCGGATCGGCTTTTCCCGACCGATCTCCTTGTCCGAAAATACGGCGCAATGGAAGGACGCCGCCCCCATCTCCAGCAGTTTGTCCCGAATCGCCGCCAGGGTGTAGCCCTCGTCGAGAATATCGTCCAGCACCAGTACCGCCCTGCCCTTCACGTCCTGCTTCGGCAGGACCTTCCAGCACAGCTCCTTACCGGCCAGATTCTCGCCGTAACGGGAAGCGTGGAGGTAGTCGAAATCCAGGGGAAAACGCAGCATGGGCAGCAACTGGCCGGTGAACACCACCGCCCCTCCCATCACGGACAGCACCACCGGATACTGGTCCCCCAGGCCGGCGGTGATCTCCTTCGCCAGCCGTTCCAGCACGCCGTGGATTTCCTCCGGGGAACAGATCATTTCCGCCTGGTCGAGAAGGGCCCAGGCATCGCCCGCCGGCATCATGCCAGTTTCCCCGCGAATTCCGCCAGGTAGGCGCGGAATTCCTTGGCCACCTCCGGATGCTTCAAGGCGTGTTCCACCGTCGCCTTGAGGTAGCCCAGCTTGCTGCCGCAGTCGTAGCGGGTGCCGTCGAACTCGTAGGCCAGCACCTGTTCCTGTTGCAGCAGGGAGGCGATGCCGTCGGTGAGCTGGATTTCCCCACCGGAGCCCGGGGTCACGTTCTCCAGGTGATGGAAAATCCGTGGCGACAGGATGTAGCGCCCCACCACCGCCAGGGTGGACGGCGCCACCTCGGGCTGGGGCTTCTCTACGATGCCGTTCACCTCGGAAACGCCGTCCTTGAGGTGGGCGGCCTCGACGATGCCATAGCTGGAGGTCTCCTCCCGGGCCACGTTCTCCACCCCCAGGATGGAGCAGTTGTAGTATTCGTACAGGTCCACCATCTGCTTCAGGGCGTGCGTGTCGCCGTCGATCAGGTCGTCCGCCAGGATCACCGCGAAGGGATCGTTGCCCACGATCTGCTTGGCGCACAGCACCGCGTGGCCCAGCCCCAGGGCCTCCCCCTGGCGAATGTAGACGCAGGTGACATGGGACGGGATGATGCCCCGTAGCGCCTCCAGCACCTTGGTCTTGCCCCGGGCCTCCAGTTCGGCCTCAATCTCGTAGGCCTTGTCGAAATGGTCCTCGATGGAGCGCTTGGTACGTCCGGTAACGAACACCAGTTCGGTGATCCCCGCCGCCACCGCCTCCTCCACCGCGTACTGGATCAGGGGCTTATCCACTACCGGCAACATCTCCTTGGGGCTGGCCTTGGTGGCCGGCAAAAAGCGGGTCCCCAGGCCCGCCACGGGAAATACGGCTTTGGTCACTTTGCTCATGATTTACCCCATACAAAAAATCTTCACCGCAGAGGACGCGGAGGACGCAGAGGTCTTCCATCCACCCAGGATTTTCCTCTGCGCCCTCCGCGTCCTCTGCGGTAATGCAGTTATTCTTTCAACAGTTCCAGCAGTCCCGCTTCATCCAGTATGGTAACGCCCAATTCCTGCGCTTTGGTGAACTTGCTGCCGGGGTCGGCCCCGGCCACCACGTAGCCAGTCTTTTTCGACACGCTGCCGGAAACCTTGCCGCCGGCGGATTCGATTCTTTCCTTGGCCTCGTCCCGGCTCATGGTCGGCAGGGTGCCGGTGAGGACGAAGGTTTTGCCCGCCAGTCCCCCGGAAGAAATCGGGGGGGCACCCTCTCCCTCCTCCCATTCCACCCCCAATTCCCGCAACTGGGCGATGACTTCCCGGTTGTGGTCCTCGGCGAAGAACTGGGCGATGCTTTCCGCCACCACCGGCCCCACGTCGGGCACCTGCCGCAGGCGCTCCGCGTCCGCCGCCATCAGGGTCTCCAGCTTACCGAAATGCCGGGCTAGGTCCTTGGCGGTGGTCTCTCCCACGTTGCGGATGCCCAGGGCGTAGACGAAGCGGGCCAGCGTGGTTCGCTTGCTTGCATCCAGGGCGTCGAGCAGGTTCTGGGCCGACTTTTCCGCCATGCGCTCCAGGTTGGCCAGGGTGTTCATGCCCAGGCGGTAGAGGTCGGCGGGGGTCTTGACCAGTTCCCGCTCCACCAGCTGGTCCACCAACTTTTCCCCCAGGCCCTCGATGTCCAGGGCGCGGCGGCTGGCGAAGTGCCAGATGGCCTGCTTGAGCTGAGCCGGGCAGTACAGGCCGCCGGTGCAGCGGGCCACCGCTTCGTCCTCGGCCCGCACCACATGGGAGCCGCACACCGGGCAAGTCTTGGGCATGACGAATTCCGGCGCCAGGATAGGACGCTTTTCCAGCACCACCGCCACCACTTCGGGGATCACGTCGCCGGCCCGGCGCACGATCACCGTGTCGCCGATGCGCACGTCCTTGCGCCGGATTTCGTCCTCGTTGTGCAGAGTGGCATTGGTCACCGTCACCCCGCCGACGAACACCGGCGCCAGACGCGCCACCGGCGTCAAGGCCCCGGTGCGCCCCACCTGCACGTCTATCCCCAGCAGTTCCGTCATCGCCTCCTCCGCGGGGAACTTGTGGGCGATGGCCCAGCGCGGCGCCCGGGACACGAAGCCCAGCTGTTCCTGCGCCCGGAGACCGTTGACCTTGTACACCACGCCGTCGATGTCATAGGGCAAGGATGGGCGCTTTTCGCCGATGCCACGGTAATAGGCCAGGAGCCCGTCCACGCCCCGCACCAGGGCGCGCTCTTTGCTCACCGGAAAATGCAGCCCTTCCAGCCAGTCCATGGTTTCCTTGTGGCTGTCGGGCAGATGGGCGCCTTCCACTGCCCCCACGCCGTAGGCGAAGAAGGTCAGGCGCCGGCTGGCGGTGATGCGGGAATCCAGCTGGCGCAGGCTGCCGGCGGCGGCATTGCGGGGGTTGGCGAATTCCTTCTCGCCCTTTTCCCGCTGGCGGGCGTTGAGCTTGTCGAAGTCCGCTTTCAGCATCAGCACCTCTCCCCGCACTTCCAGCAGGGCCGGCGGGTTGGGCGTGGCCAGGCGCAGCGGGATGGATTTCACGGTTTTGAGGTTGGCAGTCACGTCCTCGCCGGTGAAACCGTCGCCCCGGGTCGCCCCTTGGACAAAGACGCCGTTCTCATAGGTCAGGCTGATGGCCAGGCCGTCGAACTTGGGTTCGGTGGCGTATTCCACCTCCCCCACCGCCTCCAGCCCTTCCCGCACCCGGCGGTCGAAGGCGGTCACGTCCTCGTCCTCGAAGGCGTTGTTCAGCGACAGCATGGGCAGCCGGTGGGCCACCTCGGCGAACGCGTCCAGGGGCTTGGCCCCCACCCGCTGGGTGGGGGAATCGGGAGTCAGGAACTGGGGATGCTCCGCCTCCAGCTGCTGGAGCTCCCGGAACAGCTTGTCGTACTCGGCGTCGGGAATGGAGGGGGCGTCGAGGACGTAATAGCGGTGGTTGTGCCCCTCGATCTCTTCGCGCAATTGGCGGATGCGCGCCTCGACCTGCGCCAGCGGCTGCATCGGCCAGCCTTCAGGAGAACAGGCGGGAAGCGAGCTCGCCGCCGGAAGGCACCTGCATCTCGTCCATGCGGCGGTAGATATCCTTCAGTTGGCCGCGGATGCCATCCGCCCCGGCGTCGGTGAAGGGACGGCGGTTGTCGTCCACCACCAGTCCTCCCAGGGTGTTGGCCATCTGACGCGCCACCGCCAGCATCTGGTCGAACACCCGGGCACCGTTAGGCGTCTTGGGCACGTCCAGCAAGAGGGTGATGCCGTGGGTGGAAAGGGTCTTGATGCTCTCCGGGGTGAAGGGCTCCGGGTCCAGGTTGCACAGGGAATACAGCGCCACCCCCTCGTCGGTGCGGAAATAGAAGGCGCCGTCATCGGCCAGCTTCATGCCCGCGGCTTCGGCGAAGGCGCGCACCTTGGTGGCCGGTATCGCCGTGCCGTTGGCCGGGATGACGTTGATGCCGATCAGCACATCCGCGTCGGCGCACAGCCGGTCCAGGGCCGCAGCGTGATCGACGGCCGGTTGGATGTCGGGGCAGTCGGCGGTAAGAGACAGATCCGCCGCCGCGTTCTGGATAGTGTCGCAGAACATCTCCAGTTCATGGGCCGCCACCGCGCCCTGGCGGTCCACCAGTTGCAGCACGGCTTCGAATTCGGCGTAGGTTTCTTCCAGCCCCACGGCCCTCAGGTCTTCCCAGACACCGGAGCGGCTGTTGAGGCCCCGCCAGGCCACCGGCTTGCCGTAGGTCACGGAAGCGCGCATAGCCCCTTCCAGGGCTGCGGAGGAAACGGGGACGTCGGCATGCAACCGCGCGGCATAGTCGATCAGGCCCGCGGCGAAAGTCCGGCGCGGCACGGCAACCGGGGGCGCGTCCTCGAAGACGGGCTCAGGGGGAATTTCTTCGTTGGGCAGGGTGTCGTCCGGGGAAAATGCCGGCTCGTCGCCCAGGGTGGGCTCGATGCGCCCCAGGGGCTCCCGCTCGGCCACGGGGGAAAGCTCCACCGGCTGGGGAGCTTCGTCCAGCAGCACGTCGTCGTGATCGGATTGGAACAGTTCCTCGGCCCGGCGCTTCAGCTTCCTTTCCTGCCAACGGTTGAAGCCGTAAACGGCGGCGACGATGGCGCCACCGAGGACCAGCAGACTGACCTGCAATTCGTTCATGAAATCCCTCTCACCCTTCTTTTCCGTGGTTCATTCTGCGATGCGGGAAACATTATAAGCACAAGCCGGCTTAGGCCGGAACCGCATCCCTCATCTTCAGGGCCTCTTCGATGTCCACCGCCACCATGCGCGACACCCCCTGCTCCTGCTGGGTGATGCCCACCAACTGGTCGGCCATTTCCATGGTGATCTTGTTGTGGCTGATGTAGAGGAACTGGGTGTGCTCGGCCATTTTCTTCACCAGCTCGCAAAAACGCTCGGTGTTGGAATCGTCCAGGGGCGCGTCCACCTCGTCCAGCAGACAGAAAGGCGCGGGGTTGAGGCGAAACATGGAGAACACCAGGGACAGCGCGGTCAGCGCCTTCTCGCCGCCGGACAGCAGGTGGATGGTGCTGTTCTTCTTCCCCGGCGGCTGGGCGACGATCTGGATGCCGGCGTCGAGGATTTCCTCCCCAGTCAGCAGCAGCTGTGCGTGCCCGCCGCCGAACAGGGAGGGGAACAGCTCCCCCAGGTTCTTGTTCACCTCGTCGTAGGTGGCCTGGAGCAGATCCCGCGTTTCCCGGTCGATGCGGCGGATGGCCTGCTCCAGGGTGTCGATGGCCTCGTTCAGGTCCGCCGCCTGCTCGTCCAGGTAGGTCTTGCGCTCCCGCTCGGACGTCAATTCCTCCAGAGCGGCCAGGTTCACCGGCCCCAGGGCGGTGATGTCCTGGCTCAGACGGTCGATCTCCCCTTGCAGGGCGTTGACGCTGCGGCGCCCCTTTTCCAATTGTTCGATCAAGGCGGTTTCGTCGGCATTTTCCGCCCGCAACTGCTCGGCCAACTGCTCTTCCGTCAGGCGGGCCTCCTGCTCCTTCAAGCGCCCCTCGTTGAGCTTGTCCCGCAGGGGGTTCAAGCCCTGCTCGCTCTTCATGCGCGCCTCTTCCAACGCCTTCAGGCGGATTCCGGCCTCGTTCAAAGCCTCCCGTGCCGCGGTCAGCGCTTCCTCCCGCTCCTGGCGCTGGCTCAGGGCCTGTTGCAGACCCTCCTTGGCCGGTTCCTCGTCGAACGCCTCCAGTTCCATCAGCAGGTCTTCCAGGGCGGCCTCCAGGGTTTCCAGGTCGCCGGCCACGGCCTTGATGGCGTGGCCCAGCTCTCCCAGCTTGTTGAGGCAGGTCTTCTCGTAGAACACCGCCTCCTGGGCCTCCCGCTCAGCTTGGCGAGCGGCTTCCCGCTGGCGCGCGAGGGCGGTTTCCGCCTCTTCCCGCTCTCCGGCGGCGTCCTCCAGTTGTTCCTGGAAAGCGTCCACCTGCCCCTGCAGGCGTTCCAGGTTGTATTCGCATTCGGCGGCCTGCTCCGCTTCGATTTCCTGCTGTTCCGCCAGCTCTTTCAGCTCGTGGTCGATCTGCTCCCGGCGGCGGGCCATGTGGGCGGCCTGCTGCTCCAGCTTGTGGAGTTCCATTTGCAGGCGGTGGTGCTTCTGCTGAAACTCCCCCACCCGGCTGCGCTGAACGGCAAGATCGGCTTGCAGCCGGGACACTTCCTCCTCGGCCGCCTTCAGGGCGTGGCGGGCGTTTTCCAGGACGCCGGCAGCCGTTTCCAACTCGGCTTCCAGCGCCTCGATTTCCCGCTTGCGGGCCAGCACGCCGTGCAGTTCGGACTGCTGGGCGTAGTACACCGTGCCATGGCGGGTGAACAGATGGCCTTCCGGGCAGACCAGGGCCTCCCCTTCCGCCAGTCCGTCCCGGGCGCCCAGGGCCGCGGCGGCGTCGGTGGCGACATAAACACCGTGGAGCCACTCCCGCAGGAAGGCGGGATGGGCTTCTTGCCCGCGGCCGTCCCAGGACACGAGGGCGGACAACGGCTGTTTGCCTTCCTCGGCCACCCACAGGGCGACGCTTTCCTCCGTCGCCAGGGCCAGGGCCACCATGGCGGGAGGCGCATCATGCAAATGGCCGGCAAGGTCGTCGCCTTCCCCTACCAGGATGCCGTTGAGACGCTCCCGTAACACGCTTTCCAGTGCGCTTTCCCACCCGGCTTCGACCTGCACCTTCTGCCACAGGCGGGGCAGGCCCTCCAATTGGTGCGTCGCCAGCCAGGCGGAGAGTTCCTGATTGCGCTCCAACTGGGACTGCATCTGCCGCAAGGCCAGCAGCCTCGCATCCAGCCGCGCCACCTGCTGGGACTGCTGCTGCATGGCGTCGAAGGCTTCCCGGCGGGCTTCCTCGGCCTGGGGCAGGCGCTGCTGCCCTTCCTCCAGCTGGCCGCGGACCTCCTCCAGGATCAGTTCCACCTCCGCCAGTTCCTCCCTCAGCCCTTCCAGGGCCTCCTGGTCGGCGCCGGGCAGGGCCTGCACCTCCTGCTCCAGGCGGGCCACGCGCTGCTCCAACTGCAGTTGGGCCTTGCGGGCGTGGGACCGGTTGGTTTCCTCCAGGGCCGCCGCCTGTTCGGCCTGGCTCAGTTCCCGTTGCAGCTTGGCGAACAGCTCCTGGCGTTCCCGGAAGGCGGCTTCGGCCCGGGGCAGGCTTTCCGTTTCCCGGGCGACGGCTTCCCGGGATTCGGCCACCCGCTCCCGGGCCACCTCCTGTTCCTCCTTCCAGTGGGCCAGCTGCTCCTCCGCCTCCTGGCGGCGCTGCAGTTGCTGGGCCTGCTGGGCCCGCAGGCCGGCGGCCTGGTGGTTGAGCCGCTCCCGGCTGTCCCGCTGGTGCTTCAGGCCCTGCTCGAAGCGGGCCACCTCGGCATTGGCCTCATACAGGGCCGCCTGGGCGGCATGGAGGGCGTCGCTGGCGGCGTAGTGGGCGTTGCGCTCCGATTCCAGCTGGCTTTCGGACTGGCGCAGATGGGCGGTTTCCGCCTCCAGATCGTTGATCAGGCGCTGCACTTCCCGCTGGTGCTTCTCCCTCAGGGCGGCGGCGTCCCGGCGTTTGAGCAGCAGAAGAAGCTGGCGGGCGGTCTGCAATTCCTTTTGCAGCTCGTGGTAGCGCTGGGCCACCACCGCCTGGGATTCCAGGCGAGCCAGCTGCTTGTCCAGTTCCAGGCGCACGTCGTCCAGGCGCAGCAAATTCTCCCGGGTATCCCGCAGGCGGAGTTCGGTTTCCCGGCGCCGTTCCTTGTATTTCGACACCCCCGCCGCCTCCTCGAGGAAAATCCGCATGTCCTCGGGCCGGGCCTCGATGATGCGGGAAATCATGCCCTGCTCGATGATGGCGTAGGCTCGGGGACCGAGACCGGTGCCGAGGAAGATGTCGGTGACGTCCTTGCGCCGCACCTTGAGGTTGTTGACGAAGTATTGGGATTCGCCGTCCCGGTGCAGCACCCGCTTCACCGACAGCTCGGCATACTGGGACCATGACCCGGCAGCCCGGCCCAGGCTGTTGTCGAAGGTCAACTCGACGCTGGCCCGGGACACCGGCTTGCGCTCGCTGGAGCCGTTGAAGATCACGTCCGTCATGGACTCGCCCCGCAACTGCTTGGCGGAGGATTCCCCCAGCACCCAGCGCACGGCGTCGATCACGTTGGATTTGCCGCAGCCGTTGGGGCCGACGATGCCCACCAGCTTCCCCGGCGTGGGGATGGTGGTGGGATCGACGAAGCTCTTGAAGCCGGCGAGTTTGACGTGGGTGAGGCGCACGAGGAATTAGGTTAAGGGTCGGAAAGACGCGCTTTTGACGTTATAATTGCAGCTATTTTAAACGATTTCGCGCCGGAGCCGCCAATGTCCAGCCAACCCAGCAAAGAACTGGAAACTTTCGACAGTCCCCATCCTGACCGGGACTTCCACATCCACATGGAAATCCCCGAGTTCACCTGCCTGTGCCCCAAGACCGGCCAGCCGGACTTCGCCACGCTCTACCTGGACTACATCCCGGACCAGAAATGCGTGGAACTGAAGAGCCTCAAGCTCTACATCTGGTCCTACCGCAACGAGGGGGCCTTCCACGAGGCCGTGACCAACCGCATCCTGGACGACCTGGTGAAAGCCACCAATCCCCGCTTCATGCGCCTCACCGCCAAGTTTTTCGTCCGCGGCGGCATTTTCACCAACGTGGTGGCCGAACACCGCAAAGCGGGCTGGGAGCCCAAGCCTTTGGTGGAGCTGACCCTCTTCGAACACCAGTCCAACACAAGAGGTTGAGTGCAATGGAAGCCGGGGTCTCGTTCCAGGCCGACCTGCCTTTGGAGTGGCGCCCCTTGGGCGACACGGAACAGCACGTGGTCGACATCTGGATGCACACCAATATCGTGCTGCTGCGGGCTCTGGCCACCATCGACGCCCAGCCTCCGGTGACCGACTACGAGAGCGAACCGGGCAGCCCCACCGGCCGCATGCTGGAGCGACTGGAAGCCAAAGTAGATTTGGCCCTCACTTTGCTGGGCCGCCTCCTCAGCCAGGAACAACCGGCTCCCCGCCCCATCCCTCTGAGCCTCAGCGCCCAGGCGGTAACGTGGAAGTCCGAGCCCCTGCCCCCCGCCGGCAGCCCCATCCTCCTCACCCTCCACATCAGCCCTCGCCTGCCCCAGCCCTTGCGTCTCACGGCCATCGTCAAGCGCAGCGGGCAAGGCAGCACCGAAGCGGTGTTTACCCATCTCGGCGAGGAAATGCAGGATTGGCTGGAGCGCACCGTGTTCCGCCAGCACCGGCGGCATATCCAGGCGATGCATCAGTCCCGGAAGGCCGATTAGGCTTTTTCTTCCAAGCGGCCGGAAAACAGGCTGGCGGCGACGATCATCGCCCCGCCGAGCCATTCCCTGGCAGTCATGGACTCTCCTACCAGCCACCAGGACGAAATCGCCGCCACCACCAGCTCGAACAGGAAAATCACCACCGCGTGGCTGGCCGCCACTTTTCCCAGGCCGTATTGCACCGCGAGGGTGATGATGAACAGCGCCACCCCGATGCCGGCCACCCAGGCCCAGGCGACCCCATCCATGAACGGCACGGCGGCAAATCCGTCCCCGTTGAACAGGAGGGGCACCAAGGCCAGCAGGACGGACCCCACCCAGATGGCAAGAGACTTCGCCCCTACATCCAGATCGGCGGCCTGCCGGGACAGCACGTTGCCCAAGGCGAACATCAGGCCGGCGGACAAGCCCAGCCACTCCGCGCCGTTCCGCGGCAGGGGCAGGCCGGTGTCGGGATGCCACAGCATCACCGCCGCCCCGGCCAGGGACAGGCCGACGATGGCGTAGCCCATGCCGTGCAGCCGCTCCTTCAGCAGCCAGCGGGCGAACAGCACCGTCCACAGGGGGGCAAGGTAGAACAGCAGCAACACCCGCATCACCTCGCCATGGATCACTGCCAGCACGTAGGCCAGGTTGGCCCAGCCGTAGACCAGGCCGAGCCACAGCAGCATCCGGCCGTCACGCCACATTCCGGGCCGGCGGCGAAACAGCAGCCCCATACCCAGGGCCGACACCACGGCGTAGCTGAGGAAGGTGGACAGCACCCCGGACACCCCCAACCCTTCCAGCAGGCGGTAGGGATACCAGATCCCCCCCCACACCACGGTGCCGGACAACAGCGCCAGCACGGCGGGGAGTTTTTTGTCGGAGGCGGCTGCCACGTCCATCGCCAATAACCTATAATTTCCGTCTTTTATCTGACCCAAGAATTCGAATCGTGAACCCGAACCTTGCCCTGCTGCAGCCCTATCCATTCCAGAAGCTGCGCGACCTGTTCAAGGGCGTCGAGCCCAACCCGGCCCTCAAGCACATCAACCTGTCCATCGGCGAGCCCAAGCACCCCACGCCCCAATTCATCAAGGACAGCCTGGTGCAGAACCTGGGAGGGCTGGCCAATTATCCCACAACCCAGGGCAGCGCCGCCCTGCGGGAAGCCATCGCCGCCTGGAGCCAACGGCGCTACGGCGCGGAACTGGACTCCGCGACCCAGATTCTGCCGGTGAACGGCAGCCGGGAGGCCCTGTTCGCTTTTTCCCAGGCGGTGATCGACCCCAGCCGCGGCAAGCCGGTGCTGATCTCCCCCAACCCCTTCTACCAGATTTACGAAGGCGCCGCCCTGCTGGCGGGAGCCGAGCCCTACTTCCTCAACACTCTGCCGGGAAACGGTCTGGTGATGGACTTCGACAGCGTCCCGGAAGACGTTCTGCGCCGCACCCAGTTGGTCTTCGCCTGCTCCCCCGGCAACCCCACCGGCAAGGTGATGGGGTTGGAGGACTGGAAGAAGCTGTTCGACCTGTCCGACCGCTACGGCTTCGTCATCGCCGCCGACGAGTGCTATTCGGAAATCTATTTCGAGGAAGGCCGCCCCCCCATGGGCGCCCTCACCGCCGCCAAGCAGCTGGGCCGCGGCCTGGAGCGGCTGGTGACGTTCAACTCCCTGTCCAAGCGCTCCAACGTGCCGGGGATGCGCTCCGGCTTCGTGGCCGGGGATGCGACAATCCTGGAGCAATTCCTGCTCTACCGCACCTACCACGGCTGCGCCATGAACCCGGCGGTGCAGGCCGCCAGTGCCGCCGCCTGGGCGGACGAGGCCCATGTGGCGGAAAATCGCCGCCTGTATCGGGAAAAATTCGCCGCCGTGACCCCCATCCTTCAGGACGGACTGGAAGTGGATTTGCCCGACGCCGCCTTCTACCTCTGGGCCCGGACTTCAATGCCGGACACCGAGTTCGCGCGGAATCTGTATCGTGATTATAATGTGACGGTTCTGCCCGGCAGCTTCCTCGCCCGCGAGGCCCATGGCGTCAATCCGGGCGCGAACTTCATCCGCATCGCCCTGGTGGCGGAACCGCAGGAATGCATCGAAGCGGCGGAACGAATTCGGAAATTTGTTAAAAATCTATGAACCACAGAGGCACAGAGACACGGAGAAAGCCCTGCTGAAAAACTCTGTGCCTCCGCGCCTCTGTGGTGGGAAAAACTGATAAATCGAGGAAACCATGAAAGAACTCCAATCCGTCATCGAAGAAGCCTTCGAGCGCCGTGCCGACATCAACCCGCGCAACGCCGATGCCAAGCTGAAAGACAGCATCCAGAACGTGATCGAGATGCTGGACAAGGGCCAGCTGCGCGTGGCCGAGAAGATCGACGGCCAGTGGGTCACCCATCAATGGCTCAAGAAGGCGGTGCTGCTGTCCTTCCGCCTGGAAGACAACTTCTTCATCAAGGGCGGTTTCACCAACTACTTCGACAAGGTGCCGTCCAAGTTCGCCGACTACAACTCCAAGGATTTCCGTGACGGCGGCTTCCGCGTCGTGCCTCCCGCCGCCGCGCGCAAGGGCTCCTACATCGCCAAGAACGTGGTGCTGATGCCCTCCTACGTCAACATCGGCGCCTATGTGGATGAGGGCACCATGGTCGACACCTGGGCCACGGTCGGCTCCTGCGCCCAGATCGGCAAGAATGTGCACCTGTCCGGCGGCGTCGGCATCGGCGGCGTGCTGGAGCCGGTGCAGGCCAACCCCACCATCATCGGTGACAACTGCTTCATCGGCGCCCGCTCGGAAGTGGTGGAAGGCGTCATCGTGGAGGACAACAGCGTCATCTCCATGGGTGTGTACATCGGCCAATCCACCAAGATCTATGACCGCGAGACCGGGGAAGTCACCTATGGCCGCATTCCTGCCGGCTCGGTGGTGGTCAGCGGCAACCTGCCCTCCAAGGACGGCAGCTACAGCCTGTACTGCGCCGTGATCGTGAAGAAGGTGGACGAGAAAACCCGCGGCAAGGTCGGTATCAACGAGCTGCTGCGCGGCATCTAATCATGTAGGGTGGGTTAGCGGCGCAGCCGCGTAACCCGCCATCCACATCCGGCGGATTACGGCCTTCGGCCTAATCCGCCCTACAATACTCCCCATCATGTGCGGTCTCTGCGGCGAACTTCGCTTCGACAACCAATCCCCCGACCTCTCCGCCCTCAAGCGGATGACGGCCCAGCTCGCCCGGCGCGGGCCGGACTCGGAAGGCACCCTCACCGACGGCCCCCTGGCCTTCGGCCACCGCCGCCTGTCCATCATCGACCTGTCGGACAAGGCCAACCAGCCCATGGTGGACAAAGACCTGCGTCTGGCCCTGGTGTTCAACGGCACCCTCTACAACTACAAGGAGCTGCGGGAAGAGCTGTCGGGGATGAGCTACAGCTTCTTCTCCGAGGGGGACAGCGAGGTCATCCTGAAAGCCTTCCACGCCTGGGGGGAACGCTGCGTGGAGCGCTTCTACGGCATGTTCGCCTTCGCCGTGTGGGACATGCGCCACGGCAGCCTGTTCCTGGCCCGGGACCGCTTCGGCATCAAGCCTCTCTACTACAGCCTGGACGGCGCCAGCTTGCGCTTCGCCTCCAACACCCAGGCCCTGCTGGCGGCGGGGGGCGTGGATATCAGCCTGGACCCCATCGGCCTGCACCACCATTTCACCCTCCACGCTGTAGTGCCCGCCCCGCGCACCGTCCTCAACGGCGTGAAGAAGCTGCCGCCGGCCACCAGCATGACGGTGGACAAGGATGGCAAGATTTCCCAGCGGGTGTACTGGACCCTGGACGCCACCCGCCCGCCGCAAACCCTGTCCGAGGACGACTGGATCGCCGCCACCCGCCACGTGCTGGGCCGGGCCGTGGAGCGCCACCGCTTGGCTTCCGATGTTCCCGTCGGGGTGCTGCTCTCCGGCGGCCTGGATTCGAGCCTGTTGGTGGGTCTGCTGGCGGACCACGTGGACAACCTGCTGACCTTTTCCGTCGGCTTCGAGGAACTGGGGGGCGGGGCGGAAAAGGGCGACGAGTTCGAATACTCCGACCAGGTGGTGGAGCGCTTCAAAACCCGCCACCACAAATACCTGATCCCCAACTCCGAGGTGCTGAAACGCCTGCCCGAAGCGGTATCCAACATGGCCGAACCCATGGTGGGCCAGGACGCCATCGCCTTCTACCTGCTGGCGGAAAAGGTGGCGGACGAAGTGAAGGTGGTGCTTTCCGGCCAGGGGGCGGACGAGGTGTTCGGCGGCTACTTCTGGTATCCCCGCATGGACGCCGCCGGCGGCCCGCCCCTGGACCGCTTTCGCCTCAACTATTTCGACCGGGACCACGCCGAATTCCTGGACACCGTCGCCCCCCGCTACCATGGGCCGGACGTCACGTCCGAACTGGTGGCACGGGAATTGGGCAAGCCCCGTGCCGACACTTTCCTCGACCAGGTGCTGCGCTTCGACGTGACCACCCTGATCGTGGACGACCCGGTGAAGCGGGTGGACAACATGACCATGGCCTGGGGCCTGGAAGCCCGGGTGCCGTTTCTGGACCACGAGGTGGTGGAATTGGCGGCCAAGATGCCGCCGAGTTTGAAATTGAAGGAGGGCGGCAAGTTTCCCCTCAAGGCCGTCGCCCGGGGTCTGATCCCCGACGGCGTGATCGACCGGCCCAAGGGCTACTTCCCGGTGCCGGCGCTGAAGTACGTGCGAGGCCCGTTCCTGGAGTTCATGCGGGAGATACTGCTGTCCGACGCCTGCCTCAGGCGCGGCCTCTACCACCGCCCCTACGTGGAAAAGCTGCTGGCCGAACCCGAGTCCCACTTCACCCGTATCCAGGGCAGCAAGCTGTGGCACTTGGCATTGCTGGAATACTGGCTCCAGCGTAACGTGGACTAAGCTCCGGCTAGGACGCCGAATCCTTCATATACGGCGCATACTGCTTGTCCATGCTGAGGATGTGCTTCAGCAGCCATTCCCCCACCAGGAAGCACAGCACATCCGGGGACATGTTGCCCTCCCCCCGCAGATAGCGCTGCTCGATCTCCCGTACCTGGCGTATCAGTTGCTCGTGGGCCGCCTTGTGGGCCTGGAGGAGTTGCGGAGGAAAATGACTGTTCTCCATCTGCCGCTCCTCCTCCGCGAAGTGCGTCTGGGTGTAGGTCAGCAGGTCGTGGATGATTCCCCCCATCACGTCCTTGCCCTTGTGGGCAAAGATCGCCTCGTGGAGCTGGTTCACGATCCGGAACATCTTCTGGTGCTGATGATCCAGGGTATCGCTCCTAACGCTGTACTCCGGTCTCCAATCCACGAAAGCCATGACTCCCCCTCCCCCCTTCGCCGGCCCGGCGGCAGCCTATTTCACTTCGATACGTTTGGACGCCGCTCCCGCCAGTTTCTTGACCTTCACCGTCAGCACGCCGTTGCGGTAGTTGGCCGTCGCGCTGTCCGCATCCACCGTTCCGGGGAGCGGGATGCCCCGTTGGAAGCTGCCGTAGGCGCGCTCCAGCACGTGGTAGCGCTCGTCCTGGGTTTCCGTTTCCATGCGCTTCTCGCCGGTGACGAACAGGGTGTTGCCCTCGATGGAGACGTGGTAGTCCGACTTCTCCATACCGGGCACTTCCATGGTCACCACGATGTCCTTGTCCGTTTCCCGCACTTCCGCCGCCAACAGCCCCCACGTGGGCAGGGACAGGGCCGGTTCCCCTTCCCTCCGGGCCTTGGTGAAATGGGTCAGGGCATTGCCACCGCGGCTGAGAACGTCCCGCCAGCCTTCCGACAGGTTCTCCCACGCCCGGTTGAGCTCGCGCCCCACTTCGATTCCGACTTTCCGTAAGGATTGCAGTATGATCGTCTCCTTTCTCGACAACAACATAGAGCCTATTTCAGTAGTTATCGTGCCCGCGCCGGTGGTGCTTTGGGCCGAGGGCGCGACGCGGAACGCGCCGCTGTGTCATTCACAGCAAGCGGGCCGCAACAAAGCCCTCGGCCCAAAGCACCACCGGCCCTCCGGGTTGATGCCAAAATGGCCCGTGGGCGGTGTTGCTCGTCGTTTGTTTGGAATAACCAAACGGCACTTCTCGCGCCTAGCCCACGGGCCATTTTGGTATCAACGCGGGCACGAGAACTGCTGAAATAGGCTCTGGGTAATTCAGTCTAGGCCGGGCGGTGGAAAATTCAATGGGGGCGCCGTGGTACAATTCCGAGAGTTTTGTTCGTCCTTTTTTACCCATGAAACTCTACGGCATTCCCAACTGCGACACCGTCAAGAAAGCCCGCGCCTGGCTGGCGGAACAGGGCATCGACATGCCCTTCCACGACTTCAAGAAAGCGGGCGTCAGCGAAACCCAGCTTCATGAATGGATGCGGCAGGCGGGATGGGAAAAGCTTCTCAACCGCCAGGGCACCACCTGGCGCAAGCTGCCCGACGAGGTGAAGCGAAGCACCGGCGACGAAGCCGCCGCCCTTGCCCTGATGCTGGACAAGCCCAGCATCATCAAGCGCCCGGTACTGGAACTGGAAGGCCGCGTTCACGTGGGCTTCGACGCCGACACCTACGCCCGACTGTTCAACCGCTAACGGATTCCCCATGACCGCGACCCTCGACCTCGCCATCGACCTGCTATCCCGCCGCTCTATCACCCCCGACGACGCCGGCTGCCAGGATCTCCTGGCCGAACGATTGCAGAAGCTCGGCTTTAAAATCGAAAAACTGCGCTTCGGCCCAGTGGACAACCTGTGGGCCCGCTGGGGCGAAGCCCGTCCCCTGGTGTGCTTCGCCGGCCATACCGACGTGGTACCCACCGGCCCGGTGGAAAAATGGGGCAGCGAGCCCTTCACCCCGACAGTGCGCGACGGCAAACTCTACGCCCGGGGCGCGGCGGACATGAAAACCTCCATCGCCGCCTTCGTCACCGCCGCCGAGCGCTTTCTGGCCGAGCATCCGCAGGCCAAGGGCTCCATCGCCCTGCTCATCACCTCCGACGAGGAGGGGGACGCCATCGACGGCACCGAGAAAGTGGTGGAAGCCCTCAAGGCCCGCAACGAGGGCATGGATTACTGCATCGTGGGGGAACCCACCTGCGTGGCGAAGCTCGGGGACACCCTGAAGAACGGCCGGCGCGGATCGCTGTCCGGCAGCCTAACGGTGAAGGGCATCCAGGGCCACATCGCCTACCCCCACCTGACCAAGAACCCCATCCACCTGGCCGCCCCCGCCATCGCCGAGCTGGCCGCCACCACCTGGGACCAGGGCAACGAATACTTCCCCCCCACCACCTGGCAGATTTCCAACATCCACGGCGGCACCGGCGCCACCAACGTGGTGCCCGGCGAGGTGAAGATCGAATTCAACTTCCGCTTCTCCACCGCCAGCACTCAAGAGGATTTGCAACAAAAGGTCCACGCCATCCTGGACAAGCACGGCCTCGACTACGACCTCCAGTGGGCCCTCACCGGCAAGCCCTACCTCACCCCCCAGGGCACCCTGGTAGATGCCCTCACCGACGCCATCCGCCAAGCCACCGGCCAGGAAACCGAACTCTCCACTTCCGGCGGCACCTCCGACGGGCGCTTCATCGCCGACATCTGCCCCCAGGTGGTAGAAATCGGCCCCCTCAATGCCACCATCCACAAGATCGACGAATGCATCGCCGTGGCGGACATCGAGCCCCTGTCGGAAATCTACCGGCAAACCCTGGTGAACCTGCTAACCTGATAGACGATAAAAAAATCCGCGAGAGAGAAATGGATAACCTGTTCAACGAAGCCCGCGCCACGCTGCGCACGGTGCGGGACCTGCTGCGCTTTTCCATCAGCCGCTTCAACGAAAGCGCCGTATTCTTCGGCCACGGCACCGACAATGCCCACGACGAAGCCGCCTACCTCATTCTCTACGCCCTGCACCTGCCGCCGGGCCTACTCGACCCCTACCTGGACGCCCGCCTCACCCCCGGCGAAGTGGCCACCGCCCTGGACCTGATCGAGCGCCGCATCAAGGACCGTGTCCCCGCCTCCTACCTGACCCACGAAGCCTGGCTGGGGGAATACAAGTTCTACGTGGACGAGCGAGTAATCGTCCCCCGCTCCTTCATCGCCGGCTTGCTGTTCGAACAGGTCTCCCCCTGGCTGGAAGACCCCGCAAAAGTCACCCGCGCCCTGGACCTGTGCACCGGCAGCGGCTGCCTCGCCATCCTCATGGCCCTCACCTTTCCCTATTCCACCGTGGACGCCGTGGACATCTCCCCCGACGCCCTTAATGTAGCCCGCCGCAACGTGGGCGACTACGGCCTTACCGACCAGGTCCGCCTGGTCCGCTCCGACATGTTCGCCGCCCTGGAAGGCGAGCGCTACGATCTGATCGTCAGCAACCCGCCCTACGTCAATGCCGAATCCATGGAAACCCTGCCGGAGGAATATCTCCACGAGCCCCGCATCGCCCTGGCCTCGGGACCGGACGGCCTGGACCACGTGCGCATCATCCTGGAACAGGCCAAGGCCCACCTCAACGACCACGGCCTGCTGATCGTGGAAGTCGGCCACAACCGCCTGGAACTGGAAATGGCCTTCCCGGAAATGGACTTTACCTGGCTCAATACGGAGGGCGGGGACGAGCACGTGTTCCTGCTGACCAAAGAGCAACTGCCTTAACGAAAAAAGCCGCCGTAGCGCCACCCAGCGGCTTTTCAGGTTGTAGTCCTGGGACGTACCCAGGGTTCTATTCGGGAAGGCTATTTCGAAGCTGACCCCTTTGATGGTTGTTAGTAGCGCCACTCTGCGGCTTTTTAGAAAGTTATTTCGACGCTGGTCCCTTTGATGTTTAGCAGGGCTAGTTGCCTTTTATATCCGGATAAATTGTTATGAATTTATGGTAGAAATAGCTTCGCAGGCCATTAGGCGGAGATCCCTTTGGAAGGTATTCCGGCGAAATCAGATACACGTAAAGCCGTGGTCCCTTGATATCGAAATAGATGCTGTGATCCTTGATATTACTAGGGAGGCGGTGGCGCAAATCTACATTATCCTCAAAGACCTGAGCTGTATCCTTAATACGCCATTTGACATAAAGGGAATCCCCAACGGGGATTGGACCAGTAACACCCTCATAGCGAAAAGATTTACCTTCTTTAAGTGCCCATTCTGGCGGCCTAGTACCCGTCATGCCTGAAACCCCGTAGCGATACTCAAGAACTTCGACAGGCGGGACCGCTTTTCGAATATCAAACCCAAAAGAGTGGTTAACAACTCGTCCCCCTGCACCACAAGCAGTGAGAATGCATGTAAAAACAAGCAATGCCAGCCAATGCATAAATGATGATATAAACTCGTCAATACGCCACTTTTGTCGAATTTGAGTTCCATCGACAGGTATCGATTTATCGGCAATCACATTTTCACCCTCCGTAAGGCTTATGTTCGGATAAATGATGTCCCCCAGTTTTTCGCCAAGGGATCAGCTTCGGTTACTTTTCATCCCCACTCTCCCTTTCAAAACCGAAAATCCGTTTGTGTTCCATCAATGCCCTCTGCCCCTTTTTCTCGCAGTGGTCGGCCACTAAGCACGTCTCCAGCACGCTCCGTAGCCGTGCAAACTAGCGCCCCAGTTCCCGCTTGACCGCCCGATAGAAGCGTTCGTAGAAATCCCGCCGAGTCACCGTCTCGCCCCGGGTCTTCACCTGATTGTCCACCTCGCTCTGGCTGCCGATGGAAATGGGGGAAACGAGAGGCACGCCGATGGAGGTGCTCTGGCGGCTGGTTTTCACGTCGAAATGCTCTTCGGTGGCGGTGACGAACAGGGAAGAGCCGCCGCTCCGCGGACTGCAGGTGACGTAAACCCGCAGGATGGCGTGGCTCTTTTCTTCGATCTGAAACTCCTTGACGCCGATCAGGCTCAAGTCCGAATCGCCCACGACGAGATAGCCGTCACCGAGCAGGACATGCCGGGCGGCCACGCAAACCGGCGCCACCGGCGCGGTGAAATCCCGGCGATGCCGGGAATCGCTCTGGAAGTCCTCGCCTTCCGCATAGCTGCGCGGGCCACCGCAGCCGGCGAGCAACAGGGATATCAGCATCAACACCGAAGCGTAGCGTTTCATGCTTTCCTCTCGGTCGAAATGGGCCATCGGAAGCCCTGCCATTAGTTTATAGCGGATATTCCGGCCCGAACCCTAGATCCCCCGCATCGCCCACCACCACCCGGTCAGGGTGGCGAAGGACAGGATCACCCCCACCGCCACCATCAGGGTCGCCAGGGGCGGGTCGAGATCGTGTTCCGTGGCGACGATGGCGGCGGTGATCATGGGGGGCATGGCGGCCTCGAACAGGGTGACCTGGATGGCTTGGCCGTGGGCGCCCAGGAGAGGAACGTAGAGCAGAAAGATCGCCAGAGGGGCGAGGAACAGCTTGAAGGCCAGGCCGATGGCGAGGTTGCGGCCGTTGCCGGCGAGGTGGCCCAGGCGGAACTGGAAACCGACGGAGAGCAGGGCCAGAGGGGCGAGGGTGTCACCTAAACGATGAAGCAGCACGGTGAACCACTCCGCGTAGGGCACGGGAATCAGCGCCAGGGCCACCGCCATGGCGACGAAGGGCGGGAACAGGACGATGCGCCGGACGATGGTCTGCACCGTCGGCGTGCCGGAGGAGTAGAGCCCGGCCACGGTGATGCCGCAGATGGATAGCACCAGAAAGGAGCCCAGCTGGTCGGCGATGATGCCGGTGGTGATGGCTTCCGGGCCGTAGAACGCTTCGATCATGGGCAGGCCGAGGAAGGAGGTGTTGCCCAGGCCGCCGGTGAGCATCAGGGCGCCCACGGTGGGGCGCGGCAATTTGAGCCACTTTCCCAGCGCCCAGAAGAAGCCCGCCGCCAGGCCGAAATGGAGCCAGGCCATGGCACCGATTAACACCACATCCCCGGTGAACTTGAGGTCGTGGATGTAGAGCAGCGTCAGGGCCGGCAGGGAGACGTGGATGATGAAGCTGTTGAGGGTGGCGGGGGCGTGGTCGGGCATGCGGCCGCTGCGGCGCAGGGCCATGCCGGCGAGGAAGCAGGTGATGAGGAGGATGAGGTTGTTCATTGGAAACCTTCCGGCTTTTCTCCTTCCCCCTGAACGGGGGAAGGTTGGGATGGGGGTGACAAGCGGCAATGTTCCCTTTCCACCATTTCACCCCCACCCTACCCTCCCCCATCGAGGGGGAGGGTCTAACCGGTGACGTGCTCGGCGACGAACTGCTTCACCTTCTCCGCGTCCGCCGGAAGCACTTCGAAGCGCTGGGGTAGGTTCTCGATGCCTTTCAGCTCTTCGGGGCGCTCCGGGTCGCGGCCCAGGGCTTCGCGGATGGTTTCCTCGAATTTGACCGGCAATGCGGTTTCCAGGCACAGCAGAGGTATGCCCGCTTCCCGGTGTTCCAGGCCCACCTTCACGCCGTCGGCGGTATGGGTGTCGATCATCACGCCATAGCGCTCGAATACCATGCGGATGGTCTTGAGGCGGTCGGCGTGGGAACTGGCGCCGGAGGTGAAGCCGAAGTCGGCCACCTTGGCGAAGTAGCTTGTCTGGGCGAGGTCGAACTGGCCCTGGGCGTCGGTCTGGGCCCACAGGTCCCGCAGCACGGCTGCGTCCCGTCCCACCAGATCGAACATGAAGCGTTCGAAGTTGGACGCCTTGGAAATGTCCATGGAGGGGCTGGAGGTGATGTGGGTTTCGGCGGCCTTGCGGGGCCGATAGGTGCCGGTGCGGAAGAACTCGTCCAGCACGTCGTTCTCGTTGGTGGCGACGATCAGCTTGCGGATGGGCAGGCCCATCATGCGGGCGATGTGGCCGGCGCAGACGTTGCCGAAGTTGCCGGAAGGGACGGAGAAGGAAACTTCCTCGTCGTCGCTCTTCGTGGCGGCGAAGTAGCCCTTGAAGTAGTAGACGATCTGCGCCACCACCCGGGCCCAGTTGATGGAGTTCACCGCGCCGATCTTATACTTGGCCTTGTAGGCGTGGTCGTTGGACACCGCCTTGACCATGTCCTGGCAATCGTCGAACAGGCCTTCCACGGCGATGTTGAAGATGTTGGGGTCTTGCAGGGAGAACATCTGGGCCCGCTGGAAGGGGCTCATCTTGCCGTGGGGGGAGAGCATGAATACCCGCACCCCGTGCTTGCCGCGCATGGCGTATTCGGCGGCGCTGCCGGTATCGCCGGAGGTGGCGCCGAGGATGTTGATCTCTTCGCCCTTCTTGGCCAGCACATACTCGAACAGGTTGCCCAGAAGCTGCATCGCCATGTCCTTGAACGCCAGGGTCGGGCCGTTGGACAGCTCCAGCAGGGCGAAGCCCGGCTCCAGGGTATGCAGCGGGGTGATGTCGGCGGCGTTGTCGCCGGGACGCACGTGGCGGTACACCTCGGCGGTGTAGGTCTTGTCCACCAGGGCCTTGAGGTCGGCAGCGGGGATGTCGTCCACGAACAGGCTGAGGATTTCGAACGCCAGTTCGGCGTAGCCCATGCCCCGCAGGCGGGCCAGGTCGGCGCGGCTCAAACGGGGATAGCTTTCCGGCAGGTACAGGCCGCCGTCGGGGGCCAGGCCGCCGAGGAGGATTTCGCTGAAGGACAGGGCCGGGGATTGGCCGCGGGTGCTGATGTATTTCATGTTTATTCCAATGTAGGGTGGGTTAGGCCGCAGGCCGTAACCCACCATTCGAACGGCGGGTTACGCTGCGCTAACCCACCCTACATGTTTCGGTTAGTTGGAGCCGAGCTCTTCCATCCGAATCTTGGTCACCTTGCCGGAGATGGAGGACAGGCCTTCGATCTTGGCAATCGCCTGATTGATGTTTTTTTCCACCGTCTGGTGGGTGAGCAGGATGACGTCGGCCAGCTCCTCGCCCTCCTTGGGCTCCTTCTGGATCATGGCGTCGATGGAGATTTCCAGATCGGCCAGGATGCGGGTCACGTCGGCCAGCACGCCGGGCTTGTCGAAGGCCTTGAGGCGCAGGTAGTAGGAGCTGCGCACCTCGTCGATGGGCAGCACCGGGGCGTCGGAAAGCTGGTCCGGCTGGAAGGCCAGATGGGGCACGCGGTGCTCCGGGTCGGCGGTGTGCATGCGGGTCACGTCCACCAGGTCGGCCACCACGGCGGAAGCCGTCGGTTCGGCGCCGGCGCCGCGGCCATAGTACATGGTGGCGCCCACGGCGTCGCCCTTCACCAGCACCGCGTTCATCACCCCTTCCACATTGGCGATAAGACGCTTGGCGGGAATCAGGGTGGGGTGCACCCGCAACTCGATGCCCTTGTCGGTGCGCTTGGTGATGCCCAGGAGTTTGATGCGGTAGCCCAGCTCTTCGGCGTAGGCGATGTCTTCCTGGGTGAGCTTGGAGATGCCTTCGGTATAGGCCTTGTCGAACTGCATCGGAATGCCGAAGCCGATGGCAGCCATGATGGTGAGCTTGTGGGCGGCGTCCACACCTTCGATGTCGAAGGTGGGGTCGGCTTCCGCGTAGCCCAGGCGCTGGGCTTCGGCCAGCACGGTATCGAAGGCCAGCCCCTTGTCGCGCATTTCGGTGAGGATGAAGTTGGTGGTGCCGTTGATGATGCCGGCGATCCACTCGATGCGGTTGGCGGTGAGGCCTTCACGCAGCGCCTTGATGATGGGGATGCCACCGGCCACGGCAGCCTCGAAGGCCACCATCACGCCCTTTTCCTGGGCGGCCTTGAAGATTTCGGTGCCATGCACGGCCAGCAGCGCCTTGTTGGCGGTGACCACGTGCTTGCCGTTGGCGATGGCCTTGAGCACCAGTTCCTTGGCGGGAGAATAGCCGCCGATCAGCTCCACCACGATGTCGATGTCGGGGTTGTTCACCACGTCGTTGGCGTCGGTGGTGAGGGCCAGGTCGCCGGCGATGGCCTTGGCCTTTTCCAGATTGCGCACCGCCGCCATGGTGACGCGAATCTCGCGCCCGGCGCGGCGGGTGATTTCCTCAGCGTTGCGGCGCAATACCGTGAGGGTGCCGCCGCCTACCGTGCCCAAACCGAGCAAGCCTACATTGATGGGTTTCATTTCTTATTTCCTAACTTCATTAAAGGATGAAGGATGAAGGCGGAAGGATGAAGTGCGGTCGCTACGCGATCTCAATTTAATAAACACCCCGCATCGCGGGACATCACTTCATCCTTCATCCTTCCGCCTTCATCCTTGGGTTAACTTCCGTGCCGCTTGCGGTAGTGTTCCAGGAAGCGGCCGATGCGGGTGATGGCCTCGGTGAGGTCGTCCAGGTTGGGCAGGAACACCACCCGGAAATGGTCGGTGTTGGGCCAGTTGAAGCCGCTGCCCTGCACCAGCAGCACCTTCTCCGCTTCCAGCAGTTCCAGGATGAACTGCTGATCGTCGGCGATGGGATACATGTGCGGATCCAGGCGGGGGAACAGGTACATGGCCGCCTTGGGCTTGACGCAGGACACGCCCGGAAGGTCGTTCAGCATGGACCAAGCCAAATCCCGCTGCTTGGTGAGGCGGCCGCTGGGGGCCACCAGGTCCTTGATGCTCTGGTAGCCGCCCAGCGCCGTCTGGATGGCGTACTGGGCCGGCACGTTGGAGCACAGGCGCATGGAGGACAGCATGTTGAGGCCCTCGATGTAGTCCTGGGCATGGCGCTTCTCGCCGGACACCACCAGCCAGCCGGCGCGGTAGCCCGCCGAGCGGTAGTTCTTGGACAGGCCGTTGAAGGTGATGGTCAGCACGTCCTCCGCCAGGGAACCGATGGAGGTGTGGACATTGCCGTCGTACACCACCTTGTCGTAGATCTCGTCGGCGTAGATGATCAGCTGGTACTGGCGGGCGATCTCGATCACTTCCTTGAGGAAGTCCTCGGGGTACAGGGCGCCGGTCGGGTTGTTGGGGTTGATCAGGACGATGGCCCGGGTGTTGGGGGTGATCTTGGCCTTGATGTCGTCCAGGTCGGGCAGCCAGTCAGCCTGCTCGTCGCAGATGTAGTGGCGGGGCGTGCCGCCGGCGAGGCTCACCGCCGCGGTCCACAGGGGATAGTCCGGGGCCGGCACCAGCACTTCGTCGCCGTTGTTGAGCAGGGCCTGCATGGCCATCACGATCAGCTCGGACACGCCGTTGCCGATGTAGACATCGTCGATGGTCACCCCGGGAATGTTCTTTTCCTGGGTGTAATGCATGATCGCCTTGCGGGCGGCGAACAGGCCTTTGGAATCCGAATAGCCGGAGGCGTTGGGCAGGTTGTGGATCACGTCCTGGATGATCTCTTCCGGCGCCTCGAAGCCGAAGGGGGCAGGATTGCCGATGTTCAGCTTGATGATGCGGTTCCCCTCCTCCTCCATCTGCTTGGCGCGAGCCAGCACCGGGCCGCGGATGTCGTAGCAGACGTTGGCGAGCTTGGCGGATTTGAGTATGGGTTGCACGGCGGAAGTTTCCTTGTTCTGCGCTTTGCGCTTCGGCTTGCTCAAGAGGGCCGTCCTTCTTCAGTCGGAACACCGCGGAAAACGGGGTCAACCGGCTGATTCGTAAAAAGGTAGAATGTTACCTGAGCCACCCCCTGCAAGCAATTGGAGCCCCCATGAAACTTCACCTCGCCGACGCCCCCGGCAAGAACCTGTTCACCGGTTACGGCGAGGGCCACGTGCTGATCAACGGCAAGCGCCACGAGGGCAATCTGATCGTGCTGCCGGGAAAGGTCGAGCCTTGGAAACACGGGGGAGTGAATGACCTGACGGCGGAAGACTTCGCCCACCTCGCCACCCTGGGGGTGGAAATCGTGCTGCTGGGAACAGGCAAGCAACAGCGCTTCCCCTCCCCCGCCCTCAGCATCGCCCTGCCGTCCGCCGGCATCGGCCTGGAAGTGATGGACACCGGGGCGGCTTGCCGCACCTACAACATCCTGGCGGCGGAAGGCCGGGAAGTGGCGGCGGCGTTGATTACCGAAAAGTGAGCCGAGAAGCGACGCTGCGCCTCACCCCTCACCCCTCACGTCGCCCTCTGGCATGATGTCCTCGAAACTTTCGAGGGCTTCGAACTCTTCCGTGTCTTTTTCCGGCTGCCGCGTATCCGGTTTGCGAATGGCGCGTAGGTACTCGATGCCGTAGCCCCGCGCCGAACGCAGCACCGGCAGGCTGTCGTCCACCAGCAGGGTGCGCTCCCGGTCGAAGGGTTCCACCTGTTGCAGTTTGTCCCAGAACCCCGGATCTTCCTTGGGCAGGCCGAGGTCGTGGGCGCAGATCACGGCGTCGAAATAGCTTTCCAGCCCGGTGCGGCGCATTTTCAGCCCCAGGCTCTTGTGGTGGGCGTTGGTCACCAGGGCCGTGCGCTTGCCGGCTTGGCGCAGGCGGGAGAGAAATTCCGGTACCCGGGGATGGATGTCGATGAGGTGGGCGACTTCTTCCTTGAGGGCGGCGATGTCCAGCGACAGCTCTCCTGCCCAGTAGTCCACGCTGTACCACTCCATGGTGCCCATCATGCGCTCGTAGCGCCCCAGCAACTCCGACTTGGCGTCGTCGAAACTGAGTTTGTTTTTCTCGCCGTAATGGGTGGGAACGTGGTGCAGCCAGAAGTGGGTATCGAAGTGGAGGTCGAGCAAGGTGCCGTCCATGTCCAGCAGGACGGAACTCACCTCGTTCCAGGGGAAAACGGCCATCTAAAACAGGGCGTCCTTGGTCACTCCGCGCCGCTTGAGCAAAGAACGCAGGGATTGCAGGGACTCCATCTGAATCTGCCGCACCCGCTCACGGGTAATGCTGAGGCTTTCCGCCACTTCCTCCAGCGTGCTGATCTCGTTGCCGTTGAGGCCGAAGCGCCGTTCGATCACCCAGCGCTGCTTGTCGGTCAGCAGGCCCAGCCATTCCTGCACGTAGACCTGGACTTCCGAATTATGCAACTGGAGGTCAGCGGGGACGTTGTTGTCATCGGGAATCGCCTCGCCGATGGACAGGGAAGGGTCGATATCCAGGGGGGCATCGAGGGAAGCGATACGTTCGTTGAGGGACAGCACCTTGCGCACTTCCTCCGGGGTCTTGCCCACCAGATGGGCCACATCGTCCACCGTGGGGTCCTGCCCGCCGTGGGTTTCCAGATGGCGGAAGGCCCGCAGACAGACGTTCAACTCCTTGATGATATGCACCGGGAGGCGAATGGTGCGGGACTGGTTCATGATCGCACGCTCGATGTTCTGGCGAATCCACCAGGTGGCGTAGGTGGAGAAGCGGAAGCCGCGCTCGGGATCGTACTTCTCCAGGGCGTGCATCAGGCCCAGGTTGCCCTCCTCGATCAAGTCCAGCAGGTCGAGGCCACGGTTGACGTAGCGCTTGGCGATGTTCACCACCAGCCGCAGGTTGCACTCGATCATCCGCTGCCGGGCATCGAAATCGCCCTGGCGCACCTGCCGGGTCAGGCGCAGTTCCTCTTCCGCGGTCAACAGGGCATTCAGACCGATCTCGTTGAGGTAGGCCTGGGTAACGTCGCCCTGCATATCGACCAGGGATATCGTCCCTTCCTCCTGCGGCTCGGCTTCCTCCGCAAGCACTTCTTCTTCAGCCTCCTCGTCGGGCAGGTCCTCGTCTTCCACGCTATCAATGTCAGCCATCAGGATTTATCGCCAGGTAGGTATTTCAGGGGATCGACCGGCTTGCCTAGGCGCCGGATTTCAAAGTGAAGTTTGATCTGGTCGGTATCGCTGTTGCCCATCTCGCCGATCTTCTGACCCTTGGCCACGCTTTGACCTTCCTTAACCAAGAGTCGCCTGTTGTGGGCATACGCGCTGAGGTAGGTTTTGTTGTGTTTGATGATAATCAATTTGCCATAGCCTCGCAATCCGCTGCCGCTGTACACCACCTTACCGTCCGCGCTGGCCAGGACCGCCTGTCCCAGCCTGCCGGCTATATCCACCCCTTTGTTGCCGGGTTCGCTGAACGGGGTCGTCACCTTGCCGTTGGAGGGCCAGGCCCACTTCATGGTTTCGTCGTCCCCCGCCGGACTTTCCGGCTCGGCTTTGTCTGAGACATCCGCCTTGGGCGCCGGTTTCTCGACCGGCTTTTCCTCCGTCTTGGCCGGCTTCTCCGCCTTCGCCACGGCCTGCTCGGAATATGGCTGCTTCACGGCCTTGGGCTGGGTCACCAGCCCTGCCAGCCTGACCTCCTCCGACCCGTCCGGCTTAAGTGGCTTAACCACCGCGCCCGCCGGCGGCGTCAGCCGCAATTCCTGCCCCACCAGGATGCGGTGGGGGTCTTCGATGCCGTTCCAGTCGGCGACCTCCCGGTAGCCGAAGCCGTGCTCCAGGGCGATGCTGTAGAGGGTGTCCCCCTTCTGCACCACGTAGCTCTTGGGGCGCCAGTCGGACGCCACCGCTCTTGCCCGGCTCTTGCCGCCCTTGGCCAGGCGCTCGGTCACCGGCGCCGGATAATTTGCGGTGCAGCCGCCGAGAACCAGCGCCGCGACAGCGGAAAAAGCCAACACCAGCCTCATGCCCATGCCGCCCTTCGCCCTACGCCACGCCGCCCAAAAGGGGGACGAACTTCACCGCTTCCAGGGTGGTTTCCCGATATTCGCTGCCGGTATGCTCGATCAGCACCAGGCGCTGCTCCCGCGCACCCACCGGGATCACCATCCGCCCCCCCGGAGCCAGTTGATGCAGCAATTCGGGTGGAACGTGGGTGGCCGCGGCGGTGACGATGATGCCGTCGAAGGGCGCCACTTCCGGCAGCCCCATGCCGCCATCGGTATGTTTAAGCCTAACGTTGGTAATGCGCAATTCGTGAAAATGCTTACGGGCTTTCGCCAGCAGGGGCGCGATGCGCTCCACGGAATAGACTTCCCGTGCCAGCTTGGACAGCACCGAGGACTGGTAGCCACAGCCGGTGCCCACCTCCAGCACCTTTTCCAGGCGGCCGTTGGCGAACAGGATTTCGCTCATTTTCGCCACGGTGTAGGGGTTGGAGATGGTTTGACCGAAGCCGATGGGCAGGGCCGTGTCTTCGTAGGCCCGGCTGGACAGGGCCTCATCGACGAAAATATGGCGGGGAATGGAGCCGATGACCGACAGCACCTCCTCGTTGCGGATGCCTTGGCCCCGCAGGCGCTCCAGCATCCGCGCCCGGGTGCGCTGGGAGGTCATGCCGATACCGGAAAAGCGCACATCGCTCATGACTGCAACCAGCCTTTCAGACCGTCCATCTGGCCGAAACGTGTGAGGTCGATCTGCAACGGGGTAACGGACGCCATACCGTGTTCCACGGCGTAGAAATCGGTTCCCTCGCCCCCATCCTGGGCGCCGCCCACGGCGCCCACCCAGTACACCGTATCCCCCCGGGGGTTGACCGACTGCACCACCGGCTCGGCCTTGTGGCGCTTGCCGAGGCGGGTGACCGCCACCCCTTTCAGGGCATCGTAGGGAATATCGGGCACGTTGACGTTGAGCAGGAAGGGTTCGCGGAAGGCCTGATGCTGGTATTTCTCCACCAGCATCGCCGCCACCTTGCCGGCGGTCTCGAAATGGATTCCCTCTTTGCCGATGAGGGAGATGGCGATGGAGGGGATACCCAAGAGGAAGCCTTCGGTAGCGGCCGCCACGGTGCCGGAATAAATGGTGTCGTCCCCCATGTTGGCGCCGAGATTGATCCCCGACACCACCATATCCGGCAGCTCCGGCAGCATGCCGGTCACCGCCAAGTGGACGCAATCCGTAGGCGTACCGTTGACGTAATGGAAGCCGTTGGCGGCTTGGTGCAGCATCAGGGGACGGTCCAGCGTGAGGGAATTGCTTGCACCGCTGCGGTTGCGCTCGGGGGCAACCACGGTGACCTGGGCCAAGGGAGCCAGCGCTTCGGCGAGGCAGGCCAGTCCGGGAGCGAAATAGCCGTCGTCGTTACTGAGCAGGATCCGCATTGACTCAAATTCTGGTTATAAGCAGCGTCCAATCATATCAGCCAACAGACGCCTAGCCAACCAATGAAAAACGGGTTAAGCCGTTTGACTTAACCCGTTCTGTTTTGGTCGGGGCGAGAGGATTTGAACCTCCGACCACTTGCACCCCATGCAAGTACGCTACCAGGCTGCGCTACGCCCCGAAAGACGCGCATTATAGCGAAAAGCTATGCGCGTAACAACTCCAATACGCTCTGAATTTCCCGACGCAGCATTCCCACGTCCACGGAAGGCGAAGAACCATAGGCCATAGCCTGTTCCGGCTGCGCCTCATCGCCTTGAATTTCCACCGTTTCGTCGTGAAACTTAGCGCCCGTTTCTTCCAGGCGATTGCGGGCGCCACTGATGGTGAAACCCTGCTCGTACAGCAACTCGCGGATGCGGCGAATCAGCAGCACCTCATGGTGCTGGTAGTAGCGGCGGTTGCCCCGCCGCTTCACCGGCTTGAGCTGGGTGAATTCCTGCTCCCAATAGCGCAGGACGTGGGGCTTCACCCCGCACAGTTCGCTCACTTCACCAATGGTGAAGTAGCGTTTGGCGGGAATCGGCGGCAGCTCGATTTTAGGCGTTTGTTCCAGCATTCAGCTCGGCCACCAAGGCTTTGAGTTTCTGGCTGGCGTGGAAGGTCACCACGCGGCGAGCCGTAATGGGGATTTCCTCTCCGGTCTTGGGGTTCCGGCCGGGACGCTGAGGCTTGTCCCGCAGTTCGAAATTACCGAAGCCCGACAACTTCACTCCCTCCCCCGCTTCCAGGGCGATGCGAATTTCCTCGAAGAACGACTCCACCATGTCCTTCGCCTCCCGCTTGTTCAATCCGACTTTTTCAAACAAAATCTCGGCCAGTTCGGCCTTGGTCAACGTCATAACCGCTCCTTACTTTTCTATTACGTGCGCAGTTTGGCATCAAACTGCGTGGTCAAAATCTGCACCAGATGCGCCACCGCTGCGTCCACTTCTTCGTCGGTCAGAGTCTTGCGAGTATCTTGCAACAACACCCGGAATGCAAGGCTTTTTTTATCGGAATCAACACCTTTTCCGCGATAGACGTCAAACAGGGTTAAATCCGAGACAAACTCCGGCAGGGACCGGTTCATGGCATCCAGCAGGGACTGGACGGTGACTTTCTCATCCACCACGATGGCCAGGTCGCGCCGTACCGGCTGGAACTTGGATACCTCCCGGTAGGACGGCTTTTCCCGCGCCAGCAGCGGCTCCAGGTCCAGCTCGAACAGCACCGGCGCGGCGGGAAGATCGTAGGCTTGGCGCCAGCGGGGATGCAGCGCGCCGATCCAGCCGATGGGTTTGCCATTGAGCAGAACGCGGGCCGACTGGCCAGGATGGAGCGCAGGATGCTCCGCCGCTTCGAAACGCGGCGCATAGGGCTGGAACAGGGCCTCCACGTCCGCCTTCACGTCGTAGAAGTCCACCTGTCGCGCCCCCGCGCCCCACTGCTCAGGGTCCGCATCGCCGTAGCACAGGCCGCCGATGCGGTTGGGCTGGTCGAAACCTTGCGCGGCCTTGGCAAAGCAGCGCCCGGCCTCGAAAATCCGCACCCGGGGCTGCTTGCGGTTGAGGTTGGAACGCAAGGTGTCCACCAGGCCGCCGATCAGGGTGCTGCGCATCACACTCATATGGGCGGCGATGGGGTTCAACAGCCGCACCGGATCGGTATTGGCGGCGAAATCCCGCTCCCAGCTTTCGTCGACGAATGCGTAGCTGACGATTTCCCGGTACTCCCTGCCCGCCAGCAGCCGCTTCACCTCCACCACGCGACGGGCCGACTCGGTGGCCGGCAACATGGCCATGGCCCCTTTGGGGGGCACGCTGGGAATATTGTCGTAACCGTAGAGCCGCGCCACCTCCTCGATGAAATCCTCCTCGATGGCGAGATCGAAGCGGTAGCCGGGAGGGACAATCTCAAACACGCCCTCACTTTCGGTGTATTGCAGCCCGAGACGGCCCAGCAGGTTGCCGATGGCGGGGGCGTCCAGGGCAATCCCCAGCACCCGCTTCACCCGCTCCACCCGCAGCTGGACCGGTTCGCGCTTGGGCAGTTGGGCGATTTCCTCGCACACTGGACCCGGCTGGCCGCCGCAAATATCCAGAATCAGTTGGGTAGCCCGTTCCAGGGCGGTCACCGTGGCGGCGAAGTCCACCCCCCGCTCGAAGCGGTAGGAGGAATCGGAGCCGAATCCCAGGCGGCGGGAACGGCCGGCGATGACTGCCGGCGCAAAAAAGGCGCTTTCCAAGAAGATATCCGTGGTGGCGTCCGACACCGCGCTTTCCACGCCACCCATGATGCCCGCCAGAGCCAAAGGCCTGGCGTCGTCGGCGATCACCAGCATGTCGGCTTCCAACTTGACGGTCTGCTCGTTGAGCAGCGTAATCTCCTCCCCCGCTTTGGCGAAACGGGCGGTGATACCCCCCTGGATTTTCGCCAGATCGAAGGCGTGGAGGGGCTGGCCCATTTCCAGCAGCACGTAGTTGGTGACGTCCACCAGGGCGCTGATGGAACGCAGGCCGCTGCGCTCCAGGCGCTTAACCATCCAGTCCGGGGTCTTGGCTTGGGCGTTCACCCCGGCGATCACCCGGCCGGCGTAGTGCGGGCAGGCTTCGGAGGCCCCCAGCTTCACGGTCAGGGTTTTGTCGCTGGACACCTTCGCTTCACCAATAACCAGCGGGGTCAGGGACGCGCCGGTGATGGCCGCCACTTCCCGCGCCACGCCCTGCACCGAGAGGCAGTCGGCGCGGTTGGGGGTAAGTTTGATGGTGAACAGCTTGTCGTCCAGGTCCAGGTAGTCGCGGATGGACTGCCCCACGGTTGCGTCGGCCGGCAGGATCAGCAGACCCTGGGCCTCTTCGGCCAAGCCCAGTTCCTTGGCGGAGCACAGCATGCCGGAGGATTCCACCCCCCGCAGCTTGGCCTGCTTGATGGCCAGCCCACCGGGCAGCGACGCCCCCACCATGGCGCAGGGTACCTTGAGGCCCGCCGCCACGTTGGACGCACCGCAGACGATTTGCAGCGTCTCGCCGCCGACGTTCACCTGGCACACGTTGAGGCGGTCGGCGTCGGGATGCTTGGCCAGGGACACCACTTCCGCCACCACCACCTGATCGAAGGCCGGGGCGGCAGATTCCAGCTCCTCCAGCTCCAGGCCGGCCATGGTAAGGGCGTGACCCAGCTCGTCGCTGGAAAGAGGCGGGTTGACGAAAGTTCTAAGCCAGTTTTCCGAGAATTTCATGGTTCGCGGCCAAGCCCTAGTTGAATTGTTTCAGGAATGCGAGGTCGCCCTCGAAGAACAAACGCAGGTCGTTGACGCCGTAGCGCAGCATGGTCAGCCGGTCCGGCCCCATGCCGAAGGCGAAACCCTGGTACTTGGTCGGGTCAATGTTCACGTGGCGCAGCACGTTGGGGTGCACCATGCCGCAACCCGCCACCTCCAGCCACTTGCCCCGGTTGGCACCGCTCATGAAGGCGACGTCGATCTCGGCGGAAGGCTCGGTAAAGGGAAAGAACGACGGGCGGAAACGCACCTGCAAACCCTCGGTTTCGAAGAAGCTGCGCAGGAAATCGCTCACCACGCCCTTCAGGTCGGCGAAGCTCACGTCCCGCCCCACCCACAGCCCTTCCACCTGATGGAACATGGGGGAATGGGTGGCGTCGGAGTCCACGCGGTAGACGCGGCCGGGAGCGATGACCTTGATTTCCGGCATCCGCTCCTGGTGGCCGAACTTCTCCACGTGCCTTTGCATGTAGCGCACCTGGATCGGCGAGGTGTGGGTGCGCAGCAGGTCGCCCCCCTCCACGTAGAAAGTATCGTGCATGGAACGGGCGGGATGGTCTTCCGGCGTGTTGAGGGCGGTGAAGTTGTGGAAATCGTCCTCGATTTCCGGCCCTTCGGCGACGGAGAAACCGATGGAGGAAAACAGCTGCTCGATCCGCTCCAGGGTCAGGGTGACCGGGTGCAAGCCCCCCAAGCCGCGACCGCGGCCCGGCAGGGTCACGTCCAGGGATTCCTGGGCCAGCTGCTTTTCCAGCTCCCGCTGCTGGATCGCGTCGCGACGGGCTTGCAGGGCCAGTTCCAGCTGCTCCTTGACCTGGTTGATGCGGGCGCCGGCTTCCCGGCGCTCTTCCGGGGCCATTTTGCCCAAGCCCTTGAGCAATTCGGTCAGGGCGCCGCTTTTGCCCAGGTAACGCGCCTTCACCTGCTCCAGCTCGGCGGCGCTGTCGGTGGCCGCGAAGGCGACCCGGGCTTGCTGAAGAATTTGGTCGAGATTGTCCACGTTTGGCAAACTCACTTAATCTGGGGAGCAACAGATTTCTGCTGCTCCGGAAACAAAAAAAAGGAGGCTTTCGCCTCCTTCTTTTCCCGCTTGCTGCTTAGGCGGAGAGGCTCGCCTTCGCTTGCTCGGCGATCTTGGCGAACGCCGGCTTGTCGAACACGGCCAGATCAGCCAGCACCTTGCGGTCCAGGTTGATGGCAGCCTTCTTCAGACCGTTCATGAACACGCTGTAGGTCAGACCCAGTTCGCGGGCAGCCGCGTTGATACGGGTGATCCACAGGGCGCGGAACTGACGCTTGCGCTGACGACGGTCACGGTAGGCGTACTGGCCGGCCTTCATCACCGCTTCGTTGGCGATGCGCCATACGTTCTTGCGACGGCCGCGGAAACCCTTGGCCTTAACGAGGACTTTCTTATGACGGGCGCGGGCGGTTACACCACGTTTGACTCTTGGCATGGTATCTCCTCCTTACGCGTTGGGCATCATGGCGCGAATGCGGCCCATGTCGGTGGGACCCACCGAGGTGATGCCGCGCAGCTGACGCTTGCGCTTGGTGGATTTCTTGGTGAGAATGTGGCGCAGGTGGGAGTGGCCGCGTTTGACGCTGCCGCTACCGCGCACGCGGAACCGCTTGGCGGCGCCGCTCTTGGTCTTCATCTTAGGCATTACAACTCCTTTTCTAACATAACGCCGGGCGGCCCCTGGGGACGCTTGATGCCCGTTCGTCACTTGTGCCGGCGGTCGTTTACTCAACCCCGGGCAAAGACCGCCGTCACTTGCCCAGGCAAAAAAACTATTTCTTCTTCGGCGACAGCACCATCACCATTTGCCGGCCTTCCAGCCGAGGGAACTGCTCCACCGTGCCGTGTTCGGCCAGATCGGCCTCGACCCGCTTCAGGAGGGCCAAGCCCAGTTCCTGGTGGGTCATTTCCCGGCCGCGGAAGCGCAGGGTGATTTTCGTCTTGTCGCCTTCCTGCAGGAACCGAATCAGGTTGCGCAGCTTGACCTGATAGTCGCCTTCGTCCGTACCCGGACGGAACTTGATTTCCTTGACCTGGATTTGCTTCTGCTTCAGCTTCGCCTCATGCCGCTTCTTGCTTTCACGGTATTTGAACTTGCCGTAATCCATCAAGCGGCACACGGGCGGGACGGCTACGGGGGAAATCTCAACCAGATCAACCTCAGCCTCTTCCGCCATTTCCAGCGCTTGGGCAAGCGACACGATGCCGATCTGTTCTCCTTCGACCCCAACCAAGCGGATTTCCGATGCGGTAATCTCATCGTTGAGCCGCAACTCCTTGTCCTGTGCTATAGCAAACCTCCCATCAAGCAAACCCGACGGTATTCCACCGCCGAAAAATCAAGCCGTGCGCGTTTCGACCTCGCCCCGGAGCCGTTCCATGAAGGCTTCCAGCGGCATCTGTCCGAGGTCTTCGCCATTACGGCTGCGCACGGCCACCTGTCCTGTTTCCAGCTCCTTGTTGCCGACCACCAACAGGTAGGGCAGGCGCTGAATACTATGTTCGCGAATTTTATAGGTAATTTTCTCGTTTCTCAAGTCCGATCTCGCACGGAAGCCGTTTTGACGCAGTTTTTCCGTCACTTGCTCGGCGTAAGCGGCCTGGGCGTCGGTGATGTTGAGCACCATGGCTTGCACCGGCGCCAGCCACAGGGGGAACATTCCGGCGTAGTGTTCGATCAGGATACCGAGAAAACGCTCCATGGAGCCGACAATGGCCCGGTGCAGCATCACCGGAATCTTGCGGCTGTTGTCCTCCGCCACGTATTCCGCGCCCAGGCGGCCCGGCAGGTTGAAGTCCAGCTGGATGGTACCGCATTGCCACAGGCGGCCGATGCTGTCCTTCAGGGTGAACTCGATCTTGGGGCCGTAGAACGCGCCCTCACCGGGCTGCAAATCGAAGGCCAGGCCGTTTTTCTCCAGCGCAGCGGCCAGGGACGCTTCCGCCTTGTCCCAGGTCTCGTCGGAGCCGACGCGCTTCTCGGGACGGGTGGAGAGCTTCACCAGCACGTCCTTGAAGCCGAAGTCGTTGTACACCTCGTACAGCATGACGATAAAGGCCCCCACTTCGGACTCGATCTGCTCTTCGGTGCAGAAGATATGGGCGTCGTCCTGAGTGAAGCCCCGCACCCGCATCAGGCCGTGCAGCGCCCCGGAGGGCTCGTTGCGGTGGCAGGAACCGAACTCCGCCAGACGCATGGGCAGGTCCCGGTAGCTGTGCAGGCCGGTGTTGAAAATCTGGATGTGGCCCGGGCAGTTCATGGGCTTCACCGCGTAGTCCCGGTTCTCCGAGGCGGTGGTGAACATGTTCTCCCGGTAGTTCTGCCAGTGGCCGGACTTTTCCCACAGGGTCTTGTCCATCACCGTCGGCGTGCGCACTTCCTGGTAGCCGTGGTCGACGAACTTCTTGCGCATGTACTGCTCAACCTGCTGCCAGATGACCCAGCCCTTGGGGTGCCAGAACACCATGCCGGGGGCTTCGTCCTGGAGATGGAACAGCTCCAGTTGCTTGCCCAGACGGCGGTGGTCGCGCTTCTCGGCTTCCTCCAGGCGATGGAGGTAGGCGTCGAGGTCGTCCTTCTTGGCCCAGGCGGTGCCATAGACCCGCTGCAGCATTTCGTTCTTGGAGTCGCCGCGCCAGTAGGCCCCGGCCAGCTTCATCAGTTTGAACGCCTTGAGCTTGCCGGTGGAAGGCACGTGGGGGCCGCGGCACAGGTCGGTAAAGTCGCCCTGGGTGTAAAGGGACAGCACCTGGTCGGCGGGGATGGACTCGATGATTTCGGCCTTGTAGGCCTCGCCGATGGATTTGAAATAGGCCACCGCCTCGTCCCGGGGCATTTCCGTGCGGGTCACGGGCAGATCGCGCTTGACCAGTTCGGCCATCTTCTTCTCGATGGCGTCCAGGTCTTCAGGAGTGAAGCCGCGCTTGAAAGCAAAGTCGTAGTAGAAACCGTCTTCGATCACCGGACCGATGGTCACCTGGGCTTCGGGGAACAACGCCTTCACCGCCTGGGCCAGCAGGTGGGCGGTGGAATGGCGGAGGATTTCCAGACCCTCGGCATCCTTGTCGGTGACGATAGCGAGGGAAGCGTCGTTTTCGATGCGATAGGAAGTGTCCACCAGCTTGCCGTCCACCTTGCCCGCCAGGGCGGCTTTGGCGAGGCCGGGACCGATGTTGGCGGCCACTTCAAGGACCGTTACCGGTTGGTCGAATTTGCGTTCAGAGCCGTCGGGCAAGCGAATTACAGGCATCGTTCCATTCCAGGGTCGCAAAAACAACAAAAGTGCGGGGACGCCGCACTTTTTGGGAAGCTGGTAGGCGCGATTGGACTCGAACCAACGACCCCCACCATGTCAAGGTGGTGCTCTAACCAGCTGAGCTACGCGCCTACAGAAGACGCGCATTCTACTCAAAGCCGCGGCTCATTTCAACCGCTATAATGGGCGACCTTGATAATTTTTACCCCTGCCCCATGAACCTGTACTACATCATCGACATCTGTGCCGTGGCCGTCTGCGCCGTCACCGCCACCCTGGAAGCGGGCCGGCGGGAAATGGATTTGTTCGGTGTGCTGGTGGTGGGGCTGGTGGCCGGCATCGGCGGGGGCACGGTACGGGATGTGCTGCTGGGGCGCCTGCCGGTGTTCTGGGTCTACGACCCCCTTTACGTGATGGTGGCAACCGGGGCCGCCGCCCTCACCTTCTTCGCCGCCCGGCGCATGACGCTGCCGCGCAATTTCTTCCTGCTGCCGGACGCGGTGGGCCTCGCCCTGTTCACCGTCATCGGCGCCACCGTCGCCCTCAAGCTTGGGACATCCTGGGTGATCGCCTCCATGATGGGCGTCATCACCGCGGTATCCGGGGGCATCATCCGGGACATCCTGTGCAACGAGATTCCCCTGGTGTTCCGCAGCGAACTCTACGCCACCGCGTCCCTGGCCGGCGGGTTGCTGATGATCGGCCTGTTGGAAATGGGCCTGCCCCGGGGCCAAGTGAGCCTGATCACCATGGCCTTCATCTTCACCATCCGCATCGCCGCCATCCGCTGGCGCATTCATTTACCCCGTTTCAAGGGCGCGGCCTAACGCCGACGCACCCGAGTCACCCCCGGGATATCCCGCACCGCCGTCAACAGCCGCTCCAGCTGATCCGCCCCCTGCACCTGGACAGAGAAGCGCATGGCTGCCTGCAAGCCCCGGCTCAAGGTATTGGTGGCGGTAACGTTGACCTTCTCCCGGGTCAGGGCCTCGGTGATGTCCCGCAGCAGGCCCTGGCGATCGTTGGCTTCCACCTCCAGGTCCACTTCGAACAGGCCGGTTTTTCTTCCCCACTGGGCGCTGAGCAACCGGGCCTGGCCACCCTCGTCCAGACGCCGGACATTGGGGCAATCGCTGCGGTGAATCGCCACGCCCCGGCCCCGGGTGACGAAGCCGACGATGGGGTCCGGCGGCACTGGCTTGCAGCACTTGGCCATGACCGTAAGCAGGTTGCCCATGTCCTCCACCAGGATGCCGCCGGCACTCGACGGCACCACCACCTTCGACAGGGTGGGCTGCCATTCCTCCTCGGCTTTCGGCGCCTCTTCCTGCACGGCGCCCAAGGCCTGGCGGGGGCTGACGTCGCCCCGCCCCACAGCCGCGAGAAAATCGTCGCTCTTGTCGAAGCCCAGCTTCTGGACGAACTTTTCCAGGTTGGGCAGGGGCACGCCCAGGCGGTGCGCCTCCTTTTCCATGGCGTCCCGGCCCTGGGCCACGTTTTCCTCGTAGTGCTGATACTTGAACCAGTGGCGTATCTTGGTCCGCGCCCGGCTGGTGTGAACATAGCCCAGAGCGGGGCTCAACCAGTCGCGGCTCGGCGCCCCCTGCTTGGCGGTGAGGATTTCCACCCGCTGACCGGTCTGAAGCGGCGTGGTGAGGGGCACGATGGCGCCGTCCACCTTGGCGCCGCGGCAACGGTGGCCCAGGTCGGTGTGGAGCAGGTAGGCGAAGTCCAGGGGTGTGGAGCCCTTGGGCAAAGCCACCACCTTGCCCTGGGGGGTAAGGGTATAGATGGTGTCCTGGAACAGCCCGGTCTTGAACTGCTCCATGATTTCGCCCGCGTCCTGGACGTCGTCCTTCCACTCCAGAATCTGCCGCAGCCAGGCGATCTTCTCCTCGAAGCGCGGGTCCTGGCGGCCGCCTTCCTTGTAGCGCCAGTGGGCCGCCACCCCCAGTTCGGCGTGGCGGTGCATATCCTGGGTACGTATCTGCACCTCCAGGGCCTTGCCCTCCGGCCCCACCACGGCGGTGTGCAAGGACTGGTAGGCGTTACCCTTGGGGCGGGAGATGTAATCGTCGAACTCCTTCGGAATCGGCTGCCACAGATTGTGGACAATGCCCAGGGCCGTATAACAATCGGCCACGGAATCCACCAGAATTCGCACGGCGCGAACATCGTAAAGCTCGGTGAAGTCGATGCCCTTGCGCTTCATTTTTTTGTAGATGCTGAAGATGTGCTTGGGCCGGCCGGACACTTCGGCCTTGACCCCCGCCTTCGCCAGTTCGGCCTTGAGCTGCTCCCGCACCGCTTCGATGTAGCCTTCCCGGTCCACCCGCCGCTCGTCCAGGAGCTTGGCGATCTTCTTGTACAGTTCCGGCTCCAGGAAACGGAACGACAAGTCCTCCATCTCCCATTTGATCTGCCACACCCCCAGGCGGTTGGCCAGGGGGGCGAAGATATCCTGGATTTCCCGCGCCACCTGGCGACGGGAATCCTCATCGGACTTGGCCGCACGGCGCAGGGCTTCGGTGCGCTCAGCCAATTTGACCAGCACCACCCGGATGTCCTCCACCATGGCCAGCAACATTTTGCGCAGGCTTTCGATGTGGGCCTCGGCCTCCTTGCCGGAGCCGGCATGGCTGAACTCCCGTATCTGGCCCATGCGGGCGACACCGTCCACCAGCCGCGCCACTTCGGGGCCCAGGCTGCCGGCGATTTTCTCCGTACCCCCCTCCAGGCAATCGGGTACCGCGTGGAGCACCGCCGCTGCCACCGCCTCGGCATCCAGACGCAGGCTGGCCACGATGCCGGCGGCGCTGAGGGCGTACTGGAACAGGCTTTCCCCGTCCAGGACGGTCTTGCCTTCATAGCAGGATTGGGCGAATTCGCAGGCACGACGGATCAAGTCCGTTTCGGCTTCCGGCCGGTTCTCGGCCACGGCGGCCAGCCAGCCGGACCAGCCGGCCGCTTGGCCCCCGAGCAGGTGGGAATAGGATTGGGCGACAAAAACCATGGGTACAGATTATATGAAAAAAGGGGGCGTCACCCCTGTGACGCCCCCGGTGGAGAAAAATTCGTCGAACCGGGTCAGAACATCTCGGCGCTCTCGCCGCTGGCGGCCAAGTGTTCCAAGTGTTCCAGCACCTTGTGGCTGGCATGCTCCATATCGGCCACATGACGCAAGCCCGAGGGGAAGTCCCCGCCGCGGAACTCCTCCACCGCCGCCATGCCGTTGACGTGGACCGCCTTGTGGGGCTCCTCGATCTCCCGATAGCCGCCGAGGGTGGCGAAACGCTCCTTGCCGTCCCCCTCGTAGTACCACTTTCCAAGGCGGCACATGGTGTGGCTGGAGAAATCCGCGGCGGTCTTCTCCGACAGGCCCATGAACACCTTGTAGATTTCGGCCTTGTAGATCAGGTGATCCACCTTGGCCACTTCCACGAAAGTGCGCAGGGAGGTGGCGGTGATGACGTGTTCCAGCTTTTCCGCCAAGGTGTGCAACTCCTGCATGCTGCGGGTGGCAACCGAGGCGTTCTCGTTGAACATGGCCGCCTGCTGGGGGCTGATTTCGATCTGGCTCTTGGCGTTGGCGGTTTCCTGCTGGATGGAGTTCACCAGGGAAGAAATCTCGTTGGTGGCGTTGCCGGTGCGCTCCGCCAGCTTTCTCACCTCGTCGGCCACCACGGCAAAGCCCCGGCCCTGCTCGCCGGCCCTGGCCGCTTCAATCGCCGCGTTCAGCGCCAGCAGGTTGGTCTGGTCGGCGATCTCCTTGATCAGGTTGACGATGCCGCCGATCTGGCCGGCCCGCTCGGACAGGGCCTCGACGCTCTCGGCGATCTCCCGCGTCTTGGCGGACATTGACTGGAGGTTGTCGGCGATCTTGCCCACCGCTCCCACGTTGGTGTCGGTCAGCTCAGAGGTATGGGTGGCATGCTCCATCTCGCTCTTCATGTTGGTCGCCAGCTTGGCCAGGGACTTCTGGGACTCGGCGATGGAGCCGGTGAAAAGCAAAATACTGTCGAACAAGCCGCGGTAGAAGCCTTCCTTCTCCCGTTCCTGGGTCAATTCCGCGCTCAGGGCGTTCTTTTCTTCCTCCCACTGCTGCTGCGCCGCCTGGTGGTCGGATTCCATCTGGCGAATCCGCGCCTGAAGGGCGACGATCTCCTGCTTAAGCTGGCTGCAACCGAACATGTCGTCTTCCTCGTACTTGTTATGACCCTATCACTTTTAGGGTTTAAAAATGCGCCATTTTTCCAAGCTTTTCGCCGATTGTAAACGGTTTTCACGCTCCTGCCAGTAGTGTCGATCCGACTCCCGCCACACCCCGGCCGCGACTCCGCCTCCCTGGGAGAAATACACCGTCACCGCCCCCTGGAGATCGGTGCGCAACGTCCGCGCTCCCGCTGCCCGATAGCGCTCCACCACTTCCGGCCGGGGATGGCCGAAACGGTTGCGGTAGCCGGCGGAAATCACCGCCAGCCGCGGATGAACCGCTGCCACGAAACCTTCGCCGGAGGAAAAACGGCTGCCGTGGTGGGGCACCACCAACACATCGGCCCCCAGCCGGCCCGAGAACTTGGCGAGCAACTTCTCCTCCGTGGGCAGACCGCTGTCCGCCTCGACCAGGGCGCTACCGAAAGGCCCGTCAATCCGGAGCACGCAGCCCTGCTCGTTGTCCTTGGTGCCCGCGACGATTTCGTCCGGATGCAGCATGGCAAAACGCACCCCATCCCATTGCCATTGCTGGCCTGCCCGGCAGGGAAGAGAGCGGTTCGCCCGGCCGTGAAGAAAATGCCCCGCCGGCAGCGCCGAGGCCATCCAGTCGGCGGGCACGGTATCCAGCACCGACGCCGCACCGCCGAAGTGATCGATGTCGTCGTGGGAAATCACCAGGCCGGAGAGACGGGAGATCCCTTCGCCGCGCAGAAAAGGCACCACCACCCGTTCGCCCCCGTTGGCCTCCTCCCCATAGCGGGGCCCGGCATCGAACAGCAGGGTATGGGTCGCCGTCCGCGCCACCACCGCCAGCCCCTGCCCCACATCCAGGACGGTGAGATGCAGTTCCCCCGGCCCCGGCCCGGATGGAAGCACCAGGAACAGCGGGGCCATGGCGGGCAAGCCCAGCCATCGGCCGGGGAAGCCGCGAGGCAACAACAGCCACACCGCCCCAAGCAGCGCCGTCACCACGGCCCAACCCGGAGGCGCATGCTGCTGCCACACAGCATCCGGCAGGCTACCAAGCCATTCCAGGAAAACCATGCATCCGGCCATGAGTTGGTGGGCCAGCAGCAAAATGCCGTCCCAAGGCAGTACCGCCCCCGCCAAGGCCAGGGGAGTCACCGCCAGGCTCACCACCGGGATGGCGACGGCATTGGCCAGGGGGGAAACCAGGGACGCCTGCTGAAACAGGGCGAGCAACAAGGGAGTCAGGCCGAGAGTGATAGCCCATTGCACCGTCCCCCATTCCACCAGCCAATGGGGTTTCCCCATACGCCCGGCACTGACCATGAAAATCATCCCCACTGCGCCAAAGGAGAGCCAGAACCCCGGCGACAATACCGCCCAGGGATCGGGAACCACCACCGCCAGCAACGCCAGAACCAGCACCCGAGAGGGCGAGGCCGTGCGGCCCAGCCACAGGGCCAGAGCCACGACCCCCAGCATCCATACCGTGCGCAGGGTGGGCACCGAGAGGCCCGACAGCCAGGCGTAGCCGAGGGCGGCGGCCATGCCCGCCAGCACCGCCGCGCGGCGGGCCGGCAGGCGCAGGGCGAGGAAAGGAATGCGCCGCCACAACCCGAACGCCAGCCCGGCGAACAACCCCGCCACCATGGTCACGTGGAGACCGGAAATGCTCATCAGGTGCGTCACACCGGTGCGCGCAAACACCTGCCACTGGGCCGGGGGAATGGCATCCTGTTCCCCCACCGCCAAAGCCAGCAGTACGCCGCCGTAAGGGCGGTCCCCCAGGACGGTGCGGAACCGCTCCGCCACCGCTTCCCGCACGGCCTGGATCCATATAGCGGGGCGCCGTCTGCCCTCCTCCAGCCGCCGGTTTTCGGCGCCCGCCACGACGTAGCCGGTGGCGCGGATGCCCCGCTCCAGCAGCCATACCTCGTAATCAAAACCATGGGGATTGGCGTTGCCGTGGGGACGCTTGAGGCGCAGGGTGAAGCGCCAGCGTTGGCCGGCCTGGAGTTTCGGCGGCGGTTCGGTATTTTTCCAGCCGGGCTTCGGGGCGTACCACGTAAGCAATAGACGCCGGGGAACGATCGCCTCCGGGTTGGCGACCCGCTCCACGCCGAACAGGAAGCGGGTGCCGTAGCCGGCTCGGCGGGGCATCTCCAGCACGGTGCCGGTGACGGTGATTTCCCGCCCTTCCCACTCCGGGGACAACCGATCGGACAGTCGCCACTGGGCGAGTGACGCGGCCCAGCAGAATCCGCCGGTCAGGCAGATGGCCAACACGAGGAAGCGGCGCAGAGGAAGGGGATGGGTGAAAAGCAGCAGCAGGAAAAGCCCCAAAGGCAACCCCCACCACGCAAATCCAGGCAGGACCGGGCGCCCCTGCAGCAGCCAGATTCCGGCGACGAATGCCAGAATCCCGAGGCGCACCGGGATTTACTCCTGGGGCACCGTCAGGCGCTGGCCTTCCTGCAGCAGGCGGGCGAATCCTGCCTCGTCCACCGGCCGGCTGAAGTAGTAGCCCTGGATTTCGTCGCAGCGGTTGGCCCGCAGCAATTCCAACTGGTCGTGGGTTTCCACCCCTTCGGCGATCACCCGTAGCTCCAGGCTGTGCCCCAGGGCGATGATGGCTTGGCTGATGGCCAAATCCGCTGGATCCGCGGTGATATCCCGGATAAAAGACTGGTCGATTTTCAGCTTGTCCACCGGGAAGCGTTTGAGGTAGCTCATGCTGGAGTAGCCGGTGCCGAAATCGTCGATGGACAGCTGCAGATTGAGGGATTTCAACTGCTGCAGGGTTTCGATCATTTCCTCGGCGTTGTGCATCACCAGGCTTTCGGTCAGCTCCAGTTCCAGGAAGCGAGGGTCGAGGCCGGCGTCTTCCGTGGCCCGGCGGATGGTGTCCATCAGGTTGGGCTGTTTGAACTGCACCGCCGACAGGTTCACCGCCACGCACAGCTCGACGAAACCGGCGTCGTGCCACGCCCTGGTCTGGCGGCAGGCTTCCCGCAGCACCCATTCGCCGATGGGAATGATGAGGCCGGATTCCTCCGCCAGGGGAATAAAGTCCAAGGGCGGCACCAATCCCCTTTCCGGGTGGCGCCAGCGGATCAGGGCTTCCATGCCGATGATCTCTCCGCTGGCGATGTTCACCTGGGGCTGATAGTGGAGCAGGAATTCGCCCCGCTCCAGGGCGTGATGCATGGCGTTTTCCATTTGCAGGCGTTGGAAAACGCTGGCGTTCATGCTTTGGGTATAGAACTGGTAGGTGTTGCGCCCGGCGTTCTTGGCACCGTACATGGCCGATTCGGCGTTTTTCAGCAACTGGGTGGGGTTGTCGCCGTCGGCAGGGTAAAGACCGATGCCGACGCTGGCGGTAATGGTGATTTCCTGCCCATCGACGGCGAAGGGCAAGGCGAAGGCCTGAAGGACCTTCTGCGCCACGGTGGCGGCACTTTGGGCCTCAGCCAACTCCGGCAGGACGATCACGTATTCGTCTCCTCCCAGCCGTGCCACCGCGTCCATGTCCCGCACTACGGAACGCAGGCGCTGGGCGACATTGAGCAGCAACTGGTCGCCGAATACGTGGCCCAGGGATTCGTTGACGTTCTTGAATCGGTCCAGGTCCAGCAACAATACCGCCGCCCCGGCTTCCTGCCGCTGGGCGGCCGCCAGCAGGCTGGCAAGCCGGTCCTGCAACAACACCCGATTGGGCAGGTCGGTCAGGGGATCGTAGTGGGCCAGGTAGGCGATACGCTCCTCGTCGTACTTGCGCTGGGTGATGTCGGAAAACACCCCCACGTAATGGGACACTCTACCGCTGCCGTCGTGGACGGCGTTAATCGCCAGCCACTCGGGATAGATTTCTCCGTTCTTGCGCCGGTCCCATACCTCACCCTGCCAGTGGCCGTTATGGGCCAGGGAATCCCACAGGGCCAGGTAGAACTCCCGCCCCTGGCGCCCCGAGCTGAGCAGACGGGGATTCTTGCCCTGCACCTCCTCTTCCGTATAGCCGGTGATTTCGGTGAACGCCCGGTTGACGGTAACGATGGCGTTGGCGGCATCGGTAATCATGATGCCTTCCGACGAGGCCTCGAACACCTTGGCCGCCAGGCGCAAGTTCTCATCCCGCGCCTGGATTTCGCGCTTCTGAAAAACGACTTGGGCGGACTTGTAGATGGCCGCCAGCAGGGCCTCCACGTCGATGGGCTTGAGGACGTACTTGTCGATGCCGGCGTCGATGGCTTTGAGCAGCAGGTCGTGCTCGTTGAAGGCGGTGGTCACCACCACCGGGGTGTCCATGTCCAGGGACTTGATCTCCTCCGCCATGCGCAGGCCGTCCATCACCGGCATCATGATGTCGGTGATCACCACGTCGGGGCGCATTTCCCGGAATGCCTCCAGCCCTTCCCGGCCGTTGGCGGCGGTGCGCAGGCTGCCCACGCGGCGGCGCAGGTAGCGGGCCAGTTCCTCCCGGATGTCGGCATCGTCCTCCACGTAGAGCAGGGATAACCGCTTCAGGGCTTCGCTGTCGTATTTATGGCCGTTGTTCTCGTCGGTCATGATGGCATTCATTGGGCAAGGGTTTCTGCAACGGGGAGCCGAATGGTGAACTCCGCTCCCGGCCCCTGATTATGGGCCGTCAGGAAGCCGTTCATGTTTTCCACGATCATTTTTGACATATAGAGCCCGATGCCCGTCCCTTTTTCCTTGGTCGTGAAATAGGGGTCGAAAATTTTCGGCAACACGCCATCGGGGATACCGCCGCCGTTGTCGGCCACCGAAACGGTCACCTCACCCCCGTCGCGCTCCATGCGGATGGACACCAGCCCCCCTTCCCCGTCCCGCTCCAGGATGGCTTCCTTGGCGTTGACCAGAAGATTGAGCAAGACCTGGGAAAACTCGTTGGGAAAGCCGTTCACCCGAACCTCCTCCGATCCCTCGAAGCTGACGGGGATATTATGATGCCGGAAGCTCGACGACACCAGCGTCATGGCACTTTCTACTGCTTCCCTGAGGCTGAATTCCACCGCTTCCCGGTTGGGGCGGAAAAAATTCCGGAAATCGTCGATGGTGTCCGACATCTTGCGAATCAGGCGCCGGCCGTCCACCATGGCGGCATCCAAGGTTTTCTGGTCCAGTTCCTTGAAATCGTAGGCATCCTGGATATTGGAAAGCAGAAGGCCAAGGGCATTCAGGGGCTGGCGCCATTGGTGGGCGATGTTGCCGATCATCTCGCCCATGGCCGCCAGGCGCGATTGCTGGATCAGCAGGTGGTCCTTCTCCCGGTTCTGGGCCACCTGTTCCGCCACCCGCAGCTCCAGGGTTTCGTTAAGCTTCTTCAACTCCGCTTCCGTCCGCTTGCGCTCGGTGATGTCCCGGAACACAACCTGGGTCATCATACGATCCTTGAAGCGGAAACCGTTCGCCGCCACCTCGGCGAAAAAAGACGTGCCGTCCAGCTTGAGCAGGCGTTCTTCCGCCAAGGGCACGCTGAACCCATTCGCCGTTTGCCCCTGGCGGCCGACCACCCGCTCCCGCTCCTCCGGGTGAACGAAATCCAGTACCCGGCGGCCCAACAGATCCTCCTCGTTGGCCGCCCCCAGCATCCGCAGCGCCGCCGGGTTGGCGAACTCCACCTGCCCTTCGCTGTGGATCAGGATGCCGTCGGGGGACTGCTCCACCAGCCGGCGGTAACGCTCTTCGCTTTCCGCCATAGCCCGTTCCATCAGCCGCCGCTCGGTGATGTCGTTGAATACCACCGCCACGCCGTAGCGTTCCAAGGGTACGGGGGTGGCGGAAACGCTGAGCCAGCTTATCCCACCATCGGGCCTGCGTACGCCCATTTCCGCATTCTCCACCCGCAACCCTTCCCGCAACGCACGGATACTGGCGAATTCATCGGGGCCCATGGGAGACCCATCGGGGCGGATAAGATTCCATTCTGCCGCCTCCATGTGTCGCCCCTCGCGGATGCCCGGCAACCCCAGCAGTTTCCCCAGGGCGGCATTGGCCTCCACCAGCTTTCCTCCGGTGTCGGAGAAAGCCGCCCCCACGGGCAGCAATTCGAACAGCACGCGGTATTTCTCCTCGCTCTCCCGCAAGCGCAGTTCGGCCAGTTTACGATCGGTGATGTCCTCCACCACCGACACGAAATATTTGGGCCGCCCATCCGGCTGGCGCAGCAGATTGACTGTCAGGCTCACCCACACCGTGCTCCCATCCTTGCGCAGGTTCCGCTTCTCCATGGTGAAGGACGGGACTTTTCCGGACAGCAGTTCAACCCAATGGGCCTGGACAGCCTCCCGGTCGCCCGGGTGAGTAATGGTTTCCACCGTCAGGGAGAACATCTCGGATTCGTCGTAGCCGTGGATGTCGCAAAAGCGGTGGTTGAAGCGCACAAAACGGCCGGCGAGGGAAACGTTGGCGATCCCCACCGACACCTGTTCGAAGGTGGCCTGAAGGTAATCCTGACTTTCCCGCAACGCCTCTTCCGCCCGCCGCCTTTCGATCACCGCGGCGGAAAACAGCAAGGCCGTCCATGCCCCCATCCCGGTAAGGCCCCAGGACAACGCGGCGGAGGAGCGAAATGTCTCCCCCAGCAGGGTGCCGGCCAATTGGTGGGCCGCCCCCCACACAGCCGCCGCGGCCACCACCAGGGAGGCGGTTGCCGCGCCCAGAGGACCGAAGCGCCAGATGGCCCACACCATGAAGGGGAAGAAAGTGAAGGTCAGGGCATGATGGGTAAAACTGAAGGATGACAAGGTGCCGAAAACAGCCAGGGCCGCCGCCGCCAGCAGAAGAAGCAGCGCCAGCCCTTCCGCTGCCCGGCGGAAGGTCCAATCCGACCTTTTCTGCCCCGCCCACGCGAGGATGAAAGGCGTGACCAATACGATGCCGATGGTGTCCCCCACCCACCACACTGCCCACGCCCGGGGCAGGGCTTCCATGGACAGATCGCCCGCTGCCAGCAGGCTGGCCGTGCCAGCCATGGCGCTCACCACCGGCCCCACCACGGCCCCCGGCAGCAGAAGCAGCAGCATATCCCGCATCCGTTCCAGGTTCACCCGGAAACCTGCCCGCTGCAGCAGCACCGCCCCCAACAGGGCCTCCAGGGTGTTGCCGGCGGCGATGCCGCAGGCGGCCAGGAACGAAATTCCGCTGGTGAAATTGGCGGCCAGCGCCCCCAGCGCCACCGCGGGCCACAGGCGGTTGCCGTACAGCAGCAATGCCGCCATGGCCAAGCCCGAGGGAGGCCATACCAGGGAAATGTTCTTTTCACCGAGGGAAAACAGCAAACCCAGCCGGGCAAAGGCGAAATAGGCCGCCGCCAATACCAGGAATTGAAGCGCGTAGCGGGTTTGGGACAAATCACGCCCCATAGCGGCTCAGAGCCCGGGGGGGCCGGTTCGGAATGCGTCGAGTCATATGGTCATAATAATGGCATAAATCCCGCAAAGGTGAATATTCGGCGCGCCTTCCCATGGTCAAGGAACCTTTCCGCCAATGCCCCCGCCCCAGGCGCCTGAAACCGCATCGCTTCATTTCCCGTTTGCACCGATGCCACGCAACGGCAGCGGTTTCACCAACGCCCGGCAGTGAGAGGCGTGGCGGCAAGGTCGTTCCCCTTCTTCCATGGGCGCCGGCGACGCCGATGGAAGGTGACGCACAAAAAAAACGCCGTGCGGTTTTGCCGCACGGCGTTGCACTGAGCCAGAGGGGGTCACCCCTGGCTACCATCACCCTTCTTGCTTGAGCTTCGCCATGTCGGCCGCCATCTGCTCGTAGACGTCGAAACGCTTGCCGATGTCCTTCTCCAGGGAGGCCACCAGGGCGTCCGCCTGCTCCGGATTGCTGCGCAGAATGCCGCGGAAACGCGCCTCGTTGGACAGGAAGTCCTTGTAGGCGACGGAGGGCCGCTTGGAGTCGAGCTGAAGCGGATTCTTGCCCTGCTCCGCCAGGCGCGGGTCGAAGCGCATCAGGTTCCAGTGGCCGCTGTCCACCGCCTTCTCCTGTTGGCCATGGTTGAGGCTCAGGTCATAGCCGTGTTCCACGCAGGGGCTGTAGGCAATGATCAGGGACACGCCGGGATAGGATTCCGCCTCCTGGAACGCCTTCAGGGTCTGCATGTCCTTGGCGCCGTAAGCCACCTTGGCCACGTAGACGTTGCCGTAGGTCATGGCGATCTGGGCCAGGTCCTTCTTCACCGAAGCCTTGCCGCCGGCGGCGAATTTGGCGGTGGCGCCCTTCGGCGTCGCCTTGCAGGCCTGGCCGCCGGTGTTGGAATAGACCTCGGTATCCAGCACCAGAATGTTGACGTCGTAGCCGGAGGATAGCACGTGGTCCACGCCGCCGAAGCCGATGTCGTAGGCCCAGCCGTCGCCGCCGATGATCCATACGCTCCGCTTGGTCAGGGCGTCGGCCACGCTGTCCAGATCCCGTGCCTCGGGGGCACGGATTCCGGCCAGGATGCGGCGCAGCTCCAGCACCCGCTCCCGTTGGGCCTGGATGCCCGCTTCGGTGCTCTGGTCGGCGTTGAGAATCTCGCCCACCAGACGGGGGCCGATCGGTTCCGCCAGGCGCTGCACCAGTTCCCGTGCGTACTCGGTCTGCTTGTCCACGGACAGGCGGAAGCCCAGGCCGAATTCGGCGTTGTCCTCGAACAGCGAGTTGGACCAGGCCGGGCCACGCCCATCGTTGTTGGTGGTGTAAGGCGTGCTGGGCAGGTTGCCGCCGTAAATCGACGAGCAGCCGGTGGCATTGGCGATCAGCATGCGGTCACCGAACAGCTGGGTGGCCAACCGGATGTAGGGCGTTTCGCCGCAGCCGACACAGGCGCCGGCGAACTCGAACAGGGGCTGGTAGACCATGGCGCTCTTCATCACGCCGGCACGCAGCTGGGTGCGGTCATACTCCGGCAGGGTGAGGAAGTATTCGAAGTTCTCCCGCTCCTGCACCCGCAACGGGGGCTGGGGCCGCATTTCCAGAGCCCTGTGGCCGTCCTCCTTGGACACCGCCGGGCAGACGTCCACGCACAGGCCGCAACCGGTGCAGTCCTCGGGGGCCACTTGGTAGCTGATGTGGGAGCCGGGGGCGAAATCCTTGCCCTTGACCTCGATGTGCTTGAAGCTGGCGGGAGCGTTCTCCACCAGTTTGGGATCGAACACCTTGCTGCGGATGGCGGTATGGGGGCAGACAAAGGGACACTTGCCGCAATAGATGCACAGCTCGGGATCCCACACCGGGATCTCCAGGGCGATGTTGCGCTTGTCCCACTTACCGGTGCCCACGGGATAGGTCCCGTCCTCGGGCATCAGACTGACCGGCAGTTGGTCGCCCTTGCCGGCCATGATCTGCGCCAGCACCTTGCGCACGAATTCCGGCGCATGATCGGGCACCACCGCCGGCTTATCGAAACCGCTGCTGATCGCCGCGGGCACCTTCACTTCGTGGAGGTTGGCCAGGGTGTCGTCGATGGCCTTGTAGTTCTTCTCCACCACGTCCTTGCCCTTCTTGCCGTAGGTCTTCAGCACCGCGCCCTTGATCGACTCGATGGCCGCTTCCCGTGGAAGGATGCCGGAGATGGCGAAGAAGCAGGTCTGCATGATGGTGTTAATGCGGCTGCCCATGCCGGTGGCGCGGGCCACGGCGAAGGCGTCGATGGTGTAGAAGCGGATTTTCTTGTCGATTATCTGCTGTTGCATCGCCCGCGGCAGGGTGTCCCATACTGCATCGGGGCTGGCCGGCGAATTGAGGAGGAACACCGCCCCTTCGGCGGCGTAGTCCAGCACATCGTAGCGCTCCAGGAACACGGTCTGGTGACAGCCGATGAAGTTGGCCTCGTTCTCGCCGATGAGGTAGGAGGACCGGATTTTCTTGGGACCGAAACGCAGGTGGGAAATGGTCGCCGCACCGGCCTTCTTGGAGTCGTAGACGAAGTAGCCTTGAACGTACTGCTCGGTTTCCTCGCCGATGATCTTGATGGTGTTCTTGTTGGCGCCCACGGTGCCGTCGGAACCGAGGCCGAAGAACATGGCGCGCATCACGCCGTCGGCGGCATCGGTGCCGTAAGCCGGGTCCCAATCCAGGCTGGTGTGGGTCACGTCGTCGATGATGCCGACGGTGAAGTTGTTCTTGGGGTTGTCCTTGGCCAGCTCGTCGTAGACCCCCTTCACCATGCCGGGGGTAAACTCCTTGGAGGCCAAGCCGTAACGGCCGCCCACCACCCGCGGCAGGGTATCGAACTGGGTCTCGCCCTGGCTCCAGGCCTGGGCCAGGGCGGTGATGACGTCCTTGTAAAGGGGTTCGCCATCAGCGCCGGCTTCCTTGGTGCGGTCCAGCACGGCGATCTTCTTCACCGTGGCAGGCAGCGCGCCGATGAAATCGACCGCGGAGAACGGGCGGTACAGGCGCACCTTGAGGACGCCCACCTTCTCGCCGCGAGCGGTGAGGTGTTCCACGGTTTCCTCCACCGCCTCGGCACCGGAACCCATCAGCACGATCACCCGATTGGCATCGGCGGCGCCGACGTACTCGTAAATCTTGTACTGGCGGCCGGTGAGGCGGGCGAAGCGGTCCATGGCGGACTGCACAATGAGCGGCAGGCGCTGGTAATAGGGATTCACCGTTTCCCGGCCCTGGAAGTACACATCCGGGTTCTGGGCGGTGCCGCGGAGCACCGGGTGATCCGGCGACAACCCGCGGGCACGATGGGCCTGCACCAGGTCGTCGTTGATCATCTCCCGCACCACCTCGTGGCTCACCTGCTCGATCTTGGACACCTCATGGGAAGTGCGGAAACCGTCGAAGAAGTGCAAGAACGGCACCCGGCCTTCCAGGGTGGAGGCCTGGGTGATGAGGGCGATGTCCATGGCCTCCTGCACGGAGTTGGAGGCGATCATGGCAAAGCCGGTCTGGCGGGTGGCCATCACGTCCCCGTGGTCGCCGAAGATGGACAGCCCCTGGGCCGCCAGGGCGCGGGCTGCCACGTGCATAACGAAAGGCGTCAGCTCGCCGGCGATCTTGTACATGTTGGGGATCATCAGCAGCAGGCCTTGGGACGCGGTAAAGGTCGTCGTCAAGGAGCCCGCCTGAAGGGCGCCGTGAACCACGCCGGCGGCGCCGCCTTCGGACTGCATCTCCACCACCATGGGCACGGTGCCCCACAGGTTCTTGATGCCGTGGGCCGACCAGTGGTCGGAGAACTCGCCCATCGGGGAGGATGGGGTAATCGGATAGATCGCGATCACCTCGCTGGTGAGGTGGGCGATATAGGCGGCGGCCTCGTTGCCGTCCAAGGTGACCATGTGCTGGTGCGACATCAGCTTCTCCTTCATGCCAAGCGGCGTGTCTTGATTAACAGACAGTTCTTTCCGATAAAAATGCCCCCGGGGCCGGAAAGCAGCGGTTAAACACTTTGGTCGCATGCCCGCTCGCCCCTTGGTGAAGCAAAGCGAACGGGTAACGCAATAGCGGACGTGCGGACTGTTCTTCCGCAAGCCGCTCAGCAGGAGGGGGATCGCCCCGTAGGTCTTACCAAATATGTCTTATATATGACATCTTACAGAAAATTTTTGGCGAGTCAAAACAAAATCTCTGATGGCTTGATTCGGGACAAGGGTAGATACCGTCTCGTCTGTCAACAGCTACCCGCCCAATTGGACTGGTAAGTAGTCTGCTGCTTGAGCACCCCGAAGCACAAGTGAACGAGCTTACGCATGGCCGCACCGAGGGCCGCCATTTTGGCTTTCCCCTTGGCACACAGGCGGGTATAGAGTGCCCGGACATGCGGGTTGTGCTGGGTGGCCACGATGGCTGCCATGTAAAGCACAGCGCGGGTTTTGGCATCCCCATTCTTCGCCAGCCGGGGACGCTTCTGGATGCTGCTCCCGGATTGGTGTTCGACCGGGACCAAGCCCAGAAACGCCGCCACCTGTTCCGCCCTCGTGAACTTCCGGCTATGCAGCACCGCCAACATCCGGTTGGCGGTCTTGTCGCCCACCGCCGGGATCGATAGCAGGCGTTCCCGGTCCGCCCTCAATCCCGGATGGCGGTTGATGTGATCGTCAATCGCCTGTTTCAGCCGGGCGATTTCCCGGTTCAGCGAGGCCAGGTGATTGGCCAGGGATTCCTGAACCAGGGCGGGGGCGCGGGCGACGAGCGCTTTCTCTCGCCGGTTCAATTCCCGGCGCGCATCCGCCTCCAGGGCTTCCAGCCGGGCGATCAGCGCCTTCAGTTCACGGATTTCCAGCGGTGGCGCTACCCAGGGCGCCGGTTGAGTCAAGGCACCATAGCGCGCCAAGGCTACACTGTCCGTCCCGTCGGTCTTGGTGCGCACGGCGAGCCCTTTGGCAAAGTCTCTGATTTGGGCGGGATTGACCACCGATACCCGCATTCCCGCATCAGTCAGCCCCAGGGCGGCCTGTTCGTGATAGACGCCGGTGGCCTCCATCACGCCATGCACTTCCCCCAAGGCGATACCCTGCTTGGCGAGCCATACTGAGAGGGCATCCAATCCTGCGGAATCATTGCTGACCACTTTGGCCTTGCGCTTGTCCGTCACCGGGTCGAGCAGGGTGCAATCCAGCTTGGCCTTGGAGACGTCGATACCCAGATACTTCATCGCGAAACCTCCTTGCATGTCAGGGTGCCTTTCACGCCCACTTGCCTTGTCCATGCAGGGTCACTGGTTTCCAGGCCCTTGGCTACCGTTCAGTGTGGTGTCCGGCGGAAGGTGAGGCGGAGGGCTTTATCTACACATCAAGGTTTGCCCCTCAGGAGCGCCACAAGCTCTCTCCGCCTCGTGTGGTGGGAGCTAACCACCACGGGAAACAAGATACAAGGAGCGCCCCGTGGGCGCGACAAGAAGCCTCCGCGAGTCGCGCCCATGGGGCGCTCCTACGGCGGTGATGCGCTAGTCAGGAGGGTTGTCGGGCACGTGTGCCCGACCCACGCCGGCGTCAGGCGCTTTGCAGGACCCCGTCCACCAGCCGCAGGGTGCGCTGCATCTTGGCGGCCAGGTCGAGGTCGTGGGTCACCACCACGAAGGCGGTACCCAGGGATTGGTTGAGGGACAGCATGAGGTCGAACACCCCGTCGGCGGTGTGCCGATCCAGGTTGCCGGTGGGCTCGTCGGCCAGCACGCAGGCGGGAGAAGTCACCAGGGCGCGGGCGATGGCCGCACGCTGGCGCTCGCCGCCGGACAACTCGCCGGGCATGTGTTCCAGGCGGTGGCCCAGGCCCACTTCCTTCAGCACGGACGCCGCGCGCTCCCTGGCGTCCGCCGGCTTCATGCGCCGGATCAGCAGGGGCATGGCGACGTTTTCCAGGGCAGTGAATTCCGGCAGCAGGTGGTGGAACTGATAGACGAAACCCAGGGACTGGTTGCGGACGAGGCCCCGCCGCTCCTCGCTCATGGACCGGATGTCCTGACCGAGGATGCTCACGTTGCCCGCGCTGGCGTCGTCCAGGCCGCCCAGGAGGTGCAGCAGGGTGCTCTTGCCGGAACCGGACGCGCCGACGATGGCCACGCGCTCCCCGGTCTGGACGTCCAGGTCCACTCCCAGCAGCACCGGAACTTCCAGCCTGCCCTGGGAATAGATTTTTTGCAGGCCGCGACAGGAAAGGACAGGCACTTCCGTCGGGAGGCGAGAGGCGAGAGGCGAGAGGACGGCAGCCTCGCCATGCCGACCCTGTCCGGTTCTATTCATATCTCAAGGCCTCCGCCGGGTTGGTGCGGGACGCCCGCCAGCTGGGATAGAGGGTCGCCAGCAGGCTAAGAACCAGGGACACGGCGGTGATCGTCGTCACGTCCCCCCACATCAGCTTGGAAGGCAGTTCGCTGATGTAGTACACGTCCTTGGCCAGGAACTGAACGCCGAACAGGCGCTCGATGGCCGGCACCACGGTTTCCACGTTGAGGGCCAGCAGTACCCCGCCGGCCGCCCCCATCAGAGTGCCGATGACGCCGATCAGGGCGCCCTGGACGATGAACACCTTCATGATGCTCGTGGGCGATGCCCCCAGGGTGCGCAGGATGGCAATGTCCGCCTGCTTGTCGGTGACCATCATCACCAGGGTGGAGACAATGTTGAACGCCGCCACCGCCACGATCAGCAGCAGGATGATGAACATCACATTCTTCTCGATCTGCACCGCGCGGAAGAAATTGGCGTGCTGCCGCGTCCAGTCGGAGACGTAGTATTCGTCCCCCACCGCCGCCTGGATTTCCTCCGCCACCCACGGCGCCTGGTAGAGGTCGGCCAACTTCAGGCGCAGGCCGGATACCCGCTCACCCAGGTTGAACAACTTGGCCCCATCGTCCAGGTGAACCAGGGCGAGGCCGGAATCGTATTCGTACATCCCCACCTCGAACATTCCCACCACCCGGAACTGCTTGACGCGGGGCAGGATACCCGCCGGGGTGACCAGCCCCTGGGGGGCCATCACCGTCACCCGGTCCCCCACCCCCACGCCCAGGGCCCGCCCCAGCTCGGCGCCAAGGACGATGCCGAACTCACCGGGCCGCAGGTCGGACAGGCTCCCGGCCTTCATGTGCTGGCCGATGTCCGCCACCCGGTCCTCGTCCTTAGGCAGCACGCCGCGGACGATGGTCCCCTGCACCGCCGGGCCGAAGGACACCATGGCCTGGCCCATGACGTAGGGCGCCGCTGCCAGCACCTGGGGATTTTTCGTCGCCACCGCGGCCACGCTGCGCCAGTCGGTGAGAGTGTTGTTGAGCCCGCTCACCTGGGCGTGGGACGCCACCCCCAGGATGCGCGCCCGCAGTTCTTCCTGGAAGCCGTTCATCACCGACAGCACCACGATCAGCGCCGCCACGCCGAGAGCGATGCCCAGCATGGAAATCAGCGAAATGAAGGAAATGAAGTGGTTCCGCCGCTTGGCGCGGGTATAGCGCAGGCCGATGAAAAGTTCGTAGGGTTGCACTGAGGGGCGACTTAATTAGGGGAAGGCCAAGTTTGCCACAAGCGTCAGCTCGGAGCCACCGCGATTCAGTGGGCGGCGGCTTCCGGCTCGCGGATCGGCAGCCAGATGCGGAAGGTCGTGCCCCGGCCCACTTCACTCTCGGCCTCGATGCGCCCCTTGTGCTTCTCGACGATGCCGTAGGCCAGGGAGAGCCCCAGCCCGGTGCCCTTGCCCACCGGCTTGGTGGTGAAGAAGGGCTCGAAAATCCGCGGCAGAACTTCGGGAGGAATCCCCCGGCCGGTATCGACGACCTCGATTTGCACTCCGTCCCCCTGCCGCTGGGTGCGCAGGGTGATGATGCCCCGGCCGTCGATGGCCTGGGCCGCGTTGAGCAGCAGGTTCATGAATGCCTGGTTGAGCTGGTGGGGCAGACAGTAAAGGGCAGGGATGTCGCCGTAATCCTTGACCACCTCGGCCTTGTACTTGACCTCGTTCCACACCACGTTGAGGGTGCTGTCCAGGCCCTGGTTGAGATCGGCCCACTGCCACTCCGCCTCGTCCACGTGGGAGAAATCCTTCAGGTCCTGGACGATGCGGCGGACCCGGGCCACACCGTCCCGGGATTCGTTCACCAGATTGACCAGGTCCTGGCGCAGGAAGGACAGGTCGATTTCCTTCCCCACCTTGCGCCCTTCCTCCCGGTCGGCGTCGTAGGCGTCGATCAGGCGCAGCAGGTCGTCCACGTAGCGTTCCAGGGTGCCCAGGTTGGAGTTGACGAAGCCGATGGGATTGTTGATCTCGTGGGCCACCCCCGCCGCCAGCTGGCCGATGGACGCCATCTTCTCCGACTGCAGCAATTGGTTCTGGGCTTGCACCAGCTTGGTGTTGAGTTCCTTGAGGGCACCGTAGCTCAGCTGCAGCTTGCGCTCCGCCTGCATGCGGGAGGACACGTCGCTGAACATCACCACCGCCCCGCTGATGCGCTCCCGGTCGAACATCGGCGTGATAGTGTATTCCACCTCGAAGGAGCTGCCATCCTTGCGCCAGAACACCTCCCCCCCCTCAACCCGGCGCGACGCGCCGTCACGCACTGCGTTGGAGATGGGACATTCCTCCACCGGGTAGGGTCGGCCGTCGGGATGGGTGTGGTGCACTAGGCTGTGGATGCCCCGGCCCAGCAGGTCCGCCGCGTTCCAACCCAGCATGCTGCATGCCGCCGGATTGACGAAGGTGGTGTTGAAGGCTTCGTCCACGCCGTAGATGCCGATGCCGGCGGAATTCAGGATCAGCTCATACTGGCTGCGCAGGTTTTCCACCTCGGCCTGGAAACGCTTTCGCTCCTCGATGTCTGCTTCCAGCAGCTCTTTGGCCAGGGAAAGCTCCTGGGTGCGCTCCGCCACCCGCTTTTCCAGCTGCTCCCGGGACAGTTCCAGAATATGCTGCATGCGCCGATGCTCGGTGATATCGAAGCCGGCGCCGACGAAGCCGGAAAAACCGCCATCCTTGAGGTGGCGCGGTACGCCGGTTTCCTGGAGCCAGCGGTAACCGCCATCGGCTCGGCGCAGACGGTATTCCACCGTGTAGTTCTTGTGCTCCGCCAGGGCCTCCGCCTGCACCCGGCGCACCCGTTCGACATCCTCGGAGTGGATACCGGCGGACCAGCCTTCACCCCGCTCCTCGGCCAGCGTGCGGCCGGTGAAATCCAGCCAGGGCTGGTTGAAGAAGCTGCGCCGGCCGTCCTGCTCCGCCATCCAGATCAGCACCGGCACGTCGTCGGCGATGGTGCGAAAGCGCAATTCGCTTTCCCGCAGGGCCGCCATCAGGTGATTCTGGGCCACCTCCTGGTCCAGGGCGCGCTGGAGGGCCAGTTCATGCTCGGCGCCCGGCTTGTCCAAGACGGTATTCGCCCCACTGAGGAGGCGAGCCATCTCCTTGTCCTCGCCCTGGGTGTGGTTGACCAGCCATTTGATGAGATAGTCGAGCACATTGTCGACGACCTTCGGATCGGGATCCTGGAGAGCGTCCCCCAGGCTGCCGACGGTACGCAGGAACTCCTGGTGCTCACCCTTGTGGCGGGCCACATGGACGGGGTCGCAGCGCCCCTCCGCCATCAGTTTCTCTTCGGTATCGAAATGGTAAACACCGTATTCCGCCAAACCCTGGTATAGCTTGTAGATCGCTTCTTGCTCGGCGCCGGCGGCAAACGCCTCGTCCAGTTGGTTGACCATCTCCACCAAGTGGCGATGCTGCTCGTCCACCACGGCGATGCCGCCGTTGTAGGTGTCGTTCCATTCAAAAATAGCCACTTTGTTCCTTGCGCCTTAGCTCAGAACCCCAGACTGTCTAGCAGATCGTCCACTTCTTGCTGGCTGTTCACCGTGTCGGCACGGCCTTTCACCACCGGCCCGTTGAGCAGGCCGTCGTCCTGGGGCTTTTCGCCTGCCGGCCGGCTGATGAGCAGAATATTCACCAGCTGGTGTTCCATGTCCTGGGCCAGACTCATCACTTTCTTGATGACCTGGCCGGTGAGGTCCTGGAAATCCTGGGCCATCATAATCTCGCCCAACTGCTGGGAAACCAGCTGGGTGCGGTCGGGCAAACCGTCGAGAAAGCCCTGTATCCTGTCTTCCAGCCCGGGAACCTCACTGCTGTTTCGATTGCGCCACAGGTCCGCTAGTTCCCGCGCCTCGCCCTCCAAGGACTCCTGCACCGGCATCGCCTTCTCCACCGCGCCCAGGCACCGGTTGGCGGCCTGCTCGGTGAGGGTGGCGATGTAATTCAAGCGGTCCTGGGTGTTGGGCAGTTCCCCCACCATGTCCTCGAAAGCGTTGTCGCACCCCAGGTCCCGCAGGGTTTCGTGGAGACGGCGCACCAGATGCCCCAACTCCTCATAGGAACCGCTTTCCCCGGCGATATCCCCCGCCGGCTGTTGTTCTTTTTTCAAACTCGTCTCCCTTGGTTGCACAGCAAAAACTTTTATAGCATGTCCGTCGTCATCACCACCCGCAGCACGGTCTGGCTTTCGTCCTGGCGCACCCGGTTGCTGATCCACCACACGCCCCCTTTTTTGATGGTCCAGTCCGCCTCCGTACCGGAAAGCAGGAAGGCCGCCACCCGCCCCAGGGTCGGTTGGTGGCCCACCACCAGCACCGCGCCCGTGGCGTCCGGCCAGCCTGCCGCTTCCAGGACGGCGGTGGCGTCCGCCCCCACGTCCACTGCCCGGACGGTTTCGAACGCCAACCCCAGGGCCTGCGCAGTCTGCTGGGCCCGCTTGGCCGGACTCGCCAGAATGCGCGTTCTCTCCGGCAGCCGGGCCTTGAGCCACTCCGCCATCCGGGCCGCCTGCTGCTCCCCCTTGGCGGTGAGCTTGCGCCCCTTGTCGGGAAACCCGTCTTCCGCGTCGGCGTGACGCCACAATATCAAGTCCATGGGTTCGTCTCCCTTTTCATCCGCAGTTTAGATGGGCACAGGGTAATGGTAAACTTTTGCAGGCTGATTGCCGATTTCGAGAATTCCTCCGTGCCGCTTCATTTCCTCCTGCCCGATTTTCTCCCCCCTTTGCGAACAATCGGGGCCGACCTGTTGCAAGGGCTGGAACTGCCCGCCCTGGAAAAGCTGGCGGCGAGAGGAAGCCTCACCGCCGACCGGGCCGAAAACCCCGAAAGCTGGTTGCTCAGGCGCTTCGGCCTGCCCGCCGACGCCCCCGCCTCGGCGCCTTACTGTCTGCTGGCCGAAGGAGCCGAACCCGGCACGGATTACTGGCTCCATGCCGAGCCAGTCCACCTAGTCCTGCAACGCAGCGGGCTGACCGTTTCCGACCGGTTCGCGCTGGAACGGAACGAAGCGGATGCCCTGGTAGCCAGCCTCAACGCCCATTTTGCGGGCGACGGGCTGGAATTTTCAGCCCCCGCCCCCCAGCGCTGGTACGCAAGAACCGCCCATCCCTTGCCCGCCATCCGCCCTCTGGCAGAGGCCCGGGGCGGCTACGCGGAACCCAACCCCTTTACCGGCGTCGGCGACCAGTGGCCAAGGATGCTGAGCGAAATCCAGATGCTGCTTCATGCCCACCCGGTCAACACCGCCCGGGAAGAACGCGGCGCTTTGCCCGTCAACAGCCTGTGGCTATGGGGTGGCGGCCCCCTGGGAACACCGCCGGCACCGCCGTTCGACGCCGTCCTTGCCGACACCCTGCTCGCGCGAGGCCTGCACGCGGCGGCCGGCGGGAAGCCGTTGTCCCTGTCCGACGCCCTGCTCCCCGGGGGGGGCGAAACGCTGGTGGTGGAGGAAAGCCTGCGCCTACCCGCCGCCTACAGCGATTTCTCCGCCTGGCGCGAGGCCTTGTCGGCGATGGAAACCCGCTGGTTCGCCCCTCTCCTCCAGGCCCTGGAACAAAACGAAATCGCCGCTCTGGCGCTGCACTTTCCCGACAGCGGGCGGTGCCTGAACATCCGGCGCGGCGACCTGTGGAAATTCTGGCGCCGCCGCTCCCTAAGCCAATTGACTGAATAAGATGCCCACCATCCAAACCCGCTCCTACCCTGCAGAAACACAAGCCGATCTGGCGCGGCAAGGCATCCACCCCATCCTGGCCCGCATCCTGGCCGCCCGGGACATCACCCGTCCGGTCCAGATGGAAAGCGCCCTCGCGGGCCTGCTGCCGTATCACGACCTGGCCGGAGCGGAAGCCATGGCCGTACTTCTGGCCGACGCCATCGCCGCCGGGAAAAAACTCCTCATCATCGCCGACTACGACGCCGACGGCGCCACTGCTTGCGCCGTCGGCCTGCGCGCCCTGCGGCAATTCGGCGCCCGGGTGGACTACCTGGTGCCCAACCGCTTCGAATACGGCTACGGCCTCACGCCAAATCGTCCGTCTGGCCGCGCAACGACAGCCCGACGTACACTGATCACGGTGGACAACGGCATCGCCAGCATCGACGGCGTGGCGGAGGCCCACCGCCTGGGCATGGAAGTGCTGGTCACCGACCACCACCTCCCCGGCGACGCCCTCCCCGACGCCGAATGCATCGTCAACCCAAATGCAAGGATGAAGGATGAAGGCGGAAGGATGAAAGAAAACCAGTCCTCCGCAGGAAACCAACCTTCATCCTTCATCCCTCATCCTTCATCCTTGTTTGCCAATCTCGCCGGTGTCGGCGTCATCTTCTACGTCATGCTCGCCCTGCGGGCGGAGCTGCGCCGACGGGGTGTCTTCCAGAACAAGGAAGAACCCAACTTGGCCAAGCTCCTGGACCTGGTGGCCCTCGGCACAGTGGCGGACGTGGTGAAGCTGGACGACAACAACCGCATTCTGGTGAAACAGGGATTGAAGCGCCTCCGCGCCGACCAGGCCTGCGCCGGCATTCGGGCTTTGCTCCAGATCGCAAGCCGCGAACCCCGGCGCGCCGGCACCTTCGAACTGGGCTTCCTGCTGGGGCCGCGACTCAACGCTGCCGGGCGGCTGGACGACATGAGTCTGGGCATCGAATGCCTCACCACCGACGACCCGGACCAGGCGATGAAAATGGCCCGCCGCCTGGACGGCCTCAACCGGGAACGGCGGGAAATCGAAGCCGAAATGCAGCAGTCCGCCCTGGATGGGCTGGACGATTTCGAGGCCGGCGACAGCTACAGCCTCGCCCTTTACCAACCGGAGTGGCACCAGGGGGTGATCGGCATCCTCGCCGGCCGGCTCAAGGACAAGTTCCACCGTCCGGTGATCGCCTTCGCCGGGGGCGGCGAGGGCAAGCTGAAAGGCTCCGGCCGCTCCATCCCCGGCCTGCACCTGCGGGATGCCCTGGACCTCCTGTCAAAGCGCCGACCGGATCTCATCAAGCGCTTCGGCGGCCACGCCATGGCCGCCGGCCTCACTATCGCCGAGGAGGACTACCCCCGCTTCGCCCAGGCCTTCGAGGAAACGGTGCGCCAACTCCTCACCCCCGCCGACCTGGAAAAAATCATCGAAACCGACGGGGAACTGGCGGCGGCCGAAATCGAATGGGAACTGGCCCGTCATTTGAGCGAAGGCATCTGGGGCCAGGGCTTTCCCGAACCCACCTTTCACGGCGAATTCGAAGTGGTGGAGCAGCGCACCGTGGGCGAACGCCACCTCAAGCTGCGCCTGGGCCGGGAGGGCAAGGTGTTCGACGCCATCCTGTTCTTCCACGCCGATCCCCTGCCGAAAACCATCCGGGCGGTGTATGGGCTGGGCGTGAACGAATACAATGGCAACCTTACCCTGCAACTGACCGTCCGGCACTGGGAAGAATGCCTAGACTGAAAACATGGACGCCGTAATCCAGAACAACGCCTTGGAGGGCCTTACCGCCTTCGTCACCAGCCTCGCCATCGGCCTGCTCATGGGCCTGGAGCGGGAGCGCACTCCTTCGGCCAAGGCGGGCCTGCGCACCTTCACCCTGATCGCCCTGCTGGGCACCCTCAGCGCCATGATCGCCCAGAAGGCCGGTTCGCCTCTGGTGCTGGCAGCGGGATTCGTGATCGTGGGACTGTTCATCACCGCCGCCTATCTGCGCGACCCGGAGGATGACGACCCCGGCACCACCACCGTCGCCGCCCTGCTGGTGTGCTACGGCCTGGGGGTGATTGTGTGGTACGGCTACAGCACCCTGGCGATCATGGCCGGCATCGTGGTCACCATCCTGCTCTACTTCAAGCCCGAGTTGCGGGGCATTTCCCAAAGTCTGACGCGGCGGGACCTGCTATCCATCCTCCAGTTCGCGGTACTGTCCTTCATCATCCTGCCCATCCTGCCGGACCGGGAATTCGGCCCCTTCCATGCCCTCAACCCGCATCAGATATGGCTCATGGTGGTACTGATCTCCGGCCTCTCCCTGGCCGGCTATGTCGCTTTGAAGTGGACCGGGCGCCGCTACGGCGTCACCCTGCTGGGGCTGATGGGCGGGCTGGCCTCCAGCACCGCCACCACCCTGATCTATGCCCGCCACGGCAAGGACAACGAGAACCTGGCCCAGGTGGCGGTAGCGGTGATCCTGCTGGCCAATTTGGTGGTGCAGGTTCGCCTGGCGGTGGTAGGCGCCACCGTCGCCCCCTCCCTGCTGCCCCAGTTGCTGCCGATGCTGGGGGGCGGCTTGGCCCTCGGCTTGGCCGTGGTGGCGTGGTGGTGGCGCCGGATGGTGCAGGGCCGCGATCTGCCCCTGCCGGAAATCCAGAACCCCACTGAGCTGCGCGCCTCCGTGGGCTTCGGCCTGCTCTATGCAGTAGTCCTGTTCTGTTCCGCCTGGCTCCAGGACTATGCCGGCAGCAAGGGCATCTACGTGGTGGCCCTGGTATCCGGCTTCACCGATGTGGACGCCATGACCCTCACCAGCCTGCGCCTGTTCAACACCGGGCGCCTGGCCGCCGGAGACGCGGTCACCGCCATCACCATCGCCATCGTCGCCAACCTGTCCTTCAAACTGGGCGTGGTGTTCGCCATCGGCGGCAAGGCCCTGGGCCGCCGCTGTACCGCCGGCCTCGGCGCCATCGCCCTGGGTTCCCTGCTGGCTTTGTGGCTCCAGGCATGACCGGCCTTGACTGGGTAGACGGCCAGCCCTATTCCCCCCTTTACGGCGACATCTACTTCTCCCGTCACTCGGGCATCGAGGAAACCCGCCACGTCTTTCTCCGCCACAACCGCCTGCCGGAACGCTTTGCCGCGTTGCCCCCCGGCGGTCTCTTCGTCATTGGCGAAACCGGCTTCGGCACCGGCCTCAACTTCCTCTGCACTTGGCAGGAATGGCAGCGCTCCGCCCCCACCTCCGCCCGGCTGCATTTCGTCAGCGGCGAAAAGCATCCCCTCACTGCCGCCGACCTGGAACAGGCCCTGGCCCTGTGGCCCGAGTTGGAAGCCGTCTCCCGGGAACTGCTGACCCAATACCGCTACCTTGCGACCGGCTGGAACCGGCTGACTCTGGCCGGTGGCCAAGTAACGCTCACGCTGCTGCTGGGAGGCGCCCAGGAAACCCTGCCCCGTTGTGAAATGGCGGCGGACGCCTGGTTCCTGGACGGCTTCGCCCCGGCCAAAAACCCTGCCATGTGGCAGCCCGCCCTGTTCCAGGCCATGGCCCGGCTGTCCAAGCCCGGCGCCACCTTCGCCACCTTCACCAGCGCCGGGGATGTGCGGCGCGGTTTGCAGGAAGCGGGCTTCGCGGTGGAAAAAGTCCCCGGCTTCGGCCGCAAGCGGGACATGCTACGGGGAGAACTGGCCGCCGCCCCCGAAGCGGCGTGGCGCCCCCCCTGGTACGCCCCCCCGCCGCCGGTGAAGACCGGCGCCGCGGCGGTGATCGGCGGCGGCATTGCCGGCGCCTCCACCGCCGCGGCCCTGGCCCGCTGCGGCTGGCAGGTCACCCTGATCGAACGCCACGAGGAACTGGCGCGGGAAGGCTCGGGCAACCCCCAGGGCATCCTTTACGCCAAGCTCTCACCGCACCCCACGCCCCTGACCCAACTCACCCTGGCGGGCTACGGCCACACCCTGCGCCTGCTGGACGCACTGCTGCCGCCGGACAAAGCGGTGCGGCAAGCCTGCGGCGTGTTGCAGTTGGCCTACGATAACGCCGAAAGCGCGCGCCTCGCCGCCTTGGCCGAAGCCGGCTACGGCGACAGGCTGATGCGCCTCCTGGACCGGGCGCAAGCCTCCTCCGTCGCCGGAATCGACCTCCCCGTCGGCGGACTGTTTTTCCCCCACGGCGGCTGGGTCCATCCGCCGGCGGTGGTGGAAGCCCTCACCGCCGGGGTGCGGGTAGTGAAAGGCCGGACGGTGACGGAATTGCGGCGGGAAGCCGACGGCTGGCACATCCCGGGCGAGGGGGAAGACATTCGCGCCGACGTGGTGGTGCTGGCCCAGGCCGGAGACAGCGGGACCTTTCCCACCAGCGCCTACCTGCCCCTGCACAAGAACCGGGGCCAAGTGACGGTGGTGCCGGCCACGGTGGAAAGCCGGAAGCTTGCCACCGTGCTCTGCGGCGAGAGCTACGTCACCCCCTTCCGCAGCGACGGCACCCACACCCTGGGTGCCACTTACGCCCCTTTCGACGGCGAGCTATCCGTCACCACCGCCGATTGCAAAACCAATCTCGCCCACCTGAACGAATTGGCCCCCTCCCTCCACGCCGCCCTCGGAGCGGACAAGCTAGACTCCGCCGCCCTGCCTGGCCGCGCCTCCCTGCGGGCGGTGACCGCCGACCACTTGCCGGTGGTGGGCCCGGCGGTGGACGCCGCCGCCTTCAACGCCTGTTACGCCCGCCTATCCCGGGATGCCAAGCTCAAGCTCACCGACACCGCCCCTTGGCTGCCCGGGCTCTACGTCAACGCCGCCCACGGCTCCCGTGGCTTGCTCACCGCCCCCCTGGCCGGGGAACTCCTGGCCGCCCTCATCGCCGGCGAACCGCTGCCGCTGCCCACACCCGTTTTGGCCGCCATCCATCCCAGCCGCTTCCTGGTTCGGGATCTTGCCCGGCGCAAAAGCTGATTTTTTCAACGGGGTCGCAATATTCCCCTGGGATCATGAAAATCCCTTAGGATTTCATTGACAAAACCCCGCAAGTGCGTAAATATGAAAAAAATGATAAGCACCCCCCAGATGATCGCGTCCAACACCCAGGAAATCTGCTCCACCCGCGAAGCCGCCAATCTTCTCGGGGTTTCCCTGCGCACCGTGCAGTTGTGGGTGGAAAACGGTGAACTTCAGGCGTGGAAAACCGTCGGCGGCCATCGCCGTGTTTCTCTCTTGTCGGTCAAGAAGCTGATGCAGTCCCGCCAAGCCACACCCGCCTCGGCGCGACAAACCTTCCGGGTGCTGATATTGGAAGACGACCCGGACCTGCTCAAGCTTTACCGTCTGACCATGGAAGGCTGGGACATGGCCCCTGAAGTGCTGACTGCCACCAACGGTTTCGAAGGCCTGATCGAAGTTGGAAAATCGAATCCGGACCTGCTCATCACCGATCTCAGGATGCCCGGCATGGACGGCTTCGAGCTGATCCGCCGGCTGACGGCGAGCCCCCGCCACAGCGGATTGCACATCGTGGCGGTAAGCGGCCTGAGCAAAACGGAAATCCAGCAGGAAGGCGGCCTTCCCAAGAGCGTCACGGTCTTTCCCAAGCCAGTCCCGTTCCCGGAACTGGAATCCCTGGTCCGCGGGCTGATGATAGGCTCAGGCAAAGCATCGAATCTTTGACGTAATGCAATACCGCAGCCTGTTTCGGAACGCCCCTGTTCCCGCGCTTATCCTCTCCGCCGAAACCGGCCGCATACTTGAAGCCAACGACCAAGCCGGCAAGCTCCTGGGCCGTACCGGAGCGCTTGCGGAACTCGCCTGCCCGACCTTCCTCCTGCCCCCCGAAGCGGCGGAACGTTGCCTGGCCCGTTGCCGGGACGAGGGGAAAGCGGACGCTTCGCTGCATCTTCTCGCTGCCGATGGGCGGGAGATTCCGGTGGAAGTCCGGGCCCGTCTTGCCCGAGACGGCGGCACCGCGATCATCCACGTCGCCCTAAGCGATGCCAGCGCCCGATGCCGGGCGGAAGAAAAGCTGCTCGCGTTCAGCAAACTTCTGGCGGCCAGCGGCCTGGCCCAAACGCGCTTTTTGTCGGATGTGCCGCCCCAGACGATTTTCGTCGATCTGCTGGACACCTTCCTGGACCTGACCCAAAGCGAATTCGGCCTGATTGCCGAATTCCAGCAGACTGAGGAAAACCTGCCCTATTTCAAGGTCAAGGCGATATCGCGCAACTTCTGGGACAACATGTCGCGGGACTTCTACACCAAGAACGCCCCCATCGGCATGGAATTCTACAACCTGAACTCCCTCCTCGGCAGCGTCGTCAAATCCGGCGCACCGGTCATCTCCAATAACCTCCAGGACCACCCCCATCGCGCCGGTCCGCCCCATGGGCACCCCCCGATCAATTCCTTCCTCGGGCTCCCCTTCTTCAGCGGCAAAAAGGCGGTGGGAATGGTATGCCTGGCCAATCGCCCGGGGGGCTACGACGAGGAAATCGGCCAGTTTGTGAAGCCCTTGCTGGATACCTGCGGCAGCCTGTTTTTCGCTTCCAGCAACAACCAGTGGCGCAAGGAGGCGGAAGCCACGCTCCGCCGCCAGGCCCTGGTGTTCAAGAATATTTCCGACGGCGTGATCCTGACCGACTACGACGGGCGCATCGTGGATTGCAAACCCGGCGGCGGCGAAAATATTCGGCTTTTCCAAGTTCGAAATGCTGGGCGCCCCCATCGACTTCATCGGCGAAGCCAAATACAAGGATCGCCTGCTGCCGGCCATCCGCCAGGGCATCCAAAAGAACGGCCGCTGGTCGGGGATCGAGGAAATCGTCAACCGCGACGGCAAGGAACGGATTTTCGAAACGACGGTGGTCCCCCTGCGCAGCCAGAAGGAGGAAGAAGGCACCCTGGTGTGGTTCAACCGCGATGTGACGGAAAAGAAGGCGGCGCAGCAGCGTCTCGACCAACGCTCACGGGAAATGGACGCCATTTTTTCCTTGAGCCCCGACGGCTTCGTCTTCGTCGACCACAACCGGCAAATCTCCTATCTCAACCCCGCCTTCGAGCGGATGACCGGCCTCAAGGCAAAAAAACACATCGGCCAGGGGGCGGAAAAGCTGTATGACGCCCTAAAGGCGCAACTCGACCCCCAGCATCCCTGCCCGGAGGGAAACAAGGACGAAGATGGGACGGAATGCACCCTGCATCTGCTGCGGCCCCGGGTCACCATTCTGAAACGGGTGGCGCGCCACTTGCGCGACAAAACCGGCGCCATCCAGGGCATGGTGCTGTATTTCCACGACATCACCTACGAAAGCGAAGTGGACCGCCTGAAAAGCGAGTTCCTCTCCACCGCCGCCCATGAACTGCGCACCCCCATGGCCAGCGTCTACGGATTCTCGGAACTGCTGCTGCAGCGGAAGTTCTCGCCGGAAAAAACCAAGGAAGTCCTGGACATCATCCACCGCCAGGCCGGCCATCTGGTAGCGCTGCTCAACGAACTGCTGGACCTGGCCCGCATCGAAGCCCGCGCCGGCAAGGATTTCCACATCGTGGCCCAGGACGTGGTTCCGGTCATCCGCAACACCCTGGCCGAACTGCTGATCCCGGGCGACACCCGGCAGGTGGCGGCCACGCTCCCCGACGCCCTGCCCCCCATCGCCGTCGACCGGGAAAAGTTCCAACTGACCCTGACCAACGTGCTGAGCAACGCCTACAAGTACTCCCTCGGCAAGGGTCCGATCGAGCTGGAAACCCGGCGGCGGGTCAAGGACGGCAGCCATTGGGTCGGCGTCACCGTTCGGGACCATGGCATCGGCATGACGCCGAATGAGCTTGAACGGATATTCGAACGCTTTTACCGCACCGATGCTTCCGGCAAGATTCCCGGCACTGGTTTGGGCATGTCCCTGGTCAAGGAAGTCATGGACATCTTCGGCGGCGAAGTGGAAATCCAGACCCAGCCGAAAAAAGGGACGGAGGTCACGCTCTGGTATCCCAAAGCGAGCAAGAAGCCATGACCCGCATCCTGATCGTGGACGACCAAACCGAGATTCGGCACCTGATCCGCCTGACCCTCGACGGACAGGGTTATGAATTGGATGAGGCGCCGGATGCCGACACGGCGCGGCAAAAAATTCTGGCGCAGAAACCGGACATCCTGATTCTGGACGTGATGATGCCCGGCACCATGGACGGCTACGGCCTGTGCGAAGCCATCAAGGCATCGGAACAAGAGAAAGACATCTACGTCATCCTGCTCACCGCCCGTGGCCAGCAGACCGACCTGGACAGGGGACGGGCGGCTCGCTGCGACACCTACTTGGTAAAGCCATTCAGCCCGATGCAGTTGAACGCGATTATCCGCAACGTGATCGAGGACACGCCATGAAAGCGGCCCACACCGCCCCGCTTCACACCCAGGACGCCATGCCCCACGATTCCCCGGTGAACAACGAGTCGTTCCTGGCCCGGCAGCCGATCGTCGACCTGCGCCAGGAAATCATCGGCTACGAGCTCCTGTTCCGGCACAGTTCGGCGGCTCACACCGCCCACATCGGGGACGCCATGCGCGCCGATGCCAATATCCTGGAAAACCTGTTGACCAACATGGGCACCGACTGGCTGTTGGGGGACAAGCACGCCTTCGTCAACATTTCCCCGTCCCTGCTCAAAAGCGAGTTTCTCGACTTGCTGCCGGCGGAACACTTGGTGCTGGAGCTTCCGGATAACCTGCCCGCCCCCGCCGAATACCTCGACCTGTGCCGACAGCTGCGTGCAAAAGGCTACCGCTTCGCCCTGGACAATTTTTCCCCCGACTCCGCCTCCAGGCCCCTGCTGGAAATCGCCGACTACGTGAAGATCGACGTGCAAAGCACGTGCGTGGAGCAACTGTCCCAGATCATTGCCATCGTGCCCACCACCGACCGGGTCATCGCCACCAAGGTGGAAACCGGCGCCGACTACTGGTTCTGCAAGGGCCTCGGCATCGGTCTGTTCGAGGGCTACTATTTCGCCAAGCCGGAAACCCTGACGGCCAAGACCCTCAATCCCTCCCTGGCCCATGTGCTGGAGCTGCTCAACAAGGTGCGCATGAACGCCGAGATCGGGGAACTCGAGCAGGTGTTCAAGCTGGACGTAGCGCTGTCCTACAAGCTGCTGCGCTTCATCAACTCCGCCGCCCTGCGCCGCCGCACCGAGGTCCATTCCATCCGAACCGCCATCAACCTTCTCGGCTACCAGCAGTTGTACCGTTGGCTGACCTTGCTCCTGGTCACCTCGGGCGAGGGGTCCGTGCCGCCCGCCCTGATGCGCACCGCCATCACCCGCGGCCGCCTGACGGAACTGCTGGGCCAGGGCCGGTTGGGGCCCCACGAAGGGGACAACCTCTTCATCGCCGGCGTTTTCTCTTTGTTGGACACGCTGCTGGATATGCCCATGGAGAACATCCTGGAGCGGCTGTCCCTCCCTCAACCCATCTGCGAGGCGCTGCTTTTCCGCCACGGCCTTTACGGCCCCTATCTCACCCTGGCCGAGGCGTGCGAAACCGGCGACGGCGTGAAAATCACCGCCCTGTCTAGGGAATTGGCTCTCGAACCGCCCCAGATCAACCAACTCCACCTGGACGCCCTGGTATGGGTGGAAAAACTCGGCGCCTGACCCGCTCCCGCCCGCTGTAAAGCGCCCCGTCGGGCAATCGGGGCGGGAAACAATTCACTTGACATACAACATCCCCCTAATGATAATGCGGCTATCGTTATTATCATTTTTATCATTTGACGCAAAGTGAATCTTGGGGAAGATGACGATGGACAAAAAGCGTATCCAGCAGTCCGATGTCAAGGTAGGGGAACCTTTAAAGTGGCCGGTCTTCGACGACCATGGGATTCTGCTGCTGCGCAAAGGTTATGTCATCACCACGCCGAGCCAGCTTCAATCCCTTCTCAGCCGCGGGCTGTACCTTCATCAAGCCCCGCCCCCGCGTCCCGCCATCGAGGAAAAGTCGGCGGTAACGATTTCCCCCTTCCATATTTTCGACAACCTGCAAGTCCGGGTGAAGCGGCTATGCGACGACATCCAAGGGGGCAACACCAACGACATTCCCGGCCGTATCAACCAGATTTGCCAGGTGATCCAGAAAGTCGTCCAAATGGACGCCGATGCCATGATCGGCGCGATTCACCTGATCCAGGAGGGGCACTACACCGTTCTCCATTCGCTCCATGCCGCCATCCTGTCGGAAATTTTCCTCCGCTCCCTGAGCATCTCCGCCGAAGATCGGCTGCCCATCCTGGCCGCGGCGATGACCAAGGACGTGGGAATGATGGACCTTCAGGAGACACTGCGTAAGCAGAACGCCCCGCTGACCGACGAGCAGTTCGCCTGGGTACGCGCCCACCCGCTCAGAAGCCTTGAACTGTTGGAAAAAGCCGGGGTGAAGGACGGCATTTGGCTGGAAGCGGTGCGGCACCATCACGAACGCCTGGACGGAAGCGGCTACCCCGACGGCATCCAGGAGGAGGACATTTTCTTTCCGGTGCGCATCCTGGCGCTGGTGGACATCTACACCGCCATGATCAAACGGCGCGCCTACCGCGACTCCCTGAAATCCCGCGACGCCATGCGGGAGATTTTCACCAAGCACGCCAGCGAGGTGGACGCCCATCTGACCAAGCTGCTCATCAAGGAGTTGGGGCTGTTCCCCCCCGGTGTGTTCGTCAAATTGCGCAACAGCGAGGTCGCCATCGTTACCCGCCGGGGGAGTCAAGGAACCGTACCCGTCGTCCATACGATAATCGGCCCGCGGGGTGCGCCGCTGGCAAAAGCCCTGAAACGGGACACCACCCGGGACGACTACGCCATCCATGAAGTGGTCGGCCGTGACCTTCAGGTGACCCTCAACCTTCACTCCCTGTGGGGCTACAACTAAACCTATTTCCGATTTCGGTTTTGTGCGGAGGACAACATGGATTTGTTCGAATGGGATGCCGAATACAGCGTCGGCAACGCCGAACTGGATCGCCAGCACCAACGTCTTTTTCAGATCATCAACGAGTTGTATGCGGCATTGGAAAACGGCGAAACGCAGAGTTCGGTCGAACGGGCCCTGCAATCCCTGATCGAGTACACCCGCTCCCATTTCGCCGCCGAGGAAGCCCTCATGCTCCAGCACAAGTACCCCGGCTACGCGGCCCACAAGCGGATGCACGACCAACTGCTGGATAAAGTCACCGAATACGGCTTGCGTCTGAACCAGGGGGAATCCGACTTGGCTGCCGACGTTCTGCCGTTTCTCATCGGCGACTGGCTGATGAACCATATTACGGTGACGGACAAAAAATACGCCTCCCTCCTGTCCGCCTAGGCCTTGGGTCCTGAACCGGCTCGCGCATTCCCGAAAGCTCTCCGCCAGCACTCCCAGTAAGGTCACGGACCAGCAGTCCCAGGGAGTAGCCGCGGAGCAAGAAACGAACAGAAGCCTTCGGCACCGGGTCACTCTGCCGCAAGGAGCCGCACAGTGCGTGGAATAAAAAGCGGCGGGGGGCCCGCCAAAGTTCCGTCGGGACGTTAGGGGAATGCGGCCCGCAGAAATGTTCGCCCCTTTTCTTTCCATTCCGACTTTGCAGGGTTGGGGCGAATTCAAATTAAAAAAACGGCGGCGACGGGGCCGCCAAAGTCCGGCTCGTGGTAGAGGACACGACCGGATGGTGAAACAAGACCTGCCCACGCCGGAAATGGCGGTTCCTTCGCAACGACTGCGTCAACGACGTCCTTCCCTTCCCTTCCCTCGCTACTCAGTGAACCGCCGACGCCAAGCCGTTCGCCCACGCCAACGCCTCGATCTGGGCCTTCATCATCGCGTCGCCGCTCAAATCCAGCCCCGGCGGCAAAACAGCCCAGGCGCTGCTTTCGTCGGACTCCAGGGTTTCGCACAGCCGCAGCAGTTCGCCGAATTCACCCTTCCGCTCCAACAGCGCCAAGCGGATTTCGTCGCCGGGATTGACCTGGGCGACGATCTCTTCCATCGGCAGCTCAAGGAGGCTATCCACCAGGGAAAGGATGCCGATGGTGAATGCCATCTCCCGGCCCTCGCCGGCGTTGCCGGCCAGTATCTCCATCAACTTGCCCCGGGCGGCAGCCAAGTGCAGCAGAGCGCCGCCACCACTATCGCCCCCGCCCCGCCGGGCAAAAATCAGCAACTGCAGCCAACGGCGGATTTGCTGCCGCCCCAGCAGCACGATCGCCTGCCGAATGGACGTGACGGCTTTCCCTCCTCCCACGGCCACCGAATTCGCCAACCGCAGCAGGTTGTAGCAAAGCATGGGGTCGGCCTTCAACGCTTCTTCGATGGCCGCCGTCTCGCCTTCACGGATCACGATTTCCAGCACCTTCAGCATCGCCACCGCGGAGGGATCGACGCGCCGGATGCTCAACTGGTGCGGACGGGCAAAGAAATAGCCTTGGAACAGGTCGAAGCCGCTGCCCCGCAGCCGTTCGAATTCCTCACGCCGTTCGACCTTCTCGGCCAGAAACTTCATCCCCCGGCCCGGTCGGCGGGACCGGTTGCTCCGGACCAGTTCCTCCGCCTGGTCCAGCCCCTGGAGGGTCAAATCCACTTTGACCACATGGGCCAGGTCCAGCAGCGGCTCGTAGGATTCGTGGTAGACGAAATCATCCAAGGCCAGTTTGTAGCCTTTGGCGTTCAACTGCCGGCATCGGTCCACGATGTCGCCGTCGACGCGCACGCTTTCCAGCAGTTCCAGGGTCACGTGTTCCGGGGGCAACAATTCGATGGCATCGGAAAGCAATAGCTCCCGGCCGACGTTGACGTAGTAATGGCAGCTTCCCTGGGTCAGACACATACCCAGGGTGCCGAAAGCGCTGCTGATGACGTGGGCGCTCGCCTGGGTATCGTCGGAAACCTCCGCCCGGTCGACTTCCCCGTTGCGGAAAAGCAGCTCGAATGCAACGATCCTGCCTTGCCGGTCGAGTATCGGTTGCCGTCCCAGAAATATCTCGTTCATACGCACCTCGCTTTTTTTCCAGCCAATCCATCTAACTGGATCGACCCACAGTATTCCATTGCCACCGGCGACATCCGGCCCGTGAAGAAAATCCTGTTGATGAAAGCGGCAAATGGGCAAGACGCCTTGCTGCCATTTTCATCGGGGGATGTCCCAGGCCGACGAATACCCGGAGACGCATCGGGAGCAAGTTTTTGCCGATCGGTCCGGCGCAAAAGCGGAGCACGATCCCGCCAATCACCTTATTGAGATGGCCGACGAGCGCTTTCGGTCCGGTGTTTGAAAAGAGGTGCCCGGTGCCCGCCTCGGTTCTTGGGTTTTTTATTTGCGCAGCAAGCAAACTGGTCTGCACGGCCCCGTCCTCCATTCCCTCGATGCGCCATAATTATCGGCGCCTTTTAATTTCATTTTTTTCACTTTAACCGCTTTTGCGCCGCGGGGCAACTTTCAGCCGAGGATGGTGTGCGGAATCCCGGTCCCGTCAGTTAAGGTATAATTCCCGGTTTTTGCGGGACGGCTGCCCTGGCACCCCTCCCTGCATATCCCTAGTCTGAGAGATCGAAGCATTATGGAAGCGGAACAACTCAACGCCCTCGCCAACCAACTGGAAGACTTGTCCAAGCGGTCCCAGGATATTCGGGGGTATCTTTGACTATGACCTGAAGGCCGAGCGCCTGACGGAAGTCTCCTGCCTGCTGGAAGACCCGGCGGTATGGGACGACGCCAAGCGGGCCCAGGACCTGGGCCGGGAGCGCCGGGAACTGGAAGGCGTGGTCCACACCCTGCAGCAGTTCGACCAGAACCTCAAGGACACCCGCGAACTGTTCGACATGGCGCGGGAAGAGAACGACGACGACACCCTGGAGAGCGTGGCCGGCGACGCGGCCAGCCTGGAAAAGGTGATGGGCGGGCTGGAGTTCCGCCGCATGTTCTCCCACCCCATGGACCCCAACCCCTGCTTCATCGACATCCAGGCCGGTTCCGGCGGCACCGAGGCCCAGGACTGGGCCTCCATGCTGCTGCGCATGTACCTGCGCTACTGCGAAAGGAAGGGCTTCAAGGTCGAAGTGCTGGAAGAGTCCGAAGGCGAAGTGGCGGGCCTCAAAAGCGCGTCCCTGCGGGTGGAGGGCGAATACGCCTACGGCTACCTGCGCACCGAAAGCGGGGTGCACCGCCTGGTGCGCAAGTCCCCCTTCGACTCCAACGCCCGGCGCCACACCTCTTTCTCCAGCGTCTTCGTCTACCCCGAGGTGGACGACTCCATCGAAGTGGACATCAACCCGGCGGACCTGCGGGTCGACACCTACCGCGCCTCCGGCGCCGGCGGCCAGCACATCAACAAGACCGACTCCGCGGTGCGTATCACCCACCTGCCCACCAACATCGTGGTCCAGTGCCAGAACGACCGCTCCCAGCACAAGAACCGGGCCGAGGCGATGAAGATGCTGAAAGCCCGCCTCTACGAGTTCGAGCTGCGCAAGCGCCAGGAAGAACAGCAGAAACTGGAAGACTCCAAGACCGACATCGGCTGGGGCCACCAGATCCGCTCCTACGTGCTGGACCAGTCCCGCATCAAGGACCTGCGCACCAATTACGAAGTGGGCAACACCCAGGCCGTTCTGGACGGCGACCTGGACGATTTCATCGAAGCGAGTTTGAAGCAGGGGGTATAAGCGGGCCGGACTTGTGATATATACTTTCGCATATACGAAAGTATATTGAGGTTACCCCCATGATCGCCCTTTCCATCAAGCTGTCCGACGAGTTGGCCTCCACCAGCCAGGAAATCGCCCGCAAGCTGGGCATTTCCCGCTCGGAGTTGATTCGCCAATCCCTGGAACACGAACTGGCCAAAATCCAGGCCGACCTGGAACGCCGCGAGATGGCCCAAAGCTTCAAGGCCATGTCCGGAAGCGCCGCCTACCTGCGTCAAGCGGAAAGCCTCGACACCGCCCTGGGCGAAATGCCGGACGAAGAACAGGACGGCTGGTGGAAAAACTGATTCGCGGCGGCATCTACCTGGTCCGCCTCGATCCCGCCAAGGGCGCCGAAATCGGCAAGCTGCGCCCGGTCATCGTCCTCACCGACCAAACGTTGCTGAACGCCGAATCGCCCCTGGTTTTCGTCTGCCCCTTGAGCAGCCGCTCCGACCCGGCCTTCGCCGCCCTGCACCTGGCCCTACCCGCCCGGGACGGCATCCACCGCCCGAGCTTCGCCCTGGTGGAACACTGCCGCGCCATCAGCCGCAGCCGGATATTAAGTGAGCGCCTGGGACAGGCCACCGATGAAGAGTTGGCCAACCTCGTCCATCGCCTGACGTTGATGGTTGGAGGTTAGGGCCGCAAGGCCAGCATCCGCCACCGGCCGGCCTCACTCCTTCTTGATCAGCCCCGTAATCGAAGCCACGAACATCGTGCCGAACAGCCAACCCACGGCAATGTGGAACCACAGATACCAGCGCAGCAATGTACCGCTGGTGTAGCTTCCCAGTCGTGGCAAACTGAATACCACTCCTCCACCGTTAGCGTTGGGCAGCCAATAGTCCTCCTGCTGCAAATCCAGGAAGGGCACCAGGGCATCGAGGGAATACACGAAGGGCTCGAAGCGCGGATACTGCGCGGGAATTTCCACAGCATTCGCCTGGGCTTGGCCGTTTGCCCCCTTGGGTAGGAACGTCCCCAGCCGTGCAGGCACCATCAACCTGTCGGCCAACGGCTTAGCTTGGCCGGACATACCGGCCAAGCCGAAAAACAGTGTTCCCACCAGCCAGAAAGCCACCAGCCATTGCAGCGTCCACCGCGGACGGTAGCCATAGCCCGCGGCATATTTCTGGAAGGTCAGCCAGACCCAGCGCAACCCCAGGCCCGGCGTGGTTTCGCGCAATGCCTCCTGACGCTCGATCAGCACCTCCCGCGCCGTGTCCTCGTGCCCATCCGCCTTCAGCACTTTAGCCAATTGGGTATAGGGCTGCGGCTTAAAGCCCATCCCGCGCGGCAAGCGCTTACGGAAATCAAAGTGCCCGTCGTCATTGTTCTGCGACAGTAGCTTTTCATAGATGCAACCGTCCAGACTTAGCCTATTTACTACAGCCAACCCCTTCGCCGAATAACGCCACATATTGAGTCGAGCGCCTCCTAATTGCATTACCTTGATGCTGCTTTCACCAGTTGGACGAAAATCTAATTGGTTTATCTCTGTACCTCCCAGGTTCACTTTCCCCTGGATGAGCAAATTATTTCGCAGAAACACCGCCCCAGTAACTTTCATCCTTTCAGCGTTGAGGGCATTCCCGCCGGTATTGCACAAACGAGAGGAGTCACATTCCAAATTACCCCTAATTTCCACGCCCATCAGGCGAATTTCACCATCAGCGGTAACATCGTGGAGAAACATCCCTCCCGCCACTTTCATCCTATCCGCACTAAACGCCTTACCCCCCACATTAAGGAAATGAGCAGAGCCACACATCAGATCCCCCTCGATATCCGCATTCAGAAAGCGCGCTTCATGCCAGACTCTCGCCTCCTTGAGCGAACAGTCCCCATCCACTCTCATGCCACCCGCCCACAGCCCACGCCGCAAGCGGCAATGATTCATCCACAGGCCAGACAGGCGGCTATATCTGAAATTTACCGGTTCCAGCCATGCACAACGAAAAAAACGCAACGACCGGCCCAGCTTGACGTAAGAGAGGTCCAATCGCCCAATAATTAAGGCATTGGCAAGCCGCAGACCTCGTGGGTCAATGTCGCTTACCCTCTCCAGTAACAAAGTACGAAGGAAGGTAGCGCGCACGGTGCGGGCTTTCGGTTGCCCCCGCTGCCTATCCACAACAGCCAATTCCCCTTTCGGCAGCGCCTCGACCAACGCCCGCTCCAGCGCTGAAAGCGGCGCGAAATGTTCTTCTGCCCATTCGATTAGTGTCGTCATGATTTTGATTTTTCGTTTGTTTGGCCACGAGTGTAGCGCACTGGCCTGAAAGGCAAAATGGCCGGAAAGGTGCCTCTACCGCTATAATACGCGGCACACAATTTCTTAAGCCCCCACAAACAACGCCGTGAACCACGGTATTGGTCCGGGGAGGCCGCGATGCTCGCGATTGAGTGTTGTTAACGTACCCGCCTGAGCCACAGAACATATTTTGATTGAGCCAACCACAATGAACGAATCCACCCCTGTCCAAACCGACGAAAACCAGATCATCGCCGAGCGCCGCGAGAAGCTGAAAAAGCAGCGGGAAGCCGGCATCGCCTTCCCCAACGACTTCGACCGCACCCATTACGCCGCCGACCTCCACGCCCGCTATGACGGCCTGGAAAAGGAAGAACTGGAAGCCGCCAAGGTGGAGGTTTCCGTCGCCGGGCGCATGATGCTGAAGCGGGTGATGGGCAAGGCCAGCTTCGCCGCCCTCCAGGATATGGGAGGACGCATCCAGCTCTACATCGCCAACGACATCACCGGCGCCGAAATCCACGACGCCTTCAAGCATTGGGACCTGGGCGACATCCTGGGCGCCAAGGGCACCCTGTTCAAGACCAAGACCGGCGAACTGACGGTGCAGGTGACCGAACTCAAGCTGCTGACCAAATCCCTGCGCCCCCTGCCGGAAAAGTTCCACGGCCTCACCGACCAGGAGCAGAAATACCGCCAGCGCTATCTGGATCTGATCACCAACGAAGAGGCGCGCAAGACCTTCATGGTGCGCTCGAAGATCATCCAGGCCATCCGCACCTTCCTGGTGGAGCGCGGCTACCTGGAAGTGGAAACGCCCATGATGCACCCCATCCCCGGCGGCGCCTCGGCCAAGCCCTTCGTCACCCACCACAACGCCCTGGACATGGAACTGTTCCTGCGCATCGCGCCGGAGCTGTACCTCAAGCGCTTGGTGGTGGGCGGCTTCGAGAAGGTGTTCGAGATCAACCGCAATTTCCGCAACGAGGGCCTGTCCACCCGGCACAACCCCGAGTTCACCATGATCGAGTTCTACGAGGCCTACCGGGACTATAAGTACCTGATGGACCTCACCGAGGAGATGTTCCGGGAAGCGGCCAAATCGGTATTGGGCCATGCCGTGGTGCATTACCAGGGCCACGAGATCAACCTGGCCCAGCCCTTCGACCGCCTCACCATCACCCAGGCGATCAACCAGTACCACCCGGGTAAGTTCAGCGACGAGCAACTCCACGACCGCAAGCAGTTGATCGACACCCTGAAGGCCCTGGATGCGGACTACAAGCCCACCGACGGTGTGGGCGGCCTGCAGTTGTCCCTGTTCGAGGCCACTACCGAGCAGTTGCTGATCCAGCCCACCTTCATCATCGACTACCCGGCGGAAGTTTCCCCCCTGGCCCGGCGCAACGACCACAACCCGGGCATCACCGACCGCTTCGAACTGTTCATCGTCGGCCGGGAGATCGCCAACGGCTTCTCCGAGCTTAACGACGCCGAGGACCAGGCCGAGCGTTTCATGGACCAGGTGCGGCAGAAGGAGGCCGGCGACGCCGAGGCCATGCACTACGACGCCGACTACATCCGCGCCCTGGAGCACGGCCTGCCCCCCACCGCCGGCGAGGGCATCGGCATCGACCGCCTGGTCATGCTGCTCACCGACAGCCCCAGCATCCGGGACGTGATCCTGTTCCCCCAGATGCGGCAGCAGTAGGCGACACCCTAAAAGAAAAAGCCCCGCGAAACGGGGCTTTTTCTTTGCACGCTCAGCCGTTCAGACCGACAGCTTCTTGCACTCCGCGTAGCAATCCGCGCAGGCCTGGGCGCAGTCCTTGCACTCCTGATGCTTCGTTTCGTGCTTGCGGCACTCGTCCTCGCACTCCTTGCACACATCCATCGCCAGTTTGGCCATCTGGGCCAGCTTGGTGGCGTTCTGCGCCGCCATGGAGCGCAGAGCAGTGCACACCGCGATGGCCTGGCCAACGGTCTGGGCGCAGGCCGCCAGGGAAGTGTCCCCCTGGGACAGCAGCTCCAGGCAATGGTCCTGGCACAGTTCCCCGGCCGACACGCAACGGCCGGCGGCATCGACCAGCCCACGGTTCTTCGCCGGACCGTGCGTGTGGTGGCTATGGTCATGGCCGGCGGCCGAAACCCCTTGCGCCGCCACGGCAGCCGCCACCGCGGCGCCCCCGACCAACAGTTCTCTACGATTCATAACGTCCCCTTTATTCGATGTAAAAAAACACCTGCATCATAGCGCAGAAAAACGCGCATCCCAGGCTAGTTTCATGGTCACCCTTGCCTCGATGCGCGCTATGCTCTAAACATAAAATATTACTCTTCTCTTCCGGAGGCCCCCGGCAACCCAAGATCTCGAACTCATGGTTACCCCGGCACCCGGGAGTGTTGCATCTGGCCGCCGGGTAAAACTTATCGGCGGCAAGACCGTCAAAATGCCGAGTCATCCACGGCTCGACCAGAAATCGGAGAACTGACATGTCATCAGACGCCCCCACCCCCGCCAATAAGGTACAACCCCTTTATATCGCGGCGGCAATAGCCGTTATTATTTTCGCGGCCATCGGTTCCGCAAGCATGCTGGGCTGGTTGCCGGACAGTAAGAAGGAAGCCCCCGCCACACCCGAAGCCGTGGCGGTAGCCCCGTCCGCGACGCCCCCCCTGCCGGTCGCCGCTCCGCCAGCAGCGACAGCACCCGCGGCACAACCCGCCGCAACGGCGACACCGGCCAAGGCCAAAGCCCCCGTCCGCCGGGCTGAAAAAGCAGCGCCAGCCAAGGTTTGCGGCAATTGCGGTGTCATCACCGCCATTCGCGCCATTGAACAGCCCGGTGAGGCAACCGGCTTGGGCGCCGTCGCCGGCGGCGTTGCCGGGGCATTGGTCGGAAGCCAGATTGGCCAAGGCCGCGGCACCACGGCGGCCGAGATAGCCGGCGCGGCGGGCGGAGCGTATGCCGGCCACCAGATCGAAAAACGCTACCGGACGACCACGCGTTATGAAATCGACGTCCGCATGCAGGACGGAACACGGCGCGTTATCAGCCAAAGCACCCAGCCCGCCCTGAATGTCGGCGACAAGGTGCGCATCATCAACGGGCAGCTGGAACTGTACTGAAATATACCCCCCATTGGTATATTGACACTGCATTTAGGCGAGGAATAGGATGGCTCCCTAGACCGATGGAGCCATCCCCGCCATGTCCGACCCTTCCACCAAGCGCATCGACCTTCCCATCGCGGGCATGACCTGTGCCGCCTGCGCCGCCCGCATCGAGAAAACCCTCAACCGTCTGCCCGGGGTAAAGGCGGGGGTGAACCTGGCCTCCGAGAAAGCCCAGATCGACTACGACGAATTGCTGACTTCCCCCGCCGAACTGGTCCGCACCATCGAGAAAACCGGTTTCACCGTCCCCGGCCGCACCGTTGAACTGCAACTCATTGGCATGACTTGCGCCGCCTGCGCCAGCCGCATCGAGAAGGTTCTGAACAAGATCGACGGCGTGGAGGCCACGGTCAATTTTGCCACCGAGAAAGCCCGGGTCGCTTTCAACCCGGCCCTGGTGAATCTGAACGCTCTGCTGGAAGCGGTGCGCAAGGCAGGCTACGACGCCCACGAAGTGGTGGCCGCCAGCCAGGCGGAGGAAAAAACCCGCCGTGAGGCCCAATACCGCAAGGAACAGCGCGTCTTCTGGATTTCCGCCGCCCTCACCCTGCCCCTGGTGGGGCAGATGCTGTTCATGCTCGGCGGCGTGCATGAGGACATCCTCCCCCGCTGGCTGCAATGGCTGCTGGCGACCCCGGTGCAGTTCTGGGCCGGCCGCCGCTTTTACGTCGGCGCCTGGCACGCCCTGCGGGGCGGCGGCGCCAACATGGACGTACTGGTGGCTCTGGGGACCACCATGGCCTACCTCCTCTCTGCCGTGGTCACCGCCCTGGGCCTCGACCAGCACGTCTACTTCGAGGCCGGCGCCGCGGTCATCACCCTGGTGCTGCTGGGCAAGCTGCTGGAGGCCCGGGCCAAGGGCAAGACCTCCTCCGCCATCGAGCACCTGCTGAAGCTCCAGCCCAAGACGGCGCGGGTGGAGCGGGACGGCCAACTGGTGGAAGTGCCGGTGGAGAGCCTGAAAGTGGATGAGGTGTTCATCGTCCGCCCCGGAGAGCGCATCCCGGTGGACGGCGAGGTGATCGAGGGCCACTCCAGCGTGGACGAGGCCATGCTCACCGGGGAAAGCCTGCCGGTATCCAAGGAGGCCGGCACCAAGGTTTTCGCCGCCACCCAGAACAAGCAGGGCATGCTGAAATGCCGCGCCACCGGCGTGGGCGAACACACCGCCCTGGCCGGCATCGTCCGCCTGGTGGAACAGGCCCAGGGCTCCAAGGCGCCGATCCAGCGCCTGGCGGACGTAATTTCGGGCATTTTCGTGCCGGTGGTGGTGTTCATCAGCGTCATGACTTTCATCCTGTGGTGGAGCTTCACCCGGGACGTGGCCATGTCCCTGATCGACGCTGTAGCGGTGCTGGTGATCGCCTGCCCCTGCGCCCTGGGGCTGGCCACTCCCACCGCCATCATGGTGGGCACCGGCCGGGGCGCCCTGGCGGGCATCCTGATCCGCAATGCCGAAGCGCTGGAGAAAGCGGGCAAAATTCGCACCCTGATCGTGGACAAGACCGGCACCCTCACCGAAGGCAAGCCGGTGGTGACCGACATCGTCCCCCTCCAGGCCCTGAGCGAGGACGCCCTGTTGCGCATGGCCGCCTCCCTGGAGCAGGGTTCGGAGCATCCCCTGGCTCTCGCCGTCCTCACCCGTGCCCAGGAGCTGGGCCTGCCGCCCCTGCCCATGAGCGATTTCCAGGCCATTCCCGGCCGCGGCGTGGCGGGAAAAATCGGCGACAACGCCGTCATTCTCGGCTCCCTCGGCTTTTTGCGCGAGCGGGATGCGCCGGTGGACGAAAGGCTGGTGGAAAAGCTGGAACACGAAGGCAAGACCATCGTCGGCCTCGCCGACCGTTCCGGCGTGCTGGGCTACATCGCCATCGCCGACCGGTTGCGCCCCACTTCCGCCCAGGCCATCGCCCGCCTCAAGGCCATCGGCGTCCACGTCATCATGCTCACCGGCGACAACGAGGCCACCGCCCGCGCCATCGCCAAGCAGGCCGCCATCGACCACTATCTCGCCGGAGTGCTGCCCCAGCACAAGGCGGAGGAAGTGGAGAAAATGCGCAAGCAAGGCATCGTGGTAGGCATGGCGGGGGACGGCATCAACGACGCCCCGGCCCTGGCGGCGGCGGATATCGGCTTCGCCCTCGGCGCGGGGTCCGACGTGGCCATCGAAGCGGCGGACATCACCTTGATGCGCAACGATCTATCGGGAGTGGCCGACGCCATCGAACTGTCCCGCGCCACCATGGGCAAGATCAAGCAGAACCTGTTCTTCGCCTTCGTCTACAACGTGCTGGGCATTCCCCTTGCCGCCCTGGGCATGCTCAACCCGGTCATCGCCGGCGCCGCCATGGCCATGAGTTCGGTGTCGGTGGTGAGCAATTCCCTGCTGCTGCGGCGCTGGCGCCCGAAGCGGCTTTCGTAGCACCCATCCATTCTAAAAGGAGACGACGATGGAAAAACTCGATCTGACGGTGCAAGGCATGTCTTGCGGGGGTTGCGTAAGCGGCGTCACCAAAGCGCTGGAAGCGGTCCCCGGCGTAAGCGGCGTACAGGTGACGCTGGAAGGAGGAAAGGTGTCCCTCAGCTACGACGCGCACCAGGCCGGCCCGGAACTGGTCAAGGCCGCCATCCGCGAAGCGGGATTCGAAGTCGTTGGCTAAGGCCGTCGTACAGCCCCGCAAGAAAGCGCTACTCTCCCGCCTGAACCGCATCGAGGGGCAGGTAAGGGGGGTGGCCCGCATGGTGGAGGACGACCGCTATTGCGTGGACGTGCTGACCCAGCTCTCCGCCATCAAGGCCGCTCTGGACGCCCTGGCCCTCCAACTGCTGGAGGACCACGCCAAAGGCTGTGTCCAGAACGCCGTGCGCAGCGGCGAGGGAGACGCCGCCATCGGGGAACTGATGGGCGTGGTGCGCAAGTTGGCACGCTGAGGCAAATCCTCTAGACTTGTCACCTCAAGGTTTGATGCCCCACTCTAGGAACACGATGGACTCCACCCTCACCAAGGAACAGCGCATTCTGCGCATGATGCGCAAAGTGCTGGCCAATATCGTCAAGGACGCCACCCCCAAGCCGGGCATGCTCCACCCCTTCTCCGAGCAGACCATCGACGACATCCGCGAATGCTTCGCCCTGATCTCGGCCCGGGAAACGGAACTAGCGCAAGAAGCCGGCTTGGCGAAATCCCGCCCCCATTTCACCGACGAACCCCAGGAAGCCAAGGTCATCCCTTTGCGCGGCCTGAAAACCTCCAAGCCCGAAGAACAAAACTAAGTCCCATGGCGTTCGATCCCCATATTCTCCTGACCCTGGGCGAATTGCCCCTGGCCCTGGTCGGCGCCCTTTTCTCCTTCGGCAAGAAAAAAACCGACCCCACCGACCCGCGCCAAATGGCGGCCGTCGACCGGTGCGTGGTGGAGTTTCTGGAGAACCGGCAGGTGGGGAAATTCAAGGTGTTCTCTACCCTCTACGAAGGCCGGCCCATCGTCCACGTGCAGGCCGAGGCCCACAAGAACCTACGCTTCTCCAACCTGATCGAGATTCGCATTCGGCAGTATGTGGAGGAAAAAATCGGACTGGAACTTGGCGCCGTGTACTGGCGCTTCCAAATGGAAAGCGCGGAAGAACCGGCAGTCGAGCAGTCCTACTACGAGGAATACCCCGCTAACCCCTCGCCGAAAACCGACGGAGCCTCCCCGTCCGAAAATCCCCCCCGCTCCGCCGCCGTACCGCCCGCCACTTCACCGGAGCCCGAAGAAAGCCATGATTACGATATCCGCCGCCTGGCCCGGGAAGGCATCGACGTACAAGAAATATCCGCCAGCGAACTGGACGCCCTGATGGGCAACCAGCCGTTCCCCCCCAAGGACAAGGAATAAACTTTCCCCCTTTTGCCGCGTCGAACAGCTGTTAAGACCAACGGCAGGAGGAAAGAATGGAAGGAATTCGGGTAGTGGCCACCATCGGCCCCCTGACGCTATGGGACACCGAGCACCCCCAAGAATCGTCCGGGAAGGCACGCATCCGGCAGAAAAACCGGGAACAGATCGAAATCGCCCTTACCAGCGAAGGGGAAGACCTTCTGGGCAAGCCAGCACCTCGGACAGCGGAAAACCAACACTGAAATGTAGAAGGAAACGCCCCGCTGCCCGGCCGGCTCAGTTTTCCAGCCGGTGGCTTTCCTCGCCGGGCAGGCCGGTATCGGGGTCGATCCAGTCGGCGATGCCCAGTTCGGCCTCCGCCTCCTCCAGGCTTTCCCCCGGTTCGTAGTCGCTATCGTCGTTGTACTGCATGTCCTGCACCGCCTCCAACAGAGTGGCGAAGGGGCCGAAGGTTTGGCTCGTCTCCCTATCCTGCCAAAAGAAACCATCCGGACGTTCGATGATGCGTGTCTCGTCGTAGTTGGCGGGAGTTTCCGGAATGATCGTCATAGGTCCACCCTCCTTCTTTGTGTGCAGCCATTCATAAAGCGTTAATGTAGTTCTACCACGACGGATGCCCTTTTGCCAGAGGGTGGGCATAATAAGGACCATGCCCCGTTGCGCTCCCCAGACTTTTCTCCCAGGCCACCTTGACCGCGCCCCCATGATGGGGCCTCTCGGCCCCTTCGCCGCCCGGCTTCCCTCGTCCCGCTGGCCGACCTTGGCGGAAATGCAGCTTATGGTGGACGAGACTGGCCCGACATCCGTAGGCCATTGAATTGCCTGAGTGTTGGGGTCTGGTATATTATCGAAAAAACTCTAAATACCAATACTTCACCCCCGGACCCCCATGCAAACCAGCATCCTGCGCAACCTGTTGCTCTCCTTTCTCAGCTTCGGCCTCGCTGTCGCCCTTATTTTCCCCTTCTACGCCAACGTCTTCGTCAACTGGAAACCGGGCATGCTGCCCTGGTTCGTAGTGGGCTGCATCGTGGCCGGGTTGATGATCGGCGTGGTGAACTACCTGCTGCTCAACGCCATCCTGCTCAAGAAGCTGCGGCGCATCTCGGAAGTGGCCAACGCCATTTCCAATAAGGACCTCACCTTCACCTGCGCCATGCAAAGTGCCGACACCATTGGCGAGATCATCACCAGCTTCAACAGCATGACCCAGAACCTGCGAGACCTGATCGGCCAGAGCGTAGCCTTGAGCGGCAGCGTGCGGAACGACTGCGACCAAATCCACCGCTTCATGGCCGACATCTCGGGCAACCTCAACGAACAGACCGGCAGGGCGGCAGAAATCAACACCTCCATCGACCAGTTGGCGGACACCGTGGCACAGATTTCCGCCAAGTCGGACCAGGCGGCGGAGAAAGCCGGTGAAGCCGCCCAACTGGCCCGCCAGGGGGGCGAGGTGGTGGCCCGCACCGTGTCCGGCATGGACAAGATCAGCGGCGCCGTATCCGAAGCCGCCCAGGCGGTGGAAACTCTGGGCCGCAACTCGGACCAGATCGGCGCCATCGTGGCGGTGATCGGGGAAATCGCCGGCCAGACCAATCTGCTGGCCCTCAACGCCGCCATCGAGGCCGCCCGGGCCGGCGAGCAGGGCCGGGGCTTTGCCGTGGTGGCGGATGAAGTGCGCAAGCTGGCGGAAAAAACCAGCAGCGCCACCGCCGAAATTTCCTCCATGATCGAGTCCATCCAGCAGCAGACCGTCCATGCGGTGAAGACCATGGAAAGCGGCACCGAGGAAGTGACGCTGGGAGTCGAAAACGCCCGGGAAGCAGGCCGCTCCCTGGCCCTGATCGTGGAAAGCGCCGATCACGTTACCGGCATGGTGCAGGAAATCGCCCAAGCCACTACCCAACAGAGCGACAGCACTCAGTCCATCCGCGGCAACCTCCAGGAAATCAGCACCCTGATCGACAACACCTTGGCCAACACCCATGAAGGCACCGCCAATGCCGAACATCTGCGCATTCTCGCGGGCGACCTGGACACCACCGTCAACGCCTTCAAGCTGAATTAGGCGGGCGCGCGGAAAAACTTTCTCCGGCAATGGCTGTCTTTCGCTCTGATGCCCGTCAAGACGGAACAACAACGAAAGGAGAAAACATGCCCCTGTGTGCCTCACCCAACCGTTTCACCGGCCTCGTGCTGACGGCCTTGCTTCTCGGCTGTTCCCCGTCCAACCACGCACAGAACGCCCCCGGGACAGCCGCGGCACAGGCACCCGCCGCGGGTGTCATACTGCCGGATTTCACCGCACTGGCGGAGAGGGAAGGCCCGGCCGTGGTCAACATCAGCACCACCCAAACCCTGCGCGGCCAGAACCTGCCCTTTCCTTTTCCCTTCGCCTTGCCCCCCGGCATACCCCAGGACGATCCGGCCTTCGAATTCTTCCGCCGCATGATCCCGCCGGGAGGCATTCCCCAGGAACGCCAAAGCCAGTCGCTGGGATCGGGATTCATCATTAGCCAGGACGGCTACATTCTCACCAATGCCCACGTCGTTGATGGTGCCGACGAGGTGACGGTGAAGCTGACGGATAAACGGGAATTCAAGGCCAAAGTGATCGGTGCCGATCGCCGCACCGACGTAGCCCTGATCAAAATCGACGGCAAAAACCTCCCCAGGGCGGACATCGGCAATCCCGCGGCCCTCAAGGTCGGCGAATGGGTGGTAGCCATCGGCGCGCCCTTCGGCTTCGACAACAGCGTCACCGCCGGCATCGTCTCCGCCCTCGGGCGCGCCCTGCCGGATGAGAATTACGTGCCTTTCATCCAGACCGACGTGCCGATCAACCCCGGCAATTCCGGTGGTCCCCTGTTCAACCTCAAGGGCGAAGTAGTGGGCATCAATTCCCAAATCTACAGCCGCACCGGCGGCTACATGGGCCTGTCCTTCGCCATTCCCATCGATGTCGCAATGAATGTGGCCGGCCAGCTCAAAACCCACGGCAAGGTCAGCCGTGGCCGGCTTGGCGTCAACATCCAGGAAGTGAGCAAAGCCCTGGCTGAATCCTTCGGCCTCCCAAAGGCCACCGGAGCCCTGGTCGCGGCGGTGGAAAAGGGCGGCCCAGCGGAGAAGGCCGGCATAGAAGCCGGTGACGTGATCCTCAAATACGACGGCAAGGCGGTGGGGAACTCCACCGAACTCCCTCGCCTAGTGGCCGCATCCAAGCCGGGAATGCCGGTAAGCGTGGAAGTGTGGCGCGGCGGCAAGGCCCGGCAGATGTCGGTCAGGGTGGGTGAAATGACCGCCGACCAAGTCGCCCCCCGGAGCGAGACGGCCGCCAGCGGCAACCCCCTCGGCTTTGTGGTGCGCGACCTCAGCCAGGACCAACGCAGGCGCCTGGGAGTAAAGCACGGGGTGCTGGTGGAACGTACCCAGGGCACCGCAGCGCGAGCCGGCATTGGCCGGGGGGACGTCATCCTGGCCGTAGGAAATTCAGCCGTGGGTAGCGTGGCCCAGTTCGAAAAACTTTTATCTGGCTTTCGCAGCGGTCAGACCGTCGCTCTTCTGGTCAAGCGCGGCGACAACACACTCTATGTACCGCTAAAGCTCGACTAAAAAACGGGGCCTGTTTGCGTTCGCAAAAGAGGCGTGAACAGGCCCTCGACGAGACAATACGCCGGGCATTTCCTATAGTTGGACTGTTCACCCTGTGCCGCCGGCATCGGCGGCGAGCACCCCACGATGGAGAGCAATCCGATGTGTCCGACAAAAAACTCGTCTATTCCGGTTCGGCCGGCCTCCTGGCCGCAATAACCGCCTCCGCCGCAGCTGCCGGATGAGTTCAATATCACTTAAACTGCCTCCAGGGCACCGGGGAAAGAGGGTAGGAAATCGTTAATCAAGTTGACGCTGACCTGTCTTCCCTGGCTGGTTTCCAGCCCCTTTGTCTCGCCCGGGGCCTCGGCCACTTGAAGGAATCCGCAGCGTACCGCCTCCGGGTGGGGGACATCTCCAACGGCGCCACGGAAGGAACCCGGATCAACACCGTTCGTCCCTCAAAACAGCCGTCCGGAGCAATGCATGACCGACTATACGATCAATCAGCTCGTTGACTTGGCGCAGGTGCGACAACTGCTGGAATCGCACCACCGGCTTTCGGGGATGGCCTACGGCCTGTTTGACACGGAGGAGAACAACCTCATTGCCGTGGGGTGGCAAGACATCTGCATCCGGTTCCACCGAGCCAATCCCGTCACCTGCGCCCGCTGCCGCGAAAGCGATGCCTTCATCAAGGCCCACCTGCACGACGCGCCGGGGGACCTGCTGGAATACCGCTGCAAGAACAACATGATCGACATCGCCATGCCGATCATCATCGATGGCGAGCATCTGGCCACCTTTTTCACCGGGCAATTCTTCTACGACGACGCGCCTCCCGACAGGGACTTTTTCATCCAGCAAGCCGCGGAACTCGGTTTTGATACGGAGGACTATCTCAACGCCCTGGACCGGGTGCCGCTGTTCAGCCATGAACATATCCGCGGCAACGTTCTTTTCCTGCATAACATGGTGCAGATACTGGCGGAATCAGGCCTGAAGAATCTCCGGCTTGCCCGCGAAATGGAGGAGCGGAAGCGGGCGGAAGAAGCGTCGAGAGCAAGCGAGGCACAGTACCGCCGCATCGTGGACACGGCCAATGAGGGAATATGGGCGCTTGGACTGGACACCAGGACCACCTTCGTCAACGCCAGAATGGCTGAAATGCTCGGCTATTCCTGCGAAGAGATGGATGGCCGGCCATTTACCGACTTCATATTTGAAGAGGATATGCCCGACCATCTGAATAGGCTGAAGCGCCGTCAACGGGGACTGTCGGAGACCTACGAGCGCCGCTTCCGCCGCAAGGACGGGCAGACCGTGTGGACCCTCGCCTCCGCCGCGCCCATCTTCGACGATGGGCACTGTTTCATCGGTTCTTTTGCGATGTTCACCGACATCACCGAACGCAAGCTCGCCGAGATGAAACTCGGCGAATGGAACAAAACCCTGGAACGTCGAGTGGAGGAAGAAGTCGCCAAGAACCGCGAGAAGGACCACATCCTTATCCAGCAGTCCCGCCTCGCCGCGATGGGGGAAATGGTCCACAACATCGCACACCAGTGGCGCCAACCCTTGAACGCCCTGTCCATCATTCTCTCCAACATCAAGGATGACTACGACTTCCAGGAGTTGACGCCGGAATCTCTGGACAAAATCGTCAAGCGCGCCCACGAGATTCTCCAGCGCATGTCCACCACCGTCGACGACTTCCGAGACTTTTTCATGCCCGACCGGGAGCCCGGCGAATTCGAGCTGAGCCAATCAGTTGAGGATGCTCTGTTCGTAATCGAAGCAGCCCTGGAAAACAACAACATCGAAGTCGAGAAAGACCTCACAACGGGACTGGTGGCCTACGGCTACTCCAACCAGTTCGCCCAGGCTATCCTCAATATTCTCGCCAACGCGAAGGAAGCCATCCAGCACTGCATGACTTCAGGAGGCCGAATCAACATTCGCCTCCGTCGCTCCAAAGGCCAGGGAACATTGGTTATCGAGGACAACGGCGGCGGCATTCCCGACGACATCCTGCCCAAAATCTTCGACCCCTACTTCACCACCAAGGATAAAGGCAGCGGTATCGGCCTCTACATGTCGAAGATGATCATCGAACGCAACCTCAACGGGAAAATCGAGGCCGCCAATGCCGGACAAGGGGCTTTGATCACCGTTACCCTACCCCTGATGACCAAGAGCACCCTCTGATGAATACGCCAGACGATGAAGCCGACATCGAATTCCTGCGCACCCTTACGGTGCTATACGTCGAAGACGAGGACGAAGTGCGGGATGCGCTGTCTCGCTACCTCGGCCGGCGCTGCGGCACGCTGCACGTCGCCGCCAATGGACAGGAAGGTTTGGAGAGGTTCAGGCAGAACCACTACGACGTGGTGGTGACCGACGTCAAAATGCCGATCATGGATGGCCTGGACATGGCCAAATCCATCAAATCCATCCACGAAGAAGTGCCGGTGATCATCGTCACCGCCTACAACGAAGTCGATTATTTCCTGAGGGCGATCGAGGTCGGAGTGGACCGCTACGTCAAAAAGCCGATTGACCCGGAGGAATTGGTCAAGGCGATTTACAAGAGCACCAGAATCCGTTTTGCCCAACGGGAACAGGAAAGGAAGCGCCAGACCGCCCTTGAAACGGTCGAGGAAGCCCTGATGGCCCTGGGCCATGCCATCGAAAAGCGCAACCCCTATACCAAGGGCCATGAATCCCGCGTCACGGTTCTGGCGGTTGCCATCGCCGAGGCAATGGGGCTGCCCCAGGAAACCATCGCCGGCATCCGATTGGGAACGTCCATCCACGACATCGGCGCCCTCGAAGTCGCCACGGACATTCTTTGCGCCCCGCGAAAGCTCACCCCGGAAGAATTCGAAGCCGTCAAAACCCATTCCCAGGCGGGCTACGACATACTGAAGGACATATCCTTCCCTTGGCCCATCGCCCGCACCATCCTCCAGCACCATGAACGCGTCGACGGCTCGGGATATCCCATGGGGATCAAAGGGGAAGATATCCTGCTGGAAGCCCGCATCCTGGCCGTAGCCGACGTGGTGGAAGCCATGTGCTCCGACCGTCCCCACCGCCCCGCTCCGGGCATAGCTGCCGCCATCGCCGAAATCCAGGCCAATCGTGGCAGTCTTTACGATCCCCAGGTGGTGGACTGCTGCGTGGACGTCCTGGCGAAATGCGGCAAGGAACTGAACCTGGGATAAGCCTGTTGCCGCACAAGGAGCGTGCGGACTATTCCAGCCCTTCGGGAAATTCCGGCATCTGCGCCATCGCCGGCGCAGATGCCGATTCTTTCGGCGCCTCGGAAACGGGGGCCGGTGGCGGGCACAAACGCTGCATGTCCTCGGCGAAACCCTCCCGGCTCTCCTCCAGCACCTGCCTTTCCTCCGCCGAGCATCGGCCGAGAATCGAGGGAATACGCTCGAACATGAAACGGTTCAGGTCGCATTCCGACATGGGGGCGCTAAGGCGAACCAGGTCCCCGAACGCCGCGTCGCACGGCGAGCCTTCCGCCCGGGCTGGCGACGATGAAGCCAGCAGCAGGCCAATGGCCAGATAACGCCAACAGGCCTTCATACCTAGAGGATTTCCAGCAGTTCCACTTCGAACACCAGGGTGGCGTTGGGAGGAATCACATCCCCCGCCCCGCGGGCGCCATAGCCCAGATGGGGCGGAATGGTCAGCCGGCGCACGCCCCCCACCATCATGCCCTGCACCCCTTCGTCCCAGCCGCGGATCACGTGGCCGGCCCCCAAGGGAAACACGAACGGCACGTTGCCGCTGCGGCTGGAGTCGAACTGCTGCCCGTCCGACAGCCATCCGGTGTAGTGGACGGAAACCAGTCTCCCCGCCTCCGCGGCGGGCCCTTCGCCCAATTGGAGGTCTTCGCAGATCAACCCGCTGTCATTGGTCGTTTCAGCCATGATGGCTCCTTAGCGAATGAAAAGATGGCCCATTATAGCCGGACCTGGTGAGGTCCGGTTTTTTGTGTTGTTGACAAGGCAGTAGGCTTGCAAGTAGAAGTGAAATATGTTATTTATTTTGCAACTTATTGAATAACAAATGCCATGAGCCTCCGCCTTCTTATCCTGCTGCCCCTGATGGCTCTTCTTGCGGCCTGCGCCACTTCGGAGCCCCGCAAGACCGGCGCGGCGCCCAAAAAAGCCGTCATCGCCCTCCAGGACGCCACCAAACGCAACGACGTGGTGATGTACGCTTTCGGCTTGATCAGCGTGGATTACCGCTTCGGCGGCGCCAACCCGGAAAGCGGGCTGGATTGCAGCGGCATGGTGAGCTACATCTACCGCCACTCCCTGGGCCTCAAGCTGCCCCACAACGCCGCGCAGATTGCCCGGCTGGGCAAGGAAATCGGCAGCACGGACCTGCGCCCCGGGGATTTGGTGTTCTTCAATACCATGGACCGCCCCTATTCCCACGTCGGCATCTACATCGGCGACGACCGCTTCATTCACGCTCCCCGCACCAACGGCAAGATCGAAATCGCCAGCCTGAAAAACCGCTACTTCGCCCAGCGCTTCGAGGCAGCGCGGACCTTCTTCAACTAGGGCTGATGCTGGCGGGGTGCAGGGCTAGACGCAGTGAGGAAGCTTGGCTGGCGCCAAGCGACGAGCCGCAACAACGCCCTGCGCCCCGCCAGCGTCCTGCCCTTCGGGTTGTTCCCAGGAGCGGCGTCTGCGGCGTTGCTCGGCTCGCAAAGGCTCCAGCCTTTGCTTCGCCTCGCGCCTTGCAGCCATCCGCGCCTGGGGGCAACGCGATCCGTAAAATAAGTGTGAACAGGCCCTAGCCGAAGTTACCCACCCGCACCTGCCCTTCCGGCGCCCCCCATTCCAGCAGCAGGTGCCGGGTATCGTCGGCGAGGGGGTCGGGGCCGGCGATGTAGAAATCGTATTCCCCCAGGTCCGGGTGGTCATCCTTCACCCTTTGCAGCAAGGGCCGCAACCAGCGTTCCCGTTGTCCTTCACTCAGGCTGTGAACGGCACCGGCCACCAGTGGCGTGTAGCGGAAGTTGTCCAGGGCGTCTTCCCAGGCCCGGCATTGGTTGGGCAAATAGATGTCGTCTTCGGATTGGGCCGCCCAGTAAAGGTGGAGCGACTCGGCCGCCTCCAGGGACAGGGCGTGTTCGACCAAGCCTTTGACCGGCGCGAAGCCCGCCCCCCAGGCGATGAACACGATGGAGCGGGTGGATTCGTCGTCCAGCACGAAGTCCCCCTTCGGGCCCTCCACCTCCACCGTATCGCCCATTTTGAGACGGTTGAAAGCGTAGTCGGAAAACAGATTACCCGGCAGCCGCCGCAGGTGGAACTGCAATAGACGCTCCTCGCAAGGGCAGCTGGCGATGGGCAGCTCGGCGCCGAGGGAGCCCCCGAGGGTGACCCGGGCAGACTGGCCGGACATGAAGCGCAGGCGGTGGCTACGGGGGGCGGTGAGCTGGAGCACCATCACGTCGTCCCGGGGGGTGTCCATGGACTTGACCTTGGCGCTGATCTGTTGGAAGGGAATGTCCGCCGGGCGGGTCGCCACCCCCGCCTCCACCACCAGGTCGGTGACCGCCGTGCAGGCGCACAGCAGGGCGTAGTTCTGGGCTTTCTCGGCCTCGGTGAAGGCGTAATCGTGGGGCCGCAGGTACTTGATCTTGCCGGACAGCACCTTGGCCCGGCACTTGCCGCAATTGCCGCTGCTGCAACCGTAGCTGAGGGGAACCCCGGCCCGCAACGCCGATTCCAGAACGGTATCGTTGCCTTCGACAAAAAACTCCCGATTGCTGGGCAACAGCTTCACCTGGGCCGCCATCACCCGCAGGTAGCTGTCTCGCACCGCCAGGTTGGCAGGGACCGCATCCATCCCCTGCCCCAGTTCCTGCCCTAGCCACTCCTTGAGTTCTTCGGCCATGATGGCGCCTCCGTTTTTTTCCGCCATGTCTTTCAGCCTCCCCCCCAAGTGCTCCACGATGCTGCGGTAGAAATCGAGCTGGGCCCGGCTTTGAGCCAACTCCCGGCCGATCTCCTTGATGCGGGCGGCCAGCACCTCTTTGTCCGGCAGGGCGCGCTCGAACACCCGCTTGCCGAAAGCCCGGTCCTTGATCTGGGCCACCCGGTCCAATTCGGCGGTGTTCTCCAGATGGGTGCCGGGAAACACCCGCAGCAACTCCTCCGGCGCCACCATGCCGTCGAAAGACCGCAGTTCGCCGTCTCGGATTTTCTTTTGCAGGGAACCCCGGGCCACGCCCACCAGGCGGGCAGCGCGGGAAAGGGGAAGCAATGGGGCCATAGGTTTTCCTTACGCGTCTTTCTAGCGGCCCGCACCGCGGACGTGTGTGAAGTTTAGCTCAAGGAAGAAACCGCGACGCGGTTGCGGCCGGCCTGTTTGGCCCGGTAGACACCCTGGTCCGCCCTCTCCACCAGATGACGGGCGACGCTTTCGATGTCGATGGAGGGATCGTACTCCCGCAGGGTCGCCACCCCCACGGAAAGGGTAATGGGCAATTCGGTGCCGTCAGGCAGACCAAAGACTCTTCCGCCTACCCCGGTACGGATGCGCTCGGCACTGGTCAGGGCCCCCTCCTCGCCAGTCTCCACCAGCAGGGCGGCGAACTCCTCGCCGCCGTAGCGTACCAGCACGTCACAGGAGCGCAAGCAGGCTCGGATCCGCGCCGCCACCTCCCGTAAGGCCACATCCCCCGCCTGGTGGCCGAAGGTGTCGTTGATGCGCTTGAAAAAATCGATATCCATGAACAGGCAGGACAGCCCCTGTCCATGGCGCTTTACCCGGGCCACTTCGTCGTACAACCGCTGCTCGAAATAGCGCCGGTTGTGAACGCCGGTCAGGGCGTCGGTGAGGCCGAAATGCTTGAGGCGCTCGCCGTTGACCACGTTTTCCAGGGAAATGGCGACGATGCCGCCCATGCGCTCGATGAAGTCCGTGGCCATGCCGGAAACGAAGCGCCCCCGGTCGAAGCTGCCCAGGTTGAGGGTGCCGATCAACTCCTGACGGCGCACCAAGGGCAGAATGGCGACGCTTTCCACCGCCGATCCGCCGGGAAACAGGAACCGGTGCCGCTCGGCGTGAAAGGAGCCGAGAAGGGGCGTCAACTGGGTGCCGAACAACTGGGCGAGGTCGCAGTTGTCCTCAAAAAACAGCAGGTCAGGCATACCCGCCGGATTGGAACCCATGCCCTGCAACATGCGGTGGATTTCGTATTCCGGGTCTACCAGGGACAGGGTGACCACGTCCAACTCGCTGCTGCGCCGGTAGGCTACGAGCACCTCGTCGAGCAGTTCCTTCAGTCCGCCCACGCCGATGATGCGCAGTTCCAGTTCCTGCTGGCGGCGGAGAATTTGCTCATTGTTGCGCGCATGGGAAATCAGGGCCTGGAGCTGGCGGCGCAGCTCGCGGTTTTCCGTCCTGATGTCCTCGGTTTCTAGCATAGACTCCGATTTTCGCGGTTTGGCGGTAGAACCTATTTCAGCATATTTCAGGCGCCATCGTGGAATTTACCTACCGGCGCCGGCCACGATATGACACTACCATATCCCGGCCGCCGCGGGAAATTATTTTACCGGCCAGGCAGGCACCGCAGGCAGCTTCCAGATGTCCCGGTTGTAGTCCAGGATGGTGCGGTCGCTGGAGAACTTGCCACTGGCGGCGGTGTTGAGAATGCTCATCCGCGTCCAGCGCTCTTTGTCCCGATAGGCATCGTCGACGCGGGTCTGGGCGTCCACGTAGCTGCGGAAATCCGCCAGTACCATCCAGTAGTCGCCGTAGTCGGTCAGGCCCCGCAGGACATCGTCGAACACCCCCGGCTCGAAGCGGTTGAAATGGCCGTTTTGCAGCAGCTGCATCACCCGCTTCAAGTCCGGGTCCCCTGCGATCACCGCCCGGGGATCGTAGCCGTCGCGCTTGGCCTCCACCTCCTCGGCATTGAGTCCGCAGAGGAAGAAATTGTCCGCCCCGGCCTCCTCCAGAATCTCGATGTTGGCCCCGTCCAGGGTGCCGATGGTGATGGCGCCGTTCATCATGAACTTCATGTTGCCGGTGCCGGAGGCCTCCTTGCCGGCGGTGGAAATCTGCTCCGACAGCTCCGCCCCGGCACAGATCACCTCCATGGCCGACACCCGGTAGTCGGGCAGGAAAGCCATTTTCAGATAGTCGTCCACCGCCGGGTCGGAGTTGACCACCCGGGCGACGTTGTTGGCCAGCTTGATGATCTGCTTGGCCATGGCGTAGCCGGGAGCCGCCTTGCCGCCAATCAGCACGCAGCGAGGCACCCAGTTCTTGGTATCCCCCCGCTTGATACGGTCGTAAAGGTGGATGACGTGGAGGATGTTGAGCAGCTGCCGCTTGTATTCGTGGATGCGCTTCACCTGCACGTCGAACAGGGCGTCGGTATCGAAGGACACGTGGGCGTCCGCCTCCACCAGGGTGGCGAGGCGCATCTTGTTTTCCTGCTTCACTGCCCGCCAGCGGGCGCGGAAGGCCCCGTCGTCGGCCAGGGGCGTCAGACGGCGCAGTTCGGTGAGGTCGGTCTTCCAACCGTCGCCGATAGCCTCGGTAATCAGGGCCGACAGGCTGGAATTGCTCCATTGCAGCCAGCGGCGCGGCGTCACGCCGTTGGTCTTGTTGTTGAACTTCTTCGGCCACAGGCGGTGGAAATCGTTGAACACGTGGGCGGTCAGCAGCTTCGAATGGAGTTCCGCCACCCCGTTCACCGATGACGACGCCACCACGGCGAGATAGGCCATGCGCACTTGGGGATCGTCCCCCTCCTCGATGATGGACATGCGGCGCAGACGGTCACCGTCCCCGGGCCAGCGCAGGGACACCTGCTCCAGGTAGCGGGCGTTGATCTCCAAGATGATGTCCAACAGGCGCGGCAACAGGGAACGGAACACGCGCACCGGCCATTTTTCCAGGGCCTCGGGCAGCAGGGTGTGGTTGGTGTAGGCCATGGTTCGGCGGGTGACGTCCCAGGCCTCGTCCCAGCCCATCTCGTGCTCGTCCATCAGCAGACGCATCATCTCGGCCACGGCGCAGGTGGGGTGGGTGTCGTTGAGCTGGAAGCAGTTCTTGTCGGCGAACTGGCTGAAATCCTCGTGCTTGCGCAGCCATTGGCGCATGGCGTCCTGGAGGCTGGCGGAGGCCAGGAAATACTGCTGCTTGAGGCGCAGTTCCTTGCCGTTCTCGCTGGCGTCGTTGGGATAGAGCACCATGGTGATGTGTTCGGCGGCGTTCTTCATCGCCACCGCGTCGGCGTAATCGCCGGCGTTGAATTCGGCCAGGTCGAACACCTCCGTCGCCGTCGCCTTCCATAGCCGCAGGGTATTCACCGTGCCGTTGCGGTAGCCCGGCACCGGCACGTCGTAGGGCACCGCCACCACGTCCTGGGTGTCCACCCAGCGCACCCGCAAGTTGTCCTCATGGTCCCGGTAATATTCGCTGCGACCACCGAACTTGACCGACTGGGCGTATTCCGGGCGCTCGATCTCCCATGGGTTGCCGTCCCGCAGCCAGTGATCCGGCTCCTCCAGCTGAAAACCATCGGTGATCTCCTGGCGGAACATGCCGTATTCGTAGCGCAGGCCATAACCCATCACCGGCAGCTGCAAGGTGGCGCAGCTGTCGAGAAAGCATGCCGCCAGGCGCCCCAAACCGCCGTTGCCGAGGCCCGCGTCCCGCTCGCTCTCCCCCACTTCCTCCAGCGCCGTGCCCAGATTGCCCAGAGCCTCGGTGGCCACCTCGTCCAGCCCCAGGTTGAGCAGGGCGTTTCCCAGGGCGCGGCCCATAAGGAATTCCAGGGAAAGATAGAACGCCCGCTTGGAATCCGCCTCGTCGTAGGCGAAACGGGTATAGCGCCAGCGCTCCACCAGCCGGTCCCGCAGGGCCAGCACCAGGGAAGTGTAGACATAGCGGCCGCTGCTGTCCCGATGGCGGCCCAGGGTGTGGCTGAAGTAGTGCTTGATGTCGGCGGCGATGCTGTCGGCGTCCATGCCCAGGGCGGGCACGTCGGTCAGGCGGGGACGAAAAACGCTTTTCTTGGGACGGCTCATGGCATTCCTTCAGGCAGAGTCGGGCCCGGTGCCCGACCGATGAAACTAATGGGAGCGGTTCAATTCCCCGCAAAGGTGGGAAACGGCGTCGGGCTCGATGTCGTAGCCCAGTTCCCATCCGGGGTTGATGGACACCCCCACTCCCGCCTCCATCCGCTCCAGCACCCACTTGAACTCCGTCAGCAGGCCGCCGCCGAAACCTTCGAACTGGCTCAGCACCGGCTTCGCCCGCTCCGGGCTGGTAAACACCAGCAGCACCGGGGTGCCGTCCTCCGCCGCCACCACCAGGGGCTTGGCCTGGCTGGAACGCTGGATGCCCATCACCATTTCGTCGTCCTGCACCGGCATGAACACCTCCGCTTCAGCAAGCGCGGCGAGAAACGCAGCCTCCGCCAGGGTCCCTTGGTGCAGCTCCGCCAGTTGGCGTTCCAGATCGTTTCTCGGTTCGAAAAGCTCGTCAGTCATGGTTTCCTCGAATGCGTGCCCCGCTTCGGGGGCGATGGGCAGGAAAGGAATTCTAGACTTTTTTTGTTACACCGAAAGGAGAAAATTTCCCTAGCAATCCCCTCGGACTTTCCTAGTATAGGGGTATCCCTACCCGACCTCCGGGGTCGGGTTCCTTGTGTAATAAGGAGGTCACTATGTACGACATCAACAAATCCATACTCGACGAGGGCGCCGTGCAACGCGACCCCGAGGGCTATCTGGCCGACCTGCCGGAATGGTCCGAAGCCATCGCCCTGGAACTCGCCCGCGCCGAAGGCATCACCATGACAGAGGAGCACTGGCAGGTCGTGCGCTTTCTCCGCGACCACTACCGGGACAACGGCCCCAACTGCACCGTCACCGAAATCGTCCACGACGTGCAGGACCGCTTCGGCTACACGGACGGCAGACGCCATCTTTACCAGCTCTTTCCCGGCGGTCCGATCGTGCAGGCCTCCCGCATCGCCGGCATCCCCGTGCCGGCCTACGGCGTTGACCCGCACTTCGGCAGCGTGCATTAATTCCGATTTGGATACGGCAGTCCCTCACCCCAACCCCGCTCCCGGAAGGAGAGGGGCGGGAGGGATGAGGGACAATCGTTCGTTCCCATCCCCTCAAACCGGCGCATGCTCCAGGATCGCCCGGGGCAGCGCATCCAATGGCAGGATGCGGTCCGCCGCTCCGAGCTTGACCGCTTCCTTGGGCATACCGTAGACCACGCAACTCGCCTCGTCCTGGGCCAGGGTTAGGGCTCCGGCGTCGTGCATTTCCAGCAGCCCCCGGGCGCCGTCGTCCCCCATGCCGGTCATGATGATGCCCAGGGCGTTTTTCCCCGCGTATTTGGCCACCGAGCGGAACAGCACGTCCACCGAGGGCCGATGCCGGTTCACCAGGGGGCCGTCCACCACCTCCACATGGTAGTAGGCGCCGTTGCGCTTGAGCATCATGTGCCTTCCGCCGGGAGCGATGAGGGCCAGCCCGGGAATCACCCGGTCGTTGTTGACCGCCTCCCGCACCTCGATCTGGCACAGGCTGTTGAGACGCGCGGCAAAGGCGCCGGTGAATTTTTCCGGCATGTGCTGGACGATCACCAGCCCCGGACATACCCGGGGCAGGGCCGTGAGGAGGGATTCCAGGGCCTGGGTGCCGCCGGTGGAGGTGCCGATGGCCACCAGTCGCTCGGTGGTCTGGGCCATGGCATGGGCGGCGGGAGGCAGGATGGCGTCGGCACTGAGCTTGGGGGCCGGCTTCAGTGGCGCCTCCGACACCGAACGCAGGCGCTTAACGTTGGCGTGGGCGGCGGCCTTCACGGCAGAAACCAAATCTGCGGACGCGTCTTCCAGGAACCTGCGCACACCGTTCTTGGGCTTGGTCACGATGCTCACCGCCCCCGCCGCCAGGGCCTGGACGGTGGTTTCCGCCCCCCTCTCGGTGAGGGAAGAGCAGATGACCACCGGAGTGGGGTGCTCGACCATCAGCTTTTTCAGGAAGGTGATGCCGTCCATGCGGGGCATTTCCACGTCCAGCACGATCACGTCGGGCCATTGCCGCTTCATCCGCTCCATGGCGAACAAGGGATCGGCCACCGCGCCCATGACATTGATCGAACGGTCCTCTCCAAGCACCCCGGTCATCACCTGGCGCACCACGGCCGAATCGTCCACCAGCAGTACGTTGATCTGACTCATACGTGGACCGCCCCCCGTTCCGAATTCCGCTGGGGAAAACCCGCCGTATTCCGGCGCACCCACACGTCGCCGCTACCGAGTTCGAACAGCACCTGCCGATGCCCGTAACCGCCCAGGTCCTCGGCCTCCAGGCGCAGGCCATGGCGCTTGACCAGCTCCCGTCCCATGGCGATGTTGCCTCCGGGTATATCGCCCACCTGTCCTTTCGCGAAGCGCGGCGGATAGAACATGGAGCCCCCGCCGAACAGCTTCACCAAATACTCCCCCGGATGGGTGTATGCCTGGTCCATCTCCTGCAGCAGCAACTCCACCGCCTCATCCCCGTAGCGCCCGTCCTTGGCCTTCCCGTGCATGGTTCCCCGCCGGGGAAGGAGAAAATGGCACATGCCGCCGATTTTCAGCCCCGGATGCCATACCGTGAGCGACACGCAGGACCCCAGCAGGGTGCGCAGCCGAAGGTTGCCGCTGCTGAAGAAATAGTCCCCCGGATTGAGGAAAACATCCTCGAATGCGTCCCGCGCCCCCATGGTCAGCGCCCCGGCTTGCGGTAGACGGAAGGCACGATGGATTCCAGTTCCCCGGTCACACCATTGAGGCTTTCCGAATGGCCGACGATGAAGTGCCCCCCCGGCTTGAGCACCGGCAGCATCCGCTTGACCACCTGGGTTTTCACCGTAAGGTCGAAATAGATCAGCACGTTGCGCAGCATGATGAGGTCAAACTCCCCCAGGGACGGCAGGGGCGAATTCAGGTTGAGCTGGGTGAACTTCACCCGGGCTCGCAAGGCCGGGTCCACCACGAAGGTGCCGGCCTGGGAGCCGATGCCCTTGAGGCAGTAATTCACCAGGTATTGCTGGGGGATGTGGGACGCCCGTTCCATGGGATACTGCCCCCGCTGGGCCTTTTCCAACACCCGGGTGCTGAGGTCCGAGGCGACGATTTCCCACGGCGTGGTGGGCAGGCATTCCGCCAGCAGCATGGCCAGGCTGTAGGGTTCCTCCCCCGAGGAGCAGGCGGCGCTCCACACCCGGAACGTCCTCCCCGGCATGCAGGAAGGCAGGATGCGCTCCCGCAGGAAGTCGAAATGCTTGGGTTCGCGGAAAAAATAGGTCTCGTTGGTGGTGATGAGGTCGATGGCCGCCTGGACCTCGCCTTTTCCCTCCAGACTGGTGAGAAAATGGACGTAATCGTCATAGCTTGCCAACTGCACGTGCTTCAGGCGCTTCGCCAGCCGTCCGCACACCATGGCCTTCTTGGCCGGGGTGAGATGGATGCCGGCGATGTCCCGGACCAAGGCCTGAAGTTGGGAAAAACCCCGATCTGAAAAGGTCTGCGCTTCCATTTTCTTGTTTTCCTATCAACCTTGAAGAAGCCGTTTCCACATAGGAGCGACCTCCAGGTCGCGAAGCCACCGCATCGCGACCTGGAGGTCGCTCCCACATCCGTTTTTCAATTGGCCTGGTACAGTTGCAGCGCCTCGCACATGGTGTCGTCCGGCATCTCGTCGATCAGCCGCGCCAGGGCCAAGCCGGCGACCACCGTCCCCTTGGGCAGCACCTCCCCCTCCAGGCGGGAGATGAACAAGGCCGCCGCACCGACGATCTTCTTCAGGCGGGTATCCTCCTCCAGCATCATTTCCAGCTCGGTGCGGAGCATAGCGATTTCGTTTTCCTGAAAGGCGACGAAACGGGTTTCGTTGCCGGCCTTGGTCATCACGATGTTGTTCATGCTTGGCTCCTCTTGTGTTTTCAATCCCTGGCCGACTCGCAGCCAATTCCCCTAAAACCGGACGAACTCCACCTCTGGCAAAGGCATCTCCGTTGCCGGGGCAACCACCTTCTTCGCCGCCTTGGTTGCCAAGCGGATCACCCCGCCCTGCCGGACCCCGGCTTTCAACTTCGTTTCAGGCGCAGCGGAACGCGCCTCGCCGCCGGTGTTGAAGAAGCCCATCAGCTGTTGCAACTGCTCCGCCTGGCCGCTCATCTCCTCCGCCGTGGCGGCCAGCTCTTCCGACGCCGAGGCGTTCTGCTGGGTGGTCTGGTTGAGCTGGGTCATGGCGGTGTTGATCTGCCGCACGCCGGCACTTTGCTCTTCCGAGGCGGCGGCGATTTCCTGCACCAGGTCGGAGGTCTTGTTGATGCTGGGGACGATTTCGTCCAGCAGGGTCCCGGCTTTTTCCGCCAGGTGCACGCTGCTCTTGGCCACTTCGCCGATTTCCTGGGCCGCTACCTGGCTGCGTTCGGCCAGTTTCCTCACTTCGGCGGCGACCACGGCGAAGCCCTTGCCGTGCTCGCCGGCCCGGGCCGCTTCGATGGCGGCGTTCAGCGCCAGGAGGTTGGTCTGGTAGGCGATGTCGTCGATGATGCCGATCTTTTCGGCGATCTGTTTCATCGCCGTCACCGTCTCCTTCACCGATTCGCCTCCTTCGGTGGCTTCCTTGGCCGCCTTGGACGCCATGCCGTCGGTCATCTTGGCGTTTTCGGTGTTCTGGTTGATGGAGGCGCTGGCCTGCTCCACCGCGGCGCTGGTTTCCTCCACGCTGGCGGCCTGCTCGGAAGAGCCCTGGGACAGGGTCTGGGCGGTGGCACTGACCTGTTCGGAGGCGGTGCTCAAGGCGTCTGCCGCCACCCGCACTTCCCGCATGGTTTCCGCCAGCTTGTCCACGGTGTTGTTGACCGTGTCTCGCAGTTCTTTCAGCTTGCCCTGGTATTCGTCGCGGATCTTCTCCGACAGGTCTCCCCGCTCCATCTGGCTCAAGATGCGCATCACTTCGTTCACCGGGCCGATCACCGCATCCAGGGTGGCGTTCACCCCTTCCACGATCTTGCGGAAGTCCCCTTGGTGCCGAGTGGCATCGGCCCGCGTATCCAGCCTGCCTTCCACCGCCGCCTGGGACAGCATCCCGGCGTCGTCGATGAGGCGGTTGACGGCATCGACGCAGGTGTTGAGGTTGTTCTTGATACGGTTGAAGTCCCCTTGGTAATCGTCGGTGATGGCGGGGGGGATGTCGCCCTGGGCGATGCGGTCCACGTAGTTCGCCGCCACGTTGAGGGGGCCGATCACGGCGTCCAGGGTCTGGTTGACCCCCTGGACGATCTTGCCGTAGTCCCCCTGATGCCGGGAGGCGTCGGCGCGGGTTGCCAGCTTCCCGGCCACGGCGGCTTCGGACAGGAGGTCGGCGTCGGCCACCAAGGCCTTAAGGCTTTGCTGCACGGTTCCCATGGCGCCCAGCAGCTGGCCGGTTTCATCCCGGCTGACATTGCCGATGGTGAAGGAGAGGTCACCCTTGGCCACCTTGCCGGCAGTGTCCACCGCTTCCCCAAGGGGGCGGGTGATGCTGCGGGTGAGCCAGAACGCCAGGGCAATGCCAAGGAGCACCACGGCGGCACCAGTGCCGAGGATGAGGACAAAGGCCCGGTCCCAGGCTTTCTTCATGCGCTGCGATGCCGCCTGGGTATCCCGCTCGTTGATTTCCAGCAGCTTGGCGAAGGCGCCGGCGATGATCTTGTCGGCGCCCTTGACGGCTCCATCCAGGTCGGTGATGGCGGCGGATTTTCCGCGCAGATCCACCAGCTTGGCCATGTCGTCCCGGTAGTGGTTGGCGCCCGCCTTCATTTCCTCCAGAAGCGCGCGCTCCTCCTGGGAAACGGACCCGGCGGCCAGGTAGGCGGCTGCCGCCTGGTCGATGCCTTCCATATCCTTAAGGAAGGTCTTGTCGTACTCCCGGCCCCGCAGGATGTAATTCTTGAAGTGATGGATGCCGTTGCCCAAGCTGACGTTGCCATCGTTAACCGCGTTCTTCTTGGCCAGGGTCACCTGCTCGAAACTGCTCCACTGGGAACCCATCTGGGCCAACTCAAAGAGGCAAACCGCCCCCAGAACCACGGCCAGCAAGACCACGCAGCCGAACCCAAGACCGAGCCGCAGACCGATTTTCATGTGCTTGAACATAGGACTACCCTCCTTTTACAAGTGCCCGACAGGCCGGACCCATGGGCCCGGCCGGTTATTTACCGCTCAGGCCGCCACCGCCTCCTGGCCGTGCTGCTCGTAGCGCTCCCAATCGCCCATGCCCAGTTGGGACATCTCTTCCACCGACAGCACCCGGTCGACGCTGAGGAGAATGACGAAATGGCCGTCGACCTTTCCCATGCCGCTGATGAAATCGGCCCGGACCTTGGCGCCGAAAGTGGGGGGCGGCTCGATCTGGTCCTGGGGAATTTCCAGCACCTCGTTCACCGCGTCCACCACGATGCCGATGTCCTGCTGCCCCTCCCCCGCCCGCACCTCGACGATGACGATGCAGGTGCGTCGCGTCACCTCGGTGGAGTGGCGGCCGAAGCGGCAGGAGAGATCCACCACCGGCACCACGCTGCCCCGCAGGTTGATCACGCCGCGGATGAAGCCCGGCATCATCGGCACTTCGGTCAGCTGCCCGTATTCGATGATCTCCTTGATGCCCAGGATGCCGATGGCAAAGATCTCGCCCCCCAGCATGAAAGTCAGATATTGCTGCTGGTCCAGGTCGGCCCGTGTTTCGGCCGGCTGGTCGCTTTTGATAAGTGCGCCCATGGTCGCCTCCCTTAGAACTTGACGAATTCCGGCTCGCCGTGGGGCACTTCCAGCGCCTTGGCTGCCTTCTTCACCGCCTTGGCCGCCAAGTGGGCCACGCCCCCCGCACGCTCCTCGGTCCTGCGCGTCTTCGCCGGAGCAGCGGCAACCATCCCGTCGTCGCTCACCTTGAAGAAGCCCATCAGTTGCTGCAACTGCTCCGCCTGGCCGCTCATCTCCTCCGCCGTGGCGGCCAGTTCCTCCGACGCGCTGGCGTTCTGCTGGGTGGTCTGGTTGAGCTGGGTCATGGCGGTATTGATCTGGCGCGAGCCGGCGGACTGCTCTTCCGACGCCGCGGCGATTTCCTGCACCAGGTCGGAGGTCTTGTTGATGCTGGGTACGATCTCGTCCAGCAGCTTGCCGGCCTTCTCCGCCAGGTGCACGCTGCTGGTGGCCACCTCACCGATTTCCTGGGCCGCCACTTGGCTGCGTTCGGCCAGTTTCCGCACTTCCGCCGCCACCACCGCGAAGCCCTTGCCGTGTTCCCCGGCCCGGGCCGCTTCGATGGCCGCGTTCAGCGCCAGGAGGTTGGTCTGGTAGGCGATGTCGTCGATGATGCCGATCTTCTCGGCAATGCTCTTCATGGCCGTCACCGTCTCTTTCACCGCTTCGCCCCCTTCCGTGGCCTCCTTGGCCGCCTTGGACGCCATGCCGTCGGTCATCTTGGCGTTCTCGGTGTTCTGGTTGATGGAGGCGGAAGCCTGCTCCACCGCGGCGCTGGTTTCCTCCACGCTGGCCGCCTGCTCGCTGGAGCCCTGGGACAGGTTCTGGGCCGTGGCACTCACCTCCTCCGACGCGCTGGACAAGGCATCCGCCGCACCCCGCACTTCGGAGATGATCTGGGACAACTTCTCCACCATGGTCCTCATGGCCGTGAGGAGGTGGCCCGTTTCATCGTTGGAAGTCACCTCGATCCTGGCCGTCAGATCGCCCTCGGACAGCTGGCTGGCCACGGTCACCGCCTCATTGATGGGCTTGGTGATGCTGCGGGTGATCCAGAAGGCGATGCCGCCGGCAAGGCCCAAGGCGACGACCCCCAGCACGATCATCAGGGTGCGGGCGGAGTTGTATTCTTCCGCCGCTTCCTTGCCGGACTGCTCCATCATCCCGCCCTGAAACAGGATCAGCTTGTTCACCGCATCCATATAGGCGTTTTGCTTGGGGCGGATGTCTTCAAGCATCAACTCGACCGCTTCGGCCTTCCGTCCCTCGGCCACCAGTTTGATGAACTGGTCCTGACCGGCGGCATATTGGGTCCGGCTATCCACCATGGTCTTGAACACTTCCTTGCCTTTTTCGGAGCGAATCGTCGACTCCAGCTTGTCGAAGTTTTCAAGAATGGTTTTTTTCGCTTCCGCAATCCGATCCAACTCCTTCTTGGCCGTCGCCGGATCGGCAACCAGCACGCTGTTACGCATGGCGCGGGCCACGATATTGACTTGGTCGATGATGTTGTTGGCCATCACCGTTTTCGGATATTTGTCATTGACCATGTCATCCACCTTGGCATTCAGACTTCCCAGCCGTGTTATGCCGATCACCCCGATGGTCACCATCAACAACACCACCGAACCGAAGCCCAGGCCCAGCCGTACACCGATTTTCATATTCTTGAACATGCCATGCCCTCCTTGTTATCGATAAAATTTGCAGTCCGAACATCCTTGGGCACGGCTAGCGTGCCCAAGCCTGTTTCTCCTCGAAGTGGACGAACTCAGGCTCCCCCGGAATGCTCCCCGGAAGCGCGGCAGGCTTCGCCGCCGGCTTGGCCTTCGCTCCCAGCTTGACGATGCGCTGCGACGGGGCCGATTTCGTGCGGGAAGCTCCCGTAGCGCCTTCCATGTCCACCTTGAAAAATCCCATCAGCTGCTGCAACTGCTCCGCCTGGCCGCTCATCTCCTCCGCCGTGGCGGCCAGCTCTTCCGACGCCGAGGCGTTCTGCTGGGTGGTCTGGTTGAGCTGGGTCATGGCGGTGTTGATCTGCCGCAC